>Ga0335070_10000061_pt1 | contig 123643 bp, 127 predicted proteins | sample Lox_Sample_13_FD_206722 | JGI IMG/M metagenome (GOLD analysis project Ga0335070, IMG submission 206722) | Soil microbial communities from Loxahatchee National Wildlife Refuge, Florida, United States - Lox_Sample_1.3 | ecosystem: Environmental > Terrestrial > Soil > Wetlands | place: USA... | reverse complement strand
GAAGGAAGACGGCTAACCTTCGGCGATCTCCACGCGGTCGGGATAAAACGCGAGATGATCCTTGATCGGGGCCACCGCATCGTAAGGCGTTTCGTATGTCCACACGGCGTTCGTTCCGCGCTCGCCCAGAAGCGGCAAGCTGAAATAAGACGCATCGCCTTTGTAAGGGCAGTAGGTCGCGTGATCGCTGCGCGCAAATAGGCTCATGTCGGCATCTTCGCGCGGTATATAGAAGACGGCAGGATAGGACGCTTCGCACAGCTTTAGCGCCGAGGTCGAGTTCGCAATCACGCGTCCACCGGCTTTAACCACAATCGGACGCAAACACGCTGTGATTGCAATGGGATGGTTGGCATCCGGTACGCGCATCGATTTCGTAGCCATGGCTGACACTTTAGTGCCTGAAGCGCGACTTGCGGAGTCCGCCCACAACCTGCACCGCTTTTTGAGTTGAGTCACAGCGGCTTAAAAGGTTTATCGCAATTTTATTCCCAAATTTTGTGCGGCGGGACTGGCGTGTTGTGCTGTCGGCTCCTTTTACACATTACGAAGCGCCCCTTCCTAGACTCTTGAAATTCCAGCGAATCACCCTCCGGCACAGCCGATGCATAGAACCGTCCGGGTAATGACGTTTCTTTCGATTTGGGCCGCTAGGGAGGGCTGAACATGAAACACCGCTTTTTGAAATCGACCTTGTGGGGTCTTGCTATTGTCGGCGTGACGACGGCCGCCCAGGCTTTCCCGCTGCTTCCGGTCCAGAACCTGACGTTCGACGTCTATAGCGGCGCTGCGCCGAAGAACTACTTCTCCACCGTCAATCCGGCAGGCTGGTATCGCGGCGCGCCGGCAGGCCAGCAGGATCTGGTCTTTATCGACGCTCCGGGCACGGCCACCGTGTATGGCGGCGGTCCGAACTCTTATCCCGTCTACGGGCCGTTCCCCAATCCCCCGTCGGGCGGCAACTTCGTGCAGGCGGACGGCAATCCGGACTTCTTCAGCACCTTCAACCAGGACATTTCGGGCCTGACCATCGGTCAGACCTATACGCTGACGTTCTGGCAGGCCGCCGGGCAGCAGCAGGGCTTCACGGGAGCCACCACCGAACAATGGCGCGTGTTCTTTGGCGAGAACACTGGCGCCAACTTCCTGTTGAACCAGGAATTCGATTCAACGGTGATGAACACGCCTTCTCAAGGCGTATCGGACTGGAATCTCGTCAGCTTCGACATGACGGCGACGGCGACCACGGAAACCCTGACGTTCCTTGCGTGGGGCGATGGTGGCAGCACGGTCAACCTGCCGCCGACGGTCTTCCTGGCTGGCGTCAACACCCCGGCCCCCGAACCCGCAACCCTGTCGTTGGTGGGTGCTGGCCTTGGTGGTTTGTGGCTGCGCCGCCGCGCCAAGCGCAAGGCTACCGCCTGACACCAATTTCGGTTATGGAACCCGGTGCAAGCCGGGTTCCAGACCGGAACCGGCCTTGCGTAACGGCCAGTTGGGAATGTGTCCTTGCTAGCGTTTCTGGAGTCAGCGCATCTCCTGGGTTTCCTGAAGGAAGCGGCGAGAGTTGGCGCATGGCTTATCCTCATTTCATTGGTCTTCCTGCCGCTTGAGCGGCTCTTCGCGGTACGTCCGCGAAAGTTCTTTCGCAAATCGCTCTATCAAGACCTCAGCTATTACTTCATCAACGGGCTGGTGCCCGGCATTTTGATCGCCACGCCGCTGGCGCTTGTGGCGTGGGGTGCTCATTACGTTGTGCCGTGGCCGATACAGACCGCGATCGCGGCGATGCCGCTTTGGGAGCGCGTGGCGATCGGCTTTGTCGTGGGCGAAGTGGGCTTCTATTGGGGCCACCGCTGGTCGCACAAGAGCGCGTTTCTCTGGCGGTTTCATTCCATCCACCACAGCGCGGAAGAAATCTATTTTCTGGTGAGCGCACGCGCCCATCCGCTCGACAACGTGTTCGTGAAGCTGTGCGGATTGATTCCGGCGTGCATTCTGGGTGTTGCAAGCCCCTTGAGCCCGGATGGCACCTGGGTGCCGCTGCTCATCGTGCTGGTCGCGACGTTATGGGGCTTTTTCATCCATTCGAATTTTCGCGTGCGGCTGGGGCCGTTCGAATGGCTGCTCGCCACGCCCGCCTTCCATCACTGGCACCACACGCGCAACGATCACAAGGATCACAATTACGCATCGATGCTGCCGATCATGGATTGGCTGTTCGGCACCTTCTATCTGCCCGCCAAATGGCCCGGCGAATACGGCACCGACACCCCGGTCGCCGCATCCCTCGCCGGCCAGCTATTCGACCCCATGACCCCATGGGACGACCCGCCGCCACAGCAGCGCGCGTCGAAAATCTGATAGCGCGATTGCCCGGCCTATTCGTTATCCGCCGAGACCTATGCTGATGCTGGCGTAGGGGCCGAAGAAATTGCGATCATATGACTTTCGCGCATCGACGCCGCCGTCCATCGCGCCGAAGAAGAAATCGGCGCGATAGCCGAGCGTGAGCTTGGCGGTATCGTATTTGAACGACAGACCCGCAAAGCCACCGACATTGGGGACCACGGCGCTGTGAGAGCGTATCTGGGCCGGCGGTGCGTGATGATAGACGGTGACCATCGTGCCTTGCGGCAGACGCCCATAGAAAGCATTCAGCAAATAGCCATCGCCGCCGTCATTGTAGCGGACCGTCTCTGTGCGCTGTATGCGCGATTTCTGCCGGCCGAAGAGAACAGCTCCGTTCAGGCCCCAATCGATATTCAGCTCTCCTTCTTCCGCATTGCCGGAAATCGGTTCCGATGCATTCCAGGAAAGCGACGGGCCCAGGCCCCGGAAACTGCGGTCGGCACGAAACGTGGCAGAATTGCTGTGATAAACCTGCGGAAGCGCATGTATGTAGTACGAGCTATAGAAGAAGACCGATTTGTGCGTGAAGCGCCAATCCGGATCGGATTTCAGCGCGACGTTCGATTTTTCGGTGAATTGGGCAAACCGCACACCGAGACTGACCTGGGATGAGCCATGCTTGCCGAACAGTCCCAGCCCCACGTCCTTGCCGGCCTGAAAATCGGCGATGAGATGCTGCTCGCTGTTGCCGACCATCGTTTCGGCAAACCGCGCGGCGCGGGGGGCGCGAACGGGGCGATAGGCCGAGAACGTTTCCGGCGCATAGGTCTGCGCCGCCGCGAACGGGCTCTGTTCGTGCACGTTCTTGTGCACCGACGAGCGGCCATAGCGAACCGCCGCGGACAGCACCCAATCCGAGCCCGTGGGCCTCAAGGAAATCTTTCCAAACTCCTCGGTGCTATAGCGTGCCGACTTTTCGAAATCCTGCGAGGGTGAAAAATTGGACGGCCGCATCGATGTGAAGTCGGGTGCATAGGGTTCGGAGCTTTCGCCGAGCTTGCTCATCTGCGCGCCCAGCTCGATCCACACGGTCGACCGGTCCTGGTCTTGCGCTGTAGCCGCCTCGGGCGTTGCAACCGAGGCCGCAAGCGCCAGAGCGGAGACACCCGTCAGGAATTTCCGGCGAAGATCGCCGCCCGTTTTGTTTTGCTGTATCAATTCGCTCATTGCTTCCCCCTCACCAGTTCTTCGTGACACGGACGCCGAACAGGCGTGGATCGGTCAGGAACACGTTTGTTGTCAGGCCGGTATCGTCGCTGTTCAGGAACGTGCCGGTGATATCGGTGACGTTGAAGACATTCTTCACGTAGCCCATTACCTGCCAGCCGGCCTGACTTGTCAGGATCAGCGCGAGATTGACGTTGGTGTAGCCACGCAGCCGATCGTATGGATTGTCGTTGAAGACGCGCGCCCAGCTATAGTCCTGCCAGTAGTAATCGGCGTGGAGGGTGCCCGCCCAATCCGACGTCAACGGAATGGTGTAGTCGCCGGACAACGAAACAGTGAAGGGTGGCGCGTTGGGAAGCTCGTTGCCGCCCAGATTCTTGGCCCAACCTTCGCCGTTGTTCGGCGCAGACGCCGGATTGAAGCCGGGATAAGCGCCGGGATCATGCATATCGAGCGACGATGCATAATCTGTAGGGAAAACCGGCGGTCCATCGGTCTTGTAGGGCTCGCCCGTAACGGGATCCAATCCAAACTGATAGGCATTTGCACAGGCCCCGGGAACGCTGGCCGTTCCGTTGCCTGTTCCCGGCGGCCGCGCTGCCAGAATCGCAGCCACGACATAGGTCGGAAGAATGCAGTTGGACGCCTGAGAAACCCAAGGTTTCACGACCATCCAGCCCGGATGTTCGGCCACATCGGCACGATCCATGAGGTCAATGGAGCTTTGTCCATTGTCGATGCGCGTGTCTTCATAGCCGCCGGCAAATTTGAACCGAAGACCGGGTAACGGCTCATAAGTCGCTTCGACTTCGGCACCCTTCACCGTCGCATCGAAATTGTCGTTGATCGCCGTGCGATCGACGATACGGGAAATCTGATAGCCTTTGTAATCGTAGAAGAAGACGTTGCCGTTGAAGGTGATTGCACCATCCAGCAACGTGTTCTTCGTCCCAAGCTCGAACGCATTGACGAATTCCGGCTTGAAGGTGAGCGGGTGAATGGGATCGGAAATACCCACATCGCCAAACTGGATGAGTTGTGCGCCCGGCGGGTTTGCGCCGCCTGCTTTATAGCCATGCGCATAGGACGCGTAGAGCAGCGTTTGATCGGTAAAATCCAGCTTTGGCGTCCAGTTCGCTGCGAAGCGGCCGGTAAATTCGCCCCAACTCTGATTGACAACGCCGGTGATGGGGTAGCCATAGCCGCCGATCAGAAGTTCGCTGGGAATATCCACGAAGTGCTTCTGATCGTCGGTGAAACGCAAACCTCCCGTCAACTTCAGGTCGGGCGTGACGTTGTAATAGGCTTCGCCGAATGCCGAATAGGAATTCAGCGTGTAAGGATTCTGGCTCAGGAAGTAGTTGTGCCCCTGATTGTTGAGACTGGTGAGCGGATTGGGATCGATATACATGCATTCCGCTTGCCCCTCTGTCGACAGAACGTTGGGCCGCGTCGTATCGGAGAAATTGAAACCGCCGACAAGACAATTCGAATTGTCCGACACGCCCGGAACCCAGGGAAGCGTTTGCACGGGAGAGCGTGTGGTGCCGTGGCCCCAGTCATAGGCAGCCAACGTCAGCGAGTTGATGAAGACGTAATAGTTTTCTTCCGTCTCGTAGTGAAGATAGTTGCCTCCTACGCTGAAATTGAACGGGCCGCCGAAATTTGAAGCCAGGCGGAATTCCTGGCTTAGTTGCCAGGAATGCTCGTCGTTCAAATCCTGTGCGACAAGCCGGCTGCTGCAGCCCAGCTGTGGGTCGCAGAAAATGCCATCGGCCACGCATGCGGAAGCTGGGTCGTTGTTGACCACACACGGCGTACCAACCGGAATCCCTGCACAGTCTCCGCCCGAGAAGCGGCAAATGCCCGCCCCGCTCGGATCAGCAGTCGTCGCTTGACGGACGCTGTTGTCGACAATGAAGGCGCCAGGTCTCGTATTGAACCGGTTATAGTCTTCTGTGGACCACAGGAAGTCCTGGCTGTAGCCAGTTTGCGACGTGAACGTCAGTTGCGGGCTGACATTGTAGTCGGCGTTCAGTTCCAGCGTGTCGTTCTTCGCCTTGTAGACGGGATCGATCGCCGATTCGATGGTGCGCAGATCGGTGGATTGTGTGGTGCTTGCGTAAGGATCAAAACCTCCGTTCACGGCTTGAACCGGCACGCCCTCAAAGCCCAGCGGTTCGTAGTACGGCAACATGATGCCATTGGGCACCTGGAACGCTTGCGGCGAGTAGAGCGAGGTGGGTAGGCAACCCTGACTGAGATAGGGAGGGCCCGCATAAGCCAGAGGCGGATTCGCGTCGGGAACAGGAACGCCATCTATCACGGAGGGACCGGGGTCGCGCTTGCAAAGCTGCTTGGATGTGCGCATTCGGTCGTCGTCTTCCTGGAAATGTTCCCAGACGAGCGTGGCTTGTAGATTCTGAGATGGTTTCCACGCCAGAGTCGCGCGGCCCGACCACAGATCGCGACCGTCAATAGGATTACCGGTCAACAGATTGGTGGAATACCCGTCGCGCTTGGTCCATTCGCCGGCGACGCGCAGGTCGAGCCGATCATCCACCAGGGGCAGGTTGATCATGCCTTCGAAGCGGCGGTTTTTGTAATTGCCGATGTCTCCGCTCGCCATCGCTTCGAATTGATCGGTGGGCTTTGCGGTGATCAGATTCACCACGCCCGCTGTCGCGTTGCGCCCGTAGAGCGTGCCTTGGGGGCCGCGGAGCACCTCGGCCTGGCTGAGATCGAAGAATTCCTGTTCGAAGAAATGATTGCGGATGAAGGGAATGTCGTTCAACGCAACGGCGACGGCAGGATCGGTGGTGACCGAAATGGCTTGTGTGCCGATGCCGCGTATCTGGATGCTGTAGCCGCTGAAGTTGGTTTTTGTGAAGGTTAGATTCGGTACCTGTTTCACCAGATCCGGCCCGCCTGCGGTTTGTGTGGCGGTGAGTTGTTCCTGCGACAGCGCGGTGATCGCAATTGGAATGGATTGAACATCGGCGCCACCCAGTTTGGACGAAGTGACCGTCACGGTTTCCACGGCCGCGCGCTGTGGCGCCGAGGCCTGGGCAAGTTGCAACGGCAGAACATCATTGGCGGAAGACGAAGAGGATTGCTTCGGCATGATGCCGATGGCGCCCGATCCGGCGCGTTTGGTGGTGAAGCCGGTGTTCTGCAGGATGCGGGAAAGCGCATCGTCATCCGAATAAGAGCCGTGCACGCCGCGGGATTGCGCATCGCCTATGGCATCGTCGGAGTACATCAGTTGCCGGCCGGATTGCGCCATATAGCTGCGCAGGGCGCTGCGCAAATCGCCGGCCGGGATATTGAAATCCGCGCCCATCGCGGTGCTTGCAAGAAACACGGTGCCGAGCGCGGTACCGATGAGATATTTTTGACAAGACTTCATTGTTCCCCCTTCGATGCGCCGAACCAATGGGCCAGGCGCCGCTCGTGATGTCAGCGTGCGATGACGATCACGCCTTGTTTGCGTTCCAGTTTGAGGCCCAGAACATCGCGGGCCAGGCTTGCGAAATCCGATGTGTTGGTGGTGCGGAAAGTACCGCTGACGGTGCGCGCGGCAATCGCCGGGTCGTCTATCCGCAATTGCTGCGTGTTGTAGCGATTGAATTGCGCGACAGCATCCGCAAGCGTGGTGTGATCGAAAATGAGCTTGCCTTCACGCCAGCCGAGCTCGCGCACGACATCGCGTGGCGCGCTTTTCTTCAGGCGTAACGCAAAATCGGTTGCGATGGCGACATCGCCTGGCTCAAGCGTGGCTTGGCGATGAACCTGATCCGCCGTCGTGGCGTCGAGGCGTGCGCGGCCTTCGGTCAACGTCATCACCAGGCGCTTGTCGCCGTCCAGGCGGAGGATGAACTTTGTGCCCAGATCGGTGACCTTGCGGCCGGCGGCAAGCACGACGAATGGGTGAGCTGTGTCATGCTTGATGTTGAAGAAGGCCTCGCCCTTCTCCAGCCTGGCTTGGCGGGCCTTGCCGCCGCTCAAAACCTTGAGGCGCGTGTTGGTGTTCAGTTCGATTGTCGAGCCGTCCGCCAGCCGCACAACACGATGTGCGCCGATGGGCGTCGAATAGGTCGCTTCCTGCGTCTTCGAAGGAAGCCCGAAACTCAATCCGAGCACGCCGAGCACCGCAAGTGCCGCGGCTGCGCGCGCAACGCCCAAGAAAAACCTTTTGCTCGGCAATTTTGCGGTTCGGCGGAGCGGATGTTTGAGCGCGGCCATCCGCTCGGCGCGCGTCCATCCGGCTTCGAGGCGCCAGTAAGCGATTTCATGCGCAGGCGATTGGGCAAGCCAGATGTTAAAGGCGGCTTCTTCGGCTTCAGTCCACGGCCAGAAGTGCTTCTTGTCGAACCAGTCGGCGGCCTGATCTTCGACCATGTTGTCGCTCATGGCTTTTCGGCTCCGCGTTGGTCGCGGTTCAATGCATCGACAAGACCTTTGACGCCGCGTTTGAGATAGTGGGACACGGTGGATTCGGTGATGCCCATGCGGGCCGCGATTTCGCGTCCGTTCAGGCCTTCGATGCGCGCGAGCACGATGGCCTCGCGGCAGCGTTGCGGAAGATGGTCGAGTGCCAATTGCAAGCGGCGCAATTCATCGCGGGCAAGAATGGTGCGGTCGGGGCCGGGCGTGTCGCTTGCGACTTCGAGGTCTTCGAGATCGGCCATCGTTTCGATGGAAACGACCTGCGCCTTGCGCGCGCGATCGATCATGAGATTGCGCGCGATGGTGAAAAGAAACGGCCGCACGGGATCGGGGCGTTCGCGGCCTGCCGCTTCATAGGCGCGCAGATAGATCTCTTGCCGGAGATCCGGCAGATCGCTTTCGTTGCGCCAATAGTGCTGCAAGAATTGCATCAACGCGGCTTCCAGCGGGAAGACTTCGCGGACAAACCATTCCCGCAGGCCGGACGCGCTCATTTGCGCACCCACCTTTGTGCCGGTTTCCTCGAAGCCTGTCGTCTCAACCATCCCTCGCCCGGCGCCTCTCGGTTGGAGCAGGGGTTCTCACTGGATTGAACGAAGCATGCCCCGAAAACTTGGCGCGCGGGGGCAAACCAAAAAACAAAGGGACGCGCTCACCGAAATTCTTGACGAGGCAGCGCAAGATTATGTCGCAACCGCGTGCTTGAAGTGTGCGGACGGCGTATCGTCCGGCGTATTTGCCGATTGCGCGAAAGCACAAGCTCACCGCAAGAAAATATTGGCGTTTCACGCTTGCGAGTCGGGGGACTAAACTTTTCCCGAGCAATGGATGAAAGTCATGAGCGACGCAGTCGGACCCGGCGATCTCGTTCTGTGCGTCAACGCCGCCCCGAACCATGTCACAGGCAGGCCGGTCCCCCTGGTGGCCGGTGAGACTTATCGCGTTCTCGCCGTCATGGAATTTGCCTGCCCGTGCGGGCGTTCCGATGCTCTGCTGGATGTCGGGATCGATTTCGCGTGGTGCCAGACACGCTTCCGCCTCCTGCCCAAGCCCAAGGCTGAAAAGAAGACCCGCCGGGCTTCCGTGCCCAAAGAAAAAGAGAGCGTTCGATAAAAGGCCGCTTGAGCATCGCCACCAAATGAAAATGGCCCCCGACGCGGGAGCCATCTCATTGATTTTGTTACTTTGTTTTGGTTGCGGGGCTAGGATTTGAACCTAGGACCTTCAGGTTATGAGCCTGACGAGCTACCGGGCTGCTCCACCCCGCGTCATGGCCTTGGGCCTTCCGAAAAAGGCCAAGGGCGCGCGGATATAGGATACCGGGACGGGGCTGTCCACCCCGAAATCCCCACTCCCAATCCTCACCCTCAATCGGGGCCTTCCTGGGCCGCTATATAAGTGGCCAGCCCCCTGGCCAGATGGTCGAACAGGAGTTTCACCCGGCGGCTGCCGCGCAGGTCTTCGTGCATGGCGAGCCACATTTCCAGCGTGAAGAACACCTTGCCCGGCAGCACCGGAACCAGCGCCGGATCGCGCCGGGCGATGGATTTTTGAAGACCGCCGATGCCCACCCCCGCACGCAGCGCCGCGATCTGCGCCAGATCGCTGTCGCAACGAAAGCCGAAGAACGACCGCTGCAACGTGCTCATCGCCCCGCCGACATTGCGATAAGGCGAGGCATCGCGGTCCCATCCGATCACCGTGTGGCCGGCCAGATCTTCGATCGTCTTTGGCGTGCCGCGCGCTTTCAGATAAGCGCGATGGGCATAAAGCGCGATCTTCACCTGCCCAATCCTGCGTGTGACGAGCGCGTTTTGTTGCGGGCGCACCATGCGCACGGCGATATCGGCGTCGCGCCTGAGCAAATCCTGATTGCGGTTGGAGAGCACCAGTTCGATCTGGATTTTCGGATGTGCGCGGCCGAACTCCGCAATGAGCGGCGGCAGCACTTCGCAGCCGATGATGTCGCTCGCGGTCAGCCGCACCACGCCGCTTTCGTCTTGCGCGCCGCCGGAGCTTTCGCGGATCGCGGCTTCGAATGCGGTTTCGGCGGCTTCCAGATCGCTGCGCATCGCAATCGCCGCTTCGGTCGGCGCGAGGCCCTGCGGCGAACGCACGAACAAAGTCGTTCCCAACGCCGCTTCCAGTTCGGCAATATGGCGCCCGACGGTCGGCTGGGTGAGACGCAAGCTGCGGGCAGCACCCGACAGGCTGCCGGTGCGCAGAACCGCCAGCAAAGAGCGGTAGAAACTCCAGTCGGCATCGCGAGGGGGCATAAATATATGTATATCTATTATAGAGAGATATACAATTTTCTTTATCAGGCCGCCGGGCCAGTGTGAGGCCGCGAAAACGAAGGAGACATTCCATGTTCGTCGGTCATTACGGCCCGGCCCTTGCGGCCAAACCCGCTTCCAAACCCATTCCACTCTGGCTGCTGTTCGTCGCGGTTCAGTTCATGGACGTCGTGTGGTCGGTGTTCGTGTTCCTGGGCGTGGAGAAACTGCGCATCGTGCCCGGCTTCACCGCCATGAACCCGCTCGATCTTTATTTCATGCCCTATACGCACGGGCTTCTGGGATCGCTCGTGCTGTCGGCGTTGCTGGGCGGGGCGAGCGAATACTTCATTCCGCAAAAGGGCCGCACATTCCTCATCGTCGCGGCCTGCGTATTCTCGCACTGGATTCTCGATCTTATCGTGCATGTGCCCGATCTGCCGTTGATCGGCGATCACATGAAAGTGGGCTTCGGTCTGTGGCGCTGGCGCGATCCCAGTCTCGCGGCGGAATTCATTTCGCTGTTCGCGGGGCTCTTTGTCTTCCTGCGTTACGCGCCAACCGCCGACCGTTCGTCCAACATCCGGCTGTGGATCCTGATGGGCTGGCTGGTGTTCGCCCAACTCATCGGCACCTTCGGTCCGCAGCCCGCCACACCCCAGATCGCGGCAGGCATGGCGCTCGGCGGGTACACGATTCTGGCCCTCCTGGCCTGGCAGGTGGACCGTGCAAGGGACCGGGCAGGGCTCTCCCAAGTTCCCGTCTTCCAATCAAGCCATTGATTCTAAAAGAATTATGACAGTAACCAGGCCGCCTGCTCCGGATTGATACGGGCAGGCGACCCCGTTATAACCCCCGCCTGCTTTTGGTATCTGTTGAGGACCCCCCATGGGAATTGAACTTCCGGCCGGATACGCACCGGCGGAAAGCGAACCCTTCATGAATGAGCGGCAGCGGGAGTATTTCCGGCGCAAGCTCATGAACTGGAAAGAAGAGATCCTTCGCGAAAGCCGCGAAACGATTCAGAACCTGCAAAGCGAGACCACACCGTTCGCCGATCTGGCCGACCGCGCGTCGACCGAAGCCGAACGCCAGCTCGAACTGCGCACGCGCGACCGCCAGCGCAAACTGATCGCAAAGATCGACTCCGCGCTGCGCCGCCTCGAAGACGGCTCTTACGGTTTCTGCGAAGAAACCGGCGAACCGATTTCGCTGAAGCGCCTCGACGCGCGTCCCATCGCGACGCTCTCCATCGAAGCGCAAGAACGCCACGAGCGCCGCGAGCGCGTTTACAGAGACGATTGAACTCTCTCCTCACCTCCCCCTTGTGGGGAGGTCGAAATTATTTGAGCGCAGCGAAAAGAATTTCGGGCGGGGGACGGTGCACGGCATGCAGAGCGGCCCCCCACCCGTAAAACGCGTTCCGCGTTTTCCGACCTCCCCGCAAGGGGGAGGTAAGTGAGATGGCGCGAAGCGCCAGTGGATTATGCTCGCGGAGAACAAAAACACTCCGCGTCCCTCCGCGGCTCCGCGTGAGATCTAAAAAACAACGGCCGGGAACGATTCTCGTCCCGGCCGTTGGCCCTGCCCCTCCGCCCCATCGGCGGATTTCGATCCCGGATCGCGTCCGGGATGACCTCGCGGGCGCGAGGTCAGAATGGCATCACGATATCGTAGAGTTGCGAACCGTAGCGCGGCTGCTGCACGTCGGTGATCTGGCCCTGACCGCCATACGAAACACGCGCTTCGGCGATCTGCGCGAGCTGGATCGTGTTGTCGTTGGTGATGTCTTCGGTGCGCACGATGCCGGCGATCTGCAGGTCGCGCATTTCGTTGTTCACCCGCACCTGCTGATGGCCGCGCACGACGAGATTGCCGTTGGGTAGCACCTGCGTAACGATGCCGGCAAGCGTCAGGTTGACGGTTTCCGAACGGTCCACCGAACCCGCGCCGACATTGGACGTATCCGAACCCATCTTCACCAGGCTCGCGGGATCTGCCCCTTGCGGCAGCACTTTCGTCAACGTGCCTTCCAGGCCGAAGAAATTGGTCAGGTTCGCATCGTCGGAATTGGCGCGTGACCGCGACGTGGTGTTGGAAATCTTCGCGGCATCGGCAATCGACACGTCGATGGTGATGATGTCGCCCACGTGGCTTGCGCGCGGATCGTGGAAGAAGCTGCGCGAACCCGGCGCCCACAACGAATTGGAGGCGTGCAGGCCCGAAGGCCCCGTTTCGGTCGGCATCGACACGGGCTGATAGCCCGGCTGCGCAACGGGATTGGCGATCGGCGCCATTTCCGGCGGCTTGCCGATGTTCTCGATACGGTCGACGGCGCTGCAGGCCGACAGCGCCAGAGCGCAGGAACCGATAAGCAGGATCTGTTTCAGGGCGGGGTGCATGGGAACGTCTTTCTTTTAATTCTGCATCTCTGCGGTACGAACGGGTTTGGTCGCATTCATGGGCACGGCACTGTCGGCACGCACGGTGCCGGGGCCGGTGACGGTCGCCATCACCTGGCGATAGGAAACGGGATTGACGACGGTCACGGTCTCTCCGACGCCGCCTTCGCTGAGCGCGCGGCCCACCGCGGTGAGCGAAATGCCCGGCACGTCGAACGTCATGGTCACGGTCTCGCCCTTGGTGACGACGATGGGCTTGCGCACATCGGTTGCCATCACGGTTTCGCCCGCGCGCAGATAACGCCGCGCCTGCATGCCCGAAAGTTCCGCCACGGTGGTGACGGTGCCGGCGCGCAACTGGCTCGCTTCGGCAGTGCCGGTTGTGAGATCGGAATCGGTGATGATTTCGCCGCGCGCGATATCGCGCACCGGAACGATCACGCGTGCATTGGTATCGGCGGCCAGTGCCGGGATCGCCGGCAGGACCAGCAACGCCACGCACAAAGCGATCATGAAACGAAGCGTCATGGCGATTACGAGCCTCCCATCCGTGCGGTCTGCTGCAGCATTTCGTCGGCTGCGGTGATGACCTTGGAATTCATTTCATAGGCGCGCTGGGCGGTGATCAGCGACGTCACCTCTTCCACCGGATTGACGTTGGAGGTTTCGAGGAAGCCTTCGACGATGGTGCCGTAACCCGAAGCGCCCGGTAATCCCGATTGCGGCGAACCCGACGAGGGCGTTTCCTGGAACAGGTTGTCGCCCATGGCGTTCAGGCCTGCTTCGTTGGGGAAGCGCACAAGCTCAAGCTGGCCCAGCACCTGCGGCTGCGTCTGGCTGGGAAGCGTTGCCGAAACCTGGCCCTGCGCGTTCACCGAAATTCCGAGCGCGTTCTGCGGCACAGCGATGCCCGGCGCCACAACGTAGCCCTTGTCGGTGACGATCTGGCCTTCCGGCGACAGTGCGAAATTGCCCGAACGCGTATAGGCGTCGGTGCCATCGGGCTGCTGGATGCGGAAGAAGCCCGGCCCCTGCACCGCGAGGTCATAAGGATTGGAGGTCGACTGCATGTCGCCCTGGCTCGTCACGCGATAGACGGCCGCCGTGCGCACACCGGCGCCAAGCTGGATGCCCGAAGGAAGAACGGTGCCGGAGTCCGACGACTGCGAACCGGCCTGTTCGATGTTCTGGTACAACAGATCCTGGAATTCGGCGCGCTGGCGCTTGAATCCGGACGTGTTCATGTTCGCCAGGTTGTTGGCGATCACTTCGACGTTGGTCTGCTGTGCCAGCATTCCGGTGGCGGCGATGCTTAGGGCGCGCATGGTCAGGCTCCTTACATATTCGGCATGTCGCCGAGTTTCGACACGGCTTCACGCATGAGATCTTGTTGCGACTGGGTCATGGAGGCGGTGAGCTGGTAGGCGCGGGTGACCTCGATCATATGAGAGATCTCCACCACCGGTTCGACATTGGAGGCTTCCAGCATCCCCTGTTGAACGGATGCCTTGTCCGCGGCCTTTGGCGTTTCCGATGAGGTGTAGAGGCTTGCGCCTTCCTTCAGCATCGATTGTTCGTTGTCGAACGCGACCACGCGCACCTTGCCGAGCTGGCCTTGTTTGCCGGTGATCGTGCCGTCCGCGCCTATATGTATGTCGCCGTCATCGGGCGAGAAGGTGATCTGACCGCCTTCGCCCATCACCTTGTTGCCGTCGCTGGTGACGAGATTGCCGTCAGAATCGAGCTGGAAATGGCCATCGCGGGTGTAGCGTTCGCCGGCCGGCGTCTGCACCGTGAAGAAACCCTTGCCGTTGATGGCGAGGTCGAACGGCGCGCCCGTGCGCTCGATCCGTCCTTCGTTGAGATCGCGTACCGTGCCCTTGTCCACGACGAAGCTCACATATTGTGTGCCCGTCTCCGTCTCCGACGGCTTCATCGCAGCGACATATTCTTCGAACTTCACACCCTCTTTCTTGAAAGCGGGCGTGGAGACGTTCGCGATGTTGTTCGCGATCACGTCCATCGATCTGTAGGCCGCGAGCTGATGGGACAGGCTCACGAGTAACGTATTGTCCACGGCTAGGCCCTTTCTGGTCCGTCGCTTGCGCTAACCATGTGCACGGGCCGTGCCATACCGGATTTCCAGCGTTTGACTGGATTTCTTGAGGGCACATTTGCCCCACCCCGGCAAACTCTGCCGGGCAACAACCACTCCTTAACCACGATTGCCTAACGTGCGGCGTGACCAAAGGCCGGACGGCCACCAAGGAACACGCGCATGCTGGGCAAGCTGTTCAAGAAGAAAAAGGCCGACGACGCGCCGAAAGAAGGCGAAGAGGCTGAAAAGCCTGCGGAAAAATCCGAATCCGCGGAAGGCGAAGCCGCAGCCGAAGAACCAAAGAAACGATTTGGTAAGAAATTTCTTCTGATCGCGGGCGCAGGCGCACTCGTGCTTCTGCTCGCCGCTGGCGGCGGCGCCTATTACTTCTTCTTCATGGGCTCGGACGAGGACACCAAGACCGCCGAAGCCAAGCCCGAAATCCCGCTGACGCCGCCGACCGTCGCCTATTACGACGTGCCGGACATCATCGTGAACATCCAGACCGCCGACGGTTCGCCCGCTTATCTAAAAGTCGGCCTGTCGCTCGAACTCGACACGCAGGAAGAGAAGGCCGGGATGCAGGCCTTGATGCCGCGCGTGGTCGACCAGTTTCAGGGTTACCTGCGCGAATTGCGCGTGGACGACCTCAAAGGTTCTGCGGGCGTGATGCGCCTCAAGGAAGAATTGCTGCGCCGGATCAACGTGGCCGCCGCGCCCTACAAAGTGCGCGACGTGCTGCTCAAGGAAATGATTGTCCAATAACATGGCCGACGAAACCGAAGCCCAAGCGACCGAAGCAGAAGCCGCCGAGACCGAAGCCGACGAGGCCGCACCGGCCATTGGCGGCAGTGCGGAGCGCATCCTCAACCAGGAAGAAATCGACAGCCTGCTCGGCTTCGACGTCAACGACGACCAGTTGCAGGACAAGAGCGGCATCCGCGCCATCATCAATTCGGCGCTGGTTTCCTACGAACGCCTGCCGATGCTCGAAATCGTCTTCGACCGGCTGGTGCGGTTGATGACGACGAGCTTGCGCAATTTCACCTCCGACAACGTCGAAGTCAGCCTGGACAACATCACCTCGATCCGCTTCGGCGATTACCTCAATTCGATCCCGCTGCCTGCGATCCTGGCCGTGTTCCGTGCCGAACAACTCGACAATTATGGCCTCTTCACCGTCGATTCGAACCTGATCTACTCGATCGTGGACGTGCTGCTCGGCGGACGCCGCGGCACCTCGGCCATGCGCATCGAAGGCCGGCCCTACACCACCATCGAACGCACGCTCGTCCAGCGCATGATCGAAGTGATCCTGCAGGACATGATGCAAGCCTTCGAACCGCTGGCGCCCGTTAATTTCGCGCTCGACCGTCTGGAAACAAACCCGCGTTTCGCGGCCATCGCGCGGCCCGCCAACGCCGCCATTCTCGTCAAGCTGCGCATCGACATGGAAGATCGTGGCGGCCGCACCGAATTGCTGCTGCCTTACGCGACGCTCGAACCGATCCGCAAATTGCTGCTGCAACAGTTCATGGGCGAAAAATTCGGCCGTGACTCGATCTGGGAAGGCCATCTGGCTTCCGAACTCTGGTCCACCAAGGTCGACATCAACGCCATCCTCGACGAGCAGACCATGAGCCTCGACAAGATCATGAACCTCAACATCGGCGACACGGTGATGCTCAACGCCAGCCCCGATTCCAAGATCGAATTGCGCTGCGGCAATGTTCCGCTGCTGCGCGGCCGCATGGGCCGGGTGGGATCTTCGGTCGCCGTGCGCGTCGAAGAAGCCATCGAACGCACCGACGCCAGCCGCGGCCTCTAACGGAGATTGAGATGACCCTCACCCTCGTCGTCGAACTGATCCTGACGGCGCTCTTAGCCGCCACGCTCTTCTATTGCATTGTGCTGGAACGCAAACTCGCGGCCCTGCGCAGCGGACAGGACGGGCTGAAGAAAACGCTTGCCTCGCTCAACGCGGCGGTCGCCGCCGCCAGCACCTCCATGGTCACGTTGAAATCGACCGCGGGCGAAATCACGCAGATCCTCGACGAACGTCTGGGACATGCGCGCGGACTTGCAGATGAACTGGGCGTGTTGTGCGGTTCGGGCGAGCGCATCGTGCAGCGCTTCGACCGCGAACTCGACAGCCGCGCCACCAAATCCGACCTGCCGAGTGCCGCCGTCATGGGCCGCCTCGATGCAGGCCGCCTTGCAAGCCTGGGAGCCGTGCGGTGAACGTTCGCTCCGTCGTCAGCCACATCCGACTCCTGCCCGTGCTAATGGGCGTGTGCGGACTTCTGCTTTCCATGAAAGCGGTGGGCATTTCCGAATATGCCTATGCCGCGGCAACCGCCGCCGGCGCACCCGCGCAAGCCGATCCACCCAAACCGAAACACGACATCGCCGACGATCAGGAAAGCTCGAGCTCCTCCGAAGTCGATCTTCTGACCAATCTCTCCAAGCGCCGCACCGAACTGGACGCGCGCGCGGGCGAACTCACCATGCGCGAGAACCTGATCGCGGCCGCCGAAAAGCGCGTCGACGAGAAGATCGCCGCACTGAAACTGCTGCAGGACCAGATCCAGAAACTGGTCGCCCAACGCGATGCCGAGCAGGAAAAGCAGATCGCTTCGCTCGTCAAAACCTATTCCGCGATGAAGCCCGCCGATGCCGCGCGCATCTTCGATGGTCTCGCCGACGAAATCCTCGTCCCCGTCGCCTCGCAGATGAAGCCCGACGTGCTGGCGCCGGTGATGGCGAAGATGAATGCGGAAGCGGCCCAGAAGCTCACCATCAAACTCGCCAACCGCCTGAACCTGCCCGATGCGAAGCCCGTGACAGTCGCTTCCAACGAACCGCCCGCGCCGCAGCCCGCACCCAACGCGGCCATCGCGGCACCTTCCGCCAACGCGCCGATCACAACGACGCCAACGCCTTCCGCACCGCCGGCCGCGCCAGCGCAAGGCAAAACAGGCGGATAAGCCATGCTCTCGCGTTTCACCGAATCAACCGTGTCGCGCGCCCACTTCATGGGCGCGCTGATGCTTTTGATGCTGGTGACGACGCACGCCTTCGCCGCCGACACGATGCAGGCCACGCCTGAAGACGGCTACGGCCGCGTCACAGTCACGCTCGATCAGCCCGGTCGCGTACAGGCCTCGCTCGACGGCGCGGTGCTGCGCATCGCGTTCGACCGCAAAGTGACGCTCGATCCTTCCCTCGTTGCCACGCAGCTTTCCGCTTACGTCAATGGCGGGCGCATCGACAATGCGGGCAAGACGATGAGCTTCGCGCTCACGCAAACCTTCCGTCTGCATACCAGCACGTCGGGCAACAAGACCGCCATCGATCTTGTGCCGGACAGTTTCGCGGGCAATCCGCCCGATCTCCCCAAACAGACGGCTGCCCCTGCCAAACCTGTCGATATTGCCACGCTGCCGACGCTCAGAGTGCGCGCCGGCATCTATCAGAAATATTCGCGCCTCGTTTTCGATTGGCCGCAGAAAACCGCCTACACGGTCTTTCCCTCCAAGGGCCATCTCACGGTGCGCTTCAAGGGATTGGCGCAGCCGGATTTCTCCGCGCTCGACCGCCTGTCGCCGCCCTGGGTGAAACAGGCTGGCTGGCATGTTGAAGGCCAGAACACCGTGGTCGAATTCACCACCGACCCGGGCTCCAAACCCCACGCTTTCGAAGACGGCAGGCGTGTGGTCATCGATGTGATGTCGCCAGACAATGATTCCACCGCCGTCGCCGCAAAAGTCGCCGGCATCAGCCCCGCACAGGCGCAAGCGATCGCAGATGCCGCCGCCAAGCTCAATCCCAAACCGGATGACGCGAAGCCCGCGCAAACCGCGACCGCGCAACCGGCGTCCGACAAGACCAGGACGCAGGATGCAACTACGCAACCCCCAGCCGACGCAGCACCCGCCGAACCGCAAAACGAGGCGGCGATGGCGGAGCGCACCGCGAAAGGTGCCGTGCTCGTCATCCCGCACGCGTCAGGTCACGCGGTTGCCGCCTTCCAGCGCGGCATGACGGCATGGATGGTGATCGACACCGCCATCCCCATCGATCCCGCGAAACTGAAAACCCAGCTCGGCGACCTTCCCAATTCCGTCGACGTGGCAAGCGGCAACGACGCCACCATCATCCGCATCGGCCTGAAACAGGCCGAACAGATCGCGGTCACCGAAGACGGCGTGAACCTGAAATTCCTGCTCGCCCCCGACGACAACACCAATCCGCTCGGCATCGGTTTTGCCCGCGACGTGAGCGACAATGGCAACGCCGCACTCGTCACGCTGCTGCCTTCCGCCAACCGCGTGCTGACCTTGAGCGACCCCAATGTCGGCGACACCATTATCGCCGTGCTCGGCCGCGCCGGACGCGCGGTACTCTCCGGCCGCGACTACGCCGATTTCTCCCTGCTGCCGACCGCGGCGGGCATCGTCATCAAGCCGCTGAGCGATGGCGTCACCGTCACCGCGCACGACGCGCGTGTGCGCATCGCCAAACCCGACGGTCTTTCGCTCACGCCGCCCGCCGCAACCTCGGATTCGCCCGCGCTGCTGACGGACGCGAACGACAACGCATCGTTCCTGGACTTCGCACATTGGCCGAAAGCCGAAGGCGCCAAATTCCTCGATATGGAACGCAAACTTCGCGAAAACATCGCCAAGGCGCCCGCCGCCAAGGTGAACGCCGAACGCCTGGCGCTCGCTCAATTCTATCTTGCCAACAATTACGCCGCCGAAACCCTCGGCGTCCTCAAGCAGATGCACGAAAGCGATCCCGCGCTCGACGGCAACCGCCATCTCCAGGTGATGCGCGCCGCTGCCGATTACATGATGGGCCGCTACCGCGACACCCATAACGACCTGATCGGCGCGAGCTTCGTGGGGGATCGTCACGCCGCCTTTTGGCGCGGTCTCGCCGATGCCGCCACCGACGATTGGACCGATGCGCGGCAATCCCTGCTCGATGCAGGCCCCGTGCTCAAACGCTATCCGACCGAATGGCGCGCGCGTGCCCAGCTTGCGATGACCAACGCCGCACTTGCCGCCGGAAGTGTGGAAAACGCCGACCTTGCGCTCGCCAGGGTGCCGAAGTCGCTGCCACGAACCCTGATGCTCGAACGCCAGCTTGCGCACGCGCGCCTGCTCGCCGCCGAAGACCGTTACAAGACGGCCAAGCCGATCTTCGCCGCGCTCAAGCTCTCCGGCGACGACCGCATCGCCGCCAACGCGATCTACGAAGACACCAAGGCCGCCATCGACGCAGGCGTGATGTCCCACAAGAAGGGCATCGAGACTTTGGAAGAATTGCGTTTCCGCTGGCGCGGCGATGCGCTGGAGATGAAGACCCTGCGCAAACTCGGCCAGCTTTATTTCGCGGGCGGCCAGTGGCGCGAAGGTCTCGAAAAACTGCGCGTCGCCTCGCTCTATTTCCCCAACGACGATCTCGCCCGCCAGGCGCAGGACGACATGCGCAACGCCTTCGAAGACCTGTTCCTGAAGGGCAAGGCCGACAAGATCGCGCCCATCGAAGCGCTGTCGCTGTTCTACGATTTCATCGATCTCACCCCCATCGGGCCCAAGGGCGATGAAATGATCCGCCGCATGACCGACCGCCTTGCGAAGGTCGATCTGCTGGCGCCCGCCACCACGCTTCTCGCCTATCAGGTGAACAAGCGCCTCGATGGTGTGGCACGCGCGCAAGTGGCCGGACGCCTCGCCATGCTCTACCTGATGGATCACAAACCCGAAAAAGCGCTGGAAACCTTGCGCGACACCACGATCAGCGGCTTGCCCGACGACGTCAACCACCAACGCATGATGCTCGAAGCCCGCGCACTGGCGCAGATGAAACGCTACGACCAGGCGCTCGATCTCGTCTCCGTCGACAGTTCGCAGGATGCCAAACAACTCGAAGCCGACATCGCCTGGGACAGCGGCCAGTGGAACATGGCAGCCCAGAACACCGAAACGCTTCTGGGCCAACGCTGGAGCGACGACAAACCGCTCGCCCCGGAAGAACGCACCGACGTGATGCGCGCGGCCATCGCCTATTCGCTTGCCAATGACGAGACGAGCCTCGAACGCCTGCGCGCCCACTTCGCCCCGAAGATGAAAGGCACACCCGACGCCAACGCCTTCGCGGTGGTGACGCAGAACATCGACCAGCAAGGCCTCGCCTTCCGCGAAACGGCCGCAAAGGTTGCATCGGTCGGAACGCTCGAAGCCTTCATGAAAGACTTCAGCAGCAAATATTCGTATTAGTTCACTTACCTCCCCTTCACGGGGAGGTCGGCGTCGTGCATCGGCACGACGACGGGTGGGGCTCTAGCGAGCCTCGCTTCACCACCCCCCACCCGCCGCTGCTTCGCAGCGTCGACCTCCCCGCGTGGGGGGAGGTAAGGCGAGGCGCTAAACCGCTGTTTGCGTCGCTTCGGCAAGCCACTCCATCGCGCGGCTCGCGATCTTTTCCCAGCCGGGTTCGCCCAGCATCCAGTGGCTGTGCCCTTCGAGGTCTTCGTAGTCCGCACGCTCGCGATAACGCTGCGCGATGCGGCGCACCGTGGGCGGCGGGTTCACCTTGTCGTGCGCGCCTGACAAACATAGCACCGGACATTTCACGTCGCTTGCATGCACAAGCGTCGCGCGCCGCGCGTCCAGTGCCCAATGCATTATCTCGAAGGTCGCAAACCCCGACTCCGGCACGAAGCGCGCGAACACCTGGCTGCGTTCGAGCGGCGGCAACAGATCGAGCGCATTCGACGCCGCGATGTCATAGGACGGATGGATCGGCTTGCTCCAGAAGTCCCCCGCAAAGAACATCGCGCCGGCCGAGGCAAATTCGAACATCGTCGAGGGCAGCATCCCCCACGGCGCGGATGGTGCGAGCAGAACGAGCGCGCGCACCTTCATCCGCGTCGCCAGAATCTGCGCCAGCAATCCGCCCATCGAATGGCCGATCAGAACGGGCGCTTCGCCCAGCCCGTGAATCTCTTTTTCCAGATCGTGCGCATAATCGAGGATGCTGGTGGTGCCGAGCACATTCGGCGGATTCCGCCCGCAATCGTGATGGCGCAAGGTGGGCGCCTTCACCGAATAGCCTTCGTCTTCGAACGCGCCGCGGAACTTGTCGAACGCCCAGCCGCCGCAGAACGCTCCATGAACCATCACGACGGGCGGGAACTTGAGCTTCTTCAGCATCAATATTCCGGCGCCGCCAGATCTTCGAACGCGGTGAGCACCTTGGAATAGGTGTCGCGCTTGAACGGCACGACAAGACGCGGCAACGCCTCGATGGCAAGCCATTTCCAGGCGGCAAATTCGGGTTCTTCGGTCTGGATGTTGATTTCGGTATCGTCGCCTTCGAAGCGCATGGCAATCCACTTCTGCCGCTGGCCGCGATATTTGCCGTGCAGCGCCACGCCCAACAGATGCGGCGGCAGGTCGTAGGCCAGCCACTCGTCCATCTGGCGCAGGAAGCGCGCGTTGTTGGTGCCGATTTCTTCCTTCAGCTCGCGCAGCGCGGCCTGTTCGGGCGTCTCGTCGCCGTCGATGCCACCTTGCGGCATCTGCCAGCCTTCCATCGTCTGGTCGATGCGCCGGCCCACGAACACCAGCCCCTCGCGATTGATGAGCATCACGCCCACGCAAGGCCGGTAGGGAAGATCGTCATGTTTGAGAAAGGAATGCGGGCGGGCCATCGGCAAACAAAATGAAGCGGTTACTTCGATTTGCCGACTATGGCCGATGCGGGCACCAGAACAAAGCCCCTGGCGGAAAGGCCGCGCGACCATTGGGCCAGCCGCTCCACCGTCACTGGATAGAGGAAAGCGGTGCCGACCGCGCTGCCATTGGTGCGCGCCTGGGTTTCGAGATCGGAGAGCGCGCGGTCGATGGCGGCGGAATCCTGCACCTTGTCGATGGCCGCGCTGCCGTGAACGAAGGCGGTGTTGGTCTGCTTGGCGATGTCGGGGGCGGCGGATTTGGCCGCCGAGCCGTCGTCATAAAACATCAACCCGCGCCTTGCGAGATAGGTCATCACCGGTTCCAGCGCCTCGGAATCGGCGAGGAAACGGCCGCCCTGATTGTTGGTCACGCCGGCATAACCGGTGAAGCGGGTCAGCGCCCAGACAAGGTGCTGGGTGTTGGCCTCTTCGCCTTCCCCGGTGCGCAACGTGTGCGGGCCCGGATCGCTGTCGGGATAATCGTAGGGCTCCATCGGCAGTTCGAGCAGCACTTCGTGGCCGCGCGCACGCGCCTCGTTCACCCAGTTCTGGATGTCGCCTTCGCGCGGCACAAACGCCACCGTCACCGCCGTCGGAAGTGCGCCGAGCGCCTGCGTGGTTGCGGTTCCGCTCGCGCCGAATCCCATCATGACGATGGCGATCTTGGGTTTCTTGCCCGCGGCCGGCGCATCGCCGCCATAGGCCTGCATCGGCGTCTTGCCGTTGTTGGCGATACGCGGCAGCGGCCCGAGCTTCGAGCTTTCCACCAGCGCCGGATCGGCAACGAGATAGGAACCCGCATAGATCGGACGCACGATCTCGCGCGCCTTGCCCGCCGGGTTGATCTCTTCGGCCATCGAGACGATGCGATTGTGCTCGGCGCGAACCTCGGCCGCACTGCCGGGCGCAAGCGAATGCACGCCCTTCGACCAATCACTGCCGGGCGCATTGGTCTGCACGATGGGATCGATGGACAGATGCACCGACGGACGGTTGGCGGTGGGGTCGCCGAACAGCACCACCACCAGACACAGCGCGACAAAGGATGTGGCAAGGCCCGAAGCGGTCCATGCAAGCAGGCTTGGACCGGGCGGAACCTGATCCGCCATCGCCTCCTGCCCGTCGCTCAAGCCTTCAAGTGCCATGGCGTTCAGCAAGCACCCGGCAGGGTTACGTCCCGGTTAACCCCCCGCCCGGCCTAGTTGGCCTTGGCGGTGACGTTCTTGGGCGCTTCCGCGGTGACGGTCGGCTTCCCGCGCAGCAGGTCCAGCGCATAGGAAAGCTGGAAGTCGTCGTATTTCTTGCCCGGCTGCGGACGGATCACGGGGATCGCACGGCCCTTCTTGACCGCGCTTTCGGCGGCCAGGTGACCCGGCAGGTCGGCTTCGCTGGGGCGGATCACCTTGGGCAGCTTGTCGTCGTCGGCGGTCTGGGCCACCGCGATATCCGGCGTGATGCCCTGGGCCTGGATCGAATGGCCCGACGGGGTGAAGTACCGCGCCGTCGTCAGGCGCAGCGCGCCGCCGCCTTCGCCCAGCGGGATCACGGTCTGCACCGAGCCCTTGCCGAATGAGGTCATGCCCAGAATGGTCGCACGGCGATGATCCTGCAGCGCGCCCGCCACGATCTCGGACGCAGATGCCGTTCCGCCATTGACCAGAACGATGATCGGCTTGTTGTCGGTGATGTCGCCGGAGCGCGCATCGTAACGCTGCGTGTCTTCGGCGTGACGTCCGCGCGTCGAAACGATCTCGCCCGAGGTCAAAAGATCGTCGGACACGGCAATCGCCTGATCGAGCAAGCCGCCCGGATTGTTGCGCAGGTCGAGCACATAACCTTTGAGGCCCGGACCGATCTGCTTTCTCAGATCCTTCACCGCCTTCTCAAGCCCGACATTGGTCTGTTCGTTGAAGCCGGTGATGCGGATGTAGGCGACGTCGCCTTCGCGATGCCACTTCACGCTGTCGACCTGGATGATCGCGCGCGCCAGCACCACGTCGAAAGGCTTCTTTTGACCCTGACGCAGGATGGTGAGCGTCACCTTGCTGCCCGTGGGACCGCGCATCTTGTCGATGGCGTCGTTGAGCGCCATGCCCTGCACGGGTGTGTTGTCGATGGCCGCGATGTAATCGCCCGGCTTGATGCCGGCCTTCGCCGCCGGCGTATCGTCGATCGGCGAGACGACTTTCACCAGGCCGTCTTCCATCGTCACTTCGATGCCGAGGCCGCCGAATTCGCCCTTGGTCTGGATCTGCATGTCGGCAAAGCTCTTCGCATCCATGTAGCTCGAATGCGGATCGAGTGCGGAGACCATGCCTTCGATGGCGTTGTTCACAAGTTCGCTGTCATCGACGGGGCGCACGTAATTGGCGCGCACCCGTTCGAACGCATCGCTGAAAAGATCGAGCTGCCGGTAGGCGCCCATGTCGTTGGCGCCTTGCGCGGGCAACAACGTGATGGCGGCGCCGAATCCCAGCACCATGCCCAATACGATCAACGCGATGCGCTTCATGATTTTTGTGCCTTCCTCGGCTCGCTCATCAACCACGGCGCCGGATCGACGCCTTTGCCGTTCCGCCGCAGTTCCATATAGAGCTTTGCAGGCTCCATCTGCGGCATAGTGCCGACGGGTTCTCCCGCGAGCAACTGGTCTCCTGGCCGCACGGAAACGCGGTCCAACCCCGCCATGACAAGATCGTATCCAGCGCTCATCTGCAAGATCAAGACGCGTCCGGTTTTATGGTAAGGACCGGCGAAAAGAACCTCTCCGTCGGTGGGCGCGATCACCTGCGATCCCCCTTCCGCGGCAAAGGTTACTCCCGGCGCGCTCGAGCCGCCGACCCCTTCCATGCCGCCCGGAACGGTGGACCCCAGGACCGGCCTTAACAGCGAATTGCGGCCCAGAACCGGCTGTTTGCTGTCGTCGGCTGTGACCACCATGACACCGGCGACAGGCGGCTTGCGGCGCAGTTCGGCCACCCGGTCGAGCAGGGATTCGAGGTTGGCCGCCTGTCCCGCCACCGTGTCGAGCTTGCCCTTGAGATCGCCATACTGGCTTTCTGCCGCATTCGCTTCGGCCTCTTTCATCGCGACAAGTTGATCGAGCTGGTTGCGCGCTTGCGAAAGTTCCGCCGCGTTCTTCGCGCTTTCCGCCCGCCGCGCCACCAGTTCTTCGCGTGTCTTGCGCAACGCTTCGAGCTTCTTCGCAAGTTGCGCCGCCGCCGAATAAAGCCGCGGCAACGAAGCGCCCATCAGCATCATGCTGTGCACAGCACCTTCCGCATCGTCGGCGCGCATCACCATGGCGGGCGGCATGTCGTGTTGCATGCGTTCGAGCACCGCGAGCAGACGGCTGACGCCCGCACGGTCGCGAATGAACTCGCGGTTCAGCTTGTCTTCATCGGCCCGCAACAAAAGCACCTGCGCATCGAGCGTGGTCTTTTCCGCTTCGAGCGCCTGCACCTTCGCCGCCGTCGCGATCAGTTTCTGCCTGAGCGTTTTGGCCTGCCCGTTCAGCGCGTCGCTCTTGGCCTTGGCGGCATCGACGCGCGGCTTGTTCTCGTCGATCTGTTGCTGCAGCGCGCGGTATTGGTCCTGGGTGGTCGGCAGTTTCGCCATGTCGCTGAGCGGCACCGCGCCGTTCAAATCTTCGGCAATGGGCGGCGCGTTTTCCTTGGACGCCGCGAAGGCAGGCCCGCACAACAACAGGCTGAGACAAACGGAAAGGAAGATGCGGGCGCCGGACACGATCAGGCGACACTCTCCGCTGCGCGTTCGTCGAGCGCATGTCCGCTCATCGCTGCGGGTTTCTTCAGGCCCATGAGATCGAGCAGCGTCGGCGCCACATCGGCAAGACTGCCATTCTCCACCTTCAGTCCCTGATTGCTTTTGGCGTTGATGACGATGATCGGCACGTCGAGCGTGGTGTGCGCGGTGTGCGGTTCACCCGTTTCGGGATCCTTCATCATCTCGACATTGCCGTGATCGGCGGTAAGCAGCATCACGCCGCCCACCTTCTCCACCGCCGCGCGCAGACGGCCGAGACACTGGTCGATCACCTCCACCGCTTTGATCGCGGCTTCCATGATGCCCGTATGGCCCACCATGTCGGGATTGGCGTAGTTCACCACAACCAGATCGTATTTCTCCGACAGAATGGCCTCTTCCAACTTCTTCGTCACTTCGAAGGCGGACATTTCCGGCTGCTGGTCATAGGTCGCGATCTTGGGGCTCGGCACCAGAATGCGGTCTTCGCCCGGAAACGGATCTTCGCGCCCGCCATTCAGGAAGAAGGTGACGTGCGCGTATTTCTCGGTCTCGGCGATGCGAAGCTGCTTCAAGCCGAGCGACGACACATATTCCCCAATCGTGTCGCGAATATCGTCCGCGGCAAACAGCGCGCCCATGAAAGCCTTCAACGGTTCGGAATATTCCGTAAGCCCGGCGGCGGCCGAAAACGACACCACGCGCGAACGGTCGAAATCCTTGAATTTGGGATCGAGCAGGCACATCGAAATCTCGCGCGCACGATCGGCCCGGAAATTGCCGAACAGCAATGCGTCGCCATCGCCCGCGCCCGAATATTCCCCGATCACGCACGGGATGACGAATTCGTCCGTCACATTCTCCGCATAAGACGCTTCGACGGCAGCAAACGCTGTTTCAAAGCGATGCCCCGTCGCCGAGACAATCGCGTCATATGCTTTTGAAACACGATCCCACCGCTTGTCGCGATCCATCGCGTAATAGCGCCCGGAGACTGTCGCCATCCGCACGCCGGGAAGTCCTTCGATCTTGCTCTCGAAGTCCTTGAGAAAGCCAAGCGCGCTCTTGGGCGGTGTGTCGCGTCCGTCGAGGAACGCGTGCACGAACACAGGGACGCCTTCATCCGATACTGCGCGCACAAGTGCCGCGATATGATCCTGATGCGAATGCACGCCGCCGGGGGACAACAGCCCCATCACATGCACCGCCCCGCCCGCTTCCTTCGCCTTGGCGATCAGGTCCACAAGTACCGGGCGCTTGGCGAGACTGCCGTCGGCCATCGCGTCGTCGATGCGGGGCAGGTCCTGCATCACCACGCGGCCCGCGCCGATATTCATGTGCCCGACTTCGGAATTGCCCATCTGGCCTTGCGGCAACCCCACCGCCCGGCCGGAGGTCGAGAGCAGCCCATGCGGGCAATCGGCCAGCATCCGGTCGAAGTTGGGCAGCTTGCCCGCCTTGGAGGCGGCGGCGATGGCGTTGTCGGCCGCATGGTCGGGACGCCAGCCCCAGCCGTCGAGGATGCACAACACGCCCGGCCTCTGCCGCAGCTCTGGGGGATTCTTGCTCATAGAACCTCGAAAATCGGACCTGCAAAATAGGAAGCGGGGGTTTCCAAGTCTATGTGACCAAAGGCGATTTTCGCCCGGGAAAATCCTGCCGGGTGCCGGTTTTCGTCTCTCTGGATCAATATCAAGTAATTGATTTTAAAGGATAAATTTCCAGCCCAAACCGGCACGGTTCTGGCATCGATGGCTCGGACACCATAGGCAGAATGCGTATGCCCACGCGCTCGACACTTATACATAAGCTTCTGGCCAGCTTCGTTGCGGCCCTGATGGTTCTTTGCCCGGTGGAGGCGTTCGCCTTCTCGCGCATCAAGGACCTGGTCGAGGTCGAGGGCATTCGCGACAACATGCTGGTCGGCTACGGCCTGGTCGTTGGCCTCAACGGCTCGGGCGACAGCCTTCGCAACGCCCCGTTCACCCAGCTTTCCATTCAGACCATGCTCGAACGGCTGGGCGTCAACACCCGCGGCGAGCAGATGCAGACCAAGAACACCGCCGCCGTCATGGTGACCGCCAACCTTCCCGCCTTCGGCGCGCAGGGTTCGCGCATCGACGTGACGGTGAGCGCGATGGGCGACGCCAAGAATCTTCAGGGCGGCACGCTTCTCGTCACGCCGTTGTTCGGCGCCGACGGACAGATCTATGCGCTCGCGCAGGGCCCCGTCGCCGTCGGCGGCTTCTCCGCGCAAGGTCAGGGTGCAAGCGTGACGCGCGGCGTGCCGACATCGGGGCGCATCGCCAATGGTGCGATCATCGAACGCGAAACCGGTTACCGCCTCTCAAGCCAGACGACCTTGCGGCTGTCGCTGCACAATCCCGATCTCACCACCGCCACGCGCATCGCCGACGCGGTGAACAACTACATCGGCAATGGCGTGGCGCTCGCGACCGATCCTTCGACCGTCGCGCTCAACGTGCCCTCGAATTACAAGAACGGCGTCATGGGTCTTCTGACCGACGTCGAACAGGTGAAGGTCGATCCCGATCAGCCTGCCAAAGTCATCATCGACGAAACCTCCGGCGTCATCGTGATGGGTTCGGATGTGCGCATCTCCACTGTCGCCATCGCGCAAGGCAATCTGACCATCAAGGTCAACGAGGCTCCGCTGGTCAGCCAGCCCGAACCTTTCTCCAAACAGGGCGAAACCAAGGTCGTGCCGCGCACCACGATTTCGGTCGACGACAGCAAGGGCAACCGCATGGCGGTTCTCTCCGGCGGCGGCGTGAGCTTGCAGAAACTGGTCGACGGATTGAACGCGCTCGGCGTCGGTCCGCGCGACATCATTTCCATCCTGCAGGCCATCAAGGCGGCGGGCGCGCTGCAAGCCGAAATCCAGGTGATCGGATGAGCATGGACGCGGCCATCGCTGGCGCCACCACCATCGCCCAATCGGCGATCGTGATGACGCCGCACGCCACCAACAATCTGGCGGCCGCCAAGAAAGCCGCCAAGCAGTTCGAATCCGTGCTGGTTTCGCAGATGCTGGGCGGCATGTTCGAAGGCATCAAGACGGACGGCCTGTTCGGCGGCGGCGAAGGCGAGGCGATGTTCCGTTCCATGCTGCTCGACGAATACGGCAAGCAGATCGTCAACCAGGGCGGCTTCGGATTGTCCGACGCCATCACCAAATCCTTGCTCATGCATCAGGAGCAACCGCAATGATCGAACCCATCGACCCCAAGATCGAACGCATCATCAAGCTCGCCGAACGCCTGATCGAAGCGCTGGAAGCCGACATCGCCGCACTCGAACGCGGCAAACCCGCCGAGATGCGCTCCGCCGATCCCGAGATCCAGAAGCTCTCCGCCATCTACAGCCGCGAAGCCGCCGGCATCACGCCGTCCATCGCGAAAGAAGCCTCGGCACCTTTGCGCGGCACGCTCGCCACGGTGACCAAACGCTTCGCCGAAACGCTCGCTCGTCACGTGCGCATCGTCACCCGCGTGAAGAACGCGAGCGAAGGCATGGTCCGCGCCATCGCCGAAGAAGTCGACCGCATGAACGCTCCCAAACGCACCTACGCCGCCGGCCCCGAAGCGAAGCCGCGCCAGCCGGGCGCGATGATTTTCAACAGCGTGGTTTGAAAAAAAGCGCGCTTAGTCGACGCGCGCGATATACGGCAGGCCGCGATGCCGGCCCGCATCGTCCATGCCGTAGCCGATCAGGAAACCGTCCAGTCCCGTGAACGCCGCGTAATCGGCGCGCGCTTCCGCATCCTGGCGGCCGCGGTCCACCATCACGGCACTTGTCACCGACAAGGCACCCTGATCGCGCAGCAACTCGACCGCCTTGTTGATCGTGCGCCCGCGGTCGAGGATTCCGTCCAGCACCAGCACGTGATGCCCGCGCACGCGCGCGGAAGGCGAGATCATCACCGAAATGTCGCGCGCCCCTTCGCGCGAACCGGAATAGGAACGCAGCCAGAAAAATTCCGCCGGCAGATCGAGCCCTCGCCGCGACAGCGCACGCAAGAGATCGGCCGCGAACACGAAGCCGCCCACCAGCACCACCGCCGCCATATCGGGACGGACGGGCGCGGCCACGATTTCGTCGGCCAGTTGCGCCATGCGCTGGAAGATTTCGGTCTCGCTGACGAGAATCTGATGCGGAACGTTCACCTTCAACTCTTGACGAATTTCAAATCCACATGACGCGTGCCCGAAGGCGGACTCGGAATGCGCGCTGAGAATTCCGCCGACTTGCCGGGGGCGAGGCTCTTCGCGCCCGTCTGGATCTTCCATGCGTAGAGATCGCGGCGGTATTCGTCGGTCAGCGCAGCACTGATCGCAGGCACATCGAGCGAACGCGCCGTCTTGTTCACGACCTTGCCCTTGATGTGCAGCACCGACATGTCGTCCTCGCTGGTCACGCGATAGCTCACGTCCTGAAACTCGAGCCCCACCGTGTTCACGTCGAGCCCGACCCAGGAATAGAGCGTTGCGGTCTGCGGCCAGACGGTGGCGATGCCCATGCGGAACACGATCGCCACCCAGGCCAGTACCACCACCAGCGCGATGAGCGCCGCCCATCCGGCAAGCGCGCCCAGCCGCCATCCGGCGGAGGCCGGCGCGCGGCCGGCCATCGCGACGTTGGCCGCCGGCTCGGCTGGTCTCATCGGTGCGGTTGCCACGGAGGCGGGCTTCTCCGGCTCGACCGAAAGATCGGGCGGGGCCTCCACCCCGGCTTCGGCGGGCGCGGATTGGTGCCAGATATGGCTGCACTTCGCGCAGCGCACCTTGCGCCCGGCGGGCAGGAATTTCGCCTCGTCGGCCTCGTAGCGGGTGGCGCAATTTGGGCAGGTTAAGATCATGGTAACCGTTAACGAACGTTCCCCGAAAATAGGCAGAGCAAAGCCTGTATCGCAAGCAAAGCACAGAGTTGGTTACGATCATGGTAACCGTGCGGCCCGCCAGCTATTTTCCCCGAATCATGGTTCGCTTCGAAAATGTCGGAATGCGGTATGGGGCAGGACCGGAAGTTCTCCGGGACATCACCTTCCTGCTCGACCCCGGCTCGTTCACCTTCCTGACCGGCCTCTCCGGGGCCGGAAAGACGACCCTGCTCAAACTGATATTCCTGGCCGAGCCCCCGTCGCGGGGTCTGATCTCCCTCTTCGGTCACGATCTCGCCACCGCGAGGCGGCAGGACTTCCCCGCCATCCGCCGCCGCATCGGGGTGGTGTTTCAGGACTTCCGCCTGTTCGACCACCTGTCGGCCTTCGACAATGTGGCGCTGCCCCTCAAGCTCGCGGGCCGCAAGCCGGAGCAATACACGCAGGATGTCGAAGAACTCCTCTCCTGGGTCGGCCTCGGCGACCGCATGGAGGCGCCCCCGCACACGCTTTCGGGCGGCGAGCAACAGCGCGTCGCCATCGCGCGCGCCGTCGTGGCGCGGCCCGATCTGCTGGTCGCAGACGAACCGACCGGCAACGTCGACCCGGAAATGGGCGCGCGCCTGATCCGTCTCTTTGCCGAACTCAACCGTCTTGGCACCACCGTCCTCATCGCCACCCATGACCGCGCCTTGATCGAACGGGTCAAAGCCCGCGAGATGCGGCTGGTCGACGGACGCCTGGTCGAAATGCGCACGGCCCACGCATGAGCAACGAACGTCTCCGCATCCTTCCCCGCGATACGGCCGCAGGCCCGCTCGATCTGATGATCGCGGTGATGGCGTTTCTTGCCGCCCTCGCGCTCGGCGCCTCGCTCGTTGCCGACCGCGCAGCACAGACATGGCGTTCGGGACTGGCCGGACAATTGACGGTGCAGATTCTGCCGCCGCTCACCGGCCCCGCCGAGCCCGCGCTCGAACACGAAGCACAACGCGCCAGCGAAATCTTGCGCAAAACGCCTGGTATCGCGGTTGTCGCGCCGGTCAGCCGCGAAGACGCGTTGAAACTCGTCGAACCGTGGTTGGGCGCGGACGCCATCGTCGCTGATCTTCCGCTACCGCGCCTGATCGACGCCAAGATCGTGCCGGGCTCCGATGTCGACGTGCCCGCCTTGCGCAAAAATCTCAAAGCCGCCGTGCCCGACGCGACGCTGGACGATCACAGCCAGTGGATCGACCGGCTCAAGAGCCTCGCCAACACGGTGATACTCTCGGGCTACGGCATCTTGCTGCTGATCGCGGTCGCGACCGCCGCCGCCGTCACCTTCGCCACGCGCGCGGGCTTGCAGGCCCATCACGAGATCGTCGAACTGCTGCACCAGATGGGGGCGCATCCCGGCTTCATCAGCCGCGCCTTCGAGCGGCATTATTTCGTCTCCGCGCTCATCGCCTCCGCATTGGGCGCGGCCATCGCGGCCATCATCTTCGTCGCCGCGGGCGGACTCGAAATGGCGGGCTACGAAGCGGTGCCCTTTCTGCCGCCGATGTCGCTGAAACCGCTGGAGGCCTTGTGGCTTCTGGCCGTGCCCGCGGGATCGGGCCTGATCGCGTGGATCACCACGCGCTGGTCGGTGATGGCGGCGCTGCGGAAAATCTACTGAATGCGCACGCTCTTCTCGCTCGTCGTTCTGGCCGTCATCGGCTATGTGGCGGGCTTCCTTCTTTTCGTGCAGGACGTCACGGCCCCCCCCGCCAAACCGCACCGCGCAGACGGCATCGTGGCGCTCACCGGCGGCGAGTTGCGACTGGACCGCGCGGCATCGTTGCTCGAACAGGGATTGGGCAAGCGCCTTCTCATCACCGGCGTCGATCTTTCCGCCACCAAAGCCGATCTCAAACGCCTGGCGCACGGCAAACGCCGTTTCGATTGCTGCGCGGACTTGGGCTTCATCGCCGCCGACACGCGCGGCAACGCGCAGGAAACCGCCGACTGGGTGCTGACCCACGATTACAAAAGCATCATCGTGGTCACCGCGAACTACCACATGCCGCGCACGCTCACCGAGTTCTCCACCGCGATGCCCAAGGTGGCGCTCGAACCCTATCCGGTCGAACCGCGCGACATCGACTTCACCCATTGGTGGCGCAGGCCACACACGCTGAGACTGCTCAACAGCGAATACGCGAAATATCTGGCGAGTGTGGCGATGAACAAGGCGATCAATCCCCTGATCGCCAGACTGAACGAGGAAAAGACATGATCCTCGTCCTCATCCGCTCGACCATCTTCTTTCTCTGGTTCGCACTGTCGTCGACGGTGCTGAGCCTTCTGTACACGCCGCTGCTGCTGCTGCCGCCGCGCGCGATGCGCAGTGCCGCCCTACTCTGGTGTCACGCAACCTTCCTGGGCCTGCGCGTGATCGCGGGCGTGCGCTACGAACTACGTGGCGCACCGCCCAGCGAACCCGTGCTCGCCGCCGCCAAACACATGAGCATGTGGGACACGATCGCGCTCTACGTGTTCCTCAAGAAACCCGCCATGGTCTTCAAGCGTGAATTGGGTTTGATTCCGTTCTACGGCTGGTTCGTGCGCAAATCCGAAATGATCGCCATCGACCGCGACGGCAAGGCGAGCGCCCTGCGCAAGATGGCCGCCGATGCGAAAGCCGTGTTCGCGCAAGGCCGCTGCGTGCTGATTTTCCCCGAAGGCACGCGCAAGAAACCCCACGCCCCGCCCGACTACAAACCCGGCGTCGCCGGCCTCTACGGCCAGATCGGCGTGCCCTGCCAACCCATCGCGCTCAACTCCGGCCTGTTCTGGACCGGCCCGAGCGGCTTCCTCAAAAAACCCGGCACCATCGTCGTCGAGTTCCTGCCGCTCATCCCGCCAGGACTAAAACGCGCCGAATTCATGAGCCGCCTTCAGGGCGAAATCGAAACCGCAACCGCCAATCTCATCCACGAAGGCGAAAACCAGCTCCGCGGCCGCAACCTGCGCTGAGCAGTACTTCAGTTGGAATTTCCAGTGAGTTTTTTACTTCCAATCCTGACCGCGAGACTTACGGCGACCCACAGTATGGCCAGCATCACAAGTACGACCCATATGGGCTGATCGATCCCAATCCCATAAGCACCAAGACCGATTGCGGTGACCGAAGCGACTAAGAACGTGACGAGTCTTTGATGCCAGAGCTTCATTCGTTGCCTGCTTAAGATTGAGAACAATAGAAGAACAAATATTGCGTTAAATGCCTTTTGGCACTATATTCTAGCACCAGGGTTGTTGCCCCGGAGAGGGGTAACCCCACCCCCTCCCCCAATCGCAAAAACCCGCAAACAAATAGTAGTTGAAAGGCTTTGGCGGGATACCAGATATGACCGACATCTCCCGCCAGATCTGGGACATGAAATACCGGCTGAAAGCGCCGGACGGCACACCGCTGGAAAAAGACGTCGCCGAAAGCTGGTTGCGCGTGGCGCTCGCCGCCTCCCACGCCGAACGCCCCGAACAGCGACGCGAATGGGCGCAGAAGTTCGCAGAAGCCTTGGCCGGTCACCGCTTCCTCCCCGCCGGACGAATCCTCGCCGGCGCCGGCACCGACCGCAACGTGACCTTGTTCAACTGTTTCGTGATGGGCCGCATCGAAGATTCGATGGACGGCATCTTCTCGCATTTGCGCGAAGCGGCGCTGACGCTCCAGCAAGGCGGCGGCATCGGTTACGACTTCTCGAGCCTGCGCCCGAAAGGTGCGCCCGTTGCGGGCGTGGGCGCGGACGCCTCCGGCCCCGTCTCGTTCATGGATGTGTGGGATTCGATGTGCCGCACCATCATGAGCGCAGGCAGCCGCCGCGGCGCGATGATGGCGACGTTGTCGTGCGATCATCCCGACATCGAACTCTTCATCGAGGCCAAACAACAATCGGGCCGCCTGTCGATGTTCAACCTTTCGGTGCTCGCCACCGACGCCTTCATGGACGCGGTGAAACAGGATGCGAACTGGAATCTGAAATTCGACAACAAGATCTACAAGACGATCCGCGCCCGCGAGTTGTGGGACCGTATCATGCGCGCAACCTACGAAGCCGCCGAACCCGGCGTGATCTTCATCGACCGCATCAACCGCGAAAACAATCTCTCCTATTGCGAAACGATCAGCGCGACGAACCCGTGCCTGACCGCTGACAGCTGGATTCAAACCAGCGAAGGCCCGCGTCAGATTGCCGAGCTTGTCGGAAAGCCATTCACCGCGATTGCCAGTGGTCAGCCTTGGCCAAGCGACGAACGCGGTTTCTTCTCGCAAGGCGTCAAGCAGACCGTTCGTGTGCGTACACACGAAGGGTATGCGTTGCGCGGAACACCGGATCATCGCATCCGCAAGATCACCCGCCGCACGAGATGGTCCTGCGAATGGAAATGGTCGGAAATCGGATCGCTTGCGGCAGGCGATGAAATCCTGCTGCACAACCATCGCACCCAATCGCATTGGGGCGAGAACGCACCGAAGGATGAAGCCGAAGGCTATCTGTTGGGATTGCTGGTCGGCGATGGCACGCTCAAAAGCGACAAGGCCGTGCTTTGCGCATGGCCGGGTCAGAAAACCGTCAACGGTGCGGACGAACGTCCCGGCATTCGCGGCGTGATGGAAGCAGCACAGGCTGCCGCATTCACGCTGCCCCACCGCTCCGATTTCACCGGTTGGATCGAAGTGCCCGGCCGCGGCGAATATCGCCTTTCGCTCGGCGCGTTAAAACAGCTTGCCCACGACATGGACCTGTCGACCGGCAACAAGACGGTCACCACGTCCTTGGAAAAGCGTTCCAGCGCCTTTTGCGCCGCCTTCCTGCGCGGCCTATTCGATGCCGATGGCAGTGTGCAAGGCCATCAGACGAAAGGCGTGAGCGTGCGCCTCGCGCAAAGCGATCTTGGTGCACTCGAAGCAGCCCAGCGCATGCTTCTGCGGTTGGGGATCGTTTCGACGCTCTACAAACAACGCCGGACCGAGGGCTTCAAATTGCTGCCGGACGGCAAAGGCGGCCACAAATCCTATCCCGTCCGCGATCAGCACGAATTGGTGGTTTCAGGCGACAATCTGTTCGTCTATCGCGACCGCATCGGTTTCTGCGACACGGCAAAATCGGCGGCGTTGGACAACCTTCTCGCCAATTATCGCCGCGCTCCAAACCGCGAACATTTCTGTGCGACGGTTGCAGCAATCGAAGGCTGCGAACCCGCCGAGGTCTTCGACGCCGCCATCCCTGGGCTGAATGCATTCGATGCCAACGGTCTGTGGGCGCACAATTGCGGTGAGCAACCTTTGCCGCCTTATGGTGCGTGCCTGCTCGGGTCGATCAATCTTGCCAAGCTCGTGAAGAACCCGTTCGAGGACAATGCGTCGCTCGACGAAGACGAGCTTGCGCGTCTTGCGCGCACCGCCGTGCGCATGCTCGACAATGTGATCGACGTTTCGCGGTTTCCGCTGGAAGCACAGCGCGCCGAAGCGATGGCCAAGCGGCGCATCGGGTTGGGCGTGACGGGTTTGGCGGATGCGCTCATCTTCTGCCGCGTGCGTTACGGCTCGAAGGAAAGTCTCGCGCTTATCGACCGCTGGCTGTCGGTGTTGAGCCATGCGGCCTACGACGCTTCCGCCGACATTGCGGCGGAGAAAGGCGCATTTCCATTATTCGACCGCGAGGAATTCCTGTCGCGGCCGTTCATTCAAGCCCTGCCGCAGGCGATCCGCGACAAGATCGCAGCGAACGGCATCCGCAACGGCCTGCTTACGTCCATCGCGCCCACCGGCACGATCTCGCTGTTCGCGGACAACGTGTCGAGCGGCATCGAACCCGTTTTCGCCTATAGCTTCACCCGCCATGTGCTACAGGCCGATGGCACGCGCCGCGAAGAAAAAGTCAGCGATTACGCCTGGCGCGCCTTCCGCGCACGTTTCGGCGAAGATGCGGCGCTGCCCGATTATTTCGTCAGCGCGCAGGAGCTCATGCCCGAAGATCATCTCGCCGTGCAGGCGGTGGCGCAGAAACACATCGACAGTTCGATTTCCAAGACCATCAACGTGCCGCAATCGATCTCGTTCGAGGCGTTCAAGGACGTTTACCTGAAAGCCTATGAGACCGGCTGCAAGGGCTGCACCACCTATCGCCCGAATGTCATCACCGGCGCGGTGCTCGAAGCCGCACCCGAACCGCAGCAGATCGAAACCGATCAGCCGAGCCTGCCGCTTCCCATGCCGCGCGCGACCGGCGATGTCGTTTACATGACGCGCCCGCTCGACCGCCCGGAATTGCTCACCGGGCAGACCTACAAGATCAAATGGCAGGATTCCGATCACGCCTTCTACATCACCATCAACGACATCGAGCAGGACGGCCGCAAACGCCCGTTCGAGATCTTCATCAACTCGAAGAACATGGAGGCCTATGCCTGGACCTTGGCGCTCACCCGCATGGTCAGCGCCGTGTTCCGCCGGGGCGGCGATGTTTCGTTCGTGGTGGACGAATTGAAAGCCGTGTTCGATCCGCGCGGCGGCCAATGGATGGGCGGGCGTTATGTGCCTTCGCTTCTTGCCGCCATCGGCGAGGTGATCGAGCGCCATCTGGTGGCGACCGGCTTCATGACCCCGCGCGAAACCCCCATCCCCCGCGAAGAACGCCGGGCCGTGGCGCTGGCCGCGGAAGGGGCGCCCGCACGGTATTGCCCACGCTGTTCGTCGCCCAGTTTCGTGAAGATCGAAGGATGCGACACTTGCGTGGCTTGCGGCTATTCCCGCTGCGGGTAAACGAGGCGCAATGCGCTATTCCAGCCGCTTCTTCCTTTACGCACCCTTCTCCATCCTTGTCATTCTGGCGGTCCTCGTCGGGGTGCAATGGTGGCGGGAAGCAGGCGCCTGGTCGAAACAGATCGATGCGCTGAACGGCCGCGAGATCGCGCCCGGCATCACGCTGCATTTCACCAAACGTCAGATCTCGGGCTTCCCCTTCCGCGTGGACACGACGTTCAAGGATTTCCGCATCTCTTTTGCCGGCCCCCGCGCCTTCGAATGGCACGCCGAAGATTTCGCGCTCCATCGTTTAAGCTACAGCGGCGGCAAGACGGTGTTCGAAGCCGGCGGCAAACAAACGTTCTCGTGGATCGGCAGCGATTCCAAACCGGCCGAATTCACCTTCCTTCCCGGAAGCGTGCGCGCCGATGCGATCACCAATAGCGGCAGGATCGTCCGTTTCGATCTCGTGCTCGTCGCGCTCGATGCGCCGCAAATCACTGCGGGACGTCTTGAAGTGCATGCCCGCCACGATCCCAAACTCGATGCGCTCGATCTTGTGGTGTTTGCAAACTCGTTGTCGCTGCCGTCGCAGAAAACCATCGACTACGCCAAGGCCGACATGCGCCTCACCATGGCGCAATTCCTCAAAGGCATGCTGTCGGGCGATGCCGATTGGCGCACCGCACTCGAAGCCTGGCGCGCGGCGGGCGCCCATGTCGATCTGGTCGACGTGCAGTCCAAGGCCGATCACGCTTCGGGCCGATTGATGCTCGACAACAGCCACGCGCTCAAGGGCACGCTCTCGCACGAAGCGTTCGGATTGACCGCGCTTGAAAGTGCGCCGCTCTACTAACTTTTCTTTGGGTTGCGCCCGAAATTGGGTGCGGCGCTGTCCTGACCCGCATCGACGATGGACCGCCTGATCGCGCGCGTCCGTGTGAACAGGTTGAACAGCGCGTCGCCATCGCCCCAGCGGATCGCACGCTGCAACGCGCTCAAATCCTCGCTGAACCGGCCCAGCACTTCCAGCACCGCGTCGCGATTGTTGAGAAACACGTCGCGCCACATCGTGGGATCGGAGGCCGCAATACGTGTGAAGTCGCGGAAACCGCCCGCGGAGTATTTGATCACTTCGCTCTCGGTGACCTGCTCAAGATCGTCCGCGGTACCCACAATGTTGTAGGCGATCAGATGCGGCACGTGGCTGGTGATCGCCAGCACCAGATCGTGATGCTTGGGATCCATCACATCGACATTGCTGCCGCAGCGCTGCCAGAACAGTTTCAGCTTCTCGACGGCCGCCGGATCGGTGCCGGGCGGCGGCGTGAGGATGCACCAGCGATTGTCGAACAGTTCGGGAAAGCCCGCTTCCGGTCCCGATTGTTCCGTGCCCGCAATCGGATGGGCTGGAATGAAATGCACGCCTTCGGGAATGTGCGGCCCCACATCGCGCACCACCGCCGTCTTCACCGAGCCCACATCGGTCACGATGGCGCCCGGCTTGAGCACGGACGAAATCTCTTTCGCAATCGCGCCGAACGATCCCACAGGCGTTGCCAGCACCACGAGGTCGGCATCGCGCACCACAGCCGCCACATCGCCGGAGAGCGAATCCGCAAAGCCAACCTTCTTCGCCGCCTCCAGCGTTTCGGGACGGCGCGCATAGCCTGCAATATGTCCGGCGAGCTTGGCCCTGCGCATCGCATGCGCCATGGACGAGCCGATCAGGCCGATGCCGATCAGCGCCACCTTGCCGAAAAGCGTTTTGTCGTCGCTCATTTGGCCCCCATGAATTCGGCCAAAGCCTTCACCACCAGACGGTTGGCCTCTTCGGTGCCCACCGACAGCCGCAGGCAATTCGGCAAGCCGTAATTTCCCACCGCGCGCAAGATCAACCCGCGCGCGGAAAGAAACGCATCCGCCGCCTCCGCCGTCTTCTGATCCTTGAAATGGACGAGCATGAAATTGCCCACGCTGTCGTCCACGCGCAAGCCCAGCTTGCGGATTTCTTCCGTCAGCCAGGAAAGCCAGCGCGTATTGTGTTCAACAGACTTGTCGATATGGGCGCGGTCCCTCACCGCCGCCGCCGCCGCCAGTTGCTGCGGCAGGGAAAGGTTGAACGGCCCGCGAATGCGGTTCAGCACATCGGCAACCGCTGCCGGGCAATAGGCCCAGCCGACACGCAAGCCGCCAAGCCCAAGTTTCGAGAAGGTGCGCGTCATCACCACATTGTTGAAGTTCGCCACCATCTCGATGCCGGATTCATAATCGTTGCGGCGTACATATTCCGCATAGGCCGCATCGATCACCAGCAGGATGTCGGGCCGCAATCCCGCATGCAGCCGGCGCACTTCGCTGTGCGGCAGATAGGTACCGGTCGGATTGTTCGGATTGGCGAGATAGATGATCCGCGTCCTGGGCGTCACCGCCGCCAATATCGCATCGACATCGGCGTGCAGGTTCTTCTCCGGCACGATCACCGGCACCGCGCTGTTGGCCAATGTGATGATTTTGTAAATCACGAAGGCATGCTCGGTGAAGATCACCTCGTCGCCGGGCCTGAGATAGGCGTTGCCCAGCATCTTCAGCAATTCGTCCGAGCCGTCGCCGCCGCAAACGATGCGTGCGGGATCCAGCCCGAACGTCGCCCCAATGGCCTCGCGCAAGAGCTTGGCGCTGCCTTCTGGGTATTGTTCGAGGTTCTTCTGCGCCTCGACAAAAGCCGCAACCGCCGCCGGGCTCGGCCCCAGCGGGTTTTCGTTGGCCGAGAGCTTGTGGACCTTCGCCACGCCCGGCGCACTCGCCCGGCCGCCGACATAAGGCGCGATGTCCAGGACACCGGGCTTTGGGCTGGGCTCTTGGGGCGGACACATGGCTACAGGCTTCCGTTTTCAGGCGTTTTTCGGGGGCGCATTCATAAGCGCGCGGGGCTGCGAAAGCAAAGCAACGCCGCCATGCGGACAAGGGATTAAATTGACAGGGGGGCGGGCTGGCCTTAGCAAGCCGCACTCCACTGGTTGGAAGGCAAGTGAGAGATGGCGGAAGCCGCCAATCCGAAATTCCTGCGCCCCATCGTGGCGCCCGATGTCGACACGGGCCATGCCATCACCTTCGGCGCGGACCGGCCGCTGCTGCTCGATGCGGGCCGCGAGCTCTCGCCCGTCACTGTCGCCTATATGACCTACGGCACGCTCAATGCCGACAAGTCGAACGCCATTCTCGTCTGCCACGCGCTCACGCTCGACCAGTTCGTTTCGAGCCGCCACCCCGTCACCGGCAAACCCGGCTGGTGGGACGAATTGATCGGTCCGGGCAAAGCCATCGACACCGAACGCTTCTTCATCATTTGCGCCAATGTTCTGGGCGGCTGCATGGGCTCCACCGGCCCGGCCTCCATCGATCCGGCAACGGGCAAACCGTACGGCCTCGATTTTCCCGTCGTGACGATCAAGGACATGGTGCGCGCGCAAGCCATGCTGCTCGATGCGCTCGGCATCGAACGCCTGCTCTGCGTGCTCGGCGGTTCGATGGGCGGGATGCAGGTGCTGCAATGGGCGGCGAGCTATCCAGACCGCGTACTCTCCGCCATCCCGATTGCGACCGCCGCCAACCATTCCGCACAGAACATCGCGTTCCACGAAGTGGGCCGTCAGGCGATCATGGCCGATCCGGATTGGAAGGGCGGCGCCTATTCGCTGGGTGGAACGCAGCCGTCAAAGGGCCTGGCGGTGGCGCGCATGGCCGCCCACATCACTTATCTGTCGGAAGCTGCGCTGCAACGGAAGTTCGGCAGAAACCTGCAGGCGCGCAATGCGATTTCGTTCGGTTTCGGTCCGGACTTCCAGATCGAATCCTATCTGCGCCATCAGGGCATGACCTTCGTGGATCGCTTCGACGCCAATTCCTATCTCTATATCACGCGCGCGATGGACTATTTCGATCTCGCGGCGGATTACGGCGGCGTGCTGGCCGAGGCGTTTCGCGGCACCAGGACCCGCTTCTGCATCATCTCGTTCACCAGCGACTGGCTGTTCCCGACGGCGGAGAACAAATACATCGCCCATGCGCTCAACGCCGCCGCCGCCAATGTGAGCTTCGTCGAGATCGCGACCGATCGCGGCCACGACGCGTTTCTGCTCGACGAACCGGAAATGTTTGCCACCGTTCGCGGCTTCATCCATTCGGTCGCGGCGAGCCACGGCGTTCCATGACAACGGCGCTTCGTCCCGATCTTGCCGCGATTGCCGAGGTCATCCAGAGGTCTTCGCGCGTGCTCGACATCGGCTGCGGCGACGGCGCGCTGCTTGAATATCTGGCGGAAACGAAGAACGTCGATGGCCGCGGCCTCGAACTTTCGCAGCAGAATGTGAATGCGTGCGTGGCGCGCGGACTATCGGTGGTACAGGGCGATGCCGACACCGATCTGGGCGACTATCCCGCGCAAATTTTCGACGTGGCGATCCTGAGCCAGACCATCCAGGCCACGCGCTCGCCCAAAACGGTGCTATCGCAGCTCTTGCGCATCGGCAAACTCACCGCCGTCTCGTTCCCGAATTTCGGCCACTGGCGCATCCGCCTGTCGCTGATGTTCGACGGACGGATGCCGCAGACCAAGACGCTCGGCTATTCCTGGCACGAAACGCCCAACATCCACCTCTGCACCATCGCCGATTTCGTGGCGCTGACGGAAGAAGTGGGCGGCGCGGTCGAAAGCGCGCTCGCGCTCCGGAAAGACGGGCACACCCAGGCGATGCAAGCGCAATCCTGGGGTCCCAACCTGATGGCCGAAGGCGCGATCTTCTTCCTGCGTGCGAAGAACGCGCCCCGAACCTGACAATCAGTGCGTCGAAGCCGTTGCGCTGGAGCCGATCGTCTTCAGAGCGGCTTCGTACCGATCCATACCGGCCTTGTAGAAGCCCTTCACGCAAAGGCTCTGGCCCTTGCTCAGCTCCTGCTCGGCGGCATCGTGCGCGGCACCGGAAGGATGATTGTAGAGCGCATCCTTCACCTGCTTTGCCATCTTCATGCAGTTGAGCGACGTCGCCGGTTCGTTGGCAAAGGCACTCGTGCCGTAAGCGGCGATGCCGGTGGCAATAAGCATCGCGGTTGCGATTTTCGAAATGGACATGGACTCCCTCCGTCTTTACTCGCGGTCCCGGCAATTTCGCCGGCTCACTGCAAATAGTGCGATCCACGAAAGAAGAAAGGGCACATCCGCGTGAGCGGGTCACTTCGGCGTGAGGCGCGGGCAAGAAGCGAGATGAAACGGAGATGCAAAAAGCCCTGCGCTCAACGCAAGGCCCGCATGCGCAAATCCCATCGCTTCACACAAGCGAGAAGCGACATATCAGCGTCAAGAATCCTTAACGAAGGAGGCGATGCGTGACGCGTCCGTCATCCGCGCAAGATGAAGCGGCGGTAACCATCAGGCCCGCGCGAGCAGTCTCTTGCGGTCGGAGACCAGAACCGGCGTCGCGGCAAACAGCGACTTCGAAGAATCCACCAGATGCACGCCGGCAAAGCGAGGCCACAGCGCCTGGCCCACGCGCTCCCATCCGGCGCCGGTGCCGATGAAGCGCCGCTTCTTCAGCGGCGGAAAATAAAGCGCGCTCTCCCAGCGTTGCGGCGCGAACATGGATTCCCGCAGCAACATCTCCAACTGTCCGCGCAGATAAGGCCGTCCATAGGCGAAGGGCGAACGCTCGGCCTGCGCCCACAGGCTTGCGCGATTGGGCACCACCAGCAGCAACCGTCCTTCCGGCGCCATCACCCGCCAGACCTGCCGCATCATGGGGCGCACCGATTCCGCGCTCTCCAGCCCATGGACCATGATGACCATGTCGAAGGTCTCGTCCGCGAAGGGCAGCGAAAGCTCCTCGCCCAGCACCGTCAGCGAACGGCCCGGCGGCCAGGCGACCACGCCCTGCTGTGCCGGCATGAACGCCACCACCCGCTGGGCATCGGCAAGCATCGAGCGCAGATAGGGGACGGCGAATCCGAAGCCCAGCACATTGGCCGGATGGCGCGCGGGGGTCATCATCTGCAGGCGGCGATGAATCATTCGCCTGGCGATCTGACCGACCGGGCTTTCGTAGAAGTCCGCCAGCTTGCGCGCGTTCAGATGCATGGGCGAGCCCCAAACCTCTCCTGCCCAATACACCGCCGCTCTCAAGCTGTTAAGCTGGCGGCCTCAAGGAGCACACGATGAGCCTAAGCGTTACCCTGGTTCCCTGCCTGAAAGACAATTACGCCTACCTGCTGACCGACCGCCAAGCCGGCCTCTGCGCCGTGGTGGACCCGTCCGAGCCCGAACCGGTCAAAGCCGCCCTTGCCAAATCGGGACAGAAGCTCACCCACATCCTCAACACCCACCATCACTGGGACCACACCGGCGGCAACCTCGCGCTCAAGGAAGAATTCAAGGCGAAGGTCATCGGGCCCGGCAAAGACCGCGACCGCATTCCGGGCATCGACGAAGGCGTGACGGAAGACACGGGCTGGACCTTCGGCGCCCACCGCGCCCGCATCCTCGAAGTGCCCGCACACACCAAGGGCGCCATCACCTTCGTCTTCGGCGACATCGCCTTCACCGGCGACACATTGTTCGCGATGGGGTGCGGACGCCTGTTCGAAGGCGACCCGCCCATGATGTGGAACAGCCTGTCGAAGCTGATGACGCTTTCCGACGACACGAATATCTATTGCGGCCACGAATACACGCTCAACAACGGCCGCTTCGCACTCACGCTCGAACCGAACAACGCCGCTCTCAAAGCGCGCATGGCGGAGGTGGAAGCCGCACGCGCAAAGAATGTGCCGACCGTGCCTTCGACAATGGGCGAGGAGAAAAAGACCAATCCCTTCCTGCGCCCCAATGCGCCAGAACTGCGCAAGACGCTCGGCATGGAAAACGCCAGCGACGTGGACGTGTTCGCCGAAACGCGCAAGCGAAAGGATTCGTTTTGATGTGCCTCTTACCTCCCCCTTGTGGGGAGGTCGGAGAGCGAAGCGATCCGGGTGGGGGGCCGTGTTCGAAACCGGCCCCCCACCCGAAAAATCTTCGCTACGCTTCAGATTTGTTCGACCTCCCCACAAGGGGGAGGTAGGTTTAATCAACGCGGCGAAACGACTTCGAATTTTCCACTCTCATTGTCGAGCACTTCCAACTTGCCGTCTGCAATCCCGAAACGGGCGCCCGCAAGCGAAAGCGTTCCCGCTTTTACGCGTTCGGCAATGAAAGGAAACGTCATCAGCCGTTCGAGCGACAGCTTCACCGTTTCGCGTTCGAAATCCGGTTGGTCGCGGTCGCGGCATTTCTCGGCTGCAGGCTCGAGCAATTTGATCCACGGTCCCAGGAACGGCGTGTTCGCCGCACTTTCCATGTCGCGCGCCGCCGCCACGCCGCCGCATTGCGCATGCCCCATCACCACAACGTAGCGCACATTGAGCTGCAGCACGGCGAATGCGATGGCAGCACTCGTTCCGTGATAGCCGCCGCCTTCTTCATAAGGCGGCACGATGGCCGCCACGTTGCGCACGACGAACAACTCGCCCGGCCCGGCACTGAAGATGGTGGCGGGGTCGGCGCGGCTGTCGCTGCAGGCAATGACGAGATATTCGGGCTTCTGACCCTTGGAGAGTTCCGCGTAACGGGCATGTTCTTCCGGCCAGCGTTTGGCCATGAAGTTGCGGTAACCCGCGATCAGCTTGTCCATCCCATCACCTCCTGAGAGGTTCGCTATACAAAGTTGAAAGCCCTGTCGAGCGCCTTTTCGTTGCAGCGGGCGTGCCCCGGCCCTATCGTGCAAAACCATGTCCGAGATTGCGTACAAATCCGCCTGGCAGAGAAACGATCCCGACATCGAACGCGATGTTCTTGCCTTTTGGCGGGCCAACAACCTCATCCCGCCCAACGCGGTTCCCACCGAACGTCTGCGCGAACTCTGCACGGTTGCTTATGAGGGCGACCGCCTGATCGCGGTCTCCACCGCCAAGATCGCCGAAGTGGGTTTCGTGCGCAGCCTCATTGCGATGTGGCGCTGTGCGATTGCGCCGGACCGTCGCGGACAGCACATCTCCACAGAAATGGGCCGCGTTTCCCGCGACGTGCTGGAAGAATGGTCGCGCGCCCATCCGGAAGAACGCGTGATGGGCATGGGCACGACGATCCAGACCGCCAATCTCGACGAGAAGAAGAAACGCCCGATCTGGAAGGCCAGCGGCCTGGTCTTCGTCGGCTATTCGGCACAGGACGAGCAGGTCCGCATCGCCTGGTTCGATCACGCCGAAATCAATTAGGTCAGTTGGCGAACTCGATGGCGACGGCGGCGAAATGCAACACCGCCGCGGTCAGCACGAAAGCGTGCCAGATCGCCTTGTGATAGGGAATGCGCTCGATCACATAGAACGCGACACCCGCCGAATAGATCAGCCCGCCCGCGATCAGAAGCCAGAAATCGACTGCCGCCAACGATGCGGCCAATGGCTTGATCGCGGTAACGATAAGCCAGCCCATCGCGAGATAGAGAACGATGCTCACCTTCTCGAAGCGGCGCGGAAAGAACATCTTGAGCCCCACACCGAACACCGCCGCCGTCCAGATCAGGGCCAGGATCACATCGCCCACCGGATAGCCGAGCCGGGTTGCGGCGAACGGGGTATAGGTGGCCGCGATCATCACGAAGATTGCCGAATGATCGAACCGCCTCAGGATTTCCTTGAGCGTGCCGGTGGGCGTGAGATTGTAGGCGGCAGAGCAAACGATCATCGCCAACAGGCCTGCGCAATAGACCGACACCGCGGCCACCGTCGCAAACCCGCTCACATTCCACAGGAGCCAGAGCGTGGCCGACACCGCGGACACAACGCCCAGAACATGCACCGCCGCATCGGCGCCGTGTTCCAGGCGCGTATAAATGCGGACGGCTTCTTCCGGCAGTTTGATGTTCATGCGGCCACGCTAACGACAAATCATGTCGAAATCGTAGCCGGACTGCGCTTTCGGTAAACGCGACGAAATGTTCAGTCGCCGGGATAATGCTTGGGCCCGGCGCGCATGGCGTAAAGATAACCGTCATTGTTCCCGAAATAGATCACGCCATCCGCGATCCAGGGCGTGGAAAGCACGCGGTCCTCGGTCAGCGTGTAGCCCAGAATGTTCCCGGTCTTCTCGTCCATGGCGAACACACTGCCGCCCATGGTGGCAAGATAGATCTTTCCGTCCGCGACCACCGGCGAAGAGAACACCAGATTGTCGAGCGGCGTGGTCCACAGCGATTTGCCGGTCTTCAGGTCGAAGGCGAAAGCCGCCCGCCCATCCGCACTTCCCGTATAGACGCGGCCCTCATGCACGGCGGGCGTGGAGGGAACCCAGGAATTCTTGACCGATTGGTGCCAAAGCTCGCGCCCGGTGTTGGCGTCGAGCGCATAAAGATTGAAATCCCGCGCACCGAACAGCACGACGCCATCGGCAACGCTCGCCGACGATTGGATGCTGCCTTCGGGAAATACCTTGTTGCCAAGCGTCTTGAACGACCACAGAAGCTTTCCCGTCTCGCGGTCGAGCGCATACATGCGCCCGTCGAAGCTTCCCACATAGATTGTCTTGCCGTCCGTCGCGGGTGTCGAACGCACGCGGCCTTTGGTGGCAAACCGCCAGATCACCGCGCCGTTCTTCGCATCGAGCGCGATGACATCGCCGTCACCGCTTCCCACAAACAGCCGCCCGTCATCGAGAAGCGGCGAAGACGACCAGTAGTCCCAATCCTCCACCATGTGGAATCCGGCCATTGCATCGAAGGGAAGGTCCTTGCCCATCGCACGATGCCAAAGCTCGCGTCCGCTATTCGTATCGAGCGCGGTGATCGTGTTCGCTTCGGATTGGAAAAAGACCACGCCACCGCCAACCGCGGCAGTCGAAGTGACCGGCGCATCGGCGGCGAACGCCCATTTCTGCGCGCCGGTTTTCGAATCGAGCGCGAAGAACGTCCCGTTCCGGGCGCCTGCATAAACCGTCCCGTCAGCCACGATGGGCGAGGCAACCACCATGTGCCCGGCCGGCAACCTCCATACAGGGGTGAAAAAGCCATCCGGCCCGGCGCCCTCGAACACCCCGGCATGGTCTGGTCCGCCGTGAAACTGAGTGGCGATGCCTGCCGCCTGGACGCCGGATAGGTGAATCGAAAATATTCCAATGAATACAAATAATTGAAGTAACCTGCCGGATCTGGTGCCCATACCCTCTCCGCCCTGCCGCCCGGCGAACAGTAAGGCTTGGCCGGGTTCCTGACGCGTCACCCTTTCGTGAGCCTGTTGCCGGAATACCTCGTGCACCGGAACTTTATTGCTGCACCGCAGGATGACAGTGACACCTTGCGAAACTTATGGTCATTTAACCGTCTCAACCAGTGACGGGGCAGTTCTTCCATGAGCGAATTAATCGCTGCGCGCCAACACGCGAATATCCGGCATCTTCTTCTGGGCGGCGCCTCTGCGCTTGCCATGCTTGCAGTGGTCACCACGCAGGCCGTGGCCGACGACCAGAATCATTTCACCATCGAACTCGGCGGCCAGTACGGATTCGAGAGCGGCGGTTCGACCGAATGGTTCGGCGTTTCTCCGGCCGGCGGCGAGGGCGGCTATCTCAATCTCGGTCCCGACGAATTCAAGAGCCGCCCAAAGACCAGCTGGAACATCGATGGCGCGATTAAATTCCAGCCCGCCGATAGCGACCTCATACTCCGACTGGGCGTCCAGTACGGACGCACCAGGAGTGAAAGCAAGAATTTCGCTTTCACCTATTACACCTCGACCGACGGTGGGGATTCTTACTATATCACTGGCCGGTCACGTCATCGCGAAGAGCATGTGAAAGTCGATTTCCAGGTCGGCAAGGATTTCGGCCTCGGCATGTTCGGCAACAACAGCGGCACGTCGATCTTCAGCGTCGGCATCCGTTATGCGCAGTTCAATGCGCGCACCAACATCGATTTCCACACCTCGAGCAAATATCTCTTTACCACCAGCGGCACCGCCCGCGTCACGCGCAGTTTCGTCGGCGTTGGCCCGATGATTTCGTGGGAAGCATCCGCGCCGATTTCGGACGACGGTTTCTCGCTCGATTGGGGTGCGGAATTCGCACTCCTGTTCGGCAGACAGAAGGTGGCAGCCGCTGTGGTTTACGACGATAACTATGCCCTGCCTACGATTGGGCGTCACCGCAACGTGACCGTGCCGGAAGTGGGTGGCTTCATGGGCCTGTCATGGACCTGCCCCGATGCACCGGCAAAATTCACCTTGGGCTACAAAGTCGATGCGCTGTTCAATGTGTACGACGGCGGCTTCTTCACGCCGGTCGATACCGACCGCATTACGCACGGCCCGTTTGCGAAGGTTTCCATCAGCGTCAATTAAAAAGAGGGGACCAAGCGTCCCCTTCCACACCATGCCTGCTCCACCGCTGGACCCTTCAAAACCGCCGGCCAATTTTCGGCCGGCGTGGGAGATTGCAGATCCTGCAATCGCGCGCGATGCGATTGCGTTCTGGCAGCGCAACAGCATGTTGTCGTCTAAGACAAGTGTCGACGATCGTCTGAAGCAGGTCGTGGCAGGCGCCTATGATGGCGACACCATGATCGCCATCGCCACCGCGAACATCCGCGAAGTCGATTTCCTGCGCGCCAATCTTGCCATGTTTCGCGTCTCCGTAGATCGCGACACTCGCCAGAAACGCATTTCGACGGCGCTTTCGCTCTACGCGTTCGACGTGCTGGAACGCTGGTCCCTCGAACATCCCGAAGCCGAGCTCATGGGAATCGGCACAGTGATCCAGTCGCGCGCTCTGGTCGAGCACGACAATCACGCCGTCTGGCCCGACACCAAACTCACCTTCGTGGGCTACACCAACGAAGGCTATCAATTCCGCGTGCGCTGGTTTGCGCACGGCACGATCCCGCGCTTCTGGCCCGGCGAGCCCGGCGCGCAGCCCTAAACCTGCGAGACGAATTCCTCGAACTTGCCGCGCGGGCCCGCCGGAATGCGTCCGTCGAAATAGACGAAGCGCAAGGTGAAGGGATGGCCCAGTGCCTCCCAGATCACATTGCTCAGGTCGCTCACCTGGCCCGCGCCCAACGGCGTTTCGGTGACGAGCCGCACCTCGATTTCGTCGCGCGAAATTTGGACCATCTGGTATTGCGCGATGGGCGCCACGTCGCGAAACCGCGCGAAGCCCACCAGCGGCCAATGCCGCGATCCGTCGGGCATGCGGATCAGATTGCGCTCGCGCCCCAACACACGGCTAAGTGTGGGAAGGCCGCGCCCGCACGGGCACGCGCCGCCCACTTGCGCATAGTCGCCGATGTCGTAACGCAGCAATGGCGTTGCAAAATTGTGCAGGTCGGTGATCGCCACCCGCCCCGTCTCGCCCTCGCCGCAGGCGTGCCCATCTTCGCCGACGACTTCGACGATCAAACTCTCCGACATCACATGATAGAGTTCGGACTCCGGGCACTGAACCGCGATCACGCCCACTTCCTGCGACGAATAATTGTCCACCACACGCGCGCCGAAGAAGGTGCGTGCATCCTCTCTCAGCGCGGGCGACAGCGTTTCACTGATGGAACGGATGAGCTTTACCGACGGCAGCGTTGCACCTGTCTGTTTCAAATGGGCGATCAATGCCGCCAGCACATTGGGATAGATCGCCAGCACTTGGGGCGCGAATACCGAAAGCCGTTCGGCGATCTGCTCCACGCTTTCGGTGATCGGGATCATCTGCGCCGGGCCCGTCTCGAACAGAAGGCTGGCCGGCGGGCCCCAATCCGGCAGTTCCCTGTATTCGGTGATCGTGGGCCTGATCGCGGAGAACCTGAGATCGAACGCCCGTTCGTGCCAGAAATATTCCCGCAAGGTGATGGCCAGCCAGAACTGTTGCGTGATCGCCGTGCGCCGCACCATCACAGGCTCGCCCGTCGAGCCCGAGGTTCGCATCTCGGTCGACGGCAGATGCTCCTTGGGCGCTTGCAGGCAATAAAGATCGCCCTTCTGCAACTCGCGCCGCGACAGCAGCGGCAGGCGCGCCAGATTGGCGGGATCGCCGAGATCGGATGGTTCCACGCCAGCCGCCTTCAACCGCTCGCGAAACACCCGCGAAAACCGCGAACAATATTCAGCCAGCTTCACAAGCTGTTCGTGCTGACGCGCAACGATCTCGACCCGCGGCAGCCATTGGCTGTCTTCCAGAAACCGGGCCAACGCTTCGAGCGATGCCGTGCCGCCGCGCAGCAAAGGGGGCCAGACAAGCTCGCCATTGGTGCCTTTGAGCTTTTTCCACAACGGATCGCTCACAGCCGCTCCATCGCCAGAAACGGACAGCGCTCCGCCAGCGGATAGCTGCCGCACGCGATCAGTCGCACCTTGCCGAAGGCTTCCGGAATCGTCTCGCGCAACTGCGCGAAGTTGGGAAAGCTGTAGACGTCGGGCGAATTGGCATAGACGTCGATGGTCTCGATATCGTCCGCGCGCCATCCCGTCCGCCCGGCCAGCATCTCCCGGTCGGCGAACATCGCGTTGAACGCATCGCGGATCGCGGTCACTGCAATGTTGGGATCGCCCGTCTCCGCCACCACCGCCATGGCAAGCCGCCATTTGAAGGCGTGAAACGAGGGGCACTCTGCATCGAGCACGCGCTTGCGCAGTTCCGCACGCGTCTCCACTTCGTCGGGAGACAGAAACAGCCTGAGCGCCGCCACCCCGCCGGGCTTCAAAAGTCGCGCGCTTTGCGCAAACAGCGTGCGGTAATCGTTGGCCCAGGCGATCGCGCTCAGCGATCCGTCGCCGATGATGGCGGTGAAGCTCGCATCCTCGAACGGCGGCGACAGCCAGTTGGCGACTTGCGCGCGGGCGCGGGCCGTATCGCCCGGCCACACATTGGCGATCATCCCTTCGCTGCGGTCGATGGCCGAAAGCGTGCCTCCGATATGAACCAGCTCCTGCGTCACCCCCAGAAGCAGCACGCGGTCCTCATGCCCCCGCACGGTCTCTTCGAACCCGCGCACGATATCGGCGTCCGGGCGCAGGGGTGCGGTCAGCCGCGACCAGCGGCGGTGATAGTCATTCCAATGGCTTGGCAATGCACGCGACCCCGAACCCCGCCAAACCATAGCCGCGCCTTGCGGCCAATTCGACTTAAAGGCGTCCGAAATTCTTGAGGCCCCGCAAATCCGGCCGGGCGCAGGATTTGGCCATGACCGATGCCATGGCCCTCGCGGCCACCGCCATGCGGGCCGCCGAAAACCGGGTGACCGCCGCCGCTCAGCAGATCCTGCACGCGACCACGCCCCCTGCCGCCCCGGTGGCGCCCGCGGGCGGCACCCAATCCACCGCCTACAATGGGGTGCATGTGGCCATGCCCACCGCCGATCTGGTGGAGGGCATGATCGATCTCAAGCAGTCGGAACTCGCGTTCCGGGAGGGGATCACGGTCTTCAAGGCCGCCGACCAGATGACCCGGCGCACCCTCGACATCCTGACCTGAGCCGAAAAATACCTATATGAAGGGCCCGTCCCCCGGCCCTGCAATTGCGCTTGGCCAAGGCCCGCGAAAATGAGATACACGCGGGCCCCGAAGGGGGACAGCTGGCCCTTATTGGCTGAACCGGGCTCGGGTGTGGATTTTCCGCCCCGGCATCAAAGCGTTTTTGCAGGGTTCCAATACCTCGCAATCGAAGGATACGGATGAACGACACGAGTGACCCGACACGTACGGCCCGTCCAGGGGGACGCCAGCCGCTGTCGCTGAAGAAAACAGAGACGTCGACCGTCAAACAGAGTTTCAGCCATGGCCGCAGCAAGGCTGTGGTGGTGGAGAAGAAGCGCACGCGCCTGGCGCCCGGCGAAATGCCGAAGGTCGCGCCCGAGCCGCAGCGCGAGAAGCAGGCCGAAGTCATCAAGCAGACGACGGAACCCAAGCGCGAGCAAAACACAGGCTCGCGTCCCGGCGTGGTGCTGCGCCAGCTGACCGAAGAAGAAAAGGTCGCGCGCAGCCGCGCACTTGCGGGCGCCCGCATCGAAGAACAGGAAGCGCGCAAGCGCGCAGAGGAAGAAGCCAAACACCGCGCGGTCGAAGAAGCGCGCCTGGCCACCGAACGCGTCGCCGCCGAAAAGCGCAAAGCGGAAGAAGAAGCCCGCAAGCGCATCGACGAAGAAGCCAAGCGCCACGCCGAGGAAGAAGCCTCGCGCAGGCTGGAGAAAAAGGAAGCTGGCGCGCCGGCCACGACGGCTGCCGCCGACACCGGCCATCGCCGCAAGCCGATGGCGGACGAAGAAGAAGAGACCGTTTCCAAGAAGGGCCCCGGCGGCAAGGCCGCGCCGAAGAACGCGACGCCCGCGCGCAAATCGCCGGACGAACGCCGCCGCGGCAAGCTGACCGTGACGCGCGCGCTTTCCGATGATGACGAACGCGTGCGTTCGGTCGCCGCCTATCGCCGTCACCTGCAGCGCGTGAACAAGGGCCAACAGGCCCAACAAGCCGGTCCCGCGGGCCCCCGCGAAGTGACGATTCCGGAAACGATCGCGGTTGCCGAACTTGCCAACCGCATGGCGCGCCGTTCCGTCGACGTCATCAAGGTGCTGATGCAGAACGGCATCATGGCCACCGTCAACGACGTGATCGATGCCGATACCGCCGAACTCGTCGCCACCGAATACGGCCACGCCGTCAAGCGCGTCGCCGAATCCGACGTTCTCGAGGGATTGAAGGGTTCGGAAGACGCAGCCGAAACCATGGTCTCGCGTCCGCCGGTCGTTACCGTCATGGGCCATGTCGACCACGGCAAGACCTCGCTGCTCGATGCGCTGCGCAAGACCGACGTCGCAGCCGGCGAAGCCGGCGGCATCACCCAGCACATCGGCGCCTATCAGGTCGAACTGAAATCCGGCCAGAAGATCACCTTCCTCGATACGCCGGGCCACGCGGCCTTCACGGCGATGCGCGCACGCGGCGCCAAGGTGACCGATCTTGTGATCCTTGTGGTTGCCGCCGATGACGGCGTCATGCCGCAAACGATCGAAGCCATCGCGCATGCCAAGGCAGCACAGGTTCCGATCATCGTCGCCGTCAACAAGATCGACAAAGGCGATGCCGATCCGATGCGGGTGAAGACCGAACTCCTCCAGTACGAGATTCAGGTCGAAGAACTGGGTGGCGAAACGCTTGCCATCGATGTCTCGGCGACCAAGGGCATCAATCTCGACAAGCTCGAAGAGGCGATCCTGCTGCAGGCCGAAATCCTCGACCTCAAGGCGAATCCGACCCGCACCGCCGAAGGCGCCGTCATCGAAGCCAAGCTCGACAAGGGCCGCGGTCCGGTTGCCACCGTGCTCGTGCAGCGCGGCACGCTGAAACAGGGCGACATCCTGGTTGCCGGTTCCGAATGGGGCCGCGTGAGAGCGCTGGTCAACGATCGCGGCGAGACGGTGGAAAGCGCAGGCCCGTCGGTCCCGGTCGAAGTGCTGGGGCTTTCGGCGGCGCCGGAAGCTGGCGACGAATTCGTCGTCGTGGAATCCGATGCGCGCGCGCGCGAAGTCACCGAATACCGCGCCCGCAAGCGCCGCGAACAACGCCAGAAGGCGACCTCGCGCCAGACGCTCGACCAGTTGCTGCAAACCCGCAGCGAAGGCGAGAAGCGCCTGCTGCCGCTCGTCATCAAGGCGGACGTGCAGGGCTCGGTCGAAGCCATTCAGGGTGCGCTCGAAAAGCTCGGCACCGACGAAGTGGCGGTACAGACGCTGCAATCGGGCGTCGGCGGCATCACCGAATCCGACGTGATCCTGGCGCAAGCCTCAGGTGCCGCGATCATCGGCTTCAACGTGCGTGCGAACGCGCAAGCCCGCGAACGCGCGCGCAGGGACGGCGTCGAAATCCGCTACTACAACATCATCTACAATGTGGTGGACGACATCAAAGCCGTGCTGTCGGGGATGCTCGCGCCGGAAGTCCGCGAAAAATTCCTCGGCAATGCCGAAATCCTGGAAGTGTTCAACATCTCCAAGGTCGGCAAGGTCGCCGGTTGCCGCGTCACCGAAGGCGTGGTGCGCCGCGGTGCGCGCGTGCGTCTGGTCCGCGACAACGTCGTGATCCACGAAGGCGAGCTTTCCACGCTCAAGCGCTTCAAGGACGAGGTGCGCGAAGTCCAGACCGGGCAGGAATGCGGCATGAGCTTCGCCAACTACGACAACCTCGCCAAGGGCGACGTAATCGAGTGCTACGAAGTCGAGACCATCAAGCGCGCGCTGTAACAAGCGCTGCGCCTTGAGGTGTGATGCCGATGACCCCGCTGCAGCAGCAGGAATATCTGCGCGCGATCGATAGCGCGATGCGCGCGGGCGACGTGCGCCGCGCCACGGAACTGTCCGCCGAGGCGGCAAAGAACGGCGTCGAACATCCGATGGTGTTGATGTTCGCCGCCTATCATTTCCTCGAACGCAACGAAGCCGACAAGGCGCTTCTCTGCGCCAACCGCGCCCGCGACATTTCTCCGCGCAATCCCGATATCCTCAATGCGCTGGGCGTCACATTGACCAAGCTGAACCGCATCGACGAAGCCGTTTCCTGTTTCGACGCATCGCTGCGTTATGCGCCCGGTCTCTTCATCACCCATTTCCACAAGGCGGTGGCGCTGGAAGAAGGAAGCCAGTTGCGGCGCGCCCGCGAACATTTCGAGCGCGCGCTCGGCCTCAATCCGCAACATGCCGACAGCATGACACATCTGGCCCACATGGCTTCGCAGCGCGGCGACATGACCGAAGCCCGCGAATATGGCGCACGTGCGTTGCGGCTCGATCCGCGTCAGGTCTATGCGCTCTTTGCGCTTGCCGCCGCCGACATTCACGACAAACATTTCGACATCGCGCTCGCGGCTCTTTCCCCCGTGTCGCGCGATGCCAACGCCACGCCGCAAACGCGCAGCGTCGCCTTTAGCATGATGGGCGATGCGTTGGACGGTCTGGGCCGCTTCGACGAAGCCTTCCGCGCCTACACGCAGGCCGGCGACATTTTCCATGCGATGCACGCGCCCGCCTTCAAGGACCGCAACGCTGCCGATTTCACGCGAAGGCTCACCTCTTACTTCCGGCAAACACCCCCCGAGCCATGGCGCAACACCGCCAAAGGCGCGTTCGAAAGCCCGGTGAAGTCGCACGTTTTCCTCGTGAGTTTCCCGCGCTCGGGCACGACCTTGCTGGGCCAGGTTCTGGCCGCTCATCCCGACGTCGAGACGATGGAAGAAAAAGGCTGTCTGATCGACGCTTATCCGTCGCTTGCCGACAACGATGCGCTCGACCGTCTCGGCGCCATGAGCGGCGAAGAACTGGATTCGCTGCGCCAGGCCTATTGGCAGCGCGTCGGCGAATTGTGGAGCGCGCCCACCAGGCCCGTCTTCGTGGACAAGCTGCCGCTCAACACCGCGATGCTGGGCGTGGTCGCGAAACTCTTTCCCGATGCAAAAATCCTTTTTGCCGTGCGCGATCCGCGCGATGTGGTGCTCTCCGCCTTCCGCCGCCGCTTCGGCATGACGCAGCAGATGTTCGAACTGCTCACCTTGCAAAGCACCGCCGCCTATTACGACGCGGTGATGCAGATCGCAGACGTCTATCGCGAAAAACTCGGCCTTCAACGCTACGATGCGCGCTACGAAACCCTCGTCGAGGATTTCGCCGGCGAGACAAAACGCATCTGCGATTTCCTGGGCCTCGCCTACACGCCTGAAATGGAACAGTTCGCGCCGAAAGCAAAAGCCCGCCACATCGATACGCCGAGCGCCGCGCAAGTGGCGCAGGGCCTGTTCGCCCACGGCATCGGCCAGTGGCGGCCCTATCGCGATCAACTCGCCCCCGTAATGCCGATTCTTTCGCGATGGGTCGCGCGCTTCGGTTATCCGGCGGAATAGGAGAACATCATGCCGCGCCGCCATTCCCAACCTTCCCGCGATCAAGGCCCTTCGCAACGCCAGCTGCGCGTCGGCGAAATGCTGCGCCATGCGCTTGCCGACATCCTGCGCCGCGGCGACATCCGCGATCCCGATCTCGCCGGCGTTTCGATCACGGTGACGCAAGTCAAACCGTCGCCCGACATGCGTCACGCAACGGCCTTCGTCGAACCGCTCGGCGGCAAGAACGCCAAAGCCGTGGTCGACGCGTTGAACCGTCACAAGGGATTCATCCGCGGCGAGATGGGCCATCTCATCGCGCTCAAATTCACACCCGACCTGCGCTTCGTCGAAGACACCTCTTTCGCGGAAGCCGAGAAGATCGAAACTCTTCTCAAATCCACCCGCGTGGCGCGCGACATCCACGGCGAAGGCGAAGACGATGGGGCGTAGAAAAAAGGGCACGCCCGTCCATGGCTGGGTCGTGATCGACAAGCCGAAGGACGTCACCTCCACGCAGGTGGTGGGAATCGTGCGCCGCATCTTCGATGCGCAGAAGGCGGGCCATGCCGGCACGCTCGATCCCATGGCGACAGGCGTGCTTGCCATCGCACTCGGCGAGGCCACCAAAACGGTGCCTTACGCGATGGATGCGGAGAAGACCTATCGGTTCACCGCCACCTGGGGCGAAGCCCGCGACAGTGACGACGCGGAAGGCGCGGTCATCGCCAACTCCCCCGTCCGCCCCACAGCCGAGCAGATCGAGACGGCCCTGCCCGCCTTCACCGGCGAGATCGTCCAGGTCCCGCCTGCCTATTCCGCCATCAAGGTCCAGGGCGAGAGGGCCTATGACCTGGCCCGGGACGGGGAAGAAGTCCGCCTCGAACCCCGCGTGGTCGAGGTCTACGAATCCCGCCTTCTGGCCACCCCGGACCCGGACCACGCCGAGTTCGAAATCCGTTGTGGCAAAGGGACTTACATCCGGGCCTGGGTCCGCGATATCGCCAAATCGCTGGGTACCGTAGGGTATGTCTCGGACCTCAGGCGGACCCGGATCGGCGGTTTTTCGGCCGATACCGCAATTCCTCTGGAAAAGCTGAGGGCTTTGGGGCATGGTCCCGCCGCTTTTGAGCACTTGAGGCCCATTGCAACCGCGCTGGACGGCATCCCGGCACTGGCTGTCACGGGTCCGGATGCGGTTCGCCTGAAAAGCGGCAACTCCGTCCTTGTCCGGGCGAACTTCTTCGCCCGGCTCGCGGATTGCGTTTCGGGGGACGATCTACAAGGGCTTACGGTCTTCTGCTCGACACCAGAGGGAGAGCCGGTCGCGTTGGCCGAACTCGAACAGGGCGAGTTGAGACCGTTTCGTGTTTTCAACTTTGGAACTGGATGACCGACACATGTCGATTACTGTCGAACGCAAAAAAGAAGTCATGTCCGAATTCGCCAAGAAAGAAGGCGATACGGGTTCGCCCGACGTGCAGGTGGCCGTGCTCTCCGAGCGCATCGCCAACCTCACCGAGCACTTCAAATCCCACGTCAAGGACAACCATTCGCGCCGCGGCCTGATCAAGATGGTCTCGCAGCGCCGCCGGCTCCTCGACTACATCAAGGCAACCGACGAGAAGCGCTACAACGCGCTGATCACGAAGTTGGGCCTGCGCCGCTGAGCGCTGGCCTTTCCGTAACCCCGAAAGACCACGCGTGGGTGAGCATGGTGCTTGCCCACGCAAAACCTGCTTGTCTCAAGAAGGCTTGAGACGGCAACCCCTGCCGCAATCCGGCGGCAGGTAATGAAGGACCGTACGTATGTTCAATATCCAAAAAGAATCTTTCGAGTGGGGCGGCCGCACGCTGACCCTCGAAACCGGCAAGATCGCCCGTCAGGCTGACGGCGCGGTTCTGGCCACCTATGGCGAGACCGTTGTGCTGGCGACCGTCGTTGGCGCACAGGCCCCGCGTGAAGGCGTGGACTTCTTCCCGCTCACCGTGAATTACATGGAGCGTTATTACGCCGCCGGCAAAATCCCGGGCGGTTATTTCAAACGCGAACGCGGCCTCACCGAGCGCGAGACATTGATCTCGCGCCTGATCGACCGCCCGATCCGCCCGCTCTTTGCCGAAGGCTTCCGCAACGAGACGCTCGTCGTGGCGCAGGTGCTGAGCCACGATCTGGAAAACGATCCCGATGTCGTGGCGATGGTGGCGGTGTCCGCGGCGCTCACGATTTCCGGACTTCCGTTCCTCGGCCCGATCGGTGCCGCCCGCGTCGGTTACATCGACGGCGAATACAGGCTGAACCCGCCGCTCGACGACATGCCCAATTCCAAGCTCGACCTCGTGGTCGCCGGCACGCATGACGCCGTGATGATGGTGGAATCCGAAGCACAGGAACTGAGCGAAGACGTGATGCTCGGTGCGGTGATGTTCGGTCACCGCGAAATGCAGCACGCCATCAATGCGATCATCCGACTGGCCGAAAAATCCGCGAAGGACCCGCGCCCGGTTCCGGAAAACACCTCCGCCCCGATGGTCGCCAGGATCAAGGCCGCTGCCGGCAGCGAACTTGCCACAGCGTTCAAGATTCCGGTCAAGCACGAACGCCGCGATGCGATCTCCGCCCTTCGCAAGAAGTACGAAGCCGATTTCGTCGGCGAAGGCGAAGGTAAGCTCAACGCAAAAGACTTCGGCAATTTCTTCCATGACGTCGAAGCCGATGTGATGCGAAATTCCGTTCTCGACACCAAAAAGCGCATCGACGGCCGCGACCTCGTCACGGTTCGTCCGATCGTCGCCGAAGTCGGCATCCTGCCGCGCACCCACGGCTCGGCGCTGTTCACCCGCGGCGAAACCCAGGCCCTGGTCGTCACCACGCTCGGCACCGCCGAAGACGAACAGTTCGTCGACAGCCTGGAAGGCACCGGCAAGCAGACCTTTATGCTGCATTACAACTTCCCGCCCTACTCGGTCGGCGAAACCGGCCGCATGGGTGCGCCCAGCCGCCGCGATCTCGGTCACGGCAAACTTGCGTGGCGCGCCATTCATCCGATGCTGCCGACGAAGGACGAATTCCCCTACACGCTGCGCGTGGTGTCGGAAATCACCGAGTCGAACGGTTCGTCCTCGATGGCGACCGTCTGCGGCACCAGCCTTGCGCTGATGGATGCGGGCGTGCCGCTGAAGAAGCCGACCGCTGGCATCGCGATGGGCCTCATCCTCGAAGGCACGCGTTATGCGGTTCTGTCGGACATTCTGGGTGACGAAGATCACCTGGGCGACATGGACTTCAAAGTGGCCGGCACCGAAGACGGCATCACCTCGCTCCAGATGGACATCAAGATCGCCGGCATCACCGAAGAGATCATGAAGGTCGCGCTCGGTCAGGCCAAAGACGGTCGTATCCACATCCTGGGCGAGATGAACAAGGCGATCAATCATGCCCGCGCCGAACTCGGCGAACATGCCCCGCGCATCGAGCAGATCAAGATTCCGACCGACAAGATCCGCGACGTGATCGGTTCGGGCGGCAAGGTGATCCGCGAGATCGTCGAAAAGACCGGCGCCAAGATCAACATCGAAGACGACGGCACGGTGAAGATCGCATCGGCCGACGGCGAGTCGATCAAGGCGGCGCTGAAATGGATTCGCGGTCTCACCGCGGAACCGGAAGTCGGCCAGATCTATGACGGCAAGATCGTGAAGGTGATGGATTTCGGCGCCTTCGTGAACTTCTTCGGACCGAAGGACGGCCTCGTTCACATCTCCGAACTTGCCGCAAAGCGCGTCGCAAAGACGAGCGATGTGGTCAGCGAAGGCCAGGCCGTGAAGGTGAAGCTCTTGGGCTTCGACGACCGCGGCAAGGTCCGCCTGTCGATGAAACAGGTCGATCAGGAAACCGGCGAAGACCTGAGCAAGAAGCAGGCCGCCGAAGGTCAGGCGCCGGCGGAATAAGCACCGCCGGAATAGCAAACAACCGCCCGCGAGAGATGTCTCGCGGGCGGTTTTGTTTTATCCTCCCGCCAAGGGAGAAACCCATGCCCAAGATCGATATCGCCAAAGCACCGGTGCGCAAAGGTTCGCTTTATCCGGAACCGTTCGGCAAACCCGCCGCCGAACGCGTGCGCCAGGCATTGGGCGATGCGGGCGGGCTCAACGATTTCGGCGTGAACATCCTCACCCTGCCGCCCGGCGCATGGTCGAGCCAGCGCCACTGGCACGACAAGGAAGACGAATTCGTCTATGTGCTCACGGGCGAACTCACGCTCGTCACCGACGAGGGCGAAGAAATTCTAAAGCCCGGCGATTGCGCTGCCTTCCCCAAGAACGCAAGCAGCGGCCACCACCTCATCAACAAATCCGGTGCACCCGCGACTTGCCTGGAAGTGGGCACCCGCACCGCAGACGATTCCACGACCTATCCCGACATCGACCTGTTCTTCGACGGCAACCTCGGCTGGTACACCAAAAAGAACGGAACGCCCTATCCGAAGCCATAATGCCCAATCTCGACTTTTTGGATCGAACGAGCTAAGTTAGCTAAGTTAGCTAAGGCGGTTCTGCTTTGGAAAAGACGGTCAATATCCACGATGCCAAGACGCATCTCTCAAGCCTGGTGGCGGAAGCCGAGGCAGGCGGAGAGATCGTGATCGCGCGCGCCGGCAAGCCTGTTGCCAAACTGGTGCCGATCAAGGCGAAAGCAAAAAAGCGCCCGGATCGCAAGCCAGGTTTCCTGAAAGGGAAAATCTGGATCGGGCCGAATTTCGACGATCCGCTGCCGGAAGAAATCCTCGCGGCCTTCCGCGGCGAGAAACCGTGAGGCTTTTGCTCGACTCCCATATCCTTTTGTGGTGGGCGGCGGGTGACAAGAAACTTGGCGCCCGCGCGGGTCAGCTCGTGACGGATGCCGATAGCGATCTTTTCATGAGCGCGGCAAGCTGGTGGGAGTTGGCACTCAAACGGACGCTTGGCCGCCTCCGTTTGGACCTGGTGCAAACGCGCCGGGCACTCGAAGAAAGGGGCGTCTTGGTCCTGCCCGTAACCGTCGAACATGCCGAAGCGGCGGGCGCATTGCCCGCGCTGCACGGAGATCCGTTCGATCACATGCTGGTGGCGCAAGCGGCCGCCAGCGGAACGCGCCTTCTGACGCGAGACAAACAGCTGAAGGCCTATGGCGCTTCCGTACTCTGTGTTTAAAATCATCGCCATGAACGAAACGAAAATCCTGCCCTTCCTTTCCCGGAAAGACGAACCCGGTCGCGAGCCGGGTGAATCGCCCGGCGGATTGCGCCAGATTCACAATCCGAAATTCGTGTCGATTGCGCTGCGTCTTTTCAGCCTGGCGCTGATCCTCGCCGCGATGTGGCTTCTGTCCATCGACATGCTGAGCTCGCTCGAAGCGGGCGGACAGTTGACCGTGCGGTCACTGCAGCAGGTCTGGCAGTTGGCGAGTGCGGCGAGCTACGCGCAGTTCGACACCTGGCTGAAAGCGCATAACGGCATGGCGGCACCTGTCGCCACCTTTCTCGCGCTGCCCGGGTGGGGCGTGACGGGCGTGTTGGGCGTGCTGATCGCATTTCTCGCGGGCCGCCATCCCGAGCACTAAATATTTTCGTCTTTATTGCCCCAACATCTGGCGAAAAGAAAATTCCCGAACACAAGTGCATCGCGCCCGATTGAACGTGTTCAACCGTTTAACCCCCGGCAGCGTTACGCTGTGATGTTTCGGACACGCACTTGCAGCGCAACGCTCCACGATGCATATAGCCCAAATCCCGATAATTGCGATCGAGCGTCAGGCGGAAGTCCCGCCGCTGCCGCCCGTCAAAAGGTTCAGTGCGAACTGATAGTTTGCGATCTGGCTGGTGAGATAGGCGGGCGCCGGACCGCTCGATGTGTTCGTCGTTGCCGATGACGTCGCGACCGGCGTGTTGAGCGAGCGATAGGCGGTGCGCAACGAAGACAGCACGGCCACCATCGTGCCGCGCGCGGCTTTGGCGCCCGCAACTGTCGAAAGATCCATCGTGCTGGTGAGGCCCAGGCCGGCCACCAGCTTTTGCGTAGAGGAGGAAGTGGAAGTTGTTTTGGAACCGGTCGCGTCCTTCGCGATCACCGTTGGCTCGATGCCGAGGCCTGCCAGCGCGTCCGACCCATCGGGCCCGGATTCCAGTTGAATCTGCACACCCGCATTGGCGGAAATCTGCAACGCCGAACCGTTGGTCGAGTAGGTGACCTTCGACGTACCGTCGAACATCAGCGCGGTGTTGATCTTGGTGGCGAGCGAACTCATCGTCTCGTCCGCTTCGATGCGGATGGTGACTTCGCGTTCCGTGCGCCCGCTAACCTTGAGCTTGAAGCTGTCGCCCGCATGCACCGTCGTCTGATCGACGAGGTTCACCGATTGCGACAACGAAACCGGCCCGCGCGGCAATCCCAGCGTGTCGAGCACGCTCGATCCTTTCGCATCCACCGCGATGCCGGAGCCGGTCGAGGTGCCCGAAAGGCCGCCATACTGCTTGGTCCAGTTGACCGAACCATCAGTGTTGAGATCGGTGACGAACATGTTGGGCGTGTTGGCGAAGCTCTGCGTCTGACCCGCAAAAGCGCCGCGCGTGGTGCCCGTCAGATAGACATGCCCGTTCGCAACCGCGATTGCACCGCCCTGATCCGACGTGGAGGTACCGACATAGGAAACATAATTGGCCGACGCACTCGCGCCGGAATCGGTGAGGCTGAAGACAAACGCATCGCTCGATCCCGATGCTGCATTGGCGACACTCGCCTGTCCGCCAGCGGTGAGCGAAGTGTTCGACGTGGTGCCGGACAGATACACATTGTTCCCGTCCACCGCGATGCCGCCGATGGTGCCGTTCTTGAGATCGCCCAGATCCATCTGCCAGGTGGGCGCGCTCGTCGCATCGCCGGAGGCATATTTGGTGACGATGGCATGGCCGTTCTGAACGCTTGCAACAACCAGCCCGCCATCGGCGGTGGTCGCCATCTGCGAGACCTGATCGGTGCCGGTGGTGCCGACCTGCTGGTGATAAACGGCATTGCCCTTGTTATCGAGCTTGGTGATGTAACCGTCGAGCCCGCCCACGCGCGTTTGCCCGCTGGAGATCGCACCGTTCACCTGCCCGCCGTAATAGACGTTGCCGGAGGCATCGACGGTTACGGCAAGTGCGGTGTCGCTCGAAACCGGATCGAGCTGGTGCAGCCATTTCTGCGTGCCGTCGCTGGAATATTTGGCGACGAAACTGTCCGTGCCGCCGCCGATGGCATCCTGGCTCAACGGCGATGTGGTGCTGCCGGCGACGACAACGCCGCCAGTCGGATCGAGCGCCAGCGAGTAACCGCTGGCCGACGACTGGCTGCCCAAAAGCCGCGTCCACTGCACATTGCCTGCGGAATCGTATTTGGTGAGGTAAACGTCCTGATCGCCCTTTTCGAGCTGACCGCCGAAGCTGCCCGTGGTGTTGCCCACGACATAGACATTGCCGTTGGCATCCACCACCGTCGATTGCGCGGTGGAGGTGCCGGAATCCGGCGTGATCGTGGAGTTGAACACCGCCTGTTGCGTGGTCGACAGGTTACCGAGCTTGATGAGGCGGCCGGTTTCGTTTCCGTCCGTGTCCTTGCCGGTATTGCCCGCAAGATAGATCGCAGGTTGCGCCGAGGCCGCCGAGAACGAGATCTTCTCGCCACCGCTCGTCTTGATCGCGAGGCCGAAGGTTTTCTTCGACAGCGGGTCGCTGTCGGCCGTCGTGGTGGAGCTTGTGGAACTGGACGTCGTGCTGCTGCTCGAACTCGCATCGGTGCTGGATGTATCGGTCGACCCGTCGCTGATCACCGTGCGCTGGATGCGCGTGTTGAATCCGCCATTGGAGAGCTGCTGGTTGATGTAGGCCGCGATATTGTCGAGCGTCAGCGGTCCTGTAACGCCGGACATGTCGATGTCGAGATTGCTGGTGATGCCGCCCTTGGTGACCTGAATGGTGAAGCTGTCCGACGTGCTGATCTTCGGCACCGGCTGGAACAGCGCATCGCCCTTCACCACCACGCCGCCGACATAACTCGTCTGCGTCAGCGGCACCGCCGCCTGGGAAATGATCGAAGAACTTTTCGCGCCCGGAAGGAGCGTGAGACCGTTGAATGTCGCCGTCGCCAGAAAATCCTGGATTTGCGAAAGCCCGTCCTGAAACCGCGTGTTCAAGCCCGAAAGCTGTCCGCTCGTCATCCCGTCGCGCGTGGCCATGGAAGCGATATAGGCGAGCCTGTTCAGCCCCTGATAGAGCGCGAACAGCTTTTGATTGTCCTGATCGAGCTTGTCGCCGGCTGTGTTCGCATATTTGGAAACGTCGGAGAGATCGATATAGGGCGTGTCCGCCAGCGATTGGGCATCCAATGCCTGATCGCTGGGCGTGGGAATCGAGGAATCCCACGGCGGCGTCAGCGTCGATTTCGGCACCGCACTGCCAGCCGCCTTTGCAGCCGCGCTCGTTGCCGTCGAGGTGGACAGCCCCGACGTCAATTTCGCGTTGTAATAGTTGACCAGCAACGAAGAATCGAAGCCGACCAACGATGCGCCGGAACTGCTCATCGCACAGATGTTCGCATTGCAGCCGAAGTGTTGCCCCTGCGTAATTAACGACCTGCTAAGAAAACGAGGAAACGTGCTTAACGCCGCCTTAACACGCCCCGCGCGACAAAGACTTATGCCTGCAACCGCCCATAATTCCCGCGATCCATACGAAAAGGGCCAGGCCCTTTCCGCCAGCGGCCGTCATGCCGAAGCCATCGCCGAATACGAACAGGCATTGGCCGTGCGCCCCAACGACACCCGCGTGTTGTTCGCGCTCGGCAACACTGCTCGCGCCCTCGGTCTCGCAACGGCTGCCGAAGAATTCTACGGCCGCGTCCTCGCGCTCGAACCGCAGCGTCTCGAAGCCCTCATCAACCTCGCAAACCTGCTGCGCAACCGCGGCCAGACGGGCGCCGCCATCGCGCTTCTTCAGCCGGCGCTCGCACGCTCGGCCGATGCCCCAGAACTCTGGCTCACCATCGGTTCCGCCCATCGCGAAACCGGCGATCACGCAACAGCGGAATCCCATTTCCGCGAAGCCATCGCGCGGCGATCGGATTATGCGCCGGCTCTTGGCAATTTGGCCGACATCCTTGCCGATCGCGGCGAAGTGGAAGAAGCGCTCTCGCTCTACGAACGCGCCGTCAAACGCGATCCGCAAAATTCGCAGCTAAAGCTCAACCGCGCGATCCTCCATCTCCTCATGGGGAACCTGAAAGACGGCTGGCGCGACTACGCGGCCCGTCTGAAAATCAAAGGCAAGGCCCCACAGACCGATCACGGCCTGCCTCGCTGGGATGGCGGAAGCTTGCGCAACAAGCGTCTGATCGTCACGGCAGAACAGGGTGTGGGCGATCATTTGATGTTCGCGAGCCTCTTTCCCGACTTGATCGAACGGGCACGTAGCGAAGGCGGCAGCGTGATCCTGGAATGCGACCCAAGGCTCGTGCCGCTGTTCGCGCGCTCTTTCCCGAATGCGACGGTGAAGCCCCAACACCTACAAACCGTCGGCACAATAACCGCCGCCCACTACAACTGGCTCAAATCCAGCGGCGGCGCGAACCTCGCCATCGAAATGGGTTCCCTGCCGCGCTATCTGCGAAACGGGCTGGATGCTTTCCCGACACCGAACGCTTACTTCAAGCCGGACGAAGCGGAAAAAGCCTCCTGGCAAAGTGTTTTCTCAAACACCGGATACCGGCCCTTCATCGGCATCTGCTGGCGCAGCGGCAAGATCACCGGCACGCGCGCCCTGCAATACGCGCCCATGGAAGAATGGGCAGATTTCCTGGGCCAAGTGCCCGGAACCATCGTCAGCGTGCAATACGATGCCACGAAGGACGAAGTCGAAAAGCTCAAAGCCACGAGCGGCCGCGACATCCTGATGCCCGAAGGCATCGACCAGAAAAACGAGCTGGATCGCACCTGCGCGTTGCTGTCCTCACTCGATGCTGTCGTCAGCGCGCCAACAGCCGTCTCATGGCTGGCCGCGGGCGCAGGCGTTGCGACCTATAAAGTGCTCTACGACAGAAGCTGGACAAGTTTCGGCCTCGACCACGAACCATTCGCACCCTCGGCCCACTGCACAAGGCCAAGATTCCAGGGCGATTGGAAAGGTGCGTTCGAAACCGCGCTGACCGCTATCCGCGAGCGCTTTGCAAATCCGTAGCGCGTTTTTCCGCCAGCCTTGACGACAGATCGGCTGCGATCCGCGCGGCCCCCTGTCCGTCGATTGTCATCAATCCGGCCGCATGCATCTCGCGCCGGCGCGACGTATCGCTGAGCAGGGAAATGACGGCACTGCGCAAGGCCGCATCGCTCACATCGCCGGCAACGCCGAGGCATTGTCCCATGCCCGCTTTTTCGAAAGCGGAAGCAGAGCGCGCATGATCGAGCGTGAGCGCCAGATAAAGCGCGGGCACGCCGAAGGCTGCGAGTTCATAGGCCGTCACACCGAAGGCGGCCAGCGCCATATCGGCGGACGCATATTCGGTGGCCAGATCGTCGGCCCCTTCGATGGTTTCGAAGAAGCCCGGCGCCAGCGCGACGATGGCGCGCGCAACCGCATTCTTATCGGCCATGCCCTGGCCGATCACAAAACGAGACCGGAAGACATGTTGAAGTTTGGAAAGTGCATTGGCCGCCTGAAGCGTGAGCCCATGCGGATCGCTGCCGCCCATGGCGACCAGCAGGGTCGGCAAGCTGGATTTTGCCTTGGTCTGCGCCGAGGTCCGCGAAAGTCCCAGAAGCGCCCATTGCCAGCCGATGCATGGCACACAGTCAGTGCCCGCCCAATCCAGTTCGTGAGCCTGTGGCACATCGGGATAGTAGGCCACGCTGGCCGCCAGTCTGCGTTCAGAGGAATCGTCATACACGGAAGCCAGCGAAACGTGATGGGAAACATCGTCCAATTCGTTGCGCGAAATTCCTTCGCGAACGTCGCAGATCAGAATGTCGGGCTTGCGCGTCTCGACGAGATTGCGAAGTTCGCCCGGCGTCTTGTCGATCAGCACCGCTTCAAATCCCGCGCGCCGTATGGGCACAAGCGCATCGGCCGTTCCATGCACCGCAAACGTCGCACCCACACCTTCGCGGTCGCGCAAGGCGCGCGCCAGCGTGATCATGCGTTTGATGTGCCCGTAGCCGAACTTGCCGCCGCCGTCACAACGGATCAGCGCGAGCGCCCCGGCACGTGCGATTTCCTTTTGCCGGACATGAGCGTTGAGCTTGCGCAAATGCGGCTCGCGTTCGAGGAGAATGAGAAGGTCTTCCAGCGAGGCCTCGCCCGCGCGCGCCTCCAGCCGTCCGTGTACCGCTTCGACAAAAGCCAGATCGTCCGGCGTATCGACCGTCAATCGGCCGCCCGCGCGTGCAAGCGCCGGGTAAGCGGGCGCGCGAGCAATGCGCACAAAGTCGGGATGAAGCTTGAAATAGCCGGTGACGTGTTCGCGGGCCACGGGGTCGGCCGCCGCATCCATCATCAGCTTGTCGAGTCCGCGCCTCGAAAACGGGTCGACACCTTCATGCGCGGTCACCGCCCCATCTTCGAGGAGAACATAATCGCCGTCCTGCTCGATCAGCGCAGCGGTCAGGTGATCCACAAAACCCGGATCGATAAAGGGCGCATCGGCGGACACGCGCACGATGATGTCGGCATCGGTTGCTTCGGCGGCCAGCGCGAACCGCGCCAAAACATTGTCTTCGGGTCCACGCACCACCGGCACGCCGTTGCGCTCGCCGAATTCGGCAATCGCGTCGTCCAGCGGATTGGTACTGGTCGCAATCGCAACCTGGCTAATAAGCCTGGAACGCTTCAAACGCCGGACGACGTGCCAGAGCAACGGCTCGCCCGCGATGGGCTTGAGCACCTTGCCCGGAAGGCGCGTCGAGCCCATGCGCGCCTGCACAATGGCCACGATGTTCGGCGTATCCGTCATGCAGCAGGTTTCCAGCTACTGCGGATGTGGCGCAACGGGCGCATGCCGTCCGCCGGATCCGCGCGCCAATCGCGATCATCCAGTTCGGAAGGTTGCGGGCCCTTGAAGCCGTTTCCGTCCGCCAGCATCGCCTCGCGAATGCGCGCGATGACCGGTGCAATTTCCTCCGGGAGCCAGCAATGACCGGCCGCATATTCCGCACCCAGCCCATCGAGATCGAGATGAAATTCCACCACCGAGGCGCCCCAACGATGCACCGCGCGTTCGATCACCGAAGGTTTGCGCGTGTGATCGGACCAGCCGACGGGAAACCCGGTGGCCTCACGAATGGCAGAAATCGCCGAAAGATTGGCTTCCTCTGGCGGCGTCGGATAGGCGGAGACGCAGTGGAGCAACGTCACCTCGCGCGCGCCGGCGGATTTCAAAACCGCAGACGCTTTTTTTATTTCCTCGATCGTCGCCATGCCGGTGGACAGCACGATCGGCTTGCCGGTCGCCGCGCAAGCCTGCAACAGCGGCGTCACCAGAAGTTCGTAGGACGCCACCTTGTAAAAATCGACGAACGGCTTCAGTTCTTCGACCGCTTCCACATAGAAAGGCGTGCACGAGAAGGCGATGCCGCGGCGGGCGCAATGTTCGGCGATGGGCGCCAGATGCTCGACCGGCAATTCCCATTCGATCCGGTCCCGGTGCTTGGCGCTTTGCTTCAGTATCTCCGGCGCGAACATGCGTTCGATCTTGAAGAGCTGGAACTTCACCGCATCACAGCGCGCGTCGGCCGCCGCATCGACAAAGGCCAGCGCCCGCGAAAGATCGCGCGCATGGTTGCTCGATGCTTCGGCGATGAAGCGGGGCGCTTTTGCGTTTTCCCAGACGCTTGCCATGAGGCGAACTCCGGTATTTTGGGCTTAACGATTTCTAAAGGCGGTTTGGCTAAGAGTTGGTTAACGACCTGGAAGGGCCGTTAAGCGGGCGGACCGATGACAGCCAAACCGTTTTTCATCGTCTCCAGCGGGCGCTCCGGCACCGCGATGCTGCACAAGCTCATTTCCGGCATCGACGATGTGGAAATGCACCACGAATATGCAGTGCAGATCACCCAACCGCTGGCGATCCGCCGCTATCTGGGCCTCGTGGACGTGGCCGAAACCCGACGCATTCTCGGCGAAACCCATGGCGCCTCAATCCGCTATTCGGAGAAGGCCTATTGGGGCGATTCCTCGAACAAGCTGTCGTGGCTGATCCCCGATCTCGCTGCACTGTTTCCAGATGCCAGGTTCGTCCATCTCGTGCGGGATGGACGCAAAGTTGCAGGCTCCTATCTCCGCAAGCTGGGCGCGGAATGTTACGACGACCGTTCTACCGCCGTTTTCCAGGCTTTCGTCGACGATCCAGTCCAACACCCCGCACCGCCACCGGAGAAGAAATATTGGTGGCCGGTGCCACGCAAAGGCTCGCCGGATGCGCAATCTTTCCGCCTGTTCGATCAGTTCGAGCGCATCTCCTGGCACTGGGCCGAAATCAACCGGGTCATTCTGGACTCGCTCGGCAAGCTACCAGCTCATCGCAAGCTGTTCGTAAGGCTCGAAGATTTGCGTTCGTCGCCGGAAACACTGAAAGAGCTTTTACACTTTCTTAACCTTGGTTACCGCGACGCACATTTCGCGCTCTTCCAACGGCCCCACAACGTCAACCGGCCGGAGGACATCCAGCTCACCGATCGCGAGCGCGACGCCTTCGACTGCATCGCCGGCACCATGATGGCGCGGCTGGGCTATGACGAGCCGCGCGAATACGCAGTGAATTATTGACCACTTTTTTAAGAGTTCCTCGCCAAAGATGGTTACCGGTTTCTTCCCGGAAGCGATTTCCATGAGCAATTCGTGTGGGTTGTGCGGCCAGACCTCGCCTGACGAGATCTATACGCCGGAGCGTTCCACCCGCGGGATCAAAGTCTATCTCTGCCGCCATTGCGGCCTGGTTCAGAGCCTGCCGCGCATCGACCGCGCGCCCCGCCGCGCGCCCGCAGTTTCCAGCGGCGCGGATTGGGGCAATGTCCGTTACGGCAAAGGGTTTCGTACCAAGGCAGCGCTTGACGCCATTCGACGCCATGCCGATGTCACTGCGCCGTTGTCGGTGCTCGATGTCGGTTCCAATCGCGGCAGCTTTGCGAACGCCTTTCTCGATGCAGCGCCCGAAGCGCGGCTGGTGGCTGTGGAGCCGGACGAGCGCGTGGCGCACTCTTGCGCGGGCAACAGCCGCATCGAACTGATGCAGTCGCGCATTGAATCCGCGGCACTTGAAACCAACCGCTTTGATATCGTGCACTCCTGTCACACGATCGAGCATCTGGCCGATCCCGCCCGCGTGCTGGCCGATCACTGGCGCACGCTGAAGAACGAGGGGCTTCTGGTTGTTGACGCGCCGAACATTGCCTTCCTCGGCTCCGACGATGTCGTGGAGGAGTGGTTCATCGACAAGCATCTGTTCCATTTCTCGCCGCGCACACTCTCGCGCATGATCGAAATGACAGGCTTTGAGATCGTCGAAGGGCCGGACCGTTCTGATCGCGACAATCTTTTGATCGTCGCGCGCAAATCCTCCGCGCCGCCGCCGACTTTTGGTCACGATCACCGTGAAGCCGAACGCGCAGAAGGATTGATCGCAACCTACATCGCCACCCGCGCACGCAACCTGATGGCGCTCACCGCTGTTGCTGCGGATATCGCTTCGATGAAATCGCGCCGCGTCGCCATGTGGGGGGCTGGCCGCATTTTCGACAGCCTTGTCGTGCATGGCAATTTCGATGCGCGTTCGCTTACGTTGCTCATCGACAAACACCTGAAACAACACGTGCCGGAGCGCCATGGCTGCGAGGTTCACGCGCCCGAAGCGCTCGAAACGGCCGATGCCGGCGTCGTGGTGGTGATGTCGCGCAGCTTTGCGCCGGAAATCGTGGACGAAGCACGCCGCCTCGCACCTTCGGCAGAGATCGTCCTCTATTCCGATCTGCTGGCGCAGGCCCGGACACGCATGGCGGCTTGAGGCAACAACGATGTTTTTGAACACAACAAAAGAAACGTCCGTCGCACGCGCTCCCGAATTGATCGCCAATCTGGAAAAGGCGGCGCGCTTTGTCAGGCAGCATTCGGTAGCCTCGATCTATCACGCGGGCTCTGGCCATCCCGGCGGGGCGCTTTCCTGCGCCGACATCCTGGCGTGCCTCTATGGGGCCGAACTCAATCTCTGGCCTTCAGACGTCAATGACCCCGCACGCGACCGCTTCGTGCTTTCAAAGGGGCATGCGGCCCCGGCCCTTTACGCCGTCGCCGCGCACTACGGCTTCTGCGATGCGAAAGCCGCATTGTCCCTGCGCAAGCTCAACAGCCCGTTCCAGGGCCATCCGCATGTTCTGGATCTGCCCTGGGCCGAAACAAGCACGGGTTCGCTGGGCCAGGGCTTTTCGGTCGCACTTGGCATGGCACTTGGTCTCAAGATGAAATCGAGCAAGGCGCGCGTCTATGCGCTGCTCGGCGATGGCGAAATGCAGGAAGGTGAAGTGTGGGAAGCCGCCATGTGCGCCGCCCACCACAAGCTCGACAATCTCTGCATCCTCATCGATTACAACAAGCTCCAGAGCGACGATAAAAACGACAACATCATGCGGCTTGAACCGTTGGCTGCCAAATGGCGCGCCTTCGAATGGGCGGTCGCCGAGGTCGACGGCCACAGCCTGCACGGCATTCTTTCCGGCTTGCGCAGCGCCACGGTGACGCAAGGACGTCCTTCCGTCCTCATCTGCCACACCACGAAGGGCAAGGGCGTGCCGTATATGGAAGGCAAACCGCAATGGCATGGCAGCGTGAAACTCACGCGTGAACAGGCCGAAGATGCGCTGAAAGCACTCGACGCCTCGCCCGATGAAATCAAAGGATTGCTCGATGTCAGCTTCAGCTGAAGCCCCCGCCCTCATCGGCACCAGCGGAGATTCGCTGCGCGAAGCGTTCGGCAAGGCGCTGGCCGGATTGGCGCAAGAATTTCCCAAAGTCGTTGTTCTGGATGCCGATATCGCAGGTGGCACCGGCGCGCATCATTTCCGCAAGAGCCATCCGGACCGTTTCATCCAGTTCGGCATCGCCGAACAGAACATGATGGCGGCCGCCGGCGGGTTGGCCGCTGTTGGCTATGTTCCCATCGTGACGACGTTCGCGGTCTTTTGCCTGCGCGCGGTCGAACAGGCTCGCCTTTCGCTTGCTTACGCGCGTCGCAACGCGAAGATCGTGGCAAGCCATCCCGGTCTCGATGTCGGCCCGGATGGTGGTTCGGCACAAGCTTTGGAAGACCTCGCGGCATTTCGCGCGATTCCGGGCATGACCGTCATCTCTCCGGCCGACCCCATCGAGGCAGCACTTGCCACGCGTGCCATTCTGGAGTTCGAAGGCCCCGTCTATATGCGCACGGGCCGCAGCCCGTCGAAGCGCGTTTACGGCGACGACCACACGTTTGAAATCGGCAAGGGACACATCGTACGCGACGGCAGCGACGTCACCATCGTTGCTTGCGGTGTCGAAGTGGCGCGCGCCGTCGAAGCCGCAGGTTTGCTGGTAGAAGAGGGTATCAGTGCCCGTGTCGTGAACATGGCGACGATCAAGCCCATTGATACGGCGCTTCTTTCGCGTTGTGCCGAAGAAACCGGCGCCATCGTGACGGCGGAAGACCACAATATTTACGGCGGCCTTGGTGGCGCAGTCGCAGAAGCCTTGGCCGCATCCCGTCCCTGCCCCATCGAGTTCGTGGGCGTAAAAGACACATTCGGTGCGTCCGGCGAGCCAGAAGAATTGGCCCATCATTTCGGCATTTCGGCTCCCTTCATCGCAGAAGCCGCAAAGCGCGCCATTGCCCGCAAACGCGCATGAGCAACCGTTTCTCTTTGGAAGGCAAAAACGCCTTCGTCACCGGCGGCAGCCGCGGCATCGGCCGCGCCATCGCCATCGGGCTGGCGCAAGCGGGAGCCGATGTTGCTTTTTCTTATCGCTCGGAGTTCACAGAAGCCGAAAAGGTATCTCGCGAGATCGAGGTCGTTGGACGGCGTGCAATGGCGTTGCAGATGGATGTAACGAACCGCGCAAGTGTTGAAATGGCAGCGCGGGAAGCAGGAAAAGCGCTGGGTCACGTTTCCATCCTCGTCAACAACGCCGGCATCAACAAGCCGACCGATTTCGATCAGGTCACCGACGGGGATTGGGACGATATCCTCGCGACCAACCTCAAGGGGCCGTTCGTCTGCGCCCAGATTTTCCTGCCGCTGCTGAAGGAGGCGGGCGGCGGAAGCATCGTGCATATCGGCTCGGTCAGCGGCCAATATGGCGGCCCACGCACCGCGCATTATGCCGCTTCGAAGGCGGGGCTTATTTCGCTTGCGCAGGTGATCGCCCGTTTCGGCGCGCCCCACGGCATTCGATCCAATACGGTCGCGGCCGGTTTGATCGCTTCCGATATGGCGGCGTCCGCAATGTCCGCGCAAGCCGTTCAAAAGGCAGCGGAGAACATTCTTCTGAAGCGTCTCGGCAATCCCCAGGAGGTCGCCGACGCGGTGGTGTTTCTGGCGAGCGATGCATCGTCTTACATCACGGCGCAGACGCTTAACGTCAATGGCGGGCTCTATTTCTGATGAAAACGGTGCTGATCGTTTCCGGCGGAATCGAAGCGGCCGACGCGGCGCGGCGGGCCAAGGAACTCGGCTACTATGTCGTCGTTTCCGACCGCGATCCGGAAGCGCCGGGTTTTGCCTTTGCCGATTCCTGTTTGATTGCCGACGTTTATAGCCCCGACGAAACAGCTGCTGCTGCGGACCGTTATCACCGCAAGATCCGTCGCATCGATGGCGTGATTTGCGTCGCTGCCGATGCGCCGGTGACCGCGGCCACGGTTTCACAACGGCTGGGTATCCGCGGACTGCCCGTTCACACCGCCGAGACAGCTTGCGACAAGCTTGCGATGAAGCGCTGCTTTGCTTCGGCCGGTGTGCCCGTGCCGTGGTTCACGCAAGTCGAAACGCCCCAGGCATTGCAACGCATCGCTATTGAGCGCGGCAACAACCTTGTCATCAAGCCGGTGGATAGCCGGGGATCGCGCGGGGTTCAGCGGATCGCACAGGTGGCCGATCTCACCAAGGCGTTCCTGCTTGCGCGCGAACATTCGCCCACCGACCGCGTTATGGTGGAGGATTATCTGGAGGGGCCGCAGGTCTCCACCGAATCCATCGTCGTGAACGGCAGGTGCTTCACGCCGGGCTTTTCGGATCGCAACTACGAATACCTGGAACGCTATGCTCCGTTCTTCATCGAAAACGGTGGCGATCTTCCCAGCCAGCTTTCGGATGAAATCCAGTTCAAGGTCCGCGATATCGTCGCCAAGGCTGCCAAGGCGTTGGGAGTGACCTACGGAACTGTCAAAGGCGATATTGTCGTGCACAAAGGTGAGCCTTACGTCATCGAACTGGCCGCACGGCTCTCGGGTGGTTTCTTCTGCACGCGGGAAATACCGCTCAATACCGGCGTGGATTTCCTCGGAGCAGCGCTGAAATTGGCGGTCGGCGATAATGTTTCCCCAGACGAACTTGAGCCCAAGCAATTCACGCCCGTCATCCAGCGTTATGCCTTTCCCGACCCGGGAAAGGTCGTGCGCGTTCTGGGCGCCGAGGAAGCGCGTAAGATCGCCGGCATTACCGATGTCGTGGTGACGGCCAAACCCGGCGACATCATTCCTCCTGCCGGCGACAAGCGGCCCTCAGCCGCGATGGTTCTGGCGACGGGCTCGTCGCGAGAGACGGCTCTGAAGGCGGCAAACGATGCACTTGCCTGCCTGAAGATCGAAACGGCATGAACGCGCCCCTCCTCCAGCGCGATCATTCGGCAACGGCGGGGACGCTTAGCCTGTTTGCACTGTTTCACCTCAATCTCGCGTTTTCCTCCATTGAGGAAGAACAACGTGGCGAAGTCATCCAACGCTGTTACTGGCCCCTGCTGAAACTTGCAGAGCAATATGGCCCCATCGGTCTTGAAGCCAGCGGGTTCACGCTGGAAGAAATCGCCAAACGCGATCCCGAATGGATTCTCAAAGCGCGCGAACTGATTGCTTCGGGCCGGATTGAATTGATCGGCTCGGGATACGCCCAGATTATCGGGCCGCTGGTCCCGGCGCGCGTGACGCAAGAAAATCTTCGTTTGGGACATACAATTTATCGGCGTCTTCTGGGTGTTGCCCCTTCGCTCGCCCTTATCAACGAGCAGGCGTATTCCGGCGGGCTTGTCGGGCTCTACCTCGATGCGGGCTATCGCGCGATTCTGATGGATTGGGACAATCCCGGCTCCCACCATCCGGCCTGGCATGGCGAAACGCGGTATCTGCCGCAGCGAGCGATGGGGAGCGATGGGCGGTCCATCGAACTCCTGTGGACCAACACCGTCGCTTTCCAGAAGCTGCAGCGTTTTGCCCATGGCGATATCGATCTCGACGAATATCTTTCCTATCTGCGCCGCTGCGCAGGGCCGCGGGCCCGCGCGCTTTGCATGTATGCCAGCGATGCGGAAATCTTCGATTTTCGTCCTGGACGCTACAAGACCGAGGACCGGCTGAGCAGACAAAGCGAATGGAGCAGGCTCACCGAGGGTTTTGGTGCGTTAAGAGAAGCTGAGCTCTCGCTGATTGCGCCTTCCGATGCGTTGGAGTTATCCGGAAAGCCTCATGCCGGGCAGGAGTTGCGGCTCGAAACCGCCACTTGCCCGGTGCCTGTGAAGAAGCAGCGCAAATACAATCTCTCCAGATGGGCGGTCACGGGCCGCGACGACATCGGCATCAATGCGGCCTGCGAGCGCATCTATCGAGCCATGGAAGCCAACGGTGCCGACGACGCTGGATGGAAAAGGCTTTGCTATTTATGGTCCAGCGATTTCAGGACGCATCTGACTGAAGCACGCTGGAAGAAGTATCGCTCGGAGCTGGCGGATGCCGAAGCGCACTGGGTGTCCGCCGGAAAGGACGAACAAACGCAATCGCGCGCCACGTGCTGCGATGCACGCCTTATCGAGATCGCGACGCCATCGCTGACGGTGCAACTGGATCGCAGAAGGGGGATTGCCATCCGTTCGCTGCGCTTCCATTCGCAAGGCCAAGCGACAATCGGCGGTCTGCCGCATGGCCACTTCGACGACATTGCTTTGCAAGCGGATTGGTACACAGGCGATTGCGTGTTCGAAGGTCCCGGCGAGCATAAGATCACCGATCTGGAATGGTGCGAGGCAGAGCGCTGGCAAGACGCTAACGGCGATCAACTGGTCCGCGCCATCATTGAGACTTCCAAGGGACCCATCGAGAAGACGATGCGCTTTTCTGCCCGTGAGCCGCGCGTCGATTTCGATCTCTGCTTCCGCTGGGAAGATTGGGGGCGCGGAAGCCTGCGGCTGGGGCATATCACATTTTTGCCGGACGCCTTCGATTGGGCGGGGCTCACGCTCGTTACGCACAATGGCGGTAAGGAATCGGAAACTTTTGCGCTTGCCGGCGAAACGGTAGATCACGGGGCGCCGGTTTCTTTTCTGGTCTCCTCGTCGCAGGGCCTTGGGATGACCGAAGGGTGGGCCGAGATCGGCGACGCGAAAACACGCATCCGCATCGAAATCGACCGTCAGACGGCACCTCTGATGGGTCTGCTACAGCATCGCCAAGTGGGTGGGAGCCTGTTCTGCCAGCTTGCACTCTCTGCCCTCGAACTGGACGAGACCCGCAAGCCATCTCCCTATAAAGCCGGGCCGCGTCGCTTCCGATTTAGCGTTAAGGCCGGGTTGCCGTAAGGCGGTTGTTAACCGCGTTCTGCAAGGATTGCTTTAGAAAAAAGGGGCTTTTCCACCCATGGCGCAGCCTGCTGCCAAACTCGTGTCGCACGACGATAACATTCTTCATCGCGAGCCTATGTTTCGCGATTTCACCCAGCCCTGGCTCGACTTGAACGACAAGTCGGTGCTGGTGACCGGCGGAACGGGCTCGTTCGGCAAGCATTTCGTCAAGACGGTGATCGCGAAATACAAACCGCGCCGTCTCATCATCTTCAGCCGCGACGAACTCAAGCAGTTCGAGATGCAGCAGCTGTTCCCGATGGATCAATATCCCTTCATGCGGTATTTCATCGGCGACGTGCGCGATCGCGACCGCTTGGAACTGGCCATGCGCGACGTGGATTATGTCATTCATGCCGCCGCGCTGAAGCAGGTGCCGACGGCCGAATACAATCCATTCGAATGCATCCGCACCAACGTGTTCGGGGCAGAGAATGTTGTTTACGCAGCGCTGCGCCGGAACGTACGCAAAGTGGTGGCACTTTCCACCGACAAGGCCGCCAATCCGGTCAACCTATATGGCGCCTCGAAGCTGGCGTCAGACAAGATTTTTGTGGCCGCCAACAACCTTTCAGGAGCCGACGGCACCAAATTCTCCGTCGTGCGCTATGGAAATGTCGTCGGTTCGCGCGGGAGCGTGGTGCCGTTCTTCCAGAAGCTGGTGGAAGACGGCGCGGAAACGCTGCCCATCACCGATGAACGCATGACACGCTTCTGGATCACGCTGGCTCAAGGGGTGAACTTCGTACTCTCAAGCATGGAGATGACGCGCGGCGGCGAAATTTTCGTGCCGAAGATTGCCTCCACGACGATTGTCGATCTTGCTTCGCTGCTCGGACCCAACGTCGCCCAAAAAGTCGTCGGCATTCGCCCCGGCGAGAAGCTGCACGAAACGATGATCCCGGCGGACGATTCGCGCTGGACGGTCGAGCTCGAGGACCGCTTCGTGATCCTTGCAAGCTTTGCTGCTGCAGCACGTGAAGCATATCTGCATCGGGGCGCCAGCCCTGTGAGCGAAGGGTTCGCCTATTCGAGCGATAGCAATCCCGAACAGCTCGATGTACGCGGGCTTCAGGCGTTGCTTGCACAGGCCTTTGCGTAAATGAAACGGGCGCTGAAGGCCGAACGCGCGCCAGCGCTCCCGAAGCAGCCATTCCTGCCTTACGGCCGGCAGCTCATCGAAGATGATGACGTTGCTGCGGTGACTGCAGCGCTCCAGGGCGATTTCCTGACCACAGGTCCGTCCGTGCGCCGCTTTGAAGAAACGCTGGCCAGGACGGTACAGGCCAAACACGCCGTCGTTTGCGCCAACGGTACGGCAGCACTGCATATGGCAGCGAGGGCTCTAGGCCTGGGACCGGGAACGAAAATCGTGGTGCCGGCTATGACGTTTCTCGCGACGGCAAGTGCGCCGCATTTGAATGGCGCCGATATCATCTTCGCCGATGTCGACCCCGAAACGGGTCTCATGCGGCCCAAGGATCTGGCGGAGGCCATAACGCGGGCAAAACATGTCGACGCCGTGTTCAATGTGCATCTGAATGGGCAATGCGGGTCACTGGAAGAAATTGCGGCGCTGGCGCGAAAGCACGGCGCAAAGATTGTCGATGACGCATGCCATGCTTTGGGAACCGCCTATGTTGCAAATGATGGTCAGGTGACCCCCATCGGATCCAATACATTTTCCGATTTGAGCGTTTTCTCGTTTCACCCGGTCAAAACCATCGCCATGGGCGAAGGCGGGGCTGTGGCGACGAACGATCCCGAAATGGCCCGTAGGCTGGAGCGCGCCCGCAGCCATGGAATGACACGCGACGCGGCCGATTTTCAGAATGCGGCGGATGCTTTTGATCGCGAGGGCAGCCAAAATCCCTGGTACTATGAATTGAACGAGCCCGAATTCAACTGGCGCGCAAACGACATACAGTGCGCGCTTGGTGTTTCGCAGCTTGGCAAGCTTGGCCGGTTCGTTGCTCGCCGGCGCGCGATTGCCGCGCGATACGATCTCCGGCTATCTGCTTTTGCGCCGATCGTGAAGCCTTTGGCGCGCACCAAGCCCTGCCTGCCGGCATGGCATCTCTACGTTGCGCGGATCGACTTTGAATCTGCCGGCATTTCGCGCGCCCAATTGATGCGCGCGTTGGCAGAAGACGGAATTGGAACGCAGGTTCACTACTTCCCTGTGCACCGCCAGCCTTACTATGCCAAGCGATATGCGACGCCCGCGTTACCCGGCGCCGATCGTTACTATGAGCAGGTACTGAGCCTGCCGTTGTTCGCTTCGATGACGGATGGCGATGTTACGCGCGTGACCGACGCACTGGCCCGGCACCTTGGATTCTGAAGATCACGCCTTTTCGTCGATGAGCTGAATCTGCTGTTCAGCCAGGTATTGGCGCATTTCGATCATCTGTTCGGTCGGCCACTGACGAACGACATCGCCGCTTTTCTTGTCGATGATCTTGTAGACGTAGCCGGTGATGTTCTTGAGCTTGGTGATTTCGAGCCTCACGTCGGAACCGCCGATGGGCGGCGGGACGGTTTCGGCCTGAGAGTTTTGAGACAAATGCGCCGGATTCGCCGGCGTAGAGGAAGCAGACGAAGAGCTTTGTGGCCGCTTGTTGAGAACTGGATCGTGCTCAGCCGCGACGTTTGCGTGTGAGACGATATCGACCATCGATCAACTCCCCGCCTGCATCTCCATTCTCAAAAAAGAGAAAAACCCACCTGTGAAACCCGTTACGCCTCGGAGCGCGGTTATGAATCCCCGCGCTTTCCGAAAAAGAAAGCGGCGGGACCGAAGAAATGGCCCCGCCGCGTCTCCATTAACGGAAGAGCGAGAGTGTGATCGACGGCGCAGAATTCGCGATCGACAGAGCCTGCACGCCAAGCTGCTGCTTGACCTGCAAGGACTGCAACATCGCGCTTTCGGTCGCCATGTCGGCGTCGACCAGGTTGCCGATACCGCCGGTCAGCGTGTCGGACAGCTTCTGGACGAAGTCGGCCTGGATCGAGAACTTCTTCGCGCCCGAAGACAGACGCGCGAGCGCGCTGTCCACATTGCTCAGAGAGGTTTCGATGGTCGAGATCATCGTCGAGGCACCAGACTGGCTGGTGATCGATGCGCCGGTGCTGATCGTGACGATCGAACCGGAGAGGCTCATGTCTTCGGCACCTACGGTGATCTTCTTGGTACCGTCGGCAGAAGCCAGTGCCGTGATCTGCTGGGTCGAACCGTCGATCAGGTCGAAACCGTTGAACACGGCGTTCGACACGATCGTCGAGATCTGATCGCGCAGAGCGGTGAAGTCTTCGTTGAGGGCGGCGCGGCTGGCCGTATCCATCGACGCGTCGGAAGCCGCAATCGCCTTCTGCTTCATCTGGATGAGCAGATCGGAGATCGACTGGCCGGCCGACATGGCGACGTCGACAGACGAAATACCGCGGTTAAGGGAGTCGGTGACGGCAGAGTATCCGGCCACGTCGCCGCGCATGTCCTGCGCGATGGCGAAGGTCGAACCGTCATCTTTGGCGGACGCGACTTTCAAACCGCTGTTGATGGCGGTCTGGGTCGTGGCGAGCTGGGCATTGGTCTTGTTGAGGTATTGCAGGGCGACGAGTGCGCCCGTGTTGGTATTGACGCTAAGCATTCTTGCCTCCGTTCTGGCGTTTGTCGCGAGCTTTTTGCTCGAAGGGCATTTTGCCCCTGGCCTTTAGAAGGCAAGCGTCATGCCGATTGGCGCGTAAGGATTGGCTAACTTTCTTTGTTTCGCACGAAGATGGAAATCGTTGCTCAACGAATTCTTACCCTGCAAAACGTGAGGCGGCAGAAATTGCCGAGTGCGGGAAATATTTGCCGGGTGCGACGGGAAAACTTTGCCGATCAAAGAAAAGGGCGGCAGACCGAAGCCTGCCGCCCTGGATTGGAATATCCGGAAATAGCTTACCGGAACAACGACATGATGATCTGTGGAGACGAATTGGCGATCGACAGCGCCTGTACGCCAAGCTGCTGCTTGACTTGCAGGGACTGAAGCTGCGCGCTTTCCGTCGCCATATCGGCGTCGACCAGGTTACCGATACCTGCCGTCACGGTATCGGACAGTTTGGAAACGAAATCGACCTGGACGGAATATTTGCGCTCGCCCGAAGACAGTCTGGCCAGCGCACTGTTGATGTTCGTCAACGAGCTTTCGACGGTCGAGATCATCGCGGACGCCGAAGACTGGGTTGAGATCGAGCTGGTAGACGTGATGGTGATGATGGAACCCGACAGGTTCATGTTTTCGGCCTGGACGGTGATCTTGCGCGAACCATCGGAAGAGGCGAGCGCCGTGATCTGTTGCGTCGAGCCGTCAATCAGGTTGAAGCCATTGAAGACCGCGTTCGAGATGATCGAAGTGATCTGATCTCTGAGAGCGGTGAAATCCTCGTTGAGGGCTTCGCGGTTGGCGGTGTCCAGAGACTGGTCTGACGCTGCCAGCGCCTTCTGCTTCATCTGAATGAGCAGATCCGAGATCGACTGCCCGGCGGAAAGGGCGACGTCGACCGAGGAAATGGCGCGATGCAGGCTGTCCGTAACGGCGGAGTAACCGGCAACGTCACCACGCATGTCCTGTGCAATGGCAAAAGTCGCACCGTCATCCTTGGCGGTGGCGACCTTCAGGCCCGAGTTGATGGCGTTCTGGGTGGCCTGAAGCTGTGCATTGGTCTGATCGAGGTACTGGAGCGCGACCATTGCGCCCATGTTTGTATTGACACTTAGCATGACGTTTTCTCCGAACCGTTCTGGCGATGAGGACTGCCTTCTGCCCGCCCTCGGAGCACGATGCCCCGCACCAGCCTTCGCAACCCGCGTGCCAGCGCCTTAACTTCTCAAGTTGTTGTTTTTTCAGAGTATTTCCAGCAGGCCATTTACCGAGATGGCAGGCAGAAAATGCCCCCCGGCAACTCCGATCCGGCCAAAATGAAAAAAGCCGGCCAAGACGGGCCGGCTTTTTCTCGAAACGGTGGAACGGTTATTCAGGCGGCGCCGCGCAGGCCTTCCATGATCGAGCGGTTGATCTCGATCAGCGGTTCGACGGACGCGCCATCGCGCATCACCTGCTTGGAATATTTGTTGATGAAGAGCGAGAGCGACACGATCTTGGCGCGCACTTCGCGAGAAAGCTGGTTGCTGTCGCTGCCGCAATCGGCAGCAAGCGCACGCCAAAGCCTGCGATTCCAATCGATCGCATCGACCAGATTGCCACCCGACGCATGGCTCTTGTGCGCGTCGATCAGCGCACCGGTTACCTGGCCAAACAGGCGATATTCGACTTCGCGCGGGCTTTCAGCCGCACGCTGCGTGTTTTGGTAGGTTCTCAGGGTCATAGTTCAACCGTTCCTGTTCGAATTCGAAAAGCTTCTTGCACGCCATCAAAGCCTTGTAATAGCTGCCGCTCATCACTTCGCGGCTGATCTCCAGGCAGGTGGCAAGGGCCTGGCGATTCTGGATCGCGCCCATGAATTCGGTCATGCGCATCGCGAAATCATTGTAGTAGGCCTCGCTGCCGTCGGGATCGAGATACATCATCATCACCGGGAAATAGATTCGGCGGGCGGGAGTGCTGGCCTCCTCGCTTTGCATGATGTCTTTCTCGCGCAGCACGCAGGCCTTGTTCTGCAGCACAAGACTCGTCCGCTTGTCGCCGTTGGCAAGCACCGCGCCGTTGAGCACGAACTTCTCGCCGGGCTTCAGAGAGAGCTTCAATGGCATGGAGCGAACCTTTGCTGTTCTGGCATCGCCGACGATAGGACGGATTGGTTAACAATTGCCTTTCGTCGCGCGATCTTCACCTGGGATTAATCATGGAAAGGCTTTCATTCTCGGGTCTTCACGAGGAACGCCCATGGCGCAATTTGCCGTCGCCCAGAATCTCGGATCGCTTGCCGGAGTGGGCGCTCATGCCCAGGCGCTTGCGAAGATGGAGGCCCTTGAAGAAGCCGCCGAAGCCATGGTGGCGCGCAAGAAATCGAACGGGTTTCTCAGGCGAAGCATCAAGGCATGGAAACGCGGCGATGTCGTGCGCGCGGGCCAGCTTTCGCTTGAAGCGACCGATGCCGATCCCACCAACGCGCAGGCGTTTCACATTCTGGGCATGGCGCTTGAAAAGATGGGGCACCTGCACAAGGCGCTGGTGACCTATGAACAGGCCTACAAGCTCGATCCCGAAGACCCGGAATTGCTTATCAATCTCGGACTGACGGCGTGGAATCTGAAGATGAAAGAAGGCGCGGAAAAGATGTTCCGCCTTTTCATTGCCGCGCGTCCGAATTCGCCGCTTGGCTACAATAATCTCGGCAGCATCCAATGCGACATGGGCCATACCTCCACGGCCATCGAAACGCTGCGCAGCGCGATTATGCAGATGCCGGAGGAGACGATCCTGTGGAATTCCATTGCCACGGTTCTCGCGGAAGTGGGGCGCGCGGAAGAAAGCCTCATCTTTTATCAGGAGGCAATCCGCCTCGATCCCGGCTTTTCGCGGCCTTACCACAATCTTGGCTATGCGTTTCAGCATCTGGGCCGTCTGGAAGAAGGCCTTGAGGCCTACGATCACGCGCTGGAGCGCGCGATCGACGAGACCGACAAGCGCGAGGCCAAACATTCCCGCAGTATCTGCCTGATCGGCATGGGACGGCTCAAAGAAGGCTGGCGGGAATATGAGATCCGAAACGATCAGCGATTCCGGGCCTATGTCCATCACATGACCAAGGCGCCCATCTGGAAGAATGAACCGCTGGACGGCAAACGCATCCTTGTGATCGGAGAACAGGGATTGGGCGACGAATTCATGTTTGCGAACATCCTTCCCGATCTGCAGGAAGCGGTGGGCGAGACAGGCAAGTTGCAAATCGCGGTCGACAAGCGGCTGGTTTCGCTTTTCGCCCGCTCCTTTCCCAAAGCGGAAGTGGGTGCCTATGACGACCGCCAACTGGTCGACGCAGACGGCAAGAAGGAATTGCGCTTCATCCCCTGGGCGACGGCCAATGGCGATCCGGATTTCTATGCGCCGATGGGAACGGCGCTGGAATTTTACCGGTCTCGTATCGAAGATTTCCCGCATCGCGGCTTCCTGGTTGCTGACGCCGACCGGACGGCCGCGTTTCGTAAGCAGATAGAAGCGTTTGGTCCCGGCCCCTATATCGGCGTCTGCTGGCGTTCGATGGTGCTCGGCCAAAAGCGCGGAAAGTATTACAGCGCGCTCGATGCCTGGGGCCCGATACTCAAGACGCCGGGCGTCACCTTTATCAACCTTCAATATGGCGATTGCCATGAAGAGATTGCACGCGCCGAAGACCGGCATGGCGTGAAGATCAACGTGATCGACGGGCTCAACCTCAAGGACGATATCGACGGTGCGGCAGCACTTTCGGCAGCCGTCGACCTCGTTATTTCGGCACCTACCGCCGCAGCCGCAACGGCAGGCGCTGTCGGCACAGAGGTTTGGTTCCTGACGGCCGGGCGCACCTGGCCGCAACTCGGGACCGATGAATTTCCCTGGTATCGCAAGAGCCGCGTCTTCAGCCCCGAAAAGTTCGCCGACTGGACCCAACTGATGCCCCAGGTGGGTAAGGCGCTTGCGGACTACACTGCCTGATTATTGCTGCTGCTGTTGTTGCTGATGCACGGCGTCTGATCTGCCGGAGCCCGACTCGCGTGCCTTGAGCGGGCGCGAGACGCGAAGGAATTCTTCGTGGCGGATGGGCGCTTGCGTCGGTTCGACGGAAACAGCAATTCCCAGTTCGGTTTCCGCGCCACCTTTGAATGTCCCGCGGGTGGGCGGCACGTCGGCATAATCCCGGCCAACGCTCGCCCGAATATGCCGGTCGGTGACGAGGAGATTGTTGGTCGGATCGAAGCCAATCCATCCGAGGCTTGGCAGCCAGACTTCGACCCAGGCATGGGTGGCATCGTCGCGCGATCGGTCATGCTCCGAACGGCGGTGAAAGAGGTAGCCGGACACATAACGCGCCGGCATTCGCCAGTTGCGCGCGATGGCGATCATGATATGCGCGAAGTCCTGGCAGACGCCGCGGCTGGCACCCAGCGCATCGTCGATGGGCGAATGCACGTCGGTCACGCCCACCTGATAGTCGAAGGATTCGAAGATTGTTTGGTTGAGCGCGCGCAAGGCCGTGAGCGGATCTTCCTTCGGGCGTTCGAGATTCTTTTCGGCCATAAACTGCGCCAGGCGTTTCGACGGCCTGGCGTATTTGGACGGCTCCATCAGATCGAAATGTTCGTCCGCGAAATTATAGTTGTTGTAGCGATCCCATTCGAGCATGTCGGTCGCATCGGGAAGCGGCTTGCCCAGGATTTCGACGACCGACTGCGCATCGATGCGCAGCTCTTCGTGATCGCGCAACACATTGAAGTGATAGACCGCGTTACCGAGATGATCGGTATAGGCGTAAAGCTGGGCGCGGGGGTTGGTCGCGATCTGGAAACTGCGTAGTGCCTGGCTTCCTTCGGAGCGCGGCTGCATGCGCAATTCCATCACGCTTTCGCGCACCGGTGCGGAATAGCGGAAACGGGTGATGTGGCGAATCGAATAGAACATCAGAGCACCGTTTCCGCGCCATAGGTTATGTAAGCGGCGTAGATGGCATCGTGAATCTTCTCGCACTGATCTGAAATATCGACGAGAAACTTATCGATCGAGCCGCCGATCAATTCGTCCACCTGCCCAAAATCGACTGACGCCTTGAGCCGGCCCGCAAGCCTCTCGCAAAGGGCCCTGCGCGCGGGCGGGGCGCCGGGCGCAACATTGGCCAGCGCGTCGCGCACGCGATCCACCGCGAACCGGACAGAATGCGGGAATTCCGCGTTGAACAGGAGGAATTCGGCGATACGTTCCGGCAGGATCGCGGCAGTGTGGGCTTTACAATAAGGCTCGAAGGCCGTGCAGAATTTCAGCAGTACCAGCCAGTCGAAATATTTCGGCAATGGCGGCGGAGCTGCGTAACCCGGGGCAGCGATGCCGAAATGAATGTCGAGTAGACGGCTGACGAGTTGGGCGCGTTCGATATAGCGGCCTAGTTCGAGGAACCACCAGCCTTCGCCATGACTGAGCGTGGAGAAAGTCACGCCTTCCAGAGTCTGCAGATCCTGCAGCGTTTCGCGAAAGAGCCGCGCAGGCTGATGCACCCAGATACCCTCGGTGGTGATGGGTTGCAGACGAAGATAGAGTCGGTTGAGGTGTTCCCAGACCTCGGTGGAGAGTTGTTCTCGCACCTGCCGCGCATTTTCTCGCGCGGCGCCGAGCGAGGAAATCAGCGACGACGGATTGCGGCGCTCGAAGGCAAGTGCCTTGGTGATGGCGAACGCGCTGGGATCGTCGGGCAGGTATTCCGTGGCCGACATGGCGGAGATGACGCGTATCCATGAGGCTTCGGCATCGGCCGAGGTTTGCTCGATCATGGACTCGAGTTTGACGGCGATCAGGCGGCTCGTGTGTTCGGCGCGTTCCATATAACGCGCCATCCAATAGAGACTGTCTGCGACCCGGCTCAACATCAGTTGTTCAACACCCAGGTGTCTTTTGAGCCGCCGCCCTGGCTCGAATTTACGACGAGGCTGCCCCGCTTGAGCGCCACGCGCGTCAACGCGCCGGGCACGATGGTGGTGGTTTCACCGTGCAGGATGAACGGGCGCAGATCGACATGGCGCGCTTCGACTGCGCCGTCGACGAATGTGGGAGCGGTGGAAAGCTGGATCGTGGGTTGGGCGATATAATTTTCCGGATTGGCCTTGATCTTCTCGGCAAAGGCTTCGCGTTCTTCGCGGCTGGCATGCGGACCGACCAGCATCCCATAGCCGCCGGATTCGCCCACCGCTTTCACCACCAGCTTTTCGAGATTGGCGAGCACATGCGACAGCGAATGCGGTTCGCGACAGAGATAGGTCTCGACATTGTCGAGAATCGGTTCTTCCGAAAGGTAATAGCGGATGAGGCGAGGGACATAAGCATAGAGCGCCTTGTCGTCGGCGACGCCGGTGCCGAGCGCATTGGCGATCATCACGTTGCCGGCGCGATAGGCATTGAAAATGCCGGGAACACCGAGCGAAGAATCTTCGCGGAAGATGAGCGGATCGATGAAATCGTCGTCGATGCGGCGATAGACGACATCGATTCTCTTGAGGCCCGAGGTGGTGCGGGCATAGACGACATTGTCGTTGACCACCAGGTCGCGGCCTTCAACGAGTTCGACACCCATCTGGCGCGCGAGAAAAGCGTGTTCGAAATAGGCGGAGTTGAAGACGCCCGGTGTCAGCACCGCGATGGAAACATCTTCCTGAAACGGCGCCAGCGAGCGCAGTGTCGTGAGCAGTTCGCGCGGATAATGTTCGATGGAACGTACGCCCGACGCACGGAAGACGCCTGGGAACGCTCTGCGAACGACATCGCGATTGGCGAGCATGTAGGAGACGCCGGAGGGTACGCGCAGATTGTCTTCCAGCACCACGAAAGCGCCGTCTTCACGGCGCACCAGATCGCTGCCGCAGACGTTCACATAGGCGCCATGCGGTACGACCAGCCCGCGCATCTCGCGGCGATAATGCGCCGAGCCATAGATCATCGAACGCGGAACGATGCCGTCCTTCAACACGCGGCCTTCGAAATAGATGTCGTGCAGAAAGAGATTGAGCGCGGCGATGCGCTGCTTGAGGCCGCGTTCGATCCGGTCCCATTCGGCGGCGGTCACGATGCGGGGCAGCAGATCGGTGGGAATAATCCGCTCAGTCGCCTGCTTGTCGGAATAGACGGTGAAGGTGATGCCCTGATGCAGGAAGGATTGCTCGCAAGCCTGCTGGCGACGGAAGAGTTCTTCCGGGGCGAGTGTAGAAATCCGGCCGTTCAGGGCCGCATAGGGCGCACGGACGATCCCGTCGGGCGCGAACATCTCGTCATAGGCTGCGCCCAAGAGGTAGCCGGAATAGGGAGCGTCCTGGCCGGGACGCGCGGCGCGCACTTGTGTGGGGATCGGATCGGCCCCCGCCACGTCTTCCTGAACGGCCACCCCATGCTGCATGTGCGAAATGAGAGCGGGGATATGGCGGTTTCGTCAAGAAGCCGGGCTGAAAAAAGAAACGGGCGGCGTGTGCGGCAAAGGCACACGCCACCCGTCCGCTTCCTCTGCACGACCGGCTGCCGGGGGATGAACCGGGTCGCGCGGCGGGGCGGCGCGTCACTCCGAAGTAGTGGTGTACCCCGTCGTGAATGCAATTACAGGTTGTATAATAACGAGGTAAAGACCCAGTTAACGCTGTAGCGCGTCGAACATCGCGTCTTCGGAGGGGTGGGCCGCTACGCGGATTTCACGCAAGGGCACCGCTTCGATTTTTTTTGCCGCCGCTTCGCTGATGCAAACGGCGATAAACGCACGGCACATCTCGGTGAGATCGGCTTGTTGTACGCAACGCGCAAAATTCTCCGCGCTGCGCGGCGAATACAACAACACCGCATCGAGTTTGCCATCACGCATTGCTTCAATGGCGTCGCGTGACAGGCACTGCACCGGATCGATCTCATATAAGACATCGCGGCGGAATTGGAAGCCGTGTTCGCGCAATCGCTCGGACAATTTTCCGGCCGTTTCGTTTCCGGCGGCATGAAAGAGGATTCCGTTTTCGGGTTTTGACCATTTCGCGATGGCATCAGCGAGCACGATGGAATCCCCATCTGCATTCTTCACGTCTGTGAACCCGGCATCGCGTGCGGTTGCCGCCGTTTGTGCCCCCACGGCGAAGATGGGGAGATCGCGTCTATCGGTGCGACGGACAAGTGCACGCACGCCGTTGGCGCTGGTTGCGACGATGGCCTGGACATCGTCGAATGAAAGTTCGGAACCTTCGCGGAATTTGATTTCGAGCAGCGGCGAAACAAGCGGGGAATGGCCCATTTGCGCGAGACGCGCGGCGGTGTTTTTCGCGTCTTCGCTGGGGCGTGTAACGAGCACACGCATCAGATGTCGAGCCATTGCGCGGCGCGGGGATGAAGCAAGGAGCCTGCTTCCCTGCCCCATCGCGCCGCATCGTTGAGCGGATCGCGCCCAAGCTTTCGTTCGAAGGATGTTTGGACGCTGTCACTTCCGTCAGGCGCGAGCACTTCGCCGCGGAAATTCAATACGTCACCGTCAATCGTCGCCAATGCTGCGATTGGTGTGCGGCAGGAGCCGTCCAATGCGCCAAGAAATGCGCGTTCGCAGGCGAGTGCGATGGCAGTCGGTTCGTGATTCAGTTTGGCGATGGCTTCTCTTGTGGTCGCATCGTCGCTGCGCAGCTCGATACCGATGGCGCCTTGTGCGGGCGAAGGAAGCCATGTGGAAGGATCGAGAATGGTCGTCGCGCGATCCTGCAAGCCCAAGCGCTTCAATCCGGCGAGCGCGAGTATGGCGGCGACGAAGGCTCCGCTTTCCACTTTGGACAAACGCGTATCGACATTGCCGCGCAAGGTGACAGCTTCCACATCGTGGCGCGCGCGCAGCAACTGAGCTCTGCGGCGAACGGAGCTTGTGCCGATGACCGCGCCGGCCGGAAGCGACGCCAGCGTGAGCGGTTGAGTGGCGATGAGGACATCGCGCGGATCTTCTCGCGGCAGGAACGCGCCCAGCATCAGGCCATCGGGCAGATGCGTGGGGACATCCTTCATCGAATGGACGGCGATATCGGCTTCGGCTGCGAACAGGGCTTCTTCGAGTTCCTTGGTGAAAAGGCCCTTGCCCCCGGCATCGGCCAGCGGGCGGTCCTGGATGCGGTCGCCCGAGGTTTTGACGATCACGACCTCGCTGTCATGGCCTTGCGCTGCCAAAAGATCGCGCACTATTCCGGCCTGGGTGAGCGCCAGGCGCGAGCCGCGGGTGCCGATGCGGATGGGTTTTCTTTGCGGCATCCTGTGGGTTCGGGCTAAAGGCGGAGGCGAAACTAACACGGCCTTCGAGCGCGATGCGCCCCCTGACAGTCCTCGGTCTGGAAACGAGCTGCGACGAAACCGCCGCTTCTGTGGTGCGCGGGCATGCGCCCGGTCCGGGAGAGATTTTGTCCAATGTCGTGTTCAGCCAGTTCGATGCGCACAAGGCGTTCGGCGGCGTGGTGCCGGAAATCGCGGCGCGGGCACATATCGAGATGCTGGACACCGTGGTCGAGGAGGCCTTGGCACAAGCCGGGATCGGACTTGGCGATCTCGATGCCATTGCGGCGACGGCGGGGCCGGGACTGATCGGCGGCGTGATGGTTGGGCTGACGACGGCCAAGGCGCTGGCGCTGGCGAGCGGCAAACCGTTTGTCGGGATCAATCATCTGGAGGCGCATGCGCTGACGGCGCGGATGACGGATGGCGTTGAGTTTCCGTTTCTGCTGCTGCTGATTTCCGGCGGGCATTGCCAGCTTTTAGGCGTCAAAGGCGTCGGCAAATTCCGGCTTTACGGCACGACCATCGACGACGCGGTGGGCGAAGCGTTCGACAAGACGGCGAAGTTGCTCGGCCTTCCTTATCCCGGCGGGCCGGAGATCGAGAAGCTTGCGCGCAGCGGGAATGCCAAAAAGGTTTCGTTGCCGCGGCCCTTGCTGGGACGCGAAGGCGCTGATTTTTCCTTTTCCGGTTTGAAGACGGCGGTAAGGCAAGCCGCGCCGAATGCACAAAAGACCGATTTGGCGGCCTCTTTTCAGACTGCCGTGATCGACATTCTCAGCGATCGAATCCGCGCCGCGATGGAGATGTTTCGCCGGGATTTTCCGGAAGCCGACAACACGCTTGTCGTTGCGGGCGGCGTGGCCGCCAATGGTGCGATCCGCGACGCGCTGTCCGCACTTTGTGCGACGGAAGGATTTTCGAAAAAAATACCCCCGCCGAGGCTTTGCACGGACAATGCCGCGATGGTTGCCTGGGCGGGGGTTGAACGAAGCCAGCTAGGTCTCTTCGATGCGTTAGGGGTCGCGCCGAAGGCTCGCTGGCCGCTTCAGAGCATGGTGGGAGGGGGGAGCCCGGCCGGCACCATGTCAGAGAAGCTGGGTACGGGAATCTAAGGTTGGTCGTGCAATTTATCGGCAAACCGCTTCACACTTTGCCGATTGCACTCCTTAGACCGCCGCGAACTGGAGCATCGTCAGGAAACCGGCGAGGATCACGGTCGCTCCGCCGAGCACGTTGACGATGGTGTTGAAGTTGAAGAAACGGGGGGCTTCTTCGGAATAGGTCTTCTGGATCTTGGTCATGGCTGCCTCTCTACTCTTTCACTTGCGGCCGTTGGGGCCGCTCCAAACTGGTTGCCGGTGCTTCCGGCTACACAGCGGATATAGATGAGGGCTGATCGATATTCAATGAATGAAAACGGAAGTATTTAGTAATTATTGTGCGGTGCAGCAGAGGCGATTTGAGATTCCTAGGAAATTCAGATAGTTAGGTTTGGACGAGGGCGACCCGCGAATCACGCAATGGTGCCATGCAGCAAATAAAACTCGCCACCTGGAACATAAACTCCGTCCGGCTGCGGCTGGGACTGGTCACCGGCTTCCTCAGGCGGGAGCAACCGGACGTGCTGTGTCTGCAGGAAACCAAGGTCATCAACGAGCTTTTCCCGGCCGAGGCCTTCAAAAAACTCGGCTATGTCCACCAGGCGATCCATGGGCAGAAGGGCTATCACGGGGTGGCCACCCTCTCCCGCCTGCCTTTCCGGGAAATCCGCTCCGAGAGTTTCTGCAACAACGCCGATTGCCGGCATGTGCAGACCACGTTCGAGAGCGGGGTCGAGCTGCACAATTTCTATGTGCCCGCGGGTGCCGACATTCCCGATCCCGATCTCAACCCGAAATTCGCCCACAAGCTCGGCTTCCTGCGCGAGATGGCGGGACATTTCGAGAAGCGCCACGACAGCGCCCGCACACCGGCCATTCTGGTGGGCGATCTGAACGTGGCGCCGCTCGAAAACGACGTCTGGAGCCACAAACAGCTGCTCACCGTGGTCAGCCACACCCCGGTCGAAACGGACCTTTTGAAAAAGGCGCAGGCCGCATTCGACTGGATCGATGTCACCCGCGAATTCGTGCCGGAGAGCGAGAAGATCTATTCCTGGTGGAGCTATCGCGCCGCGGACTGGAAGGCTTCCGATCGGGGGCGAAGGCTGGACCACATCTGGACCAGCCAGGCGCTCAAAGGCCACGTCACCCATCACGCCATCCACAAAAACGCCCGGGGCTGGACCCAGCCTTCGGACCACGTGCCTGTGGTGGCGACCATCGAGGTTTGAGGTATTCGTTTTCAAATTTTGGGGGGTGGGGTCCCCTCCCTGCCCAATTGAACCTCGGGGTCGAGGTCATTTTTCCGAAAAATCACGCTCCGCTTTCTACACCTCCTTCGGGGCCCGCCATTCGCTAGAAAAGTACCATTTCCTACCAGGCAGGATAAGTATCTAGTACTTCATAGGACTTATGTCAAGTACTTGGCGGCGAGCCCGCGCCCCAAAATGCTTCGGGGTTCATTCGGACAGGGAATTCCGAATGCGAGTCGGCGTGAACAGGCACGGCCTTCAGATAAATCTCGCGCAGCATCGCGTAATCCAGAACCCCGGGTTTGACCGGGCAGACGGCATCGAAATCGGGCTGAGAGAGGTAAGCCGCATAGGCTATGGCGATGAACCTCGGATTGAGTCCAGCGATGCCAACCGCCCTTTGAACCTGTTGCGGTGTGTAGCGTTCGGAAGGACCAAAACTCCCGGTCAAGACACGTGGAAGACGCTCGCCATATTTGGCCGCCGCCCTGCGAAATCTCTGCGAAGCGAAAAACATAGGGTTTTCCTTCCGTACGTTCACTTCTTCAGTGGCGCGATCATGATCGTGCTGCTGGAGGTGGCGATGACCTTGCCGTCTTCGCGGGAAAGCGTGGCTTCGAGGAAGACGATCTGGCGGCCGCGTTTCATCACACGGGCTTCGGCGATATGGCGACCGGAATGGGCCTGGTTGAGATAGCTCACCTTCATTTCGAGGGTGGGTGCGATCTCGCCCCATTGCGCCTGAAGACCGGCGGCGGTGGAGAGCACATCGTCCATCACCGCTGCGATGGTGCCGCCGTGGATGGCGCCGAAGCGATTGTGATGGGCTTCGGTGAGATCGTAGGCGATTTTCACCCAACCCGTTTCGGTGTCGATCTCGAGCAATTGCTGCGCGAGCCATTCACTCGTCGGCGCACGGCGTTTGAGGATGGCCTGGATGTTGGGGGGATAGTCTTTGGCGTTGGCGGGATCGATGGTGGTTCGCATGAAACGTATCGTGCATGACGCGAAGTGAACTGCAACGCTCCCTCCTTCGTCATGGCCCGTTCAAGCCGGGCCATGACGGAATAGTTTGATGATTTTGGTTGGAGTTTTTAACGCCAGAACTGTTCGGCGCGGTTCAGGTTTTTCCACTTTTTCCGCGCTTTGTCCGCCAATCCCGCAGCACGGGATTCGTGCCAGCCGGTGATGAGGCCCGACGCGTAAGCGAGCTGGGACGCGCTTCTGGCGCTTGCCGGTTCTTCGGCGGTGAGGCGCATCAATGTCTGGCGGGCGGCTGCGACATCGTGCATCCCGCCCAGCACATCCTGAAGATCGCGCACACAATCGAGATAGTTTTTCAGGCGCTTTTTCTTGTAGAGACCTTCGAAGAATTCGGCCGTATAGCGCAGCTTTTTCAGCGCGATGCGCAGGCGATGGAAATCGCGGTCTTCGCCGCGGTCGATGCGCCGCGCGCGTTTGCGGGCGCGCAGGAAACTTTCTTCGAGCGTGCGGGCCGAGGTTTCGAGGATCGGTTCTGCGCTGCCTTTGCCCCACGACCGGCCTTCGGCGGTGGCGGCGACTTCATCGAGGAATTCCTGCAAGCCGCCTTCGTCGAGTTTGCCCAGCGCCTCGTTCCATTCTTTCGCACGCGCGTCTTCGATGCGGTTCTTGAGGAAGGCGAGCGCCTCGTTGCCGTTGGCCGATTGGGCCACGGGGGCAAAGACATCTTCGAGAAAAACGTCGAGATCGCGCGCCGGGCCGAAGATGCCGGCGAGGCCTTTGGTGCGGCGGCGCAGGCGTTTGACGGTGGCGATGCGGAATGGATCGCCGAACGCGAACAGACCTGTGTGCAGACGGCGCAGGCCCACGCGCAACTGGTGCACGCCTTCGACTTCGCGCGCGCGCACGGCGGGGATGTTGGCGGAGATTTGCGCCAGGCATTCGAGGGTGGCGACACGAAACCCATCTTCCGCATTCATGTCTTCGTTCAGCCGGACGGGGCGCGCCTTGACCGGGCGCGGAACATGTCGCGCGGAGCTGCCGCGTTCGTGCACGGGACGGATGATTTCGACATTGCCTTCGGCCATGGGCAGGACGCTTAGCGGAAAATGGGTGGCGCATCTATCGCGAAGGCCCCACCCGGTCGCGTGCCGATGCACGCGCCCGACCTCCCCGCGTTGGGGGAGGTAAGTGGAGGTTGCAAATGCGAGCTATTATTTGTTCGACGAAAACCAATATCTTGCGTTGTCACTCTTACCTCCCCCTACGCGGGGAGGTCGACGCGCGGCAGCGCGGCGGGTGGGGACTAGGGCCGCACCGGCAAGCCGGCATTAGCCAGCGCCTTTTTCGCATCGGCAATCGTGGCTTCGCCGAAATGGAAGATCGAGGCGGCGAGCACGGCGCTGGCGTGGCCGTCGCGCACGCCTTCCACAAGATGGGTGAGGTTGCCGACGCCGCCGGATGCGATCACCGGAACGGTGACGGCATCGGAGACGGCGCGGGTAAGTGCCAGATCGTAGCCGATCCTGGTGCCGTCGCGATCCATCGAGGTGAGAAGGATTTCGCCGGCGCCGAATGCGACGAGTTTCTTCGCGTGTTCGATGGCATCAATGCCGGTGGCGTTGCGGCCGCCATGGGTGAAGACTTCGAATTTGCCGGGCGAGGTTTGCTTGGCGTCGATCGCAGCGACGATGCACTGGCTGCCGAATTTCTCCGCGCCTTCACGGATGAATTCGGGGCGGCGCACGGCTTCGGTGTTGACGCCCACCTTGTCGGCACCTGCGAGCAGCAGCGAACGGATGTCTTCGATGGTGCGCACGCCGCCGCCGACGGTGAGCGGCATAAAGCAAACTTCGGCTGTGCGGCGCACGACATCGAGCAGGATGCCGCGTTTTTCGTGGCTTGCGGTGATGTCCAGAAAGCAGAGTTCATCCGCGCCCGCCGCATCGTAGAGCATCGCCTGTTCGACGGGATCGCCCGCATCGCGCAGATTGACGAAGTTCACGCCCTTGACGACGCGGCCATCTTTCACATCGAGACAGGGAATGATGCGGACTTTGAGCATGATGCACCGGGGGGAAAGGTGAGTAGGGAGTAGGGAGTAGGATATATCCGATCTACTCACTACTCACTACTCACTACTCACTACTCACTTCATCCTCTCGCCATTGCCGCCACGTTCAGCAACGCTCTCCCGCAGGCGGCTTCCGCGGGCACGGCGGTGGTTTTGCACAAGGCTTCGGTTTCGAGCAACAGGTCCAACGCCGCAAGCAGTTTCGGTTCGCTCCAGCGGTTGGCCTGCGCCTTGAACGAGGAGACGCGGGAGAAATGGATCGGCGGGCGGAGTTTGCGCATCGCCGTGTCGATGCTTTCGCCGCGGTTCTTTTCGGCCACCGTCTGCGCCAGCCGCTGGAAATGGCCGAGGCTGGCGCGCACCACCTGTATCGGCGAGGTTTCGGCGATCCAGATGCGTTCGAGCGCGGTATCCAGGCGTTTGAAATCGCCTTCGCCGGCGGCATCGCAGAGTTCTTCGGTGCGGGCTTCGGCTTCGTCGCCCATGATGGCGCGGATATCTTCCAGTTCGATTTTCTTTTGGCCGCGCGCATAGAGCACGAGCTTATCGAGTTCGCGCCGTGTGACGCCGCGATCCGAACCCAGACGCGACACCGCGTCGTCCAGCGCTTCGGCGCCGATCGAGAGGTTTTCGGCCTTGAGTGCGTTGCGCACCACTTCGGCGATGTCGCGGGGGGAATCGGGATAGCAGGCGATGGCCGCGGCGTTATCGGCTTCGGTGAAGAGTTTGCGCAAGGACGAGGTTTTGTTGAGATCGCCACCTTCGGCCACGATCAGCGCATCGCCAATCGGTTGATCGAGCACGGCTTCGAAGATCGACGTATGGCTATTGCTTGCGCCGCGCACGCGCACAACTCGTCTGCCGCCAGTCATGGACAAGGCTTGGGCTTCGTCGGCCAAACGCGCCGGGTCTTGATCCAACGTGCCTTCATCGAGATCGGCGACGCGGAAGGGATCGGAGAGATCGGGCACCACGGATTTCGCCAACCGATTGGCGCGTTCGGTGACAAGGCCGCGATCGGGGCCGAACACCAGCACGGCGATGATCGAGGACGGCGGGCGATCGACGAAACGTTCGATGTCTGCGGCTTTGGGCGCGGTCATTGCTTGTGCCTTGCGAACCAGACGCCGAGATCTAGCTGGATGCGTTGGGACAAATCTTGGGCCGCGCGTTTCTGCGCGTCTTGTTGGGCCGCGAGCGTGGCGTAGGGCGAGGACACCACGTTGTAGGCGGTGAGCGTGGACTGGTGGCCGCTGGTCACGAGCTTGCCGGTGGAATCGAACAGCTGGTAATCCGCATCGAGCAGATAGTTGTAGCGCGTGATCGTGGCATCGTTCTGCAGCGCGATGCCTTTGCGCTGATCGGAGAGCTGAACCTTGAGGCGGTATTTCTTTGAGCCACCGTGACCAGAATCGAACAGATCCATCAGACTGTTTCGGAGTTCATAACCGGTGCGATCCGGAATCGGATCGACATAGATCGATGCCATGAGCGCGGGGCTCGCGCCGCCACGACCATAAAGCGGATGAAAACCGCAGGCGGCGAGAGACAATGACAGAAGGATCGCTCCCAATTTGGATGCGCCGCTTCTTCTTATCGCCCCCCACGCGGGGCGGTCGACATCGTGAAGCGATGGCGGGCGGGAGGCTGCCGCGACATGCTCGGTGCGCGAAGACCCCACCCGGTCGCGTGCCGGTGCACGCGCCCGACCTCCCCGCGAGGGGGAGGTAAGTGGACAGGGCGGATTTCGCTTCATGCGACGATGTTCACGATGCGGCCTGGCACCACGATGATGCGTTTCGGCGTCTTTCCATCGAGCGCCCGCTTTATAACATCGAGCGACATCACGAGTGCCTCAATAGCATCTCGATCTTGGTTTTTTTCTATTTTGATAGCACAGCGCAACTTGCCATTCACTTGGACTGCCATATTGACGGTATCGGATTCGACCAATGCCGACTCGGCCTTCGGCCACGGCGTGTCGATGACAAGCGTTGTGTGGCCGAGCGAGGCCCAGGCGCTTTCGGCCAGATGCGGCATCATGGGGCCGATGAGCAGCACGAGCGCTTCGATGGCTTCGCGGCGGACGGCGCCATCTGCTTTTTCGGACGCGCCGATGGCATTGGCCAGTTCGTAAACGCGCGCGACGGCGCGATTGAAACGCAGGGCGTCCAGATCGTCCGTCACCGCGGCGATGGCGCGGTGCGTGGCTCTACGCAGATCGAGCGCGGCGCCTTCCGCATTTCCGACCGGCGTGCCGGCGGGGGCCAAGCCTTCGCTTTCGGTCGCCAGACGCCAGACGCGCTGTACGAAACGCCAGCAGCCTTCGGCACCTTCTTCCGTCCATTCGATGTCGCGTTCGGGCGGGGTGTCGGACAGCATGAACCAGCGGATGGTATCGGCGCCGTAGATATCGATGATGGTTTCAGGGGCCACCACGTTCTTCTTCGACTTCGACATTTTTTCCGACGCGCCGATGATGACTTCCACATCGGTGCCTTTCAGGAAGGCCTTGCCGTCGCGCTTTTCGATTTCTTCCGGCAGCAGCCATTCGCCGTTCTGGCTCTTGTAGGTTTCGTGGCAGACCATGCCCTGGGTGAAGAGGCCGGCGAAGGGTTCGTCGATGCCGACATAGCCGAGCTTCTTGAGACCGCGCGTGAAGAAGCGCGAATAGAGCAGATGCAATATCGCGTGTTCGATGCCGCCGATATATTGATCGACGGGCAGCCAGTAATCGCATGCGGCGCGGACGAGCGGTTCGCTCGCATGCGGATCGGTGAAGCGGGCGAAGTACCACGACGAATCCACGAAGGTGTCGAGCGTGTCAGTGTCGCGCACGGCTTTGCCGCCGCAGGTGGGGCAGGTGGTGTGTTTCCAGACGGGATCATGGTCGAGCGGATTGCCGCGCGTATCGAAGACGAGCTTCTCCGGCAGCTTTACCGGCAGGTCGGTTGCGGGAACAACGCCGCATTTTTCACAATGCACCATCGGGATCGGACAACCCCATGGGCGCTGGCGCGAAACCAGCCAATCGCGCAGGCGATAATTCACCGTGCGCTCGCCGATGCCTTGCGCTTCCAGACGCGTGGCGATTTCGCGTTTGGCGGATTCGACATCCATGCCATCGAGGAAACGCGAATTGGCGAGTTTGCCGGGACCGGTATAGGCCTCGTTGCCGACGGTGAAAGATGCGACGCCTTCGGGCACAACGACGGGTGTGACGGTGAGATTGTATTTGCGCGCGAAATCCAGATCGCGCTGGTCGTGCGCGGGGCAGCCGAAGATGGCGCCGGTGCCATAGCCCATCAGCACGAAGTTCGCGACATAGACCGGCAGTTTCCAGTTCGGATCGAACGGGTGGGTGGCGGTGAGGCCTGTGTCGTAGCCTTTCTTTTCGGCTTTCTCGATGGCTTCTTCGGCAGTGCCGACCCGGCGGCATTCTTCGACGAAGGCTTGCAGCTTCGGATCGCGGGACGCGAGTTCTTCGGTCAGCGGATGGTCGGGCGAGAGCGCGACGAAGCTTGCGCCGAACAACGTGTCGGGCCGCGTGGTGAAGACTTCGAGTTTGCGCGCGTCGTTCAAGGTGAAGGTGAAACGCAAGCCTTCCGAACGGCCGATCCAGTTCTTTTGCATCAGCCGGACTTTTTCCGGCCAGCGGTCGAGCGTATCCAGGCCTTTCAGCAGGTCGTCGGAGAACGCGGTGATCTTGAAGAACCATTGCGAAAGCTTGCGGCGTTCGACAAGCGCGCCGGAACGCCAGCCGCGGCCTTCGATCACCTGTTCGTTGGCGAGCACGGTTTGATCGACGGGATCCCAGTTCACATCGGCTTCGTGGCGATAGACGAGACCGGCCTTGTAGAATTCGATGAACAGCTTCTGCTGCTGCGAATAATATTCGGGATCGCAGGTCGCGAATTCGCGGGACCAGTCGATGGCCAATCCCATCATCTGCAATTGCTCGCGCATCGCGGCGATGTTGGCGTAGGTCCATTCGCGCGGATCCACGCCCTTGTCGCGGGCGGCGTTTTCCGCCGGCAGGCCGAACGCATCCCAGCCCATCGGGTGCAGCACGTTGAAGCCCTGGGCGCGGCGGAAGCGGGCGATGACATCGCCCATCGTGTAATTGCGGACATGGCCCATATGGATGTTGCCCGAGGGATAGGGAAACATCTCGAGCACATAGGCTTTGGGCTTGGGCGAACTGTTGGGCGCGGCAAAGGCCTGGCGCTTGGTCCATTCGGACTGCCAGTGTTGTTCGGTCTCTTTGGCGTTGTAGCGCGCCATGTTTCGTTCAGCCCTCTACTTTCCCGGCGCTGTCCGCCAGGTGGAGCAAGGCTTTAGCGCGCGGGCTTTCTAACTTCCAGAATTTTGGCTGGCGAGCCGAAGCTCGCGGGCCCGTGTCAGGATCGCGTCTTCCAGCTTGTTGGCCGTGTCCGGATTGGTGGCGGCATCGGCCCAGGTGCCGGCGGCCGTCTTGGACTGGCGGAAGACGGCGATCTTGATGCCGTCGGCCCGAAGCTTCCGGTCGAGGATATAGACAGTCACCTTCAGGCGTTCGTTGACGTCCTGGGGAGCAGTGTACCAGTCGGTGATGATGACCCCGCCGTAGGGATCGGCAGAGGCCAGCGGCATGAAACGCAACGTGTCGAGGCTGGCATGCCAGAGGTAGGAATTGACCCCGAGGGTCACCTTGCCGCTGGACGAGGAAATCGAGGTCGAGCCGGTATCGTCAGTTGCGTTGTCGGAACCGCAGGCGGTGAGCGCCACGGCACAAAACAGGATTGGCAGGAGTCGAATCGGGCGTTTCATGAATTATCCTTCAGACGCGGAACAGCGCGCCGTTTTGCCCCCGAATGACCGGTGCGGCTTATACTTAACCCTCGCTGCCCGTGCAACGCGGCGAATTAGTGGCTGGGCGATGCCCCACCTTGCCCCGGCAAACGCTGACCGGTGCGGATGGCTTCCTGCGATCTCTTTTCTATTTCCTGCCATTGCGCCCAGGTGTGGCAGACTTCCTTGTCCGTCGAGATATGACTGCCGGTAGGTGGCGGCAGTTGACGGCAGATAATGCGCTCGGGATTGGTGGAGTGAGGATCGCTTTCGTTGAGGGCAACGGGGGGATGTTTGGGCGTACCGGCGCATCCGGCCAGGACAACAAGAAAGGCACCGGCCAGAACGGCCTTTGCGGAAATGGGGTTCATGGAAGCCTCAAGAGATTTGGATTACGAAACAACAACGATTGCGGGCAGGCAACCCCATAACTGCAACTCAAGGAAAAGTGAAATGCCGCAATGCCAAGAGGGGAAGGCAAGTGGAACTTGCGCACGAATATCGCGCCACGCGATGGGCGGCATGGTTTTTTGCTGCGCGTTGCTTGCGGCGGGCTTCGTTTTTTCATCGCGCGCCCATGCGGAGGTTTTTCCGGTGGAGCCGCTGTCCACCGATTTCGGGGACGACACGCTGACATTGGGCGGTGCGGCGGACGGTGCTGCGTTCACCACCGACCGCGACAGCAACAACGCCGCCGGTTTGCTGCGGCTGAACCCGGCCATCGTGCGCAGCACCGACACGGGCATGATGATTTCGCTGGAGGCATCGATCCTCGCGGCGCATGACGATCTGGCGCTCGACCGTTACGGCAACGACGTGTTCGAGAAGGTCTACGGCAAGCTGCAATTCGGGCTCGGCCGTTTCGAAGTGGGGCAGACAGATGGCGTGGCTTATACGCTGGCCGTGACGGGACCGAAGATCGATCCGGCGGTTTCCATCGACGATCCGCAGATGACCTTCTTTCGCGATCCGACGACAGGACGCGCCTTTGCGGCCATCTTCGCATTGCGCAGCGAAACCGGATCGTCCGCCAACTACGCCAAGCTCAGTTACTACACGCCCAAGCTGTTCGGCGTGCAGATCGGCTTTTCCTATACGCCGTCGGAAGGCAAAACCGTTCTGCCGTTTCTCGATGCGGGGCCGGATGTAGCCGACCGGCAGAACCGGATGTGGGAAATGGCGGCGAGTTATGAAACGCAACTGGGCGATGCCACCGCGAAATTCTCTGGCGGCATGACGATGGGCCATAACGAATGGCGCACGCCGGGCCATGAAGGGCTGACCGACTGGGCGTTCGGTGCGGAGGTGAGCTACCCGCTGGATGACGATTGGAAGATCGTGGCGGGCGGTGCGTACCGGCGCAGCAATGCCTATGCGTTCGACGTGAACGAGGTGCAGGCGCTGCGCAACACCGGCGCGTTGCACGCGAGCACGGCGTTGATGTGGAAGGGCTGGAGTGCGGGCTTCGAATATTCCGACGGTACGGCGCGCGCGGTGGGCGAACCGACATTGGGGGCGCGCGGATTCGAAGCGGCGATTTCCTACATGATCAACGAGAATCTGCAGCTTACTGGGGGCTGGCAGCGGTTCGATTACAAGAGCGACCTCGGCACGTTCTACAATGGCGAACAGCGCATCGACATGAATGCGGGGTTCGCGCATTTGAGATTCAAGGTTTGATCATACGTCTTACCTCCCCCTTGTGGGGAGGTAAGCATCAAGGCAGCAGCCCCCCAATTGCCGCGATGCCCGCCAGCGGTATGTTTTTCAACTGTTCCGCATTCTTTGCATCTATCCCGCCCAGCGCATAAATCGGAATCGGTGAGGCGCGCGCGATGGTGCGCAATCTCGTCAACCCGATGGGCGGGCGGTCCGGATGGCTTTGCGTGGCGAAGATCGGGGAGAGCAGAACCGCGTGCACGCCAGCCAGATGCGCGCGCAATACGGCATAAGCGGAATGCCCGGCGGCGGTCAGGAGCAGGGATTTGTCGGTGCTGCGATAACGGCCCGCTTTCTCGATTTCGGATTCGGCGAGGTGGAGGCCGTCGGCGGAAACCTCCGCTGCGAGCGACGCGTCGCCCGCGATGGAGAGCATCAGGCCGCGCCGCTGCGCCAGGTGCGCGGCTTTGCAGGCGAGATCGCGGCGGCGGGTCGCATCCCGCGCACGCAAAATGACGAGGCTGCCGCGCGGGAGGTTGGCGATGGCCGGTAATGGATCGGGCGTGCGTTCGTCGTCGGTGAGAAAGATGAGCGACGGCAGGTTGGCGTGGACGCTTCGCGCGTTCAGCCGCGCGGCCGCCCTTGCCAGCATCGTTCGGCGAAGCGTATCAGGCACCCATGTCTCCCACTCCGCACGACCCGGCGGCCGCGCTGAACGGCATTCTTTCGCGGATCGAGGCCGCGCGAAAGGCAGCACTTGCGCCCGCACCCCGGACGGAACTGATCGCGGTCACCAAAACGCATGGTGCGGACGATATTTTGCCAGTGCTGGCGGCGGGCCATCGCATCTTTGGAGAGAACCGCGTGCAGGAAGCCAAGGCCAAATGGCCGGACCTGAAGGCGCGGTATGATGGAATCGAGCTTCATCTCATCGGCCCCTTGCAGAGCAACAAGGCGCGCGAGGCGGTGGAGCTGTTCGACGCTATTCATTCGCTCGACCGGCCGAAGCTTGCCGATGCGCTGAAGCTGGAATGCGAGCGGGCGGGGAAGATGCCGTTGCTGTTCGTGCAGGTGAACACGGGCGAGGAACCGCAGAAGGCTGGTGTGACGCCGAAAGAGGCGGAAGCCCTCATTCGCTATTGCCGGGAGACGGCGGGGCTCAAGGTTTCGGGATTGATGTGCATTCCGCCCGCCGATCAACCGCCGGCGCCGCATTTCGCGCTGCTGGCGAAGATTGCCAAGGAAAACGGGCTTGCGCTTCTCAGCATGGGGATGAGTGCGGATTTCGAGACGGCGATCCGCTTTGGCGCGACGCATGTGCGCGTGGGCAGCGCGATCTTTGGGGAAAGACCCCACCCGCCGCGCTGACGCGCGTCGACCTCCCCGCGTTGGGGGAGGTAAGAAATTTGGCTCATCATCACCGTTTCACTTACCTCCCCCAACGCGGGGAGGTCGGGCGCGTGCATCGGCACGCGACCGGGTGGGGCCTGTCAGCGGATTTCGATACTCGCACCCGGCTTGAGACCGGAGAGCGCGTTCAGCAGGTCCGTCAGCTTCAACGCCACGCAGCCCTCCGTCGGGCCGTAATCTTCGCGCGCACAATGGAGGAAGATGGCGCTGCCGGCGGCATCGATCACCGGATCGTCGTTGAACCCGAGAAGGGCGACGACATCGTAGAGACGATCGTCGCGCCACATCGATTCCGCGCTTGCCGGATAGGGAAGTTTGACGGGACGGTTGTAGTTGGGATCGCCCGGCGCATCGCACCAGCCGTCGTCGGGGGCGATTTGTTCGACCGGCAAACCGCTTTCGGGGCGCGCGAGGCGATCGGGGCGGTAGAGGATTTTGCGGATCGGGAAGTGGCCGATCGGCGTGATGCCGTCACCTTCGCGGCGTTTCATCGCGATACCGCCGCGGCCGACGGCGCAGCGGGCGCTGCCACCATCCCAACGAAGGATCGGTGTGTCGCTGGTTTCGACGATGAGGGTTTGGGAGACGATGGAATTGCTCACGCAAAAAAATTCGCAGAGCAGGCTATCAGAAGTTTGCGGGCAATGCGCCGTAGTAGGATTGGCTCACATCGGTCGCGCGTTTGTAGGCGGCGAGTGCGCGCTGGGCGAGATCCGACGGCAGGTCGCGTGCGTCAAGCGCCGCGGTGTAGGCAACTGTCGCTTCGGGGCCGGAGTCCAGACCCTGCGTCAGGCCGTTGCTCGCGAGCTGGGAGAGCTTGCGCGGGGCGGCGGTTGCCACCTGTTGTGTCGGGCTGGTGGAGGCGACGGCCGTGGTCTTGTCGTCGTCGCCGAAGACCATGGCATAGGCGGTGTCGCCGAAATCCTTGCCCGTGATGTGTTCGAAGATGAGGTTGGCGGCGGACGACACACCGCCCCACAAGCCGCCGAACAACGTATCGCCTGCCAGACGTTCGAACGGTTTGATCGTGTCGCCGGTCAAGTGGCGATAGATCGTGGAAACGACGGGGATGTGTTGCAGCGGGTTGATGATGTCGAGGAAATCGTCGAACGAGAACCCGTCGTCGTCCTTCGAGTTATCCGTCGATGCCGCATTCGTTGACGCGGTCTTAACAGCTGTGTCCGTTCCGCGTGCGGACGCTATCGCGGCGCGCTGATCGAACTGCTGCTGGAAAACCGGTGCGGGCATAAAACCTTTCTCCCCGGAAATGTGGGAGCAAGAGTCTTGCCAGCTTGTAATGGCCGTTTACCGGGCTTTTGCCATGACGGGCATGGGCAGGAATTGCCGGGTCAGAACAAATGGCCCGCTTTTTTCGCCTTGGTGTCGAGATAGGCGCGGTTGTGTTCGTTGCTTTCGAAGGCGTGGGGGACGCGCTCTGCGACCTTGATGCCGGCGGATTCCAGCGCCGCAACTTTCTCGGGATTGTTGGTCATCAGCCGCACGGATTTGTGACCGAGCAGCGAAAGCATTTTGGCGGCGATGCCATAGAGCCGTTCGTCGGCTTCGAAGCCCAGACGTTCGTTGGCTTCGATGGTGTCGAAGCCCTGATCCTGCAATCGATAGGCGCGCAGCTTGTTGATGAGACCGATGCCGCGGCCTTCCTGCGCGAGGTAGAGAAGGATGCCGCTTCCGGCCTCGGAAATCTCCTTGATCGCGCCGCGCAATTGTTCGCCGCAATCGCATTTGAGCGAGCCCAACAAATCGCCGGTGAAACATTCCGAATGCAGACGCGCCAGAACTGGGGATTGCGTCGACGGCGAGCCGATCACGATGGCGTAGTGTTCGGGGCCGCCGTCGCCGGGACGGAAGGCGACGAGTTCGGTTTTCTCCGCGCCGTCGAGCGGCACGCGCGCACGGGTGACGATCTGCAACGTGTCGATCAGCGCGTCGTCATAGTGACGGATGGAATCGGCAGTGAGCGAGATGGTGCCTGCAGGATTGGCATTCGTTTCGACGGCGATGACCGAGGGAAGGAGGCCCGCAAGCTTTGCGAGTTTGATGGCGGGCGCAAAGGTTTTCGGTAGCGGCTCGCGCCGGGCGTCGAACGGGCCCTTCAGCGGTTCGGAGAGATCGGCGGTCGGGTCCGCTATGGTACGCAAGGCGTCAGGTGTCGTTCCGGGCGCGATGGGCAGTGCCACAACGTCCGCCGTGTAGAGGCGGATCTTGAGGGTAGTGGCACGGGCATGGGTGAGGAGGAGCGACGGATTTGCACCCAACCCCGCAAGCGATTCGCCCGTGGCGGTTTCGGTGGCGAGCACCAGCGCGGTCTTGCCGCCTTCCGTGATGGCGACGGGTGCGCCGGCGCGAAGGGCTGCCGCGGCGCGCGCGACGGATTCGACGGACTCGCGGGAAGGTGAGGTACCGGACATGGCTTCCACATAGCACCCCCACCCGGAAACCGGGTAGAGTCGGGCTGCCCTGCCCGTTTGGAGTAGCCGAATGCCGAGCGCGAAACGCGTTCTCCTCGTCGACGACGACCAGATGCTGCGCAACTCGCTGGCCGAGCAGCTGGCGGCGGAGGGCGATTTCGAGCCGGTGGAAGCGGGAAGTTGTGCCGAGGCGCGCGAGGCGGTCAAAGCCGGGCTTTACGAGTGCATGATCCTGGACGTGGGCCTGCCGGACGGGGACGGGCGCAAGCTCGCCCGCGAATTCCGCGAAAGCGGGATCACCTGCCCCATCGTGATGCTGACCGCGGCGGACAGCGACACCGACACTATCGAGGGCCTGCAATCGGGCGCCAACGATTACATCGCCAAACCCTTCCGGTTTGCGGTGCTGATGGCGCGGCTGCATGCCCACCTGCGCAGCCACGGGCAGAGCGAGGACGCGGTCTACAAGATCGGGCCCTATACCTTCCGCCCCAGCGCCAAACTTTTGATCGACGCCAAGGGCAAGCGGGTGCGGCTGACGGAAAAAGAGACCAACATCCTGAAATTCCTCTACCGCTCGGGCGATACGGTGCCGCGCGATACGCTGCTGCACGAGGTCTGGGGCTATAACCCCGCCGTCACCACCCACACGCTGGAAACCCATATCTACCGGCTGCGCCAGAAGATCGAGATCAGCCCCGGACAGGCCCAGTTGCTGGTCACCGAGAGCGGCGGCTATAGGCTGATGCCGTAAAGTTCCTGTTTTATTTCTAGTTTGTTCACGTTCTTTAACCGCGATGGCTGGGTTGATCATTTTCTGTACTAGCGCTACAGGGAAGTCCGCACTAGTTATAAGTCCAGAATAGACGCCGGGAGCGCGGGACCAATGATGGATCGCAACGAATTGAAATCCCTTTTGGGTGGCGCGGCACTGGCCGCCTTCCTGATTGTGCCAACCTTGGCACATGGCGATCCGGCGGCACCTCCTCCGCCACCACCGCCGCCGGCCCCCTCGTCTTCGGAAATCCATGCGCAGGTCGAGGCCGCGAAGGCCGAAGCCAAAGCTGCGGCACACCAAGCCAAGGAACAGGCGAAAGCGGCGGCCGCCATGGCGCGCGACGAAGCCGCAAAGGCCCGCGCGGAAACCGAGCAGGCGCGCCGGGACGTTCAGATGGCGGCGGCAGACAACAATTGGGTGACCAAGCCGCGCATGACCTTCCAGGCGAAGAAAGTGCATTTCGATTCCATCGTCGGGTCGATCAAGGTCGATGTGCGCGACGGCGGGCCGATGACGGTGGATGTTTCCGGCACCAAGCGCGCGGTCGATGGATTGGACGTTCATGTCGACGGCGGCACGCTGAACATCGATGGCGGCGACGAAGACGAAAACATCTCGGTATGGGACTGGAAGAAATGGTTCGACTTCTCCGATGTCGGCCGTTCGCACCGTTACAAGCTGAACCTGCATGTTGTCGTGCCGCGCGGATCGGATGTGTCGGTCGACGATTTCGTGGGCGACGCCGTTATCGGCGACACGATGGGCGCGCTCGATTTCACCGCCAATGCGACCAAGACCAAAGTGGGCAAGCTGAAAAGCGCCAAGATCGAACTGGACGGTTCGGGCCAGGTGGACATGTCGCAAGTGGCAGGCCCGTTGCGGCTTGAGATCGACGGTTCGGGCCGGGTGAATGCGGGCGACGTACAAAGCGTGCATGCCGAATTGAACGGTTCGGGCGATGCCTCGATCGGGTCCGTCCATGGGCCGCTGAAACTCGACATCGCGGGCTCGGGCAGCCTGACGGCGACCAAGGTTGTGGGGCCGGTGGACATCGACATTGCGGGCGCGGGCTCGGTGAAGATCGCCGATGGCGTGGCCGATCCGTTCAAGGTGGATATTGCGGGATCGGGCGACGTGTTCTTCGGCGGCGTGGCCGTCAATCCGAGCATCGACGCGCTGGGGTCCGGCAAGGTGAAGCTGCACGCCATTCGCGGCAAACTGAACAGCGAAGGCATGGCGAACGTGAAGATCGGGGATTGAATACCGGCCCGCGCAGGCGGGCCATCCGGCGACATTGCGGAAAAAGGTTTCACGCGGAGGCGCGGAGTACACGGAGAAGAAACTAAACTCCGCGTTCCTCCGCGGCTCCGCGTGCAAATGTTTTCATCGCGCAGAACCCAACGGAGCGGCCCGCCTGCGCGGGCCAACAGAACCCGTCCCCAGACAGTTAACAACCCGTTAACGCTTGCCGCCTAGAACGCGGAGCATGGCGAAGAAGCCTGAGAAGAAAGAGCCGTCGTTCGAGCCGCAGCGGCGCGGCCGCGCGGCAGCGCCGCCGCCGCCGCCCGAACCGCCGGATGATTATGATGACGCGGAACCGGAAGAGCCGCCGCGCAGGCGAAGCTGGCCTTACGTTCTGACCTTCCTGTTTGCGTGGATCGGGATCATCGGCGCGGTGCTTTACCTGCGTTGGGCGAGCGATCTGCCGGACGTTTCGCGGCTGATGGCGAAAGCGCCGGGGCACGACATCACGCTTCTCGACGACAAGGGGCGCTTCATTGCAAGGAACGGGCTGACGCAAGGCGCAATGGTGGATGCGCGTTCGCTGCCCGCTTACGTACCCAATGCGTTCATCGCCATCGAGGACAGGCGCTTCCGCCATCATTGGGGCATCGACCCCACGGGATTGCTGCGCGCGGCGCGCGCCAATCTGCTCGAAGGCCATGTGGTGCAGGGCGGATCGACGATCACCCAGCAGCTTGCGAAAAACCTGTTCCTCAAGCCGGATCGCACCTTCGAGCGCAAGATACAGGAAGCGGTGCTCGCGCTTTACCTGGAAGCGCATTACTCGAAAGACGAGATCCTCACGCTCTATCTCAACCGCGTCTATTTCGGCGCGGGCGTTTACGGGATCGATGCGGCCTCCGAACGCTTCTTCAACAAACATGCGAACCGGCTTTCGCTGATCGAAGCGGCAATGCTGGCAGGCAGTCTGAAAGCGCCCGCCAAATACAATCCGCTGGCCAACGCCGATGCCTCCGCCGAGCGCGCCAAGGTGGTGCTGGGCGCGATGGCGGATGCAGGTTTCATCAATGGCGCGCAATTGGCGGACGCCGAAGCTACGCGGCCGCGCGTGGTGCGCAATTGGGGTACGCCGAGTTCGGGCTATTTCGTGGACTGGGTGCTGGCGCATCTGTCCGAAGAGATCGGCGACACGGACGAGCCGGTGATCGTGGAGACCACGCTCGATCTCGACCAGCAGGAAAAAGCCGAGCGCGCGGTGCGGGCCTCACTCGCACAGCAAGGCGTGCAGATGAATGCGGGTGAGGCGGCGCTGGTGGCGATGACGCCCGATGGCGAAATCCGCGCGATGGTGGGCGGACGCTCCTATTCCGAAACGCCGTTCAATCGCGCGACGGATGCGTGGCGGCAGCCGGGATCTTCGTTCAAGCCGTTCGTTTATCTGGCGGCGTTCGAGCACGGCTACAACGCCGACTCGCTGATGCGCGATGGGCCGGTGACCATCGGCAGGAAATGGCATCCACGAAATTACGAAGGCCGCTACGAAGGCGAGATCACGTTGACGCGCGCGTTCGCCAAATCGTCCAACGTGGTGGCGGCACAGTTGGCTTATGCGGTGGGGCCGCGTGCGGTGGTGGACACGGCCCATCGCGTGGGCATCGAATCCAATCTGGTGGCGATGCCTTCGATTGCGCTTGGCACATCCGTCGTCACGCCACTGGAGATGACGCAAGCCTATGCGGCATTTGCCAATGGGGGAATGCGCGTGAACGCGTTCGGCGTGACGCGCATCCGCACCAAATCGGGCAAGGTCCTGTTTCAGCGGCGCGGCACGGGATTGGGCCGCGTGATGTCACCGGAGAATGCGGCGGCTGTCACGCGCCTGATGACCGAAGTGGTGGCAAGCGGCACCGGCAAAGCGGCCAAACTCGACGGACGCGACGATGCGGGCAAGACCGGCACGACGCAGGATTTCCGCGATGCGTGGTTCATCGGCTTCAGCGCGGATTATGTTTGCGGCGTGTGGTTCGGCAATGACGATTCATCCGCGATGAAACATGTGACGGGCGGAACGCTGCCCGCGCATCTGTTCAAGACATTCATGGACGATGCAGAGCAGGGATTGCCGGCGCGCCCGCTCACCGGGTTGACGGTGGTCGCAACGGCGGCCCCGGCCGAGACGATTGCGACCGCGCCCGTCACAACTCTACCCGCGCCCGAGGTTGCACCGGCGCCGCAACAACAGCCGGCACCGGCCGTTGCGGAAACCAAGAGCGACAAGCCCGAGAGCTTCGACAACATTCTCGACAAGCTGTTCGGCGGAACCTGACGGAACGGTTTGGGTTCCGCGACGTTTTTGTTTTGCTATGGGTAGAGTCATCGGACTGCACGCCCGCGTCGCGGGCCCGCATTACCAATCCAAATCGCTACGGTTTGGCAGCGAGTGGAAAACGCACTGCGTAGCGGAAGATTTTCTCGAATTCAGTGAATATGGACGCGATCACGGCTATCCGCATGGATCGTGGCTATTGTTGAGCATCGCGCTCGGCGCGCTGATGTGGCTGACGCTGGCGGCGGTGGTTCTATAGCCTCTCCCTTTGGGAAGATTTGCACGCGGAGACGCGGAGGTCGCGGAGCTGAACGTCTCTTCCGCGGTCTCCGCGTCTCCGCGTGAACCGTTTGGACAACCCAACCTGGGTGGCAATGATGGTAATAGCGATAAAATAATTATTTCACGCCGTGCGGCGCGTAGCGATGCAGGCTTGTGCCGTGCTGGGCGAGCCAGCGCTGGGCGCGTTCGCGGTTTTCCACCATGCTGTCCACCAGGCGCCAGAAGCGCGGGGCGTGATTCATTTCGCGCAAGTGAGCGACTTCGTGCGCGACCACATAATCGAGCACCAAGGGCGGCGCCATGATGAGGCGCCAGGAAAAGGAGAGAATGCGCCCCGACGAGCAGGAGCCCCAGCGGGTGGCAGTGTCGCGCACAGTGATGCGCTTGGGGCGCACGCCGATCATCTCCGCATAAAACATCGCGTGCTGGTCGAGCGATTTGCGGGCTTCGCGTTTGAGGAAATCGAAGACGCGGCGTTCGGTGTGTTCGCCCCAGCCGGAGACGCGGATGACGGGTTCTTCTTCGGAACGATCCACCCAGACCGGGCGGTTTCTGGTTTCGCCGCGGCGGATGACATGCATCTCGCCGCGCAAGGGAATGCGCGCACCCAATTCGAAATCGACCGGGCGCGGCACGTTTTTCAGGCGGCGCGCAATCCAATCCGATTCGGTGCGGGCGAAATCGAGCGCTTCGCTGAGCGAACTGCGCGAGGGCGCAACAACGGTGACTTCGCCGGTTGAGGGATGGACCTTGACGATGAGCCTTCGGGCGCGGCGGTTGAGCTGAAGCGTGACTTCGACCGGTCTTCCATCGATGCGCAGAAGCGCGCGCCGCGCCATATCGCGACGCTTACTTGCTTTGCGCGGGCGAGCCCTACGCATTCGTCAAAGACCCCCACCTTGCCGAGCCCGCTTTCGCGCGCGACAGTGACTATCCAATGACCGATGTGCCCCGATTCCACCTCGCCTTTCCCGTTCGCGATCTTTCCGAAGCGCGCACGTTTTACGGCGTTTTATTGGAATGCAACGAGGGCCGATCCTCTGCCGATTGGGTCGATTTCGACTTTTTCGGACATCAAATCGTGGCCCATTTAAGCGCGGGTTTTGGACTTGCGGAAGAGCATAATTTCGTCGACGGCGAGAAGATTCCGGTCCGGCATTTCGGGATCATTCTTGACACGGAGAAATGGCGGAATCTGGCGGCCAAACTGAAGGCGGCGGGCGTGCCCTTCCTGGTCGAGCCGGGGGTGCGGTTCGAAGGACAGCCCGGCGAGCAGGCCACCTTCTTCGTTGCCGATCCGAGCGGAAATGCGCTGGAATTCAAGGCGTTCGCGCGGCAGGAGCAGATCTTTGAGCGATGAGTTTCCGCCCGCTTTGGCCCTTCGCCCACCCCTGCCGCTTTTGGTCGCATTCGCGGGCGGGGCGCTGTCGCTGGCGCTGATTTTGGGGGCGCTGGGGTTCCAATATCTGGGCGGCTATCCGCCTTGCGAAATCTGCCACTGGCAGCGCTGGCCGCACATCGCCTCCGCCATTATCGGGTTGGGCGGATGGGGGCTGATGCAGGCCCGCGTGATCGACCGCAAATGGGATGCGGGGATTGCATGGCTGGTCGTGCTTTGCATCGCCATCTCGGGCGCCATCGGGGTCTATCATGCCGGCATCGAATGGCATTGGTGGAAGGGGCCGCAACATTGCACGGGGCCGCGCTTCGAATTCACCGGCACCATCGATTTCAACGCGCATGTCGTGATGTGCGACATCGCGGCGTGGCGGCTCTTCGGAATCTCGATGGCGGGATATAATGCGATGATCTCGCTTCTGGCCGCCGCATTGGGCGCAGCCGGTTTGATAAGGCATAAGGGATGAGCGCCACACGACGCACACGACCCGAAGCACCGGGTTCGCAGATCGCGCGCGACACCGAAGCGATGATCCGTGTCGATCACGCGGGCGAATATGGCGCGGTGCGGATTTACGAAGGCCAGCTCGCGGTGATGCGCACGCGCCCCGAATCGCGCGGTGCCGCGGAAGCCATTGCGCATATGGCAGCGCAGGAAGAAAAACATCTCAAGGCGTTCGACAAGCTCGTCAACGAGCGTCATGTGCGGCCGACGGCGCTGGAGCCGGTTTGGCGCGTGGCGGGATTTGCTCTGGGCGCGGCAACCGCGCTGATGGGCGAGAAGACGGCGATGGCTTGCACCGCGGCTGTCGAACAGGTGATCGACGAGCATTATGCCAAGCAGGTGGAACAGCTCGACGACGATCCGGAATTGAAAAAGACGCTGGCGGAATTCCGCGCCGATGAAATCGCCCATCGCGACACGGCGTTCGAATATGGCGCGGAGATGGCGCCGGGATACCGGCTGCTGAGCGAGGCGATCAAGACCGGTTGCCGGCTCGCGATCAAATTGTCCGAGCGGATATGAGCGAGGAACGCTTCGAACGGCTGCAGAAAGCCTCCAACCCGCGGCGGGCGACGCAGGACGATGCGGGCACGCTGTCGCGGCTGTTTGCGGCGGCGTTCCTGAACGATCCGGTATTCGACTGGATCGCGCGGCCGGGGCCGAAACGCGCGGCAGGGCTGGAACGGTTTTTCTATTGGCTGTTGCAGGTGCGCGCGATTCCGTTCGGCGAAGTGTGGATGGCCGATGACGGCTCGACCGCCACGGCATGGTTGCCGCCCGGTACGCCGGCGAGCCCCGGCGGGTTGATGGAACAGATCAAACTGCTGCCATTGTTCGTGCGGCTGTGCGGCTTTCCGAGATTGGGACGCGGATCGGCGATGGCCGATGCGATGGAAAAACATCATCCGCATGACGATCACTTTTATCTCGCGTTCGTCGGTGTCGCGCCGCGCTTTCAGGGGATGGGTTTGGGATCGGCGATCCTGGAAGCCACGCTCAGGCGCATCGACGGAACGCACACGCCGGCTTATCTCGAAAATTCCAACCCGAAGAACACGCGGCTTTACGAACGTGCGGGTTTCGTGACGCAGAAGAACATCTCGCCCAATGGCGCGCCGCCTTTGATGGCGATGTGGCGCGATCCGCGTTGATGCTTGCCGGGAAATAAATCACGCGGAGGCGCGGAGAACGCGGAGCTGTGTTTTTTCTCCGCGCCTCCGCGTGCGGATATTCGTTGCGCGGAATCGGCCCGCATGCGCGGGCCAAGAAGACGCACTAAGGTTCCAGCTCGCTATCCCAATACAAAAAGTCGGCCCAGCTTTCGTGGAGATAGTTGGGCGGGAATTTGCGGCCGTGGTTGCGCAGTTCGGTGACCGTCGGCTTATGCGGGCGGTTGCGCGGGTGCATGTTGATGTGTTGCGGCAGGCGGCCGCCTTTCAACAGATTGCAGGGGGCACACGCCGTGACGACGTTTTCCCATGTCGTGCGGCCGCCGCGCGAACGCGGGATGACGTGATCGAAGGTGAGATCTTCGGGATCGCCGCAATACTGGCATTCGAAACGATCGCGCAGGAACACGTTGAACCGGGTGAAGGCGGGATTGCGCGCGGGCCTGACATAGGTTTTGAGCGAGACGACCGAGGGCAGCTTCATCTCGAAGCTGGGGGAATGAACCTTGCGGTCGTATTCGGCCAGGATGTTCACCCGTTCGAGGAACACGGCCTTGATCGTGTCCTGCCAGGACCACAGCGAAAGCGGATAATAGCTCAGCGGACGGTAATCCGCGTTGAGCACAAGGGCCGGGCAGTTATCGGGCAACCGCGCGGCTAACATGACGAATATCCTGTGAAGGCTCGACCTCCATCCGGTTATTCAGGCGTCCGGGCGGCGAACTTTACGGGGAAAGCCGTTCCCCGCACAAGAATCACTGCCCAAGTCGAGAATAGGCGAAAAAACGTGACGCCTAGAAGACGTTAGCTTAAGGCGCAGGAGATTTCGGCCGGACGGGCCAGAAGGCCGCGGAAGGCCATGGCGAGGAAGTTGCCGCCAAGCGAAAGGCCATCAGGAGCGATGGCGTGGCCGACACCGCCGGAGATATGCCACTGCACGCTGGCGCCCGCGTGGCCCAACGCGCCCGCCGACATGAAAAGCGCCTGTGCAGGGATCATGGGATCGGCATCGCCATGGATGAGCATGATCGGCGGCGCATCGGGGCCCACGGGCTCTTGGGTTTCGGCACCGGCCAGAAGGCCCGAATAGCCGACGATCGCCGCGGGCTTCACGGCGCGGCGCAAACCGACATGCAGCGACATCATGGTGCCCTGGCTGAAACCGACAAGCGCGAGACGTTCCGGCGGAAGTTCGAGGCGCTGGAGTTCGCCATCGAGAAAAGCGTTGAGTGTGTCGGCAGCGCTTTCGACACCTTTGAGCATTTCGGTCGGATCGAGGCGGGTGATGGGAAACCACTGGAACCCCATCGGCGCTCCGGCGCAGGGTTGCGGCGCGTTGGGCGCCACGAACGCAACCGTCGGCAACAGCCGCTGCCAATGCGGCGCAAGACCGATGAGATCGTTTCCATCCGCGCCATAGCCATGACACAGCACGACAAGATGCGTGGCTGGCCCGCGCGCGGGCGGAAGGCGGGGTCCGGAAAGCGGACGCAACACCATTACGATTTTCCTTTTTTCTTTTTCTCCGCCCTTGCGCGGGCTTCGGCTTCGCGTTTTTCGCGGCGGATGCCGTCTTCGTGGATCCAGAGGGCGCGGGCGGCGATGGTGCGATAGGGGCGCCAGGATTTGGAAAGTTTTTCCATCGCCTTTTCGTTTGGGCGTTTCTTCAATTTCAGTGCACGCGCGACGGCGGCTTGCAACGCTACGTCGCCGACGGGCCAGATGTCGGCGCGGCCCAGCGACGACATCAGATAGATGTCGGCTGTCCACGGGCCGATGCCTTTGATGGCCGTGAGATGCGTGCGTGCGTCTTCATCGGCCATATGGCGGATGCGTTTCAGATCGAGCGTGCCGTCGAGGATCGCGCCCGCGATGGATTTCATGTGCTTCTGCTTGGGCGCGGAGAGACCGCAGGCGCGCAAGATTTCCGCATCGGTGGCGATCAGGGTAGCGGGGTCGAAGGGGACGACCTTCTGTTTGACGCGGCCGAAGATCGTGTCTGCCGCCGCCGTGGACAATTGCTGGCTCACCACGATTTCGACCAGCGCCTCGAAACCATGCTGGCGGCGGTGGCGATGGGGCGGCTTTCCGGCGCGTTCGATGACGGCGTGCAGGCGCTTGTCGGCAGCGATGAGGGCTGCGACCGCGCGATCGAGATCGGCTGGCGTGGCGATGCGGTGCGGTTTCGGCATGGGCCCGAAAAATGCTAGCTCAGGCGTATGATTGTCACGCGCTTTGCGCCAAGTCCAACCGGTTTGCTGCATCTGGGCCATGCGTTTGCCGCGTGCACGGCGGCAGATGCTGGCGAGCGGTTTCTGTTGCGGATCGAGGACATCGACACGACGCGGGTGCGCGAGGAGTTCGTCGACGCGATCTACGAAGACCTTTCGTGGCTGGGCTTGCGATGGGAGGAGCCGGTGCTGCGGCAATCTTCGCGGTTCAATGCCTATCGCACGGCGCTTGCGAAACTCGATGAGCAGGAATTGCTCTATCCGTGCTTCTGCACGCGAAAGGAAATCGCGGAAGAGATTGCGCGCGCCAGCGAGGCGCCGCACGGACCGGAAGGGCCGCTTTATCCGGGAACATGCCGCCATCTTTCGGCGGACGAACGCGCGGCGCGGATGGAATCGGGCGCGTCTTATGCGTTGCGGCTGGATGGGAAAAAGGCGGCGCGCGTTGCAGGGGCTTTGACGTTTGCCGAGCATGACAAGATGGTTGCGGTTGAGCCGTTGCTGTTTGGCGATGTGGTTCTGGCGCGCAAGGAGACGCCCGCGTCCTATCATCTGGCTGCTGTGGTGGACGATGCGTTTCAGGGCGTGACGTTGGTGACGCGGGGAAGCGATCTTTTGCCGGCCACCCATGTGCAGCGGGTTTTGCAGGCGCTGCTCGGATTGCCCGAACCGGCCTATGCGCATCATCGACTGATACTCGATGCCGAAGGGCGCAAATTTTCCAAGCGGGACAAGGCGGTGACGCTTCGTGCCCTGCGCGAGGCGGGACAGACGCCGGGCGATATTCGCGCGATGATCGGTCTCTGACCGGAATGTGACTGGCACCGTTCGGCGCGGCGCGGCAGACTTCGCGCGGGCCAAACGGGAGATCGTCATGCTTGGAAAAATCGTTGTCGGCATTGCGTTGCTTGCTTCAACGGTCGCGCTTGCGGGGCCGAAGGAAGATATGATGGCGGCGGATCGCGCGTTCGCGAAGATGTCGCTGGAGAAGGGCGCGCATGCGGCCTTTCTGGCTTACATGACGGACGACGTGCGGTTGTTCGACAGCGATCATCCGCCGATCGTCGGCAGACGCGCGGCCGAGGCTTACTACGCGAAGAACCCAGATCCGAAGGGTTCGACGCTCGACTGGACGCCGGTGGAAGCGATGGCCTCCGATGCGGGCGATTTCGGATATACGCGCGGGACATGGGTGTTTGCCGCGAAGGATGAGAAGGGCAAGGACATCAAGGTAACCGGGTATTACGTGACCGGATGGAAGCGGCAGGCGGACGGGAAATACAAGTTCAATCTGGATATCGGCGGGGCGGATAAGCCGGCGCAATGAAAGATTGCTATGACTGGTCTATTGGGATGCGCTGAAGGCCCACCTTCAATCGCGAAAGCGGATCGCCAACGACGCGCCAGATAATATTGAAGTCCACCAAGAAATACCCGTGCGCTATCTTGTGGCGCATGGAAATCACGTCGACCCATTCGATATCTGGATATTTGGCCTGAATGTCGGACGGAACGTTTCTTGCCGCTTCACCGATCACATGCAGAGTCAGAACCACAGCATCCACGGTCTTTCGGTCGGCGACGAACTGTTCGAATGTCATACCGGCGACGTAGGACTGCGCGCGCTCGATATACTCCAGCATATCGGCGATCCGTAGACGCCATTCACGAGTAGGCATAAACCGCTTCGCCGAGAATGCGATCTTTCAACCTGGGATGAAGGCCTGTCTTCGTCACCAGATCGACCTTCAGGCCCAGCTTTTCCGAAAGCAGCCTTTCCATCCGCACGAATTGCAGCAGATCGGGGTATTCGGAAAACTCAACCATCACGTCGATATCGCTTTTCGGGCCGGCCTGATCGCGCGCGACAGAGCCGAAAACCGCGATAGCCCGGACGTGGTAACTATCCAGGAACGGCTTTAGAGAGCGCAGTTTCTCAAGGGCTTCGGTCCGTAACATCGGCAAAGCCTAGCACAATCCGCTACGCCTTTTAAGAGGTGGCCAGCCCCACGATATCGCGCATGATCGTGTTGAGGTCGTAGTCTTTGGGGCTGAAGACGGCGCTGACGCCGGATTTCTTCAACACCTCTTCGTCTTCGGGCGGGATGATGCCGCCGGCGACGACTTTTACGTCGTTCAAACCGGCGGATTTCAACTTCGAGACGACTTCTGCTGCGAGTGGAACGTGGCTGCCGGAAAGGATCGACAGACCCACGACGTGGGGATGCTGTTCTTTGGCGGCTTTCACGATCTCGTCGGGCGAGAAGCGGATGCCGTTGTAGATCACGCTCATGCCGGCATCGCGGGCGCGGATGGCGATTTGTTCCGCGCCGTTCGAATGTCCGTCGAGGCCGGGCTTGGCGACCAGGAACGTCAGCTTGCGGCCCAGTTTCTTGGATGCCGCTTCCACTTCGTCGCGCAACGCCATGATGCGTTCGTCGTTACGCGATGGCGCGGTGGCGGCGACGCCCGTGGGTGCGCGGTATTCGCCGAAAGCTTTGCGAAGCGTTCCAGCCCATTCGCCCGTTGTGACGCCGGCTTTGGCGCAGGCGATAGAGGGCGGCATGATGTTGGAGCCATCTTTGGCGGCGCGTTCGAGTGCGGCCAGCGTTTCGGCCACTTTCGCGTCGTCGCGTTGGGCACGCCAGGCTTGCAATCGTTTGATCTGGTCGCGCTCGGCGGATTCATCCACCACCACGAAATTGGAATTGCCGGACGTCAGCGGCGAGGGTTCGGTTTCGGTGTATTTGTTGACGCCGACGCGGATTTCCTCGCCGGTCTCGATGGCTTCGACGCGCGCTGCGTTGGACCGCACCAGGCGTTCCTTCATGTATTCGAGCGCACCTTGCGAGGACGCGCCGCCCATCGCTTCGATGCGGGCGATTTCCTGTTTGATCTGGTCGGTTAGCGCCGCGACCTTTTCTTCAATCACCTTCGAGCCGTCGAAAATGTCTTCATATTCCAGCATGTCGGTTTCGTAAGCGCCGATTTGTTGCAGGCGCAGCGACCATTGCTGATCCCAGGGACGCGGAAGACCCAAGGCTTCGTTCCAGGCAGGCAATTGCACCGCGCGGGCGCGTGCGTTTTTCGACAGCGTCACGCCCAGCATCGCGAACAGGATACGGTAGACGTTGTTTTCCGGCTGCGGCTCGGTGAGGCCCAGCGAATTCACCTGCACGCCGTAACGGAACAGACGGTATTTGGGATCGGTGACGCCGTAGCGTTCGCGGGTAATCTCGTCCCACAGATTGCCCATCGCGCGCAGCTTGCAGATTTCGGTGATGAACTTCACGCCGGAATTGACGAAGAAGCTCATGCGGCCGACGGCTTTGGGGAATTCCTTTTCGGGGATAGCGCCGCGTTTCTTGGCGGCATCCAGAACGGTGATGGCAGTCGCCAATGCAAACGCCGCTTCTTCCACGGCGTCGGCACCTGCCTCCTGCAGATGATAGGAGCAGAGATTGATCGGATTCCACTTCGGCAGTTCGGCGGTGGTGAAGGCAATGGTGTCACTGGTCAGGCGCATCGCGGGGCCGGGCGGGAAGATATAGGTGCCGCGGGCGAGGTATTCCTTGATGATGTCGTTCTGGGTGGTGCCTTGCAGGCTTGCGCGCGGCGCGCCCTGTTCGTCGGCGACGGCGACATAGAGCGCGAGCAGCCAGGCGGCGGGCGCGTTGATCGTCATCGAGGTGTTCATCTGGGCGAGCGGGATGCCGTCGAACAGCGCGCGCATGTCGCCCAGATGGGAGATCGGCACGCCGACCTTGCCGACTTCGCCTTTCGACAGCGGATGGTCGCTGTCGTAGCCCGTCTGGGTGGGGAGATCGAAGGCAACCGAGAGGCCCGTCTGACCCTTGGCCAGATTGGTGCGGTAGAGCGCGTTCGAGGCTTGCGCGCTCGAATGGCCCGCATAGGTGCGGAAGATCCAGGGCTTGTCGCGATGTGCGGCGTCGGTCGTCATGTCTGTCGTTCTACCCCCCGGTTGAGGCGCGCATAAAAGCCGCGTTTTCGTTGCAGCGCAACATCGAAGGGTTAACCGGTTTGGCCTCGCGGTGCTAGAACGGCGGGGCAGCAACAACCTTGGCGATCCATGCAGCGTCTCATTTTCGCGGCCCTTTTTGTGGCCGGCCTTGCCCCTGCGGCTTTTGCCGCTACCCCGGAAGAAACGTGGAAGAAGGAGATCGCGGAGGGCAATTACGCCTGGGCGAAGGCGCCGCACGCAATCCTGAAAATCCAGGATGCGGCCTATCTGGGCGAGGGGCAGGCGGCGACTCTTGTCGGCACAAAGGGCAAGCCCGATAGCTGGCATTGGATGAGCGGCGAGAAGAAGGGCGCGCTGGTAGCGCGTTATGCGCACGGCACCGCCACTATCGTGAAGGACGGCAGGACGTTCGACTTCGCGGCAATCGGCAAAGGCATTCCCATCGACAAGGACGTGGAGGTTATCGGCGCACCAACGCAAGTGAGTGCAGGCGTGATGGGCGCGCGCATCATGGTGTTCAATCAACAAGCGAAGGCCGCCAAGCAATTCACCGGTGTCGATGAATATCCTTACGATCCGGCGTATCGGGTTGTTGCGAAATTCGTGGCCGATCCCAAGCGCACCGCGCGTGTGTTCCGCACCTCGCGTGGAACCGACAAACAGTTTTTTCACGCAGGAGATGCGCTTTTCACGCTGAAGGGAAAGGCGATCAAACTGCCGCTTTATACCGATGACCGGAAGAAAATCGAAAGTATGTCGGCGTTCTTCATGGACGGGCTGACGAATATCGAAACTTATGGCGCGGGGCGATATGTCGATGCCGAAGCGTTCGGCGCGTTTCCGCCAAAGACGATCACGATAGATTTCAACTTTGCCTACAATCCCAATTGCGCGCGTTCGCCGTTCTTCACCTGTCCGGTGGCGACGGATGACATCGCGCTTGCCATCCGCGCGGGCGAACGCGATCCGCACAAGAAACATTCGTGAAGAAGAAAGCCTTCCCGACCGCGAAGGAGCGCAATGAGCAGCAGCGCGCGCAGGCCAAGCGCGCAGCACTCAATGCGCTCAGGCGGGCGCGGAAGGCGGCAGAGAAAAGCGGCGTGAAGCTTTCGGAGTGGGAAGGGGATTTTCTGGGATCGGTGGAGGGGCGTGTCGAAAAATATGGCCGCGCCTTTGGCGATCCCGAGAAGGGCGCGCCCGGAACCTCGCTTTCCATCCGGCAGGCGGTGAAGCTGAAGGAAATCGCCGGCAAGGCGACGGGCAAGAAAAAGCCGTGGCAACGCAGCAAAAATAGCTTCCAACGCAATTAAATTGCCGCAAAGCCTGCGGCGTTGTTAGCAATAACGCTGAATCCTGTTGCAATGCAGCACAGAGCGAGCCTTAATCCCGCGCCAAATCGGCCGGATCACCACGGCCCGGGGGACAAAGCGGGAGAGTATCGACATGGCGTCATCGGCAGAGGCGAAGCCTTCGCTCGAAGTCTACAAGGATCTTTACGACATCGGCGAAATCCCGCCGCTCGGTCACGTGCCGAAGAACATGCACGCATGGACCATCCGGCAGGAACGCCATGGGCCGCCGGAGCAATCGTTCCAGCTTGAAGTCGTTCCGACCTGGTCGCTCGACAGCCACGACGTGCTCGTGCTCGTGATGGCGGCGGGCGTGAATTACAACGGCGTGTGGGCGGGCCTCGGCACGCCGGTGTCGCCGATCGACGGACACAAAAATCCCTATCACATCGCGGGCTCCGATGCGTCCGGCATCGTGTGGGCCGTGGGTTCGAAGGTCACGCGCTGGAAAGTGGGCGATGAAGTCGTCGTGCACTGCAATCAGGACGACGGCGACGACGAGGAATGCAATGGCGGCGATCCGATGTTCTCGCCGAGCCAGCGCATCTGGGGTTACGAGACGCCGGATGGATCGTTCGCGCAGTTCTGCCGCGTGCAGGATCGCCAGCTCATGGAACGTCCGCGTCACCTGACGTGGGAAGAAGCGGCTTGCTACACGCTCACGCTCGCCACGACCTATCGCATGTTCTTCGGCCATCGTCCGCATATCCTGCGCCCCGGCCACAACGTGCTGATCTGGGGTGCGTCGGGCGGATTGGGCTCGTTTGCCGTACAACTTTGCGCGGTGTCGGGTGCGAACGCGATCGGCGTGATTTCCGACGAGACCAAGCGGGAATTCGTTTTGTCGCTGGGTGCGAAGGGCGTCATCAACCGTAAGGATTTCAAATGCTGGGGGCAGATGCCGCCCGTGGGTACGCCTGAATACGACACATGGCTGAAGGAAGCACGCAAGTTCGGCAAGGCGATCTGGGAAGTCACGGGCAAGGGCAACGACGTCGACATGGTGTTCGAGCATCCGGGCGAATCGACCTTTCCGGTCTCGTGCCTGGTCGTGAAGCGCGGCGGCATGGTTGTGTTCTGCGCCGGCACCACCGGTTACAACATCACCTTCGATGCGCGTTACGTGTGGATGCGCCAGAAGCGCATTCAGGGTTCGCACTTCGCCAACCTGATGCAGGCGAGCCAGGCCAACCGACTGGTCGTCGAACGCCGCATCGACCCGTGCATGTCGGAAGTTCTGCCGTGGATGGACATTCCCCGCGCGCACACGAAGATGTGGAAGAACGAGCATCTGCCGGGTAACATGGCGGTGCTGGTCAATGCCCAGAAGCCGGGTCTTCGGACGTTCGAAGACGTGCTGGAAGGCAGCGGCAAGTAGAGTTTGTTGCGTACTTATGTTGCGTATTTACGTTTCGCGTTTCCGACGGGAAGGGGAGATACGCAAATGAGCGTTATGGCGCATACGGTTCTTCGTTCGGCGGTGATCTCGGCGTTGCTCGTGGCGACGCCGGCTTTGGCCGACGGGGTGACCATCACCGACAAGGATGCGGGCAAGACGATTTCGGTCGCATCCGGCCAACCGCTGACGGTGCGGCTGCCGGGCTTTCGCGGCCAAGGCTATTGGCGGCTGGACAGTGACCTGACGCCGGAACTTTCGCTCTCGGGCCGCACCACCGAATCGGTGCTGGTGCCGGATGCGCCGGAGACCACCATCTTCTCCTTCGCCACACGCACGCCGGGAACGGTGACGCTGAAGGCAAGCTACGTGAAGAACGGGACGGCGGCACCAGACAACAGCTTCTCGGTGCTGGTGACGGTTTCGCAGTCCTGAACGTCTCCCTCTCCCCCTTGGGGGAG
>Ga0335070_10000060_pt1 | contig 123835 bp, 99 predicted proteins | sample Lox_Sample_13_FD_206722 | JGI IMG/M metagenome (GOLD analysis project Ga0335070, IMG submission 206722) | Soil microbial communities from Loxahatchee National Wildlife Refuge, Florida, United States - Lox_Sample_1.3 | ecosystem: Environmental > Terrestrial > Soil > Wetlands | place: USA... | reverse complement strand
GTAACCCCGAAAGAACTACTGAACGATCGAGCCGTAAACCCCTGAAGGGGACTGCTGTCACCCTGCAGTCAACTGTCAGCGATGTCTTGACTGGAACCGTCTGCATGATCTTCTCGCTCGTCGAGGGCCGCTCGAGCTCCGTCGCGGCCCCCGCGTGCACCTTCGCCGCCGTAAGCCGTCGAGCTGGCATGGTCGTACGTTGTTTCATGCGTTGATGCTACATCTATTCGTATTACAATTCAAGCAGGCGCGTGCTGGGCACGCATCGGCGCGCCGGCAGGGCAGGCGCTACGCGTTCCGACCGCTTACTCGTCGATCGGTAGGCCCAGCTCTCGCCGGAGGTCTGCTACGTCAACGCGCTCCGCCGCAGGCAGCCGCGCCTCGCCATGCTCGATCTCCCTCAGGAGGAGTTCCAGCTCGCGTCGGACCTTGCCCCGGCGCTTCGACGCCTGGCGCGGCGTGATCCCGCCGAGCGCGGGGATGGCTTCGTCCAGCCACGCGCGGTAGTGCGCGGCCTTGACCTCCGCCGCCATCGCCGCGAGCTCGGGATCCTTTTCTTCGGGAAGCGTGGCCGGCCGTGCCGGCCGACGAGAGGAAGCCATCGGGTCCGCGTGCTCTCGCACCCGGAAGGCGAGGTGCCCCTTGCAGGCCGCCTCGACGAGAGAACGGAGGCGGTCGGCCCGCTCGACCGAGTTCGTCTCGACCCGTAGGCCGCTCTCGCTCAGCACTGCGCTGCCCAGAATGGTGTTCTCCCAGGAGGAGTGCACCGCGTTTCCCGGCTTCGTGAAGTTCACCATCCAGTTTCCTGAACCGTCCTCCTCCACCTCGACACCGGGAAGAGCCGCGAGCTGGTCGCGAATCTGCCCGCGGCCATCGGGGGTCACGGAAAAGTGGTCGGTGGTGAGCAAGATCGGCTCGCGATCGGTATTGGCGAGCCTGGGGAGCGGTCGCCGGTCGAGCGCGGCGACGCGTTGCTCCCACAAAGTGAAGAGAACGCCGTCGTCGACTGCCACGCGCAGGTCGTCGAGCGGCACGCGCTTGGTTCTTACCCCTAACTCGCTGCGGAGCTCCCGGACGACCTCCGCCCCCTCCCGCGGGGGAAGCGTGCGCGGATGCATCCCGCAGAAGAAGGCCTTGCCGCGGAACTCGGTCACCCGGCCGAGCATCACGTCTCGGGCGACGAGGGTCCTCGAGCCGCTGACCTCGTGGACGAGGTCCTTGTCGCCGGTGAGCAGGTCCCTCACCGAGACGGTCTTGCCCGGCTGGACGTCGGTCACCTCGAGAATGGAGAAGCAGGCAACCCGCTGGGCGTTGCGCCAGTCTCGCTCCTCGGCGGAAAGCGGACCGGTGTCACCCAGGTCGAGAAGATCGAGCGCAGTGCGACCGTCCGGAACCTCGTAGTGGAAGGCGCACCAGGGAACGAGGAGCTGCGCGCTGTCCTCGTCCAGGCCGAACTCGGCGAGCGCGGCCCCCGGGTCGAACCTTGCGCCCCAGCGCTTTCGGGCCAGATCGAGGATGCGATTCACCATCCGGTCGTCGAGCGCATGGAACGGGTCGCGCTCCGCGAGACGCCGCGCCTCGTCTTGCGAGAGAGCTCGCGGCCTATCCGACCGGGCCTCGTCCTCAGCGAGGTGGCACTTCTTGTACTTCTTGCCGCTCCCGCACGGGCACGGCGCATTTCGCGGCGTTCGGAGTCGGGAGGCCGCCGCGCCGGCGGCCGGTCCGAGACCCGGCTCCTCGACCGAAGCGAGCTGAGCGCCGATCGTCACACGCGCCTCGCAGCGGAGGGGGCCCGCCTCTGCCACGGCCCTGCCCTCGTTCCCCCGGGGCATGAGCTGTGCGACCGCCTCGAGAGCGGCGGCGAGCGCCACCATGTCTTCCCGGGAAGCCGGTTGGGCTCTCCCCTTCCGGATCGCCATCGGGACAGGCACGCCTGGGATTCCGAACGCCTCCTCGACTGCCCGGACGGCGTACTCGGGCTCGGGATCGATGGTGACGGCCACGGCGGGGATCTTGTGCACCTCGGCGAACTTCCCTGCGTCGACGAGTTCACCCATCCGTCGTACGGAACCCGGCTGCTCATAGAGCGCGATACCGAACTGCTCGCCGCCCATCCCCATCACCGACGCTTCCCGACCCGAGACGCTTCCGCCGAGCGCGAGCGTGATGGGGAGGGGGTCATCTCCGTTGAACCGTTCCCAGGGCTTTGCCTTCCAGAACACCGCGAACGCCTCGAGGAGCCTCATCGTGGCGAGGGCTCCCCCTTCGCCTCCCCCTGGCCCCATCGCCAGCGCGAGCGCCAAACCGGCCCGCGCCACCAGCACCCCCTTCGGGAGCGGCCCGGCCGCGAATCCGAGGCGCCGAGCCGCTGCCTCCAACCCTGGCTCGCATTGGAGCGCCTCGCCGCGGGCGGCCTCGGAGAGCTCTCGCAGGCCCTTCGCGTCGCTCTTCGCGAACACAGGCCTCAGCATGCCGTCCTCGGAGACCGCTCCGTACACGTTGATGCTGCCGCGGCCGACTCCAACGGGACCGAGCTTGAACGCGTAGACCATTCGCGTCCGATCTAGCAGATCTCCCTGCCACGAACCCTCGACGTCAGCGGCCTCAGGTCCCCCGTTCGCCGCCGTTCAAGAGCAGGTTCTCGGTCCTCCCGTTCGGTGCCTTCACCGGACCGAACGCCCATCTGCGCCGCTCCTGGACTCGGTCACGGTCACGTACCGCTTCTGTGCTTTTCCCGTTATCGAAGTAACCACCCGACACCCCAGGCTGTCGCCCCCCTTTTCGATCACCATCTCCCTCTCCAGCCGGCCCCGCCGCCTGGTCCTCCTTCGAACTGAGACTCAGCGCCAACAGATGCCCGACCCCACCCTCGTTGTGAGGGTGGGGTCGGGCAGATGGTGGCGCGACACCGAAGGGTCCGACTTCTCTCACGCGGGCGGCGGGGCCGGCGGGATTTCGCTGGGTTGCGCGAGACTCCGCGACACTGCTTTGATCGATGTTGCGACACCGAACGTGGCGAATGGAGTGTCACGCACGGTGTCACGACAGTGTCGCGACACCGTTCGGCAGGGGCGCTTTGAACCGTGCGGTTCAGGCATTCGCGACAAACCCGCACATCGGATCCGGCGAGGCGCCTAGCTCGATACGACCCGCCGCACTCCATCGCCGGCCTGGCACGTTGAACCGCACGGTTCAAAGCTGATCGGACACCCACGGCTCGTCAGCCGAAGGCCAGGGAGCACCGCTTCATGCAACTTGCTTGACTGTGAAGTCGTCGTCGTACTCCCACAGGCTGAGTCGCTCGTTGGCCTTCACCGCGTAGCGGAGCTTGGGATCGGCTCGCCTGACCACGATGGCCCCCACCGCCGTCTCGTGCCTTCCGCGCCGCTCCTCTCCGATCCACCCTAGGTACCGACTCACCTGACCAACTACGGCGTCCGCGGCGCGACCCCGCTTCAGCTCGAACACCCACCAGCGACGCGTGGAGCGCTGAAAGCCGAGGAGGTCGATCGCATTCACCGGGGTGAAGACCTGCCTGCATGGCCATCCATGAGCTTCTCGTCGAGCGAGTTCGACGCCCTCCTTCGAGAAGGGCGTTTCGTCCCAGTGCTGTTCCAGATGCTCCTCGAGCGCCCTCTCGGAGATGCTTTCCGCTGCGCGAGGCACCGGGATCTTCGGCAGGTCCTCGCCCAGGTAGTCCCAGAGCTTCCCGGATGTCTCCGTAGGGAAGTATTGGCGCGCAAGCAACCTCAGCACTCGGAAGCGCGCGTCGAAACTTGACGCCAGATGGTGAAAGATGCCCTCGTCGAGCTGGGCACACCGGACGTGGCGCAGAACGTCCCACGCCTCCTCGTGCGCATTCTTTGCGGCCATTAAAGCTGCGGACGCGCCCTCGAGCGGCACGAGCGTCCAGACGCCATCGGACTCGAGATGGCGAAAAGGGTACTCGGGCTTTGCTTTCGTTGGCCAACGCGGGAAAAGAGCGTCCAACAGCTGAAAGAAGCCGCTTCTGAGCCCCCCATCGAGGAAAACGTTTCGCGACGTCTGCTTGCCCTTGTGGATGAGGATCACGACCGCCGCCACCAACAGCGGCTTGTAGGGCTTCACCAGGCCCCCGGAGCGGTCGAGCCTCAGGTTCTGGAGTCGGTCACAGAACTCGTCGAAGCTCAGCGCCATCGAAGCGAAATCTCCTTTCCCGGCACGCGTTCTACGGGAGGCAACCGGGCGAGCATGGCGCACACGGCGCTCGAGCGGTGGACGCGCAGGTCATTGAGTAGCTCCACGTTCTTCAGGGTACCGTGCGTTCTAAGGCGGTCCCACGCGAGGTTGAACATCCACGCTGGGATCGCCTCCGCGCCCCCGACGCGAACACTCGAGCGCTCGGTTTCGACATGCACCTCAAGGGGGGTTAGATCCACGACCCGGTTCCGCCTGGGCGACCGTCCCAGCGTGATGAAGACGGGATCCCTCGCGACCTCCGCTTGCAGTTGCCGGTAGAGCAACGGCTCGAAGGCCTCCTCTGCGGATTCGGCAGCCCCCGGAACCCACGGCTCGGACCGCGCGTCGGTCCACAGAGTCTCGGCCCACGTCCAAGCCGTCGCTATGGGTGAGTCGACCCGCTCCCCCGTGAGCAAGACCCCGGCCTCCAGGTTCGTCGCGAGCCCTCCGGTCAGATTGGCCGAACCGATCACCGCACTCGCCGCGCCACCAGTAGAGCCGAGGTATAGCTTTGGGTGAAACGTCCTTCCCGATCCGGGGTTCAGCACCCTGATGTCGAGACCGAGTTCATGCGCCATCGCGAGCGCAGACCCGGTTGTAGTCTCGAAGGTCGTCGTCACGAGAAGCCGCGAAGGGACCTTTCGAGCCTGCAGCTCCTCGAGTTCCTTCTTCAGGAGGTGAAGCCCCTTCTCCTGCACAAAGGCAACGCACAGGAAGGCTTGGTCGGCGCCGTCCAGCGTCGTTCGTACGGCGTGCAACAGCGACCGATCCGAGGTCGTTACGGTCGCGACTTGCATGGCGAACCAGCGAGCCCCGTCCCGGGAGCCCGCGGTCTGGAGGCGAGGGCGGTGAGGGCACCGCAAACGTGCACGAACCGTATGGTACACCCGTGCTGGATCAGGCGCGTTGCAAGACAGCCTCAAGGTCGCACGTCTCCATGTCCCTTCGTCGTGCTAGGACTTGGCTTCATCGCCCGTTGCCTGGAGCGTGAAGCTTGTCGATCTGGCGTCGATCCGCAGCTGGCCTGCGCCCCGGCATCTACGACGAAATCGTGTCTGCGGCCTTAGAGGGCCGCCTTGCGCAACTCGGAAATGCCGTCGAGGCAGATGTCGCTAACGTCACGGACGCCTCCGAGGTCGACGAGCAACTTGTTACCTTGGTCCGGGATGCAGCTCGCGTCGTCATTGAGTCGAAGGGAACGGCTGCGGAGAAGATCGCTGCCGCGCGGGCTATGCTCGCTCCGCTCGATGGGGAGGGAGCCTTTCGGCCAGGCGAGATCGTCCTTCGGGATCGCCTCCTCCGGGGAATCTTCGAACGGACCGCGGGACTGGCACCGAGACGCCTCGCGCCGCCGCGCGGGTCACTGCTTTCCTCGGGCCTCGTCACAAACGCGCACGGCGAGAGCGTGCTCGCCCACCTGGCCAGCGAGTTCGAAAGCGCGGATCGCATCGATCTTCTTTGCTCCTTCATCAAGCTAAGCGGCCTCGACGCCTTCCGTCGGCAGATCGAGCGGCACGTCGGCCTCCGAAAGCCACTGCGCGTGATGACCACCACATACATGCGCGCGACCGAAGCCAAGGCCGTCGAGCTTCTCTATCGGCTGGGCGCAGAGGTCCGCATTTCCTACGACGAGGCCACGACCCGTCTTCACGCCAAGGCTTGGCTGTTCCACCGAGATAGTGGGTATTCGACCGGCTACGTAGGGTCATCGAACCTCTCTCATGCGGCGCAGACGGAGGGGCTCGAGTGGAATGTCCGCATTTCCCAGATTGACCAACCAGACCTGCTCGACGAGATGGCAGGTGTCTTCGATAGCTACTGGGCTGACGCGGATCGATTCGAGCCCTTTGACGGCACCGATGCAGCGTCGCAGCGCTTGGCGCGCGCGCTCACCGAGCCGGATCGAGAGGATGTCTTCCTTGGCCTCCAGCCCGAGCCCAAGGATTGGCAGAAGCCCATTCTGCGAGAGCTCGACGAGGCACGCGCTCTGGGGCGATCCCGGAACCTGGTCGTATCCGCAACCGGAACCGGCAAGACCCTCATCGCTGCGTTTGACTATCAGAAGCTGCGTGAACGGGGCGAAGTGGACTCGCTCCTCTTCGTCGCGCACCGGCGAGAGATCTTGGAGCAGTCACGGCGCGTCTTCCGCGAGGTGCTGAGTCGCCGTGAGTTTGGCGAACTGTGGGTAGAGGGGCTTCGGCCGGCAGACGGGAGACACGTCTTCGCGTCCATCCAGTCGCTCGCCCAAGCTGCGGAGCTTTCCCCTGAACACTTTGAACACGTCATCGTCGATGAGGTGCACCACGCCGCGGCGAGAACCTACGAGGAGTTGCTCGACCGCCTTCGGCCCCGGCAACTCGTTGGCCTGAGCGCCACACCCGAAAGAGCAGATGCTCGGGTGTACGAGAGGCACTTCCCGCGACCCTACGTGGGCAACCTTCGTGTGTGGGACGCTATCCATCAGCAAGTCCTCGTGCCCTTCCGGTATTTTGTGCTGGACGTGGATGGTCTCGACCTCTCCGAGGCTACCTGGAGAGGGGGATACGTCGATTCCGACCTCTCGGACCGGCTGATTACGGCTCGGGATTTCTGGGTTCGCGCCCTGGCTCGAGCGATTCACGAACACGTCGCTCGTCCGGAGGAAGTGCGTGCCCTGGCGTTTTGCGTGGACAAGGCTCATGCCCACGTCGTCGCCGACGAACTTACCCGACTCGGTGTGCCCGCTCGTGCCCTCACGGCTGACACGCCGGACGAGGAGCGCCGTCGAGCCAAGGACGACCTGACTCGGAGGCGGATTCAGGTGCTTTGCGTCGTCGACCTCTTCAACGAGGGCGTGGACATTCCCGACGTGAACACCCTCTTCTTCTTCCGCCCGACGGAGAGCACGACAGTCTTCCTCCAGCAACTTGGGCGCGGTCTCCGAAGGGCTAGGGACAAGGACATCCTCACGGTTCTGGATGTCACGGGCCGACAGCACCCGAACTTCCGGTTCGATCGCCACCTTCGGGCGCTCCTCGGGCACTCGCCCCGCGAACTTCGAGAGTTCCTTGACGAAGGGGTCGGCCGTCTTCCGTCCGGTTGCGTCCTGCAGTTCGAGGAGCGAGCACAGCAAGACATTCTCGAGCGGGTAGCCAGGTCGATCCCGTCGAACCTCGACGGCCTGCGCACGCTCCTCCAATCGCACCGCGACGAGGGTTGGGATCTGGCAGCGTTTCTCCGGGAGACCGAAGTCGACCTGCTTGACGTCTACCGTCAGAAGCGCTCGTGGACCTCTCTGCGCGCCGAGGTCGGTCTCGCCTCTGTGCCCGAGGCACAGACTGAGCGAGACGCCCTAGCAAGCGTTCAGAATCTCCTCCATGTGGCCGATCCTCTTCGGCTCGGCGCCTGGAAGCGCCTTCTTGCACTGGAGGAACCGACGAGCGAACGGGAGCGTCGGCTTGCGGCCATGCTCTTCGTCGTACTTTACGGACCATTTGAGGCCGCGCGCTTCGACATGCAAATGGCCGCCTGGCGGGCGCAGGGGACCTTGCGCGAGGAATTGAGGCAGCTCCTCCCGGTGCTGGAGGCCCGAGCGGACGCTCTCCCTCGGACCACAACGCTGGAGCCGGACGTACCCATTGTGGTGCACGGGCGCTACCTGGACGTCGAACTGAGCGTCGCCTTCTCGACCATCGCGCGCACCAACGGCCGCTACCGCCACTTCTATACCGGGGTGGAGAAGGTCGCCGACGGGCGCTACGACCTTCTTCTCGCGACCCTCGACAAGGGTGACCAGAAGAACGAGCACTTGCAGTACAAGGACTTCCCTCTCAGCGAGTGGCTGTTCCAGTGGCAGTCAAAAGCCAGCACCCGCGCCGACGAGGAGGCTGGGCTTCGCCTCATTCGGCCTGGCGAGCACGGCGCCATCCCATTGCTATTCGTCCGCGAAACAAAGAAGGATGCCCGCGGAGCGACGAGCGCTTTTCGTTACTTGGGTCCGGTCGACCCAATCAAGCATGCCGGGGAAAGGCCCATAACAATTGAGTGGAAGCTCGGAACGCCTCTCCTGCCAGAGTGGGTCAGGAGGTGGGCCGCAGTGACCTGACCATAACGCGACGGGGTGTCGTCGAAACCGCGATCGATCGCTTTACTTGCGCGGCACCAAAGTAAAGTGCGCTTTGCTAACCACTTCACCACCTCGCCCTCGCGCAACAGCTGTTATGCGCGCCCACGGGTAGAGGGAAGCAATTGGAGGAACTCCTTTTTTTCACGTACCGTTGCGTGTAGGCGTATGTAAGACGAACTAGAACTGAATGCATGATGCTGTTTTTATGCGAGTTTTATCAGCCTTTGACATCCTAAATATACGTGCATAGGATGGACGGGAGATGGTCGACGCACGGCAACTGGAGCTCGTCCCTGAGCTTAGGTCGGTGTTGGCGGACCTCAACCCCTGGTGGGAACCGCCGCACTCCGTTCGGCCACTTCCACCGGAATTTCGGCGCCGCCAGACGCGAGTGCTCCTTGGGCGCCTGCAGCAGTCGCGCCCTCTGATTCAAATCGTTCGAGGCCCACGCCAGGTCGGCAAGACTACCGCCATCCTCCAGATGGTTTCCGATCTCCTGGCGATCGGGGTACCGCCAACAGATCTGCTTCTCCTCCGGTTCGACCTTCAGGTGTTACAGGAAGCTGGTGGCCTGCTTGAGCTCGTGCGCTGGTACGAGTCCAACATCCGCAAGCGACGATTGGACGAAGGGCCGCCGGCATTTCTTTTCTTGGACGAGGTCCACAAGCTCCCTCGCTGGAATGACGAGGTCAAGCACCTCGCCGAAACCGCACCGGCTCGTCTGCTAATCACCGGCTCCTCGAGCGTCCTCGTCGCCAAGGGCGCTCGAGAGAGCCTGGCTGGCCGGGTGTTCACCACCGAGTTTCCAACGTTCACCTTCCGCGAGGTGCTCGAAGCCTGGCATCCGCAACTCGTGCCGCCAACGCCTCCCCTTCGCTTCTTATCGACCTTCGATCCGCGATCACGCGAAGTCTTCGCGGAGCTCCACGCTTTCTGCGAAGCCAACGAGCACGAACTTGGGCGCGTCCTCGATCGTTACTACAACCGGGGCGGCTACCCCAGACTGCACTCCGGCGAAGTTCACGACGACCTATGGGCGGACTATCTCGTGGAAACGGTGTTTGCGCGTGTCCTGGGCGTGGACATTCCCGACCTTTTCCCAATACAGCAGCCGCACCTCCTTCGACACCTCTATCTGTCGATTGCTCGCCGGACTGGCCAAGAGGTGAGCCAGGTCCAGCTTGCCGAGGAGGCAACGGCCGCAGGGTTGCAGACCAACCAGCCTACTGTCGGCCGCTATCTGCATTACCTGGCCGATGCGCTTCTGGTTCGCGAATTCCGTAGATACCCCCTCGCGAAATCCAAGGGCGCCAGAGTTCCAGTGAAGATGACGTTGACCGATTTGGGCGTACGAAATGCAATCTTCAGGGGGGCTCCTTCGCTGTGGGAGTCGCCGCCTCAGGTCGTCGGTCCGCTGGTGGAGACAATGGTTCAAACCGTGATCCGAGATGTCGACCTGTCCGTTCATTTCTATCGCGAGCGAATCGATCCCGCCGATCGGCGCTCTCCCTTCGAGGAAGTCGACTTCGTCGCCGAGCGTACCGACGGGACCGTCTTACCGATAGAGGTCAAGTTTCGGCACAAGATCGATGCCGAAGACCGGGTTGCACTCCAACGCTTCATTGATCGTTACCACTGCCCTTGGGGCCTCTTGGTAACGCGCGATTCCTACGACGAAGCGCACGAGAGACTTGTCTCGATTCCTCTACGGGACTTCCTGATAGCTTATTAGTGGCACCACTGTTACGCGCGAGGCCCAGCAAGTCTTCTTCGGCAATCCTAATTGCATTCAGCACGCGAAAATGGCGTATCGCCTTTCGCTCGCATAGCCGATACACGGTTGCGGCGCAGACACCCAGGCATTTCGCCACCTCTCGAACCGACAGCAAGTTGGCCGCTCGAGTCCTTGACTCCCCATCCCTCGACTTCCATTGCACCAAACCTGCACCAAGGAATTTGTTCTTACCTTCGCCTGGTGACCGGTTTTCGAGCAGTCGCGGCGATCCGTGTTCAATGATTTCCACTATTTGCCGCTGTTGACCTATAGTGTACAATCCACTTTCCGTCGCTACGAATCCGAAGGCCCCAGGCTGAACTCGCATGAGCTGGACGCTCTTTGGACACGGTTCGAGAGGCCGAGACCGAACTGCCAGCAATGACGAGCACCCCACGCTTGGTCCTTCGGATTCCGCGTCCGATGTCAGGCCTGATCGAACACCGTGAGCGACTTTCATTCGGTGTCCACGAAACCCGATCATGCCCAGAGGGAGTTGGCCGCGAAGCAGTCGAGCACCCCTTCCGTGATCGTCGCGGCCCGGACGGAGGTCATGGCGGGAGATTAGGCGAGACCGGGCCACCGGTCTCTCCGACGACCGGCCGTGCTCCTGCCTCCCCACTGGAGGCGACCGCGCCTCAGCGCCGCTTCTGGTAGGTCCCCACCAGCTCTGCCCGGGCGAGAACGTGCCCCTTCATCGCCTGCTCGAGCTGCGCCTTGGTGGGCTTCCCCAGGTCGCCCAGCGTCCGGTCAAGCGCGAAGAGCTTGAAGAAGTAGCGGTGGCGGCCGATGGGCGGGCACGGACCGCCCCAGCCGGTGCGTCCCCAGTCGTTCAGCCCCTCGCGCGTTCCGGGCGGCGGCCGGCTCACCGCGGCGGCCAGACCGGTCTCGCCGGGTGAGATGTCATAGAGCACCCAGTGGATCCACGTCATCCTCGGTGCCTCGGGGTCGGGCGCATCGGGATCGTCGACGATGAGGGCGAGGCTCCTCGTGCCGACCGGCAGCCCCGACCACTCGAGGGCGGGCGAGGTGTCCTTGCCCTCGCAAGTGTGGATGGCCGGGATGGCGTCACCGGGCGCGAAAGCGGGCGACTTCAACGTGAGCGGCATGGCTCGTCCTTCCACCGCGACGCCGATGGATGCCGCAGCGAGCAGGAGGGCTGTGAGGACGGCGCGGGTCAAGACGCCATGGTACCCGCATTGAGGGGCCTTGGCGCCGGGCGGGGCTCCGCGGGAGGCCGCGCGCGGCTCAACCCCTGGCGAGTACCGGCAGCGTCCGAGGAGCGAGTCAGAGTTGCATGACTCTCCCGTCCCAGGACTTCTCGAGTCGTCAGAGCGAACGATCGATCCTCTCGAGATGTGACGCCGTTTGATGGTGAGCGCCCTGGAGAACCGAGCTCAGCCACGGAAGCGGCCCGATAAACACCCATCGCGATGAACGACGTCTCGATGATCCACGCCTAGGCGGGAGTACCGGGATGCTCCCTGGGCCGTCCGCGCGCCTGGAGTCCCTCCACGGCGAAGAGGTGGTGAAGGAACTGGATGGCGATGGAGCCTTCGCCGACCGCCGAGGCGACCCGCTTCACCGCGCCGTGGCGGACGTCGCCGACGGCGAACACGCTGGGCATGCTCGATTCGAGGAGGAACGGGCTGCGATCGAGAACCCAGGCACGACGCTGCGAGACGTCCGACCCGGTGAGGACGAATCCCTGCTCGTCCCGCACGACCTCCGGCGGAAGCCACTCGGTGTTCGGCTGGGCTCCGATCAGCAGGAACAGCGCGTGGGCAGGGACCGTGGTCTCCGCCTGCGACCGGACGTCGCGCAACACCAGGTGCTCGAGCCGCCCTTCGCCCCCGCCGCCCACGACCTGGCAGCCGAGCCGGGCCTTGACGGTGTCGGTCGCCTCGATCTGGCGAGCGAGGTACTCGGACATCCCGGCGCGGAGCGAGTCGGCCCGGATCACCAGCGTGACGCTGCGGACGAACCGAGCGAGGTGCAGCGCGGCCTGCCCCGCCGAGTTGGCGCCCCCGACGATGAAGACGTCTCGCCCCGTGAATGCCGACGCCTCGGACGTCGGGCTGCCGTAGAAGACGCCTGCCCCGACCAGCGCCTCCAGGGGAGCCACGTCGAGGCGGCGATACCTGGCGCCCATCGCCAGGATCACTGCCGAGCAGCGCACCTGGCCACTCTCGGAGAGCGTGACCACCAGTTGTTTGCCGTCGCGCGCAAGTCCGGTGACCGACTGCATGAACACGAACTCCGCCCCGAACACCCACGCCTGGTTGTACGCGCTCTGGGCCAGCTGGCGGCCGCTGATGCCGCGCGGGAACCCGAGGTAGTTCCGGATGAGCGAGCTCGACGTGGCCTGGCCACCGATGCCGCCCTTGTCGACCACCAGCGTCCGGAATCCCTCCGAGGCGCCGTACACGGCGGCCGACAGGCCGGCGGGCCCGCCTCCGACGATGACGACGTCGAAGTCCACCCGCTCGGGATTGACGGCGCCGCCCGCAGCCAGCGCCACCTCGGCGTTGCTCGGGTTCTGAAGGACCAGGCCGTTGGGGAACACGACGAGGGGGAGCTTGGCGCCCCGCGGCGCCGACGCGACCAGCGCCCGGCCCTCGTCCGAATCGGCCAGGCAGAAGTGGTGCACTACCGCGCACTGCTTGAGCGCCTCGCGCAGCTCGTGGGCCCGGCCGGTCCAGGATTCCCCGACGATGTGCACGGTGTTCGGCGCGACTCGATTCCCCTCCCACCACTCGAGCAGCATGCTCGTGATCGTCTGGTGGAAGAGCTCGTCGGGCAACTCTCCCGGCCGGAGGACGTAGTGGTCGAACCGGCCGTCGGCTACGCCCTCGAAGATCTCCTCGCCGACCGCCTTCCGGCCCCAGTCGCCGAACCCCACCGCCAGGGCGCGCTTCGCCCCGGGGTGGGTCTTCCGGACCTCCGCGAGGAACTCGCTGGTGGACGCTGCCGACCGGCCGGCCAGCACCAGGGCGACCTCGACGCCGGTCGAGGCACATTCTGCGAGGTATGGGCGCGCCTCGGCAGGCGACCGGACGCAGGTCACCCGATAGTGCCGCGCGTACCGATCGCGCAGCTCGCGCTCGATCGCCCCCAGGAGGCTCTCGTCGTCGTCGACGGCAAGGATGACCGGCTGGCCGATGGTGCCCACTCCACGCTAGATGCTGCGACCGGCTGGTCGACGCAACTCGAGTTCGTTCCGACCCCGCCAAGCATGATTCCCCAGAGGCACGCCCACCTGCCCATTCACCAGTAGCCCAGCTACGAACCCGAGGGTCCAGGGCTCGGCATCGGTGAACCCAGGCGCACGTGTGTCCCAGGGTCGGCAGTAAGCAATTACTCTCCTCGGCATCGACCGGGGTGCCCCGGTCCGGCGACGTCATTAAGGCGGCGGCGAGCGCCGGGAGTTGGTGCCGCCACGATCGCGAGCTCTCGGGGAACCCGTGCAGCAGCAGCACCAGCGGCCCGCCTGCAGGCCCCGCCGCCAGGGCGTGGGAATCGAGACCGTTCGCGGGGAGCCGGATCTCCTCGATCGCCATGCCCCCTTCTAGCACCAGCGGTGGGCCGGTGGTCACACTGTCCCGGTGAGCGGTCCCCTCGCCCACACGCCGGCGCGCTTCTGCTTCAGGACCGCATCGATGATGGGGATGCAGAATGGGCTTGATCGGGTTTCGTGGAGACCGGATGAAAGGCATCTTGCGGTGCCGGACATGGACGAGAGCAAGGAGAAGGTCGAGCGGCCGCGGCGGCCTTTGCGCTCGTCGACCGATACCACTGCCCGTCCGTCAGGCGGATAGAGCGCCCGCCAGCGCACGCAGCAACCCTGCCCCGTCCCCCTGCCACGCGCTCCCGTGCATGCACGCGAGCGTCGTGGGGTGCGTCGAGGCGAGCCGTTCGAGCACCTTCTTCGTGTCGGGGCCGTGGGCGTAGTAGTCCATGCGCTTCCGGAACGCCTCGCTCGGGCCGAGGATGTCGTCCTGCGTCCGCGGGTCGTGACTCGCCCCACCCTGCGTGAGGAGGTCGCCGCACAGGAGCGTCCGGGTACTTTCCTCGAACAGTAAGCCGCAGTCCCAGCCGTGCGGCACGTGTGGCGCGTCGATCCATCTCACGACGTGCTTCCCGAGGGACACGGCCTCGCCGTTCAGCTGAGGCGCGCGACCACCCCGAAGAGGCGCGAACCCAGAGGGGTGCCGCGTCGGTCTCTGCCCGCCCCGGACCATGTGCTCGCCGCGCGGAATTTAACTTCAGCCCGACCGTCCGGAGGACTAAGACCTCCAAGTATGAGCGCGACTAGAACAAGCGACCAGGTTCGGCTCCGAAGCCCACCGGTATTTCACTCATCGACTCGACTTGAAGGATCCGAGGCCGCCCTAGCCCGTCCCCCGCTGACACATCTCGGCCACCCTGGCCGCCTTCTCGGTGAGCTCGCGAGCCTTCGGGAAGTTGCCCTCGCCGGCGGCACGCGCCTCAAGTGAAGCGTAGGCCTCCAAGAAACTCGGCACCGCGCTGGGCAGTCCCGCCTCGTCGGACGCGTCGGACACGTCCCGAGGGCCAGATCGAGCCGCGTCGAGCCGCGTTCCTGTGCGCGTAGGTCCTTGAAATGCCGCTTCGTACGCCGGGTTCAAATCCTCTAGGGCGCGCCAGTACTTGGGCTGACTGGAAGAGTCCGTGGCGAGAGCTCCTGGGGCTGCCCGAACGTCTGCACTCCTTGCTTCGAGTGACTCGGAGCCAGGGCTCGAACTAGCCTTGAAGGACGTCCGGACGCTGCTCGACCAGAAGATCTGCTACCGATGTCGCGTGGCGCGGCCGCTGTCTGCCTTCATCGCAAAGAGGAACGGACGCACATACGACATGTGCTCGCTGTGCCTCGCGGAGATCCTCGTCCCTCGTCGCAAGAAGGTGCGCCTCGCGCATACCGATACAACAACGTCCCGAAGCCCACGGAACCCACGAGCAAGTGTCCGCGGTGCGGGACCCAGGGAGTTGCCGAACTGACCGTAGGGAACCTGACCACGTACGTCTGTCCGAAGTGGGGGACGCGCTGGGTCGCGCCTGGCCGCGACCCGAGATAGTGAACCCTAAGCATTGGAAATCACACACCGGACACCCTGACGGGTGACCGCTCGGACATGGACGAGACGGCTAGGATTCGCTGTCAGTTCGACTGCCCCGGCTTAACGGACGGAGCGCCACGGGGTTCACTCAGAGGGTGACATATGCACCTGAGGCTGGTCGCTACGCTCTTACTCCTTGCCGTGTGCACCAGTTGCGCGACCGCAGTACAGTCGGGGACGACGGCGTCTACGGCTGGCTGGACGGAGCAATTCGCGCAACTCGCACGGCAGGCCCAGTTCGATCACTACTGCCCGCGGGAGCGGGTTCGCGTCATCCGATCCCTTGGGGGCACCTATTCCGTCAGCAGCGTCGATGTGGACGTTTGCGGCGTGGCTCGAAGGTATCGCTACATTTATGACAACGGCTGGGTGGACGTCACCGCGCTCTTCCCCGCAAGCTCGCTGCCAGCGCCACTGCCCCCTGACGCCAAGCCAACGCCCGCGGGCTCGTAGGGGGGCTGCAGGTCGTCTCACGTGCCTTTCGCTTCAACGCTGGAGGACCCATGCGCTTCTTCCTTCTCTCGCTCCTTGTCTTTGCTTCGTGCGTGACAGCGCCCGCCGTCGGATACGGTGTCAAGGTCGATCCTGACACCAAGCCATCGTGCGCGGCGCTGTGCCAGGAGATGGGGCTCCGGTTGGGAGCCATCGTTCTCGTTCGCAACTCGTCTGGCTGTGTCTGCGTGGTCCCCGAATCGAGTACGGACGCCGCCCCTCGTGCCGCGGTGAAGTCGGGGAGCGTCGCGGTTGCCAGCGGGGTCATCATCTTGAACGACGAGCAGGAGCAGGCCGCTCAGCAACAACAGCATCTCCAACTGCAGCAGCAATGACGAGACCAGATGGAGCCACGGCCGCGGCGACGTAGCGAAACAGGGGGCGGCCCGGCGGCCGCCCCCCGGACCGCCTACTCCTGACCGCTCTCCTCCTTCTTGTGGCTATCCGGGAGCTGGCTCGAGGTGGATCCGGCGGAGCAACGCAGCGTAGCGGGGGTCACCTCGGAGGTTGCGAAGGAAGGGATCCGTCTTCAGAAAGGTGACCGCTTCGCCATCCTGCCGATCGATGCATCGATTCAGCCACTCGAAGGCCGCGTCTTTCTCACCCCGGACGGCGTAAGCCTCGGCGATATAGAACGCCTGAGCGCCCGCGTACTTGGACAGGAGAGTTTCGAGTGCCTCTCGTTCTGCCGAGGCATTCCCCCGGAGGTGTTCGGCCATTGCCTTGCCCCACGCTCCTACGTCCGCCGGGCACCTCTTGAAAGCGGCCAGGGCTTCGTCGGGCTTCCCCTCGAGAAGTAGCGTCCGGCCGAGCCCTATCAACCCGGGCTCTGAGTCGGGCTGAAGCCGGAGATGGCGCCGGTACGCTGCCTCGGAGTCCTCCAGAGATCCCGACGCCCGAAGAAGAGCGCCGAGATTCACCCACGCAGGCCCAAGCGGATCCAGGTCAATGGCCTTTCGCGCCTCGGCGATGGCCTCCTGCAGACGCCCTAGTCCCATGAGGACCACGCTGAACGCCCGATGGCTTTCCGCATCTGAACCGCGCGTGGCTACGGCCTGCTCGAGATCGGCCTCGGCGCCCAGCCAGTCCGTGGCGACCCTTGCGCGGAGGAGGCCACGGGCGACGCGGGCCGCCACGAGGTTCGGGGAAAGCGCGACGGCCCGCTCGGCCTGCTCGAGCGCCCGGCGTCGCCGTGTCTGGATTTCGTCGTCGTTCCCGGCTTCCTCGGCCAGGAGATAGGTCGTGATAGCCAGCTCCGCCCAGGCGGGCGCGTAACGCGGGTCAATCGTCAGTGCCTTGGCAAACGCGTCGGCGGCGCGCCGGAACCCATCTGTCGTTAGCCGGAAGAACTGTTGCCTTCCGATGAGGTATTGCGTGTAGGCATCCGGATTCTCCGGGCCACGTTCGACGATCGGCTCCTTCCCCGCCAGCAACTTGTCGTCGATGGCTTGGACCACCGCCATCGCTATCTCCCGCTGAACGGCGAAGATGTCGTCCAGGTTGCGGTCGTAGGTTCGTGACCAGAACCTGAAGCCATCCTCGACGTTGACGGCCTGTGCCGTGACTCGAATCCGGTTGCCGTCCTTCCGGACGCTTCCCTCCAAGACCGCGCCCACCTTGAGCTCCCGGCCGATGTCGTTGAGCTTGACACCTTTCCCCTTGAAGAAAAACGACGACGTTCGACTCGGGACGTGCAGACCCTGGACGCTGCCCAGGGCACCGAGGATTTCGTCGGCGAGTCCGTCAGAGAAGTACTCCTGGTCCCTGTTCGGGCTCAGGTCCGCGAAGGGCAGAACCGCTATCGAATGGGCAGCCGGCGCCCGTTCGAGCCACGGGAGGCGGCGTCGTCCGTCTCTAAGCCACACACCCACCGACCCGGCGATGACCAAGCCCGCCACGGTAAAGATCGCGGCGGCCCGGACGGACGGACGTCGGCGCCGGATCCGAACACCGCTCTCGGGAACCGAGTTACCCGCCAACACTTCCAGTTGCGTCTTCAGGGCCTCGGCCACCTCGCCCGCATCCCTGGGACGCCGTACGGGGTCCGGATCGAGCATTCGCCCGACCAGAACGCCCAGGGCCGGCGCGCCCGGGACGTTCAGCTGCGGCGCTGCCGCGCCTGCCGGTGGCGAGGCGTCTCGGAAGGGGAACTCACCTGTCAGCATGACGAAGGTGATGACGCCGAGGGCGTACACGTCGGTCCGCTCGTCCTCCGGCGCGCCACGCCGCTGCTCCGGGGCCATGTACTTGGGCGTGCCGCCCTCCCGGCGCCTCCTCCCAAATGCCTGGGCCATTCCCAGGTCCAGGATTTTCACCCAGCCGTCCCTTGCCAGAAAGATGTTCTCCGGTTTCAGGTCGCGATGCACGACTCCGCGAGCATGGGCGTGCGCGAGCCCGGTCGCGACTTCGGCGGCGACCTTCAGAGCCTCTGGCAGGGGCAGAGGACCGTCCCTGAGCCGTTCCGCGAGCGTCCGCCCTCGAAGGAGCTCGAAAACGAGGTAGGGACCGTACTCGCTCTGGCCGACGTCATGAAGGGTGACGATGTTCGGGTGACTGAGCGTCGCCGCTGCCTCAGCCTCTCGGAGGACTCCTTCGTGAATGCCCGCATCGAGGGACCCCGGTGCCAGGAGTTTCAAGGCGACCAACCGGTCGAGTTGCGTGTCTCGCGCCTCGTATACGACCCCGAACCCGCCGCGTCCGATCTCCGCAAGGATTTCAAACCGGCCGACCATCGTGCCGGGCGGAAGGCCCAGGCCCCTGTCTGACCGAGAGCGCTGCCCTGGAGCCCGGAGCATTTCACCGATCAGCTCGCTCAACCGGCTCTGCAACTCTCCGCCGGGGCTCCGCGTTTTCATGTCACTCGGGTCGTCCCGCGAGATGCCCGGAAGGCCGCCGCAACTCTGACGCGGGGGGCCTAAGGGCGAACGGGGCCGTCAATCCCCATCGTCGGCCAGTTTTGCGACCTCGTGGGGTCCGTAATCTTGGGGACGTAGTTCCGGGAATAGCGACATGACCTCCGCGAAGATCTCGTCGGGGCTCTTGTTCTCCCGCTGAAGGCGCTTGAGCGTGGCGACGAACTCGTCATACCTGTCACCCAGCTTCCTTCTCAGTTCCTGCTCATCCATGACTTTCCTCCCTCCGCAACCTCGGTGCCCCCAGTCTCATCATCCAACCGAGTCGTGCGTCTAGCTCCAGTTCTCGGATGGCCGCTCCGACGTCCGGGGCTTCCTCGCTTGCAGGCCCCAGGGGGCACCTCTCTCGTCCCGGGTCCCCGCTCCGCCGGCCGCTGAGTGACGCCGCTCGTGCGGCCAGGTTCGCGTAAGAGTCTCCGCGTCTGCCGATGACGGGTCCTGACCAGCAGGGCCGGACGGCCCCGTTTGCGAATGCGTGCAAAACCTGCGGGCTACGGCACCTGCGGCCTCGCGACCACCAGCGGCAGCCATCAGCAATCTGGCGCCCAACGCCCCCCGATCGGTGTGCAGCGCTGCGGGGCGGTATGGCCGCTTTCGCGGATGCGAGCCAAATCGGGATGTTCAGAACGGCCTCCTCTGCGACGAATCGGGAGGCGGACACGGAGTTCCAGTCACCGTGAATTTCGAAGTGCAGGCCGCCCGCCCCGTGGAGCGTCAGTACCGAACGACTGTCTGGCGACCGCTTGGCAGTCAGGATCGCGAGGACCCCGTAGGGTACGTCTTCCTTGAATAGGGCACTGGCCCAGCGCGTCCGCGATCGCGCAGCGTCGCCGCCCCTTGCCAGGACGACGACTACACCGTGCACCGCCAGGACTTCCCGCAGCCATGCGGAGGAGCTTGTCTCGGCGGAGTCCCCGTGAAAGACCACCGCCCATGCTCCCCGGGTGCCGGCGACACCAGGGCGCGGATTGCCACACAGCGCGTTGGCCAAGAGGTGGGCTCGCGCGCTCCTTTCGAGGTGCCAGGTTGAGTTTCGCAGATGGCGAACCGCTCGCGCCTCGTATGCGTGGCGCGTCCGCCACACCCCGGTGGCCGGGTCGCGCCCTGCGTCGAGGCCGTAGCGTGCCCGCTCGCGGTACGCGGGCGTTCCGGGAAAGAGCTGGAGGAGGTTGTGGCGGTAGGCAGGCAGCCCGAGCGAGTCGACGAAGGCCAAGGTGGTCTGCAAATCATCTCTGGATTCCCCGGGCAAGCCTCCTATGACGCTTACGCCCGGTGTCAGGCCGGCCTCCCGGGAGAGGCGCACGGCCGTGCGGAAAGTCTCCAAGTATGCCTCCTCTGCCTCGTATCCGGGATCTGCCCTGGTGGCCGGAGCCTGAACCTTGCCGACCGTACGCAGCACGCGTGGGACCGCCGACTCCAATCCGAACGAGACCCTGTGGAAACCCGCTCGCTTCATCAGGCGCAGCAGGTCCAGATCCACCCGGTCGGCGCGGGTCATGGCCTCAAGCGGCATCTCGAGACCGCGACGTATGATCCCCTCGCAGATGGCGCGGGCTCGCTCCGGCGCCAGTGTGAAGGCGTCGTCGTTGACGCGCACAGACGGCAGCCGGTGCCGTGCCCCGACGAAGAGCGCCCGCAGCGCCGCGACGTCCTCCAGCACTCGCTCCACGCTGTGAAAATGCACTCGGCGCCCCGAGATGGTCGCGAAACTGCAATACGTACAGTGCTGGTTGCAGCCACGTGCGGTGAGGAGCCCCACGTCGGCTGTCGCGATCTGGCCGGCTTGGTATGGCGATGGGATGTCGTCGAGGCAGCTGAAACGATCGCCGGGGAACGATGAGAGGTTCCCGGCGCGCGTGTGGCTGAAACCGTCCTCACCTCGAATCACCAGGTTCGGCACATCACCAAGCAGCTCAACCAGGTGACAGCGGCCACGTTCCGTCCCCACGATACCGGCTACCAGTTCAACGATGGTACCCTCCCCCGCTCCGCGCACGCAGACGTCGGCCCGGGTCAGTTCCAGGGTCTCCTCCGGAGAGAACGTTCCGCTCGGTCCACCGATAACAACTACAGCTTCGGGGACAGTGTCCCGGACCGTGCGGATCATCGCGCGACATCCGATGAGATTGCTCTCGTAAACGGTGAAGCCCACCATGCGCGGCTGGTGCTCCACGAGTCGGTCCGCAAAATTCCGAAGGGAGCCGTTCGCCCCGGGGAGGTACTGAGCTGATGTTGCGCCCGCGCGGGCCAACATCGTGCGCAGGAAGGCGGCCCCAAGGTGCTCCACGAAGCTCGTGATAACTCCCCCCGGGGGGAGCACGAAGAGGGACGCCGGGGCACCTCCGGCGAGGCCAATATCAGGACTGGCGCGGCTCATTCGGCGTGCAAAGCCATCCAAAGAAAAAATCTCTCACTCGGAGGCGAGCCTCCGCAAGACCCCGGCCGGATGGTGAAGGGGTCCCAGTCTCGCATCAGCCTTCGTAACTGACGACCTGCACCCGGCTGGGGCCGACGACGAAGGCAGCTTGCCGGAATGGATGCTTACCCTCCTCATGGGTCGTTCCCGCCCCGGGTGCGACCCGAGAACCCTTTCCACTGCGTGACGACCCGGCCGTGCGTCCGCGAACCGATCGGGTGCGGGAACCGACTTGAAGCATTCGTGCGGGGTCGTTCATGGACCCAGCTCTATCTTCACGGAGAGCTTCAACAGCGGGAGGGGAGCGCTTGCTTCGGCCCGGCGCCACCGAGATTGGCGTCGACGAAGTCGGGAGCGGGGGCCGCGGTCAGGCGAGAAGTCCCTGCTACCGCGCCATCACACCGAGCCGCTGCTTGACCCGCTCGTACCGCTTCGCGACGGCGTCGGGCCGCACGTGTCGCCCATCCTTCGAGATGATCTCGGCGACCTCCGCCCAGGAAAGCTCCTGGTCGATCCGAAGGGCGAGTAGCGACTGATCGTGGATCGACAGAGCCTCGCGCAGCTTCCTCAGCGCGTCCACTTCGCGATTGGAACGGCCGAGCGTTCGCGACCGGACCCTCTGTGACATGCGAGCCGATGCTACCAACGCAGGTCGGCCAACAGCAAAAGTGCGTCTTCCCACGACACAGCCGGCCCTTGAACGATGAGGCTCCCCCGGTTGGCTTTGCCGGCTGCCAGCAGGCGCCGAAGACCGAAAGCGCTGGCCCCTTTCTCTTTGCCCGGGCTTCTGTCCCAAGTCGCCCGCCCAGCTGCGCTGATGTCATCGTGACCAGGGGTGCTGATCTACTGGCACTCCGGGAGCACGCGGGAATTGCCGTCGTGACGCTGCGCGCGTTCCTCGGTCTGTTCCGAGACTGACCGCAGTCGCGTCCCAGCGCCCCGGATTCAGCTGGGAACTCCCGAGCGTGCCAGAAAATCCAGCAGCCATCTGTCGCAGCCCGTGCACATCGCCAGATCGCTGTCGGAAACATGTTAGGGACCGCGGTACACTTTGAGCCGTGCCGAAGGCCTCTGCTCGAACTCTGCTTCTCCGTCCCGCCGACCCCTTCGACCTGATCCGCTGGTTGGCCCGGTCCCAGTCGGATCCGCGCAAGGCGGTGGCCGAACTGGTGCAGAACTCCATCGACGCGCGAGCACGGCGTGTCACTGTGGAGCGCAGACGGCTACGGGGTGGGCCTGCGCTGGTGGTGCGGGACAACGGTGAGGGGGTGCTTCCGGAGCTCGGCCGCGAGGCGGCCCTGCGCTTCATCGCAACGAATATCGGAAGTTCCCAGAAGCGCAACTTGAAGCCCGAGGAGCGGCGACGTCTTGTGGTCACCGGGCAGTATGGCGTGGGGCTCTTGGGATTCTGGTCCATCGGGCATCGAATGGAGATTCGTTCTCGCGTCGCTGGGTCGGCGCTCTGGGTGTTGCGCCTGGTCGAGGACGAGTCTCGCGTCAAGCTGGACGAGCTACCATTGGAAATCGACGCGCCGGAGACGTTCACCGAGATCGTGGTGACCGAGCTTCACGACACAGCTTCGCGCGCCCTGTCCGGCCGACGCCTGGTGGATTACCTCGCCGCAGAGCTTCGGGGGCCCATCCTCGCATCCGGCGTCGAGGTGGAGATCTACGACGCCATGGCGAGAGGCCTCGCGCAGAAGCGCTTTCCCGTATCGCCGCGCCCCTTCACGGGCGAGCCACTTGTGCTTCCCGCGGAGATGCCGACCGAGGGCTACCCTCCCGTGCGCGTCGAACTGTATCTCGCGCGCGGATCGGAGCGGCCGTCCGTACAGGTGAGCTGCGCCGGCACGCTCGTCGCCGATGACATTGGCGAGCTCCATGCGCTCGACCTTGCCGAGCCCCCCTGGATTGGCAGCGACCTGGCGGGTCTCATCGAGTTTCCAGGATTCTCCGTTCCCCCTGGATCCAGACGAGGGGTGGTGCCCGACGGGGCCGCCGAGGCCTTTGTCGGAGCGCTGAAGCGGCTGCGCCCGCTGGTCGAGGGCGAATTGCGCCGCCTGGAGCGCGACCGCCGAACTGCAGCCGATCGAGTCGTGGTCGAGGAGCTCCGTCGTGCACTTCGCGGACTGCGCAGCCGTCTGCCGCAGTACGATCTTCCTGACGTTCGCGGGGGGAGCGGCGATGGTGAGAGCGGCGTGCCAGGCGCATCGGAGGCTCCTGAGCCGCATCCGGCTCCCATCGTCGAGCCGGAACTCTTTCCGCCAGGACCGCTCACGACCGTACGAATCACACCCGATCCAGTCGAAGTTGCCCCCGGACACGAGCGGCGTGCAAGGGCACAGGCGCTCGACGCCGAGGGCAGGGCCATCCGCGAGGGCGTGATCTATCAGTGGTCCGTCGAAGGCAGCCATTTTTCGGTGACCGGGGCCGGTGCCCGCCCGGCCGTCAGCGCGGCAAGCGCTGTCCGCCCGGGGACCACCTCGCGTTTGCGTGTCGAGGCTGAGAAGGACGGATGTCGCGCCTGTGCGGACGCCACCGTGGAAGCGATCGCCCCGCCGCGTGAGGAAGGAGGATTTGGCATCCCCGAACCGCTGCTCGTCGACGCGCCTGGGGAAACGTGGCGCAGCCGATTTGACGGAAGCCGTTGGGAGGTCAACCAGATGCACGAGGACTATCTGGCGCTCAAGGCCGAGAGTCGCTCGCGCCTGCGCTACCTTCTTGCCCTGCTGGCCAAGGATCTGGCACAGCACGCCCACCGTGTACCCGGAGCCATAGAAGCATCCGAGGACGTTGCTGCCATCCTGGCCCTCGCGGAGAGAAACCTGCGCGGAGCGTGACAGCAGAGTCGCTTCTCACATCCGGCGCGCGCTGCTACGCACGGCTGTCTCGACCCCGTTTGGGCTCAACGCGACCCGGTCACTCCCGCCGCCTTCGCGAGGAGCGCGCTGGCGTCGGCAGTCACAGCAGCCACGAGGGCCTCCGGAGGCGAGACCGTCGAGGTCCCGAAGGCCCGCGCAACCTCCCCTGCCTGAGCGAGGGCGGAGGCCTCGGCACCGGTCAGAATACCTTCCGGCAGAAGATACCCATGAATCGCGGCGAGGAGGGCCGCAGGCTCAGCGCCCGGGTCCCCGCGCCCATCCAGGGCGCGACAGGCGAGGGTCATCGCCTCGCGCAACAAGGCTAGCGCCTCTCCTGGCTGGCCAGCGGAGACGAGAGCCGTGGCGCCGACCCGCTTTCGTTGGGCTAGGGCCACGAGGTCCCGCCGCGCGGCCAGGATCGGGTCGGCGTCATGAGCGTTCGCAGGTGCCTGGTAGATCAGCTCCGCACCGTAGAGGGGCGAGGCGCTGCCAAGGGCCCGCAACGCCTCCGCGGCTCGGGCGGGCAGAAGCACCGCACCGTGGACCTCGTCGGTAGGGGCGTCGCCGCCCACGAGGCCCACGAGGCGCCCGTCTGTCATGCGCATCACCTGCTGCAGCGTGGGTCCCACCCGCTCGCGAAGGTGCGCGACGGGATCCAGCGCGCGAGGGCCCTGCAGCGCCTGCCCCGTGGACGCCGCGAACTCACCGGCGAGGAGCGTCGCGATCCGGCGCGCCATGGAAGAGCGTTCCAGGTTCGCGGTTTCCTGGTCGTCGCCGACGGCAGCCGCGAAGAGGGCGCGCTTCCCATCGAGCGTCGTCTCCATGCGCTCCTCGAAGCTCCCTTCGGAGACGAGCAGCACAACGTTCACGGCCTCGCGCTGGCCGAGGCGGTGGACGCGCGCGATGCGCTGCGCCAGCGTGGCAGGATTCCAGGGCAAATCGAGGTTCACGACGTGGCTCGCGACTTGGAGATTCAGCCCGACCCCGCCCGCGTCGGTCGAGAGGAAGACATGGCACTTCGGGTCCTCCCGGAAGCGATCGATGAGGCGGCCCCGCGCGCCCGACGGTACTCCACCGTGAAGCCGAACGTGGCCGACCCCGACGCGATCGCAAACCTCGGCCGCCATGGCCTGCATCCGCTCCCACTCCGAGAAGATCACGACCTTTCGGCCGCCCCCGAGGCATATCTCCTCTAGGAGCCGTTCCAGCTCGTCGAGCTTGGGGGCGCCCTTCGTCTTCTTGTCCACCAGTCCGGCCGCGTCACAGGCCATGCGCATCCGTTGGAAGGCGCGCATGAGCCGCTGCTCTTCGACGGGGTTGAGCGGGCGCTTCTTGAGAACGGCGAGGAGCCGCGATGCCGTCCCCTCGGCATCCTCGTGGATCGCGGCTTGCTGGAACGTCATCGGCACCGTGAGCCGAGAGACCAGCCGATCGGGGAGGTCCTTCAGCACCTCCTCCTTTCGGCGGCGCAGCACCAACGACCGGATCCTGGCGCGCAGGTGGTCGAGGTTCCGGTAGCCGACGGGCCGCCCAGCGTCGTCCAGCGTCGTGAACTCCTCGTTGAAGCGCCAGAGCGGTCCGAACCGATACGGGTCCACGACCTGCATCAAGCTATACAGATCGTCGAGGCGATTCTCGAGCGGCGTCCCTGTCAACACGAAGGCGTAGCGACTGCGGAGGCCCTTGACGACCGACGCGGTGCGCGTTCGCCAGTTCTTTACTCGCTGCGCCTCGTCGAGGATGAGCAGGTCCGGCGCCAGGGCCGTGAGCTCCCGCTCGTCCGCCCGCGCCAACTCGTAGCTCGTGATGAGCACGAGTGGTGGATTGGCATAAGCGGCCTGCCGGGACTCACGGGGACCACCCACGAGGGAGATGTCCTTCTCGCCCAGGCCTGTGAACTGCTGGATTTCGTGGAGCCACTGGTGCTTCAGCGACGCCGGGCAGACGATGAGCGCGCGCCGCACCTCCTCCCGGCGGACGAGTTGCGCCATGGCAGCGATCGCCTGGGCCGTCTTGCCGAGCCCCATCTCGTCTGCGAGAAGGGCACGGCCGCGCGAGGCGAGGAAGGCGACGCCGTCCACCTGGTAGGGGTAGAGCTTCCGGCGCAAACCCGGCTGCTCTTCTCCCAGTGCCCGCACTTCGGCCTCGACGATGCGCCGTCGTCGTTCGCTTCGCGCCTCCTCGGTGACCCTCTCGGCGAGGCGCACGACCGCGGGCGAAAGGTCCATGCCGGCTTCGACCGCCAGACGGGCGAGCTCAGGCCAGACCTCGTGGATCGCCGCGCGAAGACGCCCGTCCGGGCCGAAGAAGCGCGCGGCGAGACGTCGCTCCACTGGGCTCGCGTCGCGCCCGACGCGCATTCCTATGGATTCAGACGGCTCGAATACGAGGTGGAGGTAGCTCGCCGCCTGGCCACCGGCGACGGCGCGCTTCCAACGTCGTGGTGCGTCGGTACGTAGGTGGTACAGAACTGCTTCAATGTGCTTGCAGGTACCGAGTAGGTTCGTCGCGAAGTCCGGGCATTCGCACTCGTTGTGTGGCTGGTCGAGCGCTCGAATCGCGACGACGTAGGCGCGCGAGGACGGTGACGCGACCTCGTAGGCTCCCAAGAGTCCCTGTCGCGATCCTGCTCGGCGGCGGATCTCGAACAGTTCTGAGGCGCCCCGCGACTCGCGACGGCGACGCTCCACCTCGCGCGGCGATGCCGGCGCGGGACTCTGGTCGGTCGCGGCTGCCTGCGACTCACCGAGCAAGAGCAGGGCCAGAGCCGCCGCGTGCCCGCAACCCTTCGCGCCGCACGTGCACGACGCGCTGAGTCCATCGTTGGCGATGGCGAGCCTCGCGCGATGGGATCGGCGATCTGGCCCGACGGCTAGCGCTTCGGCTCGAGCTACGCCGATCTTGGGGCGAGAGACTCGACCTCGCTCGACCGTGTCTCTCCCCTCGGCGAGGGCTTGGCTCGCGAAGGCACCGTACACGGCATCGGCTGTGAGGTGGTCTAGCAGGTTCGGCGCGAGAACAGTTGTGGGCATGGGCGGGCTCGGATTGGGGGAGTCATACCGTCCCGGTCTGACTGGACTTTTCCAGGGAATCCCGCGTCGAGGATTCCGGGCTCCCCGTAGGCGACCCTCCAGGTTTCCACCCTCGATCTTGGCGCTCGTGGCTGGGAAAGGCACCTTTCCTTCGCCGGGAGGACGGGAAAGCAGGCTTTACCAGTAACGCAGCCGTCGAAACGCTGAGCTCGCTGCGATAGTCACCGAGCCGGCAAAATGATTAGAAGCCGCCCCACATTGGCAGGCCGAATCAGGCTTTGCTCTTGGTTAGGCCGATACTCGTCTGGGTCTCGTCTGCGGGGGGGACCGGGCCTTGCGCGGCGGACGCCTCTTCTCGAGGGTTGGCGAGGCGCGTGAGCCGGACCTGACCTGCAGCGGGTCCGGCACGTCCCACGGGTGGCCATCCCATGTCAGCGTGCGGCGCCGTCCGACGCTCCGGTTGCTCAGCGAGCGAGGGCGTCGGCAAGCCACGGGAGGGCGTGACCGAAGGCAGCCTGGGTTGGTGGAGACGGCCTCGAAGGACTCGCTCCTCGACTTACCGACGGTGGAGCGACCTGCCCCGAGTCTCGTTCGCGCCGCCGTCCGGCCGCGCCGAGCTTCGCTCGGGGTCACGCCCTTGACCGCGCCGCAGCGCCGCTCTACACCCGTAACGGGATGCACGACCCCCTCGCTCCGCTCCTCGCCGACGGCGTAATCGACGAGGTCGTTTCACGGCTGAAGGGCGGCAAGGAGGCGGACGTCTGGCTCGTGAGGTCCGCCGGCCAGATCCTCGCAGCCAAGGTCTACAAGGCCCGGCAAGCCCGGAGCTTCAAGAACGACGCCGCATACAAGGAAGGGCGGAAGGTGCGGAATACCCGCACGCAGCGTGCGATGGACCGCGGCAGCCGCTTCGGCCGGTCCGCCGCCGAGGAGGCCTGGAAGGCGAAGGAGGCCGACGCGCTTTTCCGGCTGCACGCAGCGGGCGTCCGGGTGCCTCGGCCCGTGCTCTTCCACGAAGGCGTGCTCTTGATGGAGGTCGTGGTGGATGCGCACGGCCGCCCGGCGCCGCGGCTCGTGGACGCGTCGCTCACCCGGGAGCAGGCGGCGGGGATCTACGCAGACCTCCGGAAACAGGCGGTGGGAATGCTCGCGTGCGGCCTGATCCACGCCGACCTCTCGCCGTACAACGTGCTCTTGGGCCACCGCGGGCCGGTGGTGATCGACCTCCCGCAGGTGGTCGACGCCGCGCACAACAGCCAGGCCGAGATGTTCTTCCTCCGCGACATTGAGAACATCCGCCGGTTCTGCCTCTCGCTCGACCCCGGGCTGGGTGGGGAGGGTGACGGCCGCGAGGTCTGGCGAGCCTACGTCCGCCGCGAGTTGACCGCTGACTTCGTGCCCAGCGGTCGGGCGCCGGAGCCGCGGAGGGCCGAGGGGGCCTCCTTCGGCCACCGCCGGCAGGAAGCGCGCGACGGGCCCTCGCGCCCGCACGGGGGAGCGCCTGCCCAGAAAGGACCGCGACGTCCCGAGGCGCGCGGGCGGTGGAACACGCCGGCGCCGGAAGTAATTCGCGTCAGCCGGCCACCGCTCGGCGCGGCCGGAACCGAACGGCCCCAGCACGGCCGCTCAGGAATGGGCCACCCGCCGCCTGGTGCGACCGTTCGGGCCGGCGGTGCGCCGGGCCATCGAAGGCGTCGGAGGCGCAGGCGACGGGGCGGGGCGTAGCGGCAAGCTTCAAGCCTTCGAGGCGTGCCGCTGCACCTTCCGACCGTTGGCGCCGTCGCGATGACCTCGAGCACGGGCCGAGCGATTGCACGCACCATCGAGGCGCCAATGGCCTCCACCGTTTGTCGTTGTCGACGTGACGGACCGTTCGCTGCGCGATGAATACGCCCCGGGCGGGTGTCTTGTCTTGTACCGGCTTTGTCCAACTTCCCCTTCTCGCCGGGAGTCCGTAGTCGGTGGGTTGGACGGGCCGTTGTAGAACCTTCGGTCACGCTGCCCCAGCCCTTGACAGGGTCCGTGTGGCACCCTCTAATTCGCGGACTGACCGTTTACTTGGACGAAGGAAGGAAGAAACCTCGCCCAGGAGTGAAGGGGGAAGCCTCATGGAATCGGCCCAGGTGCGTTCTTGCGCGGCTCTGCTCCTTGGCATGTCCATCGCGGGTGCACCGATGGCGGCCGCGGCCAAGCACATAACGGTCAAGCCTGGGGAGTCGATTCAGACCGCCGTGGATGCCGCCGAGTGCGGCGACACCGTGACGGTGCTCGCCGGCGACTACTACGAGACGCCGTCCCAGGTCGAGCTGGACAAGTCGTGGGGGCAGACGAGGTGCGCGGCCGTACTGATCCACAAAGCCATCACGTTGAAGGCGCGTGGACCGGTTCGCATCATCATGCCGGCGTCCGCAGTCTCGCCGCAGTGCATCAACCAGGACTCGAGCTACGTCCTCGACGGCATCGTCGCCGAGGGCACTGCCGATCAGATCCTCGAGGGCATCGAGATCGAGGGCTTCACGGTGCAGGGGTTCGCGAACAACGGCATCAAGCTGCGCTACGTGAAGCACTTCAACGTCGAGAGAAACGCATCGCTCGACAACCTGGAGAACGGCATCTGGCCGACCCTGTCCGCGAACGGTCAAGTGAAGAACAACGTCGCCTACGGGTCACTGGACAGCGCGCTGTGGGTCGAGGCATCGCAGAACGTGCGCGTGATCGACAACGAGCTCGCCACGAGCCCGACGGGCATCGAGGTGACGCTCTCGAAGGATGTCGTCATCGAGAACAACAACGTGCACGACAACACGGTCGGGATCGGCCTTTACCATCCTGCGGCCGCCGGGTTGCCGCCGCAGGACTGGCCGCCCGCCCCGTACGGCAACTGGCACGTCGCCAGCAACTACGTGCACAACAACAACATGGTGAATCCCGTCGAGGGCGGAGGCGAGGTCGCACAGCTCCCCCCCGGGCTCGGGATGTTGATCCTCGGCGTCTCGCACGTCGACGTGAAGCACAACTGGGTCGAGAAGAACAGTTTCGTCGGCGTCGCCCTGCTCGACTGGTGCGTCGCGGCTGCGGCGGACTGCGCGGCGAACGGTGTGCCGCCGGGGTTCGAGGACACGGCGCTGCACAACATCCGCGTCGTCGGAAACAAGTTTGCCTACAACCACACGGCCACGAGCTTTCCGGACAACGTCCCTCCCGAGCTCCAGGCGCTCAAGTCGGACATCATGTTCATAGATGGGTCCTTCCTGGGACTGCCCTCGGGTACCGACGATTGCCAGGCCGACAACATCCTCATCAAGCCCCCACCGCCCAATGCGGGCATACTGATGTACGTCGTGCCGTCACCGAGCCAGATTGGCGTGGACCTCTTCCCCACGTGCGCAAAGTGGCCCACAGGGGAAGGCTGCCGCTGAGCGGCCGGGTGCTGCGCCCTCCGGGCGCGGCACCCCGAGACGCGCCGCGGGCCTCGCTGTCGTCGCCCATCGAGACTCGTTCCGGGCCGTCACCCGCAAGCCGCCCTTCCTCTGTGAAGATCGGCGGACCCGGCACGCTCGTCGCCCGTTCGCTGCATCCGTCGGCGCGGCTTCGACCATCGCTCTCGGGCGACAGCGCAGACGCCACCCTGCCGCCCCGACCCTCCTTTTCGAGCCAGGAGCCGTGGCCGGCCTTATCCTCCCGTGCGCAGGAGGCTAGCCCGTGAAGATCGAACACGCGCGTCGCCCGGCCCTGGCTGTCATGGCCTTCCGGATCGCTCTCGCCACAGGCCTTCTCGCGGGCACGGTCGCCGTGGGGGCCACGCCAGGGTTGACGATCTCGTACCCGCTCGAGGGAACGTTGTTTCCCCCGGAGAGTGTCGCTCCGACCTTCGTGTGGGAGGACAAGACCGAGGGCGTTCGCCGCTGGCAGGTCATCGTTCGCGATGCCGAGGGACGCGAGCTCCTCCGCGCATCTGTCGACGCTCCGCGCTGGCGCCCTTCCGAGGAGGACTGGAAGCAGATCAAGCGGCAGAGTCTGGAGCGCGACGCCGAGGTAGCCGTCGCCGGAATCGGGGACGCGAAGCGCGTTTCGTCGTCGGCGCGCGTGCGCATTCGGACGTCGAAGGACGAGGTCGGCGATTCGATCTTCTACCGAGAGGTTCCGCTGCCGTTCCTGGACGCCGTGCGGGAACCGTCCCGCATCCGTTGGCGCTTCGGAACCATCGACGGGCAGGCTGCGCCTCCGATCGTCCTGCAGAACCTGCCCGTCTGCGGGAACTGCCACTCGTTCGCGGACAACGCGGGCACTCTCGGGATGGACGTCGACTACGGGAACGACAAGGGTGCGTATGCCATCTTGCCGGTCTCCAAGCACATGGTGCTGGACGACGCGAAGATCATGACCTGGAACGACTACCGGCCCGAGGACCGCGAGCCCACCTTCGGGTTGCTGTCGCGGGTCTCGCCCACGGGACGGTACGTGGTGAGCACGGTCAAGGATCGGTCCGTGTTCGTCGCCATGCCCGACCTCATGTTCTCGCAGCTCTTCTTTCCCATCAAAGGCATCCTCGTCGTCTACGACCGGGAGACGAAGGCGTTCGCGCCGCTGCCGGGCGCCGACGATCCGCAGTACGTGCAGACCAATGCGGCATGGAGCCCCGACGGGACGGAGATCGTGTTCGCCAGGGCGAAGGCCTACCGCGCGGAACGTCTCGAGCAGAAGAACAGCGCCCTGATCGACACCAAGGACGTGCCGGAATTCACCGAGGAGAGGAAGCCGTTCCGCTACGACCTTTACCGCATTCCTTTCAACGGCGGGAAGGGAGGCACGCCACGGCCGCTCGAAGGCGCCTCGAACGACGGGATGAGCAATTTCTTCCCCAAGTACTCGCCGGACGGCAAGTGGATCGTCTTCTGCAAGGCCAAGAGCTACATGCTGCTCCAGCCCGACAGCGAGCTGTACATCGTGCCGGCCGCGGGCGGAGTGGCGAGACGTCTTCGCTACAACACGGCCCGCATGAATTCCTGGCACAGCTGGTCCTCGAACAGCCGCTGGCTGGTCTTCTCCTCGAAGGTGAACACCGCGTACACGCAGCTCTTCCTCACGCATATCGACGAGAACGGGAACGACAGTCCGCCGGTGTTGCTGGAGCGCTTCACGTCGCCGGACCGGGCCGCGAACATCCCGGAATTCGTCAAGCTGCGCGGCGATGACATCGCGGAGATTCGCGAGCAGTTCCTCGATCCGTACTCGTACCTGCGGGCCGGAATGGCCAACGAGAACACGGGGGACCACAAGGGGGCGGAACGCGCGTACCGGCGCGGTCTCGAGCTCGCCCCCGAGGACGCGGAGCTCCGCAATGCGCTGGGGTGGACGCTGTTCCAGGAAGGTCGCTCGGCGGAGGCCGTCACCGAGTACGAGCGCGCGCTGGCGGCGGACCCGGCCAGTGCCAAGGCACACAACAACCTGGCGCTGGCACTGGTGGAGCTCGGTCGGCTCGGGGAGGCGGCCCGTCATTTCAAGATCTCGCTCGAGATGAAGCCAAAGGCGGAGATCTACAGCGACCTTGGGTTCACCATGGCTCGGCTCGGGAACGCGGACGAGGCGCTTGCGTACTACCAGAAGGCGCTCGAGCTGGACCGCAACTGCGCGTCGGCGCACTTCAACATGGCGGTCATGGCCGCCCAGGCAGGTGCATTCAAGGACGCCGAGGCCCACTATCGCGCGGCACTGCCGGGCAGACCCACTGCCGACACCCACAACGGTCTCGGATACGTTCTCGCCCGACAAGGCCGAACGGACGACGCAATGGCAGAATTTCGCAAGGCGATCGAGCGCGACCCGAAGTTCACGCCTGCCTACAACAACCTCGCGAAGGCGCTCGAGGAACAGGGGAAGCTCGAGGAGGCGGTGCGCTACTACCGGCTTTCCCTCGCCGAACGGCCGAGCCCTGCCGTTCACAGCGCTCTGGGAGCCCTCTTGCGCCGGCTTGGCAAGACGGATGAAGCCGCGGAGCAGTTCAGCAAGGCAAACGCTCTCGTTCCCTCCCGGTGATGGGAGGCGCCGTCGAGGCAGGACGGCGTTGCTGGCCTTCCTGACCCCTGGACCAGTGGGGACGCGACTCCCCGTTCATCATCGCGCCCTCGCCGTTGTGCCTTCGACGCCACCGCCGGCGTGAGCAGCTCGACGTGCCGGGATCCATGCGGGCCGGCCGGGAAGAACGGGCGTCCTCGGTGGCTTCATGAGGCGGCGCGAGCGCGGCGGATCTGGCACAGGTACGCGCGGTGCGGAACCGAGCCGCTGACCGGGTCGATTGCCTCGTTGCCGATGATGAGATTCAGGTTGGCCCCGTCCGGACCGAACGGGTCGTGGCCAGGGGCACCGATGTCGGGACAGGCCTGCCACCAGCCATGCTGGCCGCACACGACGTTCGGGCGGAGGGCGTCGTTGATTCGAGCCCGCGCCCGGATGCTGCCCACGGGGGTCTCGATGTGGACCCAGTCCCCAGGGCCGATGCCTCGCGCGGTGGCAGCCTCAGGGTGGATCTCGACCTCCGGATCGAGCGCGCGCCTCCGCAGGCTCGGCAACGCCCGGTGCTGGCTCTCGCAGAACAGGATGTGCTTGGCGCAGGTGAGGACCAGAGGGAACCGCTCGAGCAGGTCCGGACGCGCGGATGGACCGACCAAGGGTTCTTCATATACGGGCACCGGCGGATAGCCGTGCTCCAAGAGCGTCTCGGAGTACAGCTCGACCTTCCGCGTCGGTGTCGCGAACCCCTGGGGTACGCCGTCCTTCCGCTCGGCGAACTTCCGATAGCGCGTCTGGAGCGGCACCCGCACCCCGCCCCGGTTCTCCCGCAGCGTATCCAGCGAGACTCCGGAGGGTTGGAGCTGGTACCGGTACCCGGCCTCGATGTCGCCGTCCCAGAAGTGAGACCCGAGACCAAGGCGGCACGCCAGATCGAAGACGATCTCGGTGTCGGACCGTGCCTCGCCGCGACGCTCGGCCACCGGCGGTCGCAACTGCACCAGCGATTGGGCCTCGGTACTCCCCTCAAAGCCGATCCTCAGTGCCTCGCATTCGAACGCGCTGGCACTTGGGAGCACGATGTCCGCCAGCTCGGCGGTCGGGTTCATGAAGAGGTCGGCGTGAACGTAGAAGTCGAGAGCCGCCAGGGCCTGGCGCCCGCGTCGGCCGTCCGCGTGAGACAAGAGCAGGTTGGCGCCGAATCCGACGAGCCCCCGCACCGCGTACGGCTGCCGCTGGAGGATCGCCCGGTAGAGCTCCTCCGACGTGACATGCTGCCAGCGGGCCGGCCCCAGCGGCCGATCCCGGAGGCCGAGCGCGCGGGCACGCTGGTCCGCCGACAGCAATTCCTCGCCGCCGACGTTCCCGCTGGGCGCGGCCGCAAAGAGCACGTTGCCTCCGCGGGCGTCGAAGCTCCCAGTCAGCGCGTAGAGCTGGGCGATGGCGCGCGCGATCTGAGTGGCATTAGTCTGCATCTCCACGCCGCTCCAGGCGTAGTAGGCGACGGGCCGCGACTCCCAGAGCATCTGCGCGGCACGCTCCGTCTGGCCGGGGTCGATGCCGCAGATGGCCTGCACCCGCTCGGGAGGGTACTGCCCGCACGCTTCGGCCATCACGCCGAACGCGGGTCGACACGGGACCTTGCCGTGCAGAGTCTCGATCGCGAACTGGCCGGAGAGCGCCAGCTCGGAGCTCTTCCCCTCGTAGGCGCCAGTGGCCGGGTCGTACCGCACGAGGCAGCCGCGGGTGCCGTTCCAGGCCAGGTACCCTGCGGTGGCGCCTGCCCCGGTGAGATCGCCTTCCGTCAGCAGGCGGCCGTTGTCGCCGCGCACGAGAAGGGGGCCGTTGGTCCAGTCGCGGACGAACTCGAGGTCGTACCACCCGCGTTCGATCAGTACGTGGGCGACGCCCAGTGCCAGGGCGCAGTCCGTGCCCGGTCGCACCTGCAACCAGAGATCCGCCTTGGCAGCGGGCCCGGCGCGGCGCGGGTCGACGACGATCAGGCGCGCGCCTCTCTTCAGCGCCGCCGTCGTGGCGACGGCGTGAGCGATCCTGGCGAGGTTCGGATTGTACCCCCAGAACAGGATGCACCCGGCATGCTCCAGGTCAGGCATGTAGTGGCCGGGAACGCTGGCGCCATAGGTGTAGGAGGTGGCCGCAAATCGCCCGTATCCACATAGTTCCATCGCCGTGCACCGGTTGGGCGTACCGAATGCACGGGTGAGGCGATCGATCCAGATCAGCGAATCGGAAATGGACGACGTCGACGGAGACACGATGCTGAACGCGACGCTCTCCGGGCCGGATTCCGCGGCAATCTTGCGCAGCCCGGCAGCCGTCAGGTCGAGCGCCTCGTCCCAGCCGATGCGCTGCCACCCCGGATCGGGATCACCCTTTGGCCGCGTACGCTTGAGAGGGTGGAGCAGCCGGTCCGGGTGATAGACAAGTTCAGGTGCCGCCCGTCCCTTGGCGCACAGGGCCTGGCCGGTGGGATGCGACGGATCCGGCTCCAACTCGACGAAGCGGCCGTTCTCGACGGTGGCGATTGAGCCGCACCGCGAGACACAGAGGGCGCAGTAGCCTGGAATCCGCCTGCTGGATTGAGCGCTTGCGGCCATCACCGACCCTCCGTCACGAGCCGCCGTTCCATTGCGGAGCGCATGGCTTCCGAGGCAGACCGCGGGACCTTCTCATTCGGGAGGAGACGCGTCCGAAGGGCGTGCGCCGCCGGGCATACACGCTCCTCACCATCGAAGCCCAACACGGATAGAACATAGCGGCGGCCCACGCCTCCGCCACCCTGGCCGTGCACCGGTCGTCCTCGAATGGCAGGCTCAGCTGCCCGTCCGCGCGCTCCCCTGACGCAAGTGTGCCTCGGTCGGCGCCCGCGGCCGCTTCTCCTGCGAATCCGGCGGCCTTGGCCATTCCGTGTCTGCCAGTCCATTCGGCCGTGGCGCGTACCTCCATCTGTGACCGGGCGAGGAGACGCACGGACATGGCAGAGGACCTGGCCGATCGGATGGCGGAACGGATTCGCCGGTCGTCCAGCGCCCCACCTCTCTCCGATCTTGGCGCGACGCGGGTTCCCCTGTGGCACGATGGTCCCTTCCAGCCGAAAGTCGGACCACGATCGGGGAGGTCCCGATGGTCAAGCTTCAGTACCTGCTGCGCGCGCCAGCGGCCGAGAGCTTAGAGGCGTTCCGGGATCGGGCGCTCGCCGTCAGCGCGCGCGTCCTCGCGTGCGGCCCGAACCGGCTCAAGCTCACCTACACCGCCGAGGACCCGCCCCGGTTCTCGGTGATGCCGTTCCGCAGGGATCGCGTCGCCGTGGTGTCGCTGTGGGACGAGGCGGCGCCCGGGGAGGCCGCGGCCCGCTGGAACCCCCTCCTTCAGGCCGAGAGCGCCGCGGCGGGCTACCGCGTGGACGAGTCGGTCCCTCGGGCCTACCGCCGCGACTGGCCCGACGGCCACGACACGCCGGGCGGAAGCATGCTCACGCTCCTGCACCGCCGGGCCGGGCTGACGGACGCCGAGTTCCTGAGACGGTGGCACGACGGCCACTCGCCGCTGGCGCTCGACGTCCACCCGCTGTGGAACTACGTGCGCAACGTCGTCGTGGCCCCGGCCCTGCCCGGGTCCCCTCCGCTCTGCGGCACCGTGGAGGAGCAGTGCCGCACCCGCGGCGAGCTCCTCGACCCGGTGCAGTTCTTCGGCGGCTGGCTGTGGATGGTCCCCAACATGCTGCGCGTGCTGAACGACGTCCGCGGCTTCCTGAACCTCGCTGCCTCGAGAACTACCTCGTCACGGAGCGCTGGATTCGGAGCTGACGTCGAACGCGCGGCACGTTGGACGAGAGCCATCGCACCTTCGGGGTGGCTCGCCGCCTTCAATCCGAGGGCCAGCCTCCTTGGACAATTCGTGAAGGCACGGCAAGGAATCGGCCACGTGGACTCAGCGGGCCACTTGGGCTCCGCCACGATGCCTTGCGACTTCGTCGAGAAGAGCAGCGAGGCGTACACCGGCGCGCTCGAGTTGCCGAGCCGTCCGGGCTCTCTCCGTCTGTGCGTAGTCCGCGGGGAGATGGAGAATCGTGGTGTCAGTCGGCTGGCGATCGAGCTCGGCGTACAGGGCGCGAGCCTCGCGACTCGATTCGATGGCCCAAGAGCTTGGTCTCAGGTCAGCCGACCAGTCGTGAGCGTCCTTCTGCGCGATCCGATCGGCAAGGTCTCGAGCGGCAGCGATCGGACCCCGGCCCTGGACGAGGGGCTTCAGAACTTCGGAGTCCCACACCCGATGGAAGTTCGTCGGCTGCTTCCTTCGGCCGATCCGAACCCGGAACTGATTCCCGCCTCTGTCCCAGCCGTTGCCGGCGTGCAGTGGCTGGTGGATGTCCGCCACCAGGTGTACGATCCACCGCAGGGCTTCCGCCCGTTCCCCGGTGCTGGCCCCGTTCTCGAGCACCGCCTTGAAGTGGTCGATCGCGGCCACCGCGCATGCGCTTCCGGGGCAGTCGCGCCTCGCGTCATACGCTTCGGCCGTGAACGGGATGTTCACGTAGTGCCAGCGCCGGGTGCGCGAATCCTTCACGAGGTCGGCCCAGACGGAGATGGCCGGTTCGGACAGCGGCTCGTCGCCCACGAGCTCGCGCACTATCGAGCGCGCCGCCGGCGTGAGGCGTTCCTCGGCGATCGCTCCGACGATCTCGTGTCCGGTCTTGCTCCACGCGGCAGCGCTCTCAGGCCACCCGAACAGCGCGAGGCAGCCGACCACCAGCGACCGGCCGAGTCCTACCCGTCGGCCTCGCTTGGAGATGGAGGAGCGACGACCCGGGCCGGAGACGTCTCGGCCAGGGCGGCGACGCGACGCCGCGGGAGCGATTCCATGTTCGGCTGCGTCACCTCGGCTGTCGGTCGGCGGCATCAACCTGGCCCGGCATCTTAGCGCCTGGCGCGCCTTCGTGACCATCGCGTCGAGACCCATGAACAACGCCGAGTGCTGCGCGGGATCGACGCCGAGCCACTTCATTCACGCCTGGCGGACGACGGCTCATGCGTCTCCTTGCTCGAAGAGCGGCCCCGGCGCAGGTCTCTTGGCTCGACATCAGGCCTGCGGCGCGACGGTGATGTCGCTCAGGCCCGCGTCAGCACGAGAAGGCCAAGAAGGCGACGACGTGTAGCCCTGGCTGGTTATGCGGTTAGGCGGCCACCCCCTTAGATGGGAAGGGAGGCACTGAACCTTCTCTTGGGTGCGGGGCTCGCCATGCTCACCGAATCGTTCGAATCCTTCCAAAAGCGTGCGCTCGCCGCGGGTGCGGACGAGGTTGTGAAGCGTCGTTGGGAGCCGAACCAGGTCGCCGAGACCCATACGCATCCCTTCGAGGCCGAAGTCCTCGTCATCGAGGGGGAAATGTGGCTCACGCACGATGGCACGACGCGTCATTATGGCCCGGGAGGCACATTTCGCATCGCGGAAGGTACGCCGCACGCCGAGAGATATGGTTCGCAGGGCGCAACGTACTGCGTCGCGCGCCGTAAATCCCGGTGATTTCCTCTACGACGATGTCCGCCAAGGACATGATCATGGCGCAACCTCGTCGTTGATCAGCTGCTTCGGCGAGCGACGCCCCCAGCCCGCGTCTTGCGCCTGGAACGGCCCGGCCGCATTGCGCCGAGAGCCTCGCCTTCGCCTCGCACGAGAAAGAGCCAGCGCCTCCGTCTCGCGTGCCGGCTAGCCCTGGCGCGCGGGAAAGGCGATCGGCTCGCCTCGACTCTTGCAGCGCGTGCAGCCGATAACGGAAGCCGTCACTGGCTGGCCACGCACCTGACCGTCACGTTCTGCGGATTGTAGATCCCGATGGTCAGATATTGGACGAGGCCTTGCACGAACGTGAGCTCACTCTCGATCCTTGCATAGCCATTCGGGCAGAGCTTTGGAACGTCAACCGGATCGGAGACCTCTGCCAGTCCCCAGGCCACGTTGCTGTGCCAGCCGTCGTAGGCCGGCGCGCTCGCTGGCGGCTTGTTGGTGACGTAGTTCACGTGGAAGCAGCCCGTCACGAACAGTAATGCACAGAGCAGCGCTGTCCGCATGGCTACCTCCCGGCTTGGGCCGGCTGGCCTTCAAGTGTTGCGAACCGATGGCCATCCCACGGGTCGAGCTGGAGTTCCACCGCCGACCCCCCCGCACACTGCGCGATGACGCTGCGCGGAATGTAGATGCCGAGCGTGACGATCCCGATCAGGCCCTGCACGAAGGTTTGCTGGCTCTTCCAGCTCGAGACGCCTCCGGGGCAGACCTGCTGCAGGTCGACGTTCGCCTCCCCCACGAGGCCCCACAGGAAGTAGTTGTTCCACTCCGACTTCTCTGCACCCGCTCCCGCTCGGTCACCTTTGTAGGAGATCGTGTAGCAGCCGGTCAGCAGGAGCCCCAAGGACAAGCAACTACCCACGAGTCTTCGTCTCATGACCACCCCCGTCGGAAGAGTTCACCGACTGAGCTACGTGCTGCCCGGACCACTTACCGCGACCGGATCCGCGCCGCCGTACGCGAACCCTTTCCGCTTGGGGGTCAAAGAACCTTTGGATGATGTCGTGCACAAGAGACGCTCTGGGGAGCCACTCGCTCCGGAGGCCCGCCTCCGATGGTCCTCGGGAAATGCACCGGCAAGCATGTCCGGCGGGCACCTCGCGCACTCCTGAGCGACCCATGGTCGAACGTCCCCAGATCTCGCCGACAGCCCATCCAGGCTGCCTCTAAGTTTAGCGTCATCGACCGCTTACAGCGTCCGCGCGCTCATGCCGCACTTTGGCGAGTGCCGCGGCCAACACCCCGAATGGCGTCTATGGGTGCGGAAGTCCGCGGGTGCGTACGTGGCCTTGAGGTATCGCGAAGTGAACGCGGCTTCGCCCGAGGCTCGTCGACGCCGTAAAAGGTCGATTGCGGCACCTGGCGTTTTCGCCCTGTTGGGGCCGTACCCAACAGTGCCCTTCGCCTTCGAACGCTGCGGTTAACGAGCGTGAACCGTCCCCGCCTACACGGCGGGTATCCGCGGCCCAGGCCAGGGAGATCTCATGACAAGTGCTACCTTCGCGACCAGTGACGGAACCAGCTGGGGACCTAGCCCGGAGGCTCTCGACGCTCTGCGCGGCCAGCTCCGCGGCGCCCTTTGCTACCCGGGTGACCCTGGGTACGAGCAGGCGCGAACCATCTGGAACGCGATGATCGACAAGCACCCTGCGGCGGTCATCCGGGCCGCGGGCACGGCGGACGTCATGCGCGCCGTCAATCTCGCCCGTGAGCATCGTCTGGTGCTCGCGGTGAGAGGCGGCGGCCATCACATCGCTGGCAACGCCGTTTGCGACGGCGGCCTGGTGATCGACCTCTCGCCCATGAAGTCCGTGCGCATCGACCCGTCCACTTCGACGGCGCGCGTCGAGGCGGGCGTGATCCTTGGAGAGTTCGACAAGGAGGCGCAGGCGTTCGGCCTTGCAACCCCGCTCGGAATCAACTCCACGACCGGCGTGGCGGGACTCGCTCTCGGCGGCGGCTTCGGTTGGTTGAGCAGGAAGTTCGGGCTCACCGCCGACAATCTCCTCTCGGCGGACGTCGTCCTCGCGAAGGGTGCCCTGGTCCATGCGAGCGCGAATGAGAACGAAGACCTCTTCTGGGCGATCCGGGGCGGTGGCGGCAATTTCGGCGTCGTGACGTCCTTCGAGTTCCAGCTGCATCCGGTGGGGCCCGAGGTCACGGCCGGGCTCATCGTCCATCCGTTCTCGCGGGCGAAGCCTCTCCTGCAGGGCTACCGAGAGGTCGTCGCGCGTGCGCCGGACGACCTGACGTGCTGGGTCGTGATGCGCAAGGCGCCTCCGCTCCCCTTCCTGCCAAAGGAAGTTCATGGCAAGGAGGTCCTTGTCTTCGCGGCATGCTACGTGGGCGACCCGAAGCAGGCAGGGAGCGTGCTCGCGCCCCTCAGGGCACTCGGCCAGCCCATCGCAGACGTGGTGGGCCCTGCTCCTTACCTCGCATGGCAGCAAGCCTTCGACCCGCTGCTCACCCCGGGCATGCGCAATTACTGGAAGTCCCATGACTTCGTAGGCCTCTCCGATCAGGCGATCGACCTCCTGGTGACCTACGTCGGAAGGTTGCCCTCGCCCGATTGCGAGGTGTTCATCGGGCACCTCGGCGGCGCCGTGAACCGAAGGGCACCGACCGCCACCGCCTATCCGCACCGGGACATCAACTTCGTCATGAACGTTCACACACGCTGGAAGGAGGCGTCCCAGGACCGCGTCTGCATCTCCTGGGCGCGGGAGCTGTTCGATCGCATGACCCCGCACGCGACCGGCGCTGTCTACGTGAACTTCATGCCCGAAGACGAGGCGCAGCGCGTGAGCCGCGGGGCGTACGGGGTCAACTACGACCGCCTGTCCAAACTCAAGGCGAAGTACGATCCGGACAACCTGTTCCGGCAGAACCACAACATCCGGCCCGCTCCGTAGGAGAAACGAGCAGAGGCTCGTCGTCGGAACCCTGAGGACCCTCTTCCTCCGGCTTCCTCGGAGTGCATCGTGCTCTCCTGTCCCGGAGCGTCAGGATGCGTTCCGGTTCCCACCTTCGGACGCCGAACGGCCATCCGGCGCGAATCGGTCGCTCCAGCTCGGACCTGGCGAGGCCCATCCGCGGATCGGAGTGGCCTACAGGGAACGCAGGAAGTTCAGGATGTCCTGCTGCTCGGCTTCCCGTAGACGGTTGAACCGCGTAACGACCTCGCTTGCCTCGCTTCCCCTGCTTCGGTGCGCCTCGATGGCCTCCATGAGGTCCGTCGTCCGGCCGTCGTGGAGGAGGAAGACTCGCTGGCCCAGACCCCAGAGTGGCGCGGTCCGGAACTCGTCCGATCCGGCCTGTCCTTGGACGATCCCGTCGTCCAATCCCCTTCCCATGTGATGGAGGAGGAGATCCGAGTAGAGGTGGACCGGCTGATCGGACAGCGCCGCGCTCGGCACCTTGGACGAGCCGCTCGCGACGCGCTTGGCGGTTCGCAGCGTCGGCGTGTGGCAAGCGGCGCAGCCTGCGGTCTCGAAGAGGGCCCGGCCGTTCACGATGGACGGTGTGTCGGGGGCGGGCGCGGGTGGCGCCAGAAAGCGCATGAAGGCACCGAAGGCCTCGATGTCCGAGACGACCGCCGTCGCGGGGCTCGCAGAGAGGTTCAGCGTGTCCTCCGGCGTCGGGTTGAACACGCAGCCGGGGGTCTCGTCGCGCTCCTGCGGGAACAGCAGGTTCGTGACCCCCATCTCGACGTTGTAGGCCTCGCCCGAGAACATGAGAAGCGACTTGTTCTGCGCCTTCCAGCCGAAGCGCGTGACGGTCCCGTCGTTCGCGCTGGTGTTGGCCGTCCCGCTGATGTGGGCATTCGGATGCCCGTGAATCCCAAGTTCCTCCTTCGTCGATGCGTTTGCGGACGCGTTCGCGAGGATTGCCGCATCGGGGATGGCCTCGATGAGGCCCGTGCCGAAGACGGGCGTGGGGATGCGGAAGATGATGTTCGGGTTCCCGCCCCTGCCGGTGAGCGGCTCGCCAGCCGGGAGGAAGTCGGGCTGGGCGATGTTGCAACCCGCTGCATCGCTCCGTCCCGTGACGACGAAGAGCGCGCGAACCCCTCCGTTGGGAGTGCCGTCCGGATTGGTCTTGAACCGCGCTTCACGCACCGGGCCGTTCGCGACGATGAACCAGGGGATCGAGTTCTTCGCGCCCTTGAGGCTCGCCACGGCGATCTGGGGGTTGTTCGGCGGGCTCGTCCCGCCGATGTCGGGCTGGGAGTGGCAGGAGGCACACTGATTGGAGTTGAAGCGGGGGCCAAGACCGTTGTTCGTCCCCCCCGTCACCGACTCGATCTCGAGGAAGCGCGCGCGTCCGTCATTGAAGAAGGCGAGCTCGTCCGCAGTCAGGCCCGGCAGCGGGCCCCCGGCGCCAGGTGCGCCGCCGCGAACGCCGGGATCAGAGATCCCCGGAGCTGCGTGGTTCGGCGGGTGCGTGCACGCGACGCTGAGGGTCGCGCACGCGAGCGCGACGCCAGCGGCCAACCTCCTTGGTGCAGTCATCGGCGTCCTCCTTTCCTCCCCTGGCTCGGCCACCGGGAGGTCCAGACGTCCGGCTGCGGATTTGGCGCCCAATCCCGCAGAATCAAGTCCCGCTCATGGCGGTACAAAGGAATCAGCGACACGGTGTGTCGCTGTGGGAAGGGGTGGCAGATCACGGAGGCTCCCGCGCCCGGGGACCGTGCGTCTCCCTCCGAACGCGGCTCTCCGCGTTGGAGCACGGCTCGCGCCAGGGGCACCGTTCTTCTCTTCCTGGTGCTTAGGGACTTCTCCGGCGGTCGAAGCCCGGCCCCCTGGCCCTCGGTTTCATGGCTGGGTCCAGATGGACTCGAGCCATTCCCGCTCTGCCGCGTCGCCCCGGCGCTCCTTCGCTCCCGCCGAGGCCGTCTCAGCGACCATCGCCCGGCCTGCCTGGGGCGATCCGGCGACGGGCGCGCCAGCGCACGCGCACCTTCGATCCGTCGCCTGCGCCACCTCGATGGGCATCGCAGTCTGCTTCTTCGCGTCCGACGTGGCCGCAAAGGCGTTCGAGGAAGCGACCCACAGCCATGCAGAGACGACGATCCGGCTTGCTCTCGTCATATGCCCTCCTTCTGGTCCAATCGGTGGACAGCGACTCCGACCTGAAGGACGAATGATGGGCGGGTTTGGTTCCGTACGTGAGCCGCCGTCTGCGTCCGCGGCCTGACGACGGGTCGCCAGGTGGAGTCGAGCTTCCTGCTCGCCCCTTCCGGCGAACCAGGCTTCCAGGGCGAATCGACGCGCCCGCGCTCGACATTGCGGCGACCCGAGGCCGCGCCAGGCTCCCTCTTGGGGCCTCCCCGGGGAACTCGCGACCCCGTCGCGGTAGATCTTGACCCATGGCGATCGCGGGTGTCCTCCTCGCCGCGGGCTCCGCCACGCGGATGGGAAGGAACAAGCTGCTGCTCGAGATCGACGGCGAGTCCCTCGTCCGGCGCGCCGCGAAGCGCGCCATCGACGGCGGGCTGGCACCGGTCCTCGTCGTCCTCGGGCACGATGCCGCGCGCGCGCGGCGAGCTCTCGAGGGGCTCCCCTGCCAAGCGGTCGTGAACGAGGACTGGGCGTCGGGTCAGAGCGCGTCGCTCTCGGCCGGAGTCTCGGCGCTGCCCGGCGACGCCACCGCCGCCGTCGTGCTGCTCGCCGACATGCCGCTCGTCGACGCCGCGATGATTCGCGCCGTGGTCGCTCGCCACCTGGAGACCCAGGCTTCACTCGTCGCCGCCCGCTACGGGACGACCACCGCCCCGCCGATTCTTTACGCCCGGTCCCTCTTTCCGGAGCTCGTCGGCGGGTCGGGCGAGGGGCGCGGTCGCGAGGTGGTCCGGCGCCACGGGGGGCGCGCGCAATACGTCGACTTTCCGGAGGCCGCGCTTGCCGACGTCGACTTTCCCGAGGACCTGGAGCGCGCGCGACTTGCCTTCCCGGGGAAGGAGGGGTCCGTGACCGACGCAGAGAATGTCCTCGCACAGGCCGCGGGGTGGCACGAAGCCGGCCTGGGGGTGGCGATCGCCACCGTGACGAGCACGTGGGGATCGGCGCTCCGCCCCACCGGAAGCCAGCTGGCGGTGAACGAGAAGGGCGCGTTCTCCGGCTCGGTGTCGGGAGGCTGCGTCGAGGCGGCCGTGATCGGCGAGGCCCTGGAGGTCATCCGGGACGGGAAGCCCCGGCAGCTCCGGTTCGGGGTCACGAACGAGCAGGCGTGGGAGGTCGGGATGGCTTGCGGGGGGACGATCGAGATCTACGTGGAGCGGCTCGGATGAGGCCGGACACCCTCGCGGCCCTCCGCCGCGACCTGGCCGCGAGGCGCCCGGTCGTCGTCGCGAAGTGGCTCGCCACCGGAGAGGAGAGGCTCCTCCACCCCTTCGGGCCCTCGGCCGGAGGAGACCCCGTCGACGAGAAGGCGCGGGAAGCCGCTCGGCGTGACCGCTCCGAGACCGTCGAGACGCCAGCCGGGCAGGTCTTCCTGCTCGTCTACAACCCGCCTCCCCGCCTCGTCGTCGTCGGCGCGGTTCACGTCACCCAGGCGCTCGTCCCGATGGCTCGAACGGCCGGCTACGACGTGCTGGTCATCGACCCGCGCCGTTCGTTCGCATCGGCCGACCGGTTCCAGGGCATCCCGGTGAGCACCGAGTGGCCGGACGAGGCGCTGGCGCGGATGGGCCTCGACAGGGGCTGCGCCGTGGTGACGATGACCCACGACCCCAAGATCGACGACCCGGCGCTCGCCGCCGCGCTTCGCTCCGACGCCTTCTACGTGGGCGCGCTCGGAAGCCGGAAGACCCAGGCCGCCCGCCGCGAGCGGCTCATGGGCATGGGCCTTTCCGCCGACGACGTGAAGCGCATTCACGGCCCGGTTGGCCTCCCCATCGGCGCCGTCTCGCCCGGGGAGATCGCCGTCTCCATCCTCGCGGAGATCGTGGCCTCGCTGCGGATGCCCTCGGAGCCGCGGGCTGCTTGAGCGACGACGAGCTCTACCGCGACGCGCTCATGGCGCTCGCGCGCGAAGGGGTCGGAGCGGGCCGGCTCGAGGGCGCCGCCTCGAGCGCTACCCGCGACAACCCGCTCTGCGGGGACCGGGTCACCTTCGAGGTGCGCCTCGAGAACCACCGGGTTTCCGCTCTGGCACACCAGGTGCGCGGCTGCGCGCTCTGCCAGGCCGCCGCCTCGTACCTCGCGAGGTCCGCCCCCGGGGCTTCCCTGGCCGACCTCTCGGAGGCGCGGGGCGCTCTCCTGGCCCTGCTCCGCGGGGGTGCCGCGACCGCGCGTCCCTGGCCGGGGCTCGAGGTCTTCGCGCCCGTGGGCCGGGTGAAGAGCCGGCACGCGTGCGTGCTCCTGCCGTTCGATGCATTGGCCGACGCCATCGCCGGCGCGGAGGGCTGAGGATGGGAACCAGGATCGAAAGGCATTTCACGGTGAAGGCCCCGCCCGACCGGGTCTGGGCCTTCCTCGTGGACCCGCACAGGGTGATCCATTGCCTCCCCGGCGCGGAGCTGCAGGAGGTCATCGACGATCGGACCTTCCGGGGCAGCGTGAAGGTGAAGCTCGGGCCGGCGACCGTCGCCTACCAGGGGCGCGTCCGCCTGGTCGAGCTCGACGAGGGCGGTCGCCGGGTCAAGATGACCGGCGAGGGGCGCGAGGGCGGCGGGGCCGGGGCGGCGAAGATGACCATGGAGAGCCACCTCTCTGAGGTGTCCGATGGAACCGAGGTGGCCATCGCCGCGGAGATGGACGTCGCGGGCCGGATGATGCAGCTCGGCCGGGGCATGATCGAGCAGGTGTCGAAGCAGCTCTTCGACCAGTTCGCCGCGTGCGTGAAGGCGACGCTGGAGGTCCCGGCAGGCGCCGAGCCGGGCGCGGCCACCGCTGCCCCCCCGGGGCCGGCAAAGCCCGTCCACATCGTTCCCCTCGTTCTCGCGGCGCTGTGGGCCCTCCTCACCCGGCTCGTGGAGCGGCTCCTCCCGGGGAAGCGCGGCGACGAGTAGGAGCGTCGGAGAGGCCGCGAGCGAGCGCCCCCAGGCTCTCGAGGTCGTGCACCGGGCGGAACTCGTCGACGTGGGGCAGCATGGAGCGGACCCCCTCGGCGAGCGGTTCGAAGGCCTGGTAGCGGAGCAGCGGGTTCAGCCAGACGAGGCGCCGCGACGAGCGCCGCAGGCGCTCCGTCTCGGCGGCGAGCACGGCGCTGTCGCCCCGGTCGAGCCCGTCCGTGAAGAGAAGGACGAGCGCCCCCTGGCCGAGCAGCCGCCGGGACCAGCGCACGTTGAACTCGCGGAGGCAGTCGCCGATCCGCGTCCCGCCCTCCCAGTCCTTCACGGCCTGGCCGACGGAGGCGAGCGCCACGTCCACGTCCCGGTGGACGAGCGAGCGCGTGACGTTGGTGAGCCGGGTAGCGAAGGTGAAGGCGTGGACGTGCGGCCGGTCGAGCGCGAGCGCGTGAACGAACCGGAGAAGCATGCGCGCGTAGCGGATCATCGAGCCGGACACGTCGCAGAGCGCCACGACCGCCGGGGGCCTGACGGACCTCCGCCGGAACCGGAGCGGGATCAGGTCGGGCCCGGCCCGGAGCGCCGCCCGGAGCGTCGCGCGAACGTCGACGCGGTCCCCCCGGGCGTCGGGCCGGGTTCGCCGGGATGGCAGGTCTCGCACGGGCAGTCGCATCCGGGCGATGGCCTTCTCCGCCTCGGCCACCTCGGCAGCGCTCATCTGCTCGAAGTCGCGCGTCCGGAGCGCCTCGCGGTCCGACCACGCGAGCAGCGCATCCACCTCCATTCGCCTCGAGGGCGCGACCGTCGCGCTGTGACGAAGCGCCTCGAGCGCCTGCGCGAGCCGTCGCGTCGGCGGCTGGCCCCGGCGCGGCTCCCCTCGCGGGTCCGGGAGGAGAACGTCCGCGTCGCTCCGCCCTTCGTCCGGCGCGCGCCAGAACAGCTCGAAGGCCTCCTGGAAGAGCGCTCGGTCCTCGGCGCGCGAGACCAGGACCGCGTGGAGCGCGCAGCGGAGATCCTCTCGGCTCGCGAGGCCCACCTCGGCGGCCGCCCCGACGGCGTCGAGCACGCGGCCCGGACCGATGGGCAGGCCGGCCGACCTGAGCGCACGCGAGAACTGCACCACGCGGGCCGCGATCTGGCCGTCGCCCGTCAAGAGCCAGGCTCCGCGTCCGCCGCGGCGAGCAGATCCGCCGCCTCTGCACCGCGGATGCGGGCGATGTCGTCCTGATACTTGAGGAGGATCCCCAGCGTGGCGTCGACCGTCTCCGCCTCCAGCGAGACCCGGTCGAGGGCGATGAGGGCCTGGGTCCAGTCGAGCGTCTCGGCGACCCCTGGCGCCTTGAACAGGTCCTTGGCGCGGAGCCTCTGGACGAAACCGACCACCTCGCGCGCCAACCGGTCCGCGGCACGCGGGGCGCGTGCGCGCACGATGGCGAGTTCCCGGCTCGCGTCCGGGTAGTCGACCCAGGCGTAGAAGCAGCGCCGCTTGAGCGCATCGTGCACCTCTCGGGTGCGGTTCGAGGTGATGACGACGAGCGGCTGGGACGCGGCACGCACGGTCCCGATCTCCGGGATCGTCACCTGGAAATCCGAGAGGATCTCGAGGAGGAACGCCTCGAAGGGCTCGTCGGTCCGGTCGATCTCGTCGATGAGGAGCACCGGCGCGCCCCTCGGGTCCGCGTCGAGCGCCTGGAGCAGGGGGCGGCGGACGAGGAACCGCTCCGAGAAGAGGTCCTCCTCCATGCGAACGCGGTCCAGCGAGTGCGAGGCCTCCGCGACGCGGATCTCCAGCATCTGCCGCGGATAGTTCCACTCGTAGACCGCCTGGGAGACGTCGAGCCCCTCGTAGCACTGCAGGCGGATGAGGCGCCTGTCGAGCCCGGCCGCGAGCACCTTCGCGAGCTCGGTCTTTCCGACGCCCGCCTCTCCCTCCAGGAAGAGCGGGCGGCCGAGGCGCAGCGAGAGGAAGAGCGCGGTCGCGAGCGCCCGGTCGGCGATGTAGTCGCCGCTCGCGAGCAGCGCCTCGACCGCGTCGACCGATTCCGGGAGGGGGCGCGGCGGGCTCACGCCCCTTCCTCTATACCCGTCAGGCGCACGAAGCCACCGCGCGGCGCGCCATGACGCCGACGAGGTGGGCCCGGTACTCGGCGCTCCCGAAGGCGTCACCGGTGAGGCCGACGCTGGGCACCGCGAGGCTCGCGATCGCGTCGGGCGCGAAGCGGGCAGCAAGCGCCTTCTCCATTTCCACCGTCCGGAACACGGACGGCCCCGCCCCGGTCACGGCCACGCGAACCCCGGCGGGCCCCTTCGCCACGAAGACGCCGACGAGCGCGAAGCGCGAGGCAGGGTGGGGAAACTTCGCGTACGCGGCCTTCTCCGGCACGGGGAAGCGCACGGACGTGATCACCTCGTCGGAAGCGAGCGCGGTCTCGAACATTCCCTTGAAGTAGGCGTCCGCCGCGATCCTGCGCCGGTCGGTCACCACCGTGGCACCGAGCGCCAGGACGGCAGCCGGGTAGTCCGCCGCGGGGTCGTCGTGGGCGAGCGAGCCGCCGAGCGTTCCCCGGTTCCGCACCTGCGGATCGCCGATGTGGCCGGCGAGCTCGGCCAGCGCCGGGATGGCCTTCCTCACCTCGGCCGAGGCGGCGACCTCCGCGTGGGTCGACCCCGCGCCGACGACGAGCTCCTTCCCGTCGAGCCGGATGCCCTTCAGCTCGGCGATGCCCGAGAGCGCCACGAGATCGGTGGGGGCGGCGAGCCCGAGCTTCATCACGGGGAGGAGGCTCTGGCCACCACCCAGGTACTTGCCCTCCGTGGACTTCTTCTGGGTTGCGACCGCCGAGGCGAGGTCCTTCGGCCGATGGAATGCGAAGTCGTTCATGGGGCCCTCCTAGCTCTTCCTCGCATCGCGGATGATTCGCCAGACCCGCTCCGGCGTGGCCGGCATGTCGACGTGGCGCACGCCCAGATGGGCGAGCGCGTCGACCACGGCGTTCATCACCGCCGGCGGCGAGCCGATGGCGCCCACCTCCCCCACCCCTTTCGACCCGAGCGGGTTGTGCGTGCACATCGTGTTGTGGGTCCCGACCGCGTAGGCGGGGAGGTCGAGCGCGCGCGGCATCGTGTAGCCGAGGAAGGAGCCCGAGAGTAGCTGTCCGGCGTCGTCGTAGATCGCGCCCTCGAGGAGCGCCTGGCCGATTCCCTGCGCGACTCCTCCGTGCACCTGGCCTTCGACGATCATGGGGTTCACGACTCGTCCCACGTCATCGATCCCGGTGAAGGCGACGACGCGCGTCACGCCCGTCTCGGGGTCGATCTCCACCTCGCACACGTGGCACCCGGCCGGGTAGGTCCAGTTCTTGGGATCGTAGAAGGCGGTCTCCTCGAGACCTGGCTCGAGGCCCGCCGGGTACTTGTGGGGGACGTACGCCGTGAGGGCGACCTCCCCGAAGGTCTTCGAGCGATCGGTGCCCTTCACGGCGAACTTTCCGTCCTTGAACTCGATGTCCCCCTCGCTCGCCTCGAGCAGGTGGGCGGCGATCTTCTTTCCCTTGGCGATGACCTTCTCGAGGGCCATGACCACGGCCGAGCCGCCCACGGCGAGCGAGCGCGAGCCGTAGGTACCCATGCCGAACGGGATCTTGCTCGTGTCGCCGTGGGACACGTCCACCTGGTCGACCGGGACCCCCAGGTACTCGGCCGCGAGCTGGGCATAGGTGGTCTCGTGGCCCTGGCCGTGGCTGTGGGTACCCGTGAAGATGGTCACGCTGCCCGTCGGGTGGACGCGCACGTTGGCCGTCTCGTAGAGCCCGGCGCGCACGCCGAGCGATCCGGCGACCGCCGAGGGAGCGATGCCGCAGGCCTCCACGTACGTGGAGATGCCGATGCCGCGGAGCTTTCCCCTCGCCTTCGCCTCGGTCCGCCGCCTCTCGAATCCCGCCCAGTCGGCGTTCTTCAGGGCGAGGTCGAGCGTGGCGCCGTAGTCGCCGCTGTCGTACTCGAGCGCGACCGGGGTCTTGTAGGGGAACTGGTCGGGGCGGATGAAGTTCCTCCGCCGGATCTGCACCCGGTCGATCCCCATCTCCCGGGCAGCGACGTCGACGACGCGCTCGAGCACGTAGGTGGCCTCGGGCCTCCCCGCTCCGCGGTAGGCGTCCACCGGGACGGTGTGGGTGAACAGGGCGCGGACCTCGGCGTAGATCGCCGGCGTGCGGTAGCAGCCGGCGAGGAGCGTCGCGTAGAACCAGGTCGGGATCCCCGGCGCGAACGTGGAGAGGTAGGCGCCGAGGTTGGCGAGCGTGCGGACCCGGAGCCCCAGGAAGGTCCCGTCCTTGTCGAGGGCCAGCTCGGCGTGGGTGACGTGATCGCGACCGTGGGCGTCGGAGACGAAGGACTCGGAGCGCAGCGCGGTCCACTTCACGGGTCGCCCGAGCTTCCGGGCCGCCCAGACGACGAGGAACTCCTCCGGGTAGTGGAAGATCTTGGAACCGAATCCTCCCCCCACGTCCGGCGCGACCACGCGCAGCTTGTGCTCCGGGATCCCGTAGCTGAACGCCGCGAGCAGGAGGCGGGTCAGGTGCGGGTTCTGGCTCGTGGTGAAGAGCGTCGTGTCGCCCGTGGCGCGGTCGTACTCGCCCACGGCGGAACGCGGCTCGATGGCGTTCGGGATGAGGCGGTTGTTGACGAGGTCGAGAGCCACGACCTTGTGGGCCTTCGCGAAGGCCGCGTCGGTCGCCGCCTTGTCGCCGAAGTGCCAGTCGTAGCAGGCGTTGCCCTTCGCCTGGGGCCACACCAGCGGCGCGCCCGGTTTCGACGCCTGCGCGATGTTCGCGACCGCGGGCAGCTCCTCGTAGTCCACCTCGATGAGCGCCGCCGCCTCCCGCGCCTGGTCCTTCGTCTCGGCGACCACGAAGGCCACCTGGTCTCCCACGTGCCGCACCTCCTCGGCACAAAGCGCGGGGTGCGGGGGCTCCGCCATGGGAGTCCCGTCCTTGTTGAAGATCTGCCAGCCGGTGGGAAGGTTCCCGATCTTCTCCGCCGCGAGGTCGGCCCCGGTGAGCACGAGAAGCACGCCCGGCGACTGGCGTGCGGCATCGGTGCGGATGCCGCGGATGCGCGCGTGCGCATGTGGCGAGCGAACGACCGCAGCGTACGTCTGGTGCGGCCTCACGATGTCGTCCGTGTAGGTCCCCTTGCCCTGGAGGAAGCGCGGGTCCTCCCTGCGCTTCACCGCGGCGCCGATTCCACCCTGGGCCATGGCTACCTCCCTCCAGCGCGAGCCGCGGATTGGACGGCCCTGATGATGTTCTGGTACCCGGTGCATCGGCAGAGGTTGCCCTCGAGCCACTCCCGGATCTCCGCCTCGGTCGCGCCGGGCTTCTGGCGCACCAGGTCGGTCGCGCTCATCACCATCCCGGGCGTGCAGAACCCGCACTGCAGGCCGTGGTACTCCCGGAAGGCCTCCTGCATCGGGGAGAGCTCGCCGTTCTTGGAAAGCCCCTCGATGGTGGTGATGCTTCCCCCGTCCGCCTCCACCGCGAGCATCGTGCAGCTCTTCACCGATCGGCCGCCGAAGTGGACCGTGCAGGCCCCGCACTGGCTCGTGTCGCAGCCCACGTGCGTTCCGGTGAGCCCCAGGCGCTCGCGGAGGAAGTCGACGAGCAGCAGGCGCGCCTCGACCTCGGCCGTGACACGCTTTCCGTTGACCTCGAGTGTAATGTTCGGCATGGCGCATTCCTCTCGCGGCCCCAGGGCGTGGGCGTGCGGTTACCCAAAATGCTTGGCGTGGGCGACCCCGAAGATCAACCCGACCCCCCACGCGTGACGCCAGGTCGCGACGACGCAGCGCGGCAGGGGGTTCTACCCGTGGCGAAGGCGGGAGCAGCTCAGGGGATTTCGAGTTCCGCGGGCCGGACCTTCCCGCCCGGGCGCGGGTCGTTTCGGAGAAGTGTGCGCTTCACCGTCGCGGGACCTTTGGCGCTCGCCCTCAGCGCCGCCTCGCAGCCGGCAATCGCTCGGCGCGCCGCGCCTGGCGGATGCTCAGCCACAGGACGGACGCCGCGACGAGCGCGAGCGCCCATCGTCCGTGTCGAGAGAGGGCCTCGGCCGCTCCGGGCACGGCCCGGTCGGCGAAGAATTGCTTCGCGGCCGCGTCGTTCGCGTGCGGCGCGATGGCGAGCCCGCCCATCGCGAAGTGGCTCGCAACGGCGAGGCCGCCCACCGCCCCCCAGAAGGCAAGGGCGGCGCCGCCGAACGCCGTCCACCAGGCGACCGCTCCGCCGCCGCCAGCCAGGGCCACGCCGACGGCCAGGCCGCCGAGCGCGACGAGGCCCGCCGACAGGCCGCCGAGCGACAGAGCCCCGAGCGCGATCCCGCCGACGGCGACGCCCCCCGCAGCCACGCCACCGGCGGCGAAGACGACACCGAAGGCGAGGTCGCCCGCGGCGATCCAGCCTCGTGCCACCCCGCGCACGTAGGCTCCGCCCTCGAGCCGCCCCGGGGCGAGGTGCACCAAGGGAAGCCCCAGGAGCCTCAATTTCGACTGGTACGCCATGGCTCCTCCTGGAGTTCCCCCGGCGCCGAGAAGCGCGATCCGCTTCAAGGGACACCCCCAGGCTGCCACGGGTGTCCGCCCTGCACGCACACGCTATCTCGTTGAGCGGGCGTGTGCGAATCGTCAGCCTGGCCTCGTCATTGCTGCGCCCTCACGTGCCGGGATAGCGTTCCCGGATGCGCCCGAGCATCTCGACGGCCGTGCCTGTCGGGCTCGTCACGCTCGCGACCATCGCCGGTTGCGGATTCTCCGGCGACGCGACCCAGTGGACGCCGACGAACCCGCTGGACGGCCCGCCCGCGGGGTACGCGGACGGCCAGGCGACCGTCCCTCCGGAGGCTCAGGCCGAGGACGTGTCGGCGCCCACCACCGTGATCGGAACGGGCACCCCCGCGAGCTGCACCGGGGACGCGTTCGTCGCCGCGGTCGCGAAGGGAGGGATCATCACCTTCGACTGCGGACCCGATCCGGTGACCATCGTTCTCACGTCGACGGCGAAGGTCTTCAACGACAAGGGGCCGAAGCTCGTCATCGACGGTGGGGGCAAGGTGACGCTGAGCGGCGGGGGCAGGACCCGCATCCTTTACATGGCCACTTGCGACAAGGCGCAGGTGTACCCGCCGGGACCGGGCGACTGCAACACGAACCCCGGCGTCCAGCTCGTCGTCCAGAACATCACCTTCGTCGACGGAAGCGCGAAGGGCATTCCCGAGGGCGCGAACAACGACGGCGGGGGCGGGGCGATCCACGCGCAGGGCGGCAGCCTCAAGGTCGTCAACTCGCGCTTCTTCAACAACGTGTGCGACGACCTCGGCTCCGACGTGGGAGGCGGCGCGATCCGCAAGCTCGACTACCTCGTCGCGCCCGGCGCCGGGCCGAGCCGTCCGGTCTGGATCGTGAACAGCACGTTCGGCGGAAAGGCGGGCTTCGGCAACTCGTGCGCGAACGGCGGTGCGCTGAGCAGCATCGGCGTCTCGTGGAACATCCTCAACACGCTGCTCTCCTACAACACCGCGGTCGGCCACGGCGCGAACAGCGGGCTGGGCGGCAACGGCGGAGCGATCTACAACGACGGCGACGAGATCGTCCTCGACGTGACGAGCAGCCTGCTCGAGAACAACCAGGCGAACGAGGGCGGCAGCGCGATCTTCTTCGTCAGCGACGACAGGACGGGCTCCATCACGATCAAGGACTCGATCGCGCGCAACAACCCCCGCGGCACCTTCGAGACACCGGACCTCCCCGGCTTCTACGTCCTCGCGAGCGGCCCGGCCCAGATCATCGACTCGCAGATTCTTCGCTGAAGGAGCGCCGCTCGAGCGGCGGGACCGCCTCCTCCCGACCTGGACCGGATCAGCGCCGCGCCGGCATGGGGCGCACGGTGAGGATCTGCTCGGCGCGTCCCAACGGTCCCCTCTCGTCGTGCAGCGTGGTCGAGGTGAGCCCGACGCCTTCCGCCCCGATGGTGACGAGCGTGTCGAGTCCGATCCAGCGGCCAGGGCCGCCCTCGGGAGTCCGGTAGAGGTGCACCGTGAGGTCCACGTTGGGAAAGGCCCATTCCCGCGGGTCGAGCCGGACGTTCATGCCGTTGGCCGTGTCGACGAGGCCCAGGTAGGCGGCCAGTGGCGTGACCGGCTCGCCCTCGAGGAGCGGGAGCGCCGTGCGGACCCAGACCCGCCCCTTTCCAGGCTCCCCGCCCGGCGCCCGTCTCACCTCCACCGAGCGAATGTACCCGCCGGGCCAGATCCCCGCGGCGTCGGACGCGGAGCAGAGCCCCGGCGAGGGCATGGCCGCCGGCAGGCCACCTGCCGCGGCGGCGGTGTCCTGCGTGAGGAGGCGCCAACCCAGCGCCCGGACGACGTCACGGCCGTCGACGGTCGCAACGGCCTCGAGTAGCTCGATGGTGCGCCCGGGACGCAGGGTGCGCACGCGAACCTCCGTGGGCGCGAACCTGATGAAGCCCAGGATCTCGTAGTTCACCCGGGCGAGCGTCAAACCCGGGTGCGGATCGTGGCGCTCCAGCGCGTGCGCGAGCAGGCCGGACACCGGGGCCATGTGCTGCTCGTCATCGTTCCAGGCTCCCTGGACGTGGACTGTCGGTTGAAAGCGCTCCCCGCCAAGGCGCACGTAGTAGGCGTCGCTCACCCGTCCACTCTAGCTTGGCCCTGGGGAGCGAGGACAGCGTCCGCGCGATTTGTCGAACTCAGCGGGACCGATGGCCTCACCGCCCATTGTTATCGGTCATCCTGGGCAACTCGACCCGAGCGACGCCTCCAACGTCCATGGCCTCGACCGCCCTCCGGGACGAGACCCTCGCTGAGCGATCTCCCGCCTGGGGTGTACCTCCCGGGGGCCCGATGGTGGCCCGTCGCCTGGGAAGCGAGCGGACGGGCCTCGCGCCATCTCCCGCCCGCCGGACCCTGGAGATTCGTCGAGAATGGCAAAGTGCCGGCGACTCGCTCGCCGGCTCGCTACGGCCCGGTGCCTCGGGGCCGTTCGGTGATATGAGGGACCGCGGCCCCCGAGACGTCAGGCGACCGGCAGCCAGGGAGGACTCGCATGAAAGCCATCCAGGTTCACGAATTCGGCGGTCCAGAGGTACTTGCGCTCCACGAAGTTCCCACTCCGAAGCCGGGTCCCGGCCAGGTGCTCGTCCGCGTCCGCGCCGCCGGCGTGAACCCGTACGACACCTACATGCGGAACGGGACCTACGCCATCAAGCCTTCCCTGCCGTACACGCCCGGCTCCGACGCGGCAGGGACCGTCGAGGCCGTTGGCCCGGGTGTCGCGAGCGTGAAGCCCGGCGATCGGGTCTACACCGCCACGACCGTCTCCGGTGCGTACGCCGAGTACGCGCTGGCGCTCGACTCGCAGGTTCATCGGCTGCCGGAGAAGACGTCCTTCGCGCAGGGCGCCGGCCTGTGGGTTCCCTACGGGACCGCCTACACGGCGCTGCACCACCACGCCGCCGCGCGCGCCGGGGAGACCGTGCTCATCCACGGAGCGAGCGGGGGCGTCGGCATCGCGGCCGTGCAGCTCGCGCGAGCGCAGGGCCTGACGGTGCTGGGCACGGCTGGATCGGAACGCGGCCTCGCACTCGCGAGGAAGGAAGGCGCGCACCAGACCTTCGATCACACGAAGGCCGGCTACACCGAGGAGATCCTGAAGGCGACCGGCGGGAAGGGCGTCGACGTCGTCCTGGAGATGCTCGCCAACGTGAACCTCGCCGCCGACCTCAAGCTCCTCGCGCTCAACGGCCGGGTCATCGTCATCGGCAATCGCGGGGAGATCTCCATCAATCCGCGCGAGCTCATGAGTCGCCGCGCCACGGTCCGAGGCTTCACGCTGTGGGCCGCCACGGCTGGCGAGTCCGCCGAGATCCACGCGGCCGTGGCCGCCGGTCTCGAGAACGGGACGCTCCGGCCCATCGTCGGCAAGGAGCTCGCGCTCAAGGATGCCCCGCAGGCCCACCGGGACGTGATGTCCTCGGGCGCCTACGGCAAGATCGTCCTCGTACCGTGACGATCGGTCCAGGGCACCCGCCCCGCCGCCGCCTGCCCTCATCGGCCGCCTCCCGGCAACCCGTGTGATACCGTTCACTCGGGCAGACGGAGAACACGTAGGGTGGATCATCAGCCGGCTCTGGCGGGGGCTCTCATGGCAAGCCTTCGGGGCGCGCTCGTCATCGACCGGTGCGGAACCGGCGAGACGGGCAACGGACGCCTGGGGAGCCCGCGCGCCCGTCGCCTCCGGCCAGCTCGCCGCGCCCTGACGTTCGCGCTCGCCTTCGCCGCGGCGTCGCTCGCGTCTCGCGTCGCGGCGGGCGGCCCAGCGTCCGAGGGCGCCTACCATCGGATGAAGAAGGCCGTCGTGATCGACCAGCATGGCTTCGAGAAGCCGATGCCGGCCCTGTCGCTCCTCATCCCCAGCGACTGGACGTTCGAGGGCGCTCTCGTCTACCCGAAGGGAATGCCCTGCGGCGAGCTGGTGAAGTTCCAGTTCCGGGCGCAGAGCCCAGACGGCAAGCTCGCGGTCGAGCTCTTCCCCGCCTACGTGTGGCAGTGGGTGGACGACCCGAACTCGCGAAGGCTCTTGGAGGCGAGCAACCAGCAGGGGCAGCGGTTCGGCAAGGCCGGCTGCGACCTCCTGCAGCCGATGGGCGCGGCGAACTTCGTCTCCAAGCTCTTGGCTCCGAAGGTCCGACCGGGCTCGCACGTCCTGGGGGTCGAGCCGCTCCAGGAGGTGAACGAGTCGCTCAAGCGGCAGGTGCAGCAGGCGCAGGCGCAGGCCGACCAGGTGGGGCTGAAGGTGAGGATCTCCGCGGACGCGGCGCGCGCCAAGGTCGCGTACCAGGCGAAGGGTGCCTCGGTGGAAGAGTGGCTGAGCGCCGTCGTGACCGTGCGAGCCCAGCCCATGCCCACGTTTTCGGGCGGGCGAATGGGCCACACCACGAGCTACTCCGAGCAGGCGCGGTTTCTCTTCGGCATGCGCGCGCCCGCGGGCCAGCTCGCAGCACACGAGAAGCTCTTCCGGCTCATCGTCTCCAGCCTGCGCGTCGAGCCCGACTGGCAGTCCCGCATGACCCAGGTTCAGATGAACATCGCGGCCATCCAGCAGAAGGGCGAAGCCGATCGGGCGAAGATCCGTCAGCAGACGGCCCAGGACATCCAGCGCATCCAGAACGAATCCTTCCAGAACCGACAGCACGCGATGGATGTCCAGGCGGAGAAGTTCAGCCAGGTCCTGCGCGGAGTCGAGACCTACCGGGATCCGGGCTCGGGCGAGAAGGTGGAACTCTCCAACCAGTACGGGCACGCGTGGACGAACGGCACCGGGGACTACATCCTTTCGGATTCGCCGAACTTCAATCCCAACGAGCACAAGGAACTGAAGGGCGACTGGCGGCAGATGCAGCACGTCGAGCCGCGGTAGACCTGGCAGGCGTCTCCCGAGGGAGAGCCACGGGAGCTGCTCAGTCCCATCTTCTCCTGTCGTCGATTCGCTTGCCGCCGTCGGGGAGGCTCCCTCGAGCCACGAGTCGCACCGTCCCCCTCACCTTCGCGACGTCCTGGAGGGCCGCGCCCAGGCGATCCGCCAGCCCCGGCGTCCCGGGGTCTTCGACCTCCACCTCGTAGAGGAGGTGATCGACGTGCTTCTCCCGCGTGACCGTGGCGCGGAACCTCCCGGCCTCGGGGAATCGCTTGAGCGCGCCCTCGAGCTGCCCTCCCCGGACGAACATTCCCTTCACCTTCACCGCGTCCCCCACCCTGCCGAGGATTCCCGCGAGCTTGGGCGCGATCCTCCCGCACGCGCACGGGACCGGGGGCGCCGCCGCCCCGACGTCGCCGGTGGCGAATCGGAGGAGCGGATACGCCTCGTCGAGCACCGTGGCGACGATCTCCCCCGGCTGCCCCGGGTCGGCGGGACGACCGGACTCGAGGTCCAGGACCTCGAGGATCACCTCCGGATGGTGGTGCCAGCCGCCGAGCTCCGTGCACTCGTACGCCAGGCACCCGAGGTCCGCGGTCGGGTAGCCCTGCAGGCAACGGACGCCGAAGGCCTGGATGTCCGCCCGGAGCGACTCCGGGAGCATCTCGCCGAAGACGAAGGCCACCTCGAAGTGCAGCGCGATCCGTCCTTCCTTTGCCCGCTGGAGGAGCTGATAGAGGAAGGACGGCATCCCGGTATAGGCGGTCGCCGGGACGCAGCTCGCGACGCGGAGCTGCAGCTCGGTCTGCCCGGTTCCCCCGGGAATGACCGCGCAGCCGAGCGCACGGGCGCCGCCGTCCACCATGAAGCCTCCCGGCGTGAGGTGGTAGCTCGCACTGTTGAGCACGACGTCCCCCGCCCGGAACCCGGCGGCTGCCATGGCGTGACGGAGCCGCCAGCAATCTCCGTCCCGCCCCTGCGGGTCGAGGATCGGCCCCGGGGAGCAGTAGATGCGGGCGAGCTCCCCTGCCGGCACGGCGGCGAGCCCGGCGAAGGGCGGCTCCTCGGCCTGCAGCGCCACGAGCTCGTCCTTTCGCGTGATGGGGATGGCGGGAAGGTCTACGAGCCCTCGCACGTCCTCGGGACGGATCCCCGCGCCTTCCAGGCTGCGCCGCGCCCGGGGCGCCGACCGCCACGCGCGCCGGACGACGTCCGCGAGCGCCGCGTCGAGCCTCGTCCGCCGGGCCTCCGCGGTCTCCGTCTCGATGGCCGGGTCGTGGACGGCGCCGGCGCGCAGCGCGGACACGAGGCGCCTCCTCAGGGGACGACGAGCGGCTGCCCTGCACCCAGCTCTCGCCGGAGCAGGCCACAGATCTCGCCGTGCGTGGCCTCGGCTCGCGCGGCCCCCACGACCGCCTCGAACACGTTCGCGCGGGGGTCGTTTGCGGCCCTTGCGAGCGAGTCGAGCGCGGCGGCGGTGGCGCCGTTCGCCCGCTCGCGCTTGTGGCGTCGCAGGCGGTCGACCTGCTCGAGGATGCGGGTGCGGTCGGGCCGCGCGAGACCCTCCATGGCCTCCTCGTCCTCGTCGGCCTTCCAGGCGTTCACGCCCACGATCCGCTCCGCGCCGGAGTCGATTCGCTCCTGGTACGCGAGCGCGGACTGCCCGATCATGTCCTGCACGATCCCGGCTTCTGCGGCCCGGTACATGCCCCCCGCGGCGTCGATGCGCGCCATGACCTTCTCGATCTCCGCCTCCATCTGATCGGTGAGGGTCTCGACGTAGTACGAACCGCCCAGGGGGTCGATCACGTCCGTGAGGTGGGCCTCCTCCCGGAGGACGTTCTGGGTCGCGACCGCGATGCGCGCCGCCTTCTCGGTCGGAACGCTCAGCACCTCGTCGTACGCGTCGACGTGAAGGGACTGGAGGCCGCCGAAGATCCCGGCCATGGCCTGGACCGTGGCGCGCGCGACGTTCACGAGGGGCTGCTGCCGCGTCAGGTCCACACCCGACGTCTGCGCGTGGAACTTGAAGCGCCACGCCCTCGGGTCCTCGACGCCGAGGCGCTCCCGGACGACGCGCTGCCAGATCCGCCTCCCGGCGCGGAACTTCGCCACCTCCTCGAAGAAGCTGACCGAGACGTCGAAGAAGAACGTGAACCGGGGCAGGACCGCGTCGAGGGGAAGCCCTCGCTCCCGGCAGTCGACCGCGTACTGGATGGCCGTGGAGAGGGTCAGGCCCATCGCCTCGGCGGGCGTGGCACCCGCCTGCTGCATGTGCTGCCCGACGACGCTCACCGGGTTCCAGCGCGGCAGTCGCTCGCGGCAGAAGGCGACGTGATCGAGCAGCACGCGCCTCGCGCCGGGGAGCGCTAGCCGGAAGAACATGTGGTTCGCGACGAAGTGGGAGATGTAATCGCTCTGGTTGGAGGTCCCGCTCACCCGCTCCCAGGGCACCCCGCGCCGCTCGGCGACGACGAGCAGCAGCGCGAGGAGCGTGAAGGGGCTCGGGTCGTTCATCGCCGTCGAGACCTGCGACAGGTCCACCCCGCCCAGGCAGGTGTCCATGTCCTCCACGGTGTTGACCGTCACGCCACAGGTGCCGAGCAGCTCCGGCTCCACCTCGTCGACGTCGAGACCCCGGTACACGGAGTTGCAGGGGATCAGGCTCACGGCGTTCGCGCCTGCGTCGAGGAGCTTTCGAAGCCGGACGTTGTGCTCCTCGGGAGTCCCGAGGCCGATGAGCTGCCGCTGGCTCCAGGTGCGGCCCCTGTGCATCGTCGCGTAAATGCCCCGCGTCATCGGCGGCTGCCCCGGCCATCCGAGCGACTCGAGATAGTCCGGCCCGGGGCGAGCCGGCGCGTACAGGGGCTTCACCTCGATGCCGGAGCGGTTCCGGATCGTCCGCGCGCTCGCGTCCCGGTCCTCGCCGAACTCCCGTTCCCAGTGCTCGGCGCGCTCCGCCGCCAGGCCGGTGACGTCGACGTCCTTCACGCTCGCTCCTCCGCGAGCGCGTCTCCGCGCGCCTCGTCGGCGAGGGCCGCCACTCCGATGACGATCTCGTCCCGGGAGCTCCCCGGGTGGAAGACCCGCGACACGCCGGCTGCGAGGAGCGCCCTCTCCTCCCCGGGCGGGACGATCCCGCCGACCACGACGCGCACGTGGGCGAGTCCCGCCTCCCGCAGGGCGGCGACGAGACGCGGGAGGAGGAGGTGGTCGGTCGCGAGCGAGCTCACGCCGATGACGTCCACGTCCTCCTCGAGCGCGAGCTTCACGACCGCGGCGATGGTCTGCCAGGGAGCCGTGTAGATGACCTCCATTCCGGCGTCCCGGAGGTAGGTCGCGACGATGCGGCTCCCGCGGTCGTGGCCGTCGAGGCCGATCTTCGTGACGAGCACGCGGGTCGTCCGCCTCTTCCCCTTCTGGATCATCCGCCGTCCTCCCCGAGCAGGAAGTCCACCGTCTGGCGCGCGATGGCGGCCGGGCCCTGGCCCTTGCCCGGCCGGTACCAGGCCTGGACCCCGTTCAAGGCGCCCAGGAGCGTGAGGCGAAGAGCGCGCCGCCGCCGGGCGTCGAGGGCCGGCAGCTCGGCGATGATCCGCGCGAAGCGCTGCTCGTACCCGTCGCGAAGCTCGACGAGCTCGGCCTCGGCCTCCGGGACGTCGCGCGGGAGGACCCGCGTCATCACCGCCGCGTACGCGCTGCCGTCGAGCAGCGTCTCGAGGTGGGCCTCCGCCGCCGCGCGCAGCCGGCTGCGCGGCGTGGATTCCATTGCCACGGCCTCCTCCAGCGCCGAGGCGATGCGACGGACGCCTTCCTCGTAGACCGCGACGAGCAACCGGGCCTTGGAGACGTGGTGGTTGTAGATGGCGCCGGGCGTCACGGCGATCGCCGTGGCGATGTCGCGGATCGAGGTGCCGTGGTACCCGCGCTCGGCGAAGAGGCGCGCCGCGGCGTCCAGGAGCGCGCCTCGCCGGCTCGGCCGCGGATGCCCCGGGGGGGGCCCGGAACGGGCGGCGTGGGCCTGGATCGGCATGAATGAACGTTCGTATACTTTCGCGGCGCCGTCAAGTCGCGCCTCCCGGCTCGCGCCCCCTCCCGGCCGGAGGGGGTCGGCCCCGCCCAGCCACGGGCGACAGGAAGACGGGGCCTTCCCGCACGGCGGCCCCCCCGCCGGCTGCTGCGGCGGCGGCCGGCCCGTGTGCGGCGTTCGAGCTGCGGAGCTCGCGAAGGCGCTACGGCGCGGCCCTCGCCGCCCGCCCGTGGGCACCCTCGACGAGGCTTCTCAGTCTCCTCGCCACTGCGGTCAGCTCGGCGTCGTGCTCCTCGATGACGCTCTTCGCCGCCTCCTCGCAGCGGGTGATCGCGCCCGGCGACGCGTCGTCGAGAGCGGTGGACGCTCCCAGGAACTGGAAGCGATGGAACTCGCCCGCCATCTCGTGTGCCTCGTAGTCCACCGTGTCGGCGACGCCGTCGAAGACCGTCCTGAGGATCGGAAGCGCCCAACCCACGAGCCCGCGCCGCTTCACCTTCTCGTACGGTTGCCTCAGGTTGTCGGCGCCGGTGCCGACGGACACGACCAGGGTCCGGTCGGGCGGGATGCCGTACATGTACGTCGCGTCCGCGAGCGCGCACAGGGCGGGGTTGTTCGCGAAGACTCCCCCGTCGAGGAGGCACAGCTGACCGCCGTCCTTGCCGTGGCCTCGGAGGGACACCGGGGGAAAGTAGGTCGGAGCGGCGGACGTCGCGCGGGCCGCCTCCCACATGTGGTGGTCTCCTCGGAAGTGGACCCCTGGCTCGTCCTCGAGCGGCTCGACGGGCCGGTAGCTCTTGAAGAAGAACGGGCTCGCCGAGGCCGCGTCGTAGCTCGTCACCACGACGTGCGTGAGCGCCTCGTGCAAGCGAAACGTCCCGAAGAACCTCTTCAGGACCCTCTCGAGGGGGCGCCCCGGATACTTCGGCCCGAACAGGCCCCAGGCCGTGGAGACGTCGTGGACCACCGACCGCGCGAAGATGGTCGGCCCCTCCTCCCGGTAGAGCCTCGCAAGATCGCCGGGGTCGTATCTCGCCTGGTGGCCATTGGGCCCGGGGACGGCGAGCCCGAGGGCGATGAGGCCGCCCGTCGACGTCCCCGCCATGAGGTCGAACATCTTCCACAGCGGGTGACGGGCGCGCTTCTCTAGCTCGGCGAGGACGAGTGCGGGGATGATTCCTCGCATCCCGCCCCCGTCCACCGACAGGAGGGTCACGACTCCGTCGCCTCGCGGGTGAAGTCCATTCAGGATCCGCTGATTGGCCTTCGGCGTCCGTTCGGAAGTCTCCATGGTCCGCACCTCCCTGCCAAGCCGCTGAGGCTTCGGCCCGGCCAGGTTCGCCAGGATCTCGTCTACCCAAGATTGTGAGCATTCGCCGGGACGCCGTCGACCCCGCCTCGCCATGAACCCGGGAGGGCCGCCTCGGAGCTGCATGAGAGCTCGCGAGGCGGCCCAAAGAAGGCCGGAAGGGGGGTGGCCCTCGGGGCATCGGCTTCCATGCGCTGGCCCGTCCCCGACGTCGCGCGTGCAGGACCAGAGGACGGCGACCATTCGCTCATCGGTCCCTTCCATCGCAGGCGTCAGTGCCTCTTTACGACCCGCCCGGGCGCACAAGCGACGTGCCGTGCCGCACTGTCGCTCGCGTCCGGCACTTGTTGGTCGCATTGGGCGGGCGTAGTCCTTGCCTCGACGCGGACGGGGCTCAACGCGTCTGGGAGTCCCCCTTGGAAGCGGCCATCCTTGCCTACTTCGCCTCTCTCGGGCTGTTTCTCGCTCTCTTCGGCCGCTATCTGGAGAGTGGAGCGCGCCGTACGAGGCGAGTGGAAGCAATGAACCGACGCCGGGCCCGCCGCGCCCGACTCCGTGCCGGCCCAGGATAGTTCTCGCGGCTGGCCGCGCGAGAGTGCATCGGCCCCGTCCCCGCGTCGACCTGGAGAGAGCGCACGGACCGGACAACCTCGCGGCCGCCGAATCGCTGCGGGTCGAGGACCTCGTTCGACCACCGCGAAAGGCGAGGCCCCCGCAAGCGGCTTCGCCCGAAAACCCCAGGCCGGGTCTACGACTCCCCGCTCGGCGATCGAATGGCGAAGTTGGCCCGAGACGTTGCTCCCGCTTCCCGCGACGAGGCTCCTCGCGCCAGCCGCACCCCCGTCATCTGCCAGCGAGCGTGCGGCGGGAAGAAGTTCCTGTAGGTGGCTCGGAGGTGGCTCCTCGGCGAGAGGCATGACCCACCCCGCAGCACGAGCTGGTTCACCATGAACTTGCCGTTGTATTCGCCAACCGCCCCGGCCGCCGGCTTGAAGCCCGGATAGGCCACGTAGGGACTCGAGGTCCAGACCCACGCCCCGCCGAACGGCGATGCGGACGCGACCGCGACGAACACTCCGTCCTCCACGAACTGCCCGCCGACCTGCGCGTCGCGCGCCCAGGTCTCCCACTCCGGCTCGGTCGGAAGGCGCCTCCCGGCCCAGCGGGCGAAGGCGTCCGCCTCGTAGTAGCTCACGTGGGTGACGGGCTCCGCCGCGTCCAGGGACCGCTCCCCGTGCAACGTGAAGCGGAACCACGCCCCCTCTCGCCATTCCCAGTAAAGCGGCGCACGCCAGCCTCCCGCCTGCGCGGCTGCAAATCCGTCGGACAGCCAGAGATCGGCCCTCTGGTAGCCGCCGTCCGCGATGAACTCGGAGAATTCGCCCGCGGTCACGAGGCGCGACGCCACCTCGTAGGGCTCCAGGTGGACGAGATGGGCCGGCCCCTCGTTGTCGAAGGCGAATCCCCGGCCCTCGTGCCCGATCCGGACGAGGCCGCCCGGCCACCCTTCCCATGCGACCTTCCCGGGCGACGATGCCAGGGGTGGGGACCTCGTGTAGACCGGCCGGAGCGGGTTTCGCGAGAGCGCGTGCAGGACGTCGGTCAGGATGAGTTCCTGGTGCTGCTGCTCGTGCTGCAGCCCGAGCTCCAGCAGGTCTGCGGCCGGTGGCTGCGCCGCGGATTCGGTACGCAGAAATCTCTCCAGGCACTCGTCGACCCATGCCCGGTACGCGTAGACCTCCGCCACGGTCGGACGCGTGAGCAGACCACGGTCGGGCCGCGGATACCGGGGCCCGACGCCCACGTAGTAGGAATTGAAGAGCGGCCCCCACTCCGGCCACCGCGGCCGGAAGCCCTCCTGGTGCGGCGCCAGGACGAAGGTCTCGAAGAACCAGCTCGTGTGCGCGAGGTGCCACTTCACGGGGCTCGCGTCGGGCATCGACTGGACGACGTAGTCCTCGATCTCGAGCGGATCACAGAGCCGCTCGGTGAACGCACGGACGCTGCGCAGCCGCTGGGCGAGCGAGCCGATCGCCGCGCCCGGCGATGCGCTCGCGGACTCCTTCACGCGTCCCGGCTCTCCCGCCGCCCTCACCGGGGCACCGCCCACAGGACGTCGACGAACCAGTGCCGGTCGTCGTGGTAGCGGCCGACCTCCACGTATCCGCCACGGGACGCGAACTCGGTCACCTGACGGTCCGTGTACTTGCAGGAGATCTCGGTGTGGATCCGCTCTCCGGGCTCGAACTGGAGCTCGCGGCCGGCGATGTGAACCTCTTGCGCCCGCTCCGCCTCGAGCCAGCTCTCCATCGCGGGGCGGCGCGGGTCCCAGGCGGCGACGTGGCGGAACCCCTCCACGTCGAAGTCGGCGCCGAAGTCCCGGTTCAGCCGCGCGAGCAGGTTCAGGTTGAACGCCCGGGTGACACCCTGCGGGTCGTCATATGCGCGCAGCAGGAGCGCGAGCGGCTTCACCAGGTCGAACCCCACGATCACGTGGTCCCCGGGCCGCAGGGCACTGCGCATCTCGCGCAGGAAGCTCGCGGCGTCCGAGTGCTCGAGGTTGCCGATGCTCGAGCCGAGGAAGAGGACGAGCTTGTGGCCGCCCTTGGGTGCCGACAGGCGCCGGATCGCCTCCCCGTAGCCGGCCTGCACAGGCCGTATCGCCACGCCGGCTAGGTCCCCGCGGATCCGCTCGCTCGCCTCGTCGAGCGCCGAGGGAGAGACGTCCACAGGCGCGTACACGAGCTTCGGCACCCGACCGGTGAGCAGTTCGAGCAGGATCCTCGTCTTGTGGCCGTCTCCGGCGCCCAGGTCGACGACCGTGCACGGCGCGCCGAGGAGCGGAGCGACCATCGCGGCGCCGCGGGCGGCGAGGATCTGCCTCTCGACGCGGGTGAGGTAGTAGTCGGGGAGGTTCGAGATCCACTGGAAGAGCCGTGTACCGCGCTCGTCGTAGAAGTAGCGCGACGGGATGGACCGGGGACGCCGCTCCAGCCCCGCGAGGACTTCTGCGAGCATCGGGTCGGGGGCGCGGCGGAGCTGCGGAGCGGTCGCCGGCTGCAGCCGGCGGGTCGTGCGGGGTGCCTGCGCAATCCTCATCTTCAAGACCTCGAGTTCCCTCCCTCCCCGATCTGTCCCGCCAACCTCGGGACGTCAGTGAAAAGCGCGGCCCGGATGGGGCGCGCCACGTGGCTCGGAAGTGCCCGAGACGCTGGGCGCAGGCGCTTGGCCTGCGTGATCGCTTGGCGCCTACCGAGGTGCCGATCGCGAACGGAACGGTGCGGGGCGACATCTGCGAACGAGGACCGTCCCCGTCCGGCGGGCATTCACGAGGTAGATCCCGTCGAATCCCTCCTGGGACGTGGGCACTTCCATCCGCCTCATCGCCGCGTGAATGGCGACCGGAGGCACGCGGGCGCGCCCCTCCCGCAGGGAGTTCCTCGCGAGTGAAGCGGCGACGTCGGGCGGGAAGTAGTAACAGACTGCCGTGGCGCCGGTCGCCTTCGCGAGCGCCACGAACTCCGCGCGGCCGGCCGCCGTCGGGTTCGTGTTGTCGACGGCCACCGAGCGTCCGGCAGCGAGAGCCGCCCCGACCATGCCGAGCTGTGCCGACCGCTCGCGTCCCCTGCCTCGCGCGGCGTCACCGCTCACATGGACGTGAGTCCCCGCGAGGCGCTGGCGGAAGAACGTCGTCTTCCCCGAGCCCGGGAGGCCGACCATGAGCGCGAGCTCCCGTGCCGGCGCCCTTTCTCCGCGTGGGCGTTCGCGATCCATGCGGAAGGCTAGTGCGGAAGGGGCGAGGCCCCCTCCGATCGAGGAGACGCGTACCTCCCGCCCGCCTGCATGAACTCGAGGAGGTCCGCGTTGAACTCGTCCGGGTGCGTGGTGGCGTGCCCGTGCGATCCTCCCGGATACACCTTCAGCGTCGCGTCGCTCACGATCTTGGCGGACGCGAGTGCCGACGTCGCGATGGGCACGATCTGGTCGTCGTCCCCGTGCGCGATGAGGGTCGGGACGTCGATCCTCTTCAGGTCGTCGGTGAAGTCCGTCTCCGAGAACTGCCGGATGCAGTCGTACTCGGCCTTCAGGCCTCCCTGCATCCCTTGCAGCCAGAAGGCGTCGATGACGCCCTGGGACGGCTTCGCCCCCTTGCGGTTGTATCCGTAGAAGGGAACCGCGAGGTCCCGGAAGAACTGCGACCGGTTGCCGGACGTCCCCTGGCGGATCTGGTCGAACGCCTCGATGGGGATCCCATTGGGGTTCGATTTCGTCTGGAGCATGAGCGGCGTGACGGCGCCGAGGAGGACCACCCTGGCGACGCGCTCCGTCCCGTGGCGGCCGACGTAGCGGGCCACCTCGCCGCCTCCGGTGGAGTGTCCGACCAGGACGACGTCGAACAGATCGAGCGTCTCGATCAGCTCGGCGAGGTCGTCCGCGTAGGCATCCATGTCGTTGCCGCTCCAGGTCTGCGTCGAGCGGCCGTGGCCGCGGCGGTCGTGGGCGATGGCCCGGTACCCCTGATCGCAGAGAAACATCATCTGGGGGTCCCAGGCATCTGCGCTGAGGGGCCAGCCGTGGGATAGGACCACGGGCTGCCCGGAGCCCCAGTCCTTGTAGAAGATCACCGTGCCGTCTCTCGTCGTGAACGTACTCATGACTGGCTCCTGGCGACGGGCGCGACCCTCGAGCCACCGTCGCGCGAGGAGGTCGCGCCGAGCCCGCTGCCGAACACGCCCCGCGAGGTCGCGAGCGCGAGCCCCACGTCCTGTCGGGGCGGGGAGGCTCCGTCAAGGCGCATCCGGGGTCCTCCCAATTTCCACTTCTGGGTCGCGGTGGCGCGCCCTGCGGCGCGCCCAGCCGGGAAGTCAACGCGATTGCCCATTCCTTCGCCGGCGTGCCGAAGCAAACGTTTTCTCCCTGTGCGGGGCGTCTGCCCCGCCCGGGAGTCGTTCCACCATCGGCACCGCGCTATCCACCAGTGGCCGGCTCCCACCCGAGGAACGATGACTCCGCCCGAGACATGGCCCGCGCTTCCCTACGGGGCGTTCGCGCCGACCGGCTATCTCCTGCACCGGGGCCTGCAGGCCATCGGGAAGCTCGCGTTGCTGAAGCCCTTCGAGCCCGAGTGGGCGAACGTGGCGCTGGAGCTGACGAGCCGCGGGCTTTCGACGGGTCTCATCCCGAGCGGCTCCGGGTACTTCGCCGTCGAGGTCGACCTCGTGTCACACGAGATCCGCTGCACGACGACGGAGGGTCGAGCCGGCCGGATTCCCCTCGGCCCGACGTCCGTGGCTCGGCTGACGGGGGATCTGATCGCCATGGTCCGGGACGCGGGGGCCGAGGTGAAGCTCGATCCGAGACCCCAGGAGGTCCCGCGCCCGATACCGTTCCACGAGGACGTCGAGCCACGGCCGTACGAACGCGAGCTCGCTCACTCCTGGTGGCGCATCCTCATCGCGGCGCATCGGGTCCTTCAGCGCTATCACGCCCGGTTCCGGGGAAAGACACAGCCCGTTGGCCTCATGTGGGGGACGTTCGACCTCCGAGACGTCCGGTACAACGGCGACCTCCCCGAGGCCGAGCCTCGCGCTGGGTACATCCGGCGCAACGCGATGGACGCATCCCTCGTCGAGGCCGGGTGGTGGCCCGGGAACGAGGACTACCCCCGTCCCGCCTTCTACTCGTTCACGTTCCCGCAGCCGCCGGAGATCGAGCTCGCACGCGTGGAGCCCGCTGCCGCCCGCTGGGACGGCGTGCTCCGGGAGTTCGTCCTCGACTACGACGACCTCCGGGCCTCGACCGACGCAGACGGCGACCTGCTAGCGTTCCTCGAGACGAGCTACCGGGCCGGCGCGACGCGTGCAGGGTGGCCGGCAAGCCTCGAGGGCAGCGGGAGGCCCATCTGACGCGTCGCCTCCCTCGCTCGAATCGACGGCTCTCAGACGCCGGCGGGGACCCTCCCGGGCGGCCCGGGGCTCCAGCCGGGCGGGTGGCTGGGGGAGTGCTTCATCGTCGGCACGTCGAACCCGACCTCGTCGAGGTAGCACCAGAGCCAGTCTTCCCCGGGCTCGTATGACTGGATGATCGGGTGCCCGGTCTCCTTCGCGTGCCGGCTCGCGTGCCTGTTCGGGCTCGAGTCGCAGCAGCCCACGTGGCCACACACCACGCAGCGCCGCAGGTGGACCCACCATCCGTCGCTTTCGAGGCACTCCACGCAGCCCGGCCCGCTGGGACTGACATCGCGGATCAGCGCCATGTGACCGCAGACCCTCGCCATCGCATCTTCGCCTTCTCCCCGGCTCCCCAGCCATCTGCCCTTAGGCGGCGGCCCGGCGCGCCGCCACTGGGATCGGCGTTGTCGCGGCGTACTCCTTGGGGGAAGCCCCTCCGGGGTCGCGGCGAGGCGCCGCCGCACCTGGCGCTGACCGTTTCTGACCTCCGACGCATTCTCGGCGTATCCTTTGGGCCGCAGCTCTCGGGGAGGAACCGCGGTGTCGACCCCACACGTGCTGATCGTCGCGGCCGATGCGAGCTTGCGCAACGCCGTGCGAGCGGCGCTCGCGGACCTTGGCTGCGTCCTGCACGTCGCGGACGGCGTCGCAGCTGCGCGGGACGTCGCGCGCAGCCAGACGGCGGATGTCGTGCTCTTCGCCTCGCGGCTCCCCGACCTGTCCGGAACGGACCCCGTCCGGCTCTTCGGCCAGAGCTTCCCCGCGTCCAAGCGCATCATGCTCTCCGATTCGAGGTCGCTCCCCGAGGCGGTCGTGGCGGTCGCCGGGGACGAGCTCTTCCACGTTCTCGAGGAGCCCTTGCGAGCAGGCGAGGTGCGGGCGGCGGTCGAGCAGGCGCTCGGCCCCGAGGGCCCCTCGATTCCCGTCCCGGAGAGGATTCGCCGCGTGGCAGCGCTCCACGAAAAGGCGAAGCGCGGAATCCTCCGCGGTCTGGAACTCTCCTCGTACCATTCCGAGCGCGGGAGGCTGCTGCGCGCGCTCCTTGCTTCCCAGCCTCTCCGGGCGGGCCAGACGCCGCGGCGCAGCCTGCGGGTCAACCGGGAGTTCCCCGCCATCGTCCGAGTGGGAGACGACGCGGTCCGGACGACGACCCTCGACGTCTCCACCGGCGGGTTCGCGGTCCGCTTGCCAGAGAGTCCGGACGTCGGGGCGATGACGAAGGTCGTCGTGCGCCTGCCCGAGGGCGATCCGATCCACGCGGACGTTCAGGTCGCGAACCTGCTCAAGGGGCCGGATGGCTCGGCCCGAGTCGGCTATCGCTTCGTGACGATCGACGTCGGCGATGCCCGTCGGCTGGAGCTCGCGATCTTCGACGCGCTCATCGAGCGAATGCAGGGTTGAGAGCCTCGACTCCGTTCCTGCGACCCTTCGCGCTCGGGCTACACCCTTTCAAGCTATCCACCCACGGTGCATCTGCACGGGTAGCCTCTCCTCCGACAAGGCGTCCTCAAGGCGAAGTCAGGATCCTCTGCTGCCGGCCTCGAGAGCGAGGCTCGGCCACTCGATTCTCGCGTCCCGCCCGGAACGCTGACAGCGCTCCTGCGCGAGATCGCGTCGGCGGAGGAGCCGCCCGACACGGGCGGGTCGTGCTGGCTGGGCGTGGGTGCGGTGGCCGGTCGCTTGGAGAGGGTCCGCAAGATCGGGCGGGGCGGGTTCGGCGTCGCTTCGGAGGCACGCGACACCGAGCTCGGAGGGAGGGTGGCCTTCAAGGCCGTCCGCCCGGGCGGCCGGGAGCGGCTGCGCGACGCACAACTCCTTCGCGAGGCCGAGGCGGCCGCTCGGCTGTCCCACCCGTAGACCGCGAAGAGGGCCCGGCAGGCGTCGAGCAGTTCGCGAAGCGAACACGGTGCTCCATTCCGCGCGTTTCTCCCCGGAATCGCCGGAAGAACCGAATTTCTCCGGCCCAGCCGAACCCATCGACGAACCGCGAGGCCCCTCGCCCGGGGGCGAGTTCGCTCGCGAGGCTCGTCTTCTTTGGATGCTCGGCTAGGCGAGCGAGAGCGTGGTCACCGCCGCGCTGGCGGTCGGGGGGGAGGCGTTCTTCCCGCTCGAACTGGACACGATCTGGGCGACGAACGCGCCGAGGACGACGACGAGGAAGGTGACGACGGCGATGTCGCGAACCCAGTGACCCCGAGGAGCGGTGAAGTGGATCGCGTTCTTGGTCTGGTCGGTCATGGCGTTTCCCTTTTCCTTTCGGTGTTGGATCCCTCTGCCTGGACCGACACGCCTCGCCGGGAAATCTGACAGCCGGTCGGAGCCCACGGATGGGGCCTCGCGCGCGGGCCTCCCCTCGGAACCGGCGACGTGGACCCTCGACGGGACCTGCCGTCCGGCCTTCCTGCAGCGGTGGCCCCAGGAATCCCCGTGGATCCGACGAGGTGCGCTGTCGCGACGCCCCATCGGATCGCTCCGTCGCAGGAACCCATGCGGGTCTGTGTTCAACGCTCGCACGCGCCGAACCGATCCCTGGAGGGACGCGTGCGGCCGACCGCCATCGCGCCCATCGCTCCTACGGCACCTGAAGGGCGAGCGAGCTGGGGTCGGCTCCGCCCGGCGCGCTTTTGCCCTCCCGCGACCGCCGGGGGTAGCATCCCATCGCATGTCGACGGACGGTCGCGTCGCGGAGCTTCTCGCTCAGGGTGACGTGGCAGGAGCGTCTACGGAGGCCATCCGAGGTCTCGGTCCGCGCGTACTGCGCTACTTCCGATCGGTGCTTCGCGACGAGGACGAGGCGGCGGACGCCTTCTCGCAATTTGCCGAGAACGTCTGGAAGGGCCTCGCGGACTACCGTGGAGACTCCGCGCTCCTCACATGGGCCTTCCGCATCGCCCGGAACGTGGCCGCGAACACCCGGCGGAGCCCGTGGCTCAGGGGACGTCAGCGCCTCTCGACGGGCGCGGCCTCCGCGCTCGCGGAGTCCATGCGGACCCGAACGCTCGGCCGGTCGGTCCGGGAGGGCGACGCCCTTCGCAAGCTGCGGGAGGCCCTCTCCATCGATGATCAGTCGCTCCTCGCCCTGCGAATCGACCAGGAGCTGTCGTGGGCGGAGGTCGCCGACATCCTCTCGAAGGATGGGCGCCCGGTGCAGCCCGCCGCCCTCATGAAGCGGTTCGAGCGCCTGAAGCAGCGCCTCGGCACCATGGCTCGCAAGCAGGGCCTCCTCGCGTAGGTGCAGCGCGCGAGCCGGACCTCACGCCGGCGACGGCTCGACCACCTCCGCGAAGATCCGCACGAGGGCCGGATCGAGGAACGCGCCGCCGCGGTCCCGCAGGATTTCGAGCGCCTCCCTGGGCTCGCCGCCGTGCATCCGGAGCGTCTCCCACGTGTCCGCGACCGCCACGACGCGGGCGGCCGCGATCGGCGTCCGGGGAGTGTTCCCGACGGGGTAGTTCGGCGCCCCGTCGAACCGAAGGTGGTGCTCGTAGGCGACGAGGACCGCCACGTCGGGCATGCCCTCGAGCGTGGCGAGGCGGGCGGCCCCCCGCAGCGGGTGCGAGGTCCGCCGGCTCGCGGGGTCGTCCTCCAGCCGGATCGGCTCGAGGTATCCGATGTCGTGCACGAGCCCAGCGAGGGCGAGGTCCTCGAGCGCGTTTCCCTGGATCCCGAGCGCACGGCCGAGGCGCAGCGTCGCGAGCGCCACGGCGAGCCCGTGGAGGAACTCGGGCTCGTTCACGTTCGCCGCCGCGAGGCGCAACGTCCGCAGCTCCCCCGCGTCGGTCATCCGGGCGAGGCTCGCGACCAGGTTGCGGAGCCGCTCCGCCCGCTTCGCGGCCCCGTCGGCGATCGCGACGAGCTCGCCGCTCGCTCCCTCCACCTGCTCCTCCGTGATGGGGCGGGCGGGGCCCGAGACCCCTCCGCCCGGCCCGCTCGCTCCGCCCTCCTGGATCTCGCCGTCGGCGAATCCCGCCTGGCCGAGCAGGAGGTGCCGCGACGAGGACGGCCCGGCCGGCGTCTGGCACGCGTCGAAGAACTGGGCCAGCTCCTCCGCCTCGAGCCCGCGGACGAGCGTCAGCCCGCGAATGGCGTAGCGGCCGAAGGCCCGGAGCACACCCCGCGCCCAGGTGGCGCTCTCGGGCACCGCCTGCCGGTCGACGAGGAGCTGGCCCTCGAGGACGATGAGGGACACCTCCTCGGTCCCGGCCTCGTCGCACCACGCGCCGAAGCTCGCGAGCAGCTTGGCGAGCGCGCCCTGGACCTGCGGGTGCGCCGGCGAATAGACCGCCCGCTGCTGGAAGGCGGCGCCCAGGTCCGCCACCAGGCGTTCGGCGAGCACGTTGCTGCCGGAGGTCTCGCGCGCGGTCATGGCGCCACCCCCGGCCGTGTGTTCAGGGCCTCGCAGAGCCACCGGATCTCGACGTCCCGGGACTTCAGGCCGCCCTCGATCCAGGCGGAGATCGCCTCCCGCGGGTACGAGGAGAGCGTGCGGTAGAGCTCCCGCCGCTCCTCGAGCGCGGGCGGGAAGAGCCGGGCGCGGAACCGCTCGAGGCCGTCGAGCGCTCGCGGGTCGCGAATGGCGCCGAGCGCGCGGATGGCCTCGAGCCGGACCGGGCGCCGCTTGCCGAACGGATCCCAAGCGCGCAGGTAGGCGACGATCGGCTCCACGGCCTCGGCGATGCCGTACTTCCCGGCGAGGGCCATGGCCTCCTGGGCCTCCCTCAGGTCCGCGTTGTTGAGTGCCTGCCGCAAGAGCTCGCGCGATCCCTCGCGGTCGAACGCGAACAGGTTGTGGATGGCCTCGAGCCGGACGCGCAGGTCGGCGTGCGCGGCGCACCGGCGGACCGCCGGGACCGACTTGGAGTCCCCGATCCGGCGCAGGATGAGGAGCATGTTTCGCACGACGTACCAGCGGGGATCCGCGAGCATGGCCGCGGCGTCGCGCGCGACCACCCCCCCGAGCTTCGAGAGCACGTCGAGCAGGAGGAAGCGCAGGCGCCGGTCCTCGGCCTCCGCGAGGATCTCGAGGAGTTGGCGCACGGCCGCGGGCTCGAGGTTCTCGATGAGGGCCGGGACGCGCCCGATGGCCTCGGCGTTCAGGTCGGGGAGAGCGGCGACGAGCGCCTGGACGGCCTCCTGTCCGGACATCCACTCGGCGAGCCCCTTGAAGGCCGCCGGCACCGGTCCGTCCCCGATGGCCCCCCAGTGAATGGCCTCGACGAGCGCCAGGGCCTCCTCCATCCGCCTGGCGGAGAGGAGCCGGAGGTAGTTCCCCTCGAGCCTGCGGAGGACCTGGGGCAGCGCCTCGGGCGGGAGCCCCGCATGCTCGACGATCTCGAGCATCGTCCCGGCGATGTCCCGCTCGGCACCGGGGTCCGCGGCCTCCCGAGCGATCGCCCGGGCCTCCGCCGAAACGGCGATTCCGGCCGGGACCTCGGGCAGGTCGAGCAGGCCCGCGAGCCCGTCCATCGGCACCTCGACGTCTCGGAAGGCGTCGACGTCCTCCGACGCGAACGTGCTTCGGAGGCTCGCGAGCTGGCTCGCGCGCGCGGTGGCGGCCGCGTCCGGCGAGGGGCTCTCGCCCTGCGCCGCGGCCGGGGGCTCCCCGATCATCCGGCCCAGCTCCGCTGCGACCTCCGGCGAGAAGACCGCGGCGACAAGCGCCATCGCCTCCCGTCCCGACCCCGACCGGGAGATGGCGGCGCCGAGCTCCTGAAGGAGCCTCGAGCCCCCGTCGCTCCCGAGGCGCCCGTACAGGGACGCGACGGACGCCGCACGGCCGGCGTCCGGGGACTCGCAGAAGTCCTCGGCGGCGGCGCGTGACAGGGCGGCGACGGCGAGCGGCCTCGACGCGCGGGCCGCGCCGCCCGGCCCTCCGTCGAGGAGGAAGTTCACGAGGTCGGTCGAGCTCCTGCCGGAGGAGGCCCAGGTGGTCACCTGGTCGGCCCGCAGGCTGCCGGCGGCGACCAGGCGGCGCACGAGCCGATCCTCGAACGCCCCCGCCTCCGACGCCGAGAGCTCCTCGTCCGCGTCGACGAGAGCGATGGACGAGAAGTCGAGATCCTGCGCGCGGATCCGGGTGAGGCCCGCGGCATCCAGCTCCGCGGCGAGGGAGTCCCCGGGGCGCAGGCTCCGGGCGTCGCGCGTGAGCGCCCGCAGGAAGACCTCGAGCTCTCCGGGCGTCACGCTCCCGTCGAGGAGGACGCCCGCCGCTCCCCGCCGGCGGAGCAGCTTCGCGAGCTGGGCCGCCGCGGGTGACGTGAACCGCTTCTCGCTCCACAGCAGCGCGTCCCGGGCGGCGGCGAGCTCGAGCGGGCCGGCTGCCGCGATGAGGGCTTCGAGGGCCGAACAGGCCTTCGCGAGCCCGCTCACGGCGGCCGGGTGCCCGGGGGGGTAGGACGCGAGCGCTCTCCCGGCGACCGCCAGCTCGCGGAAGAAGTCGTTGAATCGCGCGTCGGTCTGGTCCACGGCCCGTCCTTCCGGCGATGCGCCCGCGCGCTCCCTCGCCGTCCGGCCGAAGGGGGTTCCTGCCCCTTCGCCACGACACTACATGACCGATCGGGGCGCCTCCAGAATCCGGGGGGCGGGGGATGAGGCGGGAGGGCGCGAGCGGATTTGCGCCTCTAGAAGTGGAACTCCGGGCCGGCGAGCAGCTGCAGGGTCGACATGTAGTAGCCGTTCAGGCCCCCGGCCTCGAAGATGACGTCGAGCCCGATGCCGATGGGCGACTCCGGCATGAAGGACATGCCCCCGCCGATGCGGAAGCACCCCCCCGTCGTGCTCGACGTGGCGGGGTACCCGCTCGCGCTCGCCGAGGCGATGTAGATGCCGGCGCCCAGCCGGAAGCGCCCGCGCGCGACCGGGGAGACGCTCCCGCGGATCAGGTAGTCGAAGTGCGGCTCCCAGATCGTGCTGCTGATGCCGCTGTAGCTGCCGAGCATCACGTTCGCGCCGATGGTGACGGCGCTCGCCCGCGTGAGCCCCATGTCGAGGTCCAGGTTGATGTTCCCGAGCACGGCCGAGTAGGCGGAGCCGCAGGTCGGGTAGACGTACCCGGGCGCGTACACGTACCCGCAGTAGTAGCCGGTGCTCGTGAGCGCCATCCCGCCGGACAGGCGGAGGGTGTTCTGGAGCGCCGGAGGAGGGGGCGGCGGGGCCGGGTAGTACGGCGGCGGCGCGCGCGGCGGGGGAGGCGGGTAGTAGCCGGGCGGGGGACCGGGCGGAGGTCCCGGCGGCGGCGGCGGGATGTAGTACTGGGCGGCGGCGGGACCGCACGCGAGCGCGATCGCAAGGACGAGTGCCCTCTGGGCCGTGCGCATGGGTGACCTCCTCCCCTCGAGGTTCGAAGCGTAACCCGGAATCGGCGGACGTGCGCGGGGAGCGGGCCCGGCACGAGAGAACGCTCGTGTGGGCGGACGTGCGCACGGCGTCGCCCCGCCCGGCCCCGGCCGGGGCCGATGTTCCTCGAGGCGCGGCTAGGCGCGGCTTTCCGAGGCAGCGTCGCGCCGGAGCGCCTCGTCCCAGCGCACGTCGACCCACGCCTGGAACGCGTCGACCTCGGCCTCGCTCGTTCCCTTGAAGCGCGCCTGCCCGGCGAGGTACTCGCGGACAGGCTTTCGCCCCCCCCGCTTCGCGAGCGCCTTGCTCCGGCTCGTCAGGCGCAACGCCCCGTCCTCGACCTCGTAGAGGATCACGGCCCCGGTGTCGACCGCGAGCTGGCCGACGGCGACGGCGTCCTTCGGGTCGAACCCCCAGCCGGACGGGCACGGGGTGTTCATGTGGAGGTACCGCAGGCCCTTCACGCCCCGGGCCTTCGCGACCTTGTCGTAGACGTCGTCGGGATACACGGCGGAGATGCTCGCGACGTAGGGGACGCCGTGCGCCTCCATGATGCGCGGCATGTCCTTCGACGCCTCGCGCTTGCCGCGCGTGGTGGTCGTGGTCCGGGCACCGATGGGCGTGAGGCCGGACCGCTGGGTCCCGGTGTTCATGTACGCCTCGTTGTCGTAGCAGACGTAGATGAAGTCCTCGTTGCGCTCCGCCGCACCGGAGAGGCCCTGGATCCCGATGTCGGCCGTCCCGCCGTCGCCGGCCATGGCGAGCACCGTCATCTCCCCTGCGCGGCCGGTGGCGCGGAGCCCGGCCGCGAGGCCGGAGGCCGCCGCGGCGGCGCCGGGGAACGCCACGTTGAGCCACGGCACGGTCACGGACGAGATCGGGTACATCCCGCCGATGACGGTCAGGCAGCTCGCCGGCACCGTCATCACCGTCTTCCCGTCGAGCGCCTTCAGGATGGCGCGCAGGCCGATGCCGAGCGCACACCCGGCACAGGCCCGGTTGCCGGGGAGCATGTGCTCCGTGGTCGGAAGGTCGACGAGCTTCGTCATGCTTCCTCCCGCAGCTTGAGGTTGATCCAGTCGGTGCGCCGCCGACGGGCGCCGGCCCGGTAGTCGGCCACGGCGCGCCGCGCCGCCTCCGCGAGGTCGCTCGTCTCGACGTCGCGGCCGCCGAGCCCCGTCACCGTCCCGAACACGGCCGGCGCGCGTTCCGCGCCGAGGAGGGCGGCGCGCAGGTCGGAGCAGATGGGCCCCTCGTAGCCGTAGCTCATGGCCTTGTCGACGACCATGACGAGCTCCTTGCCCTCGAGCGCCTCGCGGACCGCCTGCACCGGGAAGGGGCGGTAGGAGCGGATGCCCAGGACCCCGGCCCGGATGCCCTCCGAGCGGAGGGCCTCCGCCGCAACGCTGAGCTCCGTGCCCACGCTGCCGGCGGCGACGAAGACGACGTCGGCGTCCGCGAGCATGTGCGACCAGACGAGCCCCCCGCCGGCGCGTCCGAAACGCGTCGCGAACGCCTCGCCGACCGCGGGGATGACCTCGAGCGCGCGCTCCAGCGCCGCCTGGTGCAGCGCCCGGATCTCCATGTACCCGTGGCAGAGGTGTCCCTCGGCGTCCATGCGGGGGTCGGCGAAGGTCACCTGGCCGATGTTGCGCGGCCGCTCGAGGTCGACGACCGGGAGCGGCGCCCGCCGGGGCAGGAACGTTCGGACGAGGTCCTCGGGCGGAACCGTGACCGGCATCGCGGTGTGCGAGAGCAGGAAGCCGTCGTAGCAGACCATGACCGGCAGCTGGACCTCTTCCGCGATGGCGTACGCCTGGACGAGCGAGTCCAGGATCTCCTGGTTGTCCCGGCAGTAGATCTGGATCCAGCCCGCGTCCCGCACCGACATCGAGTCCTGCTGGTCGTTGAGCACGTTCCAGGGCGCCGCCAGCGCCCGGTTCACGCAGGCCATGACGACGGGGAGGCGCGCTCCCGCGGCCCACCAGATCTGCTCGTTCATGTAGGCGAGCCCGTTGGCGCTCGTCGCCGTGAACACGCGCGCGCCCACCGTCGCCGCCGCGATGCACACGGTGAGGGCGCTGTGCTCGCTCTCGACCCGGACGAACTCCGCCCGGAGCTCCCCGGCGTCCACCCACTTGGACAGGGTCTCGACGACGGGCGACTGGGGCGTGATCGGATAGGCGGCGACGACCTGCACGCCGGCGAGGCGGACCGCCGCGGCGGCGGCCTCGTTGCCGGTGATGACGAAGGTCCCGGTCTCGCTCACGGCTGCACCGCCGGCGGCGCGGCCGCTTCGCGGGCGTCGGGGACCATGCGGATGGCGTCGGTGGGGCAGACTTCCGCGCAGATGCCGCAGCCCTTGCAGTAGGTGAAGTTCACGACCGGGGGGACGCCGCGCGCGATGCACACGTCGGGGCAGTAGACCCAGCACAGCTGGCAGGACTCCTTGCCCTGCTGCGACGCGAGGCACAGCCCGGCCTCGAGCACGGGGCGCTCCGTGCGCCAGTCGGCGGTCATGCCGGCCTCGCCGGGCGCCGGCGACGCCATGGCGATCTGGTGGCCGCAGTCGATCGTCCTCACCCGTGCCTCCCTAGCTCCGCGTCGCGTCGTGCGCGATGCGCGCCGCCTCGAAGTTCTTCCTGGCCGCCGGCCCCGGGAAGGAGGCGGCGATGGCCTCCTCGAGCCTGTCCATCCGGACGAGGCCGGTCGCGGCGGCGAACGTCCCGAGGATGGCGGTGTTCACCATCGGGACCCCCGACACGACGAGGCCGGCCGCCTGCGCGGCCGCCGACACGTCGGCGGTCACCACGCGGACGCCCTCGGGGACGCCCAGCGCCGCGGCGGGGCGCGAGGTATTGACGATGAGGACGCCCCCGGGACGGAGGCCGCGCGCCGCGCCGGCGACGCCGAGCAGCGTGTCGTCGAGCACGATCACGATGTCGGGCTTGCTCACCTGGGAGTGCTCGCGGATGGGTGCGGACGACAGCCGCGTCGATGCCGTGATGGGCGCGCCCCGGCGCTCCGACCCGAAGGACGGCGCGGAGGCCACCCCGGCGAAGCCGCTGCGGAAGGCGGCGTCCGCGAGGATCTTGGCCGCGGTGACCGCCCCCTGGCCGCCGCGGCCGTGCCAGCGGATCTCGTACGTGCGTGAAGCGGCTTCGGGTGGGGGGCTGTGCACGGCGGGGGTCCAGGAACCAGCGATTCTCTCAGAAATCGGGGTCGGATGATACGCCCGTCCCCTTGGCGCGGGCCGCGGCGGCATCTCCCCGGACGGCCTGGCGGGCGGCGCGCTCGACCGCCACGGCGCCGGCGCCGTGGCTCTCCGGCGCCCGCCCGCGCAAGGGCGCGCTCCGCTTGACGGGGCACGAGGGTGGCGGCGATCGTGGCTCATGTCCTCGCTCGAGCTTCGCCCGACCGAGACGGCCCTCGTCGTCATCGACCTACAGAAGGGGATCGTCGCGATCGAGACGGCGCCCCGGCCCGCACCGGTGGTCGTCGGCAACGCCGCGCGTCTCGCGCACGCCATGCGCGAGCGAGGCGGCCTCGTCGTGCTCGTCCGGGTCGCGTGGAGCGCCGACGGAAGGGACGCGCTCCGGCCGGTTCTCGACCCGGGCGCGCCGGCCGCTCCGGGGGCCCGCCCTCCGGGGTGGGCCGAGGTCGTGCCGGAGCTCGCCGGCCACGCGGGAGACCATCTCGTCACGAAGAGGCAGTGGGGCGCCTTCTACGGCACGGATCTCGACCTCCAGCTGCGCCGGCGCGGCATCTCGACGGTCGTCCTCTGCGGCATCTCGACCTGCTTCGGCGTCGAGAGCACGGCCCGCGACGCCTTCGAGCGGGGCTTCGAGCAGGTCTTCGTCGAGGACGCGATGGCGTCCCGGAGCGCCGCGGAGCACGAGCACACCGTGACGCGCGTCTTCCCGCGCATGGGGCGGGTGCGGAGCACGGACCAGGTGCTCGCCGCCCTTCGCGCGACCTAGCCCGGCTTCCTGCGCCCGACCCGCAGGAGGCCGACGGCGAGCGGCGCGAAGCACGCGAGGAGCCCGGCCGCGGCGATGTAGGGGACGCTCGCGCTCCGGGTGAATAGCGCGGTCCCGACGAGCGGCCCGAGCGTGCCGCCGAGGTCCCCCGAGAGCTGGAGGAGCCCCACGGCCGTCCCCCGGCGCTCCCGCGGCGTGATGTCCCCGACGAGGGCGAGGAGCGACGGGCTCAGCGCCCCCGATCCGAGGCCCATGAGCGCGAGGCCGGCGAGCAGGATCGCTGGCGTGGGCGCGAGGGCGACGAGGAGGAGGGAAGGGACGAGCGCCACGAGCCCCGCGAGCGCGATGGGAGCGTGGAGGCCGAGGCGGTCCCCGGCCCTCCCGGCGAACGGCATGAAGAGCGCCATCGTCACGACCATCACTCCCATGAGGAGTCCCGAGCTGCCGGTGTCCCCTAAGCCGAGGATCGTCAGGCGGCGCTCGCGGACGACGAGGGACAGCGTCGTCAACACCATGCCCTGGGCGGTGAAGGAGCCGGCGAAGTTGAGCGCCCCGATCGCGAGCATCCGTCGGTCCGCCGTCGCCCGCAGGACGTCGATCCACCTCTCGCCACCGACCGCCGGGAGGCGGAGGTCGGGCACGAGGCGCCACGCCACGAGCGTCGCCAGGGCGACGGCCACGAGCGCAGCCTCGAAGGTGGCCGCGTTCCCGAAGCGGTCGGAGAGGACGCCGCCGACGACGAGCCCGACGGGGATGCCGAGCGCCATGGCCGCCCGCACGGCTGCCGCGGCCCGGCCCGCGTGGAGCCTTCCACCGGCGTGCAGCGCGAGGGCCTGTCCCGCCACGAAGACGCACGCCGACCCGGGTCCGTGGAGGAGGCGCCCGGCGAGGAAGAAGGCGCCCGGGCGCCTCGTGACGATCCCGAGCGCGTAGAGCGCCATCACCACGCACTGGAGGAGCAGGCCGACGAGGAGCGTCCGCCTGCCTCCGAACCGGTCGGCCAGCACCCCCACGAGCGGGCTGGCGACGACGCGCGTGGCGCGGTTCGCGGCCAGGATGGCGCCGATGAACGGGAGCGGAAGCCCCGCCTGGATTCCCACGATCGGCAGGATCGGGAAGGCGATCCCACCGGCCACCCCGGCGAGCAGGACCCCGGGGGCGATGGCGAGCGAGGCGCGGCCCGGGGCCGGCTCCTCGGCGATCGGGACCGGTTCCGGGTCCTTCAACGCTCGGTCTCGGTTCCCTGCGCGGGCCCGTCCGCGCGCCCGACGCCGTCCGGCTGCGGCGCGGCGCGCGCCCGCGGGGCCGCCGCACCCCCTGCGGGCGGAGCGATCACTTCGCCTGCCCCGGCGACGGCGGCGCGGTCGCCGCGGGAGCCTCCTTCGTCCCGACGTCCTTCTTCCACGTCCCGCCCTGCGCCGTGCACTTCTTGTGGGTGAGGTCCGCCTGGAGCTTTCCTTCCACGTAGCAGTGGTGCGTCTGCGGGGTGCCCTGGCCCTTCGGCTTGGCCTGGGCCGAAGGCGCCGGGGCGGGGGCCTGCGCCATCGCCGGCGGGGCAGCGAGGAGGATCGAGAGGAACAGGGCGGAGAGCGCGATTCGCTTCGTCATGGAGGACCTCGGAGTGAAGGAAGGGAGCGATCTTCGCATCCCCTCCCGCGAGCGCAAGGCGGTCCCCAATCAGGGCGCGGACCCTACCGCGCGCCCTGGTATTGTGGGTCCGATGGTTCAAGCTCGCCGCAGGGCACTCTGGGTGCTGCTGCTCTCCGCCCTGGTGGCTGGCTGCGCCTCGCCCCCGCCCCCCCTTCCCGAGCCGCGCTGGGTGCCGCCGCCGAAGTGGGCGAAGTGCACGGACGAGGCTCCGTGCGAGAACGTGGCGACCTGGTTCAAGATCGAGAAGGAGGCGGCCGAGGCCTGGCCCGCGTGCCACCCGGTCCCGCTCCCGGGGAGCGCGGTGGCGTGCGAGAAGGCCGCGCTCGCCTACGCGCGCGTTCACGAGGAGCAGCTGGACTACTTCAGCAGCATGTGCGCCGGGATGGTCGGCGTGAACGCCTGGGCCATCCGCCCCTACGTCGGCGCGCCGCAGAACGACCGCGTCGGCACCTGCGGCGGCAAGAGCGGGATCCCTCCCTTCACCTGCAGGCTGTGGGAGTGGACCTGGGTGGCGGAGACCAAGGGGGGCGCCTTCGTGGTCTTCCTCGTCGAGGCTCCCGGCGCGGGCCCCGGCGTGTGGGCCGTGAACAACTGCTCCTACTGCGTGGCCGGCGGGAGCTGCCGCGACTTCCCGCCCCGCCCCTGAGACGGGGCGGGCGGTCACTCCGCGTCCGCGCGCCGTCCGCGCGCCAGCGCGTCGGCCGTGTAGAGGGCGAGCGACGCCCAGATGCAGGCGAAGGCGACCGCGTTCGCGCGCGTGAAGGGCTCGCCGAAGGCGAACACCGCGATGAGGAACTGCGTCGTCGGGTTCAGGTACTGGAGCAGCCCGACGGTGGAGAGGCGCAGCCGCTGCACGCCGAGCGCGAACCAGATGAGCGGGATCGCGGTGACGACACCGCTCGCCGCGAGCAGGACCGTCACCCGGATGCCCGAGCCGAAGGCGTTCTCGCCACGGCTCGCCACCCAGGCCAAGTAGAGCGCGGCGAGCGGGGCGAGCAGCGCCACCTCGCAGAGAAGCCCCGCGACGGCGCTCACGCGAACGCGCTTGCGGACGAGGCCGTAGAGACCGAACGTGGTCGCGAGCCCGAGTGCGATCCAGGGGACGCGGTGCCCCCAGGCGACGAGCAGGAGGACTCCCAGGGCCGCGACCGAGACCGCCGCGGCCTGGAGCCGCGTGAGGTGGTCGCGCTGGACGACGACCCCCAGGACCACCATGACGAGCGGGTTCACGAAGTAGCCGAGGCTCGCGTCGAGGACGTGCCCCGAGTTCACCGACCAGATGTAGATGAGCCAGTTCGCGGCGATCAGGGTCGCGCTCGCCCCGAGCGCCGGAACGGTCCCGGGAACCCGGAGCTCCGGCACGACCTCCCTCCAGCCCTGCCGCGCGGTGACGAGGAGGACGAGGAAGAGGGTCGACCAGAGGATCCGGTGCGCGAGCACCTGAGGCGCCGGCACGCCGCCCAGGGCATGGAAGTAGATGGGGAACGCGCCCCAGGTGAGGTACGCGGCGGCCGCGTAGGCCACCCCGACGGCGGGTTCGTTCCGGTGCGGCGACATGGCATGCGGGCCCCGTCCCGGCAGCCCGGAGGCGAGGGTGGGGCGCGCGGGGCAAGATACCCGACTCCGGGGACGACGGCGGTCCCCGTCGCTCCGGCCGGGGCGCGACGCCCGCGCCGCGGGAGCGGCGCCGCCGAGGAACCGGGGTGGGCGGCGGCGCCCGCCCCGGCCTGGGCCTTCAGGCGGCTACTGCTGGAAGCAGTACAGGCTCGCGTACGGGAAGGAGCAGACGGCCGTCCCGCTCTGCGTCCAGTTCAGGTCCGTGAGCCCGGAGATCCCGACGGTGCCCTTGTCGGCCGAGACCGCCCAGTTCCCGCACTGGTACTTCGTGGGATCGGAGCCGTACGCGGTGCCGTCGGCCGCGGTGCCGGTCCAGACCGGCTGGCCCACCCAGGTCCAGCCCATCTCGTCCATGTCGATGCCGTGCTGCAGGGTGCCGCTCAGGAGCGCCGCCTCGCTCGCCGCCACGATCGTCCCGTCGGGCAGGGCGTACTGGGCGTCGACGATGCGGTCCTTCCCGTCGACGACGCCGGGGAAGCTCAGGAACGCGTGGTAGGTGCCCGGCGGGAGCTTGACCGCCGCGATCCCGGTGCTCGCCGCCGACTGGCAGGCCGCGTCGGCATTCGCGGGGTCCGCGCCGAAGCTCGCGCCCGCGTAGACCGCGCTCGTCACGAAGACCACCTTCCACGACGCCGTGGTCGAGGTCACCTGGACGCCGGCCGACCGGCTGCCGTGCGCGTCCATCGCCTTCACCGTGAACGTGTAGGGGGTGCCCGGCACGAGCCCGGTGATGATCGCCTGGTTGTTGGGCGAGGCCGTGACCGGCACGTAGACCGGTCCGCCACCGCCGCTCCACGTGATCTCCACCTGGGCGAAGTTGGACGTCGTCGGGTTCGTCCAGGAGAGCGGGATCCGGTCGCTTCCGGGATAGCCGGCCGCGAGGTTCGTGACGTCGGGCGGCGGCGTGTAGATGCCCGCGAGCGCGCCCCACGCGAGCTGGCAGCCATCCGAGACCATGACGTAGTCGGTGTACGGGCCGCCGCTGACGTTCGGCAGGAAGGAGAACTGACCCGCCCCGATCTGCGTGTAGTAGCCGCCCTCGCCCATGAACGAGTAGGTGAGCGACCGCGTGCCCGCGTAGTCGACCGCGATGGTCGCGGTGTAGGGCATCCCCGAGGACATCGTGAACGACGTGACCGACAGCGTCGGCACGCCCGCGCACGGGGCGTTGAGCCCGTTGCAGACGTAGCTCGGGGGCTGGGAGCCGACCTGGATCTTCACGCCGCCGTTCGGGCAGTTCGCCCCGGCCGGCTCGGGCGTCACCGACGCGCTCTGGCCGTCGGCCCCGTTCGCGCCGTTGCAGACGTAGGCCGGCGTCCCCGACCCGACCTGGATCTCCACGCCGCCGTTCGCGCAGTTCGCTCCCGGCGGAACTGGCGTCACGGAGGCGCTGTCGCCGTTCGTCCCGTCCGTCCCGTTGCAGACGTAGGCCGGCGTCCCGGTCCCGACCTGGACCTTCACGCCGCCGTTCGCGCAGTTCGTCCCTGCCGCCTCCGGCGTCACGGACGCGCTCTCGCCGTTCGCCCCGGCCGCCCCGGGGGCGCCGTTGCAGACGTAGGCCGGCGTCCCGGTCCCCACCTGCACCATCACGCCGCCGTAGGTGCAGTTCGCTCCGGCCGGCTCGGGCGTGACGGACGCGCTCTCCCCGTTCGTCCCGTTCGTGCCGTTCGAGCCGTTGCACACGTAGGCCGGCGTCCCCGAACCGACCTGCACCATCACGCCGCCGTTCGCGCAGTTCGCTCCGGGCGGCTCTTGCGTGACGGACGCGCTCTCCCCGTTCGTCCCGTTCGTGCCGTTCGTCCCGTTCGCGCCGTTGCACACGTAGGCCGGCGTCCCGGTCCCCACCTGCACCATCACGCCGCCGTTCGCGCAGTTCGCTCCCGGGGCCTCCGCGGTGACCGACGCGCTCTCGCCGTTCGCGCCGGCGGCGCCGTTCGTGCCGTTGCAGACGTACGAGGGCGTCCCGGTACCGACCTGGACCTTCACGCCGCCGCTCGCGCAGTTCGCTCCCGGGGGCTCCGCGGTGACCGACGCGCTCTCGCCGTTCGCGCCGTTCGTGCCGTTCGACCCGTTGCAGACGTAGGTGGGCGTGCCCGTGCCGACCCGGACCACGATGCCGCCGTTCGCGCAGTTCGCTCCCGGGGGCTCGGTGGTCACGGTGGCGCTCTGCCCGGCGGGGCCGGGCGTGCCGTTGCAGACGTATGAGGGCGTCCCGGTACCGACCTGGACCTTCACGCCGCCGTACGTGCAGTTCGCTCCGGCCGCCTCGGACGTGATCGTCGCGCTCTCGCCGCTTGCCCCGGGTGCGCCGTTGCAGACGTAGGACGGCGTCTCGCTCCCGACCTGGACCTTCACGCCGCCGTACGTGCAGTTCGCTCCGGCCGGTTCCGGCGTGACCGTCGCGCTGAGACCGCTCGGACCGACGCTGCCCTTGCAGCCCGGGCCGGCGAACAGCGCCAGAGCTGCCAGCGCGACCACCGCGTTCTGGAGACCGTATCGCATGAGGTCCTCCCCCTTTGGAGGTTTTGCCCCGGGCCCCTTCGATTTTGCGGCCATGGCCGGAATGGGACCGGTTCCATGGGATCGCGGCTTTGGCGCGAGGCGCGCGGCCGCCGTGGGGCCCACCGCTAAAGAGGTAGCGCAGGCCTGCCGGCGCTCTCAGCGGGTAAACGAGTGTCATGTGGGCGGGTGACGCACATGGAAACCTAGGTCCGGCGCGCACCTACACTCCTCGGCGACCCGGGTAATCCTGCCCGCCACCGCGGGCTCTTGAGCGCGCGCGAACCCCCTCGCGTTGGGGCCTCGGCGCCGGGGCGTCCCAAACCCGGTGTGAAGCCGACCCGGGTCGCCGGCACTCGGCCGGGGCCATCGCGGCCGCGACCTCGCCCCCACTTCCCGGGCTCGTGAATCGGGAGGTCGGCGCCTCCGGGTTCCCGGCCGTCCTGAAGTCTGGGATGCTGCCGCTCGCGAAAGCGGGGCCGGCGAGCGGCCCTTCGCCGCCCACGTGGAGGAGTGAAACCGATGGTCCGGGACTTCCTCTTCGTGCTTCTCGCGTCCGCGGTGGCATCGGGCTGCTACACGGCCCAGGTCCTCGACCGCGACGCCGCCGGGAAGCACGGCGAGCACTTCGTGAAGCTCGAGTGCGGAGAGACGGAGCAGTGCATGGAGCTCGCCCGGAGGACGTGCGAGGGCGATTTCGAGGTGGAAAGCAATGACACGACCTCGAGCGGGTTCGGCCACGCCCCGCCGGGCACGGCCCACATCATGCTGGTGCGCTGCGCGACGACCCCCACGGGCGCCGCGCCCGCCTCCGCGAAGGCCGGCCACTAGCGCGATCGCCCGCGCCCCGTCCCCGGTCGAGAGGAGCGTTCCGCGCGGCGTCCCCCGGCGGTCCGCCGGTGCCTACTTGAGGAGCCCGGTCTGCTTGAGTGCGCTCCTGCAGCGCTCGCTCAGCGTCTTCTCGCTCTTCTGGAGGCAGGCCCGGACCCGCCCCTCGCCGACGACGACGTCGCCGCACGTCTTGAGGGCGTCTTCCCTGCACTCGGCCGCGACGAACCGGAGCGCCTCGATGGCCTGCTGGAGCTGGACCGCGGCCTCGTAGAGCGCCTGGTCGCACTTCAGCGACACCTGGTCCTCGCGCGCGTACAGGCAGGCGAGGAGGCGCCCTTCCCCTTCCCTCACGCCCTGACAGAACGTCGAGAGCTCCTTCTCGCAGGCCTTCTTCACGTTCTCGACGACGTTCTCTGCCGCCTGAGCCCTTCCGCCCGCGAGAACCAGCAGGCCGGCTGCGATCGAAGCGACGAGCCTCGGCATGGCCTCCTCCTTTTTGCGCTCCAAGCCCGATTGGACCGGAACGATCATGCCCCTGCCGCGGCGCGCCGGGGTTCTCCTCTTGGGTGTGGCAGAGGCGTCCGGAGAGCCCTGGAAGGGGCGCGTGGCCCGCCCTAGATTTCGCGCTCGCCGCGACGCGTACGAATGGGCGACACGAACCGGTAGTCGATGTCCCAGGGGAAGTAGATCCACTTCTCCTGCTTGAACTCCTTCACGAACGTGTCGACGATCGGGCGGCCGAGGGGCTTCGCGTAGAGCGTCGCGAAGTGCGCCTTGGGCAGCTCTTCGCGGACCGCCTTGGCGGTGCGACCGGTGTCGACGAGGTCGTCGATGAGCAGCCAGCCGTCCCCGTCCCCGGGAACGCGCTTCAGCCACCTGAGGTCGCCCTGCACCTTCTCCGCGTCGGCGCTGGTGCTCGCCCCGTAGCTCACGACGCACACCGTGTCGATGAGCCGGAGGTCGAGCTCGCGGGCGACGAGCGCGGCCGGTACGAGCCCGCCGCGGGTGATGGCGATGATCCCCTTCCAGTCACCGATGTCGTGGAGCAGCCGCGAGAGGTAGCGGGCGTCCCGGTGCAGCTCGGGCCAGGACACGACGATCTCGTCCTTGTAGGGGTTCTCGGCGGGGGAGGCTTCGTCGGGGGTGGGGTCGGTCGCCATGGCGGGGCCCTTCTACGCCGGCGGTCCGACGTCCTCGTCAGCGCGCAGCTCCGGATATGACCACCGCCACGCCCCCGGACGCGGGCGGCTCCGCGAGGGCGCCGGCGAGCCCGGCGGTACCGGTGGCGGAAGCGGCGATGCCTGCCTGCGAGCGGACGAGGTGTTGGGCGCGCACGAGGAGCTCCTCGCCGACGACCAGCGGGTGGCCGCTGCTGCGCCGCATGCCCTCCACGATCGCCCACCAGTCGTAGGTCTCGTCGTCGAGGATCCCGTCGGCCACGCTCGAGGGCGCGGTCTCCCAGGGCCACATGAAGCGCGAGCGCTGTCGGACGGCCTCGGCGATGGGAACGCCCTCGGACCGGCGCCAGGCCCTCTCGAGCGGCGCGCAGGAGGCGGTCTGCACGGCGAGGAGCCGCGGCAGGCGCGGGAGCACGCCGAGCGCGACGGCGGTCGCGAACCCCTGCGCGAGCGCGCTCGCGAGCGCGCCCCCGCCCACCTGCACGAAGAGGCTCTCCGGCGCCGACCCGGCGGCGCGGAGACGCTCGGCCATCTCGTAGGCGAGGGTCCGGCCGCCCTCCACGGCGAGGCCGTTCGCGGTCCCCTGCACGCCGAAGGGAAGGGCGCCGCGCGCGACGGCCTCCCGGAACCGCAGGTAGCAGGGATCGCCCGCCTCTCCGGTGCGTCGCTCGCAGACCCAGACGGAGGCGCCGAGGTCCTCCAGGCGCCGCACCACCGACGCGCTCGCGCCCGGAGGGATGAAGACGTCGAGCGGCCAGCGCGCCGCCCGCGCGATGACCGCCGCCGCGAGCGCCGCGTTCCCGCAGGAGGCGATGGCGAGCCGGCGCGCGCGGATCCCCTCGCCGGCGGGCAGCCTCCCCGCCTCGAGGACGCGGAGGTACAGCATCACTCCCATGAGGTGGCGGGCCTTGTGGGAGCCGGAGACGTTGCCGGTCTCGTCCTTCAGCCAGAGGTCCGCCGGCAGCCCGGCGGCCCGCGCGAGCCCGGGGGCGAGCTCCATCGGGGTGACGCGGAAGCCCCGCCCCTCGACGGAGGCGAGCGCCGCGTCGAGCGCGCCGGCGATCTCGGCCCAGGCGTCGTCCGAGAGGCCCGCAGAGCGGGCGAGACGGTAGGGCGACAGGAGCTCCCGGTACCGGACGAACGGGTCGGCCTCCTTCCCCTCCGGGAACCGCGCGGGCGAGCCCTCGGCGACGAGGACGTGGTCGACGTCGTCGCCGGGCGCGCCCGCACGCGGGCACCGGAACGGGAGCTCCCGGGCCGGGTCGACCACCGCCTCGCACCCGTGGCAACGGAAGCGGACGGCGTCCTCGCTCATGCGGCCCGCGGCGTCGCGCCGCTCCTGGCGTTGAACTCCCCGATCATCGCGTCCCAGGCCGGCACGAGCGGGAGGAGCCCGTCCCAGAACGTCTGCGAGAGGCGCGCGTTGAACTCCTCGAGCGAGACGCCCTGCTGCTCCACCCAGGTGAAGTACCCGAGGTTGAAGATGCGCCTGCGGTCGACGTGGGTGAGCTCGAGGAGGTCGTCGGTGGCCACGCCCGCGAGCGACCGCCCCCAGGTCTCGCCCGCGGAGACCGCGTCGAAGCGGTCGTTGAACCGCTGGCGGAGCAGCTTCGCGACCTCGCTCCCGTAGAGAGCGCCGCCGTCGGTGGCGACCGTGAGGATGACGTCGTCGGGGCCGAGGTCGAGGTACTTCGCCGTCTTCACGGCGGCGAGCATGTTGCAGATGCCGGAGAAGCCGAGGTGCGACAGGTCCGCGACGAGCCCCGCGTCGAGGCCCTGGCGCTCGACGAGGTAGCGACGCCCCACGTCGGTGTTGAAGAGGACGAAGAGCGTGTCCGTCGACCGGTCGCTCACGCCTGCCACGAGGTCCGTGTTCATGACGTTGTGGATGAAGGGGACGTGCTTGTCGCCGATCCCCTGGATGTTGTGCTCGCCGAAGCCGTTGCGGAGCAGCGTCGGGCACTCGGACGCCTCGACGGCGACGATCCTCGACCCGAACACGTGCTTCAGGTGGTCGCCCGCGGCGAGCGTCCCGGCGGAGCCGGAGGCCGAGACGAACGCGGCGAGGCGCGACCCCTGCCGCCCGGCGGAGAGCGACCGGTAGATCCGCTCCATGGCGGCGCCGGTCACGGTCCGGTGGGCGAGGTAGTTCCCGAACTCGCAGAACTGATTGAAGATGATGTTCGCCGGGTCGCGGTCCATCGCGGCGCAGGCGTCGTAGATCTCCTTCACGTTGCTCTCGGAGCCGGGCGTCCGGACGATGTCGCCCCGGTCGCCCACCCAGCGCTCGAGCCAGTCGAACCGCTCCTTGCTCATGTTCTCGGGCAGGACCGCCACGCCCCGGCAGCCGAGGATGCGGGAGATGGCGACGCCGCCCCGGCAGTAATTGCCCGTGGACGGCCAGACGGCGCGGTGGCGCGTCGGGTCGAACTGGCCCGTCACGACCCGGGGCACGAGGCAGCCGTAGGCGGCGAGCACCTTGTGCGCGTTGATCATGGGGAAGCGGTCGCCGAGGCCGAGCACAATGCGCGCCCGGACCCCGGTGAGCGCCGACGGGAGCTCGAGGTGGCCGGGCACCGGCACGACGCCCTTGCGGGAGGCGTCGTTGAACCAGTGCACGCGGAAGAGGTTCAGGGGGTGCGGGGCGTCGGGGTCCACGGCCGCGAGCCGCTCCCGGATCGCGGCTGGGATGGTGGAGGGGTCCCGGAGCTGCGAGAGGGTGGGGAGCACCACCCCGGCCTCCTTGAAGCGGAGAAGCGTCCGCTCGTAGGTCTCCCGGTTCACGATGCCGCGTTCCAGTCCCAGGCGTGCCATGCGTGTCCTTTCGTGCCCCTACGGAATCCGCGCCATGCGCTCCCAGAGCCGGGAGGCCTCCCGCCGGGATGCGTCCTCGATCTCGGAGAAGTCCGCGGCGGCGAGCCGCCCGTCCCGCACGACCACCCGGCCGTCGACCACCACGTGGCGGACGCGCCCGCCCTCGCGGACGACGACGTCGCCGAGCGCACCGGGGGCGAGCGGCTCCGGCGTCGCGCCGAAGGCCTCCGACGCGAGCCCGTGGCCGGCGGCGAGGCGCCCCTTCGCATGGCCGTCGCGCGCCGCAGCGGCGAGCCGGAGGAGCGCCGCCTCCTCGACGGCCATGTCGGCCTCCCAGCCGTCCGTCCCGAGCGCCACGCGCCGGGCATAGCCCAGCGCCTTGGGGTAGCCGACTCGGTTCCCCTCGTTCGAGCGGGGGTTCTGGACGAGCCAGAGGCCGTGGCTCTCCGCGAGCTCGACCTCGTCGCGATCGAGGTGCACGCCGTGCGCGAGGATCGAGCCGCGCGGAAGCGCATCGCGCGCGAGCATCCTCTCGAGCGGTCCCCTCGCCCCGCGGGCGCGCGCGTCCTCGACGTCCGACAGGGCCTCCGCGACGTGCACGTGGACGGCGGTGCCGAGCTCCCGGGCGAGCCGGCCCGCCTGCTCGAGCGTCTCGTCCGACACGGTGAAGCTCGCGTGCAGCCCCACGAGCCCGCGCAGGAGCGGCGACCTCGGCACGCGCCGGCACTCGCCGAGCCCGCGGCGCGCCTCGTCGGCGCCGAAGTTCCGCTCGGTCGCGCCGTAGCACAGGAGCGCCCTCACGCCGAGCTCCTCGCAGGCCTGCGAGAGCAGCTCGAGCGACCCCTCGATGAGGTTCGGGGACTCGTGGTGGTCGACGAGCGTCGTCGTCCCGGCGAGCAGCGCCCGGGCCACGGCGTCCCGCGCGGAGGCGCGCAGGCTCCCTCGGTCGAGTGCCCGGTCGAGGCGCCACCACACCCGGCCGAGGATCTCGAGGAAGGTCCCGGGGGGCGGGACCGGGGACGGCATGCCGTAGAGCGCGAGGCCGCTGTAGAGGTGCGTGTGCGCGCAGACCGCGCCCGGCGCGATCTCGCCCGCCGGGCAGGCGAGCGAGCGCGCGCCCGGCGCAGGCGAGGCCGCGACGCGCCCGCCGGTCACGGCCACCGTCCTTCCGGAGCGGTCGGGTCCGATGAGGAGGGGGTCGCTCACGGGACACCGGACTCCCAGAAGATGAGGTGGACCCGGGGCACGGGGCCGCAGTATCAGGGGAAGGGCGGGCGTATTCAAGCCGAGGCGGCGCCCGAAGCGGAGGACCTCACATGGCTGCGACCGTGATTCGCGGGGGCACCGTCGTCGACGCGTCCGGGCGCCGGAGGGCGGACCTCCTCCTCCGGGACGGGCGGATCGCCGCCGTGGGCGAGGGGATCGAGGCCCCCGCGGGCGCGGCCGTGGTCGACGCCGGCGGGTGCTTCGTCCTGCCGGGCGGGATCGATCCCCACACGCACATGCAGCTCCCGACGATGGGGACGGTCGCGGCCGACGACTTCCTCACCGGCACGGCGGCGGCCGCCGCCGGAGGTACGACGACCATCCTCGACTTCGTCGGTCCCGATCGAGGGGAGCCGCCGCTCGCCGCGCTCGCCCGCTGGCGCTCGTGGGCCGCGAAGGCGGCCATCGACTACGGCTTCCACATGACGGTCTCCTGGTGGGGACCCGAGTTCCGGCGCGACATGGAGCCGCTCGTCCGCGACGAGGGCGTCGCGAGCTTCAAGTTCTTCCTCGCCTACAAGGGCGGCCTCATGCTGCCGGACGAGGACATCCTCGCCGGCTTCCTGCGCTGCCGGGAGCTCGGCGCGCTGCCCCAGGTCCACGCCGAGAACGGCGAGCTCATCGCCTACCTCCAGGCCAAGCTCCTCGCCGAGGGGCGGATCGAGCCGCTCGCCCACGCGCTCTCCCGCCCGCCCCAGCTCGAGGGCGAGGCGACGCTCCGCGCCATCACCATGGCCGAGACCGCGGAGGTGCCGCTCTACGTGGTCCACGTGTCGGCAGAGGAGGCGGCGTCCGCCATCGGGAGCGCGCGCCGCCGGGGGGTCCGGGTCGTGGGCGAGACCCTGCCCGGCTTCCTCGCCATCGACGACTCGGTGTATGCGAGCCCGGACTTCGACCGGGCGGCGGGGCACGTGATGAGCCCGCCCTACCGCCCCAGGGGACACCAGGAGGCGCTGTGGCGGGCGGTGGAGGCGCGGGCCCTCACCGTCACCGGCACGGACCACTGCTGCTTCACGAAGGAGCAGAAGCGCCGCGGCCTCGGGCGGTTCACGCTCATCCCGAACGGCTGCGGCGGCGTCGAGGACCGCCTGAACGTCCTCTGGAACCTCGGCGTGAACGCGGGCCGGCTCACCCCCGAGCGCTTCGTCTCGCTCACATCGACGGAGGCCGCCCGGGTGTTCAACCTCTGGCCGCGGAAGGGGTCGCTCGAGGTCGGGGCCGACGCGGACGTGGCGGTGCTCGACCCGGCGCGCACGCGGACCCTCTCCGCGAGGACACAGCACCAGAACACCGACTTCTCCGTCTGGGAGGGGCTCGAGCTTCGGGGCGCGGTGGTCCACACCTTCGCGGGCGGCCGCCACGTCTTCGCCGACGGGGACCTCCGCGCCGAGGCCGGCGCGGGGCGGTTCCTCCGCCGCGAGCCGTTCGGGGCGGTCTACCGCTCCGTCCTCTGACCGGCCTCGCGAGGGGCGGTCTCGAGGATGCGCCCCGGGAACGGGCGCCTCGGGGCGACGGGGCGGCCGTGGTCGAGCACGATCTCGCCGTGGACCCACACCATGTCGATGCCCTCGGGGGCGACGAGCGGCGACTCGTAGTCGTTCCGCTCGCGGACGCCCTCGGGGTCGAAGAGGACGAGGGAGGCGTCCGCTCCGGGGCGGAGCGTCGGGTCGGGAAGGCCCAAGAACTGGCAGGGGAGCGTCGCCATCCGCCACACGATCTGCGAGAGCGGGATCCCCATCTCCCGCGCCATGCGAAGCGCCTTCGGAAAGGCGCCGAGCGCGCGCGGGTGCGGCTTCTGGCCCGGCCCGGGCATGAGCCCGTCCGTGCAGATGGCCATGCGCGGGCGCCGGAAGAAGCGCTCCACCGTGGCGTCGTTCCCGTAGTGGGTGATGATCGAGACGTCGCCCGCGTTCGCGAGGTAGAAGTCGAAGACCGCGTCGTAGGCCGCGTCCGACTCGAGGTCGGGCGCCCCGGCGGCCCGGGCCACGTCGCCGAGCCTCTTCCCCAGGAAGGCGTCGCCCGCCCCCGGACGGACGCCGGCGATCTGGATCCCGGAGAGCCCCCCGCAGAAGTGGACGAAGTTGTCCCAGGTCGTGAAGTCGCGGCGCATCCGGTCGGCCATCGCCCGGCGGGCCTTCGGGTCCGCGAGCCGTGCCAGGAACTCGGCGCGCGAGCCGGCGCGCACGTCCGGCGGGAAGATGGCGTCGCCGGTCGTCGACCCCGCCGTGTACGGGTACATGTTCTCCATCGTCGGGACGAGCGTCGAGGCGTCCTTGAGCATCGCCTCGATCTCGGAGATGCGGGCGTAGTTGCCCGCCCCGGCGATCTTCGAGTGCTCGTTGCAGTACCCGCCGCCGCCGTCGATCGCCGCCTCCAGGACCTCCCGCAGGCTCTTCACGATCTCGTCGCTCTCCGAGCGCAGGTGGGGGAAGAGCGCGCCCGGCTTCACCTGGTTGAAGGCCCGAACGAGCGCCGTGATCTCCCGCTGATCCGAGTACACGGCCGGGTTGTAGACGAGCCCGGTGGAGAGCCCGAGCGTGTGGGGCGCCTCCCGCCGGACCACCTCCGCCATGGCCGCCACCTCGGCGTCGGAGGCGACGCGCGCGAGGTTGTTCATCACCACCCGGCGCACCGCGGAGTGGCCCAGGTAGAGGCCCATGTCCGTCACCGAGCGACCCCGGTGCCAGGCGAGGAACTCGGCCACCGAAGACCAGGTCCACTCCCCCTCGACGCCGCCGTCGAGCGGCTTGAGCTGCGCCGCATACTGCGAGCGCTGCTCCGGCGTCACCGGCGCCGGCGAGAGGCCGTCGACGCCGCAGATGCGCTTCGTCACCCCGGCCCGGACCGCGAGCTCGCAGGCGCGGGGGAGGCCGCTCTCGCCGATGGCGGCGCCGCCGAGGGCGCCGTGGTTGTGGGTGTCGACGAACCCGGGCGCGAGCGCGCGGCCGCCGGCGTCGACGACGCGGTCCGCGGAAGCCGCGGCCGACCGCGGAACCGCGCCCAGGTGCCGGATCGCGTCGCCGTCCACCAGGACGTCGCCCGCGACGGGAGCGCTCTCCCCGTCGCCGTTCACGATCCGTGCGTCGCGGACGAGCCAGCGCATCAGCCCGCGAGCTCGCAGAGGAGCCGGAGGAGCACGTTCCCGCCGGCCTCGATGTCGACCGGAGAGGTGAACTCCTCGACGTTGTGGGAGACGCCGCGGGCGCTCGGGACGAAGATCATGCAGGCCGGGCAGATGGACGCCAGGATCTGGGCGTCGTGCCCCGCCCCGCTCGGCAGCCGCCGTACCGGGTGGCCCAGCCCGCGGGCGATCGATTCCACGCGGGACACGAGCTCCGGCGCGAAGGCCACCGGCTCGAAGCGCGCGAGCGCACGCCGCTCGAGCCCGACGCCCTCGGCGCCCGCGACCTCGGCCGCGAAGGCGAAGAGCCGCCGCTCCGCCTCCTTCAGGCGCGCCTCGTCGGTGTTCCGGAGGTCGACGGTCAGGACGGCGCGGTTCGGGACCACGTTCACGAGGTTCGGCGAGAGCGTGAGCGCGCCGACGGTCGCCACCTGGTGGCCGCCGAGCTCCTTGGCGAGCCGCCTCGCGAAGGTGGCGATCTCGGCGGCGACGAGGCCGGCGTCGTGGCGCATGCGCATGGGGGTCGTGCCGGCGTGGTTCGACTGGCCGGTGAGGGTGAACTCGGTCCACGAGATGCCCTGCACGCCCTCGACCGCCCCAATGGTGAAGCCCTCGGCCTCGAGGACCGGCCCCTGCTCCACGTGCAGCTCGACGTAGGCGTGGACCCTGTTCCCCTGGCCGACCGGCGCGCCGCCGGCGTAGCCGATGCGGGCCAGGTTCTCTTCGACGGTGGAGCCGTCGATGCCGACGGTCGCGAGCGCCTTCTCGAGGGGGAGCCGCCCCACGTAGACGAGGCTCCCCATCATGTCGGGCTGGAAGCGGCTCCCCTCCTCGTTCGTGAAGAAGGCGACCGCGAGCGGCCGGCGGGTCTCCACCCCCGCGTCGTCGAGGGTCGCCATCACCTCGAGGCCGGCGAGCACGCCCAGGTTGCCGTCGTAGCGACCGCCGGTTCGGACCGTGTCGATGTGGCTGCCGGTCATGACCGGCGGCCCGGCCTCCTTCCCGCGCCGGACGCCGACGACGTTGCCGATGGCGTCGACGGTGACGGCGAGGCCCTGCTCGCGCATCCAACCGGCGACGAGGTCGCGCCCCTCCTTGTCCTGGTCGGTGAGCGCGAGGCGCGCCACCCCGCCTCCCGCGATGGCGCCCACCTGTCCGAGGCGCGCGATGCGCGCGGAGAGCCGCTCGCCGTTGATGCGAAGGTCGTCACGCATGTCGCTCTCCCGGGATCTCGAGGCTCAGTGCCACTCGCCCCGGCCCGCGTCGGGGATCCGGCCCACGTTGATCGCCCTGGCCGCGGGCGAGTCCTTCATGGGGAGCCGCGTCCGGCGGACGCCGTCGAAGGCCTCGAGCGCGCCCGCCACCGCCCCGGCGGTCGGGACGAGCCCGATCTCACCCACCCCCTTGGCGCCGAACGGCCCCTCGGGCTCGGGGTCCTCGACGAGGAGCACCTCGACCTCGGGCATGTGCTGCGCGCGCAGGACGCCGATGTCGCGGAGCTTGAAGGTGACCGGCATCCCGTCCTTGCAGGGGAGCTCCTCGGTGAGCGCGTACCCGAGCCCCATGTGGACGGACCCCTCGATCTGGGCCTCGCACTGCTGGGGGTTGATGGCGCGCCCCACGTCGTGGGCGGCGACGACGCGGTCGAGCGCGCCCTTCTCGTCGAGGACCACCACCTGCGTCGCCCAGCCGAACGAGGTGTGCGTCTTCACCTTCCCGTTCTTGGTCTGCCCCGGGGCGGCGGTGTCGTCGATGACGACCTCGCCCCCGTACTCGCGTCCCACGAGGTCGCCGAGCGTGTGCCCGGCGTCGAGGTCGGCGCGTAGCTTCTTCGCCGCCTCGACCGCGGCGCGCCCGCCGAGAAGCGTCGCGCGGGAGCCCGTCGTCTGGCCGGCGCCGAGCTCGAAGCGGGTCGTGACGCGCGGGGCGAAGACCTTCGCCGGGAGCCCCGTCACCTCGGAAGCGCACTGCGCCAGGATGGTGAGGAGCCCCTGCCCCATCTCGGTGAAGCCGGCGAAGAGGCCGACCGTCCCGTCCTTCTCCACGACGAGCCGGCACCTCCCGTACTCGACGGCACCGTTCCCGATGCCGGAGTTCTTGACGCCGCAGGCGATCCCCACCGCGCGCCCCTGCCTCCGCGCGCCGTAGTAGGCGTCCTTCACGGCAAGCAGCGTCTTCTCGAGCCCGACCGATTTCTCCAGGACCTGGCCGGTCGAGAACATGTCGCCCACCCGGAGGGCGTTGCGGAACCGCATCTCCCAGCCGTCGATGCCGACCTTGGCCGCCAGCAGGTCGATGCAGCCCTCCATCGCGAAGCTCGTCTGGTTCACGCCGAAGCCGCGCATCGCGCCGCAGGGCGGGTTGTTCGTGTAGGCGGCGACCGCGTCGATCCGGATCACCGGCACCCGGTAGGGCCCGCAGGCGTGGCCGGCCGCCCTCTCGAGGACCTTCCCGCCGACGGACGCGTAGGCGCCCGAGTCGCCGAGGAGCGAGACCTTGGCCGCGGTGAGTCGCCCCTCCGCGTCGCAGCCCACGGTGTAGTTCATGGTGATGGGGTGGCGCTTCGGGTGCATGCGGATCGACTGCTCGCGGGTGAGCACGAGGCGCACCGGCCGGCCCGTGATCCTCGCGAGGACCGCGGTCTGGGCCTGGATGCTCATGTCCTCCTTGCCGCCGAAGGCACCGCCGTTGGGGACGAGCTCGACGAGCAGCCGGTCCTCCGGCTCGCCCAGCACGGAGGCCACCTGCCGGCGGTCGTCCCAGATGCCCTGCCCCTGGGTCCGGAGGTTGAGCCTCCCGTCCGGGAGCGGGACCGCGAGCGCAGCCTCCGGCTCGAGGAACAGGTGCTCGATCCGCTGCGTCGCCCAGGTGCCCGAGACGACGTGGGCCGAGCGGGCGAGTGCCGCGTCGACGTCTCCTCGCTCGAAGCGGGTGGTGGACAGCACGTTGTCGTGCTTCGGGTTCACGCGCGGGGCGCCCGGCTTGACGGAGTCCGCCGGGTCGAGCACCGGCGGGAGCGGCTCGTACTCGACGTCCACGAGCGCGGCCGCCTCCCGGGCGATCCGGGGGGTCTCCGCCGCCACCGCGGCGAGCACGTCGCCGACCGCCCGGACCTCCTCGCCCTCGGCGACGAAGCACGGCCAGTCCTTGTAGATGAGCCCGACCCAGCGGTCGCCGGGCACGTCGCGGGCCGTCGCCACCGCCTTCACGCCCGGCAGCGCCCGCGCCCGGGAGGTGTCGATCCGGACGACCCGGGCGCGCGCGTGGGCGGAGAGCGCCACGGCGCCGTGGAGCATGCCGGGGACCTCCATGTCGGCGACGAAGGGGCGGGCGCCGAGCGCGAGATCCTCCCCCTGGAACTTCCCGAGGCGCGCGCCGACGCCTCCCTCCACGACCGGGAGCGGGATCGCCTCGCCCCGCTTCGCCGCCTGGATGAGCTCGACGGCGTCGATGATCTTCACGTAGCCGGTGCAGCGGCAGAGGTGGCCGTCGAGCCCCTTCGCGATCTCGTCGCGGCCGAGGACGCGCCCCGGGTCGGTGAGCCACTTGATGCGGAGCACGAGGCCGGGCGTGCAGAAGCCGCACTGGAGGCCCGCCGCGACCTGGAAGGCTCGCGTGTAGAGGTCGCGCTCCTCCCGGGAGACGCCCTCGAGCGTCAGGACCGCCTTCCCGTCCACGTTCTCGGCCGGGACGGAGCAGGAGGTCTTGGGTTTCCCGTCGACGAGCGCGAGGCAGCAGCCGCACTGCCCCTGGGGGGCGCAGGCGTCCTTCGGCGAGGTCACGTGGAAGGTGTCGCGCAGGAGCTCGAGCAGCGACTGGCCGGGGAGGACCTCCGCCCGCTTCTCTTCGCCGTTCAATCGGAAGGTGATTGTCGTCATGGGGGCTCGCCGCAGGGAAATATGTCATCCGCGGGGCGCGGATCAACCTGCCGCCGGACCCCTCCCCGTCGCGGTCCTCCGGCCCGGCGGGCGGGGCCGCGGCCGGCCCGCTCCCGGGCCGGTGCCGCCGTGGCACGGGAGTTGCCGGCCGGGCCCCATCTCGACGCCTGCGCGGAAATCGGGGAAAACCGGGGCCGACTGGCCGGAGGCCCGGCGCGGGTGGACTCCCGTGGCGGGCCTTCGCACGGCCGGGTTAGGGAGACGGCGTGCGCGGCGGGAGGCTCCGCCGCCACCGGAGGAGAAGATGGAACTCGTCCCGGTGCCGCTCGCGACGCTCACCACCCGGCTCTTCCGGGAGCTCGCGCTCCGGCAATCGGCCTTCGACCTGCCGGCCCGCTCCTTCTTCCTCGGCGACCCGGCCCGGGACCTCTCGGTGTCGATCCACGGCCACCGGGCCTCGAGCCCGCTCGGGCCCGCCGCCGGCCCGCACACGCAGCTCGCGCAGAACATCGTCCTGTCCTGGCTCGCCGGCTGCCGGGTGATGGAGCTCAAGACCGTCCAGGTGAAGGACGACCTCGTCATCCCGCGCCCCTGCATCGACATGCAGACGGTGGGGTTCAACGTCGAGTGGTCGCAGGAGCTCTCCCTCGACGAGTCGCTCGAGGAGTACGTGAAGGCCTCGATGCTCCTCGAGATGCTCGCCTCGAGCGGGGCCCTCCCCGGGCTCGCCCCCGGCTTCGGCGACACGGTCTTCGACATGAGCGTCGGCTACGACCTCGCCGGCATCCGCTCGCCGCGGGTCCAGGCCTTCCTCGCGGGTCTCCTCGACGCGGAACGGGTGATCGAGCGGCTCCGCCCCCAGATCCCCGCGGAGTGGAGGCGGCTCCGGGACCTTCCCTTCCGGCGGCGCATCTCCGACACCCTCACGCTCTCGACGTTCCACGGCTGCCCCCCGGAGGAGATCGAGGGGATCGCCGAGTACCTGCTCCGGGAGGCTGGGCTCCACGTCGTCGTGAAGCTCAACCCGACGCTGCTCGGCCCGGACGAGCTCCGCTCGATCCTCCACGACCGGCTCGGCTACCGGGAGCTCCAGGTGCCGGACGCCGCCTTCGAGAAGGACGCGAAGTGGGAGCAGGTCGTCGCCTTCGTCGGGCGCCTCGGCGAGGTCGCGCGGCGGGCGGGGCGCGGGTTCGGGGTGAAGTTCACGAACACCCTCATCGTCAGGAACCACAAGACCTTCTTCCCCGCCAGCGAGAAGGAGATGTACCTCTCCGGCCCGCCGCTCCACGTGCTCGCGATGGCGCTCGTGCGCCGCTTCCGCCGGACCTTCGGCGACCGCTTTCCCGTCTCCTTCTCCGCCGGCATCGACGCCGCGAACTTCGCCGACGCGGTCGCGCTCGGGCTCAAGCCCGTGAGCGTGTGCACGGACCTCCTCATGCCCGGGGGCTACGGGCGGACGCGGCGCTACTTCGCGGACCTCTCCCGCCGCATGGAGTCCGCCGGTGCCCGCGACCTCGACGAGTTCGCGATCCGCGCCCCCGGGCGCGGCGCCGAGGCCCTCGCGACCCTCGGCCTGCCCGGGGCCCGGGCGGACGCCTGCCGGGAGGCGCTCTCCGGCCGCGGGGATCTTCGCGCCGCCGCGGGCGACGCCTTCCCGGCCTGGGCCTCCGCCGCCCGCGTCCTCAACACCGACGCGTACGTCGAGCGGGCTCTCGGGGACCCGCGCTACGCCGCCGCGAAGAACTCCACGCCGCCGAAGAAGGTGGGGACGTCGCTCACGCTCTTCGACTGCCTCACCTGCGACAAGTGCATCCCGGTCTGCCCGAACGACGCCAACTTCGCGCTCGCGATGCCGCGCGGGGCGGTGGCGCTCGAGCGGCTCGTGCCCGGCCCGTCGGGGTTCCGGCTCGAGGCCGCGGGGTCGCTCCCGCACGAGAAGCCGCACCAGATCGCGAACTTCGCCGACGCCTGCAACGAGTGCGGCAACTGCGACGTCATGTGCCCCGAGGACGGCGGCCCCTACGTCGCGAAGCCCCGCTTCTTCGGGAGCGTCAAATCCTTCGCCGAGGCGTCCGCCCGGGACGGGTTCGCGCTCGAGCGCACCGCGGGGGGCCTCCGCATGCACGGTCGCTTCGGCGGCCGCACCTTCGTCGTCGAGAGCGGCGGCCCGCTCGTCCGCTACCGGGGCAACGGCTTCGACGTGGAGCTCGACCCGCGCGACCCGGCCGCCACCGCACGGGGCCGGGCCGACGGCCCCGTCGACCTCGGCTTCCTTCGCGTCATGGAGAGGCTGCGCGAGGCCGTCACCGCCCCCGACGCCGTGAACTTCGTCTCCGCCGCCCTCCTGGCGTCCACCGGGCCGCGGTAGCGGCGGCATTCAAATAGACAGCGGCGCGGGGGTAGACTAACTCGTGGACCGGGGCCGGATCCCGGCGGGCACTCGGGCCCGCCGCGGCCAGTGCCCCTCGGCGAGAGGGCATGTCGAAGGGCGTTCGCTTCATCCTCGACGGGCGGGTGCGGGAGCTCGAGGACGTCGACCCGACGCTCACCGTCCTCGACTGGCTCCGGGGGCCGGAGCGCCGCTGCGGGACCAAGGAGGGATGCCGCGAGGGCGACTGCGGCGCGTGCACCGTCGTCGTCGCGGAGCTCCGGGGCGGAGAGCTCCGCTACCGCGCCGTGAACGCCTGCATCCTCTTCGTCCCCTTCCTCGACGGGAAGGCCCTCTTCACGGTCGAGAGCCTCTGCCCGCCGGGCGGCGAGCTCCATCCCGTGCAGAGGGCGATGGTCGACTGCCACGCCTCCCAGTGCGGCTTCTGCACCCCGGGCTTCGTCATGTCGCTCGTCGCCCTCTACGAGAACGAGGCGGTGCCGTCGCGGGCGCGGGTGAACGAGGTGCTCGCCGGGAACCTCTGCCGCTGCACGGGCTACCACCCCATCGCCGCGGCCGCCGTGGAGGCCTACCGCGGCGGGGGAGGCCGCGGGCTCGCCGCCCACCAGGCCGCGCTCGCGGCGGACCTCCGGGCCATCGCCCGGAAGGACGCGCTCGAGCTCGAGCACGCCGGGCGCCGCTACCTCGCCCCTCGCACCGTGGACGAGCTCGCGCGGGTCCTCGCCGCCCGCCCGGGCGCGCACGTCCTCGCGGGGGGCACGGACGTCGGGCTCTGGGTGACGAAGCAGCACCGCGACCTCCCCGACCTCGTGTCGATCCTCGCGGTGGAGGACCTCTCGCTTGTCGCCCGGACGAGCACCCACGTCGAGGTGGGGGCGGCGGCGAGCTACGCCGACGCGCTCGCGGCGCTCGCCGAGCCCTTTCCCGCGTTCGGCGAGCTCCTCCGCCGGATCGGCTCCACCCAGATCCGCAACGCCGGCACCCTCGTCGGCAACGTCGCGAACGCCTCGCCCATCGGGGACACGCTGCCCGCGCTCCTCGCCCTCAGCGCGTCGGCGGTGCTCCGGCGCGCGGCGGGGTCGCGGGAGGTGCCGCTCGACGACTTCTTCCTCGGGTACCGGAAGACGGCGCTCGCCCCCGGCGAGTTCATCGAGAAGATCCGCATCCCGCTCCTCGCGCCCGGGACGCTCTTCTCGACGTACAAGGTCTCGAAGCGGTTCGACCAGGACATCTCCGCGGTGTGCGGCGCCTTCGCCGTGCGCCTCGAGGGCGGCCGGGTCCGCGAGGCGCGCCTCGCCTACGGGGGGATGGCGGCCGTCCCCAAGCGAGCCAGGGCCTGCGAGGCGGCGCTCGTCGGGAAGCCCTGGAGCGAGGAGGCGGTGGCGTCGGCGCTCCCCTCCCTCGACGCGGAGCTGTCCCCGCTCTCCGACGTCCGCGCCACGGCCGGCTACCGCCGTCTCGTGGCCCGCAACCTCCTGCGGAAGTTCCAGCTCGAGACGGCCGGCCCGGCCCGCGCGGTGGCCGAGGCAGCGGCGGGGGGCGCATGAAGCTCCCGAAGCGCGTGCTGCGGGCCGACCGGGGCGCGGTCCACGTGCCGCTCCCGCACGACAGCGCGGAGAGGCACGTGCGGGGCGAGGCGCTCTACCTCGACGACATCCCGGAGCCGAGAGGCCTCCTCCACGCCTACGTGCGGCTCTCCGAGCGCGCCCACGCGCGGATCACCCGCCTCGAAGTCCAGCCGTCGCGGACCGCCCCCGGGGTCGCGGCGGTGATGACGGCCCGCGACCTCCCGGCCGGAAACGACGTCGGGCCCGTTCTCCCGGGCGACCCGGTGTTCGCGGACGGCGTCGTCGAGTACTTCGGCCAGTCCCTCTTCGCGGTGGCGGCGGACACCGTCGAGCTCGCCCGCCGGGCCGCGCACCTCGCGGCCGTCGAGTACGAGGACCTGCCGGCGATCCTCACCGCCGAGGACGCGCTCGCGGCCGGCTCGTTCGTCCTCCCCACCGAGGCCATGCGCCGCGGGAACCCCGAGTCGGCCCTGGCCCGGTCGCCGCGGCGCCTCGCCGGGCGGTTCCGGCTGGGCGGCCAGGACCACTTCTACCTCGAGGGGCAGGTGGCGATGGCGGTTCCGCTCGAGGGCGGGAACCTCCTCGTCTACAGCTCCACGCAGGCGCCCACCGAGGTGCAGCACCTCGTCGCCAAGGTGCTCGCGAAACCCGAGCACGCGGTCGCGGTGGAGGTGCGCCGCCTCGGCGGCGGCTTCGGCGGGAAGGAGACTCAGGCCGCGCTCATCGCGTGCATCGCCGCGCTCCTCGCCTGGAAGACGGGGCGGCCCGTGAAGCTCCGGCTCGACCGCGACGACGACATGCTCCTCACCGGCAAGCGGCACGACTTCGTCGTCGACTACGAGGTCGGCTTCGACGACGCGGGCCGGATCCGCGCGCTCCGGCTCGAGCTCGCCTCCCGCTGCGGGATCTCGCCCGACCTGTCCGGCGCGGTGAACGACCGCGCGATGCTCCACGCGGACAACTGCTACTGGCTCCCGAACGTGGCCGTGGTCTCGCACCGCTGCCGCACGAACACGGTGTCGAACACCGCCTTCCGCGGCTTCGGAGGCCCCCAGGGGATGATGGCCATCGAGTGGGTCGTCGACGAGGTGGCCCGCTCGCTCGGGCAGGACCCCCTCGACGTCCGCCGGCGGAACTTCTACGGGTTGAGAGCCCGGAACACGACCCCCTACGGAATGCGGGTGGACGGGCGCGCGATCCAGGGCCTCGTCCGGGAGCTCGAGGCGAGCTCCGCCTACGCCGCGCGCCGCCGGGCGGTCGCCGCCTTCAACCGCGAGAACGCGCACGCGAGGCGCGGCCTCGCGCTCACGCCCGTGAAGTTCGGGATCTCGTTCACCGCGACGCAGATGAACCAGGCGGGCGCGCTCGTCCACGTCTACGCGGACGGGAGCGTCCAGGTCTCGCACGGCGGCATCGAGATGGGCCAGGGCCTCTACGTGAAGGTGGCGCAGGTGGTCGCGGACGAGCTCGGCATCCCGCTCGACCGGGTGCGCCCGATGGCCACCACCACCGAGAAGGTCCCGAACACCTCCCCCACCGCGGCCTCCGCCGGCAGCGACCTCAACGGGAAGGCCGCCGAGGCCGCCGCGCGCGCCATCCGGAGGCGCATGGCCCGGGTCGCCGCCGCGCAACTCGGCGGGAGGGCCTCCTCGGCCGTCTTCCGCGGCGGCCTCGTCCGCATCGGCGACCGGGTCATGGAGTTCGCCGAGCTCGCGGCGCTCTCGCACCGCCGCCGGGTGTCCTTGTCGTCGACGGGATTCTACCGGACGCCGCTCGTCCACTGGGACCGCGAGAGGTTCCGGGGTCGCCCCTTCTACTACTTCTCGTGGGGCGCCGCGGTCTCCGAGGTCGAGGTCGACACCCTGACCGGCGAGTACCGGGTCCGGCGCGTCGACATCCTCCACGACTGCGGGAGCTCCATCAATCCGGCCATCGACCGCGGCCAGGTGGAGGGGGGCTTCGTCCAGGGCATGGGCTGGCTCACCACCGAGGAGCTCTGGTGGGACCCGGCAGGCCGGCTCGGGACCCACGCCCCGTCGACCTACAAGATCCCCGCCTGCGGCGACGTGCCCGAGGACTTCCGGGTCACGCTGCGGCTCGCCGGCGCCAACCGGATGCCGACGGTGCGGCGATCGAAGGCGGTGGGGGAGCCCCCCCTCATGCTCGCCATCTCCGTGTTCCACGCGCTCAAGGACGCTGTCGCCGCGACCGGCGACCACCGCCTGAGCCCTCGCCTCGACGCCCCGGCGACGCCGGAGCGGGTCCTGCTCGCCATCGAGGACCTGCGGGAGCGGCTCGCGTCCGGCGCGGAGGCCCGCCCTTGAACGGCTGGCTCGAGGCGCTCGCGTCCCTGCAGGCGGCGGGGAGGCCGGCCATCCTCGTCACCGTGCTCCGCGCCGACGGGTCCACGCCCCGCGAGGCCGGCGCGAAGATGGTCGTCGGCGAGGACGCGACCTACGGCTCCATCGGCGGCGGGCATCTCGAGCTCGAGGCCATCCGGGTCGCGCGGGAGATGGTGCGCGAGGGCGCCCAGCGGCCCCGCACCCCCGTGTCGCGCGACTTCTCCCTCGGCCCGAGCCTCGGCCAGTGCTGCGGCGGCGCGGTCACGCTGCTCTTCGAGGCCGTCCTGCCGGCGCGCTGGCGCGTCTCGCTCTTCGGCGCCGGCCACGTGGGTCGCGCGCTCGTGAAGCTCCTCGCCGACCTCCCGTGCCTCGTGGACTGGTACGACTCCCGCGAGGGCGAGTTCCCGGGGGGGCTCGCCTCGAGCGTGCGGCCGGTCGTCACCGACGACCCGGCCGGCGAGGTCCCCGACCTCCCTGCGGGCTCGGACGTCGTGGTGATGACCCACAGCCACGAGCTCGACCTGGCGATCGTCGCGGCGGCGCTCCGCCGCCGCGACCTCCCCTTCGTGGGCCTCATCGGGTCCCGGACCAAGCGGGCGCGCTTCGAGGCCCGCCTGTCCGAGCGCGGGTTCGGGACCGAGGACCTCGGCCGGCTCGTCTGCCCGGTCGGCGTCCCCGGCGCGGGCGGCAAGCTGCCCGCCGAGATCGCCATCTCCGTCGCCGCGCAGCTGCTGCAGCGGCGCGGGGCGCCCGCTCAGTAGCGGACCTTGTCGGGCTTCCGCTCCCACTCGTCGAAGGACGCCCGCGCCTCGGCGGACAGAAGTCGCACCATCGGCAGCCGCCGCCCCTCGATGGCCTTCCCGACCTCGTCGTAGATCTCGGCGTCGTCGAAGCCGATGCGCGCGGCGTCCCCGCGGGCGTTGCCGTAGTAGACCCTGTCGATGCGCGCCCAGTAGACGGCGGCAAGGCACATCGGGCAGGGCTCGCAGCTCGCGTAGATCTCGCAGCCCGAGAGGTCGAAGCGCCCGAGCGCCGCGCTCGCGGCGCGGATGGCGACCACCTCGGCGTGGGCGGTGGGGTCGTTCGAGGAGGTGACCCGGTTCACGCCCTCGCCCACGACGCGGCCGTCCAGGACCACCACCGCCCCGAACGGCCCCCCGGCGCCGGACTCCATGCCCTCGCGGGAGAGCTCGATCGCCCTGCGCATGAAGTCCTCTCGTCCCATCGCCTCCTCCGGTGCGCGGCCGCGCCTGCCGCGGGGCGGCGCGCCCGCGGATGCTAGTATGGCGGCGAACCCGTTTCACGGAGAAGCGCGCATGCAGGGGGAGAGGACGCTCCTCGTCCGGGACGCCGCGCTCGTCGCCACCTTCGACGAGCGCCGCCGCGAGATCCGGGACGGCTCGGTGCTCGTGCGCGGCAACCGGGTCGAGGCGGTGGGGCCGGCCTCCGAGCTCCCGCGGACGGCGGACGAGGTCGTCGACGCGCGCGGCCACCTCGTCGTCCCGGGGCTCGTGAACACGCACCACCACATGTACCAGTCGCTCACGCGCGCGGTCCGGCCGGTGCAGGACGCGGAGCTCTTCTCGTGGCTCAGGGGCCTCTATCCCGTGTGGGCGCGCCTCACGCCGGAGATGGTCCGCACCTCCACCCAGGTGGCGATGGCGGAGCTCCTCCTCTCCGGCTGCACGACGACGAGCGACCACCTCTACGTCTTCCCGAACGGCGTCCGCCTCGACGACAGCATCGAGGCCGCCACGGTGGCGGGCATGCGGTTCACCGCCACGCGCGGCTCGATGAGCGTGGGCGAGAAGGACGGCGGGCTCCCGCCGGACGGGCTGGTGGAGCGGGAGGACGCCATCCTCGCCGACACCCGCCGGCTCGTCGAGCGCTACCACGACCCCGGGCCGGGCTCGATGCTCCAGATCGCCGTCGCCCCCTGCTCGCCGTTCTCGGTGAGCCGCGACCTCATGGTCGAGTCGGCGCGGCTCGCGCGCGCGTACCGGGTGAGGCTCCACACCCACCTCGCCGAGAACGACCACGACGTCGCCTACTCCCGGGAGAGGTTCGGGCGGACGCCCGCCGCGTACGCCGAGGAGCTGGGATGGGTCGGCGACGACGTCTGGCACGCCCACTGCGTGAAGCTCGACGCGCCCGGGATCGCCCGGTTCGCCGCGACCGGCACCGGGGTGGCGCACTGCCCGGCGAGCAACATGCGGCTCGCGAGCGGCATCGCGCCGCTTCGGGCCATGCGGGCGGCCGGGGTCCAGGTCGGGCTCGGCGTCGACGGGAGCGCCTCGAACGACGGAGCGCAGATGGTGGCCGAGGCGCGCCTCGCGATGCTCCTCCAGCGCGTCGGGGCGGCGCTCGAGCCCTTCGGCTGCGACCGCGGTCCCGCGGCCATGACCGCCCGGGACGCCCTCGAGCTCGCGACCCGGGGCGGGGCACGGGTGCTCGGGCGGGCCGACATCGGGCAGCTCGCCCCCGGCATGTGCGCGGACCTCGCCGCCTTCGACCTCCGGACGCTTCCCTTCGCCGGCGGGGCCGTCCACGACCCGGTGGGCGCGCTCCTCCTGTGCGCCTCACCCCAGGCCGCCTGCACGGTCGTCGACGGCCGGGTCCGCGTGCGGGATGGCGAGCTCGTCTCCTTCGAGCTCGGGCCGGTGGTGGAGCGCCACAACCGGCTGGCGCGGGAACTCTGCCCGTAGACAGGGAAGCGGGGGGCCGCTTTCGCGACCCCCCGCCCCGAACTCAGGCTCGGCGCGCCCGGGCTACTTCCCGGACGGGACCTTTCCGTCGACGCCCTTCACGTAGAAGTTCACGGCGCCGTTCCACTTGTCGTCGGCGACGACGTCCTTCGCGAGGACCTCCTTGCCGGTGTTGTCGTAGAGCGGCCCCTTGAAGACGGCGACGCTGCCGTCCTTCAGGCCCGCCTTCGCGTCGTCGACCTTTTTCTTCACCGGGTCGGGCACGAAGGTGGCGATGGAGACGAACTCGGGCAGCCCCTCCTTCACGCCCCACTTGGTCTGCTCGGTCTTCCAGGTCTTGTTGAGAACGTCGTTGATGGCCTTCTCGTAGTAGAGGCCCCAGTTGAGGCGGCAGGAGCCGAGGTGGGCCTTCGGGGCGAAGGCGCTCATGTCCGAGTCCCAGCCGAACGCGTACTTGCCGTTCTTCTCGGCGGCCTGCAGCACCGCGGTCGAGTCGGTGTTCTGGAGCAGCACGTCCGCGCCCTGGTTGATGAGCGACTGCGCGGCCTCGGTCTCCTTCGGCGGATCGAACCAGCTGCTCACCCAGACGACCTTGGTCTTCACCTTGGGGTTCACGCTCTGGGCGCCCAGCGTGAAGGCGTTGATGTTCCGGAGCACCTCGGGGATCGGGAACGAGCCGACGAACCCGATGATGTTCGTCTTCGTCATCGAGCCCGCGATGATCCCGGCGAGGTAGGCGTCCTCGTAGAAGCGCCCCTCGTAGACGCGGAGGTTCGGCGCCGTCTTGTAGCCCGTCGCGTGCTCGAAGTAGACGTTCGGGTAGTCCTTCGCGACCTTCTCCATCGCGTCACCGAAGCCGAACGAGGTGGCGAAGATGACCTGGTTCCCCTGGGCGACGAGGTCGCGGATGACGCGCTCGGCGTCGGGGCCCTCGGGGACCTTCTCCACGAAGGTCGTCTTGATCTTGTCCCCGAACTTCGACTCGACGTACTTGCGGCCGAGGTCGTGGGCGAAGGTCCAGCCGGCGTCGCCGACGGGGCCGACGTAGACGAAGGCCACCTTGAGCGGCTCGGGCTTTTGCGCCGGCGCGGCCGCAGGCGCCTCGGCCTTCTTCGGCTCCTCCGGCTTCGTGCAGGCAACGAGGCCCGCGGCCGTGACGGCCGCGGCGAGCGCGAGGTGCTTCAACCAGGAAAGCCTTTCCATGTACGCGATCCTCCTCATCGGTTGGGGGGTGGCGGGAAGCGGGGATTATGCCCGGACGGTCTCACAGGTTGGGGAAAAACGGCTTGCCGAGCGAGGCCGGCATGTTGAGCCGGATCCACGCTGGGTTGCGGGAGATGAGGACGAGGACGATCACGGTGGCGAGGTAGGGGAGCATCGCCATGAGCTGGTTCGCGATGTTCACGCCCATCCCCTGCAGGTGGAGCTGGATCATGGTGACGCCCCCGAAGAGGTAGGCGCCGAGCAGGATCCGGGCCGGGCGCCAGGTCGCGAAGACCGTGAGCGCGAGGGCGATCCAGCCCCGCCCGGCGACCATGCCCTCGACCCACAGCGGGGCGTAGGCGATGGAGAAGTACGCCCCGGCGAGCCCGCACATCGCCCCGCCGACCGAGACCGCGAGCAGCCGGATGGGCCGCACCGGGTAGCCGAGCGCGTGGGCGGACTCCGGGGACTCGCCGATCGCCCGCAGGACGAGCCCCGCGCGGGTCCGGTAGAGGAACCAGGCGATGCCGGCGGTGGCGGCGACCGTGAAGTAGACGAGCGGGTGCTGCCGGAAGAGCGCCGGGCCGAGGAACGGGATGTCGCGGAGCAGCGGGATGGAGTAGTCGGCGCGCTCGGCGAGCTTCTTCCCGACGTAGGCGACGCCCACGAAGGCGGTGAAGCCGCCCCCGAAGAGGCTCACCGCGAGGCCGGTCGCGTACTGGTTCGTGTTGAGCCAGATGACGAGCCAGCCGAAGCACGCGGCGACGAGCGCCCCCGCGCCCGCCCCCGCCGCGAACCCGATCCAGTCGTTCCCGGTCTCGAAGCACACCGCGAAGCCGGTGAGCGCGGCGACGAGCATCATGCCCTCGGCGCCCAGGTTCAGGATGCCGGCGCGCTCGTTCACGAGCAGGCCCAGGCCGGCGATGGCGAGCGGGGTGCCGGCGCTGAGCGTCGCGGCGACGAGCGAGGCGAGCTCGTTCACGCGGTCCTCCGCCAGCGCGGCCTGTACAGGATGAGGGTGTCGCAGGCGAGCAGCGAGAAGAGGAGCACCCCCTGGAAGACGCCCGACAGCGCCGAGGGGAGCCCGACCCGCGACTGGGCGAGCTCGCCGCCGATGAGGAACATGGAGAGCAGGCCGCTCGCGAGCACGCAGCCGAGCGGGTGGAGGCGCCCCACGAAGGCGACGATGATGGCCGTGAACCCGTAGCCGGTGGCGACGTGGGGGGTGAGCTGCCCCATGGGGCCCGCCACCTCGTAGGCGCCGGCGACGCCGGCCAGCGCGCCGGAGGTCACGAGCGTCATCCACAGCGCCGTCCGCGACGAGAACCCCGCGTAGCGCGCGGCCGCCGGGGCCGGCCCGCCGACCTGGAGCTGGACGCCGCCGTAGGTCCGGAAGAGGAAGAGCCACATCGCCAGGGCGGTCGCGAGCGCCACGGGGAAGCCCGCGTTGAGCCGCATCCCGTGGACGAGTCGCGGGATCTCCGTGTTCGCGGCGAAGTTCACGGTCTGCGGGAAGTTGAAGCCGTTCGGGTCCTTCCACGGCCCGAAGACGAGGTAGGAGAGCAGCAGGTTCGCGACGTACACGAGCATGAGCGAGACGAGGATCTCGCTCGCGTGGAACCGGTCGCGGAGGAAGGCCACCACCCCCGCCCAGAGCCCGCCGCCCAGAGCCCCGGCGAGGGTGACGAGCGGGAAGAAGGCCCAGCGCGGGATGGCGAGGCCGGAGTCGGTCACCCAGAGCGCGAGCCAGCCGCCGGTGATGGCGCCGAGCAGGAACTGCCCCTCCGCCCCGATGTTCCACACGTTCGAGCGGTAGCAGAGCGCGAGCCCGAGGGAGATGAGGACGAGGGGGGTGGCCTTGAGCCCGAGCTCGGTGAGCGCCCGGGTGCCGTTGAAGGGCTCGACGAGGAACACCGAGAGCCCCCGGACCGGGTCCTTGCCGAGGGCCACGAAGAGCAAGCCCGCCACGACCACCGTGACGAGCAGGGCCACGAGGGGCGAGAGGACGCTCATCGCGAGCGACGGGGCGGTCCGCGCCTCGAGCTGGATCACCGGGCCTCCCCCGCGGCCGCCGCAGGCTCCGCCGGCCACAGCCCGCTCATCCACTCCCCGACGAGCTCGCGGGTGGCGACGGGGGTCGGGATGGAGGGCGACAGCCGGCCCTTGAACATCACGTAGAGGCGGTCGGTCACCTCGAAGAGCTCCTCGAGCTCCTCCGAGACGACGAGCACGGCGCAGCCGCTGTCGCGCAGCGCCATGAGCTCCCCGCGGATCTGCGCGGCGGCGCCGACGTCCACGCCCCAGGTCGGCTGGGCGACGATGAGGACGCGGGGCACCGCGTCGATCTCGCGGCCGACGATGTACTTCTGGAGGTTCCCGCCCGACAGGCTCTTCGCCACCGCCGCGGGCCCTGGGGTCTTCACGCCGAAGCGGTCGATGATCCCGAGGGTCTGCCTGCGCAGCGCCCGGCGGTCGATCCAGCCGAGGACCCGGAGCGATTCCCGGCGGGTGAGGAGCACGTTCAGCGCGAGCGACAGCGTGGGGACCGCCCCCCGCCCGAGCCGCTCCTCCGGGACGAAGTGGAGGCCAAAGCGCCGCCGCTCGCCCGCGGTCATGCGCCCGATGCCGTTGCCGAAGAGTCGGATCGAGGGGGTGTCGGCGCGCGGGTCCTCCCCGGAGAGGGCGGCGAGGAGCTCCTGCTGCCCGTTTCCGGAAACCCCGGCGATGCCGACGATCTCCCCCTCGCGCACCTCGAGGCTCACGCCCTCGAGGGAGACGCCGAAGCGATCCTGGCGGTGGAGCGAGAGGCGGCTCACCTCCAGCGCGAGCGCGCCCGGGCTCGGCTCCCGGTGCACGAGCTTCGGCGGCGTGGTCCCGATCATGAGGCGCGAGAGGCTCGCGGTCGTCTCCTTCATCGGGTCGCATGTGCCGGTGACCTTGCCGGCCCGGAGCGCCGTGCACTGGTGGCAGAGGGTCCGGATCTCGTCGAGCTTGTGGCTGATGTAGAGGATCGAGCAGCCGGTGGCGGCGAGCTGGCGGAGCGTGACGAAGAGCCTGTCCACCGCCTGGGGGGTGAGCACCGACGTCGGCTCATCGAGGATGAGGAGCTTCGGGTCGGCGAGGAGCGCCCGCACGATCTCGACCCGCTGGCGCTCGCCGACGGAGAGCGTGTGGACCGGGCGGCGCGGGTCGAGCTCGAGGCCGTACTCCTCGGCCTTCCGCCTCATGCCGTCGGTGACCTCCTTGAGCGTGAGCTCGCGCGAGAGGCCGAGCCAGACGTTCTCGGCGACCGTGAGCGTGTCGAAGAGCGAGAAGTGCTGGAAGACCATCGCGATCCCCAGCGCACGGGCCTCGTGCGGGCTGCGGATCGAGACCGGCTCCCCGTTCCAGCGGATGACGCCCGCGTCCGGGCGGACCGCGCCGTAGATGACCTTCATCAACGTCGACTTGCCCGCGCCGTTCTCGCCGAGGACCGAGTGGATCTCGCCGGGCAGGACGGTGAGCGACACGTCGTCGTTCGCGACGAGGCTCCCGTAGCGCTTCGTGATGTGCTCGAGCTCGAGCCTGGGGGGAGTCGAGGTCATTTGCCCTTGGTCGGCGCCGCCGAAGGTCGGCATACTACATGGGCTTGGCGACGCCCGGACAGGGCGATCGGTCATGCGCGCGGGACGGACGGAGGCCCATGGCGGACGCGATCACTGCGGCGGACGAGGGGATGCTGCGGCGCGCCTTTGACGTGGCGCGTCGGGCCCGCGAGCACGGGAACCACCCGTTCGGCGCGATCCTCGTCGGCCCGGCGGGAGAGGTGCTCCTCGAGGCGGAGAACGGGTACCTGCCCTCCCGCGACATGACGGCGCACGCCGAGCGCCTGCTCGCGACGAGGGCCTCGACGGCGTACTCCCCGGATTTTCTCGCCTCCTGCACGATGTACACGTCCGCCGAGCCTTGCGCGATGTGTGCCGGCGCGGCGTACTGGGCGGGCTTCGGCCGGATCGTCTACGGCCTCTCCGAGGCGCGGTTGCGCGCGATCACCGGCGACCACCCGGAGAACCCGACGCTCGACGTGCCGTGCCGGGTGATCTTCGCGGGAGGCCAGCGCCGGGTCGAGGTGATCGGCCCGCTGCTCGAGGAGGAGGGCGCGGCCCTCCACCTCGCGGCCTGGAACCGGGGCGCCTGATCGGGTCAGCCGGCGCCCGCGCCGGCGCCCGGTGCACGATCCATGCGCAGCCGAATGCCCGTTTAGCGCGCAGTTCACGCCCGTTTACCGCGCGCGCATCGCGTCATTCCGCGCCGGTCCACTCCGTGCTTGTCGCTGTCACACGTGCGCTGTAGAAGTGTCACCTTCTTCTTCCAACCCGGAGGGCCTTCGTGATCACACAACGAGTCAAGTTACTCGCAGCCACCGTCCTTGCCGCCGCCGCGGTCGCCCTGGCGCCGGCCGCCGCCCAGGCGCAGACCGACGTCGAGAAGGAGTTCATCGGCTTCACGACGACGAACGTCCAGTGGCTGTACGGGTGGAACTTCAACGACAACCTGCTCGGGTACAACCCGCCCACGCGGGCGATGATGACCATCACCTTCAACAACTTCACCGAGTGGAAGTACGGCGACAGCTTCTTCTTCGCCGACCTCTACAGCGCGAACAACCTCCCCGGCACCTGCTCCTCCCCCTCCGGCACCGGGAACTGCGGCGTGAACGCCAACGGACCGCAGAACGGCTGGAACGCCACGCTCTACGCCGAGTGGCACCCGCGCGTCTTCATCAACCGCATCCTCGGGCAGAAGGGCCCGTTCCTCGGCTTCATCCGGAACTACGGCCTCGCCTTCGAGGTGAACCAGGGCGCGGGCTTCCAAGCGTACCTCGCCGGCCTGGGGATGGACTTCGAGCTCCCCGGCTACCTGAACGTCGGCATGAACTTCTACTGGCGCTACAGCGCCGTGACCGGCGGTTTCACGCAGTACCAGAACACCTGGCAGTTCAGCCCGTTCTGGACGCTGCCGTTCTCGACGGGCCCGGTGCCCTGGCTCTTCACGGGCTTCGTCGACATCTTCGAGAACCCGAACGGCCACATCGACGTGATGGCGCAGCCGGAGCTCCTCCTCGACGTCCTCGGCCTCGCCGGCGGCCGGCACGACCGGCTCTACGTCGGCGTCGAGTGGTACATCCACTGCTACCAGAACGTCTATCCGTTCGCCGGGACGCAGAAGACGGTCTCCGCGCCGCAGCTCATGGTGCAGTGGACGATCCACTAGGTTCTCGCAGCTCGCCGGGCGCGCCGGCCGGTCGGGGAACCCGACCACCGGCGCGGCCCCCGGCCCCTCACATCGCCGCACGTCGACCGGGAGAGACCATGCGCGCACGCACCATCGGCGTCGAGGAGCGGGTCCCGCTCCTGCAGTCCGTCCCCCTCTCGCTGCAGCACCTGTTCGCGATGTTCGGCGCGACGGTGCTCGTCCCCTTCCTGGTCGGCCTCGACACCTCCGTCACGCTCTTCTCGAGCGGCGTCGGGACGCTGCTCTACATCGCGGTCACGAAGGGTCGGGTCCCCGCCTACCTCGGGTCCTCCTTCGCCTTCATCGCCGCCCTCTCGGGCATCCTGGCCGTGAAGCCCGGGCAGGTGGCGCCGGACGAGCGGATCGCGCTCGCCATGGGCGGCTGCGTCACGGTGGGCGTCGTCTACATCGTCGTCTCGGCCGCCATCGCCAAGTTCGGGAGCGCCTGGATCGAGAAGCTCCTGCCGCCGGTCGTGATCGGGCCGGTCGTCATGGTCATCGGCCTCGGCCTCGCGGGCGTCGCCGTGAACGTCATGGCCATGCAGGGCGGGACGGGCACCTACCACCCCGAGTTCTTCCGCGTCGCGCTTGCGGCCCTCGTCATCGCCATCCTCGCGGCCGTGTTCCTCCGGGGCTTCCTCGGCGTCATCCCCGTCCTCATCGGCATTGTCGGCGGATACGTCGTGGCGCTCGTCGCCGGCCAGGTCGACCTCTCCGGCGTCGCCGCCGCGAAGACCTTCGCCGTCCCGCACTTCGTGTTCCCCAAGTTCGACCTGGGCGCCATGCTCACGCTCGCCCCCATCTCGCTCGTGGTCATCACCGAGCACATCGGCCACCTGGTCGTCACGAGCAACGTCGTCGGGCGCGACTTCATGAAGGACCCCGGGCTCCACCGCTCGCTCGGCGGCGACGGCGTCGCCACGGCGGTCGCGGGCCTGATGGGCGGGCCGCCCAACACCACCTACGGGGAGAACATCGGCGTCATGGCCATCACCCGCGTGTTCAGCGTCTGGGTGATCGGCGGGGCGGCCGTCTTCGCGATCGCCATGTCGTTCTTCCCGGCGGTGGGCGCCCTCATCCGCAGCATCCCCACCCAGGTGATGGGCGGCATCTGCATCCTGCTCTTCGGCATCATCGCCGCGGCCGGCCTCCGCATGCTCGTCGACGCCAAGGTCGACTTCGCGAGCAAGCGGAACCTGATCATCACCTCGGTCATCCTCGTCATCGGGATCGGCGGGGCGAAGATCCACCTCGGCCCGGTCGAGCTCGGCGAGATGTCGCTCGCGACCTACGTCGGCATCCTCCTGAACCTCGTCCTCCCTCGCGGCATCGACGCGGAAGAGGAGAAGGCGGTCGTCGCCGAGACGCAGCCGGACGTCTGACCGCCTAGCACTCGGGCAGACCGACGGTGGACGGGGTGGCGGTGGCCGCGAGGCCACCCCGCGTCGAGGACGAACCCGCCGCCGACCACGCCGCGCGCCCCTCGCCAGCCGCCGGACGCCGCCGCTCTCCCGTGCCCGCCGCTGCCGCGAACCCGTGCAGCGCCGGGCGCCGCCAGCCCGCCGAGACGGCCGCGATCGCGCCCGGGGAGCGCTTCGCCCGTGGCCCGGGGAATGCAAGCGTCCCGCTGCCGGGGAGGCCTCCGTCCATGGCGCCCCGCGTCGTGGAGGGGCCGGCCGGCACGCCGCGCCGGCGCGGTGGTCCCCCCCATCGAAGTCCGGTAGATTCGCTCGCTACTCGCACCGAACGGGAGACTCTGACATGCGGAAGATGGTGTTCGCCGTCCTCGGGCTCGTCGTCGCGTTCCAGGCGTTCGCCGCGCCTCCCAAGGCGAAGGTGAAGATCGCTCTCATCGTGGAGTCCACCGTCGACGACAAGGGCTGGTGCCAGGCGATGCACGAGGCCATCACGGCGGTCCAGAAGAAGTACGGACCGACGCTCGTCGAGTACAGCTACAGCGAGAAGATGAAGCCGGTCGACGCCGGGTCGGCCGCGCGCCAGTACGCGTCGAAGGGCTTCGACATCATCATCGCGCACGGCGCCCAGTACAAGAACCTCATCCTCGAGATGGCGGAGGAGTTCCCGAAGACGACGTTCGCCTTCGGGACGAGCGCCGACGTGGGGCCGAAGAACGTCTTCACGTACATGCCGCAGAGCGAGCAGACCGGGTACCTGAACGGCCTCATCGCCGGCTCGGTCACGAAGTCGAACATCGTCGGCCTCGTGGGTCCGGTCGACGGCGGCGACGCCGCGCGCTACGACCGCGGCTTCGTCCTCGGCGTGAAGGCCTCGAACCCGAAGGCGGACGTGAAGGTCGCCCACACCGGCAGCTTCGGCGACTTCGTGAAGGCGGGCGAGCTCGCCCAGACCCAGATCCAGGCCGGCGCGGACGTGCTGACCGGCTCCTCGCAGCAGGCGCTCGGCGCGCTCCGCGCGGTCGCGGCCTACAAGGAGCGCCCCGTGTGGTGGGTGGGCCAGGACGTCGCCCAGCTCCACATCCCCGAGTCGACGAGGGTCATCGCCGCCGCGAGCTACAACTACGGGGCCGTGATCGAGGCCATCATGGAGCGGCGCGCCGCGGGCGTGCTCGGCGGCGAGAACCTCCCGCTCAACTTCGCGAACGGCGGCTTCGTCTACGAGTTCAACAGCTCGGTCGGCCCGGTGCTCACGAAGGAGATCCGCGCCAAGGTCGACGCGGCCAGGGCCGAGCTCACCGCGGGCAAGCTGCAGCTCGACTGGAAGGCCGTGAAGTTCTGACCGGTGCGGAGCGGAGGCGGCCGGAAGGCCGCGACCGCCGACGGGGATGAGCGAGCCGATCCAGGAGCTCAGGCTCGAGGGCATCACCAAGCGCTTCCCGGGCGTCCTCGCCTGCGATCGCGTCTCGATCGAGGTGCGCCGCGGCGAGGCGCTCGCGCTCGTGGGCGAGAACGGCGCCGGGAAGTCGACGCTCATGAACATCCTCGCCGGGCTCTACCAGCCCGACGAGGGGCGCATCCTCGTGAACGGCGAGCCGGTCCACTTCCGGTCGCCCGCCGATGCCTACGACCGCGGCATCGGCATGGTGCACCAGGACTTCATGCTCGTGCCGAGCATGACGGTCGCCGAGAACGTGGCCCTGGGGCTCGAGTCGCTGCACCGGGGGTTCCGGCTCGACGTCCGGGAGGCACGGCGGCGCGTCACCGAGGTGGCGGAGCACCACGAGCTCCCCGTGAACCCGGACGCGCGGGTGTGGCAGCTCTCCGTCGGGGAGCAGCAGCGCGTCGAGCTCGTGAAGACCCTGTGCCTCGGGGCGCGGCTCCTCATCCTCGACGAGCCGACCTCCGCGCTCACGCCCCAGGAGACGGACGACCTCCTCGAGCGGCTCTCCCGGATGACCTCCGAGCTCTCCATCATCTTCATCAGCCACAAGCTGAACGAGGTGAAGGAGCTCACCCACCGCGTCGCCATCCTGCGGCGCGGCGCGGTCGTGTACAGCGGGAACACGGACGACCACTCCACCGCGGAGCTCGCCGCGCTCATGACGGGCCGCGAGGTCGTCCTGCCGCGCAACGACGGGTCCGGCGCGCCGGGCGCGCCGGTCCTCGCGGTGCAGGGGCTCAAGGTGCGGGGCGACCGCGGCCACCTGGCGCTCGACGGGCTCGACCTCGAGCTCCGGGCGGGCGAGATCCTGGGGCTCGCCGGCGTGTCCGGGAACGGCCAGCGGGAGCTCGCCGACGCGCTCGCGGGGCTGCGCCCCGTCGAGTCCGGGACCATCCGCTTCGACGGCGAGGACGTCTCGAGGAGCTCCCCGCGCCGCATCATCGAGCGGGGGATGGGCTACATCCCCGAGGATCGCCACCACGAGGGCATCGTCGGATCGTTCTCCGTGAAGGAGAACCTGGTCCTCAAGGACTTCGCGGGCCCGCGCTTCAGCCGGCTCGGGTTCCTCCGGCTCCGCGCCATCCAGAAGAACGCCGACGCGCTGCGGGAGCGCTTCGACATCCGCTGCTCCTCCACGGCGGTGGCCGCGGGCACGCTCTCGGGAGGCAACATCCAGAAGGTGATCCTGGCGCGGGAGCTCGACCGCGGCCCCAAGGCGCTCGTCGCCGTCTACCCGACCCGGGGCGTGGACATGGGCGCCGAGGAGTTCATCCACGGCCAGCTGCTCTCCCTGCGGCGCCGGTCGGTCGGGATCCTGCTCGTCTCGGAGGAGCTCGAGGAGATCATGAACCTCTCGGACCGGATCGCCGTCATCTACAAGGGGCGCATCCTGTCGGTGCGGCCGGCGCGGGGGACCACCCGGCAGGAGCTCGGGCTCCTCATGGCGGGAGGGGCGCATGCCTAGGCGGTTCGCGCTCGTCTACGCGGCGGGGGTCGTGGTCCTCGCCGCGGCGGGCGCCGCGGCGGTGGCGGCCGCCGTTCTCGCCGTCATCGGCGCGAGCCCGTGGGCCACGTTCGCCACCATCGTGACGGGCCCGCTCCAGGACGTCTTCGGCGTCACCGAGATCCTGGTCCGGGCGGTTCCGCTCGTCCTCGTCGCCCTGGGCGTCGCCATCTCCTTCCGCAGCGGCATCCTCAACATCGGCGCCGAGGGGCAGATCCTCGTCGGCATCCTCTGCACGACCGCGGTCGCGCTCTGGCTCCCGGGGCTCCCCCGCTACGTGCTCGTGCCGCTCTGCCTCGCCGCCGGAGCCGCGGGCGGCGCCCTCTGGGGAGGCATCGCCGGCGTGCTCCGCGCCCGTTTCGACGTGAACGAGATCCTCTCCACGGTGATGCTGAACTACATCGCCGCGCAGCTCTACACCTTCGTCCTCCGCGGCCCGATGATCGACCCGGCCGAGCTCATGACCGGATCGGGGACGCCCCAGTCGATGCGGCTCGTCCGCGCGGCATGGCTCGACCGGATCGTGCCCGGGTCCCGGCTCCACACCGGCCTGGTCCTCGCGCTCGCGCTCGCCGGCCTCGTCTGGGTGCTGCTCTTCCGGACGACGCTGGGCTACCGGCTGCGCGCCGCGGGCGCCGGCGCGAAGGCCGCCCGCTACGCCGGCGTCCCGGTGGAGCGGTCCCTCGTCGTCGCGATGCTCTTCGCGGGCGGGTTCGCCGGGCTGGCGGGCGGCGTCGAGGTCCTCGGGGTCCACCACCGCGCCATCGAGGCCATCTCGTCGGGCTACGGCTTCGCGGCGATCGTCGTGGCGCTCTTCGGCGGCCTCCACCCGCTCGGGATCGTGCCCTCGGCCGTCTTCTTCGGCCAGCTCCTCGTCGGGGCCGACATGACCCAGCGGTCCGCGGGCGTCCCCGCGAACATGGTGCTCGTCCTCCAGGGCGCGATCATCCTCGCGATCGTGAGCGCCAAGATGTACCTCAACAACCCCTACGCCCGGCAGCGGGTCGCGACCGCGCTCGCCCGGCTCGGGATCGCCCGGGGCGCCTCCCCGCAGGCGGAGGAGGCGGGGCCGTGAACGCGGGACGGATGGCCTACGACATCCTGAGCCTCGGCGTCCCCTTCTCGGTGGCGCTCCTGCTCGCGGCGCTCGGCGAGATGTTCAACCAGCGCGCCGGGGTCTTCAACCTGGGGTGCGAGGGCATCATGGCCATGGGGGCCTACCTCGGCTTCTTGCCCGCCTACCTCGCCCGGTCGGGGCCCTACGGCCCCTGGGCGGACGTGCTCGGGTTCGCGCTCGCCGCGGCGGCCGGAGCGCTGCTCGCGCTCGTGTTCGCGGTGGTCACCGTGACCTTCCGCGCGCCGCAGGGCATCGCCGGGATCGGGCTGCAGATGCTCGGCGTCGGCGTCGCCGGGACCCTCTTCCGCCACTTCACCGGCGGCGTCACCGGCGTGGAGGGCGTGAGCGCCTGGCCCATCCCCGTCCTCTCGCGGATCCCGCTCCTCGGCGGCGTCCTCTTCAACCACAACCCCGTCGTGTACGTCGCCTTCCTCTGCGTGCCGGCGAGCTGGTACCTCCTCTACCGGACGCCCTGGGGGCTCCGCGTCCGCGCGGTGGGCACGCACCCACGCGCCGCGGACACGATGGGCATTGACGTGAACAGGGTCCGCTACCAGGCGCTCATGCTCGGCGGCGCGATGGGCGGCCTCGGCGGCGCCTACCTGTCGCTCTGCCAGGCGAAGATGTTCGCGGACGACCTCGTCGCGGGCCGGGGCTTCATCGCCGTCGCGCTCGTGTACTTCGGCCGCTGGAGCCCCTGGGGCATCACCGGTGGCGCGCTGCTGTTCAGCCTGGCGCAGGCCTTCCAGCTCGCCATCCAGGTCGGGGGGATCCACTTCCCGTACGAGTTCGCGGTGATGCTGCCCTACGCGCTCGTCATCCTCGTGCTCGCGCTCGCGCGGTACCGGGCGCTCGGCCCGACCGCCCTGGGCAAGCCCTTCAACCGCGAGATGCGGATCTGACGCCCCCGGGGCGAGGCGCGCGGCGGACTCCGGCGACGCGCCCGGCCACCTCGCGGCCCGCCCGCGTCCCCGGCGGATGCGTCCCGACTAGACGAAGGCGTTGTTCAGGATCTCGCCGAACCCGCCGCCGCCCGGGACGATGTACTGGTGGTCGTCGAGCCCGCGCTCCTCGTCCCAGCGGGTCCCGGGCACCGTGTCGAGGACGTCGGGGGCCGAGAGCCCGCGGTCGAGCCGGAGCGCGTAGATGCGGACGTCGGGGTGGTCCCGGGTCATCGTCCGAATGTACTCGGGCGTGATGATGAGGTGCACGTTGATGATCCGCCTCGGGGTCCCCGGGACCTTCTTCTTGTAGGTGTCGATGGCCGTCGACAGGGAGCCCCCGGTCGCCCCCATCGGATCCGGGAAGAGCAGGAAGGCGCCGTCGACGTCGCCCCCGATCTTCATCCCGCCGATGCCGGCCCCGACCACCTCGTCGTGCGGACCGAGCATGCGGCTCATGATGATGTGGTCCTGACGCACGAGCGCCGGGTCGAGCGTCTCGTTGAGCAGGTCGTAGGCGCACTGGGAGGGAAGCGCCCCGGCGCGCGCGATGTTCACCGTCACGGCGCGGACGTCGGCGTCGATGACGTCCCCCTCGTAGATCGCGCGAGGCGAGGAATCGATCATCCGGGTGGGCACGGCCACCCGGCGCCGTGGGAACTCGGCCGCGATGACCGTCCGGAGGAGATCGTCGTAGAGGAGGCGCACGAGCCGGGAGATGGCCGGCTGGCGCGTCTCCTTCGCACACAATGTCGCGAGCTGCCCGAGCAGCAGCGGGTTCGCGAGGACGTGGACGTTCTCGCCGTAGCGGTGCTCGATCTCGACGGGCCGGAACGGGACGTGGTCGTAGGCGCGGTCTCGCATGGACGGGGAGGATACCCCTTCCCGCCGACCCCGAGGCGGAATCCCGAAGCGCGGCGCGCGCCCGCGAGGGTCAGGGAACGCGGACCTGGACGTCCCGGACCCCTCCGACCGAGTCGAGCGCCGCGACGACCTTCGCGAGCGTCAGCGACTCGGGGAAGAGGATGAAGAACGACACCGAGGCCGTGCCGTCCGACCGGCTCATCTGGTAGTCGAAGTCCATGGCCTTCGCGTTCAGCCCGCGAAGCTCCCCGTCGATGGCCGCGAGCGGGTCCGCCGGGCTCGCGCTTCCGGCGTCGAAGGTCATGATCACCCGACGCCGCACGACGTTCTTGTCCTCGAGGACCCGCAGCACCGTGAGCGCGAGCAGGCCGAGGATCGTCACGTAGACGGCCTCCACGTACATGCCCGACCCGGCGCACAGACCGATCGCGGCGACGAGCCAGAGCCCCGCCGCGGTCGTGAGCCCCTGGACCGTCGCCCCGGTCCGGAGGATGGAGCCGCCTCCGAGGAATCCGACCCCGGCCACCACGGACGCCGCGATGCGGGAGGTGTCCACGCTCACCAGGTTCCCGGGGACGTAGTTCTGGAAGTGGACGAAGTGGGCCGACACCACCATGAACGTGGCCGACGCCATGGACACGATGAGATGCGTCCGGAGCCCCGCCTGCCGCCGGTGGATGTCCCGTTCGGCGCCGATGACGCCGCCCAGGAAAGCGGCGACGCTGATCCGGAGGATCATCTCCCAGTGTGAGATTCCCACGGTCCTCTCCCCGCCGGCCGAGCCCTCCCAGGCCGGCCCATTGTGACGATAGTGTGACGGAGGCGTCTCCTCAATATCTCTCAAGCAATTTCAGCGGTTGTGGAGAGGTGGCCCCGGCGAGCGCGGGGCCCGACCCATCTGGGTATGCGGGCGTGGCTCTGCGCCCCGCCGTCAGGCGCCGAGCTCTTGGGCGAGGTGGACGAGGTCGTCCGCGACGACGTCGAAGCGCCCGGGGGGCGGGCGCCGAGACCCTGCGCCGATCCCGAACTCGCGCGGTCGCCAGACGAAGGCGGTGCGGAGACCGACCCGGCCGGCCGCGACGAGGTCCTCCTCGTGGGCCGCCACCATCATCACCTCCTCGGGGCGCAGCCCGAGGAGGCGCACCGCGCCCAGGTAGGTCTCCGGGTCGGGCTTGTAGTGGTGGAAGAGCTCCGCCGAGAGGATCGCGTCCCAGGGGAGGCCGGCCCGCTTCGCCATGTTCGCGAGCAAGGAGACGTTGCCGTTCGAGAGGGTGGCGACGAGGAAGCGCCTCTTCAGGCGCCGGAGCCCGCGGACCGCGTCGGGCCATGGGTCGAGCCTGTGCCACGCCCGGTTGAGCTCGTCCCTCTCGGCCTCCGCGAGGCCGCGGACGCCGAAGCGGGCGACGAGGTCGTCGAGGACCCGGCGGTGCAGGGCGTCGATGTTCATCCAGGGGAGCTCGCCCGAGCGGACCCGGTCCATGGCAGGCCGGTAGCCGGCGCGCCAGGCGTCCGCGAACGCGGTCCAGTCCACCCGGATCCCCTTCGCCCGGCCGAGCGCCCGCCCCTCGCGGACGACG
>Ga0335070_10000059_pt1 | contig 125124 bp, 105 predicted proteins | sample Lox_Sample_13_FD_206722 | JGI IMG/M metagenome (GOLD analysis project Ga0335070, IMG submission 206722) | Soil microbial communities from Loxahatchee National Wildlife Refuge, Florida, United States - Lox_Sample_1.3 | ecosystem: Environmental > Terrestrial > Soil > Wetlands | place: USA... | reverse complement strand
TGACCGTCGACGGCGTCCGCGTCGTCTTCGCGGACGGATGGGGGCTCGTGCGCGCCTCGAACACCCAGCCGCTGCTCGTGCTCCGGTTCGAGGCGAAGACCCCGGAACGCCTCGCCGAGATCGAGGCACTCGTCTCCGGCAAGGTCGACGAGCTGAAGCGCGAGATCGGCGCCTAGGGTGGCGATGGGCGAGCCGGCGCTCGGGATCGACCTGGGCGGGACGAACGTCCGGGCCGCGCTCGTCGACCGGGAGACCGGCCGCGTGCTGTCGCTCGCCAAGCGGGCCCTCGCAGGGCACGCGCCCGAGGAGGTCGCGGCGGCCGTCGCCAAGGCGGCCCGATCCGCCGCCGGCGCGCGGGAGCTCGCCTCGTTCACGCGCGCCGGTGCCGGGGTGGCGGGCCAGGTTCTCGGGAAAAGCGGCCTCGTCCTGAACGCGCCGAACCTCGGTTGGCGGGACGTCGCCTTCGGGGAGATGCTCGGCCGGGCGCTCGGGATGCCGGTGCGGATCGTGAACGACCTCTCCGCGGCGGCGTGGGGCGAGAGCCGCTTCGGCGCCGCCAAGGGTGCCCGCGACGCGCTGGTGGTGTTCGTCGGCACCGGCGTCGGATCCGGGATCGTCCTCGGGGGGCGGCTCCAGGAGGGCGCGCGCGGCGTCGCCGGCGAGATCGGCCACGTCAAGGTGCGGCCCCCGCGGCCCGGCGAGCCCCCGCGGCCCTGCGGCTGCGGTGCCGTCGGGTGCCTCGAGGCCTACGCCGGGGGCGCCCGCATCGCCGCGCGCGTGCGCGAGGAGATCGGCCGCGGCGGCGCGACCCGGATCGCCGAGCTCGCGGGCGGGGACCTCGCGGCCGTCACCGCCTCCGCCGTGGAGCGGGCCGCCGCGGCCGACGACGAGTACGCGCGAGAGCTCTGGGCGGAGGTCGGCGAGCTGCTCGGCACGGCCGTCGCGAACGCGGTCACGATCCTCAACCCGGCGCGGCTCGTGCTCGGCGGCGGGGTGCTCCGCTCGAGTCCCTCGCTCCGCGCGATCGTCGTCGAGCGCGTCGCCGCGGCAGCCTCGCGCAGCGCGGCGGCGGAGCTCGCGATCGCCGCCGCGGAGCTCGGAGACGAGGCGGGCGTCGTCGGAGCGGCGCTCCTCGGGGCCGGGATCGAGGGCTGAGCCGGCAGTGCATCCCCGTCCGCGCCCGGATCGTCAAGTCGGAGGTCCGGACGCTCGGCGGCGAGCTACGCGAAAAGTGCTCTCCCTTCCTTGCACTCACGATCCGCGCACGCTAATCTGCGTTCGTCTTGCTCGTCGGTCGTCGTGACCACGTCTCGAGGAGGTAGCACATGGCAGCCAAGAAGAAGGCGACGAAGAAGGCAGCGAAGAAGCCGGCCAAGAAGGGCGCGAAGAAGGCGAAGAAGAAGTAGCTTCGCCAGCCGTCGCGCGAGGCCTCTCGCGCCAAGCTCGCTGCGGCCGCCTCCGGGCGGCCGTAGTCGTTTCGGAGGCCATGTCCCTCGGACAGGCGGAGATCGACCTCGTCGTCGCGGAGCTCGCTCCGCTTGCGGGGGCGCGCGTCGAGACGGTTCGCGTCCACGGCGAGCGAGCGCTGACGCTGGAGATCCGGGGGCGCGAGGGGCCGGCGGCGATTCTCGTCTCCGCCGAGGCGGACCGGACGCGGATCCACGCGACGACCCGCCGGCCGCCGGCGCCGGAAGAGCCGTTCCCCTTCCAGGCGCTCGCCCGCCGCGAGCTGGAGGGCGCGGTCCTCGAGGAGATCCGCGCCTCCGCAGGGGACAGGGTCGTCGAGCTCCGCTTCCGGCGCCCGGGCGGCGAGGTGCGCCTCGTCGCCGAGCTGACCGGCCGTCACGGGAACCTCCTCCTCGTCGACGAAGCGGGCGTCATCCGCGGCCGGGCCGGGCCGAACCTCTCGCAGCGGCGGCGCCTCGTCCCGGGCGAGCGTTACGAGCCTCCGGCGCCGCGGGCGGCTCCCGACGTCGCGGCGCCGCGCTTCGCGCCGGCCGGGGGATCGCCCTTCCCGCTGTCGGCCGCCATCGAGGGCCACTACGGCGCGGTCGAGGAGGCGCGGGCCCTCGCGGAGGCGCGGAGGAGGCTTCGCGAGCCCCTGCGCGCGGCCATCGCCCGGTCGAGGCGCGCACTCGCGAAGCTCGCCGAGGAGGCGGCCCGCATCCCGGGGGCCGAGGCGGACCGGCGCGCGGCCGACCTGCTCAAGCAGAACCTCCGGCACGTCCGGCGCGGCGCGCGGCAGGTGACGCTGACCGAGTGGACCGAGGAAGGGGCGCGCGACGTGTCGCTCGCGCTCGACCCCTCTCTCTCTCCGAGAGAGAACATGGAGCGGTTCTACCGGCGCTACCGCCGCATCGTGGAGAGCGCGGCTCGCGTGGAGGACCGCGCGGCCGAGGTCCGCCGCAGGCTCGCCGACGCGGAGGCGCTCGTCGCCGAGGTGGAGCGGACGCCGGCGGAGGGCCTCCCGCGGCTCGAGCGCGAGGCGAGGCGCCTCGGCGCGGCGCCGCGCCCGCGGCTCGCGCCCCGGCGCCGGCGCGAGGAGGCGGCGCCGTCGTACCGGACCTTCCATACGGAGGCGGGGGTGGCGATCCTCGTCGGAAAGGGCGCCGCCGAGAACGACGAGCTCACGGTCCGCGTGGCGAAGGGCAACGACCTGTGGCTTCACGCCCGCGGGCGGTCCGGCGCCCACGTCGTCGTTCGCCTGCCGAAGGGGCAGGCGCCGGACCAGGAGACCCTGCTCGACGCCGCGCACCTCGCGGCCCACTTCAGCGATGCGCGCGGCGACCCGGCCGTGGACGTGGTCTACACGCGCGCGAAGCACGTGAGGAAGCCGAGGGGCGCGGCCCCCGGGGCGGTGACCTTCAGCCAGGAGCGCACGGTGGCGCTCCGGGTCGAGCCGGCGCGCCTCGCCCGGCTCCTCGCCTCGGCCGAAGGCGAGCCGGCTTGAGGTGCCGGGGTCCGTCCCGTAGCATGGACGGCGGCGTGGCGGGCGACGGGATCTCCTCGGACTTCGACGCGCGACGGGCGCCGCGCCCCGAGCGCGTGGCCGCCGCCGAGCGGCTCGCCGACGCCGTGGCGCGCCGGCTCGGCGAGCGGGTCCGGCTCCTCGTCCACGACAACCGATCGGTGATGGTCTCGTACCGGCGACTGCGGGGAGAGATGCAGCTGCGCGTGCACCACCTCTTCCTGGGGGCGCCCCCGGAGGTGGCGCGGGCGCTCGGGGAGTTCACCGCCGCGCGCCTTCCCGCGGTCCGGCGCGAGGCGAGCCGCCGCATCGACGCCTGGGTGCGGGCGCAGCGAGAGCGCATCGCCGGCCCCCACGCCCGGGAGCTCCGCACGCGGGGGCGGGTCCACGACCTGCAGGAGATGCTCGACCGGATCAACGAGGAGCACTTCGGCGGAGCCGTGAGAGCCCGGATCGGCTGGGGGCGGTCCGGCGCCCGCCCTGGGCGTCGCTCCATCAAGACCGGCGTCTACCTCCACCACGCGCGGGCCATCCGCATCCACCCCGCCCTCGACCGCGAGGACGTGCCCGCCTTCTACGTGGAGGCGGTCGTGTTCCACGAGATGCTCCACGAGGTCGTCCCGCCGGACGAGCGGGGCGGCCGCCGGGTCGTGCACGGCCCCGAGTTCCGCCGCCGGGAGCGGCGCTTCCCGGGCTTCGCGCGCGCCCGCGCCTGGGAGCGCGAGCACCTGCACCTCCTGCTCGCCTCGCCCCGGCGCCGCTAGAAGGCTCGCCGCCACCGCACGGCGAGGACCCACAGGGCGAGGGTCGCGAGCGACACCCCCACCCCGGCGGCGACGAGAGGATTCCGGTAGTCGAGCCGGAGGCGGTGGCGCCCCGCGGGCACGGCCACGGCCTGGAACGCGTAGTCGGCCCGGAGGACGGGAACGGCGCGTCCGTCGAGCGTCGCCCTCCACCCGGGGTAGAAGGGGTCGAGGACCACGGCCAGGCCGTCGCGCGGCGCCACCACCGTGGCCGCGAGCGAGCGCGCTCCCACCTCCACGTCCTCGGCGGGGACCGGGCCGAGGGGCGGCCCCGGGGGCGGCCCCGGGGGACGCTCCGCGAGGACCGCGCGGTCTCCCCGGGCCGCGGACGAGAGCGCCGGCCCCGCCCTCGCGTCGGGGACGACGTCCCACGAGCCGGTCCAGAAGACGCGGGGCAGGGCCTCGGCGCGGTAGGCGACGATCGGGTCCTCCCACTCGCGCTCGCCTTTCGCGAGCACCGGGAGGTCGAGCGGCCGGTCGGAGAGGACCAGGGGGGCGCCGACGAGCGGCCAGAGCGGCGAGGTGGCGCTCGCGGACGGGAAGGTCGCGTCGCGCTCCATCACCCCGAGTGGGTGCACGTCGCCCTCCCGCGTGCCCTCGAGCAGGTCGCGGACGCGCTCGATCCCCATGGGGCCGTAGCCGAGCGCGCCCTCCCATCCCTGCCGCAGCGGGGCGTTCGCCGACGCGCCCCACTTCGCGAGCACGGCCACCCGGCGCGGGGCCGGCGCGTCGGGGACGAGCGGGCGATAGGAGGACAGGATCGGACCCAGCTCCGCCGCGGGCGCGACGTCGTTCGTGCGCGCGAAGAGCACGGCCGCGTCCGCGAAGGCGACCGCCACGGCGAGGCCGCCCGCGAGCCGGGGCGCCCGCCCCGCCCAGGCGACCGTCACGCAGACCGCCCCGGCCGCGGCCGCGACGATCGCGTGCACGGACGCCATGGCGGCGCCCTCGCCTGCGAAGGGGAAGCCGGGCCGGCGCGGGAGCAGGTACGCGGCGAGCGCGACGGCCCCGAGCACGGCGAGCGCGCGGAACGCCCCGACGGCCGAGCGGCGCCGCCGCAGCGCCTCGAGCCCCTCGCCGGCGAGCACCGCGGTCGCGAACGTCGTCACGAAGAGCGAGCGGGTCGGTACCCGGAAGCTCCCGTAGCCGGGGAGGTACCGGTAGGCGAGCCGGTGCAGACCGAGCGGGGCCCCCTCGCCGAGCGCGAGCCAGACGCCGAGGGCGCCGAGCGCGAGGAGGAGGAGCGTCCCGCGGCGGCGGACCGGCGCCGCGGCGGCGAGAGCCATGGGAAGGACGCCCAGGTAGCCGGTGGCCTCCCAGAGGTTCACGCCCCAGCCGTCCCGGTAGGCGCGCGGCAGCACGAGGAGGGCGAGCCCCCAGGCGTCCGGCCACTTCCAGCTCGTCGCGAACTCGTAGCTCACCCCGGCGCCCCGGGAACCCAGCCGCGACAGCTCGGCCGCCGGCAGGAGCGAGACCGCGGCGAGGAGGAGCCCCACGGGCACCGCCAGCAGCGCCAGCGCGGCGTCTCCGGGGCGCTCCCGGACGAGGCCCCCGGCGATGCGCAGCGCGTAGAGGCCGGCGACGTACGAGCCGAAGAGCGCCATCTGCGGAGATCCGCCGAGCCACGACAGGCCGGCCGCGCTCGCGGCGAGCAGCGCGAAACGGCCGCGGCGCGTCTCGGCGAAGCCCTCCAGGCCGGCGAGCATCCAGGGCCACCAGCAGGTCGTCGCCGCGAAGTTCCAGTGGATGACGTGGACGGTCTGCTTGGCCCCGAGCGCGAAGACCACGGCCGCGAGCAGTCCCGACGCCGGGGAGAGCCCGCGCAGGCGCATCCAAACCACCATGCCCCATCCGCCGACGCACAGGTGGAAGAGCGTGGCGACGGTCAGGGCGCGAGGAGCCTCGAGGGGCAGCGTGAGCCAGGTCGCCGGCGAGAAGAGCGCCGCCTGGGGGTCGGCGACGAGGGGGTATCCCATGAGGATCCCCCGCTGCCACCAGGGGAGCTCCCCGTGCCGCAGGGCGGTGGCCACGGCCTCGCGGATGCCGAAGAAGAAGTAGCGGAGGTCCGAGCCGGAGAAGGCCCAGCCGGGACGGGCGGCCCGCCAGTGGAAGGCGACGACGAGGGCGGGGACGAGCGCCAGGGCCCCCCACCAGGCGCGCCGGGACGCGGCCGCGTTCACGCCCCCTCCGCGCCCGGGGTGCGGGCGGCGCGCCACAGCTCGGCGACGAGCCAGGCGGCGAGCGCCGCGTAGATCGCGGTCCGCGCCGCCTCCTCCAGGAAGTACCAGCGGTCGAAGAACCAGAACACGCCGCGGCCGGCCCGGACCTCGAAGGCGAGGTGGTAGTCCACGACCGAGATGGCGGAAAGGGCGGCGAAGAGCCAGGCCGGCGGCGAGACGAGCGCCGCTCCCGCGAAGGCGTAGAGGGCGTACTGCGGGCTGTAGACCTTGTTCGTGGCGATCCAGACGACGAGCACCAGCGCCGTGCCGAGCCGCACGGCACGGGCGCGCGAGGCCGCGCTCGCCCGGTACGCTCCCGCGGCCGCCGCGAGGGCCGAGGCGGCGAGGAACGCCGCGCCGAGCGCGTTCAGGGTCTTGGGGTCGCGCAGCGCCCAGATCTCCCAGACCGAGTTCTCGGCGAAGCGCCCGGCGTTGTAGCGGAAGAAGTGCCCCCAGTTCTCGGGCGCGAGCAGCGCCACCGGAAGGTTCACGGCCGCGGCGACGGCCGCGAAGGCGGCCGTCCACCCGAGGGCCGCCCGCCAGCGGCGCTCCCCGGCCAGGGCGGCGAGCACCGAGGGAGCCGCCGCCACCGGCCACAGCTTCGCGCAGACGCCGAGGGACGCGAGCGCGCCGGACCGGCCGGGCCGGGCGCGCTCGTGCTGCCAGAGGGCGGCGAAGAGGAGCGCGATGGGCAGGAGGTCCCAGTTCAGCGCCCCGTAGTACGCGAGCGCCGGGGTCGCCGCGAGCCACCAGGGGTTGGCCCCCGGCATGCGCGCGAGCACGGCGACGGCCGCGAAGAGGCACGCCGCGAGGAACAGGACGCTGACGGTGAAGTGCGCCCACTGGCCGCCCGGGACGAAGGAGGGAAGGTAGAGGGTGAAGCCGAGGAGGACCGGGTACTCGATCCGGTCCTGCAGGTAGGGCACGGGGCGCCCGCCGCCGAGGTACCGATCTCCCGAGAGGGCGAGGATGTCCGAGTAGCTGTGGTGCCGGAAGGCCCAGGGGCGGTAGGCCACGCCGGGGTGGGCGACGCCCCGCACCAGGTTGGCGTAGCCGAGCGCCAGCCACGCCGCGGCGACGACGAAGGGCGCGGCGCGGCGCAGGCGTTCGCGGAGGGCCGGCGACATGGGGACGGGGATATTAGGCGCGGGGCGGCGCGGGGTCCACCGCGGCCGCCCGCCGATGTTTTGCGCGGCGTGCGGGAGCGCGTACGATTCGTCCGGTGACCACCATGGAGCGGGCCACGGAGGCCCTCCAGGCCGTTCTCTCGCGCACCGGCCCCGCGGCGCCGCTCATCCTCTTCATGGGGAGCCTCATCGAGTACGTCTTCCCGCCCTTCCCCGGGGACACGGTGGTGGTGCTCGGCGCCTGGTACGCGGTGAAGGGGGTCCTCTCCTGGCCGATGACGTTCGGGGCGGTGACCGCCGGGGCCGTCCTCGGCGCCTGGATCGACTTCCGCGTGGGGGTGGCGCTCGGCGCGGCGCTCGAGAAGGGCGCGCAGCGCCGGGGACCGATCACCGTCGAGCACGTTCGGCGCGTGGAGGAGGGATACCGGCGCTACGGGGCGTGGTTCCTCCTCGCCAACCGCTTCCTCCCGGCCGTCCGCGCCTTCCTCTTCGTCGGAGCCGGGGCGGCGCGGCTGCCGCTGCGGCGCGTGCTCCTCTACGGCGGGATCTCGGCGGCGCTCTGGAACGCCATCCTCCTCGCGCTCGGCGCCTTCGTGGTCTCGAACCTGAACGACCTCCTGGCCGTGCTCGAGCGCTACACGACCGTGGCCTGGGTTCTCATGGCGACGGCGGCCGCCGTCGCGCTGGTGCGCTGGGTGCTCGTGCGGCGCCGGGGTCGCGCGTGAAGGGGCTCGTCCTGCTCCTCGCGCTCCTCGGGCTGCCCGAGTCCGGAGCGCGGCGCTACCGCATGGAGATCGCCGGGGCCGCGGTCGGCGTGGCCGAGCTCGCGATCGCCTGCGACCCTGCAGGCTGCCGCGCGCGCTTCGAGACGGTGACGCGGGTGCCCGAGGCCGCGGGGGGCGGCCGCTCGCGCCACCGCATCCTCGTCGCCTCCGATCGGGTCGGGATCGTGCGCGAGGCCCAGGTCGGCGGCGATGGCGATCTCCGCCCGGCGCCCGGGACGGGAGCGGTGGCCTCGATGCTGGCCGAGGTCCTGCTCGCCGCCGCCCCGGAGGGGCAACGCAGCTGTCTCGAGGTGGTCGACGTGGAGACCGGTCGGACCGGACGGGCCTGCGCCACGCGCCGGGGCCGCTGGTTCGAGGGCGAGGTCCTCCGCGAGCCGGTGCGCTTCCGGCCCGGGCGGGACGGCCTCCCGGACGAGGTGGTGCTCGCGGGGCAGGACACGCGCTTCCTCGCGGACGCCGCCGCGGCCGTGCCGGAGCGCGCGCCGCGAATGCTCGGCGCCCTGGTGCCGGCGCCGCCCGGTGCGGAGGAGGAGCGATCGCTCCGCTTCTGCGGCGTCGCGGCGGAGGACGAAGACCCCGAGCCGCCGCCCCCCGGGATCCCGAGGAGCTTCCCGGAGGAGGGGAGCTGCCGGGAGAAGACCGCGGCGTGGCTCGCCGAGGCGAGGGCCTTCGGCCTCGCCGGGCGTCACGCGGTGGGCGTGGCCTGGGACGGCCGGAACTTCGTGTGGCACGAGTGGGCCGAATTGAACGTCGGAGGGCGCTGGGTCGCGGTCGACCCGAGCTTCCGGCAGGTGCCGGCGCAGGGGCCCCGCTTCACGCTGGCGCGCTTCGCCGACGGGGACGACGCGGCGCGCGTCGACGCGGGGCGCCGGGTGCTCGCCTGCTGGGGCAAGGCGCGCGTGCAGGTCGCGCGCTAGGCGCCCGCGGCCCGCCGCCCGAGGAAGCGGACGAGCGCCTCCGCCTTGGGCACGAGGGAGGCGAGCTCGACCTGCTCGTCGAGGGTGTGAAACCCGCGCCCGCGCGGGCCCAGCCCGTCGATGGACGGGATGCCCAGCGCCGCGGTCACCGAGGCGTCCGAGCCGCCCCCGGAGAGCGGTGCCTCCCCGTGCCCGAGCCCCGCCTCCCGCTGGCACTCGCCGTACTCCACCGCGAGCGCCGCCGAGGCCTCGGTCCGCTCCATCGCCGGTCGGGCGTTCGCCTGCCGGACCTCGATGCGGGTACCTTCGAGCTCCGCCTCCCGCGCCGCGGCGGCGAGCCGCCGCAAGAGCTCCTCCCCGTCCCGAGAGGCGACGTAGCGGAGATCGACCTCGCAGCGGGCCTCCGCCGGCACCGTGTTGCGCGTCGTGCCTCCCTCGATCCGACCCACGCTCACGGTGACGCCCCGGCCGTAGTCGGTGAGAGCCTGTGCCCGGTCCACGAATCGCGCGAGCGACCAGATGGCGTTGCGTCCCTTCTCGTGGTCCCCGCCGGCGTGGGCGGCGACGCCTCGGGCCACGGCATCCACGGAGGCCACTCCCTTGCGCCGGGTGACGATGAGGTCGCCCGACCGGCCCGACTCCAGTCCGAGCGCGGCGCGCGCGCCGGGGGCCCGCTGCCGGAACACGGCCTGCGATTCCGGGGACCCCGCCTCCTCGTCCGCGACGACGAAGGTGCGGACCGGCACCTCCGCGAGGAGCCCGGCGCGCGCGAGCGCACGGAGCGCGAAGAGCCCGACGACGAGGCCCCCCTTCATGTCGAGGACCCCCGGGCCGCGGGCCGTGACCCCGTCGCTCGCATAGCCCTCGAAGACCCCGGGAGGGTAGACGGTGTCGCTGTGGCCGATGAGAAGGAAGGGCGCGCCGCGCGCCGGCCCGGAGAGCACCAGGTGATCGCCGAAGCGGGCGGACGGGATGCGCTCCGCGGAAAGCCCCGTGCCACCGCACTCGGCGAGGAGGAGGTCCACGACGGCGTTCGCCCCTTCGCGGTTGCCGCTAAAGGAGTTCACGGAGACGAGCCGCGCGAGCAGGTCCTCCATGGCGGGCCGCTGCGCGGCGATCCACGAGACGGCGATCTCAAGCGGGGCAGGCATCTCGTTGGGTGCGTGCGGTCTCCGGCGGCAGGGTATATGGTCCTCACATGCCGGGACGCAAGGGGCGCCGGGCCGCGGTCGTGGGAGGCTCGGGCTACGGGGGAGCGGAGATGATCCGCCGGCTTCTCATCCACCCGGAGGTCGAGCTCGTGCGGGTGGCGTCCGTCGACTTCGTCGGCGACCCGCTCGGGTCCGCCATCCCCTCCCTGGAGGGCGCGACCGACCTCGTGTTCGAGGATCTCCCGCCGCGAGCGGCCGCCGACGGCGTGGACGTCGTCCTCCTCGGACTGCCGCACAAGGTGGCCGCCTCGAAGCTGCCGGAGATCGCGGCGCTTCCCGGGGTGAAGGTGGTCGACATGTCCGGGGACTTCCGCCTGAAGAGCGCCGAGAGCTACGAGCGCTACTACGGACAGCGCCATCCGCACCCGGAGCTCCTCGCGGACTTCGTCTACGGCCTGCCGGAGCTGAACCGGTCGCGGATCCGCGGGGCGCGCTTCGTGGCGTCGCCGGGCTGCTTCGCCACCGCCATCGAGCTCGCGCTCTTGCCGCTCGCCCGCGCCGGGCTCGTCGAGGGGGTGGTCCACGTCCAGGGGATCACCGGCAGCTCGGGATCGGGCGCCGCCCCCCAAGCCACGACCCACCACCCGGTGCGCGCCGCCAACCTCCGAGCGTACAAGCCGCTGTGGCACCAGCACGTCCCGGAGATCACGGAAGCGCTCGCCGCGGCCGGCGCGAGGGACCTGGAGCTCCGCTTCGTCCCGGTCTCCGCGCCGCTCGTCCGCGGCATCCTCGCCACCGCGTTCGTGGAGGTCCCGGGCGAGTGGACCGCGGAGCGGCTGGAGGGGCTCTACCGGGAGGCCTACGGCCCCGAGCCGTTCGTCCGCGTCCCGAGGAAGCGCCTGCCGGAGGTGGCGGCCGTCTCCGGCTCGAACTTTGCCGAGGTGGGCGTCGCGGCCGGCGCGGCCTGGCGCGGCCGGCGCACCGCGACGGCGATCTGCGCGCTCGACAACCTGGTGAAGGGCGGGGCCGGCCAGGCCATCGAGAACATGAACCTCGTCCTGGGGCTCGAGGAGACCCTCGCGCTCGAGGACCCCGGCCCCTGGCCGCCGTGAGGTGCGACATGAAGACCGATACGCGAAAGCCCCTCTGCGGAGCCGTGCTCGCCTTGGCCCTTCTCGCCGGAGCTCCCGCGCGGGCCCAGACGCCGGCGGGTGCTCCGCCTTCCAGCGCCTCCGCCGCCCCCGCCAGGGCCGGCGTGGACCTCCCGCCCATCACCCCCGTCGCCACCGGGCAGCACCACCCCGGGAAGGTGGTCTGGTTCGACCTCCTCACGCTCGACCCGTCCGGTGCGGAGCGCTTCTACGGAGGCCTGCTCGGCTGGACCTTCGTGCAGCGCGGCGACTACGCCGTCATCGTCGACGCCGGCACGGCCGTGGCCGGGGTCATCCGCATGCCCGCCGCGCACGGGCAGATGCCGCAGGCGCGCTGGGTCCCGCTCATCTCCGTCTCCAACCTGGACGCGGCGGTCGCCGCGGTGAAGAAGCAGGGCGGCAAGGTGCTCGAGGGGCCGGCCACCCTGAAGATGCGCGGCCGCTACGCCGCGGTGGCCGACCCGAGGGGTGCCCAGTTCGTCCTCATCGACTCCGCGAGCGGCGACCCGCCGGACGCCGACACGTCGAACATCCCCGGCTGGCTCTGGGCGGAGCTCTGGACGGACGACCCGGTGCGCTCGTCGGACTTCTACAAGGAAGTGCTCGGCTACCAGGTGCGTCAGGAGGGGTCGGGGAAGGACCTCACCTGGGCCTACGTCGCCGAGGGCCAGCCACGCGCCCGGGCGGTCCGGACGCCCTTCGAGCGGGTCACCGCCCAGTGGCTTCCCTACGTCGCGGTCGCGGACCTGAACGCCGCCCTCGCCCGGGTGAAATCGCTCGGGGGACGCGTCATCCGGGCGCCCACGCCCTCGTCCAAGCTCTCCGTGATCTCCGACGGCGGCGGCGCGGTGATGGTGCTCGAGGAGCGGCCCGGGGCGCCGCCGCTGCCGCCCCCGCCGCCCGTCGCGGCGGCGGCGACGACCACCCCCGCCGACGCCTTCGGAATCGAGGCCGCCCAGCGCGCGGCGGAGGAGGAAGCGGCCGCGCAGGCCGCGGCGGCGGCACAGGGTGCCGTGCCAGCGGAGGGCATGGGGGTGACGGCGGCCGTGCCGGTGCCCGTCCCCTACTTCGCCCTGTGGCTCGCGCCTTCGCCGTGGTGGGGCTGGTGGGGGCCCGGCTGGTGGGGCCCCGGCTGGTACGGAAGGCCCCCTCCGTGGGTCGGGTCCCCGGGCTGGGGACGCCCCCCTGGCTCCTGGCCCCCCGGCTACCGGCCCCCGGGGTACCGTCCGGGGGCGCCGGCGCCGCCGCGCGGGATGGGAGCGCCTCCCCGGGGGGGCGCCGCTGCCGGGTCCCGCGGCGGTGGCGGCGGCGGGGGGTCGCACAGCAGCGGCGGCGGACATGCCGCACCGCACCGCTAGCCGGGGAGAGGCCGTTGGCGAAGACCATCGTGGTGAAGATCGGCGGCGAGGTCGTGGACTCGCCCGAGATGGACGCCGTCGCGCGTGACGTGCGCGGCCTCGTGGAGGGCGGCCACCGGGTGAGCATCGTCCACGGCGGCGGCCCGCAGGCGACGGCGCTGCAGAAGGCGCTCGGGATCGAGACCCGGATGGTGGCGGGGCGGCGTTTCACGGACGAGGCGACGCTCGAGGTGATGGAGTACGTCGTCGCCGGCCGGGTGAACGTGAGCGTCTGTGCGCGCCTGGTCGCGAACGGCGTGCTCGGCGTGGGACTGCACGGCGCGAGCGGCCTCGCGGTCGCGGCGCGCCGCCGCCCGCCCCGGATCATGGCCGGGGCCGGGCCCGACCCGGTGGACCTCGGGCTCGTCGGGGACGTGGTGGGCTTCAACCTGCCGCTGCTCGGGGACCTGTGGGCGCGCGGATACGTCCCGGTGCTCGCCTGCCTCGGCTGCGACGAGAAGGGGCAGGTGCTGAACATCAACGGGGACACGGTGGCGAGCCAGCTCGCCGGGGCGCTCCGTGCGGACGCGCTCGTGCTCGTGACCTCGGCGCCGGGGGTGCTGCGCGACGTCCGGGACCCGGCGAGCCGGATCCCGCGGATCGACCGCGCCGGATTCGAGGCCGGGGTGCGGGACAGGAGCATCCAGGGCGGCATGATCCCGAAGCTCGAGGAGTCCTTCGCCGTCCTCTCCGAGGGCGCACGCTCGGTGGTCATCGTGGGCCGGCTCGCCGCGGGGGACCTGACGCGAGCCGTGCTCGAGCCGGGAAGCGTCGGGACGGTGCTCGTCGCCTGACGGCGATTGCTTCGGGGTCCCCGCCGGCGTAGAAGGGCGTCCCGTGCCGCGCGTCCTCGTCATCGGCCAGGGCAACGTGCTCCTCGGCGACGAGGCGCTGGGGCCCGAGGTGGTCCGCGTCCTCGAGTCCCGCTACCGGTTTCCCGGCGACGTCCAGCTCCTGGAGATCGGCACCCAGGGCCTGAACCTGGTCCCCTTCCTGGAAGGGGCGGATGCGCTCGTCTCCGTGAACTCCCTGCACGCGCCCGGGACGCCCGGAGAGGTGCGCGTGCTCGACCGCGAGGCGGTGATGCGGGCCGACCGCGAGTACCGCATGAGCCCGCACGCCTTCGGGCTGAAGGGTCACCTGGAGACGCTCGAGTTCGCCGGGCGGGCGCCCCGGGAGGTGTTCGTGGTGGGGGCGCTCCCCGAGGACGTCGAGCTGCGAAGCGGTCTCACGCCCCGGCTCAAGGCCGCCGTGCCGCGGGTGATCGACGAGGTCCTCTCGGTGCTGCGGCGGCTGGGCGTGGAGCCCGTGCTGCGGGACGAGCCCCTGCCGCTCGACCTGTGGTGGGACGCGCCCCGCTGACGGGGGCGCCTAGTCGGCGACGACGACCGCGGGGAGCCGCCCGGGGACCGCGGCCGGCGCCTCGGCGAACCGCAGCGTCCGCCGGAGCCGCGCCTCCGCCGCGATGACCCGCCTCGGGTACTCGCGGAAGCGCTCGGGGATCCCCCCGCTGCGGAGCAGCGCGGAGACCCGGTTCGGGCCGGCGTTGTAGGCGATGAGGGCCACGTACTTGTTCCCGAAGGCGTCGAGGAGCCGCCGGTAGTAGAGCACGCCCGCCGGGACGTTCAGCTCCGGCGCGTGGGGATCGCTCCCGGCGAGCCCGGAGAGCTCGGCCTCGCGCCACAGGGTCGCGGGGCGCACCTGCATCAGGCCGCGCGCGCCCCGGCTCGAGCGGGCCGACGGGTCGAACCCCGACTCGACCTCGATCATCGCGAGGACGAGGATCGGGTCGACCTCCGCCCAGTCCGCCGCGCGCAGGATCGCCTCGGCCACCCGGGCCGGATCGACCGCGGCGGGCTTCCGCATGCGGCTCGCCACGTGCCCCTCGACCGTCGCGAGGCGGGCGTCGCGCGTCTGGCGCGGGGCCGGAGCGAGCAGATCTCTCGGGACGAAGTCCCAGGGGATGTCCGGGAACGGGTCCTCCACCTCGGGGTCGGGCGGGAGGGGCTCCTCTTCCGCGACCTCCGCGGCGGAGGCCTGCCACTCCTCCAAAGGGGGCAGTGGCCCGCGGTGTCCGGGCGATGCGCAGGCAGCCGTCAGCGCCGCGAATACCGCCACCAGCTTGGCGTAATTTGGCTGCGTATCCTGGAGACGGCGTCTCACAAGCGGCCCCTCCCACCCGACCTATACCTCTTTCGACCTACTCCGTGCAGGTCTCTACGACGTGGGACACGAGTCCCCCACCCCGGCGGAAGGGGTGAGCACAGGAGAAATCCCTCGTAAGACTGGGGACTAACGCGCCACGGGAGGGGTGCCGCCCTCGAGCGGCAGGAGGTGGACGCGATCCCCGGGCCTCGCCCCGAGGAGCCGGAGGGCGTCCGCCGGCAGTTCCACCTCTCCGGCGGCGATGCGCGCCGGGGAGCGGACCGCGCGGAAGCGGATGCGCTGTCTGGGACGGGAGACGCCGACGAGCCACTCCGGGCAGCCGCGGGGGGGCGGCCGCCCGGAGGCCTTCGCCTCCCGGTGCGTCCGCACGACGCTGATGTCCCGGAGGCGCGCCTCGTAATGCGGCCCGCCGTCGAACGGGTCGATGCGGTTCACGTACCGGAACCCGACCCGCTCGAGGAGCCGGCGGGCGCCCTCCGCCTCCGGCCCCACGGCGCCGAGCCGGGCGCGCACGCGCGGCGGCAGGAGCGTCGCGTACAGGTCGGAGGCGGGGAAGAGCTGCTGGATGAACTCCTTGTTGCGCCGCGACATCTTGTCGGCCTCCTGGTAGTCGAGGCCGGTGAACCGCCGTCCGCACGACTCCCAGAAGGCGCTCCGGCCGTCCGCGGACAGCGGCGGCATGAGCTCGGCGAGGACGGTCTCCCGGAAGCGTCCCGGGTACATCGCCATGTAGAGGAAGCGGACGAACGAGAGCTGCTTGCCGGGCTGCTCCTCGCGGCGGCGGGCGGCGGGGTGCACGACGAGGCCCCCGATCTCCGTGGGCCCGTCGAAGTGGAACCCGAGCGAGAGAACCGTGTGGCGGAAGTGGCGGTCGAGCGTCGAGGAGTAGTGCTCCCGCTCCGCCACGTCGAAGAAGGTGCAGGGCGATTCCCGCGTCCCGTGCTGGGCGATGACCATCGAGCAGCCGAGGACCCGGCGGCGGCGCGGGTCCTCGGCCACGAAGAGGTAGCTCCGCCGGAGCGGGTCCGGGATCCGGCACGCGAAGCTCTGCCGGGAGCGCTCGATGATGCCCGCGAGCGCCCGGTCGTCGGCCGGCAGGTTCACGGAGTTGAGCACCCGCGCGAGCTCTCGCAGCGCAGGGAGGTCGCTCGTCTGCACGTCGCGAACGAGGAGCATCGGGTCGGCCGGAGTTACCACGCGATCCCGTCCCTGTCATCGTAGGCCCCGAAAGGGGCGAACCCGCGGGCGCCGGCCCGTGGCATGAGGGCGCCATGCGGGCCGTGATCCAGCGGGTGACGAGGGGGGCGGTGCGCGTCGACGGACGGGCGACGGGCGAGGTGGGTCTCGGCCTCGTCGTCCTCCTCGGCGTCGCCGCGGGAGACACCGCCGAGGACGCCCGGTGGATGGCGGACAAGGTGGCGCAGCTCCGGATCTTCGAGGACGACGCCGGGAAGATGAATCGCTCCGTCTCGGACGTCGGAGGAGGGCTGCTCGTCGTCTCCCAGTTCACCCTCCTCGGCCACGCGAGGAAGGGAAACCGCCCGAGCTTCGTCGGGGCTGCGCCGCCCGAGGAGGCGAACGCCCTCTACGAGGCGGTGTGCGCCGCCCTGGGCGCGCGCGGCCTTCCCGTCTCGAAGGGCGTCTTCCGCGCCCACATGGAGGTCGAGCTCGTGAACGACGGGCCGGTGACCATCCTCCTCGACTCCCGCGCCTGAGTCGACCCGCGCTATCCTCTTCCCCCACCAAGCGCCCCGAGGTGAAGCCGTGACCGACTGCCTGTTCTGCAAGATCGCGAAGAAGGAGATCCCCGCCACCTTCGTCCACGAGGACGAGGACGTGGTGGCCTTCGAGGACCGAAACCCCCAGGCCCCGGTGCACGTGCTCGTCGTTCCGAAGAGGCACATCGCCTCGCTGAACGAGCTCGGGCCGGGCGACGACGCGCTGGCGGGAAAGCTCTTCCGGGTGGCGGCGAAGATCGCCCGGGAGCGGGGCGTCGCCGAGCCCGGCTGGCGCGCGGTCGTGAACGTGAACCGGGACGGGGGGCAGCTCGTCTTCCACGTCCACCTCCACTGCCTCGGGGGACGGCCGATGTTCTGGCCCCCGGGCTAGGGGCCGAAGGCGGCGCCCCTGGAGGGGGTCGGGTGGCGCGGTGCGTATTGCCCCGGGGCACCTCTTCGGGGATGTAAGAAGGTTCGGCTCGCAGCCCCCCGCCGTCGGGGGACCGCAGGAGGCGCATGGCGATACTGACCGTGAAGCACGTCACCCTGAACTTCCGCGGGGTGACGGCTCTCTCCGACGTCAGCTTCGAGGTGGAGACCGGCGCCTTGCACTCCGTCATCGGCCCGAACGGGGCCGGCAAGACGAGCCTGCTCAACTGCGTGAGCGGCGTCTACCGCCCCCAGCGAGGGTCGATCGAGTTCGACGGCAAGGACATCACCCGGCTCTCGCCCGCCACGCGGACCACCCTCGGCATCGCGCGCACCTTCCAGAACATCGCCCTGTTCAAGGGCATGACGGTGCTCGACAACCTCCTCATCGGCCGCCACGTGCACGAGAGCCGCGGCGTGATCGAGGGCGGGCTCTACTGGGGCCCGGCCAAGAAGGAGGAGATCGAGAACCGCGAGGTGGTCGAGGACATCATCGACTTCCTCGAGATCCAGCACATCCGCAAGAAGGTGGTGGGGACGCTCGCCTACGGCCTGCAGAAGCGGGTGGAGCTCGCCCGGGCGCTCGCGCTCGAGCCGCGGCTCCTGCTCCTCGACGAGCCCATGGCCGGGATGAACGCCGAGGAGAAGGAGGACATGGCGCGGTTCATCCTCGACATCAACGAGGACCGGGGGACGACCACCGTCATGATCGAGCACGACATGGGGGTGGTGATGGACGTCTCCCACCGGGTCACGGTGCTCTCCTTCGGGGAGAAGATCGCCGACGGCACACCCGAGGCGGTCCAGGGCGACCCGGCGGTCCAGGAGGCCTACCTGGGCCAGCAGGCCGTGGAGTAGGGAGGGGCAACTTGGCCGACATCCTCGAGCGGCTCAACGGCAACGACACCTTCCCGAAGCTGCTCGTGCGCAACGCCACGCGCTTCGCCGACAAGGTGGCGATGCGCGAGAAGGAGTACGGCATCTGGCAGCCGTACACCTGGCGCGAGGTCCACGACCACGTGCGGGACTTCTCGCTCGGCCTCGTGGCCCTGGGCCTCGCCCCCGGGGACAAGGTGGCCATCATCGGCGACAACCGCCCGGAGTGGGTGTGGAGCGAGCTCGCCGCCCAGGCCGCCGGCGCGGCGTCGGTGGGGCTCTACCAGGACTCCAACCTGAACGAGGTGGCCTACGTCATCGACCACTGCGACGCGACGTTCGTCGTGGCCGAGGACCAGGAGCAGGTGGACAAGATCCTCGACATGCTCGAGAAGCTCCCTAAGGTCCGCTACGTCGTCTACACGGACCCGAGGGGACTCCGGAACTACCGCCACCCGAAGCTCGTCTCCTTCGGGTCCGTCGAGGAGAGGGGGCACGAGCTGCACCGCAGCCGCCCCAGCCTGTGGGAGGAGAACGTCCGCGCGGGCCATGCCTCCGCATTGGCGATCGTCTCCTATACGTCGGGGACGACGGGCTTCCCGAAGGGTGCGATGCTCACGTTCCGGAACCTCCTCTCCATGGCCCTCGCGCTCGGGGACGTCGACCCGAAGCTGCCCGGCGACGAGTTCGTCTCCTTCCTCCCGCTCGCCTGGATCGGGGAGCAGATGATGTCCCTCTCCGCGGCGCTCGCGGTGGGCTTCACCGTGAACTTCCCGGAGGAGCCCGAGACGGTGATGGAGAACATCCGCGAGATCGGGCCCCACGTCATGTTCGCCCCGCCGCGGATCTGGGAGAACCTCACGTCCACGGTGCAGGTTCGCATCATGGACACGACGCCCTTCAAGAGGTTCATGTACGGCCTGTGCATGCCGGTCGGCCGCAAGGTGGCCGAGCTCCGGTTCGCGAAGAGGCCCGTGCCGCTCGGGCTGCGCGTGCTCTACCGGCTCGCGCACTGGGGGCTCCTCCGCGCGCTCAAGGACCGGCTGGGGTTCACCCGCCTCCGCTCGGCCTCGACCGGCGGCGCCGCGCTCGGCCCCGACGTCTTCCGCTTCTTCCACGCGATGGGCGTGCCGCTCAAGCAGATCTACGGCCAGACCGAGATCAGCGGGATCTCCTGCATCCACCGCGACGCGGACATCCAGTTCCACACCGTCGGGCAGCCCATCCCCGGCACCGAGGTCCGGATCTCCGAGCGCGGGGAGATCCTGTCGAAGAGCCCGGCGGTCTTCGAGGGCTACTACAAGAACGAGCAGGCCACCCGGGAGAGCCTCGAGGAGGGATGGCTCCACTCCGGCGACGCCGGGTATCTCGCCGAGGACGGCCACCTCGTCGTCATCGACCGCATCAAGGACGTGATGCAGCTCGCCGACGGGACCCAGTTCTCGCCGCAGTTCATCGAGAACCGCCTCAAGTTCTCCCCGTACGTGAAGGAGGCCGTGGTCGTCGGGAAGGGGCGTCCGTACCTCACCGCCATGCTCAACATCGACATGGGCGTCGTCGGGAAGTGGGCGGAGAAGAACCGCATCTCCTACACGACCTACACGGACCTCTCCGCCAAGCAGGAGGTCTACGACCTCGTGCAGCGGGAGGTCGACGAGGTGAACGAGACGCTCCCGGCGGCGGCGCGGGTGAAGAAGTTCGTCCTCCTCTACAAGGAGCTCGACGCCGACGACGAGGAGCTCACCCGCACGCGCAAGGTCCGGCGCGGCTTCGTGGAGGAGCGCTACCGCGAGGTCATCGACGCCCTCTACGGCGACCGGGGCGAGGTCGACATCGACACCACCATCCGCTTCCAGGACGGGAAGACCGCCCGCATCCAGACCCGGCTGCTCGTCCGCAAGCTCGACGAGCCGAAAGGAAAGGCCGCCTAGGTGGACTTCTTCGTCCAGCTGGTCCTGAACGGGATCGTCACCGGGAGCATCTACTCGCTCGTCGCGCTGGGCTTCGTCGTCATCTACAAGTCGACCGGCGTGCTCAACTTCGCCCAGGGCGAGTTCATGATGCTCGGGGCCTACGTCTGCCTCGCGCTCACCGTCGAGTACCACCTGCCCTTCGTGGCGGCCTTCGTCGTCACCATGGCGTTCATGGCGCTGCTCGGCGTCCTCACCGAGCGGCTCATCCTGCGCCCCATGATCGGAGAGCCCGTCATCTCGCTCATCATGGTGACGCTCGGCCTCTCCGCCATCCTCAAGGGCGTCGTCCAGGCCATCTGGGGGACGGATCTCCGGCCCTTCCCGACCATCTTCCCGTCCGACCCGGTCCAGCTCGGGCCCCTGCCCGTCTCGCAGGGCTACCTCTACAGCACCGCGAGCGTGGCGGTCCTCCTCGTCGTCTTCACCCTCTTCTTCAAGTTCACCCGCTCCGGCATCGCGATGCGGGCCACCGCCTTCTCGCAGCAGGTGGCGCTCTCCATGGGGATCTCCGTGAAGCGCATCTTCGCGCTCGCCTGGAGCATCGCCGCGGTGGTGTCCGCGATCGGCGGGGTGCTGCTCGCCGGGGTGCGGGGCGGCCTGGACGCGGCGCTGGCGCTCTTCGGACTGAAGGTGATCCCGGTCGTCATCCTCGGGGGGCTCGACAGCATCGGCGGCGCCATCGTGGGCGGCGTCGTCATGGGCGTGCTCGAGAACCTGGCCGGCGGCTACCTGGATCCCGTCGTGGGCGGCGGGGCGAAGGAGGTCGCGCCCTTCATCGTCCTCGTCGTCATCCTAACCATCAAGCCGTACGGGCTGTTCGGCAAGGTGAAGATCGAGCGGGTCTGAGGGAGGAGGGGGCATGCGCTGCGGCGACTTCCGCGAGAGCTACGCCGAGGACATGGCGATCTTCGAATCGCCGCTCCCGCGGCTCCTCCTCGCGCTCCTCCTCGCGTTCCTGCTCGCCGTGCCGGCCTTCGCCACCACCTACTGGCTGGACGTCCTGAACCGGATCTTCATCGCCGTGATCGCCGCGACGGGACTGAACATCGTCACCGGCTTCACCGGCCTCATCTCCCTCGGGACGGCCGCGTTCCTGGCGGTGGGCGGCTACACGACCGCGGCGCTCGCCGGGAAGGCCGGCCTCCCCTTCCCCGTCGTCATCCCCCTCGCCGGCGCCGTGACGGCGCTCGTCGGCCTCGTCTTCGGTGTCCCGTCGCTCCGGCTCAAGGGGCTCTACCTCGCGGTGGCGACGCTCGCCGCCCACTACGTGGTCGAGTTCACGGTCTCCCACTGGGACGCGATGACCGGGGGCGTGAACGGCATCAGCGTGCCGGCCGCGCGGATCGGGGGCCTCGCGCTCTCCGACGACCGCAAGATCTACTTCCTCATCCTCGCGCTCCTCGTCGGGCTCCTCTTCTTCGCGAAGAACCTCTTCCGCACCAAGGTGGGCAAGGCCTTCGTGGCCATCCGGGACCAGGACATCTCCGCCGAGGTCATGGGCGTGAACGTCTTCCGCTACAAGCTGCTCGCCTTCGCGGTGTCGAGCTTCTACATCGGGGTGGCCGGCTCGCTCCTCGCCTACCAGGCGCGCATCATCAGCCCCGAGAACTTCCCCATCTCCGTCGCCATCGACTACCTGGGGATGGTGATCATCGGCGGGCTGGGGAGCATCCTCGGGTCGATCTTCGGCGCGATCTTCATCACGCTGCTGCCGGAGCTCCTCCGGCTCACGAACGACATGCTGTCCGCGCACTGGCCCGCGGCCATGGGCCTCTTCGCGCCGTTCAAGAGCGTGCTCTTCGGCCTCGTCATCGTGCTGTTCCTCATGTTCGAGCCGGACGGCATGGCCGCCCGGTGGCACCACGTGAAGAACTACTGGAAGCTGTACCCCTTCTCCTACTAGCAGTCTCCTACCAGCAGTCGACGGCAGCGAACGCGTTCCCAGCGGACCCAGAGTCAAGGAGGCAGGACATGGCAGCGAAGCGCAGGCTCCTCCCCACCCTTCTCGCCCTCGTCGCGGCGGCCTTGCTTCCCGGCTGGGCGAGCGCGCAGCAGGAGATCAAGATCGGCGGGATCTTCGACCTGACCGGCGTCACCGGCGACGTCGGCAAGATCTTCGCGCAGGGCGTCCAGGACGCCGTCGCCCATGTGAACGAGAACGGCGGGATCAACGGCAAGAAGATCGTGCTCATCGGCGTCGACTACGCGTACAAGATCGACCAGGCGCGCGCCGCCTACAAGCGCCTGACCACCGACGAGAAGGTCGTCATGATCCAGGGCTGGGGGACGGGCGACACCGAGGCGCTCAAGGACTTCGTCACCAACGACAAGGTGCCCTACTTCTCGGGCTCGTTCGCCGCCCCGATCTCCGACCCCGGAAAGTACCCCTACAACTTCTTCGTCGCCCCCACGTACTCGGACCAGCTGCGCGCCTGGCTCGAGTGGGTGAAGAAGGACTGGGGCGCCAAGGCCGGCAAGGCCAAGGTCGCCTTCATGTACGGCGACAACGCCTACGGCCGCGCCCCGCTCGCCGCCGGTCGCGCCTACGCGAAGGAGATCGGCCTCGAGGTGGTGGACGAGGAGGTCCTCCCGCCGAACTTCCAGGACGCGACGAGCCAGCTCCTCAACATGAAGCAGAAGGCGGTCGACTACGCCTACATCAACGTCACCACCACCGGCGTCCGGCTGGTCCTCGGCGACGCGAAGAAGCTCGGGCTCGCGATCAAGTTCGGCTCGAACCCCTACGGCTTCTCGGAGACCCTGGTGGCCGTCGCGGGCCCGCTCGCCGAGGGCGTCACCGGCGTCATGCCCGACGTCCCCTACGGTGCCCCCGTCCCCGAGATGAAGACGGTGGAGGCGGTGCACCAGAAGTACCGCGCGAGCGAGAAGGGCGACACGATGTACATTCGCGGCTTCTCCTACGTGCTCGTCTGGGCCGAGGGCCTCAAGCGCGCCGACAAGGCGGGGCAGCTGAACGGCCCCGGCATCAAGGCGGCGCTCGAGACCCTCACGGACTTCTCGACCGGCGGCCTCACCGAGCCCGTGACCTACACGCCGACCGACCACCGGCCCACGACCACCACCGCCATCTACCAGGTCCAGAACGGGAAGCTCGTGAAGATCGCGCAGTACACGATGCCCCGGAAGCCGGACTGGCTGGGGCTGTAGGAGCCGGGCGGCGGGCGGGGCCTCGCCCTCGCCCGCCGCCTCCGCGGAGCGAACGGATGCTCGAGCTCAAGAACGTCGAGGTCATCTACGACGAGGTCATCCTCGTCCTGAAGGGGCTCTCCCTGTCCGTTCCCGCGGGCAAGGTGGTGGCGCTCCTGGGTTCGAACGGCGCCGGCAAGAGCACGACGCTGAAGGCCATCTCGGGCCTGCTCCGCAGCGAGGAGGGCGAGGTGACCGACGGGGCCATCACCTTCCAGGGCGAGCCGATACACCGGCTGCCTCCCGAGACGGTGGTGCGCCGCGGCATCTTCCAGGTGATGGAGGGCCGCCGCGTCTTCGAGGATCTCTCCGTCGAGGAGAACATCGAGATGGGGGGCATCACACGCGGCGATCGCGCCGGGCTGCGCCGCGACCGCGACCTCTGCTACGACTTCTTCCCCCGGCTCCGGGAGCGGCGCCGCAAGCTCGCCGGCTATCTGTCGGGCGGCGAGCAGCAGATGCTCGCCATCAGCCGGGCGCTCATGGCCCGCCCGAAGCTCATGATGCTCGACGAGCCGTCCCTGGGGCTCGCCCCGCTCCTCGTGGCCGAGATCTTCCGCATCGTGAGGCGCATCAACGAGGAGGAGAAGACCACCATCCTGCTCGTCGAGCAGAACGCGAACCTCGCGCTCCGGATTGCCGACTACGGCTACATCATGGAGGGCGGCCGGGTGGTGCTCGACGGGGAGCCCGACAAGCTCCGCGCCAACGAGGACGTGAAGGAGTTCTACCTGGGCGGCGGAGCCGAAGGGGAGAAGAAGAGCTACAAGAACCTGAAGTTCTACAAGCGCCGCAAGCGCTGGCTCTCCTAGAGGAGCCCGGCGGAACCCGCGAGGCGCCGCCACCGAAGCGTGCGCCCGAGGAGGCCCGATGCCCAGCCTGCGTCCCTCCCGCATCCTCGACCCGTCGCTCGAGTGCCAGGCCCCGGAGACCCGGCGCGCGCTGCGCGGCGAGCGCCTGCACCGCACCGTGACCCACGCGTACGCCCACGCGCCGCGCGCCCGCCGCCTCCTCGAGGGGGCGGGCCTCGCTCCCGGCGACGTACGGGGCCTCGACGACCTCGTGCGCATCCCGGTGTTCCGCAAGGACGCGCTCCCCGCCGCGCAGGCGGAGGAGCCGCCCTTCGGCGGTCTCCTCGCGGTCGACCCGGGGCGCCTCGCCCGCATCTTCATGTCGCCGGGCCCGATCTACGACCCCCAGGGCGCGAGCGACGACTACTGGCGCTTCCGCCACGCGCTCGTCGCCGCCGGGTTCCGGAAGGGAGAGGTCGCCCACAACGCCGCGAGCTACCACCTGACGCCGCTCGGCTTCATGCTCGACGCGGGTGCCCGGGCGGTCGGCTGCGCCGTCGTCCCCGCCGGCGTCGGCCAGGCCGAGCTCCAGGTGAAGGTGGCGGCCCACCTCCGGTCCACGGCCTACCTCGGCCTGCCGAGCTTCCTGCACGCGCTGCTCGTGAAGGGGAGGGAGCTCGGGACGCGGCTGTCCTTCGAGACCGCCTTCGTCATCGCGGAGATGCTGCCGGAGTCGCTCCGGGCCGAGCTCGAGGGAGACTTCGGTGTGCGCGTCCTGCAGGGCTACGGGACGGCCGATCTGGGCTGCCTCGCCTACGAGTGTCCGGACAAGGGCGGCTGGCACGTCCACCCCGACGCCATCGTGGAGGTGCTCGACCTCGAGACCGGCAAGCCCGCTCCTCCGGGCCAGCCGGGCGAGGTGGTGGGCACCCTCTTCGACGTGGCGTATCCGCTGCTGCGCTTCGCCACAGGCGACCTCTCGGCGCTCGGGCCCGAGGAGCGCTGCGCCTGCGGGCGCACCACCCCGAAGCTCGCGGGTCTGTTGGGCCGCGTCGGGGACGGCGTGAAGGTGCGCGGCATGTTCGTGCGCGCCGGGCAGATCGCCGAGGTCGTGAAGCGCTTCCCGGAGGTCACCCGGTGGCAGGCGGTGGTGACGCGGGAGCAGCACCTCGACCGTCTCGAGTACCTGGTCGAGGTCGGCCCGGGCGTGGACGCGTCGCTCGCCACCCGCCTCGCCGAGGCGCTGCGCGAGGAGGTGAAGGTCCGGGGAGAGGTGCGGGCCGTGGGCGCGGGCCAGATCCCCGAGGGCGCCAAGCGGATCGACGACCGGCGCGTCTGGAAGTAAGCTCCGGGCGCGATGCGCGGGATCCGAGGGGCCACCCAGATCGACGCGAACACCGTCCAGGCCATGGAGGACGGGGTGGCGGAGCTCTGCCAGGCGATCTGCGACGCGAATGCCATCCGCCCCGAGGACATCGTCTGGGCCATCTTCACGGTGACCCACGACCTCGACGCCGACTTTCCCGCCCGCTCGGCGCGGGTGCGGTGCGGCTGGACCATGGTCCCCATGATCTGCTCGCGGGAGATCCCGGTCCCGGGCTCGCTCCCGCGCGTGGTCCGCGTCCTCATCCACCTCGACTCCGGACGGCCCGGGGAGGCGAAGCACGTGTACCTGCGCGGGGCGCGGGCGCTTCGCCCCGACCTGGCGGGGACGCCCGGCGGGCGGTAAGGGATCCCCTCGCGTGAGCGCCACGCTTCCCCGGCAGATCGGCGTCGTCGGCCTCGGCCTCATGGGGGCCTCGCTGGCCCGAGGCGCCAAGGCCGCGGACGCGACCGTGCGCGTGCTCGCGGCGGAGACGCGAGCCGAGGTGCGCGGGCGGGCCGCGAAGGACGGGGTCGCCGACGAGGTCCACGAGGCACCCGGCGACTGGCTCGCCGACTGCGAGGTCGTGGTGCTGTGCACCCCCATCGCCGCGATCGAGGCGCTCGTCGCGCCCGTCTCCGGCAGGATGCGCCCGGGGGCGGTCCTCACCGACGTCGGCGGCGCGAAGGAGGAGGTGCTCCGGGTGGCCGGGCGGGACCGCAGGCCGCAGGTGTCCTTCGTCGGGGCCCACCCCATGTTCGGCGGACGCGGCGGGTACGAGGCGGCGAGGGCGGACCGCTGGAGGGGCGGGACGGTCGCCGTCTGCACGGACGGCGCGCCCGCGGAAGCGGTGGACCGGGTGGTGGGCCTCCACCGGGCGCTCGGCGCCGAGGTGGCCCTCTGCACCGCCGCCGAGCACGACGCCGCGGTGGCGATGGTCTCGCACCTGCCCTACCTCGTGGCGGGCGCGCTCGCCGTCTCCGCGCGCGGCGCGGGGCCGCTCGCGGCGGCGCTCGCCGGCCCCGGCATGAACGACATGACGCGCCTCGCCGGCTTCGCGTTCGACATTCAGGGAGAGGTGGCGCGCCGGAACGCCCACCTGCCGAAGGCGGCCGGGGAGCTCGAGCGGCAGCTTCACCGCATCCTCGGGGCCATCGCCGAGTCGCCGGAGGCGGCGCGCCAGGCGCTCGAGGACGCCCGGGCCGCCCGGGAGGAGCTCTTCTGAGCCGCATGGTCTGCCGCCGCCGGGGCCCCCTGCGCGGCACCTTCGAGGTGCCGGGAGACAAGTCCGTCTCCCACCGGGCGCTCCTCTTCGCGGCTCTCGCCCGAGGCGAGAGCCGGGTCACGGGCCTGCTCCGCGCCGAGGACGTGCACGCGACTTGGAAGGCGGTCGAGCGCCTCGGGGCGACCGTCCGCGAGGAGGGAGGAGCGGTCGTCGTCACCCCGCCCGAGCGGCTCGGCGAGCCCGACGACGTCGTCGACTGCGGCAACTCCGGCACGAGCCTCCGGCTCCTCGCCGGCGTGCTCGCTGGGGTCCCGGGGATCTCCGTGCTCACGGGCGACGCCTCTCTCCGGCGGCGCCCCGTCCGGCGCGTGATCGAGCCGCTCCGCAGGATGGGAGGGGAGCTCTGGGCGCGCGCAGGCGACCGGCTCCCGCCGCTCGTCGTCCGCGGAAGACCGCTGAAGGCCGCCCGGCACGTGCTCGAAGTGGCGAGCGCGCAGGTGAAGTCCGCGGCGCTCCTCGCCGGCCTCTCGGCGGAGGGCGAGACCTCGGTCCTCGAGCCCGCCCGGAGCCGCGACCACACCGAGCGGATGCTCTCCCGCATGGGGGCGCGGATCGCGACCGACGGCCTGGAGGTGCGCATCTCCCCGGGGCCGCTCGCGGGCGGGGAGATCGACGTCCCCGGAGACATCTCCTCGGCGGCCTTCTTCCTGTGCGGGGCGGCGGCCATCCCGGGCTCGGAGGTGCGGGCGCTGGGCGTCGGGACGAATCCCACCCGGACCGGGCTCCTCGACGTCCTCGCCGAGATGGGGGCCGACGTCCGCCTCGACAACGTCCGCGAGAGCGCCGGCGAGCCCCGGGCCGACTTGGCCGTGCACGGCGGCGAGCTCCGCGCCGTCCGGATCGGCGGAGCGCTCGTGCCGCGCCTCATCGACGAGTTGCCGGTGATCATGGCGCTCGCCACCCAGGCGCGGGGGCGGTCCGTGATCCGCGACGCGCGGGAGCTCCGCGTCAAGGAGTCGGATCGGCTCGCGGCCATGGGGGAGGCGCTCGCCTCCGCCGGGGCGCGCGTCGAGCTCTTCGAGGACGGGTGCGCCATCGAGGGCCCGACCCCGCTCGCGGGCACGTCGGTGCAAACGCGCATGGACCACCGGGTGGCGATGAGCATGGCGGTCGCGCAACTCTTCTCCGGAGGGGCGGAGGTGGTCCTCGACGACGTCGACTGCGTGAACACGAGTTTCCCTGCGTTCTTCGACATCCTCGAGCGGCTCTCGGAGGCGGCGTGATATCCAGCAAGACCCGCCTCTTCGCCGTCGTCGGCTGGCCGGTGGAGCACAGCCTCTCGCCGGTCATGCAGAACGCCGCCTTCGCCGAGGCCGGCGTGGACGCCGCCTACCTCGCCCTCCCGGTCGCGCCTTCGGATCTGCAGGCGGCGCTCGGCGGCGCGCACGCGCTCGGGTTCGCGGGCCTGAACGTCACCGTTCCCCACAAGGAGGAGGCGGCGCGGCTCTGCGAGACGCTCGACCCGATCGCCCGCAAGGTGGGTGCCGTGAACACGCTCTCCCGGCTCGAGGCGGGCTGGGCCGGCCACAACACGGATGCGCCAGCGCTCCGGGGGCTGCTCACCGAGGCGGGGCTCGGACCGCGCTCCCGGGGCCTCGTGCTCGGCGCCGGCGGGGCCGCCCGGGCGGCGGTGTGGGCGCTGCTGGAGATGGGGGCCGAGGTGACGGTCGCCGCCCGGCGGCCGGAGGCGGCGGCGGTGCTCTGCCGGGAGATGGCGCTCGCCCTCGGGCGGCCCGAGTCGGCGGCCCGGCCGTCCGCGTGGGACGACGCCGCGGCCCAGGCGATCCGCGCCGACGCGGTCGTGCACGCCACCTCGCTCGGCCTCCCGGGAAAGTCGGGGGAGCTGCCCCTGCTCGCCTGGAGGGCGGGGCAGGTCGCGGTCGACTTCGTGTACGGGGACACCGCCTTCGCCCGCTCCGCCCGCGAGGCCGGGACGCGGCTCGTCACCGGCGAGCAGTTGCTCGTGCGGCAGGGGGCGCTCGCCTTCCGCATCTGGCTCGACCGGCACCCTTCCGAGGAGGCGATGGCCCGGGCCGTCGGGCGGCACGGAAGGAGCTCCTGATGGCACTTCGATACCTGACCGCCGGCGAGAGCCACGGCCCCGCGCTCGCCGCCATCGCCGAGGGCTTCCCGGCCGGCCTCGCCGTGGACTTCGCGATCGTGAACCGCGACCTCGCCCGCCGCCAGAAGGGATACGGCCGGGGGGGCCGCCAGGCGATCGAGCGGGACGAGGCCCAGTTCCTCTCCGGCATCCGAGGCGGGGTGACGCTCGGATCGCCCATCGCGCTCGTCATCTGGAACCGCGACCACGAGAACTGGAAGGACCTGGTGTCGCCCACCGCGCGCGGCGGGCCGCGCTTCACCCGCCCGCGGCCGGGCCACGCCGACCTCCCGGGCGTCTTGAAGTACGGCTTCGACGACGCGCGAGACGCGCTCGAGCGGGCGAGCGCCCGCTCCACCGCGGCCACCGTGGCGCTCGGGGCGCTCGCGCGCCAGCTCCTCGCCCACTTCGGCATCGCGGTGTCGTCGCGCGTCACGTCCATCGGGGAGCGGGACTCGCGCCCCGAGGGCCCCCCGACCGCCGCCGAGCTCGAGGCCATCGAGGCGTCGGACATGCGCACCGCCGACCCGGAGCTCGCCCGGGACTTCCGCGCCGTCGTCGACCGGGAGCGGGAGCGGGGAGGGTCCATCGGCGGGGCGTTCGAGATCTACGCGGCCGGGCTGCCGCCCGGCCTCGGCAGCTACGTGCACCCCGACCGCCGCCTCGACGGGAGGCTGTGCGGGGCGCTCGCCTCGATTCCCGCCATCCGCGCGGTGGAGGTCGGCGCCGGCACCCGGGTCGACCTGCCCGGCGACCGATTCCAGGACGCCATCCGGCACTCGCCGGAGCGCGGCTTCTTCCGGGACACGAACCGCGCGGGCGGGCTGGAGGGCGGGATGACGAACGGCGAGGTCCTCCAGGTCCGCGCCTACATGAAGCCGATCCCGACGATGGTCACGCCGCTTCCCACCGTGGACCTCGACACCCGGGCGGCGACCCAGGCCCGCTACGAGCGCAGCGACGTCTGCGCCGTGCCCGCGGCCTCGGTCGTCGGCGAGGCGGTGGTCTGCTGGGAGCTCGCGAACGCCTTCGTCGAGAAGTTCGCGGGCGACGCGATCCGGGACATCGAGAGGGCCGTCGAGGCCTATGTCGCTCGGATCCGGTGAGACCGTGGCGCTCGTGGGGATGATGGGCTCCGGGAAGTCGACGGTGGCCCGCGCCCTCTCGCTCCTGCTCGGCCGCCGGGTGCTCGCGAGCGACGAGCTCGTGGAGAGCCGCTTCGGGAGGCCGGTCGAGCGGGTGTTCGAGGAGGAGGGGGAAGCGGCCTTCCGGGCCGAGGAGCGCTCGGTGGTGCGGCGGATCTCCGGGCCCGTCGTGGCCGACCTGGGGGGCGGCGCCTTCTGCGACCCGGGAAACGCCGAGCACCTGCTCGCGGTGGGGGCGGTGGTGTTCCTCGACGTCTCGCCGCGCGAGGCGGCGCGGCGGCTCGGCGCCGGCGAGGGCCGGCCTCTCGCGGCGAGGTGGGAGGCGCTGTGGCGCCGCCGCCTGCCCCTCTACCGGCGCGCGACCCACCGGGTGGCGGTGGACGGCCTCTCCCCGGATGCGGTGGCCCGGCGGGTCCTCGGGATCCTGGGAGCCGGCGCTTGAGCACACGGGTCCTCCGGGCGCGCCAGGGAACGCACCGCTACGAGGTGGAGGTGGGGCGCGTCCTGCCGCGCCGCGCGGCGGAGGTCGCGCAGGGCCGGGACCGCGTGGCGCTCGTCACCTGCGCCCGCGTGCTCGGGACGCCGCTCGGGCGCGGCGTTCGGGAGGCTCTCGAGCGCACGGGGACGCTCTCGTGCACGGTCGTGCTCCCGGACGGCGAGGGCGGAAAGACGCTCGCGGTGCTGGAGCGGTCGGCGGTCCGCCTGCTCGGTGCGGGCCTCACCCGCAGGAGCCTGGTCGTGGCGCTCGGCGGCGGCGCCGTCACCGACGCCGCGGGCTTCCTCGCCGCGGTGTTCATGCGCGGGGTCGACTGGGTGGCGATCCCGACGACGCTCCTCGGCATGGTCGACGCCTCCCTCGGCGGCAAGACCGCCGCGAACCTCCCCGGTGCGAAGAACGCCGTCGGGGCCTTCCATCCGCCCTCGTCGGTCCTGGCCGACCCGCGAATGCTCGCGACGCTCCCCCCGCGCGAGCTCGCCTCGGGGCTCGGGGAGGTGCTGAAGTACGGTCTCATCCGCCCCGCGCGGCTCCCGCGCCTCTCCTCGTCGCTCGCGCGCCGCCCGGTCGACGAGGCCGTCATCGCCGAATGCGCGCAGGTGAAGCTCGAGGTCGTGAGGCGGGATCCGACCGAGCGGGGCGAGCGCAAGCTCCTGAACCTCGGGCACACCTTCGGCCACGGGGTCGAGGCGGCGGGAGGATTCAGGCGCTACCGGCACGGCGAGGCGGTGGCGGTGGGCCTCGCCTTCGCGTTCCGGCTCGCGAGGCTCCTCGGACGGGTCGACGCGGCATCGGTGGAGCAGGTCGAGGCCGCCCTCCTCGCCGCGGGCCTCCCGGTCCGGGTGCCGGCCGGGCTGGCGCGCCGCGCCCTCACCCTCATGGGGCACGACAAGAAGAGGACCTCCGCCGGCCTGCGCTGGGTGCTGCCGGTTCGCCGCGGGCGCGGCTGGACGGTAGAGTGGGACGTGACGGCCGGGGACGCGGCGGTGCGCGCGGCGGCGCGAGAGATCGGGAGACGGCGATGATCCTGCTGGTGAACGGACCGAACCTGAACCTGCTCGGCGAGCGCGAGCCCGAGACGTACGGCGCGACCACGCTTCCGGAGATCGAGAAGATGGTCGAGGAGGCGTGCGCCGCCTACGGGCAGCCGGTGAAGGCGATCCAGTCGAACTACGAGGGCGCGCTCCTCGACTTCCTGCACGAGAACCGGCACGAGGCGAAGGGCGTCATCGTGAACCCGGGCGCGCTCAGCCACACGAGCTACGCGCTCCACGACTGCCTGAAGGCCCTTCCCTGCCCCGCGGTGGAGGTCCACATCTCGAACGTCCACGCGCGGGAGGAGTGGCGGCGGCGCGACCTCGTCGCCCCGGCGACGCGCGGCCAGGTCGTGGGGCTCGGCCCCACCGGCTACTACTTCGCCGCGGTCTGGCTGTGCAGCCAACTCGTGGCCCAGCCCGCCGAGGCCGTGGAGGCCGCCGAGGGCGAGGCCATGGAAGTTCCGCCGACGGACCTCGAGCCGGTCGTCGGCGGCGACTACGAGGGCTAGCGGCGCCGTGCCGCGCGTCGCCGTGCTCCTGCCGGCGCGGGACGCGGAGCGCACGATCCGCGCGGCGGCCTCCTCGATCCTCCGCCAGACCGAGCGCGACCTCCGCCTCGTGGTCGTGGACGACGGGTCGCGCGACGCCACCGCGGACGTCGTCCACCGCCTCGCCGAGCGCGACCGGCGGCTGGAGGTCGTCCGCGGGCCCCGGGAGGGGATCGCGAAGGCGCTCCAGCGGGGCCTCTCCCGCTGCGACGCCGAGGTGGTGGCGCGCATGGACGCCGACGACGTCGCCCACGCCCGGCGGCTCGAGGTCCAGCTCGGCGCCCTGGCGCGCGACGCCTCGCTCGCGGCGGTGGGCTCCCGGGTGCGGCTCTTCCCGCGCCGGGAGGTGGCGGGCGGCATGCGTCGCTACGCGGCGTGGCTGAACGGTCTCGTCACGCCAGCGCACGTGGAGCGAGACCTCCTCGTGGAGGCGCCCCTCGTCCACCCGGCCACGTCGATCCGGCGGGCCGCTCTCGCGGCCGCAGGCGGCTGGCGCGACGGGGACTTCCCCGAGGACTACGACCTGTGGCTGCGGCTCTGCGCGGCGGGTTGGCGTCTCACGAACGTGCCGGAGGTGCTGCTCGACTGGCGGGAGTCGCCGGCGCGGCTGACGCGCCGCGACGGCCGCTACGCGCTCGAGCGCCACCGGGCGCTCAAGGCCGCCTGGCTCGCGGCCGGGCCGCTCACCGGCCGCCGCGAGGTCGCGCTCTGGGGCGCGGGCGAGACGGGGCGCGCCTTCGCCCGGGCGCTCGCAGCCCACGGGATCCGGGTGGCCCTGTTCCTGGAGGTGGACCCGAGGAAGTTCGGCCGGCGCATCCTCGGGGCCCCGGTCGTGCCGTACGGCGAGGCGGCGCGTGTGCGGGGGGTGCCGCTCCTCGTCGCGGTGGGCGCTCCGGGGGCGCGTGACCTCATCCGCGCCGAGCTCGAGAAGCAGGGGTTCGCGGAGCTCCGCGACTTCCGGTGCGTCGCCTGAGGCGGGTGCCCGGGGCGTGCTACGTTCGGAGCGGAGGGACGCGTGCTCCTGCGACTCGTCGGCCAATTCACCTACGCGGCCGTGTTCGGGCTCCTCCTCGCCGGGGGCGTGGGCCTTCCCGTTCCCGAGGAGCTCGTCCAGCTCACCGCGGGCTACCTTGCGCGGCGCGGCGTCCTCTCCCTGGTGCCGGCGGTCGCCGTCGCCTGGGTCGGGCTCGTGGGCGGCGACTACCTCCTCTTCCGCCTGGGGCGGCGCCTGGGCCCGGCGGTGCTCGACTCGCCGCACGTGCGCCGCGTGCTCACGCCGGCCCGGCGCGCCTTCGTGGAGCGCCACTTCGCCCGCCACGCGGTCTTAACCATCATGGCGGCTCGCCACGCCTCCGGCCTCCGGCTCCCGGTCTTCGCGCTCGCCGGCGCCTCCGGCGTTCGCAGCGCCACCTTCCTGATCGCCGACGGGGCGTCCGCGTTGGTCTCGGTGCCGCTGGTGGTCTCGCTCGGCTGGTACTTCGCGGGTCACATCGAGCAGCTGAAGAAGGACGTTCACGCGGCGGAGTTCGTCGTCGCCGCGCTCGCCGCGGCCTTCTTCGCGATCTGGGTAGCCGTCGTCCGGCGCAAGGAGCGGCGGGCGGTACGTCCACCCTCCTGAGCGCTCCGTGCCCGGCCCTTAGAGCCGCATCCCCATCCGCGCCACGGCGCCGTAGGCCGCGCGCAGGACGGGGCCAAGAACCGGGGAGCGCGAGAACGACGACCGGATGTCGCGGCGCCGCCGCACGGCGTCCTCGTACTCGGCCCTCAGGCGCGTCTCCGGAAACAGATACTGGTACCCGTATCCCTTTTCGCGGCCGAACTCGCTCAGGCGAGATGCGTACAGGCGGTAACGCGCGAGCATGTGCTCGAGGCCGAGGTAGCGGTAGTGGTAGAGACGGATGCGAAGATCCCGGTAGACGCGCGGCATCGGGCGGAACACGCCAGAGTGGGAGCCCAGCGATAGCTCCGACGACTCCACGCGCCGCGTGCTCCACATGCAGGGCTTCGAGTATTTCTTCTTGTGCACACCCAGATGGTGGGCTTCCACGAGCGGCAGGCCGCCGGGCGCGGGAAGCGAACTCTCCGCGTCGAGAACGATGTTGTAGCCGATCGGTTGGACGAGCGAGTACCCGCGTGCGTCGCAATGCGAGGCGACCGCGAGCGGGTCGAGCCCTTCGAAAGTCAGAAACTCGTCGGCGTCGACCACGATGGCCCAGTCGGACACGTCGCGATGCTCCTTCCACGCCCGGTTTCGAAGGGTCGTGAGCACTCGCTCCTCGAACTTCCCGCCGGTGTCGAACGAATAGCACTCGCAGCGGGGGTGCGCGGAGGCAATCTCGACCGTCCGGTCCGTGGAGCCGTTGTCGTAGACGACGATCCTCTCTGCGAAGCGCCCATAGTGGTCGAGGAAGAACGGCAGGATGGCCTCCTCGTTCCAGCAAAAGGTGTAGACGTAGATTCGGGGTGTCGGCATGGGACCTCGGACGGTCCGCGGAACCCGGTCAGTCGAGCGAGACGTGGGAGCGCCGCCCGGTCCGGAAGAGCAGGGACGCGAGGAGAGCGAAGAAGGCGACCCCGAGGAGCTCGTAGCCGCCGGTGCCGAGGACCCCGGTGAGCGCCGGCTGGAGGTTCAGGCGGGTCGCGAAGAACCGGTCCACGTCGTCGTTCACCTGGAGGAGCGCGACGATCACGCCCATGAGCGCGCCGCCGGCCACGAGGCCGGTGGCGAAGAGGCTCCCGCCGCCGAGCTCGCCCTCCTCGGGCGCCTGCCCCTTGCGCGCCCCGAGCCAGTCGACGAGACCCTTCACCGCCCCGCCGACGAATATGGGCAGCGTCGTCGAGAGCGGTAGGTAGGCGCCCACCGCGAAGGAGAGCGACTTCACGCCGCACAGCTCCATGGTCACGGAGAGGAACACGCCCACGAGGACGAAGGTCCAGTCGAGGTTGAGCGAGAGCAGGCCCTTGATGAGGGTGGCCATGAGCGTCGCCTGGGGCGCCGGGAATTTGTCGGAGCCGATGGCGTGCACGACGCCCTGGGCCGCCTGCTGTGCGGTGGGGTGGTCGAGGACCTGGACGGTGAGCCCGATGATGAGCGAGGAGAAGATGGCGCCGACGAACAGCGCCACCTGCTGGTGGCGGGGTGTCGCGCCCACGAGGAACCCGGTCTTCAGGTCCTGGCTCGTGGCCCCCGCGTTCGCCGCCGCGATGCAGACCATCCCGCCGACGACGAGCGCCATCGGCTCGTAGGCGCTTCCCGTCCAGCCGAGCCCGACGAAGACCATCGCGGTCGCCATGAGCGTGGCGATCGTCATCCCGGAGATGGGGTTGGAGGATGATCCGATGAGCCCGACGATGCGGGACGACACCGTGACGAAGATGAAGCCGAAGACGATGACCAGCAGCGCGATGAAGAACTTGTTGAGGACCGTCCGGCCGGGGACGATGGGGAGCAGCGTCAGCACGACGACGAGCCCCACGCTCCCGACGAGCACGGTCACGAACGACAGGTCGCGCTCGGTGCGGGCCACCCCGTCCCCGCTCCCCTCGGCTCCCTTGAGCGATCGGATGCTGTCGCGCAGCGAGGACCAGATGGTGGGGAGCGTCTTCACGAGGGTGATGAACCCGCCGGCGGCCACCGCCCCGGCGCCGATCTGGCGGATGTAGGCCCGGTAGATCGCGGCGGGGACGTTCGCGAAGGTGTGGGCGGCGGGGTCCCAGCCGCCGGGGCCCCCGGCCGTGGCCAGGTCCCGCATCATCCCGAGCTTGACGAGCTGGGCGGCGACGGCGTCGGGCGGGACGAGCACGGCGAGCAGCGGGATGAGCCCGAGCCAGGCGAGCACGCCGCCCGCCACGAGGACGCCGCCGATTCGCGGGCCGATGATGTAGCCCACGCCGAGGTACTCCGGCGTGATCTCGCCGTTCACGGTGGCGGACGGCAGCCACTTGTTGCTCTGCCGGGTCACCCAGGCCGGAACCTCGGCGATCACGTGAAAGACCTTCTGGAGGATGGCGTACACGAGGGCGAGCCCCACGCCCTGGAAGGCGGTCTTCGCGAAGCTCCCACCGCGGTCGCCCGCGATGAGCACGGAGGCGCAGGCGGCACCCTCCGGGTACTGGAGCTGGCCGTGCTCCTTCACGATGAGCGACCGACGGAGCGGGATCATCATGAGGACGCCGAGGATGCCGCCCACGAGCGAGAGAGAGAAGAGCGTCAGGTAGTTGAAGTAGCCGGCCCCGACGCTCGTTCCGGAGGAACCCGAGGAGAGGAACAGGAAGCCGGGGAGGGTGAAGACGACCCCGGCGGCGATGGACTCGCCGGCGGACCCGGTGGTCTGGATGATGTTGTTCTCGAGGATGTTGGTCTTGAGGAGCTTCCGTCCGAGCGAGATGGCGATGACCGCGATGGGGATGGACGCGGAGACGGTGAGGCCGGCCTTCAGAGCGAGGTAGACGGTCGCGGCTCCGAAGAGCACCCCGAAGAGCGCGCCGGCGACGACCGCCTTCACCGTGAACTCCGGGAGAGACCGGTCGGCGGCGATGTACGGGTGGAAGCTCTTCGCACCCGCGGGGGGCGTCGTGTCGTTCATCGCCATCCACTCCTCGTCTGCGGCGTCCGGGCCGCGCCTCGGGGCGGGAACCTAACCACGTTTCCCGGGGGGCTGCCAGTCGCGTTCCGCACCCTTGCCGCGCTGCGGCGTGGCCGCCCGTCAGGGGGTGCCGGCGAGCGCCCGGCGGAGCGCCGCGAAGTCCTCTGGCTCGGGGGCCTCGGCCTCCAGGCGCTGGCCGGACGAAGGCCTGTGGACCGCGAGCCGCCAGGCGTGGAGCATGACCCGCGGCACGGACCGCTCGCCCACCGCACGCGGGCCGCCGTAGCGGACGTCGCCGAGGAGCGGGGCGCCGAGGTGGGCGAGGTGGGCGCGGATCTGGTGCGTGCGTCCGGTCTCGGGGCGCGCCTCCACGAGCGCCGTGCCGCTCGCCCCGACCGAGAGCGTGCGGTACCGGGTGGAAGCCGGTTCGCCGTCCTCGCGGACCACCCGGCGGCCGGGGTGGCGCTCGTCCCGGCCGAGGGGCGCTTCGACGCGCCCCTCCGGGGGTGAAGGCGCGCGAACGCAAAGGGCGAGGTAGGTCTTCGCCGGCCGCCCGTCTCGGAAGTCCTCCGAGAGCCGGCGCGCGGCGACGCGGGTGCGGGCGAGGACCATGACGCCGCTCGTCTCCCGGTCGAGCCGGTGGACGAGGAACAGGGGAGCGCCGAGGGCGCGCGAGGCGGCCTCCGCCACGTGGCCGCGGTCGGTGGTGAGGGTGGGCTGGGAGGGCACCCCGGCGGGCTTGTCGACGAAGGCCAGCTCCGCGTCCGCGTACAGGAGCCTCGACCGCTCCAGGGGGCGGGGGGCCTCCGCCGCGCGCCCGGCCTCCTCCAGGTTCACGACGACCTCGTCGCCGGCCCCGAGCGCCCGGCTCGCCACCTTGCACCGCCGCCCGCCGAGGAAGACGCCTCCGGCGTCGAGCGCTCGGCGCGCCGCCCCCCGGGAGATCCCCCCGCGAGCGGCGATGAAGCGGTCGAGGCGCTCCCCCTGGTCGGACGGGCCGGCGCGCAGGACGAGGCGCTTCACCGACCGGGCCCGACGATGGGACGCGCGGCGCCCCGCGACGTCAAGCGTCCGCCGCCGGGCACCCGCTGCAGCCCGCGCCCTTGGGCGCATCGCAGGTCGCCGGCCTCTTGCCGTAGTCGGTGGCGTGGAAGCCCGAGCCCCGGAAGGCGAACGAGCCGGCGCTCATGACCTTTCGCACGGGCGACCCGCACTGGTCGTGCCGGCGCAGCGGGGGCGCGGACATCTTCTGCAGGGCGTCGAACCGGCCGCACTGGGGGCAGTCGTACTCGTAGATGGGCATCGTGTGCTCCGGGAGGCGAACGGCGGGAAGGTAACGGCGCCGTGGCCGGTGTCAAGGGCGTCGAGCTCCGCCGGTCGAGCACGCCCGGGCGGGACCGACGCTCGGATCCGCGGTAGAACGGGGCCGTGGACGCGGGCGAGATGGAGATCCTCCGGCTCGAGGTCGACGCTCTGTCGCGCGAGCTTGCCGAGGAGCGATTCCGCCACGTGGCCGGCCTCGAGGGCGCGCCCTCGATCGAGCCGCTCTTCCGCGCCCGCTCGAGGGCCGCGCACCGCGCCACGGTCGCGGCGCTCCGGGACGCCGGGGCCGGCGAGCTCGCCCTCCGCGTCGCCTCGCTGCGCGGGGAGCGCGCCGTGGCGGCCGAGGAGGAAGCCTGGCGGGCCGCGGAGTCTGCCGCGGTGGCGCTCGGACCCGGGGGATCCCAGCCGCTCGCCGCCGCGGAGCTCGGGGTGCTCGCCGAGCCCGACCGGCGGCGGAGGCAGGAACTCGGGCGGGCCGCCGCCGCGGCAGCCGCGGCGGCCGCCACCCACCGGGAGGCCGCGGCGGAGCGCAGGGCCGCGGCTCGGGCGGAGTCCGGCCTGACGCCGCCCTGGGAGGACGTCGTCCAGGCCGACGCGCTCCTCGACGAGTCGGAGGACGCGTACCGGGAGGCGCTCTCCTGGGCGGCGACGCGGGAGGGGCTCCCGACCGCCGACCTCGATCGCGCCGACCTCCGCCACCTCCTGGCGCTGCGCCGCTACGACGGCCTCTTCCGTCCGGCCCCGCTCGCTGCGGAGCTGCCGCGGGCCTTCCGCGGAATGGGCCTCGACGCCGGCCGGGTGCGCCTCGACGCCGCCGACCGACCCCTGAAGTGGCCCGGCGCGCACGTCTTCGAGGAGCGGGTGTCCTTCCGGCGCCAGGGGGGCGCGACCGACTGGATGGCGCTCTTCGCCGCGGCGGGAGAGGCGGTGGCGGCGGCGGCGAGGGCTCCGAGCGCGCGCGAACCCGACTTCCCCTCTGCGATGGGGGCGCTCGCCGTGGCGCTCTTCACGATCCCGCGATTCCTCGAGGGCGCGCTCGGGGTGGAACGGAGGCACCTGCCGGACCTCGTGCGGTCGCTCGCCCTGCGGCGGCTCTTCGAGCTCCGGGTGCGGGCGGCGGCGCTGCGCGTGGCGGCCGAATCGGAGCGGGGCCTGTCCGGGGCGGCGTGGCGAGCGGCACACCGCGAGGCCCTCTCCGCCGCCGCGCACGCCGCCTGGCCGGAGGGCCTCGCCGCGCGCGACGCGGACGCGTCGGCGCTCGCGGCCTCGCTCCGAGGAGCGGCGCTCGGGGAGGCGCTGCGCCAGGAGCTCGTGGAGCGCTACGACGTGGACTACTACCGGAATCCCCGGACCCAGCCCGCGATCGCGGGGCTCGTCGCGGCCGGCTCCGCTCGTCCCGGAAAGGAAAGGCCCCCGCTCGCTGTGGCGGCGGGGGCCCTGTCGCGGCTGATCGAGCGGGGGGGCTAGCGGTTCGGGCCCTTGCGGCGGAGCGCGCGGATGATCTTCTCCTTGGAGCGGGAGGCCTGCGGCGCGGGCGCCGCGCGGCGGGCGCTGCGCTCGCGGAGCTTCAGGTAGGTCTCGATCTCGAGGGCGCGCAGCTCGATGGCGAGGTCCTCGTCGCCTTGACCGACCCATTCGAGGGCGTCCGTACGAGGCAGGGAGGCGCCGAGGCGCATGCGCATCACCCTCTCCTCGGAGGGGGCAAGCTCGCGCGCCCCGCTCCGCCGGAGGACGGACTGCGCCACCGACTCGGTGATCACTGCCTGGGCCGTCTTCCTCGTCGTCATTCCAGAGACCTCGCTCGTCACGTCGTCCACGATTTCCATGGCGCGCCTCACGCTCGCCATCGTAGGCCGCCCGACCTTCGTGTCCATTTTTCAGGTGACAAGGTGCGCAAGTGTGTGATTCTTCGCCCGATCGACGCGCGACGATATCGCCACCCTCCGACGGGCGACGCGCGGTCCGGGGCAAGATGGCGCAAGGCCGCGGGCGCGGATCGCCCGCGCGCGCCCGCCGGCTCGGCGTTTCGGTTGCGGGCGGCGCGCGCCGTCGAAAGAGATCCCCTGGACGAATGGAATCGTGGCGCGACAACCTCCTCGAGGACGACGATCGCATCGCGGCGCTCCTGCGTTCCTCGAAGCGGATCGCCGTCCTCGGCATCCGGACCGAGGAAGCGGCGGACCGGCCCGCTTTCTACGTGCCGAAGTACCTTGCGGAGCACGGGGCGGAGGTCGTTCCGGTTCCCGTCCACCACCCGGAGGCCACGCGGATCCTCGGGGCGAAGGTGTACCGCCAGGTCGCGGACGTGCCGGGCCCCGTGGACATCGTCGACGTCTTCCGGAGGCCGAGGGACATCCCGGCGCACGTCGCCGACATCCTCGCGAAGAGGCCCCGCGCCGTCTGGTTCCAGCTCGGGATCCGCAACGACGCGGCCGCCGAGGAGCTCGCGCGGGCGGGGATCCTGGTCGTGCAGGATCGCTGCCTCATGGTGGACTGGCGGCGGCACGTCGGGTAGCGCGAACCCCGCAGCCGTCACTCCGAGTCGGAGTCCGGCTCCGGCTCCGCCTCCCCCGACGGGGCCTTCTTCTTCCGCAGGCCGGCGGCCTCGAGCGCCCGGGCCACCCCCTTCGGCTTCCGCTCGTCCGGGAGCGCGTTGGAGGGCGGCTCGACGGTGCCCACCGCCCCGCCCACGGCGGTGAGCCGTCCCGCGAGATCCAGGTCGACGCGGGCATCCGGGTCGTCGCGCACCTTGAACGAGGCGCGAAGGCGGATCTCGAGGGGCACCCCCGTCGCGGCGTCCGCCAGGAGGAGGCCGTCCGCCGCGAGTGGCTCCCGTCCGTCGAGGAAGGCGAGGCGCCTCTTCGTGTCCTCGTCGACCCCGGCCGCGGGCGGGGACTCCCCGAGCCGCGAGGGGCCGGGCGCGAAGGCCTGCCGGTCCAGGACGAGCGCGTAGCGCTTCGCCGGACGCCCGAGCGCCGTCGCCTCGCCCTTCGGGACGAGCTTCAGCGCTCCGCCGAGGAGGTCGACCACGTCGGCCGCGAGGAAGCTCTCGTCGCGGAATCGCCGCGCGTCCCGCCCGCGGTCGGTCGGCCGCTCGCGCCAGGCGCCCGAGGCGGGGAAGCGGCTGCGCGCGTAGGTCATCCCCTTCACCCACACGACGCGCCTGCCGGTCTCCGAACCCGGGCCCTGGCCCGGGTCGATGTCGCTCTCCACCGCGAAGTCGCCCCCGGCGAGCTGGCGCAGGCGGTGGCGCTCCGCGGCCTGGACCCGGGCGCTGGTCCTCGCGTTCGAGGCGCTCCAGGAGACGGAGGAATCCCAGTCGAACGAGCCGATCCGCGACGCCGCCTCGTCGGGACCCATGCGGAGCGACCCCTCCGGCCGGGCCCAGTCGAATGCCAAGAGCGCGGGGTGCTCCGTCGCGCGCGAGATCCGCTCCCGGGCGCGCTCCGCGCGGCCGCAGCCGGCGAGCGTCAGGGCGACGGCGAGTGCGGCCCGGGCACGCATCGCCGGCACTCTACGACGCGCCTCGCGGGTGCGCCACGCCGGGCCGGGCGGCCGCGCTCATGCGCCCTTCCGTAAGAGGGCGGGCTCGGCGGGGGTCTGCGCGGGCGCGGGCTCGGTCCGCGTCGGCTCGCCGTCCGAGGCGCTCTGCGCCACGTCCGCGAACGGGACCTTGCGGTCGGCCCAGAGGATCCGGTCGCAGCGGTGGAGGAGCGCCGGGAGGCCCTGCCGCGTCGCCGCGGAGATGGCCACGCCGTCCCGGCCATGGGCCCGGCGCTCGCCCTCGCCGGGCGAAAGCCGGTCGATCTTGTTCAGGACGAGCAGTCGCGGCGTCTCGCCGAGGCCGAGGTCCCGGAGGATGGACTCCACCGCCGCGACGTGGTCGTCGAGGTGCGGGTCGGAGGCGTCGGCCACGTGGAGGAGCACGTCCGCGTCGAGGAGCTCCTCGAGCGTCGCCCGGAACGCGCTCACGAGGTCGTCGGGGAGGTCGCGGATGAAGCCCACGGTGTCGGTGACGATGACCTCGCGGTCGCGCGGGAACCGGAGCCTCCGGCTCGTGGGATCGAGCGTCGCGAAGAGCTTGTCCTCGGCCACGACCGCGGAGTCGGTGAGGGCGTTCAGCAACGTCGACTTGCCGGCGTTCGTGTAGCCCACGATGGAGATCACCGGAAGACCGCGCGCGTTGCGACGCTTGCGCCGCACCTGCCGGTCGGCCGAGAGCGCCTCGATGCGCCTCTCGAGCTGGGTGATGCGGTCGCGGACGCGGCGCCGGTCGATCTCCAGCTTCGTCTCGCCGGGCCCGCGCCCCCCGATGCCGCCGGCGAGCCGGGAGAGCGAGTCGTCTCGGCCGACGAGCCGCGGGTAGAGGTACTTGAGCTGGGCGAGCTCCACCTGGAGCTTGCCGTCGGCCGACTGCGCGCGCTGCGCGAAGATGTCGAGGATGAGCTGCGTGCGGTCGAGGATCTTCAGGCTCGTCGCCTCGGCGATGTGGATCGCCTGGGACGGGGAGAGGTCGGCGTCGAAGATGATGAGGTCGGCCATGAGCTGCATGGACCGGAGCAGGATGTCCTCGAGCTTGCCCTTGCCGATGAGGGTGCGAGGGTCCGGGTCCCGGCGCATCTGCAGGGTGGCGTCGACGACCTCCACGCCGGCCGTCCGCGCGAGCTCCCGGAGCTCCTCGAGAGAGGCCTCGGCTGCCGGCCGGTCGCGTCCCCGCCCGCCGACGCCGACCAGGATGGCGCGCTCCCGGCCGCCGGTCCGCCGCGCCGCACGGGAGCGGGCGAACTCGTCCTCGAGCGCGAGCGCCCCCCCGGCGGCGTCGTAGCCGAGCTCGTGCGCCGAGGCCGCGACCTCGTCCTTCCACAGATCGCCCTGCGGGTTCTCGGGGACGAGGTGGGCGAGGTGAACCCGCCCGGGGAGGCCGTCCGCGAGGACCTCGACCGCCGCCACGAGGTCGAGCCGCAGGAGCGCGAGGTCGGTGTGGTCGTCGCGGGTGAGCGGTTCCCCGCGGAGATGGGTGTGCACGAGCCGGAGCCCGCGCAGGCGGTGCGAGCCCGCGCGGGCGCGCCCCACGTCCGGGAGCTCCAGCCGGCCCGCGTCGCCGACGATCACCCACTGGACGTCGCCCTTGCGATCGAGGAGCACGCCCACCTGGCGGTTCGTGTCGCGCGAGATCTCGGTGAGGTGGCGGGCCAGCTCGGTGGAGACCACCTGCGAGGCGTCGACCCGCCGACGGTAGGTTCGCTTGAGCGCCTGGACCTGGTGGGGCTTGAGTCCGAGGGTGTTCCCGAAGACGTCGTGCATCCCGTTGCGAGTGAGCATATCCGGGCGACGCCGGGGTGGCCACAGTGCCCGAAAGGGCGGCGACCGACGCGATCCTGTCGCACGGACGCGGGCTGGCCGCGGCGGCAGGCCCTCGCCTAAGATGCGCGTAGTGCGCCAATCCCTGGAGAAGGCCCGCCGCCTCGTCGTGAAGGTCGGGACCGGCAGCCTGACGGACCCGGCGGGCCGCTTCGACCGACAGAACTGCGAGCGGCTCGCGCGGGAGCTCGGCGAGGTCTCCCGCGGCCGCCGCCTGCTCGTCGTGTCGTCGGGAGCGATCGCGCTCGGCGCGGAGCGGCTGGGCCTCCGCAGGACGCCGGGCAAGCCCTGGGACATCGCCACGAAGCAGGCCTGCGCGGCGGTGGGGCAGCCGGACCTCATGGCCGAGTGGGGGCGGGCCTTCGCCGGGCGCGGGAAGGCCGTGGCGCAGGTGCTCCTCACCGCGGAGGACCTGGCGAGCCGCAAGCGCTTTCTGAACGCCCGCCGCACGTTGGCGCGCCTGATGGACGACGGGGTCGTTCCGGTCGTGAACGAGAACGACACGGTGGCGGTCGAGGAGATCAAGGTCGGCGACAACGACAGCCTGGCGGCGCTCGTCGCCACCTGCATCGAGGCGGACCTCGTCGCGATGCTCACCGACGTGGAGGGGCTCTACGACGCCGATCCGAGCAGGCCCGGCGCCCGCCTCGTCCCGGACGTCGAGCGCGTGACCGCCGAGGTGGAGCGGATGGCGGGCGGGGCCGGCAGCGAGCGGAGCGTCGGGGGGATGGTGACGAAGCTCAAGGCGGCGAAGCGGCTCTCCGCGCAGGGCGTCGTCACCGCGCTCCTCTCCGGACGCCGACCGGGGGCGCTCGCGGGGCTGCTCGCCGGCGAGGCGGTGGGGACGGTCTTCACCCCGGCGGCCGAGCGCTCCTCGGGGCGCCGAGGCTGGCTCGCGGTCGCTGCCCGCGGCAAGGGCACCATCCTCGTCGACGGCGGCGCGCGCCGGGCCCTCGTGGAGCAGGGCAAGAGCCTGCTGCCCTCGGGGGTGAAGGACGTGGATGGGCAGTTCGGCGTCGGGGACCCGGTGGACATCGCCGTGGACCGCTCGCGCCCCTTCGCGAGGGGGCTCGCCGGGTACGGGGCGGACGAGGTGCGGAGGATCGCCGGCCTCAAGACGGGCGAGATCGAGAAGGCCCTCGGGTATAAGTATCTCGACGAGGTCGTCCACCGGAACGACCTCGTGCTGCTCGAGCCGGGGCACGACGAGACCGAGACATGAACGACACGACCGAGTTCGCGGGCGACGCGTTGGCGGCGCGGATGCGGGGGCTCGCGGAGGAGGCCCGCCGCGCGGCGCGCGTGCTCGCCGGGGCGGAGACCGTCCGCAAGGATCTCGCGCTCCGGGAGGCGGCGCGGGCGCTCGCCCGCCACCGGCGCCGGATCCTCGAGGCGAGCCGGGTCGACGTGGACGCCGCCCGGGCGGCGGGCCAGAGCGCGGCCTTCCTCGACCGGCTGGCCCTCGACGAGGCCCGCCTGGAGGGCATCGCTGCGGCGCTGGAGGAGGTGGCCGCCCTTCCCGACCCGGTCGGAGAGGTGACCGCGACCTGGCGACGGCCGAACGGCCTGTCGATCCGGAAGGTGCGCATCCCGCTCGGCGTCGTGCTCATGGTCTACGAGGCCCGGCCCAACGTCACCATCGAGGCGGCCGCCCTGTGCGTGAAGAGCGGCAACGCCGCGATCCTCCGCCCCGGGTCGGACGCGCTCCGGTCGTCGCTCGCTCTCGGGGCCGCCTTCGCGGAGGGGCTCGAGCGGGCCGGACTGCCGGCCGCGTGCGCCCAGGTGGTACCCGTTCCCGACCGGGCCGCCACCTTCGCGCTGCTCGAGCTCGACGAGCTCATCGACCTCGCCATCCCCCGCGGCGGCCCGGGGCTCATCCGGGCCGTGGCGGAGCGATCCCGGGTGCCGGTGGTGAAGCACTACCAGGGCGTCTGCCACCTGTTCCTCGACGAGTCCGCGCCGGAGGATCGGGCGGTGGCGCTCGCCATGAACGGAAAGGTGCAGCGCCCCGGCGTCTGCAACGCGCTCGAGTGCCTGCTCGTGCACCGGGGGGCGGCGGAGCGACTGTTGCCCGGGGTCGGGCGGGCGCTCGCCGCGGCCGGCGTGGAGCTCCGCTGCGACCCGGCGTCCTTCACCATCCTGCAGCGCGCCGGGGTCGCGTGCGTGCCGGCGCGCGAGGAGGACTACGGCAAGGAGTTCCTGGACAAGATCCTCGCCGTCCGCGTCGTCGGGGACCTCCAGGGCGCGCTCGACCACATCGCGCGCTACGGCTCCATGCACACCGAGGCGATCCTGACGAACGACTTCGACAACGCGCGGCGCTTCGAGCGGGAGGTCGTCGCCAGCGCCGTGATGGTGAACGCGTCCACTCGCTTCAACGACGGCGGTCAGCTCGGGCTGGGTGCCGAGATCGGGATCTCCACCACCAAGCTCCACGCCTTCGGCCCCATGGGGCTTGCCGAGCTCACCACGCAGAAGTACGTGGTCGAGGGCCAGGGACACGTGAGGACCTGAAATGGCGAAAGCTCCGAGGTCGAGGAAGCCGGCGAAGCGCCCGCAGCGCCACGCGAAGGCGCGCCCCGCGCGAAAGCCGGTCCGGGGGGGAGCGAGGCGGCCGCGGAAGGTCGCGCCTCGCCCGGCGCCGGCCCCCGCCCCGGCCAGGGCGCCGGCCGCCGCCGCCGAGCAGGACGACGGGCGAGAGCGGGCGCTCTCGGCCGTCGCGGCAGGTCTCGACAAGAAGGCCGAGGAGCCGGTCGTGCTCGACGTCCGCGAGCTCTCGGGGGTCGCCGACTACTTCGTGCTCATGAGCGCGGACAGCGACCGGCAGGCGGCGGCCATCGCCGACGCCGTCGACGAGAGGCTCACCGGGCTCGGCGCCACCCGGCTCGGGGCCGAAGGGCGAAGCGGCGGCGGCTGGGTGCTCCTCGACTTCGGGAGCGTGGTCGTCCACGTGATGGCCCCGGAGACCCGCAAGTTCTACGACCTCGAGGGGCTCTGGGCGGACGCGCCGCGCCTCACCCCGGCCTAGAACGACCCACCGCCAATCCGCGGGCCTTGGCGCCCTGCGCGCGGCAACGCCGGGTTGGCGTGCGGAGAGGTGAAGCCAGTCCGCAAGGTCGGGCCGGTCGCGGAGACCTCCCCGCGCATCGTTGATCGAGATCAAGGGAGCGCTCGCCGAGTGCCCGGATGGGCAAGGCTGCGGAATCGCGAGCCCCGCTTGCCGCGAGGGGCAGCCGGCTTGCTACAATGTCGCCCCACGCCTCGCATGCCCCCCTCGGAAGGCGGGCGGAGCCCGCGCTCCACCGGTGCCTCCGGATCCGGCAGCGAGGACCACACCGCGCCGGCCTGACCGGCGCCGACCCGAAGGTTCGGAGGACGCATGTCCCAAGAGCGGCGAATGGTGACCATGGACGGGAACGAGGCCGTGGCCTCGGTCGCCCACCGCACGAACGAGGTCATCGCCATCTACCCCATCACGCCGTCGTCGAACATGGGCGAATGGGCGGACGAGTGGTCGGCGCTCGGCAAGAAGAACATCTGGGGTGCGGTGCCCTCGGTGGTGGAGATGCAGTCCGAGGGCGGCGCCTCCGGCGCCGTCCACGGCGCCCTGCAGGGGGGGGCGCTGACGACGACGTTCACGGCGTCGCAGGGCCTGCTCCTCATGATCCCCAACATGTACAAGATCGCGGGCGAGCTCACCTCGTTCGTCATGCACGTCTCCGCGCGCGCCGTGGCGACGCACGCGCTCTCGATCTTCGGCGACCACTCGGACGTGATGGCGGTGCGCCAGACGGGCTTCGGGCTCCTCTCGTCGAACTCCGTCCAGGAGGCCCACGACTTCGCCGCGATCGCCCAGCGCGCCGCGCTGAAGAGCCGGGTCCCGTTCCTGCACTTCTTCGACGGATTCCGCACCTCGCACGAGGTGGCCAAGATCGAGCTCCTCACCGACGACGACCTCCGCCGCATGGTGAGCGACGACCTCGTGGCCGCCCACCGGGCGCGCGCCCTCTCCCCCGACGCGCCCGTGGTCCGCGGCACCGCCCAGAACCCGGACGCCTTCTTCCAGGCCCGGGAGGCGTGCAACAACTGGTACCACGAGGCCCCCGGGGCGGTTCAGGCCTCGATGGACGACTTCGCGAAGATCGTCGGGCGCAGGTACCAGCTCTTCGACTACGTCGGCCACCCGGAGGCGGAGCGCATCATCGTCATGATGGGCTCGGGCGCGGAGGTGGCGCACGAGACGGTGGAGCACCTCGTGGCCCGCGGCGAGAAGGTGGGCCTCGTGAAGGTCCGGCTCTACCGCCCGTTCTCGCTCGGCCACTTCATGGCGGCGCTTCCCCGCACCACGACGGCCATCGCGGTCCTCGATCGGACGAAGGAGCCGGGGGCGCTCGGCGAGCCGCTCTACCAGGACGTCGTGACCGCGCTCCGCGAGGCGCAGCAGGCGCACATCGACCGCTTCCACCACGAGATCACGGTGATCGGCGGCCGCTACGGCCTGTCGTCCAAGGAGTTCACCCCGGGCATGGTGAAGCCCATCTACGAGGAGCTCGCCCGCGCGCGCCCGAAGCGTCACTTCACCGTCGGCATCGTCGACGACGTGACCCACCTCTCGCTCGCCACCGACAACGCCTTCAACACCGAGGGGCAGGACGTGGTGCGCTGCCACTTCTGGGGCCTCGGCGCCGACGGCACGGTCGGCGCGAACAAGAACTCCATCAAGATCATCGGCGAGGACACGCCCAACTACGCGCAGGGTTACTTCGTCTACGACTCGAAGAAGTCCGGCAGCGTCACGGTCTCGCACCTCCGCTTCGGCCCGAAGCAGATCCGCTCCTCGTACCTGGTGAACCGCGCCAACTTCGTCGCCTGCCACCAGTTCTCGTTCCTCGAGAAGTACGAGATGCTCGAGGCCGCGGAGCCCGGGGCGGTGTTCCTCCTCAATTCGCCGTACGCGCCGGAGCAGGTCTGGGAGCACCTGCCCCGCGAGGTCCAGCAGGAGATCCTCGCCAAGAAGCTGCGCTTCTTCGTCATCGACGCCGTGAAGGTGGCGAAGGACACCGGGATGGGCGGTCGCATCAACACCATCATGCAGACCTGCTTCTTCGCCATCTCGGGCGTGCTCCCGCGGGAGCGCGCCATCGACCTCATCAAGAAGGCGATCGAGAAGACCTACGGCCGGAAGGGCGCCGAGGTGGTCCGCAAGAACTTCGAGGCCGTCGACCAGACGCTCAACCACCTGCACCAGGTCGACCTCGCCGGGAAGCAGGCCGGGACCAAGCAGCGCCCGCCGCTCGTCTCGGAGAAGGCGCCCGACTTCGTGAAGAAGGTGACGTCCATCATGCTCGCCGGGAAGGGCGACCTCCTCCCGGTCTCGGCCTTCCCCATCGACGGCACCTGGCCGTCGGGCACGGCCAAGTGGGAGAAGCGGGCCATCGCGCTCGAGATCCCCGTCTGGGACTCGCCGCTCTGCATCCAGTGCAACAAGTGCGCGCTCATCTGCCCCCACGCCGCCATCCGCGCGAAGTTCTACCCGGCGGCCGAGCTCGCGAGCGCCCCGTCCACGTTCAAGTCCATGGACTTCCGCTCCTCGGAGTTCAAGGGCATGAAGTACACGATCCAGGTCGCGCCGGAGGACTGCACCGGCTGCCGGGTCTGCGTGGAGTTCTGCCCGGCCGAGTCGAAGACCGCGAAGGGCCACAAGGCCATCAACATGGAGCCGATGGTCCCCTTGCGCGAGCAGGAGCGCCGGAACTTCGACTTCTTCCTCGAGATCCCCGAGGCCGACCGCTCCAAGGTGAAGCTCGACGTGAAGGGCACGCAGTTCCTCGAGCCGCTCTTCGAGTTCTCGGGGGCCTGCGCGGGCTGTGGCGAGACCCCGTACATCAAGCTCCTCACGCAGCTCTACGGCGATCGCGCCATCATCGCGAACGCGACCGGCTGCTCGTCCATCTACGGCGCGAACCTGCCCACGACGCCCTACACCATGAACGAGGCCGGGAAGGGCCCGGCCTGGGCGAACTCGCTCTTCGAGGACAACGCCGAGTTCGGGCTGGGCATCCGCCTCGCCGTCGACAAGATCGAGGACCAGGCGAAGATCCTGCTGCGCTCGCTGTCCGGGTCGGTCGGCGGCGAACTCGTCAAGGAGCTCCTCGAGGCCGATCAGTCGGGCGAGGCGGGGATCGAGGCGCAGCGGAGCCGCGTGAACGTGCTGCGCCGCAAGCTCGCGACCGTCGACGCCCCGGCGGCTCGGCAGCTCGAGCGAATCGCCGACTACTTCGTGAAGAAGAGCATCTGGATCGTGGGCGGCGACGGCTGGGCCTACGACATCGGCTACGGCGGTCTCGACCACGTCATCGCCATGGGGCGCGACGTCAACATCCTGGTGCTCGACACCGAGGTGTACTCCAACACCGGAGGCCAGGCCTCGAAGGCCACCCCGATGGGCGCCGCCGCCAAGTTCGCGATGGGCGGGAAGTCCGTGCCCAAGAAGGACCTGGCGATGCTCGCCATGACCTACGGCCACCCCTACGTGGCGCGCGTGGCCATGGCGGCGAAGGACGCGCAGACCGTGAACGCCTTCAAGGAGGCCGACAGCTTCCCCGGTACCTCGGTCATCGTCGCCTACAGCCACTGCATCGCCCACGGCTACGACATGGCCGACTCCATCGTGCACCAGGAGATGGCCGTCGACTCGGGGTACTGGCCGCTCTTCCGCTACGATCCGCGCCGGGCCGCGAAGGGCGAGAGCCCGCTGAAGCTCGACTCCGGCATCCCCAAGGTGTCGCTCGCCGAGTTCATGGCCAAGGAGACGCGCTTCCGGATGGTGGAGCAGCTCGACCCCGACACCTACAAGAAGCTCGTCGCCGAGGCGGAGCGCCTCGCCAAGGAGCGCTACGCCCTCTACGAGCAGCTCGCCCGCGCGATGAGCCCGGCGAACCTGGTTCCCGGTGCCGCCGCGGCGGCCTCCGCCCCGAAGCCGAAGGCCCAAGCCTAGAGGCGTTCACGGCGCCGCGCCTGGCGACGGGGTCCCGCCCGGGGCCCCGTCGCCGTCTCCGGGCGGGGCCTCCGCCGGTTCAACCGCGGACGAGGTCTCCGCCGAGCTTCACGACCAGCGCGGCGACGACGAGGAGCACCGCCCAGCGCACCAGCCGGTCCCCCCCGCGGACCGCCAGGTGCGCGCCGAGCGTGCCGCCCGCGAACTGGCCGGCGGCCATCGGCAGGGCCACCCCCCAGGCCACGGTGCCGCGCGAGGCGAAGAGCGCCACCGCCGCGAGGTTGGAGGCGAAGTTCACCACCTTGGCGTCGGCAGAGGCCTCCTGGAGCCGCGCGCCCAGGAAGAGCGTGAAGGCGAAGATGAGGAAGGTGCCCGTCCCGGGGCCGAAGAAGCCGTCGTAGGCGCCGATGACCGCCGCGATGACCGCCGCGACCGCGGCGGGGCGCCGGCGGGGCACCGCCCGCGGCGCCGGAGCGGCGGGGCGCAGGGCGAGGACCACGGCGACCGTCACGAGGAGCACGAGGACGAGGGGGCGCAGGGCGGACGGCGGAACGAGCAGGACGAGTCCTGCGCCGACGAGGGAGCCGGCGAGACCCGACGGGAAGGTGACGCGCGCCATGCGCCGGTCCACGAGCCCGGCCCGGGCGAAGCGGACGAGCGCCGCCCCCGACCCGAAGACGCTCTGCCCCTTGTTCGTGCCCAGCGCGACGCCCGGCGGCAGGCCCGCCGCGAGCAGCGAGGGGAGTGTGATGAGGCCGCCGCCCCCGGCCACGGCGTCGACCGCGCCGGCGGCGAGCGCAGCGAGCGCGAGCCAGCCGACGGTCGAGGCGGGCAGCGTCACCCGGGGAGGCCGGGCCGTCGCAGGCGCGAGCTCGGGTCCGTTTGCCGCCGCTCGTACTCGGACCCGAGCAGCGGAGAGGACACGAGGAAGTCGGCGGTCGCCCGGTTGCAGGCGGTCGGGATGTTGTACAGGACGGCGATGCGCAGGAGCGCCTTCACGTCGGTGTCGTGGGGGAGCGGCTCGAGCGGGTCCCAGAAGAAGAAGAGCGCGTCGAGGTCCCCGGCGGCGATCATGGCGCCGAGCTGCTGGTCTCCGCCGAGGGGGCCCGAGAGCAGGCGGTGCACCTCGATCCCGAGCTTCTCGGACAAGAGGCGCCCGGTGGTGCCGGTGGCGTAGAGCCGGTGCCGCTCGAGGGTGCCCTTGTTGTAGGAGGCCCAGTCGAGGAGGTCGAGCTTGCAGTTGTCGTGGGCGACGAGCGCGACGCGCTTGCGGGCGGCCATCCGGATGACGGGGACAGAGGGTGCGAGGGATGTCTGGTTCGTCATATGGGGCTCCTCTATAGCAGGCCCCGGCCCGACTGCCCCGCCCTTCGGTGACGAGTCGGTGGCGCCGATGCGGGCAGCGGGCGCGACGACGCCCGAGGGCCAACGACGGAGTGGCCCCGGGCCCGCGTCCGGGCGACACTGCCGCCGTGCGCATCCGCATCCTCTCGGTGGGGCGGGACCGATCCGGCCTCTTCTCCCCGGCGGTGGAGGAATACGCGACCCGGCTCTCCCGCTACCTGCGCTTCGAGCTCGAGGAGTCGCCCGAGGCGCGCCAGGCCGCGGGGACGCCGCGGGCGCGCGAGGAGGAAGGTCGGGCGCTCCTGGCTCGCCTCCGGGACGGCGAGCGCGTCGTGGCCCTCGACGAGCGGGGCGAGGCGCTCGACAGCCGGGAGTGGGCGCGGCGGGTGGGCACCTGGCTGGAGGGGGGACGCGACGTGACCCTCGTCGTGGGCGGCGCCGACGGCCTCTCGGACGCCGTCCGGGCGCGGGCGCAGGAGACGCTCGCCCTCTCGCGCCTGACCCTCCCGCACCGGCTCGCCCGCCTGGTGCTCGCCGAGCAGCTCTACCGGGCCTTCACGATCCTCCGCGGCGAGCCCTACCACAAGTGACCGATCGGTGCCGCCATGCGCCGGGGCGTGCCGCCGGCGGGCTCCACCCGGCCCTTGAGATGCGCCCGCCCCTTGCCTACGATCGAGAAACCCCGTTTCCGCCCCGCCCGGGCGCGCTGAGAGGTGTCCCTTGCCCAAGGTGAAGCCCGTCCTGCTCGTGGTCCTCGACGGATGGGGGCTGCGCGCGGAGAAAGAGGCGAACGCGATCGCGATCGCCGGCACGCCCCAGATGGACGCGCTGGCGAGCGAGTTCCCGACGACGGCCCTCAAGACCTCCGGCCTCGCGGTCGGCCTCCCCGAGGGGCAGATGGGCAACTCCGAGGTAGGTCACACGAACCTGGGCGCCGGCCGCATCGTCTATCAGGACCTGGTGCGCATCAACCGCGCCATCGAGGACGGATCCTTCTTCCAGATCCCTGCGCTCGTCGAAGCGGCGCGGAAGGTGAAGGCCTCCGGCGGGGCGCTCCACCTGATGGGGCTCGTCTCCGACGGCGGGGTCCACAGCCACGAGGAGCACCTGCACGCGTGCCTGGAACTCGCCCGGCGGGAAGGCGTGGCGCGCGCCTTCGTCCACGCCTTCCTCGACGGCCGCGACACGCCTCCCAAGTCGGGGCTCGGCTACGTCCAGTCCCTCGAGCGCCGCCTCCGGGAGAAGGGGTACGGAAAGGTGGCGACGGTGATGGGTCGCTTCTACGCCATGGACCGGGACAAGCGCTGGGACCGGGTGCACGAGGCGTACGAGGCGATGGTCCGCAGCGCCGGCTACCGCGCGTCCTCGGGGGTCGCCGCGGTCGAAGAGGCGTACGGGCGCGGGGAGACCGACGAGTTCGTGAAGCCGACCGTGGTGGTGAACGGGGACGGCGAGCCGGTGGCACGGGGCCGCGACGGCGACGCGATCCTGTTCTTCAACTTCCGGGCGGACCGCGCGAGGGAGATCACGCGGGCCTTCACGCAGCCGGACTTCAAGGACTTCGACGTGTCCGCACGCCCCCGGCTGGCGGCCTACGTCTGCATGGCCGAGTACGACAAGACCTTCGGGCTACCGGTCGCCTTCGAGCCCGACCAGCCGACCGAGATCTTCCCGGAGGTCGTCGCCAGGGCGGGGCTGCGGCAGCTGCGCTGCGCGGAGACCGAGAAGTACGCGCACGTCACCTTCTTCTTCAACGGCGGCCGGGAGGCGGTGCTGCCCGGCGAGGACCGGGTCCTGGTGCCGAGCCCCCGGGACGTGAAGACGTACGACGAGAAGCCCGAGATGAGCGCCCGGCAGGTTGCCGACAAGGTGGTGGAGGCCGTTCGCTCCAAGCAGTACGGGTTCATCCTCGTCAACTTCGCGAACCCGGACATGGTCGGACACACCGGCAAGCTCGCGGCGGCCGTGGCCGCCGTGCGGGTCGTGGACGAGTGCATCGGCCGACTCTGGAAGGCGGCCCGCGAGGCGGGCATGGCGATGCTCGTCACGGCCGACCACGGCAACTGCGAGATGATGGTCGACCCGCAGACCGGTGAGCCGCACACCGCCCACACCCTCGGTCCCGTCCCGTTCATCGTCGCCGATCCCGACCTGCGGGGAGCGAAGCTGCGCCAGGACGGCGTCCTGGCCGACGTGGCCCCCACCGCCCTGCAGGTGATGGGGCTCCCTCAGCCCAAGGAGATGAAGGGGTTGGGCCTCGTCGTCCGCTAGGCTGCCGCCGGCCCGCAGGGGCCGCGGCCTCCGCCCCGAAGGCCGCGGCCGCGAGGAATTCCCGGCTCCCTCCAACGGTACACTGCTCACGTGCTCCTCTCGCCCCTCGCACTCTCCCTGGCGCTGGTCGCCCCGGCCGCCGCCGACCCCGTCGCGGCCGAGTTCGCAGACGCCGTGGCGGAGCTCGAGCAGGCGAGGAGCGACCCGCGCGCGATCGTGTCGCTCGCCCGCGTCCACGAGCTCGAGCTCGGGCTCGCCGACCTCTCCCGGGCGGCGCGGGCCTACGAGTCCGTCGCGGACGACCCGCGCGCCAACGCCGAGGTCCGGGCGATCGCGCGGTGGCGGCTCGCCGGCGTCGAGCGGGCGCGGGGCGCCCTCCGCAAGGCGGACGCCGAGCTCGCGAAGCTGGGATTCGTGCAGGGATTCTGGATCGCGGGCCCCTTCGACAACGAGGGGCGCCGGGGCCTCGACACCGCCTTCCCGCCCGAGGCGGGCATCGACCTCGGCGCCCGGTTCCCCGGGAAGGCGAGGGAGGTGGGCTGGAGGCCCGTACCTCCGGAGGCCCAGGCGCGCGGCGCGATCGCGCTCGGCTCGGTCCTGCGCCCGGTGCGCGAGGTCACGGTCTACGCGTTGGCGGTCCTCCCGTCGCCCCGCGAGCAGCGCGCGCGCCTGTGGATCGGCGCGAGCGGCGCGTTCCGCGCATGGGTGAACGGCACTCCGGTCCTCAGCTCGACCGCCTATCATCCGGCGCGCCTCGATCAGGCCGGGGTCGAGGTCACGCTCCGCAAGGGCGCGAACCGCCTCCTCGTGAAGCTGTGCAACGACCAGGGCGAGCTCGTCCTGATGGCGCGCCTCACCGACCCGGGTGGACGTGCGCTCGCGCTCCGGCCGGCTCCCCTGCCCCCCCTGCCGCCTCTGCCTCCCGGTCCGGGCCCGCGCCCGGAGCCCGTGAAGCCGCTCGTCGAGGTGCTCGAGAAGCGAGCGGCGGGGCAGAAGGGCGAGGCGGAGGGCCGCGCGCGCCTCGACCTCGCCGTCGCGCTCGCCGAGAAGCGCTCGGGCGACGCCGGGGACCACCGCCCCGCCAGCGAGGCCCGGCGGGCCGCCGAGCTCCTGCCCGGCTCCGCGCGGGCCCAGCTGCTCGCGGCACGGCTCGAGGACGAGGACCTGAACCGCGTCCGGGAGCGGGCGGAGGCGGCGCTCGCGGCGGAGCCGGGATCCCCGTTCGCCTCGCTCGCCCTCGCCGAGCTCGAGATGCGCCGGGGCCGGCCGCAGGCCGCGGTCCGGCTGCTCGAGCCCGTCGTCGCGGCGTCGCCGCGCTTCGCGGCCGCGCGGGCCGCCCTCGGCCAGGCCTGGGAGCAGGCGGGGATGGCGTCCCGCGGCGCGCTCGACATGCGGCGCCTCGGAGCGGATCTGCCGGAGGTTCCGCTCGCCGTGGAGGCCGCGACGCGCGCGGCGAAGCGCCTCGACCAGACCGACGAGGCCGTACGCCTGCTGCGGAAGCTCCTCGCCCTTCGCTACGACGATGCGGCGTCCCGCACCGCCCTCACCCAGATCCTGCTCGACCGGGGAGACCTCGAGGGGGCGCTCGAGCAGCTCGCCGAGGCGGAGCGCCTCGACCCCTCCGACGTGTGGCTGCGGCTGCGCCGCGCGGACCTCCTCGCCGCGAACGGCCGCTCGGAGGAGGCGGAGGCAGAGTTCGCGACGGCGGCGCGCATCTGCCCCGACGAGCCGGACGTCTACGAGCGGCGCGGTCGGGCCCTGCTTCGGGAGGGGCGCCAGAGCGACGCCTTCGCCGACCTCCAGCGCGCCCTCGAGCTGAAGCCGCAGAGCCCCCAGCTCAAGGATCTCGTGCAGGAGCTGCGGCCGGAGCGGGAGCGCTTCGAGGCGCCGTACCTCGCGGACGCTGCGGCCCTGGCGCGGACCGCGCCTCCGCCGGGCCCCGACGAGGACGCGGTCGTGCTCTCGGAGCTCAAGGTGACGCGCGTGTACCCCTCGGGCCTCTCGGCCACCTACGTGCAGGCGGTCGTGAAGGCCTACACCGCCCGCGGAGCCGACGCGCTGAGGAGCCAGGGGCTCTCCTACGTGCCGGGGCGCCAGGACCTCCGCGTGGAGCGTGCCCGGGTCTGGAAGCCGGACGGCACGCTCGTGGAAGCCCACCAGGAGGCCGACCACAGCACGAGCGAGCCCTGGTACCGGCTCTACTACGACACCCGCGCGCGGGTGGTCTCGTTCCCGGCGCTTGCGGCCGGCGACGTGCTCGAGCTCTCCTGGCGGATCGACGACGTGGCGTCCGAGAACCTGCTGTCGGACTACTTCGGCGAGGTCGTCCCGTTCGCGGACTCCGTCCGAAAGCTGGAGAGCCGCTACGTCCTTCTCGCCCCGGAGGGGCGTCCCATCTACGCGAACGAGGTGTCGCTCCCCGGCCTGGAGCGCACCGAGAGGGTGCTGCCGGGCGGCGTCCGCGAGCGCCGCTTCACCGCGCGCGCTCTCCCGCGCACGAACCCCGAGCCCGGCATGCCCGGGCCCGGAGAGGTCGGGCGCTACGTCCACGTCTCCACCTACGCCAGCTGGGCGGACGTGGCGAAGTTCTACGAGGGCCTCGTCCGCGAACAGCTGCGCCCGGGGCCCGAGGTGCGGGCCACCGCCGGGCGGATCGCCGCGGAGGTGAAGGCGGCGGCGCCGGCCGGCCTTTCGGACGCGGAGCTGCGCAGGGAGCTCGTGCGGGCGGTGTACGACTACGTGGTCACGAACACGCGCTACGTGGGGCTCGAGTTCGGGATCCACGGGTACAAGCCCTACCCGGTGGACCAGGTCCTCGTGCGGCGCTTCGGCGATTGCAAGGACAAGGCGAGCCTGATGCACGCCCTCCTCGAGGTCCTGGGCATCGACTCGCGCCTCGTGCTCCTGCGCATGCGGAGGCTGGGCTCGGTCCCGGCGCAGCCCGCCTCGCTCGCCGTCTTCAACCACGCCATCCTCTACGTGCCGGAGTTCGACCTCTGGCTGGACGGCACCGCCACCGGGTCGGGGTCGCGCGAGCTGCCCGGGGAGGACCGGGGCGCCACCGCGCTCGTCGTGAACCCCGGAGGGCCGCCGACCTTCACGGTGGTGCCCGACTCGCGGGTGGACGACAACCGGCTCCAGTCGGAGTACCGGATCGTGATCGCCCGCGACGGCTCCGCCGAGGTGGCCGGCGCAAGCCGGGTCTCTGGCGTGCAGGCGCCCGACCACCGGCGCGCGTTCCAGGCCGAGAACGAGCGAAAGAGCGCGCTCGAGCGCACCCTCTCGCGCACCTTCCCCGGTCTGCGGGTCGAGTCGGTCGACGTCAGCGACCCCTCGCGCATCGAGGGGGACGTGGCGCTCAGCTTCCGGTTGACCGTCCCCAGGTTCGCCCGCGTCGAGAACGGCGGCCTCGCGCTCTCGCCCTTCGGGCAGCGGGCGCCCTGGACGGAGCGCTTCGCCCCCCTGTCGACGCGCGAGCACGACCTGATCCTGGGCCAGCCGTTCGAGAGCCGCCTCGTCATGCGCTACGTCGTCCCTGCGGGACTCGCCCCCGCCGACCTCGCGCCGCCGCAGTCGGAGGACACCGCGTTCGGCTCCTACCAGGTCTCCGTTCGCCCCGTGGACGGGGTGCTCGTGGCCGAGAGCGTCGTGCGGATCAAGGCGAGCCGGGTCCGGGCCGCGGACTACCCCGCGTTCCGGGACCTGATGGCGCGCCTGGACGGCGCTCTGTCCCGCACGGTGCGCCTCGCCCCGGCGGCCGTCCCGGCGGGAGGGGCGCCGTGACCCGCGGCCTCCCGCTCGCCGTCGCTGTCCTTCTCGGCGCGGGCTGCGCCGGGACGCCCTCGAGTCGCCACCTGGAGCGGGCCGCCGCCGCCGTGAAGGACGGCAGCCCGAGCGCGGCGGATCACGCCGCGGCCGGATTCCACGCGTGGCTCGAGCAGGGGAACCCTGCCGCGGCCGCCGATTCGTTCCAGGCCGCGCTCGCCCTCGACCCCTCCGACCCCTGGGCCCACCTCGGTCGCGCCATGCTCGCCGAGCGCTCGCTCGACGACGCGGCCGAGGCGCAGGCGCTGCTCGCGCTGGCGCGCGGTGCGCCCGACCACCCGCTCGCGCCCGTCGCCGTGCGAAGGCTCGTCGAGATCGGCATCGCGTCCGCGACCCTCTCGACCTCCATCGACGAGGCCCTGGCGGCGCTCCTCGCCTCGGGGCGCCTCCACGGCGTCGCCGCGTACCGGGCGCGCGTCGCCCGGGCCGCGCTCGCGGAGGCGCGCGGGCGCCCCGAGGACGCTTCCCGCCACCGGCGGGACAACGGGACGGCCGCGGCCTGGTCGGTGGCGGGGCCCTTCGGCGCCTACCACGCGCACGAGTTCGACCGTCCGTTCGCGCCCGAGACCGGCCCCTGGCTCGCGCGCTGGGAGGTGACCGGCGGGGCAGCGGTCGAGTCCCGCCCCATCCCCTTCCCCGACGGCGCCGCCTCCCTCGACGGCGAGCCACTCGCCGGGGACGTCTTCTACCTCGCGGCCGACGTGCGGCTCGAGCACGGGGGGGAGTACCTGCTCACCGTCGGGTGCACGGTCTCCATGAAGGCGTTCCTGGACGGAGTGCCGCTCGTGGAGAGGCGTGCCTTCGCGGGCTGGCCGCCCACGGTGAAGGTCGTCGCCGTCGAGCTCGCTCCCGGGACGCACCGGTTGCTCGTCAAGCTCACGCGCGGCTCCGTCCGCCCGTCCTTCGCCGCGACGCTCGCCCGCCGCGACGGCGCCCCCTCGGACGCGGCTTGGTCGGCCGCGACGGGTGGGGGCGGGCCCGTCCGAGCCGGCCCGACGCCCGCGCCGCTTTTCACGCCACGCGAGCTCGCCCAGACGCTCGAGCCGGAGGCGGGACCCGGGCTGGCCCGGCTGGTCGCCGCCCGCGACCGAATGGACACCGACCGGCAGTCGGCGGTGGCCCTCCTGGAAGAGGCCGTCCAGGCGCTGCCGGGCGCGGCGCCCGTGCACGCGGCGCGCGGAGACGCGATCGCCGGGGACGGCTCGCAGGCCGACCGCACGGCCCAGGTCAAGGCGGCGGCCGCCTGGCGCGAGGCCCTCAAGATCGATCCGGGGGACGCGTCCACGCAGCTCGAGCTCGCCGAGCTCGCGCTCGTGACCGAGCGGCTCGACGACGCTCGCCAGCTCCTCAAGGCGATGCCCGGCCCGGCTGCCCAGAGCCCGAAGGTGCTGCTCGCACGAGCACGGCTCCTCGGGGCGCGACACTTCCCGGAGGCGAGCGAGGCGCTGGCGCTCGAGGGGTGGCAGCACGCCGGCAGCTGCGCCGGCGCCGCGATGGCCTTCGAAATGGCGAGCCACCGCGACGCGCTGGCCCGCGAGGACGAACTCGCCCGGGCGCTCGCGGCCTGCCCGTCCGGGCGCGAGAGGATGGCCGAGCACCACAGGATCCGCGGGGACCTGAGCGGGGCCGCCGAGGCCTGGGCGCTCGTGGTTCGCGCCGCGCCGGCGCGGGTCGACGCCCGCATGTCTCTCGCGCGGGCGCTGGTCGCCGCCGGCCGCGCCGACGCGGCGGTCGCCGAACTGGAGGACGTGGCCCACCTGTGGCCCCGGGACCCGCGCATCCAGCGGCGCCTTGGCGAGGTCCTGGAACTCTCGGGCCAGTCGAGCCGGGCGCGCGCCGCCCGCGAGCGCGCCCTCGCGCTCGACGGCTCGGACCTGGCGCTCCGGCGGGCGCTGGCGCTCGAGGACGGGACGGAGGTGCTCGCCTCGCTCGCCTCCGACGGCGAGAAGGCCGTGCGCGAGTACCGGGCCTCCGGGATCCGGCCGCCCACGTCGGCGGCGCTCGTGCTCGACGCCGCGGCGGTGGAGGCCTACCCGGACGGGTCCTACACCGAGCGCATCCACCAGGTGACCCAGGTGCTCGACACGAAGGGCGTGGAGCGCTGGGGCGAGGTCGAGATCCCGGGCGGCGCGGTGGTGCTGGGCGTGCGGACCTGGAAGGCCGGTGGCCGCGTCCTGGACGCCGAGGATCCCGGGGGCGACAAGCGGACCATCTCGGCGGCCGGTCTCGAGCCGGGCGATCTCCTGGAGGTGGAGTGGATGCGCGGCCGGCCCGCCCGCGGTCCGGCCATCCCCGGCTGGAGCGCGGACCCGTTCTTCTTCCGTGGCGACGACCTCCCCTTCTTCCACTCCACCTACGCGGTCGCCGCCCCGCCCGGCGGCCTGGAGGTGGAGGCGCGCAACATGGCGACCCCGCCCGTGGTGCGGGAGGCGGGCCGCGACGTGGTCCGGGCCGACGCCTGGCAAGTCGAGGCCCAGGTCCCGGAGCCGGACGCCCCTTCGATCTCCGAGTTCTTCCCCATGCTCTCGGTGGGCGCGGGCGCCGGGCTGGACGCCGCGGCGCTCGCGGCGGCGGACGCGGTCGTCGACCGCCTTCGCCCGTGCCGCGACGTCGAGGCGCTGGCCGCGACGGCGGCGCGCCCCGGGGGAGCGGGGAAGCCCCTCTCCGGCGAGCCGCTCGTCCGGTCCGCGTACGAGAAGGTGATGGAAGCGATCGAGGGGACGGGATCGCTCGGGGACCAGGCTTGCCACGTGGTCTCGCGCGGCCGCGGCAGCCGTACCCTCGCGCTCGCGGCCGTCCTCGAGGCACTCGGCTTCCCGGCCCGCATCGTCCTCGTGCGCCCCTTCCCGGCGGACCCCGGACCGCACCGCTTCCCGAGGACCGACCTCTACTCGCAGGCCGTCCTTCGCGTCCCGGTCGGCAACGCCGTCCTGTGGCTCGACCCGTCCTTGCGGTGGGCGCCCTTCGGCGCGATCCCGTCGACGGCCCGGGGCTCGGAGGGATTGCTCCTGCCGGCGCCCGGCGAGGCGCTCCAGGTCGTGCAGACCCCCGCTGACGCCACCGAGGACCGCTACGAGGTCGACCTCCGGATCGCCGTCGCCGCCGGCGGGGACGCGGTGCTCGAGGGCTCCGAACGGTTCACCGGGTACGATGCCGCGGGCGCCAAGGCCGCGCTCGAAGAGCTCGACGAGCGAGGCCGAAAGCAGGCGGTGGAGCACGGGCTCGGCCGGAGCTTCCGCGGGCTGTCGCTCGAGACCGTCTCGTTCGAGGGGGAGCGACGCACGGGAGAGCCGCTCGTCATCCGCTACCGGGCGCGGGTCCCGGGCTTCGCACAGGTCGCCGGCGGCAGGCTCGTGGTCGAGGCGGTTCCCTTCGCGTCTCGGCTGGGCTCGCGCTACGCGCAGATCGGGAGGCGCGAGACGCCCCTCCTGCTTCCGACGAGCGAGCGAGCCACGATCCGGCTCGCGATCGTGCCTCCCGACGGCGCCACGCCCGTCCCGGCGCCCGCGCGCACGGTCGAGGGTCCGCACGGGCGCTACCTGCGCGAGGAGCGGGTGGAGGGCGGGGCGCTCGTGCGCGTGGATCGCACCGAGATCGCCCGGGCGCGGATCCCGGTCTCGGAGTACGCGGCCTTCGCGCGGTTCGCGGCGGAGGTCGACGAGGCCCAGGCCGTTCCCGTGGACCTCGGGCCGGCGGCGCGGTAGTGGCCCCGCCGACCCCGCGGTCACGTCGTCCCGGTGCCGGGCAGCCGGTCCACGAAGTGGACGTCGACGAACCCGAGCCCCGTCAGCAGCTCGCGCAGTGCGCGCTCGGCCTGCCGCCGGGCCCGCTCGCGCAGTCGCGGATCCGCCTCCACCTCCCGCTGGAAGGCCTCCCGGGCGCGCTCGAGCAGCTGTGCGGTCTCGGCCGTGTCGAGGTTGGAGTCGATCACCTCGGTCTCGCCCGGCTTGAGCTCGACGCGTGCCTCGACGGGCGGCAGGACCACCCAGACCTCCCGGTTCACGACCCGGAGCGCCTGCGGCCCCAAGTGTGCGAGGTCCACGCCGACGTGCGCGTCGGCGAAGACGATGGCGCGCCCGCGGCTCGGGCGGATGGTGTCCTTCACCCACGCGAGGACGTCGCCCCACAGCGACCCCGCGGGAACGGGCTCTGGGGCGAAGGAGATCTTCCGGTAGAGGGAGACCTCCAGGGTCTCGAGGCGGGCCGTCTCCCGCACGCGCTCGATCACCACCGTGGTCGGTGGCACCCGAGACGTGGGCCGGGCGTTCCACGCGAGGACGAACGCTCCGGCGCCGAGGCCGAGGAGCAGCAGCGGCAGCACGACGCGTCGCACGCGCGCATCGTACCAGCCGCGCCCCGACGCCTCGATGTGGGCGGGTCTGCGCCGGCATCGCACCTTCACGCCGCGCCGAGGGGCTCGAACAGGCGCTCCGAGAGGGCGCTGTGCACGTCCATGCCCCGCGGGGTGAGAGAGAGGCGGCCGTCGCGAAGGACGGCGAGCCCGGCCTCGACCGCCGCGCGGGCCTCGGCGAGCTGCGCCGGCGAGAGCAGCCCTGCCTCGATCCCCCGCACCGTCCGCAGGCCGAGCATCAGGCGCTCGTTCCTCGCCTGGGGCGCCGAGAGCCGCTCCTCGTCGGCCGACGGGACGCGCCCCGCCTCGACGGCGTCGAACCAGTCGGCGAGCCCCCGGTGGTTCGACCAGCGAATCGCGCTGCCATCGGCGCGGAGGCAGCCGACCGCCCCGGCGCCGACGCCGAGGTAGCTCTCGGCGTTCCAGTAGAGCAGGTTGTGGCGCGACTCGAATCCGGGGCGCGCGAAGTTGGACACCTCGTACCGGCGCAGCCCGGCCCGCTCGAGCGCGTCGCCGAGCGCATCGGCCTGGGCGAGCACCTCGTCCTCGGCGGGGAGGGTGAGGCGCCCGGCGCGCACGAGGCGCGCGAGGGGCACGTCCTCGGCGAGCAGCTCGGCGTCGAGGGTCAGGGCGTATGCCGACACGTGCATCACGGGGAGAGTGGCGAGGCGCTCGGCATCGGCCCGCGCCGTCGCCACGGACGACCGGCGGGCGCCGTAGATGAGGTCCACCGAGACGTTCGGGACCACGGCCGCCACGTCGCGAATGGCCCGCTCGGCGGCGGCGGGGCCGTGGCGCCGCCCGAGCTTCGCGAGGACGGCCGCGTCGAACGACTGCACGCCGATCGAGACCCGGTTGACCCCAGCGTCCCGCCAGGCGCGAGCCCGCTCCCCGTCGGCCGACTCGGGGTTCGCCTCGATCGTCACCTCCGCCCCGGGGGCCAGGCCGAGCGCCCGGACGGCGCCCAGGACCGGAGCGAGGTCCCGCGGATTCCACAGGGATGGCGTGCCGCCGCCGACGTACAGGGTCTCGCAGCGGAGTCCGCCGAAGGCGGGGGCGCGCAGCCCGAGCTCGCTCACCACGGCGCGCGCGTAGCGGGAGCCCTCGACCGGCCTCGCGGTCGTGACCGCGAAGTCGCAGTACGGGCACCGGAGGGTGCACCAGGGGAAGTGAACGTAGACGCCGTAGGGACGGGAGGGCAACCCGGACGATCTAGCGCGGCCGCGGCCGCGGATCACGCGGTGCGGTTCTTCTGGGTGAAGCGGGCGACCTCGGCGTTCAGGAAGTCGTTCTCCTCGCGGAGGTCGGTGACCTCCTCCTCGAGCGTCCGGATCCGCTCGGCCAGCCGCACCACGTCCGCGGCGGGCTGGGCGGGCGCGGCGGCGCGCTTCTCCAGCTCGCCGGCCCGTCGCCGCCACTGGGCTTCCGCCCGCGCGCTGCCCTCGAGCCTCCGCTCGAGATCCACGAGGGCGACCCGGAGGCGTTCCACCTCCTCGGCGTGCCGTCTCTCGGCCTCCGCGAGCTCGCGGGAGCGCGCCTGGCGCTCCGCCTCCAGCCTCGCGGCCGTCTCCTCGAAGCGGCCCGCCCGGCCGGCGAGCTCCTGCTCGAGCTCGCCCGCCCGGCGACGGGCGCCATGGGCCTCCGCCTCCCGTCGGGTGAGGTCCGCGGCCAGCCGGGAGTTCTCGAGCTCGAGCCGCTCGCGCAACCGCTCCCGCTCGGCCGACGCCTCGTGGGCCTGGCGCGCGGCGGACTCGACCTGCTGCGTCCTCTGCTGGACGATCTCGTGGGCCTGGGCGAGCTCGCGGCGCAACCTCGCCGCCTCGCTCGCCTGGGTCTCCAGCTCGGCGAGGCGGGCGGCCTCCGCCTCCAGGCGGGCGCCGCGGGCGAGCGCCTCCTCGCGGCCGCGTCGCTCCTGCTGTGCCGCCTCGAGAGCCTGGTCGCGCTCGGACGTGGCCCGCGCCAGCTCGCGCGTCGCGGCCTGGATGTCGGCCTCGAGGGCGGCGACGCGCCCGCGTGCGCCCTCGACGGAGGTCCGCTCGCCGTCGAGCGCCTGGGCGAGCTCCGCGTTGCGCCGCTTCGCCGCCTCGAGCTCGGCGCCCTGCGCGAGCCAGGCCTGCTCCGCCGCGACCGCCTTCTCGCCGAACGCGCCGGCCTCCGCCCGGGCCTGGCGGACCTCCTCCTCCAGCGCCGACCGCTGCTCCCCGCGACGGGCGAGCTCGGCGGCCTGCGTCTCGGCGAGCGCGCGGGCCTCGGACAGCTCCCCGGCCAGTGCCTCGGCATGGCGCCGCGCCGCGTCGAGCTCGGCGCGCAGTTCCGCGGCCGTCCGCTCGGCGGCTCCGCGCGTCTCGGCGTGCGAGGCCGCCTCCTGGGAGAGCTCCGTCGAGAGGCGCGCCTCCTCGGCGGCCAGCCGGTCCCGGTCGTGCTCGAGGGCCGAGAGCCGTGCCTCCAGGTCGGCGACCGCCGCCTCGAGCCGCACCCGATCGGCGTCCGCGCGGGCGCGCTCCTCCTCCCAGTCCTTCGTCCGGGCGGCCAGGGTCTCCCGCGCCGCCTGCTTGTCCTGCTCCCGGGCAGACTCGAGCCGGGCGCGCTCCTCGTCGGCCCGGGCGAGCCGCAGCGTCCAGTCCTGCTCGGCCGCCTCCCGCTCCTGCATGGTCGCGGACAAGACGTCCGAGAGCGACTGGCGCGTGGCCTCGGATTCCGACAGGCGGCCGGCGGTCTCGGCCGAGCGTGCCTCCGCCGCGGCGACCTGTCCCTCGAGCTCCGCGGCGCGCCGCTCCACGGCGAGCCGGGTCTCCGCCTCGGACGCGAGCCGGGCCTGGGAGGCCGACTGCTCGGCCGCGAGCGTGGCGCGAGCCGCGGCGAGGTCGGCCTCGAGGCGCTCGGCCTCCTGCCGAAGGGCTCCGAACGCGTCGCGTACGCGCGCCAGGAAGGCGTCGCGCACCCGCAGCCGCTCCCGGAAGAACTCGAGCTTCTCCTCCGGGCTGCCGCGCGGTGGGGCCGGGTCCCGGGGCGCGTCCGCGAAGGGATCCGAGAAATCACGACGGACGGGAGCGGGTTCGGCGGGTGGAGCCTCCGCGGCGTGGCGAGGCCGAGCGCCCGGCATGGGCGGCGGCGTCGGCGGGGCGACGGCGCTCGAGGACGCCCCTGCCGTGAGCGGCGGGGGCACCGGGCGCGGCGGAGGAGCGGGAGAGGCGCTCGCCGGAGCGGGAGCCGCGGCCTGGAGGATCCGCGCCGCGCGGCCGAGCAGGTCCGCGACGTCGAAGGGACGGCGCAGGTAGTCGTCCGCGGGCGTCCGTCCGGCCCGGTGCGCGGCGATGGCCGCGTCGTTGGGCTCGGCCGTGTAGAGGATGAGGGGGACCGGGCCGAGCGCGCGCTTCAGGCGATTGCAGACCGAGAAGCCGCTCATGTCGGGCAGCTCGGCGGCGAGGAGCACGAGGTCCGGCCGCGTGGAGCGGCAGCGGTCGACCGCCGACTCGCCTTGGCCCACGTTCACGACCGAGAAGCCGGCCGGCGCGAAGGCCCGCCTCACCTCCTCCGCGACGGCCGCGTCGGCCTCGATGTGAACCACCTGGAAGGGCACTCGAGGCGATGCTATCCCGGAACCGGGGCACGCCCAAACGGCAGAGGGGATGCTACCTTGGCCCACAATGGACGCCAGCTGGTCGCTCCGTGCCGAGGTTCCGGCCCCCGAATCCGACGCTGCGAGCGCCGTGCTCTTCGAGGCGGGCGCGGTGGGCGTGGAGGAGAGAGAGCCGAGCCTCGTGCCGATGCCGGGTGCGTCCCAGCCCTCCGCCGGCCGCGTGCTCCTCGTCGCCTACTTCGCCGGCCGCGACGACGCGGAGCGCGCCGCGGCAGACCTGGCGGTCCCGGCCGTCATCGAGCGGGTCGAGGAGCGCGACTGGGGGGAGGAGTGGAAGAAGGGGCTCGCGCCCTTCGCGGTCGGCCGCGTGTTCATCCGCCCCTCGTGGATCGCGGCGACGCCCCCGCCGGGGACCGTGGAGGTGGTGCTCGACCCCGGGATGGCGTTCGGCACGGGCACGCACCCCACGACCGCCCTGTGCCTGGGCACGGTCGACGAGGTCCTGCTGCGGGTTCCGGGTGCCCGGGTGCTCGACGTGGGCACGGGATCGGGCCTGCTCGCGATCGCCGCGCGCAAGCTCGGGAGCCGCCGCGTGGTCGCCATCGACGTGGACCCGATCTCCGTCCGGGTGGCCACCGAGAACGCGGCGCGCAACGGCGTGTCCGTGGAGATCGGAGAGACCCCCCTGCGCGAGGTCGAGGGCGCGTTCGGCCTCGTGGTCGCGAACATCCTCGCAAACGTCCTCGTCGAGCTCGCGCCCGACCTTGCGGCACGCCTCGAGCCCCGCGGCGAGCTCGTCCTCGCGGGTCTTCTCGTCGCGCAGGAGGGCGAGGTGCGCTCCGCCTTCTCCGCGCTCGGCCTCCGCGAGCTCGCGCCCCGCCGCGAGGGGGAGTGGTCGCTGTTGCGCTTCGAGAGGCCCGAACCGTGAGCCGCCCCCGCGTCCTGGTCGGCCGTGCGGCCATCGAGGGCGGGGTCGCCCGGCCCGGCCCCGAGGCGCTGCATCACCTCGTCGACGTGCTCCGGCTCGAGGCCGGTGCCCCGGTGGAGGTCTTCGACGGCGAGGGAGGTGCTTGGGAGGCGGTCTTCACGGGGAGCGAGCTCGTCCTCGGGGAGAGGCGGCAGGCGCCCCGCCCCGGGGTGGCCGTCCATCTCGCGCTCGCGCTCGCCAAGGGCGAGAAGACGGACTGGGTCGTCCAGAAGGCGACCGAGCTCGGCGCATCGCGCTTGCTGCCGTGGCGGGCGGCGCGGTCCGTGGTGCGGCTCGACGGCGATCGGGCGCTCGAGCGCACGCGGCGCTGGCAGCGGATCGCGGCGGAAGCGGCGCGACAGTGCGGACGGTCCGACGTCCCTGAGGTCTCGCCCCCGGCGGGGCTCGCGGACGTCCTGCGGGCGCCGGCCGGCTTCGTGCGCCTCGCCCTCGACGTCGCGGGGGTGCGGCTGGCGACGACCGTCCCGGGCGACGCCCGGGGGTTTCTCGCCGTGGTCGGGCCGGAAGGTGGCATGACCGATGGTGAACTTCGGACGTGCAGGGAAGCCGGATGCACCCTCGCGTCGCTCGGTCCGCGGGTCCTGCGGGCCGAGACGGCGGCGATCGCCGCGACGGCGCTGATCCAGCACCTGGCTGGCGATCTCGGATAGCGCGCGATATCATGTGCGAAGGCCGGTTGCTTGACCGGCCTACCAGCCGCCGGTAGGTTTTTTGCGGTGCGTTGTCCCCGCTGTAGGACGGAGAACGAGGCAGCTTCGATCTGCTGCAAGTCTTGTGGTGCGCCCATCGCCTTCGGGGACGAGGCGTTCGCGTCGCCGCTCGACCGACCCATCGAGATCGACCGTCGCGCGGCCGGGCGGAGTGCCCCCGCCGCGCGCCCGGTCGCACCGCTCGGAGCCTCCCGCCCCCCCTCCGCTCCCGCGGTGGCGGCGCCGGCCCCCACCCGGGCGGGGGAGGTGGCGCCCGCGTCCGGTGCCTGGGAGATGGAGCCGCCCGCCCGTCCCAGGAGGATGGCGACGGCCAGGGAATCGGTCGGGGAGCTCCGACTCTCCGCGCTCGCGCCCCTGCAGCCGCCCCCCCGTCCCCCCGCGGCGCCCGCGGCAGACCGAACGCCGAAGGCTGCGCCGCCCCGTGCGAACGGGAAGGGCGCTGCAACGGGTCCGGCCCCCGTCCCCGAACCACCCCGAATGGAGCCGATCGGGCGCATCGCGCCTCCCGCGATCGCGTCGCCCGCGATCGCGTCGCCCGCCCGAGCGGCGCCCGCGGAGGCGGGGCGCGACGAGCCCGAGCTGGACCTCGAGGCCGACGTCGACGCCATCGAGGTCCACTACCGCCGCGCACCGGCGTTCCGGAGGATCGTCGCCTCCTCGATCGACGCTGCCATCGCCGGCGTATTCCTCGTCCTGCTCCTCGGCCCCATCGTGTCGCGGGCGGACCTCCCCCCGTCGCTGGGCCTCGACGAGGCCGTCGACGCCCTCACCCGGCGCGGCGGCGTGCTCCTGCCCGCACTCGCGGTCGTGGCGGTCGTCACCTTCGCGTACCAGTGGCTCGGGGTCGCGCTCATGGGAGCCACCCCGGGAAAGCGCGTGATGCGCCTCCGCGTCGTGGGCCCGGACGGCCGACGCCCCTCGTTCGGCCGGAGCGCCTTGCGCGCCGCGTTCGCCATCCCCTCCTTCCTCCTGCTCGGGCTGGGGCCCCTCCTCGGCCTCTTCACGCGAAGCGGACGTTCACTGCACGACTTCGGCGCCGGAACGTATCCGGTCTCGGCGCCTTAACCGCCCGGAAGACACCCGGGCCAGCAACCGGAACGTGGCCGACAGGCTTGCCGAACTCCTGGTGAAAGACGGGGTCGTGTCCGCGGCGAACGCGGAGCGCGCGGCCGAGCGTCAGCAGGAGGCGGGAGGTACGCTGGACACGGCGCTCCTCGAGCTCGGCCTCGTGGAGGAGGCGAAGCTTTCCGGGTATCTGGCGCGCGCGTCTGGCCTTCCCGCGGCCCCGGACTCCGCCTGGGGCGAGCCGGACGCCCGGGCGAGGCGCGTGTTCCCGGCCAAGGTGGCGGAGCGCCACGGCATCGCGCCCTTCGCCCTCGAGGGACGGGACCTGTCGGTCGTCGCGGCGTACCCGCCCGATCTCGGTCTGCTCGACGAGATCAGCTTCATGCTGTCGCTCCACCTGAGGCCGCACGTCGCACCCGAGTGGAAGGTGCGCGACCTCGTCCACCGACTGTACGGGACCACGATCCCGCTACGGCTGCGCGCTCTCCGGGAGCGCGGCGGGGCCCCCGAGCCGCCGGACGACGTGCCCGAGCCGGACGTCGCGGAGGAGCCCCCGGTCGCGAAGGCGGTGCCCCCCGTGCCCGAGCCCTCCCCACCGCCGGCGCCCGCGCCGCGCCCCGACGGCGCCGTGCGCCCGACGGCAGCCGACCTGGCGAAGGCGATCGGGTCGATCGCTGCCCAGCCGAGGCCGGCCCCACCGCCGCGGGAGGTCGCCTCCTCGCCGGCGCCGGGCTGGACGCTCGGCGAGGCCCGGGCCGCGCTGGCTTCCGCCGTCGACCGCGACGAGGTGATCCTCGCCGCGCTGCGCTACATGCGGGACTTCTTCGAGTATGCGGCGGTGTTCGCCGTCACCCGCGACGCCTTGTACGGCCACGAGGCGCTCGGTCGGGACGAGAGCGCTCGGGACGAGTGCCGGCGGGTGGCGGTGGAGCTCTCCGACCCGGGGTTCTTCCGGACGGCGATCGAGACGCGCGGCCCGTACCTCGGCCCACCGGCGCTCGACCCCGTGACCGCCTCCATCCTGTCCGGTCTGCGGCGCGGCACGCCGCGGACGGTGCTGTTGCACCCGGTGTTCCTGCGGGAACGCCCGGTGTGCGTGCTCTACGCCGACAACGGCGATGCCCCGGTGTCGGCCCGGCGCCTCGGGGACCTGTTCCTCGTCCTCGGCGCCCTGGGTGCGGCGTTCGAGCGGGTCATCCGGGAGCGGAAGCTCCATCCGCCGTCGGGACCGGGGGAGGAAGGCTGGCAGGTCACGGAGCCGGCGCGCGCCGGCGAGGACGACGCGCTGCCCTTCGCGGTGGACGTCGACATGGGAGACTACGAGGTCGCGCCCGCATCCGAGGCGCTCGCGTCGCCCCGCGCCCTCGACGTGGCCACGCTGACCGAGCGCCTGGTCCAGAGCGCGCGTGGCTCGGCGGAGCGGTCGAGCCTCATCGCCGCCCTGCAACAGAGGCCAGAGGCGGCTTCGTCGCTCGTCGAGCGGCTTCCCGGGCCAGTGGAGGTTCGCGACGGGGCCTCCGAGGCCACCCCGGTCGAGGAGCAGGGTCCGGTCCTCGCGGCGATCGCCGCGCTCGGCCCCGCGGCCGCCGACCCGCTCCTCGCCGCCCTCGCGGACCCGGCCCCGGACCGGCGCCGCTTCGCGGTGCTCCTTCTGTCGCGGCTGGGCGGCGTGGCGGCCCTGCGCGGCATCGCGGGTCGCCTCTTCGACGGGGACGCGCGGGTCGCGGCCGCGGCGCGCAGGGCGCTCGCAGCCGCACGCGACCGGGACGAGGTGCGGCCGGTCCTCGAGGCGCTGCGCAGGGACCTGGGATCGGGCACGCCAGCGCGCGTGGTGCCCGCGGTGCGGGCGCTCGGCGAGGTGGGCGACGCGGAATCGGTCTCCGTGCTCATCCAGCTGCTCGAGGCCGGGGGCGAGCTCGGGGCGACGGCGGCGCAGGCGCTCGGCCACATCACGCTCCAGCGCCTGGGGTCCGACCCGGGCCGCTGGCTCGCCTGGTGGCAGGAGCACCGAGGGACCCCCCGGTCCCGGTGGCTCCTCGACGCCTTGACGAGCCCGGATCGCGACGTCCGCCAGGTCGCGGCGGAGGAGCTGCGCCACGCCGGACCGCCGCCGGTCCCCTACTTCGCGGACGCGCCTGCCGCCGAGCGCGAGAAGGCGGCCCGTGCCTGGGCCGACTGGTGGCGGCAGCGCAACCCCCGCGGGTAGGCGCGGGGCCCGTCTCCCGGCTTGCCAGGCTCGGAGCGCCCTCGCTAAGCTCGCGGCCCCTATGAACAAGCCCACCGACCCCGATCCGCGCCGGGCGCTGCTCGAGCGGATGGACCAGGAAGCCGAGAGAGGCGGGGGCGAGAGCCGCATCGCGAAGCAGCACGAGGCGGGGAAGCTCACCGCTCGCGAGCGCATCGACCTGTTGCTCGACCCGGGCAGCTTCGTGGAGGTGGACAAGTTCAAGACGCACCGCTGCACCGACTTCGGCATGGACAAGCAGCAGATCCCCGGGGACGGCGTGGTGACGGGCTACGGGCACGTCGAGGGGCGGCAGGTCTTCGTCTTCGCCCAGGACTTCACCGTGTTCGGCGGCTCCCTCTCCGGCGCCTACGCGGAGAAGGTGTGCAAGGTGATGGACCTCGCGGTGCAGGCCGGGTGCCCCATCGTCGGGCTGTACGACTCGGGCGGCGCGCGCGTCCAGGAGGGGGTGGTGGCGCTCGCGGGCTACGCGGACATCTTCCTGCGCAACACGCTCGCCTCGGGCGTCGTGCCTCAGATCTCCGTCGTCATGGGGCCCTGCGCCGGCGGCGCCGTGTACGGACCCGCCATCACCGACTTCATCTTCATGGTGAAGGGCACGGCGTACATGTTCAGCGCTGGCCCGGACGCCATCCGCGCCACGACCCACGAGGAAGTGACGAAGGACGACCTCGGAGGGGCATGGGCCCACGCCACGAGGTCGGGGGTGGCGCACTTCGCCTTCGACGGGGAGGAGGCCACCCTGCGGGCGGCCCGGGAGCTCCTGTCCTTCGTCCCCCAGAACAACGTGGACGACCCCCCGGCCCAGCCGTGCACGGACGACGCGACCCGAAGGGACGCGTCGCTCAAGACCCTCATCCCCGACGCTTCGACGAAGCCTTACGACATGAAGGAGGTCATCCGGGCCGTGGCGGATGACCGACACTTCTTCGAGGTCGCCGCACACTTCGCCGAGAACCTGGTCGTCGGCTTCGTCCGCCTGAACGGGCGGCCCGTCGGCGTCGTCGCCAACCAGCCGGCGGTCCTCGCCGGGGTCCTCGACATCGACGCCTCGGTGAAGGGTGCGCGCTTCGTCCGCTTCTGCGACGCCTTCCACATCCCGCTCGTCACCTTCGTCGACGTGCCGGGCTTCCTCCCCGGGCTGGGCCAGGAGTGGGGCGGGATCATCCGGCACGGGGCCAAGCTGCTCTTCGCCTTCGCGGAGGCCACCGTCCCGAAGGTCACGGTCATCACGCGTCGCGCCTACGGCGGGGCCTACGCGGTCATGGCCTCGAAGCACCTCCGCGCCGACGTGAACTACGCGTTCCCGTCCGCCGAGGTCGCCGTGATGGCGCCGGACAGCGCGGTCTCGGTCGTGTTCCGCAAGGAGATCCTGGGCGCCTCGGACCCGTCCGCGGAGCGGCAGCGCCTCGCCGGCGAGTACCGGGAGAAGTTCGCGAACCCGTTCCAGGCCGCCCGCCTCGGATACGTCGACGAGGTGATCCGCCCGGAGGACGCCCGGCCCAAGCTGATCCGGGCGCTCGAGATGCTCCGGACGAAGCGCCAGGACAGCCCGCCCAAGAAGCACGGGAACATCCCTCTCTAGCGCTGCGGCGGCTCCGGGCGCGGCTGGCACCCCCGCCGCGCCGGTACTACATTGAGGCGACCGCGTCGGCCGCGCCGGCTCGACGGCCGCGGCGGACCTCCGATGACCGGCGCAGCCACCGTCCTCTTCGCCCTCGCTGCCCTGGGCCTCCTCGTCCTCGGCGTCGAGGCGCTCGCGCTGAGGCGCCTCCTCGCGGCGCCCGCGCCGCGGCCAACGGGGTCTCCCGGGGTCTCGGTGCTCAAGCCCATGAAGGGGCTCGACGACGACCTCGTCGAGAACATCGCCTCGTTCGCCTCCCTCGACTGGCCGTCCTACGAGGTGCTCCTCGGCCTCGAGAGCGCCGAGGATCCCGCGGGAGGCGTGGCGCGAGCGGCGGCGGCGCGGTGGCCGGACCGGTTCCGGGTGGTCGTGCAGCGCGGCGAGATCGGGATGAACCCGAAGGTGAACCAACTCGCCACGCTGTCCGCGGAGGCCCGTCACGAGATCCTCGTGGTCTCCGACTCCAACGTCCGGGTGCAGCCCGGCTACCTGGCGGAGATCGTGGCGCGCCTCGAGGATCCGGAGGTCGGACTCGTCACGCACCTCATCGCCGGCGTGGGGGAGCGGAGACTCGGGGCTCTGCTCGAGAACCTGCACCTGGCGGGCGGCATCGCCCCCGCCATCGCCGCCGCCAAGCGGGTGGCCGGCCGGGACATCGTCATGGGGAAGTCGCTGGCGATCCGCCGCGCCGACCTCCACGCGCTCGGCGGCCTCGGCCGGGTGAAGGATGTCCTCGCCGAGGACTACGTGCTCGGGATCCTCGTGCCACGTGCGCTCGGCAAGCGCGTGGAGATCGCGTCGCGCCCGATCGAGAACGTGAACCGGGAGAGGACGCTCGGCCAGTTCGCCGCGCGCTGCCGCCGCTGGAGCATCCTGCAGCGCAACCTCGTCGGCCTCGCCCCGTATGCGGCGCAGCTCGTCCTCAACCCGGTCTTCGCGGCCGCGCTGGGCCTCGCCGCGCGCCCGGGGAGCGCCGGGGCGGCGGCGTTCGGGTTCGCGGTGCTCGCCCGGTCGCTGCTGGACCGGGCGGCCGGTCGGGTACTCCGGCCTCCCGGCTTCCGACCGCTCGAGCTCGCCGCGGTGCCGCTCAAGGACCTCGTGCTCGGGCTCTCCTGGGTGGAGGGCTTCTTCCGGAGAACCGTCGACTGGCGCGGCGCCCGGCTGCGCGTGCTCCCCGGCACCGTCCTCGAGAAACCTGCGCCGGCCGGAGTACCCGTCGCACGGCTGCCGCCTTCGCGGTAGAGTCGCCGGTCCTCCGGACGCCGCGCCGCCATGTCGACCAGCGCACCCCCCACTCTCGACTTCCACCGGGTCAAGCCCATGGTGGTCTCGGTGGACATGGGATACGGCCACCTGCGAGCCGCCCGCCCGCTCGCCCGCGCGCTCGGCCGCGAGGTGATTCACGTCGACAGGCCCCCGCTCGTCCTCCCGGAGGAGCGAAGGGTCTGGGAACGCGTTCGCGGCGCGTACGAGTGGACGAGCCGCGTCTCGCAGATTCCGGCGATCGGGCGCCCCTTCCGGTGGCTGCTCGACTCGATCACGGACATCCCACGGCTCCACCCGTACCGGGACCTGTCGAGCCCGACCCAGGGAGTGATGGCGCTCGAGCGCCTCATCCGGCGGCGGCACCTCGGCCTCGGGCTCGTGACCCGGCTCAAGGAGACGCAAGACCCGCTGCTCACGACCTTCTACTCGCCGGCCATCGCGGCCGACCGGGCCGGTCTGAACAACGTCTTCTGCGTGGTCACCGACAGCGACATCAACCGCGTCTGGGCCCCGCTCGACCCCGAGCGGACGAGCATCCGTTACCTCGTGCCCAGCCCCCGGGCCATGCGCCGGCTGCGCACCTACGGGGTGCCGGCGCACCGGATCGCGTTCACGGGCTTTCCGCTTCCCGACGAGCTCGTCGGAGGGCCGCGCCTCACGACGTTGCGAAGCCACCTCGCGGCCCGGCTCGTGCGGCTCGATCCCACGCGCGAGTTCCGCCGCTGGTACCGAGAAGAGCTCGCCCAGTTCCTCGGGCCCCTGCCGGCCGAGGAGGAGGGGAAGGCGCCGCTGCTCACCTTCGCGGTGGGCGGAGCCGGGGCGCAGGTCGACTTGGCGCGCCGCTTCCTGCCCGGGTTCCGGGCGGCCGTGCAGGAGGGGCGGTTCCGCCTGGCGCTCGTCGCCGGCGTCCGCCGCGAGGTCGCCGACCACCTCCGGGAGTCCGTGTCCCGCGCCGGCCTCGACGGGTGGCTCGGCAAGGGGGTCGAGATCCTGCGGGCGGTGGATCACGAGGACTACTTCGACCAGTTCGACGAGCTCATGGCGCGCACCGATATTCTCTGGACGAAACCGTCCGAGCTGACCTTCTACGCGGCGCTGGGGATCCCCATCATCTTCGCGCCTCCGGTCGGCGTTCACGAGCGTTACAACCGCCGGTGGGCGCGCGAGAACGGTGCCGGCCTCGCGCAGCGGGACGTGTCCTTCGCCTGGGAGTGGATCGCGGACTGGCTGGAGGACGGGACGCTCGCGGGCATCGCCTGGTCGGGGTTCATGCGCCTCCCCAAGCACGGCCTCTACCGCATCCTCGAGGAGGTGGGAGGCGGGACGCCGGACTCCACCGAGCCCGCTTCCCCGGCCGACGCCCCGCGCTCGGCCGCGGTCTAGAGGCCCCCGCTTCCCTGGCGCGGGGGCGGCCGAGCCGGTACGCTTGGGTCGTGTACGTCGTCGTCTCGGTGCTGGTGTGGGCGTTCGTCCTCGTGACGCTCCCGGTCCTGTTCGTCGGGGCGCTCCTCATCTTCCTGGTCACGTTCCCCTTCGACCGGCGCCGCGTGCTCCTCCACCTGTACAGCTGCCTGTGGGGGTCGCTGTACGTGTGGACGAACCCGCTGTGGCGGTGCCGGTTCGTGGGGCGGGAGCGGCTGCCCTGGAGGTCGGCGGCCGTACTCGTCGCCAACCACGCGTCGCTCATCGACATCCTCGTGCTGTACGGCCTCTTCCGGCCCTACAAGTGGGTCTCCAAGGTCGAGAACTTCCGGATTCCCATCGTGGGCTGGAACATGGTCCTGAACGGCTACGTGTCCCTCACGCGCGGCGCTGCGGACTCGGTGCGGCGGATGATGGCGCGGTGCCTGGAGCTCCTCGCCATCGGGGCGCCGGTGCTCCTCTTCCCGGAGGGGACGCGGACGACGACCGGGGAGCTGCAGGCCTTCAAGGAGGGGGCGTTCAAGCTCGCCCTGCAGGCGGGGGTCCCGGTCATCCCCATCGCCATCTTCGGGACCTACGAGGCGCTCCCCAAGCACGGCCTCATGCTCCGCACCCGGATGGACGCGGTCGTCGAGGTGCTCGAGCCCCTCAATTCCCGAGCCTACGAATCGCCGGGGGCGCTGCGCGACGCGGCGCGGGCGGCCATCGCGCAAGCGCTCGCACGGCGGGCCGGCCCCGCGCCGGCCGACGCTGCGGCCGGCTAGAGCGACACGCAGTCGACGAAAAGCACCTCGTCCTGGCGGGCACGGATCCGCGCGAGCAGGTCCGCGGAGGGGACATCGTCGAGGTCGATGGAGCAGGAGGCGGCGGCGGCCTGCTCGAAGACGGTGTTCGTGACCTCCTCCACGTTGATCCCTGCCTCCCGGATTGCCGAGAGCACGTTGGCGAGGACGCCGACCTTGTCGTAGTGGCGGACCACGAGGCGGGCGCGGGCCGGCGTCTTCCGCGCGACGTTGACGCAGTTCGGTACCCGTCCGAAGCGAACGAAGGCTTCCACGATGCGGACGGTCTCTCGGGCGATGGCGTCCTGGGCCTGCTCGGTCGAGGCGCCGATGTGGTGCGTGCCGTAGACGCCGGGCAGCGCGGCGAGCGGGCTCTGGAAGTCGGCCTGTCCCTTCTCCGGCTCGCCCGCGAAGACGTCCGCGCCGACGCGGACGCGCCCGGCGCGGACCGCCTCCACGAGTGCCGCCTCGTCGACCAGCTCGGCCCGGGCGGTGTTCACGAGGAGGGCACCCGGGCGCATGGCGGCGAGCATCTCCCGCGAGACGATCCCGCGCGTCTCCTTCGTGAGAGGAAGGTGGAGCGAGAGGGCGTCGCAGCTGGCGGCGAGCGCGCCAAGGTCGGGCGCGCGCTCGACGCCGAGGTCGCGGGCCTTCGCGTCGTCCAGGCTCCGGGACCAGGCGACGATGCGCATCCCGAGCGCGCGGGCGCGGTGCGCCACCTCGCGGCCGATGGCTCCCACGCCGGCGATGCCGAGCGTCCGCCCGAACAGGCCTCTCGCCTCGGAGAACGTCTTCTTGTCCCACTTGCCTGCCCGCAGCCGCTCGACGTTGTCGGGGATGCGGCGGTCCAGGGAGACGAGGAGTCCGATGGCGAGCTCCGCCACCGCGATCGAGTTCTGCCCCGGGCAGTTGGCGACGTAGACGCCGCGCCGGGAGGCGGCGGCGACGTCGATGGTGTTCACCCCGGCCCCCGCCCGGACCACGAGCGAGAGGGCGGGGGCCCCCTCGAAGACCTCCCCGATGACCTGCTTGGAGCGGACGACGAGGACGCTCGCGTCCCGCGCCTTGGCCGGCAGGTCCTTCGCCGACACGGACGCATCGTGGACGACGCGGAGCCCGAGCGCCTCGAAGTCGGCGAGCCGCTCACGGGGGAAGGTGTCGGCGACGAGGATCATCATGGTGGAGGCCTCCCGGCGGCCGCCCGGGCGGGCGGCGCGATCCCGACGCTTCTTGCACTCTTGGGTGCGCCGGGGCGAGAACCCTTTGGGGCTAGAGATGACGCGAGGCGTCGGACGCTTCTCCGTGGACGGGGCCCGAGGCCGGCGGGTATCGTGACGGGCCCGGACCGCGACGAAGGGTGCCGGACGGCGGCGACATGAGCGAGCGGAGGCGGATCCGGAAGGTCCTCGTGGCCAACCGCGGCGAGATCGCGGTGCGGGTGATGCGCACCTGCCGCGAGATGGGGATCCGAACCGTCGCGGTGTACTCGGACGCGGACCGCGGGGCCCTCCACGTCCGCATGGCGGACGAGGCGGTCCACATCGGCCCGTCCCCCGCGCGCCAGAGCTACCTCGCATCGGAGCGGATCCTCGACGCGGCCGCGCGCACGGGCGCGGACGCCGTCCACCCCGGATACGGCTTCCTGTCCGAGCGTCCCGACTTCAACCGCGCCTGCCGGGACGCCGGGCTCACGTTCGTCGGACCGCGTCCGGAGAGCCAGGAGGAGATGGGGCTCAAGACGAGCGCGCGCCGGCGCATGGGGGCGGCCGGCGTGCCGGTCGTCCCGGGAAGCGACGGGCCGCTCTCCGACGAGGGGGAGGCTCGCGCCTTCGCCGACCGCATCGGATACCCGGTGATGCTCAAGGCGGCGGCCGGGGGCGGTGGCAAGGGGATGAAGCGGTGCGACCGGGCCGAGGACTTCGCCTCCCTCTGGCAGACCGCCAAGCGCGAGTCGGCGTCGGCCTTCGGCGACGACCGGATCTACGTGGAGAAGTTCCTGGAGAGGCCCCGCCACGTCGAGGTCCAGGTGTTCGCGGACGAGGCCGGCAACACCATCCACCTGGGCGAGCGGGAGTGCTCCATCCAGCGCCGCCACCAGAAGATCGTGGAGGAGAGCCCGAGCGCGGTCGTGGACGAGGAGATGCGCGGCGCCATGGGGCGGGTGGCCGTCGCAGCCGCGCGAGCGGTCGGCTACGTCGGGGCCGGGACCGTGGAGCTGCTCGTCGACGCGCGCCGGAACTTCTACTTCCTCGAGATGAACACGCGACTCCAGGTCGAGCACCCGGTCACGGAGATGCTGACCGGGCTCGACCTGGTGAGGATGCAGCTCGACGTCGCGGAGGGGCGCGGCGTCCCGGCGCAGGAGCAGGTGGAGCCGCGCGGCCACGCCATCGAGGCCCGGGTCTATGCGGAGGATCCGGCACGGAACTTCCTGCCCGCGCCGGGCAAGATCACGTACCTGCGCGTTCCGGGGGGGCCGGGGATCCGGGACGACTCCGGCGTGTACGCGGGCTGGGTCGTGCCCTCCTTCTACGACCCGCTCATCTCCAAGGTCGTCGGCTGGGCGCCCACCCGGGAGCAGGCCATCGATCGGCTGCGGCGGGGGCTCGCCGACTACCACGTGCACGGCATCGCCACCAACGTCCGCTACCTCCGCGCGGTCCTCGACCACCCGGCGTTCCGCGCCGGCGACTACGACACGGGATTCTGCGCGACGTACGCCCGCGAGCTCGTCCTCCCCCCGGACCCCGCGCTCGAGGAGGTGGCGCTCGTCGCGGCGGCGGTGGCTGCGTTCCGGCGGGACCACGACCGGGCGGAGGAGTTCGCCGCCCGAACCGGCGCCTCTCGCGCGGCGGAGTCCCGTTGGACGCGGGCGGCGCGGGCGCGCGAGCTCTCCGGGGGGGAGCGGTGAGCCGCTACCTCGCGCTGCTCGGTCGCGCGAAGCAGGAGGAGGCCCTCGAGGTCCGCGCGGTCGCGCCGGGCGTCTACGACGTCCTGGTGCGGGGGACCTGGCGGCGAGTCGACGCGTTCCGTCACGACTCCGGCACGGTCTCGCTGCTCATCGACGAGAGGAGCCACTCCGTCCAGCTCGACGAGACCGGCAGCGAGGTGAAGGTGAACGTGGGCGACTCCGTGTTCCCGGTGGAGGTCCTCGACGAGCGGCGCCTGCGGATGCGCCGCGCGCCCGCACGGCTCGCCCCCGACGGCCGGCGCGAGATCCTGGCGCCCCTCCCCGGTCGCGTGGCGAAGGTGCTGCGGAAGGTGGGAGACGAGGTGCGGGAGGGGGAGGGCATCGTCGTCGTCGAAGCCCTGCAGATGCAGAACGAGATGAGGAGCCCGAAGGCGGGCAAGGTGATCGAGGTGCTCGTGGCGGAGGGACAGACCGTGGATCGCGGCGCCCGGCTCGCCGCGGTCGAGTAGTCGGGCGCCGCCCCGTCCGGCGGCACGCGAGAGGGCGCTTCGAGGACCCAGCGCCCCCGGAGGACACCCATCATGAGGAACAGGAAGAGCCCTACCCGCCGCAAGGTCCGCAAGAGCCGCCCGCCCGCCAAGACCGTCAGGTCCGCGAGGGCGAAGGCGAAGGGCGGGAGTGCCGGGCCGGCTCGGTCCCGGAGCGCGGAGGCGCGCTGGCTCGAGGGCGCCTACCGGCAGGCGGTCGGGAAGGCGCCGGAGCGAAAGAAGGTCTTCCGGACGACGAGCGGGGTCGATCTCTCGCCGGTGTACGGTCCGGGCAGCGTGCGCGCGGGCCTCGAGGCGCGGCTCGGCCTCCCCGGCGAGTATCCGTTCACCCGCGGCGTCCAGCCCACCATGTACCGGGGGCGGTTCTGGACCATGCGCCAGTACGCGGGCTTCGGGACCGCCGAGGAGTCCAACCGGCGCTACCGCTACCTCCTGCAGTCCGGCCAGACGGGGCTCTCGGTGGCATTCGACCTCCCGACGCAGATGGGGCGGGACTCCGATCACCCGCGCGCCCGCGGCGAGGTGGGCAAGGTCGGCGTGGCCATCGACTCCATCCGCGACATGGAGACGCTCCTCGACCAGATCCCGCTCGGGAAGGTCTCCACGTCGATGACCATCAACTCGACCGCCGGCATCCTGCTCGCCCTCTACCAGGCGGTGGCCGAGAAGCAGGGCGTCCCGGCGTCCGAGCTGCAGGGGACGATCCAGAACGACCTCCTGAAGGAGTACGCGGCGCGCGGCACCTACATCTACCCGCCCCAGGCATCGCTGCGCGTCATCACCGACGTCTTCGCGTACACGGCTCGGTCGATGCCGAAGTGGAACCCCATCTCCATCTCCGGCTACCACATCCGCGAGGCCGGCTCGACGGCCGTGCAGGAGGTGGCGTTCACGCTCGCGGACGGCATCGCCTACGTGGAGGCCGCCCGGCGCGCCGGGCTCGACGTGGACCAGTTCGCCGGACGCCTCTCGTTCTTCTTCAACGCCCACAACAACCTCCTCGAGGAGGTGGCGAAGTTCCGCGCCGCGCGGCGCCTGTGGGCGCGCATCATGAAGGAGCGGTTCCGCGCCAGGGACCCGCGGTCCTGGATGCTCCGCTTCCACACCCAGACCGCCGGCTCCATGCTCACCGCCCAGCAGCCCGAGAACAACGTCGTTCGGGTCACCCTGCAGGCGCTCGCGGCGGTGCTCGGCGGCACCCAGTCCCTCCACACGAACTCGCGGGACGAGGCGCTGGGTCTTCCGACCGAGGCCTCGGCACTCCTCGCGCTCCGCACGCAGCAGGTCATCGCCAACGAGTCCGGCGTGGCGGACGTCATCGACCCGCTCGGCGGATCCTGGGCCGTCGAGGCGCTCACCGACGAGATCGAGGGTCGGGCGGAGGCCTACATCCGGAAGATCGACGAGATGGGCGGCATGGTGGAGGCCATCGCCAAGGGCTGGGTGCAGCGCGAGATCCAGGACGCCGCCTACGCCTGGCAGCGCCAGGTGGAGACGAAGGAGCAGGTGGTGGTGGGCGTGAACGCACACCGCCAGGACGAGCCGCCCGTGACGGTGATGAAGGTGGACCCGGCGCTGGAGGAGGCGCAGGTGCGCAGGCTCCGGGAGTTCCGCGCCCGGCGAAACTCCACCGCCTCCCGCCAGGCCGTGGACGCGGTGCGGGAGGGCGCGCGAGGCAAGGAGAACCTCATGCCGCTCATCCTCGCGGCCGTGAAGGCCGAGGCGACGCTCGGGGAGATCTCGGACGCGCTGCGCGACGTCTTCGGCGAGTACCGGGAGACGGTGGTAGTCTAGCGGAAGGTGAGCGAGCGGCCGAAAGAGCCGGGCGCGGGGGGGCCGCCCGTACTGAAGCGTGTGCCCGCCGGGGGCCCGGCGGCCGGCTCCGCCTTCGCCGGCCGGGGGCTCGACGCACCCGAGGTGACCGCGTCCGCCGCGATCGCGGCCGGACTCGCCGCCGAGGGGAACCTGGCGAGCGAGAGCCCCCTGCACCTGTACTACCTCGCCTGTGCCTCGCAGGCGGCCGGCCGTCTCGTCATCGGATCGGAGCTCGCCACCTACGGCCTCACCTTCCGGAAGGGGGTGGTCGAGCACGGCTCGTCCACCTGGCCGCCGGACGACCTCGGCGAGTTCCTGGTGAAGCGCGGGCTACTGCGCGCCGACCAGGCCGCCGACGCCCGCGAGCTGGCCGGGAGCCTCGGCGGGGACCTGCTCGCGGCCCTCGTCGAGCTCCGGCTCATCGACCCCGCCGCGCGGTTCCAGGACCTGAAGGAGCACGGCGCGGGGCTCGTCTGGCGCGCGCTCGCCACGGAGGCGGGCACCTGGCGCTGGGAGCCCGGCGTGGCGCCGCCCGCCTACGGGTTCCCGCTGGGCTCCCGCTGGGGCCTCCTCTGCGACGCCGTGCGGCGGCTCGACGCCCCGGGCGTGCAGCGCCGGCTCGGCGGTCGCACCGCGCTCGCCGGGTCGCGCGTGGGCGGGCGCGTCGACATCGCCGAGCTGAAGCTCAACCCGCAGGAGGCCCGCATGGCAGGGCTCTTCGACGGCCGGCGCACCGTCGAGGATCTCGCAGCCTTCCATCCGTCCGAGGCGGATTTCGTCCGCCGCGTCGCCCTGCTCCTCGCCGAGACCGAGCTCCTCGCCTTCGCGCCGCCCCGGGCCCCGACCCCGGAAGCCGAACCGGCGGAGCCGGTGCCGTCGACGCCCCCGCCGGCGGCGGCGCCCGCTCCGCCTCCCCCGGCGGCGAAGCCCGCCGCGCCTCCGCCCGCGGCCGCTGCCAAGCCTCCTCCGGCGAGGCCGGCCCCGGCTCCGCGCCCGGCGCCCGCCGCGCCGCGGCCCGCCGCGCCCGCCGCGAAGCCGGCGGCCGCTCCGTCCCAGACGGTGGAGGCGCTTCGCGCGACTCTCGAGCGGTTCCGGGACAGCGACCACTTCCAGGTGCTCGGGGTCCCGAAGGAGGCCGACACCGCGCGCATCAAGGCGGCCTACTTCCAGATCGCGAAGACGTACCACCCCGACGCGGCGCCCGAGGGAGAGGGCGAGGAGGCGAGGAAGCTCCGCGCCGACGTGTTCGCGCGGGTCGGTGCCGCCTGGGCCGTGCTCGAGAACGAGGCCTCCCGCGCCGCCTACCTCGAGGAGCTCCGCACGGGCGGCTCGGCCCAGGTGGACATCGCCGCCATCCTGAAGGCGGAGCAGGTCTTCGAGAAGGTCCCGCCGCTCGTCGCGGCGCGTTCCTACGCAGAGGCGCTCGCGCGCGTCAACGAGGCGCTCGGGCTCTACCCCGACGAGCCCGAGTACGCGGTGTGGAAGGCGTGGGTCGAGTTCCTGCTCGCGCCGGAGAGCCAGAAGCGCGCGCAGCGGATGACGGCGGAGCGGGCGATCGAGAGCGCGCTGGCGAAGAGCCCCAAGTGCGGTCCCGCCTACCTCTTCCTCGGCCGAATGGCCAAGCTCGTCGGGGACGCGACCGCGGCCGAGCGCCACTGGAAGCGGGGCATCGCGGAGATCCCGGACCACGCCGAGCTGATACGCGAGCTGCGCTTCCTGAAGAAGTGACGCCGGTGCCCGCGCCCGTGAACCCGAGGAAGCAGTCCCTCATGCCGTCGGGCAAGCTCCGGCGGACCCTCCGCGCCGCGGGGCACCACCTCTGCCCGGTCGTTCAGATCGGCAAGGAGGGTCTCACGGAGGCGGTCTTGCGCCAGCTCGACCGCGCGCTCGCCGACCACGAGCTCGTCAAGGTGAAGGTGGGGACCGAGAGCCCCGAGGACCGGTTCGCGGTGGCCGAGGCGCTCGCGGGCGCCGGGGCGGGCACGAAGGTGGCCCAGATCCTCGGCCGCACCGTCCTCGTGTACCGCCGCCACCCGGAAAAGCCCCGGTTCGAGCCGGCCCCGGCCGCACCCGAGGCACCCGGTCGGCGGCGAGGGCGGTAGGCGGGAAGCGCCCCCTCAGTGGAGGTTTCCGTCGCGCTCCCGCACGTAGCGCGGCTGGCCGTTCTGCTCGAAGTAGCGCCGCGCCTCGTCGAGGTCCTCCTCGTCGGCGACGCCCTTCTCGATGAGCACCGTCTCGGCGACGTCGGCGCGGAGCGAGGTGCGCGAAAGCTCGCCCTCGAGCGAGTCCAGCCGGCCGGAGACCTTCCGGAGCTCGTCGCCGAGGGCGCGCGCCTCCGCGGCGCGGGCGCGGAGCGCCCGGACGGCCGCGAGCCCCAGGGCGGAGCCGACCGCGAGGAGCACGCCGAGGAGGAAACCTTGCATGGGGAGAGCATCCTAGTGTCCCGGGAGGGTGTCCACAAGGGCGAGCTTCCGGCGCGGGCGCTTGTGCGGACGGTGCCTCGGCGCTATCGGTGGCAGCCGTGCCTCGCCGCCCCAACATGACGCTCGCGGTGAAGAGGCTCATCCGGGACGTCGCCGGCAGGGTGGAGGAGTTCTCCCACGTGCGAGCGTCCCGGGTCCTCGTCGTCGCCGGCGAGGCGCGCCGGGCCTCCCGGGCCACCATCCGGCCCGCCCACTTCGCCGAGACCGGAGGGCGGGGCGGGCGCGGCCGGGTGAAGCCCCTCGTCCGCGTCCGGGGGAGGAAGATCCTCTACGTGGTGACGCTCCGTCCCCGGTGGTTCGTCGCCTCGACGCCCGAGGAGAGGATCGCCACGGTGCTCCACGAGCTCTACCACGCGAGCGAGCGCTTCGACGGCACCCTGCACCCCGAGCGCCTGCACGAGCGACTTCCGCGGAGCGCCTACGACCGCCGCATCCGCGCCCTGTGCGCGCGCTACCTCGCGACCGCGCCCGACGAGGTCCTCGCGCCGTTCGCCCACCGGGGCGCGGTGCGCGTGCGGATGTGGCTCGAGCGGCCCACCGGATCGTACCGGCCCGGCGAGTACGGCGGGCGAAGGGTCTACACCGAGGCCCAGCTCTTCCAGGGACTCATGCCCATGCGGGACCCGGTGCGGCGCAAGGCGCGGGGGACGGGCCGGCGCCGGGCGCGGCCACGGTCCGGTCCGGGCCGACGGACGGGGGGACGGTGAGGAGGCGGATCGAGCTCGGAGAGGGCGTGGCGGGCCGGCTCGACCGCGCCATCGCCGACGCGCTCGGCATCGGCCGGGCCGCCGTGAAGGAGGCGTTCCGGGAGGGGCGCGTGCGGTGCGACGGGAGGCGGGCGCGGGCGAGCGAGCCGGCGCGGCCCGGAGCCGCCGTGGAGCTCGAGGTGGCGGAGCCGCCGGGGCCGCCCGTTCCGCAGCCGGAGCTGCCGCTCGCCGTGCTCCTCTCCTCCGACCGCTGGCTCGTCGCCGACAAGCCGGCCGGGATCGCGACCCACCCGCTGCGCGAGGGCGAGGCGGGGACGCTCGCGAACGCCGTGGCCGCTCGCTTCCCGGAGTGCGCCTCCGCCTCCCCCGAGGCGCGCGAGGGCGGGGCCGTCCACCGGCTCGACGCCGAGACGAGCGGCTGCGTGCTCTTCGCGCGCGACAGGGCCGCCTGGGAGGCCCTGCACCGGCAGCTCGCCCGGCGCGAGGTGGCGAAGGTCTACCTGGCGCTCGTCGCAGGCCGGGTGGCCTCGGGCGGGCTCTCGACGGTGCCGCTCGCGCAGCGGGGCGGGCGCGTCGTGGCGGTGCCCGACGAGGAGGCGGCCCGCCGCCTGCCCGGGCGGGCCGGGGCCCCGCGCGAGGCCGAGACGCGCTGGGAGGTGGCGAGGGCGTTTCGGCGCTTCACGCTCCTCGAGGTCCGCATCGCGACCGGCGTCATGCACCAGATCCGCGCGCACCTCGCGCACGCCGGGCACCCGGTGGCGGGCGATGTGCTCTACGGGGGGGACGCCGCGCGCCTCGAAGGGCTCGGCCGCCACTTCCTCCACGCCTCCCGGCTCGGCTTCGAGAGGCCGGAGGGGGGGCGCGCCGAGGCCGCGAGCCCGCTCCCGCAGGAGCTCGAGGCCGTGCTCGCGCGCCTCGCGGCGGAGCCGGACCTTCCCTGAGAGGATGGCGGGGCTACTGCGGCGGAGGCGGAGCCGCGGGGGCGCCGTCGGCGGGCGGAGCGCCGTCCGCGCCGGCCTCGACGATCATCGGGGGGTCGGTCATCATCCCGATGGTGTTCACGCCCGCCTTGTGGGCCTCGTCGAGGACGTGCACCGCGAACTCGTAGCGGGTGCCGTCCTGGGCGTTGAAGAACAGGACCTTCGAGTAGTGCCCCTCGTACACGGGCTTCAGCTTCGCCATCGCCTCCTCGACGGTCAGGTCCTGCTTGTTGAGCAGCACCCGCCCGTTCTTCAAGGCGGTGAGGACGATCTGATCGGGAGGGACGGCCTCGGGCGGGATGATCTGGGTGTTCGGGGGCTCGTACTCGGGGACCCGCATGAACATCTGCTTCTCGGCGAGCGGGGTGAGCACCATGAAGATGATGAGGAGCACGAGCACCACGTCGATGAGGGGCGTGACGTTGATGTCCGTGACCGGGCGCTTGCCCCCGAGCTGCATCGCCATGGCTACTTCGCCCCCTTCACGTCGCTCGCGTCCTTGAGCTGGGTGGCGGCGAGCGAGACGCCCATGACGTGGGTCTTCGTCACCTCGAGGATGACCTCGCGGATGGCCTTGTAGTCCGTCTCGCGATCGCCCTTGAACATGATCGGGGCGCCCGGCAACTTGGCCATCTGGGCCTCGAGGGCAGGGGCGAGGTCCTCCCTCTTGACCTCCACCTTCTCGAGCCAGGCCTTCCCGTCGCGCGTGACGGAGAGGATGACGGGGTCGCCGCCCGACTTGAGCTCCGAGACGAGCTTCGCGTCCGGCAGCGTCACCGCCTTGCCCCGCTGGAGCATGGGGGTGATCACCATGAAGATGATGAGGAGAACGAGCACCACGTCGACGAGGGGCGTGACGTTGATGTCGCTCTTGACGTTCTTGCTGCCGACGTCCATCGACATGACGCGAGTCCTCGCTGGCCCGGAGCGCCCCTCGGGGCGGCCGGTCTAGCTCCGCCCTTCCTTGATGAAGAAGTCCATGAGCTCGTTCGCGGAGTCCGTCACGTCGACCTGGATCTCCTCCACCCGGTTCGTGAAGTAGTTGAAGAACATCACGGCGGGGATGGCGACGAGGAGCCCGAAGGCGGTGGTGACGAGCGCCTCGGCGATGCCGGCGGACACCGACCCGAGGCCGCCGGAGCCGGTCGCGGCCATGGCCTGGAAGGCGGTGATGATGCCGGCGACCGTGCCGAGGAGTCCGACGAAGGGGGCGGTCGAGCCGATGGTGGCGAGCGAACCCAGGCCGCGGCGCAGGTCGTTGATGGTCCGCAGCTGGCTGCGGTCGATGGCGCGGTTCACGGCGGCGACGATGTCGAAGTCGCCCACGTCCCTCGGCCCCTTGTTCGCGAGGGCCTCGAGCCCCTTGTTGTACTCGTCGAGGGCGAGCCCGAGCACCTTGGGGAGGTAGCCGCGCGCGAAGGGCTTCGCCTTCGCGAGCTCGACCGCGTCCTTGAACTTGCCGGCGGGCAGGAGCGAGGCGAGGTCCGCGGCGTACTTGCGCGAGGCCTTGGTGGCCCGGCCGTACGTCACGAGCCGCTCCACCGCGACGCCGAGCGACCACACGCTCATGACGGCGAGGACCATGGCGATGAACTTCGCGAACGGGCCCATCGTGCGCCACATGTTCACGAGGTCGAAGGACATGACGGGCTCGTTGGCCTGGACCACGAGCTGCTGGAGGGCGTCGATCACGGGGAGGGACATCTGTGCTTTCTCCTGAAGGAAACGAGACGGGATGCTAGTCCGCGAAGCGGAACGGCTGGATCACCCACAGGGCGGTGGCCTTTCCCTGGGCGTCGGCGCCGGGGACCCACTCGCAGTTCGAGATGGCGCGCTTGATGGCTTCGGAGATGCGGGGGTCCGGCAGCGCGGTGAGGATCTGGATGCTGCCCACGGCTCCGTTCGAGTAGACGGCGAACTTGACGGTGACCGGGCCGGAGACCATCTCCATGAGCTCCGGGGGAAGCTTCATGTTCTCGGAAAGGCAGGTCCGGCTCGCGAGCTTCGGCGGCTTGAACCCGGTCGTCACGTACCGGGGCGCCTCCTCGACCGTGTGCTGTCCGGCGGGGGCCTGCCCCGCGCCGCCCGCGACGCCGCCGATGACGCCGCCCTCCTCGCCGCCCTCGTAGTCCTCCTCGGGCTCGTTGGGGTCGGGCGGCTTGATCTCCTCCTGCACGGTCTTCGGCTGGATCATCGCCATGGGGGGCGACTTCTTCACCTCGGTCTTCGGGCGATCCTGGGGCGGCTTCCGGGCCGGGGGTGCCGGCGGCGGGGGCGGGGGCCGGGGAGGCGCGGTCTTGACGAACTTCACCTCCACGACCGGCTCCGACTTCACGGCGGCGCGGATTCGCTCGCCCGCGACGATCAGGAAGGCGACGAACAGGATCTGGGCGACCGTCGAGCCCGCGAGGAACGCACCCCGGCGGGCGACGCGCTTGCCGCCTTCTTGCTTTGTGACTTCGTCGAACACTAGCCGAGCCCCTCGAGGCGATTGACGGGAGAATCAGCCCGGAAATGAGGGGGGTCTCTAGTCCTACACGCCCCTCTTGTCAACCCCGAACGGAGGGCGCGGGCGGACAGCCGGTGCGCGCCGGACCGGGAAGGCCCCCCGGTTCACGATCAGCGAATGTGGCGGGGCGCGAGCCGCGCCACCCCTTCGCGGGGGACAGGGCGAGGGCGCGGACGGCAGGCCCGGGTCTGGCCCATCGCGTCATGGGACATGGGTCAGCGGAGACCGATCCGAAGATAACACCGAAGTCCATGTTGACATTCCCGGGGGCCGGTGCGAAGAAGTGCGACACTCGTGTGAAGAAACCGCGAATCAGGCGAACGGTGCAGTGTTCCAAACCATTCCAGAGCCTCGTCGAGCAACGGCTTCACCGGATCCTCTCCAGGGAGACAGAGTCATGAGGAAGAAGTCGCTGAGCCTGTTCTGGCTCGTTCCGGTCGCGCTCCTCGCGTTTGCGGCGACCGCGTCCGCGCAAGAGAACATCACCGTCGAGAAGCCGGGCGCCGCGCCGCCCCCGGCCGCCCCGGTCTCGCCGAACAACGGCACGATCACGGGCGTCGTCACCGACGCGTCGACGGGCAACATCGTCGCCGGCGCGGTGGTCATCGCGTCGAGCCCCGCGCTGAAGGGCGCGGAGCAGACCGTGGTGACGGACGGCAGCGGTCGCTTCACCCTCCCCAACCTGCCCCCCGGCGACTACAAGCTGCAGGTGCAGCTCGGCGGCTACAAGCCGTTCGAGCGGGCCGACCTGGTCGTCAAGGCCGACACGACCCTCCGCGCGAGCCTCACCGTCGTGCCGGAGGCCGTGCAGATGGAGGAGGTGGTGGTGACGGGCAGCCGCGTTCGCCGCCTCGACCTCACCGCCCCCGCCCCGGTGGCGCTCTTGAGCCACGAGTCGATCGTCGAGTCGGGCCGCGCCTCCGTCGGCGACTTCCTGCAGCTGTTGCCGCAGCAGGTCACCACCTTCAACCAGCAGGTGAACAACGGCGGCGACGGCTCGATCCGCGTCGACCTCCGCGGCCTCGGCACCCAGCGCACCCTCGTCCTCCTGAACGGCCACCGCATGGTGCCGAGCGGCCTCGGCACCGACACGAGCGTGGACCTGAACACCGTTCCCTTGAACGCCGTCGAGCGCGTCGAGGTCCTGCCGGACGGCGCGTCCGCGATCTACGGCTCGGACGCCGTCGCCGGCGTCGTGAACATCATCACCAAGCGGAACTACACCGGCACCTCCGCCCAGGCCCAGTACGGCATCTCGAGCCACGGCGACGGCCAGAGCTGGGACATCTTCGCGCAGTCCGGCACCTCCGGCGACGCCGGCAGCGTGTTCTTCAGCGCGGAGTACTTCAACCAGCAGGGCATCTTCTCGTCGGCGCGCCCCTGGTCGTCGGCGGCCCTCGCCTACAACGCCAACCCCGACAACGGCCCGGTGGGCACGAGCCCCGGCGGCTCGGGCTCCGTCCCCGCCGGCTACATCGCCTTTGCCCAGGCGGTCCCCACCGACTCGACGACCTGGACCCCGTTCATGCAGCAGCTGCAGCAGTTCTACCCGGGGCAGACGCGGTTCATCAACGCCCCGACCAACTCGGCGAACCCGGGCAAGGCCTGCTACACGGACGTCTACGGGAACGAGCAGTGCTGGCGGCCGTACGTCTCCTCCGGTCCGAACAACGACACGTACAACTACCAGTCGGTGAACTGGCTCCTCACGCCGCTGCAGAGGATCTCGCTATTCACCGCGGGTGACGCGAAGCTCAGCTCGAACGCCCGCGCCTACTTCGAGGCCAGCTATACGAACCGCTCCTCGAGCATCCAGCTCGCCTCCGAGCCCTTGAACACCGGCGGGACGCCCATCGGCAGCTTCATCATCGGCACCGACAACGTCTACAACACGACCGGCATCGACGTGACCTGGCGCAAGCGCATGGTGGAGTGGGGCCCGCGCGCGTCCAGCTTCGTCGTCGACACGGCGCAGATCGTCGTCGGGGCCGACGGCAAGATCCCCGACATCCTCCCGAGCTGGACCTGGGACACGTCCCTCAACTGGGGCCGGAACGACGCGAGCACCACCCAGACCGGCTCCGCCGTCCTCTCGAACCTCTCGAGCGCGCTCGGGCCGAACTACTACGACCCGGGGAGCAAGACCGTCATCTGCGGAACGGCGGCGAACCCCATCCCGGCTCCGACCTGCGTCCCCTTGAACATGACGGGCGGCGTGAGCGGCGGCCCGGGCTCGCTCGCGGCGGCGACCTACGTCACAGGCGGCGCGCTCGTCAACTACGGCCTCGACCAGCAGGTCGTCTACGAGTTCAACACCCAGGCGGAGATCTGGAAGATCCCCACCTCGGATCGCATGATCGGCGTCGCGGCCGGCTACCAGTACCTGAACGAGGCCGCCCAGTACATCGCCAACCCGATCTCGAACGCGTTCAACAGCTTCGACTACTCCGGGCAGAGCACGCCGTTCGGCAGCTACTTCGTGAACGCGGCGTACCTCGAGCTCGTCCTCCCGCTCGTCTCGAACATGATTGCCATCAACGACCTCGAGATCACGGGCGCGCTCCGGTTCTCCGACTACTCGAACTTCGGGACGAACTGGAGCTGGAAGGTCGGCGGCCGCTGGCGCCCGATCCGCGACGTCACGCTGCGCGGCACCTACTCGACCGCGTTCCGGGCGCCGAGCATCGCCGAGCTGAACGGCGGGACCGCGACCTCGGCGGAGCAGGCGACCGACCCCTGCCAGGGCCCCCTCACCCAGGGGACGACGCTCTACAACAACTGCAAGAACAACCCCGGCAACAAGACGAACCCGAACGCCGCGCTCGGCCCCACCGGCACCGGCACGGGTGACACGAGCACGCAGTTCAACTCGCTCGTCGGCGGCAACCCGAACCTGCAGCCCGAGACCGCCAAGGTCTGGACGGCCGGCGTCGTCTTCGAGCCGACCTTCCTCAAGGGCTTCTCGATCACGGCCGACTACTGGAGCTACGTGGTGAACAACGCCATCAGCAGCCAGGGGGCGGCCGTCATCATCCCGAACTGCTACAACACGACGAAGGATGCCCAGCCGGCCGCGTGCGCCGCCATCCAGCGCGACCCGGTCACCGGCTACATCATCGAGGTGAACGACACGCTCTCGAACGTCGGCACCTACTCCACGGCCGGCATCGACATGGCGGCGAAGTACCAGACCGACACCGACATCGGCAAGTGGGGCGCCTTCTTCGCGGCCACCTGGCTCAACTACTTCGACTACACGCACCCGGACGGCGGCGTGCAGCACGTCGCCGGCACGTACGACTTCGGGTCGACGGGCGCTTCCTCCCAGGGCGCACTGTACCCGCACTGGAAGTTCAACGTGAACGTGAACTGGGCCTGGAAGGGCTGGGCGGCGAACATCGCCAACCACTTCATCGGCAGCTTCGTGGAGTGCGACGGCACCGCGCAGGGCGGCCCGACGGGCTACTACGCTACCGGCGGCGGCCAGTGCTACCAGAACCCCACCGGCTGGCAGCGGAGCGTCGGCGCCTACGACACGACCGACCTGTACGTGAGCTACACGCTCAAGACGACGCTCGGGAACACGCTCTTCGGGTTCGGCGTGAACAACATCTTCAACGCGTATCCGCGGTACATCTACACCGCCTTCTCGGCGAACACCGACCCCGGCTACGACTGGGTGGGAACGTTCTTCTACTTCCGCCTCGGTCAGACGTTCTAGTCGGTTAGCATCGTGGGGCGGGCGGGCGACAGGCGCCTGCCCGCCCCACTTCTTTTTTCCCCGAGAGCGGCGCCGATCCGTCTAGGCTTCCCGCGAAGTCCCGGGGACTCGCGAACCCGGGCGCGGCGCGGGCCGGTGCCGGCGCGCGCTATAGACAAGGAGTGACGACATGCAGCGGAGTCTCCGCATCCTGGCCGGCACGCTCGCGGCGCTCGGCGTTCTCGCCGGGGCACCGGCGCTCGCCGAACAGCTTCCCCCGGGGGCGGTGAAGGACGGAAAGCTCACGCCGGGCCTCCCTGCGGTCCCGACGTTCGGCGACGGCGGGGCGCCCGCGTGCCCCAAGAACTCGCTCAACGACGTCCTGCCGAGCGAGGTCGGGCGCGCCGCCAAGGCCGCCGGACGGCCGGCGCCGCAAATGGCCGGTCCTCTCTGCGCGATCGCCGCCACCTTCGCGAACTGGAAGGAGTCGGCCCCGCCGCGAGACGCCGTCATCGCCTTCGTCTCCGCGTGGTTCGGCCTGCCGGTCGCCGCTCGCCAGGTGCTCATCGGGAAGCTCCCGAGCGACGAGGACGCGGCCGTCGCCGAGAACCTGGCCGGGAACGTGATGGGCTTCGCCAAGCGGGCCGTGAACCCCCGCTACGCCGCCGTCGCGGTCCTCTTGCCCCGCGCCGACCGGTTCGCCCAGCGAGAGAGCCGGATCGTCGTCGTCCTCGAGGACCACGTCCTGTCGATCGATCCTCCCTTCCCGCGGCGCCTGGAGCTCGGGCAGACAGCGGTCCTCTCGGGACACCTGAACGGCGCCACCGACCCGAAGGTGACGGTCTCCGACGTGAGCGGGCAGGTGACCACCCCGGACCAGGCCCCGGGCGACGCCTTCAAGGCGAGCGTCGCCTGCGGCACCCACCCGGGGTCGATCTTCGTGCAGGTGACCGGGGTGGTGGACGGCCAGCGAGTCCAGGTCGCGAACCTTGAGCTGCCCTGCGGGAAGGACCTGCCAACCTGCGTCGACGTCGACGCGCCGAAGGTCGCGATCGAGGGACCCGGACAGGACCGCCAGGTGCTCGCGGCCATCAACGCCGAGCGGGCGGACGCCGGGCTCCCTGCGCTCGCCTGGGACGACGCGGTGGCGAAGGTCGCGGCGGCCGTCGCCGATGGGCTCGCAGACGACAAGCGAAGGGCCACCGTGGCCTCGCCGGCCGAGGTGAACGCCGCGCTCCTGAAGGCGGGCGCGGGCTCGGCGCTCGTCCTCGTGAACCCGGCCCAGGGGACGAGCGTCTCCGACGCGGCGCAGCGCCTCGTCTCGAGCCCGACCCACCGCGCCAACATGCTGAACCCTGAGGTGACGAGTGCCGGCGTCGGGTCGGTCGCGATCCCGGGCAAGGACGGGAAGAACGTCGTCTTCCTCACCGAGATCTTCGTCAAGGTCGCTTCCAAGGTCGAGTCGAAGGACCTCCGCAGCCAGCTCGTCGCGGCCATCAACGAGCGGCGCGCCGAGGCGAAGATGCCGCTCCTCAAGGTCGACGGCGTCCTGCAGTCCGCGGCGCAGAGGTACGCCGAGGAGCTCGCGGCGGCCGGGGGCAACCTCCCGGAGAGCCGCGACGATCAGCTGCTCGCGGACGTGAAGAAGTCGTTCAAGGGAACGGTGAGCATGCTGGCGGGGGCCTCCACCGTGCCGCTCGACTACGCCAAGCAGCCGAAGATGGTGGCCGCGGGCCCCGACTCCCTCGGCGTGGGCATCGCGCAGGGGGACCACCCCACGCTGGGGCGGAACACGTTCTTCGTCGTCATCCTGCGCGGCACGCACCGGTAGGGGCGGCGCGCGGGCGGCGCCCCGGGCGAGCCCGGGGCGCCCGCCGACGGGGGGCGCCTACTTCAGGCCGGCGGCCTTCGCGACCTCTTCGGCGTAGTTCTCGGACTTCTTCTCGAGACCCTCGCCGAGGACGAAGCGGGCGAAGCGGCGCACCTGGATGTTCTCGCCGATCTTCGCGACCTGCTCGGTGATCATGTCCTGGACGCTCTTCTTGTCGTCCTTCACGAAGGGCTGCTCGAGGAGGCAGAACTCCTTGTAGTACTTGTCGAGCTTGCCCTGCGCGATCTTCTCGATGATGGGCTCGGGCTTCTTCTGCTCCCGGGCCTGCGCCTTGGCGATCTCGAGCTCCTTCGCGACGACGTCCGCGGGAACCTCCTCCCGCCGGACGTAGAGCGGCGACGACGCGGCGATCTGCATGGCCACGTCCTTCACGAGCGTCTGGAAGGCCTCGTTGCGCGCCGCGAAGTCCGTCTCGCAGTTCACCTCGACGAGCACCCCGATCTTGCCGCCCATGTGGACGTAGCTCGCCACCGCGCCCTCGGTCGCGACGCGCGCGGCCTTCTTGGCGGCCGCGGAGAGTCCCTTCTTGCGGAGCACCTCCTCCGCCTTGGTGAAGTCCCCGCCGGCCTCGGCGAGGGCCTTCTTGCAGTCCATCATGCCGGCGCCGGTCTTCTCCCGGAGCTCCTTCACGGCGTTCGCGCTGATCTCGGCCACGTTCGGTCCTTTCGTTCTGCGTACTGTTGCAAGACGAGGGGGCGGACCCGCGATGGGCCCGCCCCCGCCAGTCACAAGAGCCCGGGGCGCTACTCGGCGGCGGGCGGCTCCTCCGTCACCGGGGCCACCTCGCCCTTGCGCAGGACCTCGACGTTGGCGCTCGCGGCGCCGCGGTCCTCGCGGGGCCGGCGCTCGCGGCGGCCGCCGCGGCGCTCCCGCTTCTCCCCGCGCTCGCTGGCGGCGTCGCGGTCCTCTCCCCCCTCCGCCTGCTCGCGGCCGCCGTGCTCGGCGACCCAGGCGCCGTGGCGAGCCTTGCCCTCGATGCAGGCCTCGGCCACCTTGCCGGTGAAGAGGCGGATGGAGCGGATGGCGTCGTCGTTGCCCGGGATGACGTAGTCGATGCCCTCGGGGTCGCAGTTCGTGTCGACCACCGCCACCACGGGGATGCCGAGGCGGTTCGCCTCGTGGACGGCGATGTACTCCTTCTTCGTGTCGATGACGAAGAGGGCGGCGGGAAGCCGCGAGAGGTCCTTGATGCCGCCGAGGTTCTTCTCGAGCTTCTCGCGCTCGCGCTCGAGCGAGGCGACCTCCTTCTTGGGAAGGCGCTCGTAGGTGCCGTCGGCGGCCATCTTCTCGATGGTCTTGAGGCGGTCGATCCCGGTCTTCACGGTCTTGAAGTTCGTCAGCGTTCCGCCGAGCCAGCGGTTCGTCACGTAGAACATGCCGGCGCGGCTCGCCTCCTCGCGGATGGCGTCCTGCGCCTGCTTCTTCGTGCCGACGAAGAGGACGCTGCCGCCCTTCGCGACCGAGTCGGACACGAATCGGAAGGCGGTCCGGGCGAGCCCGACCGTCTTCTGCAGGTCGATGATGTAGATGCCGTTCCGCGCCCCGAAGATGTAGGGCTTCATCTTCGGGTTCCAGCGCCTCGTCTGGTGGCCGAAGTGGACCCCGGCCTCGAGGAGCTGCTTCATGGTGATGGCCGAGCCGGCGGACTGCAGCGCACCCGCCATGGACTCGGGGGCGGGCGGCGGGGGCTCGGGAGGCGGGGGAGCGGCAAGCGGCGACTGCTCGGGGATCTGGTTCTCCATCTCTGTCTCCGGTTTCTTTCCTCCACTTCTCTTCACCCGGCGGCCATCGGGGCGCCGGGGGGAGGAAAAGCCCTCCACCCGGCCGCCGCGACCGGAGGCAGCCGGACGAGAAGTGTGTGTATTTGCAGCGGGTAGCTGCCCTTCTCGCGCCCGGCCAAGAGGATCCCGGACGGGCGTGGGGTTCCTAACACAACCTCGACGGTGGCGCAAGTGCGCAGAAGGTCTAAGGGAACCTGGGCATCGGCCCCCTACTTCCGCCACCAGGCGAGCGAGACGAGCCGGCCGTCGTAGCCCCTCCAGGCCACGGCGCGCGGCGCCGTGCCGCCGCAGGCGTGGCGAGCGAGCCGCAGGCCGATCTCGAGCGCCCGCCCGCCGCACTCCGGGCACCGGAAGGACCGCTCGAGCGCGAGCCGCTCCTCCGGAGACAGGGGGGGCGCCTCCCCGGGTGGCCCCGGCGCCGGGCCGATGAGGCCGCGCGCCCGGTAGGACTCGAGCTCCGCGACGAGCGCCCCCTCCCCGCCCCCGCCCCGGTCCCGCTCGGCCCGGGCCGACGTGGCGCAGGCGGGGCAGGGGGGAAAGCCGAAGCTCCGCGAGGCCACGACCACGGCCGCATGGCCCTCCGCCCGCTCCCACTCCCCCCGGGCGTCGATCTCCAGGGCGGGGAGGCGGGCCTGCGCCAGCGCGTCCTCCTTGCCCGGGGGGATCGCGTGGGCCACCCGGACCTCGAGCGCCAGCGCCGGCGCCCCTCCCCGGGTGACGAGCACGTCCGCCCGCAGCGCGCCGGCGCTGCCCTCGAGGACCGCGCCGTCGCCGAGCCCGGCGAGGTCCGCGGCGGTCGGGCGCCGGCAGCCGGGGCAGCGCCGCTCGAGCCGGACGGCCCGGCGCCCCGCGAAGGCCTCGAAGCAAAGGAAGAGGAGCCGCTCCTTCGCGTTGTGGTGGAGCGCCGTCTCCGGGGCCGCGAGCGGGCAGGTCGAGCCCGGGCGGTGGGCGAAGTGCCGGGCCCGCACGCGGCCGAGCCGCGCCACGACCTCCTCGCCGCAGCGGGGGCAGGCGAAGGGGGCGCGGCCGGGGAGCGACCTCCTCTCGAGGTCGCCCACGTGGACCCGCTGGCCCTGCCGGTCCCGGGCCCAGGCGAGCATCACCCGGGGCGTTGCGCCTCGCATCCCCGGGAGTGTATCTCGTGGGCGGTCCTTTGCCCGCGTGCGACCTTAACAGCGACGGAGGGATCGAGATGGCGCTCACCGAAGGAAAGAAGGCCCCGGACTTCGAGCTCCTCGACGAGGAGGGCAACGCGGTGAAGCTCTCCGACTTCAAGGGCCGCCGGGTGGTCGTGTTCTTCTACCCGAAGGCGATGACCTCGGGCTGCACGCGCGAGGCGTGCGACTTCCGCGACGAGATCGCGATGTTCCGGAAGAAGAAGGTGGCCGTGCTCGGCATCTCCAAGGACAAGCCCGAGAGCCAGAAGAAGTTCAAGGCGAAGTACCAGCTCCCCTTCCCGCTCTTGTCCGACTCCGACCTCGAGGTGCAGAAGGCCTGGGGCGTCTGGGGCGAGAAGACCATGTACGGCAAGAAGGTGTTCGGCACGATTCGCACCACCGTCGTCGTCGCGCCGGACGGGACCGTGGAGAAGGTCTTCCCCAAGGTGAAGGTGGACCGCCACGTCGCGGCGGTCCTCGAGGCGCTGTAGCGAGGCGATGCGAAGCGGGGCGCACAGGAGCCGCCCGCGCGGGGAGCGCCCGCTGCGGACCGACCTCGTCGACGCGGCGGTGCTCGAGGTGCTGGGGCGCGTCCGGGAGCAGGGCTGGCTCGCCGACCGCGCCCTGGAGGTCGTCCTGCGGCGCGAGACGCGGCTGTACTCCAACGAGCGGCGGGCCGTCGCGGAGTCGCTCTACGGCGCGGTGCGCTGGCAGGGGCAGCTCGAGTGGATCCTCGGCGGCCGGCCGGCGCTCGCGGCCGTCTACGCGGCCTGGCTCGCCCGCCACGGGGGCCTCTCGCCCCAAGAGGCGGAGCGCCGCACCGGCGTCCCGCGGGGAACCCTGGCGCCGCTCGCCGGGGCGGAGCGGCGCATCGCGGAACTCGCCGACCCGGCGCTCAGGCTCGCGGCGGAGGAATCGCTCCCTCCATGGATCGCACGGCGTCTCGTCGCCGAGCTGGGCGCCGAGGAGGGGCGCGCCCTCGCCCGGGCGATGAACGCGCGTGCGCCCCTCACCGTGCGCGCGAACCTCCTCAAGACGACCCGCGACGCGCTCCGGGCGCGCCTCGCCGCCGAGGGCGCCGCCGCCGAGCCCACGGCCTTCTCCCCCTGGGGCCTCGCGCTCACCGGTCACGCGAACGCCTTCTCCCTCGACGCCTTCCGGGAAGGGCTCTTCGAAGTCCAGGACGAGGGGAGCCAGCTCTTGGCGCTCGCCTGCGGCGCCCGGCCGGGGATGAAGGTCGTCGACGCCTGCGCGGGCGCCGGCGGCAAGAGCCTCGCGCTCGCGGCGGAGATGAGGAACCGGGGCGAGATCCTGGCGCTCGACGTGGACGAGGCGCGCCTCTCGGAGGCGCGGCGGCGGGCGCGGCGGGCCGGCGTCCACAACCTCCGCACCCAGGCGATCCCCGCCGGGCCCGAGGCGGACCGCGCGCTCGCGGCCACCGAGGGGAAGGCGGACGTGGTCCTCGTGGACGCGCCCTGCAGCGGCCTCGGGACGCTCCGCCGCAAGCCCGACGCGCGCTGGCGCCTCGAGCCGGCCGACCTCGACCGCTTCGCCGGCGAGCAGCGCGAGCTGGTGCGGCGCTTCGCGCGCCTCGTCGCGCCCGGCGGGCGGCTGGTCTACGCGACCTGCTCGGTGGCGCGAGCCGAGAACGAGGAGGTCTCGGCCTTCGCCGCCGGACTCCCGGGGCTCGAGCCCGCGCCGCTCTCCCGGGCGCTCGGAGAGGATCTCGCGCGGCGCCTCGGGGCCCCCGGCCACGAGCTCCGCCTCTTCCCGCACCGCCACGGGACGGACGGCTTCTTCGCGGCGGCCTTCGAGCGCCGCCGCTAGGGTTTTGGGAGCGCGCCCCGACGGGACCGCCATGCCCGAGCTGCCCGAGGTCGAGATCGCCGCGAGGAACCTGCGCCGCTGGGCGTCGGGGCGGCGCCTCGTGCGCGTCGAGGCCGAGCCGGCGGCGCGGCGCATCTTCCGTCCGCTCTCCCCGCGCGCCTTCGAGGACGCGCTGCGGGGGAGCCGGCTGCGGGAGATCCGGCGGCGCGGGAAGCAGATCCTCGTGACGCTCGAGGCCGACGGCGCGCCGCTGGGGCTCGTCTCGCACCTGGGGATGACCGGGAAGTGGCTTCGGCGGGAGCCAGGGGAGCCGGTGCCGGCCCACTCGCGCGCCCGCCTGCACCTCGACGACGGGGCCGTGCTCCACTACCGGGATCCCCGCCTCTTCGGCCGGCTCCGGGTGGTGCCCGGCGCGCGCTTCGAGGATCTGCCCGAGCTCGCCGGGCTCGGGCCCGATCCCCTCGAGGACGGCATCGACGTGCGCCGCCTGTGGCTCCTCCTCCGGGCGACGCGGCGGCCGGTGAAGGTGGCGCTGCTCGACCAGCGGATCCTGCCCGGGGTCGGCAACATCCACGCCAGCGAGGCGCTCTTCTTCGCGGGCGTCGACCCGAGGCGCCGCTCGCGGTCGCTCACGCGGCTCGAGGTGGGGCGCCTGGGGCGCGCGGTGCTGCGCTCGATCGAGCGCACGCTGAAGAAGGAGGACGGGCCGGAGGTGGCCTACGTCGAGGAGCCCGGCGCCGAGAACCCCTTCAAGGTCTACGCCCGCGAGGGGGAACGCTGCCCGCGCTGCCGCGCCGCCAGCCTGCGGCGCATCGTCCAGGCGCAGCGCTCGACCTTCTACTGCCCCCGATGCCAGGCGTGAGCAGCACGTGACGGAGGGCGCGCCCGTCGGCTACCATGCCGGCGCGATGCACCCCGAGGAGCTCGCCGAGCTGTCCGTCGCGGAGCTGCGGGATCGGCTCCTCGCTCGCGAGGAGCCGCTCTCGCCGGCCTGCGAGGAGGCGCTCGCCCGCGACCGGAGGGCGGGCGCCCGCTCCGTCCTCCAGGCGCTGCGGCGCAGGCGGAGCCGGAACCGCGCCGAAGGGCAGCGGCTTCGGAGGCTGCTGCGCTACGAGACGGCGCTGTGGGAGCGGGGCGTCGCGCTCGTCGCCGGGGTCGACGAGGCGGGCATGGCTCCGCTCGCCGGTCCGGTCGTGGCGGGCGCCTGCATCCTCCCCCGCGACTACCGCCCGCGCGGGGTCGACGACTCCAAGGCGCTCGCGCCCGAGGAGCGCTCGCGCCTCGCGGTCGACATCCGCCAGAACGCCGTGGCCTTCGGCATCGGCCGGGCCGAGGTGGAGGAGATCGACCGCCTGAACGTGTACTGGGCGGGGATCCTCGCGCTGCGCCGCGCCGTGCTCGCCATGCCGGTGCGTCCCGAGCACCTGCTCATCGACGCGCGAAGGATCCGCGACCTGGACATCCCCCAGGACGGGATCGTGCACGGCGACGCCCTGTCCCTCACCATCGCCGCGGCGAGCATCCTCGCGAAGACGACCCGGGACACGCTGATGGAGGAGATGGACCGGGCCTACCCCGGCTACGGCTTCGCCCGCCACAAGGGGTACCCGACCCCGGACCACCTCGCGGCGCTCAAGGAACGCGGGGCCTGCCCCATCCACCGACGGTCGTTCGCCCCGGTGCGCGAGGTGCTCGGAGCGGGCCCGAGCCAGGTCGAGATGTTCCCAGAAGGAAATTGACGCCGGGATCTCCTTCCCTTACAACCCAGGCCAAAGGACTGCCCGACGGTGCAGGTGCGCCTCGCGGACCCGGCGGATGAGCCCCCGGGCGAGGCGCCCCCCGATCCGGCAAGCGCATGGAACAACCAGAGAACCGACACTCCGCCCCGCCTGCATCGGAGCAGGCCCCCCTGAAGACCTCCCCAGCACCGGACGCGGCCCGCGCGGCGCCGCCGCGCCACGGTCACCCCGAGCCCCGCCGCCGGTCGCGGGACCGGCGCGAGGGCTCTTCGGAGCGCCCCGTCCCGCACGCGCGCGGCCTCGCCCTCGATCCCGACCTCCCTCGACCCGAGCACGAGCCGGAGATCGCGGTCGAGCGGCTCGACCCCGACGCGGTGAAGGTCATCTCGCGGCTCCGGCACGTCGGCCACCAGGCCTACCTCGTCGGCGGCTGCGTGCGCGACCTGCTCGTCGGGCGGACGCCCAAGGACTTCGACGTGGCCACCGACGCCCACCCGGGCGAGGTGAGGGCCATCTTCCGGAACTGCCGCCTCATCGGTCGGCGCTTCCGCCTCGCGCACGTGTACTTCCGGGGCGGCAAGATCATCGAGGTGGCCACCTTCCGGGCCAACCCCATCGACGTCGCCGAGGACGTTCCGAGCGACGCCGACCTGCTCATCACCCGCGACAACGTGTTCGGGACCGCGGAGGAGGATGCCCGGCGGCGCGACTTCACGGTGAACGGGCTCTTCTACGACCCGTTCCTCGGCGAGGTCATCGACTACGTGGGGGGGCGCCACGACCTCGAGGCCCGGCGCATCGCGACCATCGGCGACCCCGAGATCCGGATGCGAGAGGATCCGGTTCGCGCGCTCCGCGCCATCCGCTTCGCGGCGCGGCTCGGCTTCACCGTCGAGCCCGAGGTCTTCGCCGCCATGCGCCGCCACGCGGGCGAGCTCGCCCGGTGTGCCCCGCCCCGCGTCCTCGAGGAGATCTTCAAGATCCTCCGCTGCGGCGGTGCGGCGCGCGCCTTCGACCTCCTGCGCACCGCCGGGGCGCTGCCGGTCGTCCTCCCGTCGCTCTCCGCGACGCTCGAGACCGCCGACCCCGCGGCGCGCGCCCGCTTCCAGGCATACCTCGCCGCCCTCGACGCGCTGGTGCGCACGGGCGAGGAGGTGAGCGAGGCGGTGCTGCTCGGCGCCCTGCTCACCCACCTGCGCCACGGGCCCGGGGGCGACGGCGCCGCCGATGCGCTCCTCACCCAGCTCGTGCAGACGGCGCGGCTGCCGCGGCGCATCGCCGAGCGGACGCGGCTCGCGCTCGCCGCCCAGCGCCAGCTCACCGGCCCCCCGCGGCGGCGCCGCCGGAGGGGCGGCTCGGTCTCCGCCCAGGCGTACTTCCGGGACGCGCTGCAGATCCTCGAGATCGGCGTGCGCGCGACCGGCGAGGGCGCGGACGCCCTCGCGCGCTGGAGGGCCGAGGGCGAGCGCCGGGCGGGTGGAGGGGAGCCGGCCGGCCCCGACGAGGACGCCGAGGAGGCCGGGGGGGCGCCGTCGGCCGAGGGCGCGCCGGCCGCCGCCTCGGGCACCCCCGCCGGGGGCGACGAGGTCCGGGAAGGTCGGCGGCGCCGCCGGCGCGGCGGGCGCCGGCGACGGCGCAGGGGGCGGGGAGCCCAGGGCGCGGAGGCGCGTCCGGCGGGAGCCGTCGGCGGCGCGTAGCCCGGGGTTCATTTCGAGTACAATGCCCCAACCTGCGAAGACCCCAATGAAGACCGCCCACACCGGCAGCGCCGAGAAGACGAACGAGAGGCCGAAGCCCAGGTACCGGCGCATCCTGCTGAAGCTCTCCGGCGAGGCGCTCATGGGCGAGGGCAAGTACGGCATCTCGCCGAAGACGCTCACCGCCATCGCCCAGGAGGTGAAGGACGTCGTCGACCTGGGCGTGCAGGTGGCCCTCACGATCGGGGGCGGGAACATCTTCCGCGGCGTCTCCGGCGCCACCGAGGGGATGGACCGCTCGAGCGCCGACTACATGGGGATGCTCGCCACCGTGATCAACGCGATGGCCTTGCAGGACGCGCTCGAGAAGCTGGGCGTGCTCACGCGGGTGCAGTCGGCGATCGAGATGCACCAGGTCGCCGAGCCGTACATCCGGCGCCGGGCCATGCGGCACCTGGAGAAGGGGCGGGTGGTCATCTTCGCCGCCGGCACCGGCAACCCGTACTTCACGACCGACACCGCCGCGAGCCTGCGGGCGATGGAGATCCACGCGGACGTGCTCCTCAAGGCGACGAAGGTCGACGGGGTCTACTCGGACGATCCGAAGAAGAACCCCTCCGCGACCAAGTTCCGCCAACTCTCCTACCTCGACGTCCTGAAGAAGAACCTGAAGGTGATGGACTCCACGGCCATCAGCCTGTGCATGGACAACGACCTGCCCATCGTGGTCTTCGACCTCACCCAGCGCGGCAACGTCCGCCGCGTCGCCCTCGGGGAGGAGATCGGGACCACCGTGGGCAAGCACGCCACGCGCGCCGCCTAGGGCGCGCTGGGACAGGGGGCGAGAGATGAGCGCCGCCGACGACATCCTGAAGGACCTCTCCGACCGCATCAAGAAGACGCTCGACTCGCTGCAGGCCGACCTGCAGTCGATCCGCACCGGTCGCGCCAACCTGCACCTGCTGGACGGCATCCGGGTCGACTACTACGGGCAGATGACGCCGCTCAGCCAGGTGGGAACGCTCGCCGTGGCGGACGCGCGGCTCATCACCGTGAAGCCCTGGGAGAAGAGCCTCATCCCGGCGATCGAGAAGGCCATCCGGGACGCGAACCTGGGGCTCAACCCCCAGAGCGACAAGGACATCGTGCGGGTGCCGATCCCGCCGCTCACCGAGGAGCGCCGCAAGCAGATCGTGAAGCAGGTGAAGCAGAAGGGCGAGGAGTTCAAGATCGCCATCCGCAACGAGCGGCGGGACGCGAAGGAGCTCATCGAGGTGGCCGAGAAGGACGGGGACATCGCCGCCGACGAGGCCAAGAAGGCGCTCGAGAAGATGCAGAAGGCGACCGACGACGGCGTGAAGCGCGTCGACGAGATCTGCGCCGCCAAGGAAAAGGACGTGATGCAGGTGTGACCGGCTCCGGGCCGCGCCACCCCGTCGTCCTGTTCCTCGGGTTCCTGGCCGTCGGCACCGTGGCGGCCACCCTCTACGCGCTCTCCGGGCGCCGCTCCGCGACGCCCGCGCGCCGGCGCCTCTACGGCGCCCTCTGGGTGGCGGCGCTCCTCGTCGGCGGCCCCCTCTGGCTCGTCGTCGCCGCGCTCCTCGGCGTGCTGTGACTCACGGGCGGTAACCGTGGGCGATGGGCAGCCGCCGCCCCTCGCCGAAGGCCTTGCCCGTGACCTTCAGCACCGGGGCGGCCTGTCGGCGCTTGTATTCGCTCCCGTCCACCATGCGCAGAACCCGGCGCACGAGGTCGGGCGCGTGTCCCCGCCGTTCGATCGCTTCCACCGTCAGGCGGTCCTCGATGTAGGCCGCGAGGATGTCGTCGAGCACGTCGTAGGGGGGGAGCGTGTCCTGGTCCACCTGGTCCGGGCGGAGCTCCGCCGACGGCGGCTTCGTGAAGGTCCGCTCGGGGATGGCGGCGAACCCGAAGCGCCGGTTGGCGGCCCGCGCCACGCGGTAGACGAGCGTCTTCGGGAGGTCTCCGATGACCGCCAGGCCCCCCGCCATGTCGCCGTAGAGCGTGCAGTACCCGACGGCGAGCTCGCTCTTGTTGCCCGTGGAGAGGAGGAGCGCCCCCGTCTCGTTGGAGATCGCCATCAGGATCTGCCCGCGGATGCGCGCCTGCACGTTCTGCTCCGTGAGATCGCCGGGCGGCCGGCCGAAGGCGCGTCCGAGCGATTCCAGGTAGGCGGCGTGCATGGGCTCGATGGGGACCTCCTGGAAGCCGATCCCCAGGTTCCCGGCGAGCTCCCGCGCGTCCTCGAGCGAGTGGGAGCTGCTGTAGCGGGAGGGCATGGCGACGCCGAGCACGGCCTCGCGCCCCAGGGCGGCCGCGGCGACGCAGCCCGTCAGCGCGCTGTCGATCCCGCCCGAGAGGCCGATCACCGCCGAGCGGAAGCCGCACTTGCGCACGTAGTCCCGGACTCCGAGCACGAGCGCCGCGAGCACCTCGTCGGCCTGGCCGTCCGGCGTCGGATCCGGCGGAGGGGGCGGTGGCTGGGACGTCCCGTCGGGGGCGAGGATCTCGGGGCGCCCGCCGTCGAGGTCGACGACGAGCAGCGCCTCCTCGAAGAGGGGGGCGCGGGCGCGCACGGCGCCGTCCGGCCCGACGAGCATCGAGGCGCCATCGAAGACGAGCGAGTCGTCGCCGCCCACCTGGTTCACGTAGGCGATCGCCACCCGGTGCGAGCGAGCGCTGGCCCCGAGCATCCGCTCGCGCAGGGCGGGCTTCCCGAGGGAGTACGGGGAGGCGGAGACGTTCACGACGAGGCCCGCCCCGGCGGCGGTGAGCTCGGCGATGGGGTCGCGCTCGTAGCGCGGGCGGTCCCAGAACCGCTTGTCGTTCCAGACGTCCTCGCACACCGACAGCCCGAGGCGGAGGCCCAGGTCCGCGGCCGCCGCCGCCGTGGCCGACGGAGCCGGCAGGAAGTAGCGGGTCTCGTCGAAGACGTCGTAGGTGGGGAGCAGCGACTTGCGTCCCACGGCCGCGAGGCGGCCCCCGTCGAGGAGGGCGGCGGCGTTGTAGAGGCCGGGCGGCGGAGCCTCCGCGGCCGCCTCTGGGAATCCGAAGACCACCGAGATCCCCCGCGACCACTCGGCGGGCCGCGCGAGTTCGGCCACGGCCGCCTGGCAGCGGGAGACGAACTCGGGCATGTCGAGGAAGTCCCGCGGCGGGTACCCCGAGACCGCGAGCTCGGGGAAGACGACGAGCTGCGCGCCGGCCGCGCGGGCGCGGGTCGTGAGGTCCCGGATCTTGGCCGCGTTGCCGGGCATGTCGCCCACGGTGGGGTCGATCTGGGCGAGGGCGATGCGCTTCGCGGGCACGCCCGCGAATGGTAGCATCCCGCCTCGCCCATGGCGCAACGCATCCTGGTCATCGAGGAAAGCGGTCCCGTCGCCGCCGCGCTCCGCCGCCATCTCGAGGGCGCGGGATTCCGCGTCGACGTGGGCCTGCCGGGGGAGGCCGCGGAGGTGCTCGAGCCCGGGGCGTTCGCGGTGGCGGTGGTGAGGCCCGAGGTGGCCCGGGGCGCCCCGTTCCTGGAGGATCTGAAGCGCGTCGACCCGGGCCTCCCGGTGGTGCTGCTCTTCCACGACGAGGAGGAGGCGGCGGCCGAGGAGCTCTCGGCCGACGGGCTGCTCGTCGCCCCCCTCTCGCGCCCGGTGGTGGTCAGCCTGTGCCGGGCCATGGCACGCGTGCACGCGCAGTCCCTTCGCATCGCCGAGCTCGAGAAGCAGCAGGGCATGCGTCCCACCGCGGCCGGTATCTACGACTACGAGTTCTTCAAGAAGCTCCTGCTCATGGAGATCAAGCGGTCGAAGCGGTACCGCTACCCGGTGTCCTTGTCCCTCTTCGCCGTCGACCGCTGGAAGGAGATCTCGGCGCGGATGGCCGGGCGGGCGCGCGCGGCGCTCCTCGGGGAGCTCCTGCGGATGATCGCCGCGACGGTCCGCGACATCGACCTGCCGCTGCTCTACAACGAGGAGCGCCTGCTCGTGTTCATGCCGCACACGTCGGCCCGCGGAGCGGTCGAGGTGGCGAGGCGCGTGGTGCAGCGGGTGCGCTCGCACCCCGCGGACCTGACGGTGAGCGCGGGCGTGGCCACCTTCGACGGGGAGGGGACGATGTCCTTCTCCTCGCTCGTCCGGGCCGCGTCCGAGGCGCTCCTGCGCGCCCAGGGGATGGGCGGCGACCGGGCCGAGCACGCCGGCGGACGCGTGCGGCGCGATCGCATCAGCATGGGGTAGGGCCCTTGCGCGCCGCCCTCCCCGCCCTCGCGTGGGCCGCCCTGCTCGGCGCCTGCCGCCCCGACGCCGCGAGCCTTCCCGTGGTGCGCGTGCACGCGACCGTCTCACCGCTCGCCGCCGAGGCCCTGTCCGTCCTGGCGGTCAACCGGCGCGTCGCGCGGGTCGTGCTCGTGCCCGGCCTCTCCGGGGCCGAGGTCGCGTGGTTCGGCGACCCCGCCGAGGCACTCGCCGTGCGAGACCTGCTCGCGCCCGGCTCGGCGCCGCCGCAGCCGGACGTGGAGGAGCGCTGGAAGGACAGGGAGGGGCGCTTCTTCCCGCTGTGCGCGCGCGCCCGCATCCTCGTCGTGAACCCCCGCGCCGGGCTCCCGCTCGTCCCCCGCCACCTCCGGGACCTCGCCCACCCGCGCCTCGCCGGCATGCAGGCCCTCGTCCCCCTGGGGAAGGGCGCGGGACCGCTCACGTTCGCGGCGCTCGCCCAGGTGTTCGGGGAGGAGGCGGCGAGCCTCCTCGCCGGCGCCATCGCTCGCGAGCGGCCGCGGCTCGCGGCCACCGACGTGGAGGTCCAGGCGCGGGTGGCGTCGGGAGAGGCCGCCTTCGGCCTGGCCGGCTCGGAGCAGGGAGCGGCGGGCGCGGTGAGCGCCGCGGCGCTCGAGGCCGTGTACCCCGACCAGGACGGCAGCGGCACGCTCGTGTTCCCGACGGCGGTGGCCCTGCTGGGGCGGCCTGCGCCCTCGGAGGGGGCGCGGCGCCTCGCCGCGTGGCTCGCCTCGAGCGATGCCGAGGAGCTCGTCGTGGCGCGCGCGCCGGGGTACCTCCCGCTGCGCCGCGGTGTGCTGCTTCCCTACGGCGTGCGCTCCGCCGCGGAGATCCGGTCGCCCGCGCTCGATTGGGAACGGCTCGCGGACGCGAGGGCGCGCTTCGCGGAGCGCTTCGCCTCGTGGCCGGCCCCCTGACGAGACGAACCCCAATGCGTCTCCCCAGTTGCGGGTATCACCCTAAAGGGTTATATTCGGTGCCCGACTGGGTCGTTGTCGTCGGTCAATCTCCCGAAAAATCAGACACATCGGATCCGGTGAAGAAAAGTAGGCCAAGGGGGGTGGCATCCAGGCGGGGCGTTGCTATCGTTTCGATAGTCGGGTCCCGGCCGGGGATGTTGAAGAGCGGGGGGAAACCGCGAGCGGACGGGACCCGGGAGAGAGGTACGGAAGAAGCTCCTCTGGTGAAGGGATGGTCGAAGATGGCTCAGATCGACATCGAAGTTCTCCAGCCGTTCGCCGCTCGCTTTCTTGAAGGCACGAACCTGACCCCGGCCGAGCGCGCCGAGGTGCTGCGCATCGCGCAGGGCTTTGCCTGCAAGGATTCCGCGTCCGCGGCGGGCGTCTCCCCGGAGACGATCCGCGCGCGCCGCAAGCGCATCTATCGCAAGCTGGACGTTCCGGGATCGGCCGAGCTGCTCGCGAAGCTGCTCGCCCTGTCCCTGAAGATGCTCTCCAAGGGCGAGAAGATCGAGGCGCATCCCGTCGCCTCGCCGCAGCCGATGATGCCGGCGCAGCAGCCGGTCATGCGCTAGCGAGCCGCATCCGCGGCACGGACCGACGCCTCGCCCCCGACGGGGGCGGGGCGTTGTCGCTGGGAGGGGCCGGTCCTCGCCCCCTCAGGCTGGTTCGAGCCAGCGAAACACGCGCTCGGCGACGCGCGCGGGCGTGAGGCCGTACTCCTCGGCGAGCGCCTTCTCCGGGGCACTCGCGCCGAACCGGTCGATGCCGATGACGAGGCCGCCTCTGCCCGCGATCCTCCACCACTCGAGGCCGCGGCCCGCCTCCACCACCGCCACCTTCTGCCCCTCCGGAAGCACGCCGCGGCGGTACGCCTCGGGCTGGGCCTCGAAGCACTGGAGGCAGGGCACGGAGACGACGCGCGCCGGGACGCCCTTGCCCGCGACGAGCTCCGCGGCCGCCTGTGCCGTCGAGACCTCGCTGCCGGTGGCGACGAGCGTCACCCGGGCACCCGGCGGATCGGAGACCACGTAGCCCCCGCGCGCGATGTCCGACGGCCTGGCGCCGCCCTCGCGCCGCAGCGGCGCGAGCTTCTGGCGGCTGAGCACGAGGCCGGTGGGCCCGCTGCGGCGAGAGAGGGCGTGGCTCCAGGCCACCGCGACCTCCGCGCCATCGGCCGGCCGGACGACGTGGAGGTTCGGGATGGCCCGCAGCGCGCTGAGGTGCTCCACCGGCTGGTGCGTGGGCCCGTCCTCGCCGAGGAAGATCGAGTCGTGGGTCCAGACGTAGATCACCTGGATGCCGGACAGGGCCGCGAGCCGCACCGCCGGCCGCATGTAGTCCGAGAACACGAGGAAGGTGCCCACGAAGGGGACGAACGCGCCGTCGTAGGCGAGCCCGTTGGCGATCGCGCCCATGGCGTGCTCGCGGATGCCGAAGTGGATGTTGCGGCCGGCGTGGCGCTCCGGTCCGACGCCAGGCGACCCCTTGATGTCGGTGAGGTTCGACTCGGCGAGGTCCGCCGAGCCCCCCACGAGCGCCGGCACGAGGGCCGCGGCCTTCTGGATCGCGGCCTGGGAGAGCTTGCGGGTCGCGTCGCTCCCGTCGGCGCCCTCGAGCAGCTGTGCCTCGAGGTCCGGCGGGACGGTGCGCTCGAGGTGCGCGTCGAGGAGCCGCGCCTCGACGGCGTGGGTGGCCCTCCAGTCGCGTTCGCGCCGCTGCCAGGACTCGTAGTCCGCGAGCTTTCCCTTCACGACCTCGCCGAAGTAGGCCCGCACGTCCTCGGGCACGAGGAACCGGGGCTCGAGGGGCCATCCGAGGAACTGCTTCGTCGCGCGCAGCTCCTCCTCCCCGAGCGGCGCTCCATGGGCGCTCGACTTGTCCTGCTTGCCGGGGGACCCGAAGCCGATGATGGTCCGGACCCGGATGAGGCTCGGGCGCGACGGGTCGCCCTTCGCCTCGTCGATGGCCCGGGAGATCCCGTCGTGGTCCCGACCGTCCACCGAGAGGACCTGCCAGCCCTGGCCTTCGAGGCGCCGGGTCACGTCCTCCCCGGAGAAGGAGAGTGTCGTGCGGCCGTCGATGGTCACCTGGTTGTCGTCGTAGAGGTAGATGAGCCGCCCGAGCCGGTGGTGGCCGGCGAAGCTCGCCGCCTCCGAGGCCACGCCCTCCATGAGGTCGCCGTCCGAGACGATGGCGTAGGTCCAGTGGTCCTCGACCGGGTTGCCCGGGCCGAGCCTCGCGCAGAGCATCGCCTGTCCGAGCGCCATCCCCACGCCGTTCGCGAACCCCTGGCCGAGCGGTCCGCTCGTCACCTCCACCCCCGGGGTGTGGCCGAACTCCGGGTGCCCGGGTGTCCGGGAGTGGAGCTGCCGGAAGCGCTTCAGGTCGTCGAGCGAGAGGTCGAAGCCGAAGAGGTGGAGCAGCGAGTACAGGAGCATGGAACCGTGGCCGGCCGACAGGACGAACCGATCCCGGTCCATCCACCGCGGATCGCGCGGGTTCAGGCGGAGGTGGCGCGTCCAGAGCACGAACGCCATGTCGGCGGCGCCCATGGGCATTCCGGGATGGCCGCTGTTGGCCTGCTGGACGGCGTCCGCGGCCAGCATGCGGATCGTGTTCACGGCCTTCTCGGCGAGCGCGGCGCTGGGGATGTGGGCCATTTCGGGTCTCCGGAGGGGACCCGAACAATCACCCAGTGAAGCTTCGAGATCAAGCGCAGCCGACAGGCCGCGCCTCAGCGCCTCTCGGACCGCCGCCAGTCGGGCGGGGCGAAGAGGACCGCGCCGACGACGAGGGCGACGAGCCCCAGGGCGCGCACCGAGCCCCGCCCGAGGAGGAGCGCGACGAGCGGGACGCCGCCGCCCACGACGAGGGCGAGGGCGCGCCAGGCAGGACCGGGGAGTCTCTCGAGGAGGCGCATCCCGAGGCTCGCCCCGCGCGCCGCATCCGCGCCGAGGCGCCCGTCCGGCGCGGGGGCGCCGGCGTCCGGCGGCGGCGGGGCGGCGCCCCCGGCGGCGCGGGAGGCCCAGAGCCTCTCGTTGAAGAGCCGCTGTTCTGCCGTGTCGAGCTGCGCCCCGCAGCGCTCGCACGTGGAGGCATAGCGCGAGCTGTCGGCGAGGCAGCGCGAGCAGCGCTGGAACGGCGGAGCGCCATCGGGGATCTCGGCGACCTCGAGTGGCCGCTCGGGAGCGGGTCGGAACCGCTCCAGCCCGGGCTGCGGTGCGTGCGGGGGGCGGGCGTGCGGCGCGGGCTCGCCCCCGACGTGATCGAATCGCTCGTCGTGCGCGAGCGGGTCGACCCGGCCGGGCGCCGCCTCGCGGGGGCGCTCGAGCTTCAGGAACCGGTCGCGCGTCTCCGAGCCCACGGTCACCCGGGACGCGCCACGGCGGGAGGTGCACTCGCGGTCTCCGGCGAAGGCGAGGCCGGGCGCGTGCGGGCCCGCGCCCAGTCCCGGAGCTCTTCGATCTCCTCGCGGACGGTGGTGGCGAGCGGGAAGGTCTCCCGGACGGAGCGCGTCAGGTGGTCCTGCGCGAGGTCCCGGCCCTCCGCGAACGCGTCGTAGAGGGCGGAGATGACGGCCTGCTCGATCTCCGCGCCGCTGAACCCCTCGGCGAGGCGGGCGAGCTCGGAGAGGTCGAAGGCCTCGGGCCGCCGGCCGCGCCGGGCGACGTGGATGCGGAAGATGTCGCGCCGTTCGGCCTCGGAGGGGAGGTCCACGAAGAAGATCTCGTCGAAGCGCCCCTTGCGCAAGAGCTCCGGGGGCAGGAGGTCGACGCGGTTCGCGGTGGCGACGACGAACACCGGGGCGGTCTTCTCCTGGAGCCAGGTGAGCAGCGCACCGAAGACCCGGGCGGTGACGCCTCCATCGGCGCTCCCGGAGGAGCTGCTCCCCGAGAGCCCCTTCTCGATCTCGTCGGTCCAGAGCACGGCGGGTGCCACGCTCTCGGCGACCCGGATGGCCCGGCGGAGATTCTCCTCGGACGAGCCCACGAGCCCGCTGAAGATGCGCCCCATGTCGAGGCGCAAGAGCGGCAGCTTCCACGTCGAGGCGATGGCCTTCGCGACCAGGCTCTTGCCGCAGCCCTGCACGCCGAGCAGGAGCAGCCCCCTCGGCTCCGGGAGCCCGAAGCGACGAGCCGGCTCCCCGAAGGCGTTGGCGCGCCGGGAGAGCCAGGTCTTCAGGTTCTCGAGGCCTCCGACGTTCTGCAAGTGCTCCTCGGTCGGGTAGTACTCGAGCAGCCCGCTCTTGCGGATGACCTGCCGCTTCTCGTCGAGGATGAGGGCGATGTCGGCGCGCGAGAGCTTCTGGTCCGAGGCGATGGCCTTCGCGAAGGCGTTCTCGGCCTCCGACAGGGTGAGGCCCTGGGCGGCCTTCACGATCTGCTCGACGTCCTCGCGGCGCAGGTCGACGACCGCCTTCTTGCCGCGGACCACCACCTCGGCGATCTCCCGAAGGAGGTCGTAGAGCTCCCGGTACGTCGGGAGCGGGACGTCGAGGACCGTGATCTCCTTCTCCATCTCGGGCGGGATCTGCAGGATGGGCGAGAGGAGGATGAGCGTCGTGTACGTCGACTTGAGCGACTGCGCGAGCTCCCGGAGTGCGCGGACCACGCCCGGATCGGAGAGGTAGGGGTGGAAGTCCTTCAGGACGACGAGGGACGGATCGGCCAGCTTCTCGATCGCGGCAAGCGCGGCCGGAGGCTCCCGGGACGCCTCCGGGGCCGGGGTTCGCGACCCGCCCTGCTGGCGGAGCCCCTTCGTCGCCGACCAGGTCAGGTAGGCCTTCCCGTGCTCCCTGGCGAGCTCCTCGAGGTGGGCGTCGACCCGCTGCTCCTCCCAGCTCACGAGGTAGACGAGCGGGTAGCGGGCGCGGACGAGCGTCTCGAGCTCCTCGACGAACCGCGGGCGCTGCGGCGCCGCCCCGGGCGTTCCGCGCGACCCAGCGCCATCCGTTCCCGTCATCCCGGGGAGGATACCAGGGGGCCGGCGCCCCTTCCTCTCCGCGCCCCGGCCCTTCGCTACGGGCTGCGGACCCACAGGAGCCGATATGCGCCCCCGGTGTCGTCCACCGCCGCGATCGAGCCCGGGGGAAGACCCTGCGCCGCGCCCGCGGCGAGGGAGACCGCCTCCGCCATCTCGGGGTTGTGCCCCACCAGGAGCGCCCCCGCGCCCGCGCCGCGCCCGAGCCGCAGGATGTCCTTGCCGGTGGAGTGCCCGGCGGCGAGGGCGCCCTCGACCTCGGCGCGGACGCCGGTCGAGGCCTCGAGCAGGGCGGCCGTCTCGAGCGCCCGGGCGTACGGGCTCGCGAGCACGCGCGCGGGCCGGAACGCCACCGGGAGCGACGAGAGCAGGCGCGCGAAGGAGGCCCGCCCTTCCTCCGACAGCGGCCGCTCGCGGTCCGCGACACCCTCGGGCCGCGCGGCCTCGGCGTGGCGGACGAGGTAGAAGAAGGCGCTCACGGCGACTCGGGCGCGACCCGGCCGCTCCGCTCGGCAAGCGAGCGCAGCCTCGCCGTGGTCGAGGTGTCGGCGAGCTGCGGGGCGAGGTCCAGGGGGACGCGGAAGCTCCAGTTCAGGTCGTTCACCGTCCCGGGCACGTTGACGCGGTCCCGCCAGCCCATCGCGTCCTGCAGCGGGACCAGCACCAGGTCCGAGCGCGACTGGTAGAGGAGCTCGAGGAGCGCGTCGCGGACGCCGTCGTCGTAGCGCTCCGGCGCCTCGATGGCGAGGCGCGAGAGGCCGGGGATGGCGAGGAGCGCCTTGCGCTCCGCCGGCTCGAGCGACTCGTACCAGTCGGCGAGGGAATCCGTGTCATGGGTCCCGCTCGTCGCGAGCGAGGCAGCCGGCCAGCGCGCGGGGTCGCGGTATGCGCCGGCGTCCTTTTCCCAGCGGAGGACGCGATAGCCCGGGATGCCGAGCGAGGCGAGCGAGGAACGCACGAATTCGGGCACGACGCCCAGGTCCTCGGCAATGACGCGCGCGCCTCTGGCGAACGCGGCGAGCACCCGCTCCCCGTTCTTCACCTGCTCGGGCTCCGTCGACGGCACGAAGCCCGGCTCGCCGCCGTCGTTGGGACGGAAGTAGCTGCGGTAGTACCCGACCACGTGGTCGACGCGGTAGGCGCCGTAGAGCTCCGCATAGCGGCGCGCCCGCTCGCCGATCCAGGAGAGCCCGTTCTTGGCCATCTCGTCCCAGCGGTAGACGGGCAGGCCCCAGTCCTGGCCCTCCGCGCTGAAGGCGTCGGGCGGGACCCCGGCGCGCGCGTCGAGCCGGAAGTCGAAGGGCCGCGACCACACGTCCGCCGAGTCGGTCGCCACCATGAAGGGGAGATCCCCCATGAGCTCGGCCCCCGCCTCGTTCACGGCCCGGCGTGCGGCGTGCCACTGGAGGTCGAGCTGCCACTGGAGCCAGCAGCGGTAGAGCACGCGCTCCGAGAGCGAGGCGCGCGCGGACGCGAGCGCCGACGGCTCCCGCGCGCGAAGGCCGTCGTCCCACTCCCCCCAGCTCCGTCCGGCGTAGAGGTCGTCGTGGAGGGCGACGAAGAGCGCGTAGTCGCACACCCAGGAGGCGTGCAGTGCGCGGTACTCCTCGAGCTCGCGCGCGCGGGCGCTTCGCCGGTGCCACTCCCGGCCGAGGAACGAGCGGAACGCGAGCTCGCTCGCGCGGTGCTTGAGCGCCCGCACGTCCCGCCAGCGAACCCGTGGGGAGTCGCGGACGGCGGCGAGCAGCTCCCGGTCGCCGTCCGGGAGCGCGTCGACTCCCCCGGCGGCGGCGAAATCCTCGACCGACTCCACGGCCAGGTAGACCGGGTCGATGGCGAAGGCGGAGAGGGCCGAGTACGGGCTGTTCTGACCGCGCGCCGCCTCCGTGACCGGCAGGACCTGGACGAGCGCGAAGCCGGCCGACGAGGCCCAGCGGGCGAAGGGCACCAGGTCCGGGATCTCGCCCAGGCCCCAGCCGGAGGGGGAGCGTATCGAAAAGAGCGGGAGGAGGACGCCGGCCTGACGCATCGGAGCGGAACCTTGTAGCCTCATTCGTGGAGCGATATCCAGGGGCGATTTTGTCCCAAGGTGCGATCTACCGAGGGCGCTTCGCGCCCAGCCCCACCGGGCCCCTCCATCTGGGGAACGCCCGCACCGCGCTCCTCTCGTGGCTCGCGGCGCGCGCTCGAGGGGGAGCCTACGTCATGCGCGTCGAGGACCTCGACGGGCCGCGGGTCCGGGAGGGGCTCGAGGGGCGAATCCTCGCGGAGCTGCGCTGGCTGGGCCTCGACTGGGAGGAGGGTCCCGACGTCGGTGGCGCGTCCGGCCCGTACCGCCAGTCCGAGAGGATGGAGCTCTACGCCGCGGCGCTCAGGCGCCTCCGCGAGGCGGACCTCGCCTATCCCTGCTTCTGCTCGCGGGCCGAGGTGGCGCGGGCTTCCCAGGCACCCCATGCGTCCGACGAGGGTCCGCGCTATCCGGGCACCTGCCGGAGCCTCTCCGCGCGGGAGCGGGTCGACAGGGAACGCTCGAGGCGGCCGGCCTGGCGCCTGCGGGTGGGGGAGAGCCCGGTCCGATTCGTGGACGGGTTCCACGGCCCGCAGGCGGTGGACGTCTCCGCCACGGTCGGGGACTTCGTCGTCGCCCGCGCGGACGGGACGCCCGCGTACCAGCTCGCCGTCGCGGTCGACGACGCGGCGATGGGCATCACCGAGGTGGTGCGCGGCGACGACCTCCTCGCCTCCACCGCGCGCCAGCTCCTCGTCTACCAGGCGCTGGGGCTGTCCGCGCCGGCCTTCGCCCACGTTCCGCTCGTCGTCGGGCCAGACGGAGAGCGCCTCGCGAAGCGGCACGGCGCGCTCTCCCTGGGAGAGCTCCGCGAGCGCGGCGTCGGCCCCGAGCCCGTCGTCGGCCTCCTCGCCTCCCTGTCCGGCCTCGCGCCCGCCGGGGCGGCGCTGCGGCCGGCCGAGCTGGTCGACGGCTTCGACCTCGCCAGGATCCCACGGGCGCCGGCGCGCCTCGACCCGGTGGCCGTGGCCCGCCTCGGTGCCGCCGCCGGCGGCGCGAAGGGGTAGACTCCCCGCCGTGACGATCCTCCGCCGGACGACCGACCCGCGCTGGACGGAGGTGGCGCTCTCCGACCTCGACGCCACCCTCGGCGACCATGCGCACTGCGAGAAGAAGGCGGCGGCCACCGCCGTGAAGCTGGTGGCCGACCACCCGGATCGGCCGGACCTGGTCCGGAAGATGGCGAAGCTCGCGCAGGAGGAGACGCACCACTTCCTCACGATCCTGAACGAGCTCGCGAGGCGGGGCCGGACCCTGCCACCCGACGGTGGCGACCCGTACGTCCAGGGCCTCCTCCGCATGGTCCGTGGCGGGCCCGCGCGGCTCCTCGACCGGCTCCTCGTCTGCGCGCTCGTCGAGGCGAGGAGCCGCGAGCGGTTGGCGCTGCTCGCCGCCGCCCTCCGCGACGAGAGGCTGCGCGACGTCTACGGGCGCATGGCGGCGGCCGAGGCAGGCCACGAGACGCTGTTCGTCGAGCTCGCGCGCGCGGAGGGCGGCGAGGCCGCCGTGACCCGGCTCGCGGAGCTCGCCGAGGCCGAGGCGGCGCTCGTCGCGTCGCTGCCGCTCCTGCCCCGGATCCATTGACCGCGGCCCTGGGGCTCGCGAATTCGAGGGCTTGAGGGCAGCCACCCCCCGTCCCGGGGGCCCCGCTTGCCACCGCCCCGCCGCCGACTAGCATAGATCGCATGGGGCGGCTTCCCGCGCCCGCTGGCCTTTCCATCCTCGCTCTCGCGGCCGCCACCGCCTGCGCCACCGCGCCGCGCACCTTCCGTTGCCCCGCCGCGGGCGGTCCGCCCTGGCACGAGATGGCGAGCCTCCACTACGTCCTTCGCACCGACCTGCCGGCGCCCGAAGCGGGGGAACTGCTCGGAAAGATCGAGAGGCTGCGAGCGGCGGTGGCCGTGGGACTGCCGGGGGACGGGCCTTCCCCGGAAGGGCGCGTGAGCGTCATCGCGTTCCGGACGCTCGAGGAATACCAGCCGTTCTCGCCGGAGGGCGCGCTCGGCTACTACATCCGCGATGAGGGCGGGCCGCCGCGGATCGTCGTCCCCGGCGAGATCGGGTCGTGGCAGAACGCGATGCTGGCGCACGAGATCACGCACGACTTCCTCGCCGTGCGCTTCCGGCGCCAGCCGCGCTGGTTCTCCGAGGGGCTCGCCGCCTACATGGAGACCGTGCAGTCCAACTCCTCCGGGACGACGGTCACGGTGGGGGCCCCGGTGGCGGATCGCCTGAAGAGGGCGCGAAGGACGCCGGTCCCCGCCGGCGAGCTCCTCGCCTGGGACGGGGGCCCGGGGGAGAGGGCGCTGCTCGACTACTACGCGACGAGCTGGCTGCTCGTGCACTGGCTGGTGAGCACCCGGCCGAACGACTTCGCGGCGTTCGAGCGTCAGCTCGAGGCCGGGCTCGCCCCCATGGCGGCCTGGCAGGCGGCGCTGCCCGTCTTCGACCCCGACCGGCCCGGGGCGCTCGACGTGCTCGACGAGGAGCTTGCTTCGTACGCGCGAAGCGAGCTCCCGGTCCAGCGCCGGCGGGGCGACCCCCTTCCGATCGTCGCGTACTTCGAGAGGCCCATGGCGCCCCCGGAGGTGCACGCCGCGCGCCTCGAGATCTGGCAGTTCGGGTCCGAGCCGAACCCGAGGGGGCTTCGCTCGGAGATCGAGGAGGCGCTCCTCGAGGATCCCGCGCACCCGGTCGCGCTCGAGTACCTGGCCGCGGTGGAGCACGCCGATCCGCTGCCGTACGCGCGACGTGCCGTGGCCGGACATCCGAACGACGTCCGCGCCCAGACCTTCCTCGCCGAGGCACTCGACGGGCCGATCCTGGTGAACGAGCGCGAGGCCGCGCTGCGCCGCGCGGCCCAGATCGCGCCGCGCAACGTCGCCGCGCTCCACAACCTCGCCGAGGCCCTGCTCGCGAACGGCAAGGCGGCGGAGGCGCTCCCCGTGGCCAGGCTGGCCGCCCAGCTCGCCCCCTGGAGCTCCCCCGTTCTCGCCGGCTACGCCGCCGTCCTGTCGAGCCTCGGCCAGTGCGCCGAGGCGATCCCCGTCCAGCAGAGGGCCATCGACGCGGTTCCCGACCGCGGCTCCCCGACCGAGCGACGGGCGCTCGTGCGGAAGCTCGGCGCCTACGAGAGCCAGTGCCCGCCCTCCCCCGGGGCGGGCGAGTAGCGTCGTCGGCTCGCCCGGGCCTCACTCCAGCCGCGACGGATAGGTCGGCAGGCTCTCGTTTCCGTCGGCGTCCACGGTGGCGACGGCGAACACGTTGCTGTCGGGCACGACGCCGGCGAGGACGACCTCGCCCTGGCGCGGGTAGTTCGTCGCGCGCTGCCAGGCCACCGAGTCGGCGCGGCGGCGGTAGACGACGACGCCGACCACGCGAGGGTCCTTCGGGAGCGCGAGCCGGAGCCGGGTGTCCGGACTCACCGCCCCTCCGAGCGAGAGCTCCACGAGCGGCGCCGGCGCGGCCGACAAGTGCCCGGTCGCGGCGGCGAGCGCGCGGCCGAGCTTCGCCGCATAGGCGGCGTCGAAGTGGGCCAGGTCGTCGCCGTAGCTGCGGCCACCCGCGGTCCGGACGTCCTGGTGCTGGCGATCGTAGTGCTCGTGGGCCTCGGAGAGGCGGACGGCCGGATACCCCAGCCGGGCGAAGCTCATGTGGTCCGACCCGCGCGCAATCCGGTCGCGCCGCAGCATGACCCAGAGGTCGAGGTTCTCGACGTAGCGCTCGCCCACCCTCTTCAGGTAGCGCGCCCACTCTCGCGCCGCGCCGTCGTTCTCGGAGCCGAGCGCCTCCCGCAGGCGGCGCCGAGCCTCGGTCTCCCCCGCGCCCACCCCCTCGCTGAAGATCCGCGCGTCCACGCTGTCCTTCACGCCGTCCTGCCCCTCCGTGTTCCCGGCGATGTCGATGCTGGTCGCGGCCAGCACGTCCACGCCTTCCGCCTTGAGCTGGCCCGCGAGCCGCGCGGACCCGACGAGCCCCTGCTCCTCCCCGGCGACGGTCACGAAGTACACGGACACGGCCGGCCGCTCTCGCGCCATCACCCGTGCGAGCTCCAGGACGATGCCGACGCCGCTTCCGTCGTCGACCGCCCCCGGCGCGTCGGAAGAGGCGTCCATGACGTCGGAGGCCCGGCTGTCGTAGTGGGCGACCACGACGAGCGCCTCCTTCGCCCGCGCGCCGTCGACGCCGGGCAGGATCGCCCCGACGTTCCAGATCTCGGTCGGCCGGGGGATCCGCGGCCCCGGCTCGCAAGTGAAGCGGTCCAGGTACGGGACGAGGCGCGAGCCTGGCTCCCGGGCGAGAGCCTCGAAGCGGGCGACGAGCCAGCGCCGGGCGGCGCCGATGCCGCGGGCGTCCGAGGCGGTGTCGGAGAGGGTGTGACGCGTCCCGAACCCGACGAGCGCCTCCACCGTGGAGCGCATCCTCGAGGGATCGACCGAGGCCGCGAGCTCATCCACCCGCGGGCTCTTCGCCTGCGGAGCGGTGGCGACGAGCAACGAGGCGAGGAGAGCGAGCGTGGACATGACTTCCTCCCGGGTGCGCGGAATCCTACGAGGTGCCCGCCCGCCAGGCCAGCCGCCCCCACCTGGCGGGAATCGGTCCGACGGGGTAAGCCTCACCCCCGACCGTTTTCGACGGAGCCCGACGGTGCCCCACAACGCCCGAGCCCTACTCCTCGCCCTGCTCGTCGCCGGCCCCGCCGGTGCGGCCGCCGCGCAGCCGATCCCACTGCCGCCGCCGCCGCCGGCGGCGAGCGGCGCCTCGGGCCGCATCGACCCCGAAGCGGCGACCCGCGCCTACCTCGACCAGGTCCCCCCCGCGACGAGGGCGCGGTCCGACGCCTACGCCGAGGGCGGGTACTGGCTTTCGCTCTTCGGCTTCCTCTGGACCGCGGGCTCGCTACTGCTGCTGCTCTTTGCCGGGACATCGGCGCGCATGCGCGACCGGGCCGAACGGCTCGCGCGCCCGGCGGGCGTCCGGGCGGCGATCTACGGCGCGCAGTTCATGATCGCGCTGTCCGTGCTCTCCTTCCCGCTCGAGCTCTACCGGGACCACTACCGCGAGCACCAGTACGGCCTGTCCAACCTGACGCTCGGCGGATGGCTGGCCGAGGAGGCGAAGGGGCTCGCGCTCGCGGTGGTGCTCGGCGGGCTCGGGGTGGGCCTGCTCTACGCGATCGTGCGCCGTGCGGGAAAGGCGTGGTGGCTCTGGGGCGCCGTCGCTGCCACGGCGTTCCTCGCGTTCCTCGCCCTCGTCACGCCGGTCCTCATCGTGCCGATTTTCAACGAGCAGAAGCCGCTTGCCGACGCGCGGGTGGTGAAGCCCATCCTCGCCATCGCGCGCGCGAACGGGATCCGCGCGGCCCAGGTGTGGGAGGTCGACGCATCGAAGCAAACGAGGCGCATCAGCGCGAACGTTGCCGGACTCCTCGGCACGGAGAGAATCACGCTGAACGACAACCTGCTCGCCCGCGCCTCCCTCCCGGAGGTGGAGGCGGTGATGGCGCACGAGATGGGCCACTACGTCCTGCATCACATCTACAAGGGACTGCTGGAGTTCGGCGTGCTCGCGGTGGCCGGGTTCGGGATCGTCGCGACCCTTTTCGAGAGGCTGCGGCGACGCTACGAGGCGCGTTGGCGCGTGCGAGGCATCGCCGACCCCGCGGGACTGCCGCTCGCCGCGCTTCTCTTCTCCTCCTACTTCTTCGTTCTCACGCCGATCGTCAACACGCTCGGCCGGACGGCGGAATACGAGGCGGACCTCTTCGGGCTGAACGCGGCGGGACAGCCGGACGGGTTCGCCCGGGCCGCGCTCCACCTCGCGGAGTACCGCAAGCTCGAGCCCGGCCCGTTCGAGGAGGCGATCTTCTACGACCACCCGAGCGGGCGCACCCGCATCCACGCCGCGATGCGCTGGAAGGCGGGGCACCCCGAGTCCTGGGGCGCTCCGGGCGGAGGCGGCGACGCGAGCTCGGAGGGAGGGGCGTCGCCCCGGTAGCCGCCCAGCCGCCCCCACCGCACGGCGAGGAAGGCGGCGAGTCCCGGCGGGAGGCGCAGTGCCCCGTGGCCTCGAAGCACGCGGGCCGGGAAGCCCGCGTCCGCGACGGCGGCGGCCACCTCGGACCTCGGGTAGAGGCGGAGGGAAGCACGTCGTCCGCGCACCGACAGGTCCTGCCGTCCCGCACGAAGGTCGTGATGCGGCGCGTGAGACGACCAGCCCCCCCGCGGGGCGCCCGCTCCCGCAGGCGGGACACCAGCCCGGCGCCGCCGCGCTCGGCGAACCCCGAGAAGCCCGCATCGTGGACGAACGCGAGGGCCTCGCCGTACCCGCCGGCCCGCCCGGCGCTCAACGCTGGGCGTGTTTGCGCGCGCTCTCGAACTCGTCGCCCGGCTTCCACGCCGGGAGCGAGGGCGCGTTCGCCACGCGCAGACCGACGACGAGGTCGAGCTGAGCGTCCTCGACGGCGCCGGAGAGATCCCAGGAGCCCGGGGAGGGCGGGTACTCGTCGGTCGGCTGGTGGTAGTCGTGCAGCACGTACTCGTCGCTCCGCTCCTTCCCCCAGCCCGGCGGCCTTCCTCGGTAGGTCGGGCCTCCCGTGACGGACACGCCGGGGATGCCGACCCGGGCGAACTCGAAGTGGTCGGAGCGGTAGTAGGAGCCGCGATCGGGGAACGGGTCGCCATGCACCGTGCGCCCCTGTGCCGCGGCCACGGCGAGGATCACCGGGTCGAGGTCCGACCGCCCGAAGCCGAGCGCCGTCACGTCGGTGGTCCTGCCCCACTTGTTGATGCCGTCCACGTTGACGACCGCGGCGATGTGGCCGGCCGGGACGGTCGGGTGGCGCGCGAACCAGCGGGAGCCGAGGAGGCCCTGCTCCTCCGCCGTCGGGAAGACGAAGAGGAGCGAGCGGCGCGGCGGGTCGGACACCGCGGCTCGGGCGATGGCGAGCACGGACGCGCACCCCGAGGCGTTGTCGAGCGCCCCGCCGAAGACGTTGCGCTGCCCCTCCACCGGCGGCTTGCGCTGGCCCAGGTGGTCGTGGTGGGCGGTGAAGACGACGGCCTCGCCCCGCAGCGCAGGGTCGGTGCCGGGGAGGAGGCCCACGACGTTGGCGCTCTCGATCCGCTCGAGGCGGACCGGCATGTCGAGGGACATCCTCACGCCCAGGGGGGCACCTGCGAAGCCCTTCGCCTTGGGGTCCTTGGCCGCCGCCTCGTCGGCCCCGAGGTCGCGTCCCCCGAGGCGGAAGATCGCCTCGGCGGCCTCGTGGGCGATCCAGCCCTGGAAGGGAAGGAGGGGCTCGCCGGGGTCGGGCGGCAGCGTGAAGCCGACCGAGCGGTTGGAGGTGGCGACGACCTGCCAGGGGTAGCTCGCGGACTCCGTGGTGTGGATGAGCAGCGCGCCGGCCGCCCCGTGGCGAGCGGCCTCCATGTACTTGTAGTCCCACCGGCCGTACCAGACCCGCACGCCCTCGCCCGCGAAGGGCGGGTTGAAGTTCAGGAGAACGACCACCTTGCCGCGGACGTCGACGCCGCGGTAGTCGTCCCAGCCCTGCTCCGGGGCGACGATCCCGTAGCCCACGAAGACGAGCTCGGCGTCCTTCACCTGCACGTGGTCGGTGTCGCCCAGCGACCGCACGACGACGCGGGCCGAGGTGCCCGGGCCGGTCGGCAGGTTGACGACCTCGGTTCCCCGGCGGAACGCGATCGCCTCCGGCGGCGTGCTCACGTGGCGGACCAGGGGCACGTTCTGGATCCAGGACGGCGGGGCGCCGTCGCGCCCCGGGACCCCGGGCTTCAGGCCCATCCCCTCGAGCTCGGTGGCGACGTAGCGGATGGCGATCTCCGACCCCCGGGTCCCCGGGAAGCGCCCCTCGAGCAGGTCGTCCGAGAGGAAGCGGATGTGGGCGGAGATCTCCGCCGCCGTCACCCGCGCCGCGGCGGTGGCCTCGGCGGGCGCGAGTCCCTCGGTCTTCGGGGCGGCGGCCGACGCGGGCGAGGCGGCGAGGAGCCCGAGGAGGACGAGGGACGAGCGCCGGCGAAGGATTCGATCCATGGCGTGAGGGCCTTTCGTGCGGTGTGGGTCGAAAAGGGTCGGGGGCCGGTGTTAGCCGCCCGGGAGGCGGGTTTCAAGGCCATTCCTCGCCGGGTTGGACGCGCCCCACCTCCGGGAAGGGTCGGGACGTCCGAGGCGTTCTCGCGGCTCGGGAAGTCGTGTCTAATGCGCGGCCGGCAAGGCCCAAGGAGGTCCGCATGCTCCCCCATTCCCCCCGCGCCCTCTTCGCCTCGGCAGCCCTCGCGCTCGCCCTGCGCGCCGGCGCGGCCGAGGACGCGCGGCTCCTCCGCTTCCCCGACATCAACGGGGACACCATCGTGTTCTCGCACGGGGGGGACCTCTGGACCGTACCGGCGTCGGGCGGGACCGCCCGGAGGCTGACGAGCGGCGCCGGGATCGAGCTCTTCCCCCGGTTCTCGCCCAACGGGAAGTGGATCGCCTTCACTGGGCACTACGACGGGTCGTCGGACGTGTACGTCGTCCCGTCCGGGGGCGGCACGCCCCGGCGGCTCACCTGGTACCCGTCCCGCGAGAACGTCGACCGCCTGGGCTTCGACAACATGGTCATCGGCTGGACCCCGGACGGAAAGGTGCTCTTCCGCAGCCAGCGCGGCCCGATCGGCGGGTTCATCGGGGCGCCGTACACGGTGCGGCCCGAGGGCGGCCCGGCCGAGCCCTTCCCGCTCCCCGAGATCGGCTTCGCCTCGTTCTCGCCCGACGGCCACAAGGTGGCCATCACCCGCATCTTCCGCGATTTCCGCACCTGGAAGCGCTACCAGGGCGGAATGGCGCAGGACGTGTGGATCTACGACCTGGACACCCGAGCGATCGAGCGGGTCACGGACTGGCGGGGGACGGACACCCAGCCGATGTGGATCGGAGGGTCGATCTTCTTCCTCTCCGACCGCGAGGACTGGAAGGTGAACCTGTGGCGGTACGACGTGGCCACGCGAGCCACCACGCGGGTGTCGGCCTTCGAGGAGTTCGACGTCAAGTGGGCGCACTCCGGGTCGGGTCGGATCGTCTTCGAGAACGGGGGCTACCTCTACGTCCTCGACCCGAAGGACGGGCAGGCGCGGAAGGTGCGCGTGGACCTCCCCGACGACGAGCGCGACGCGCGGCGGCGCTGGGTTCGGGTCGACGACAGGATCACGGACGCGGAGCTCGGGCCGGACGGCCAGCGGGCCGTGTTCTCGGCGCGCGGCGACGTCTTCACCGTCCCCGCCGAGAACGGGGACGTCCGGAACGTGACGCGCACGCAAGGCGTGCGCGAGAAGAACGCCACCTGGTCCCCGGACGGCAAGAGCATCGCCTACTTCTCGGACGCGACCGGCGAGGAGGAGCTCTACGTCGTCTCCCAGGACGGGAGGTCGAAGCCCGTCCAGCTCACCCACGGTCCCCCGAGCTGGCACTTCCCGCCCGTCTGGTCTCCGGACTCCCAGAAGATCGCGTACGCCGACAGGGGCCTCAGGCTCTGGTGGGTCTCCGTCGCGGACGGAAAGCCGGTGCTCGTCACCAAGTCCCCGCGCCGGGAGATCTCGGAGTACGCCTGGTCCCCCGACTCCCGGTGGATCGCCTACGCGAGCAGCGCGGCGAACGAGTTCTCGGCGGTCTCCCTGTACTCGCTCGAGACCAAGGTGACCACGCAGGTCACCTCGGACGCCTTCGAGACCCGGGAGCCCGCATTCGACCCCGAGGGCCGTTACCTGTTCGTGCTCTCCGACCGCGACGTGGCCCCGACCCTCGGCGAGTTCGAGCGGTCCTTCACGGTCAACCGCACGACGCGGCCGCACGCAATCACGCTGCGCGCGGACCTGCCATCGCCCTTCGCGCCCCGCAGCGACGAGGTGAAGGCCGCCGAGGCGCGCGAGGCCGAGAAGAAGGAGAAGGAGAAGAAGGAGAAGGAGCAGAAGGAACGAGCCGCGAAGCCCGAGCCGCTCCGGATCGATCTCGCCGGCATCGAGGGGCGGATCGTCCCGTTCCCGGTGGCGCCCGGGAACGACCGCTCGCTGGTGGCGGTGAAGGACAGGGTCTACTGGCTCGCCCGGCCCACGCGGGACCTCGGCGAGGGCGGGGGCACGGGGTCGATCCGCGTCTACGACCTCGAGAAGCGGAAGGAGACCGAGCTCCTCGGGAACGTCGAGCAGTTCGACGTGTCCCGCGACGGCGCGAAGCTCCTCTACAAGTCGGGCTCCACCTGGGGGATCGTCGAGCCCAAGGAGGGCCTCAAGGTCGGCGACGGGGCGCTCAAGCTCGAGGGGATGCGGATGGAGCTCGACCCGCGGGCCGAGTGGGCGCAGATCTTCGCGGAGACCTGGCGGCTGTACAGGGACTTCTTCTACCTCCCGGACATGGGCAAGGTGGACTGGCCGGCCATGCGACGCCGCTACGAGCCGCTCCTCCCGCACGTCACCCACCGCTTCGACCTCACCTACGTGCTCGGGGAGATGGCCGCGGAGCTCGGGTCCGGTCACACCTACGTGGGCGGCGGCGACCTGCCCCGGCCGGAGCGGGTGCCGGTGGGCACGCTGGGGGCGGACCTCGAGCTCGATCTCCGGTCCGGTCGCTGGCGCGTCGCCCGCATCCTCCCCGGGCAGAGCTGGATCCCGGGGCGTCGCTCGCCGCTCGCCGCCCCGGGCGTCAAGGTCTCGGCGGGCGACTACCTGCTCGCCGTGGACGGGGTGGAGCTCTCGGCGGCCGACGACCCCTACCGACTGCTCGCCCAGACCCCGGGCCGGACCGTGACGCTCGCCGTCAACCAGAAGCCCACGCGGGAGGGGGCGCGCGAGGTCTCCGTCCAGCCGCTCGCCGACGAGTGGGACCTCCGGTACTTCGACTGGGTGGAGGCCAACCGGCGGCGCGTGGACGAGGCCACGAAGGGCCGGGTCGGATACGTCCACATCCCCGACATGGGGCCGCGGGGCCTCACCGAGTTCATCCGCCAGTACTACCCGCAGGTGAACAAGGAGGGGCTCGTCGTGGACGTGCGCGCGAACGGCGGCGGGTTCGTCTCCCAGATGATCCTGGAGAGGCTGCGCCGGAGGGTGGTGGGCATGTCGAACCTCCGGGAGGAGCAGCCGGGGACGTGGCCGGCCGCGGCGCTCCACGGGCCGCTCGTCGCCATCGCGAACCAGTACTCGGCCTCGGACGGGGACATCTTCCCCTACTTCTTCCGGGCCTACGGGCTCGGCCCCATCGTCGGACAGCGGACCTGGGGGGGGACGGTCGGGATCCGGGGGCTCTCCTCGACCATGGTCGACGGGGGATACACGTTCGTGCCCGAGTTCGGCGTCTACGACCTGAAGCGGAACTGGATCGCGGAGAACGAGGGCGTTTCTCCCGACATCGAGGTGGACAACCTGCCGAAGGACGTCCTCGCCGGGCGCGACGCCCAGCTCGAGAGGGCCATCGCCGAGGTCCTCGCCCGCGTCGAGGCCGAGAAGCCCTCGCTGCCCCCCGCGCCGCCGTCGAAGGACCTGCGCGCGCCTCCGCCGCCGGGCGGCGCCGGGTCGCGCTAGGAGCGTGTCGGCGTAAAGGTCTGGCCCCATTTACTTTGGGGCCTCGGCATGATCTTTTGCCGGGGCGATGAAGACCTTTCGGCCGTACTCGCCCCGCCAGAGCTACCTGCTGCCGCCGTC